>Ga0265292_1000017_pt1 | contig 491959 bp, 450 predicted proteins | sample Munlanlewell296A_FD_189080 | JGI IMG/M metagenome (GOLD analysis project Ga0265292, IMG submission 189080) | Leachate microbial communities from a municipal landfill in Southern Ontario, Canada - Leachate well 296A | ecosystem: Engineered > Solid waste > Landfill > Unclassified | place... | reverse complement strand
GCACCCCGCTGGAAAAATTCGCATCAGGATTATAACATTTCCAGTAAAAAAACGAGCCGGGTTGAACAAGATGAAGATTTTTGTTCCCATTTTTAATGTTTGGATTTACTGATGCATCTGGTACATCAAAATAGAAGTCAGCAAAGGAGTGAGTATTAACACCATCCGGTGCCGGCACAGTCCCGGCAAATCCAATAAGCTCCCCGCGTTTGACCTTGTATCCGATTAGAGCTCCATATGAAGTTGCATTATTTTGAGATGAAAGTGTATAATTCCCATCCCAAAATAATTGGTATCCCTGGGCTGGCGGCGCCATTAGGTCGTTACTTGCCCTTTGAGTGTGTCCGGGCAATAGAGGTGAGGTTAATAAGTGATATACGGTCAAATACACTCCCGGCCAATCAGGGCTTGCAGACTCGAAAAATAATTTCACATCATCGGAATGGGTAGATATTCCTCCCGACTCAATTTGAGTACTGGTGTCTCGAAAGCCAACTAGCATCATATCGAACGGTGCGATTACCGGCGAACCGCCTTTATAAGCTTCAAAGCTCATACCAGGCTTATACTGATAAGGTTTCCAGTCTGGATGGCCACCAACCTTTGGGCCCAGTGTAATTATATCAGTGTCAGCACCCGTTCCATATAACTCCGTATGGGTATTAATGCCATCCATGCTTGGTGGCGGTGAAGTTATCGCGGATGCGCTTGTGTCAGGTACTGGAATGAGAACCAGCGATGACGCAGGAGTGTCGGTGTTATTTTTAGTAGTGCTGATTTGTTTGTATTTTAAAATTTTACCTAAATCATTATTTGTTATTCCTAAACCAAGTTTACGCATTATCTGAAAAGCATCTGCCGGCCTTCCTAAATAATACATTATTAAATCAACTGGGTTAATATAAAACGCTTTCCCGCCATCTTCTACTTTTAACAAAATTTTACCCGACAATTTACTGGGTGCTACCCCGTTAAACGAATTAAAATCTTTGTTAGAAATACCTAGGCTTAATTCGCGCATAATTTGGAAAGCGTCAGTCGGTCTCCCCAGAAAATATCTTTGGAAGTTATCAGGATTTACATACCATGCTTCACCATCAGATTCTACTTGTAAGAGAATTCGGCCTTTCAACCTAACTGAGATATCACTTGCCAAACTGCTATTGTAAGGTATCCATAATAAGATAGCTATCAGAATGAATCGGGTGGTTTTTTTTATAATGTTTATAAAATAAGTCATATTTAAACTATAGCACACTCAGCTTCAGAGTGAAATAAATTCTCCAAAAAACAGACCTAATATTAGATCTGTTTTGATTGCTCGGAGGCTGGGATATAGTTGGAACGGCTTCAAGAGTGATTTAATTAATTTGTTTCTTTTTTTACATTTTCGGCCATATTTTTTATACCGACAAAAGAGAGGGTATTAATATTTGGGTCGGAAAGCCTAATCAAATCGAGATCTGGACGGTCAAACATCTCTATTCCTTTAATTTGCTTCCCCATCAATAAAGAATTCTTTAGCTCATCATATTCTATTTTATCTAAGACAAAATCAACATCGCCCACTTCCTCATGTTGGTCTGGTTTGCGAATATAAAGATAAGTATAGAGAGCGCCTGGCATGCCATTAAGGCCATTAATTACGATAGGCTTATGAAGATGATAATATTTATTATTCCAGTTATCTGATTCTTCGGTCAGTTCTTCTCGTAATTTTGCGAGAAATTTATACTCATCTTCGTAATGACAAAAGATTCCAATATTACCGGCGATAGGAAGATATTTACCGTAAACTTTTTTACATAGCTCAAAACACTTGAAATGCGTATATTTTATTGCTTCAAACAGCTGGCTCCTATCTTTTATTGGACTAAACTTATTTGATTTCATGAATAAAATTTTAATTATCTCTCCCACTCTTTAATTTCAGGGTGAAAATCTACTTGATAAGGCTGAATACCTAGTGAAATACCATATTCTTTCGCCTGATTATATTGCTCTTTGCTTGTTCGATCTATTTTAAAAATTTTATTTTTAAAAATAATAAAATGAGTAGTTTCATTTTTAAAATCGGCATACCAAGGATGTTCTGCCTCTAATGCCTTGCTTATTTCCTCGGTAATACTATTGGCTTGATTTTCAGAAATTTCAACAGTATGCAAAGTCCATTGTTTTAACCATGGGGTCTTATGTTTTTCTACAATAGGCTCAACTTTAGTGCTTAAGATATTAACACTTTTTAAAATACCATTATTTTCTAAACTTTCTTCAATTATCACACCTTTATAATTCATATTGCTAAAAGAATTAACTCCAACTTTCTTTTAAATTGTCTAAAAGAATTTTTTGGAGTTAATTCGTTAAATACCTGATCACTATTTGAACAACGTTATATTCTTTGCCCCCTAATCAAGCGCACTATAATTGCAATAAGCGCGACAACTAACAAAATATGAATCAGTCCACCCAAAGTATAAGAAGTAAATACACCCAACAACCAGAGAATGATTAAAATTATGGCGATTGTCCACATATTTTTTTAAATTATTATTAATTAATCTATAAAATTATGAGTTACTTTTATCCGTTTGTTTATCGGCTTGTTTTTCATGCTCCACCGCTGCTGCCTTGTTAGCCTCGGCCGCTTTTACTTCTGAGTTTTGAGCTATTTTATCTTGTTTTTCTGCTTCTTCATCTTTTTGTGTTTGGTCATCTTTCATATTATTTATATTAATATATTAGTCTCTCTAATTATCAAGCCGTTGCTAGACCTAAATTCTAACAAACATAATAATAATGTAATTTACACTGTCATTTTTTAGAAAAAAATAGGTTAAAATTAGCTATTTTATGCTGGCTCGGAGGCTGGGATATAGTTGGAACGGTTTTAAACAAAATGGGTACTAATATTAGTTTGGAGTAACAAAAAAAGCGCGCAGTCTAACCCATTATTCCTGAAGGTATTTCTGATTATTTTTTAAGTTTATCAATATATCTTGCAGGATCTTCAACCTTTCACCTACCTTTATACTTCTTTGTCGTTTTATAGAATCCGGAAAATCTGGTTTATATCTGCCTTCTGTCTCCGCTAATGTCGTCTCGTATAAAGAGGAGGGGCTCTGTAAATTAAAATCAATATTGCGAAGTTTTACTCTTGTCGCTAGATGAGCATCGTCGGGTTGCATCTTAAAAATATCAACGGAAGCTTGAGTGGCTGGCTCGCGAAATTTGTATAATGTCGGATCCGCCTCTTCGGTGTAAAACTTTTGATCTTCGAGCAAAAAACCTGCTTTTTTCAATTCATCCACAGCTTTCTCTATCCCGGGACTGGCGACATCAATATCAATATCTGATGCCTTGAACTGGATCAATCTATTAAGTTTTTCCTTGCCAAGCAAATCTATCGCAAACCCTCCCCGTACCATATAAGACGCGCCTGATTGCTCCAGCACATTAATAGTTTTAGTGAGTGCTGTCGCCAAATCTTCATACGCCTCCTCCGAATAGGGCATTTCTTGATAACTATTTTCCTGTTTTCCTTTTTCTCCTTTATTTTGATGGCTAAAATCAAAATTAAAAAATTTTCCTATCATAGTAAATTTAAATAGTATTATAAGTATACCATTTTTCGTCTCAGAAATACAAAAAGAGGCTCTCGCCTCTTTTTCATATTTGCTCGGGGATAGGGATTCGAACCCCAATAAACAGGACCAGAACCTGTTGTCCTACCGTTAGACGATCCCCGAATTATATTTATATAGATTATTCTTCTAGCCGTGGTTTAAGGAGCGGGAATAAAGTGACCTCTCTAGCTGACTTATCAGCTAAATAGGAGAATAAACGTTCGCCGAAACCAAAACCGCAAGTGGGCGGCATCCCGTGCTCGAGCATTTCGACGAATTCCCAGTCCGGCATCATTGCTTCTTTATCACCGCGATCAATTAGTTCCTGCTGTTCAGTGAAGCGCTTATATTGATCAAGTGGATCATTTAATTCTGAAAAACCATTGCCGATTTCGGAACCGGCGATAATAACTTGGAAACGTTCGGTTAGTTCCGGATTATCAATTTTAACTTTTGATAAAGGAGATACTAGTTTTGGATGATTGATTAGAAAAACTGGACCGGCAATATTTTTTCGACAATATTTCCAAAGAGTATCGGTTAAACGTTCTCGATTATTTCCTTCGTATTTTACTTTTAATTTTTTTAAAGTATCAGCCATTTCTTTTTCGTCGGCTTTTAAAACGTCAATTCCTGTTTGGCGCTGGACTTCTTCGCGATAATCGAGGCGCGGCCACTCGCCGGCGAGCTCAAACTCAAAATTTCGAGTCGTAAATTTAGTGCGACCGAAAACTTTTACAGCAATCTCTTGATATAATTCTTGCACCAATTTCATTCCCATTTCGTAATCAGCGTAAGCCCAATAAAATTCCAGATTAGTGAATTCCTGCAAATGATCAGGGCTTGACCCTTCGTTGCGATAAGCGCGGCCAATCTCGAAGACTTTTTCATAGCCAGCGGCCATTAACCTCTTCTGCCATAATTCGCCGACGGAAATTCGTAAATAAACATCGAGATCAAAATCGTCATGGTGTGTTTTAAAAGGATTAGCCTCGGCGCCGCCGGTCGTTGTTTCAATCGTCGGGGTCTCTACTTCAAAAAATCCGTGATTTTTCAGGAAACTACGAGCAGTTTCCCAAAATAAAGCCTTTTTATAAAATAAATCACGTAGAGCCGGGTTTAATAAAAGATCTAAATATCTCTTCCGCAGTCGATCATCTTCGTCTTTCAGACCATACCAGGCGTCAGGTATCGGCCGTAGAGCCTTAGTTAGTAATTTCCAGTCTTTAACCATTAAACTTTTTTCGCCTTGATGAGTTAAAAAAACGTGACCGCTAACTTGGAGAAAATCAGCGACATCGATAAATTTTAAAAAATTTTTGTAAGAATCCGCGGCCAAGTCTTTTTTAGAAAAAGCGATTTGGATATTACCGCTGCCGTCTTCCAGATTGGCGAAAGTCAAGTTCCCGTGGCTACGAATACTGCGTAAGCGCCCGACAATTTTAAATTCTTTGGTCGATTTTTCTAAATCAGAAAAATTTTCTAGAGTTTCCGAAATAGTGTAATCTCGTTCAACTTTCGCGGGATAAGGGGTTATGCCTAATTTAATAAGTTCTTCTAATTTTTTTAAACGGTCCTGGCGTTCACTGACGATTGGTTTTCTATTTTCGTTATTTTCCATATATTTAAAACCTCGTATTTTCTATTCAATTTTGATAATTTTATATTTTATGTTTCCTTTCGGGGTTTCTACCTCAACCTGTTCCCCTTTATGCCTATTGATAAAAGCGACGCCGAGCGGCGATTCGTTAGAAATTTTCCCATTAAGCGGGTCGGCTTCGTTAAAACTAACTATTGTATATTGTTTTTCCCCCGCCGCCGATTTTACCGTCACTTTAGAACCCATAGTTACTTGTTCGTGGGAATTGTTATTTTGAACAATCGTCACATTTTTTAAAATGTTGGTAAGTTCCATGACTCGACCTTCATTCAAGGCCTGGGCATCTTTAGCTTCACTATACTCGGCATTTTCGCTTAAATCTCCTAGATCTTTAGCTCGTTCAATCCGCTCCGCAATTTCTTTGCGCTTAAGCGTGGTTAATAGATTTAGCTCGTCTTGCAGCTTATCATATCCTTCTTGGGAAATAATTTGCTCATTCATAATTTTATTGTGATCTTAAAGATTAATTTAGGTCTAATATACTCTACTTTGCCAAATTAAACAAGAGCTAATAACTATCCAGCCGATTCCGAGGGGATGATTTAAATAAGGAGTAAAAATATGAACCAGAGCTAAGAATAAAAGAGAAGCGGCGAGAGGAATAAATAAATAGTCGTCGGATAATTTCCAGCCGCGCCGTAAACTATCAAAAATTAATTTTCCTAGTAGTGATAAATAAATTAATAAACCCAATAAACCTAACTTGAGAGCTAAATCGAGGTAGCCCCATTCGAAAGCATAGGTCGTGTAACGACCTTTAGGATCCTGCTGTAAAATACGCGGATCGCTAGATATATAGCTGACCGTAGCGCCAAAGCCCTGTCCTAAGATGGGCTCTTTCAGCACTTCTTTGCTTAAAATTGGTAGCAGCGACCAGCGCGAGGAAAGAGCGGCTTCGTTACTATTACTCACTCTTTCTAAAAAAGCTGATCCTAAATTATTATCGTTAGAATGTATATAAGGGAAACTTACTACCAAATAAATTAGACCGAAACTGAAGAGTCCTGAGATAATTATCCAAGTCAGAGATTTTAGAAAATACTTGAAACCCTTGGTTCGCCAGATTAATATTAATAGTCCTAGCAAGGTGATGATTAATCCGACCCAGAAGCTGCGTGAAAAACTGACTAATACCGCGCTAAAGAAAGTCGCCGCTAAAATTAGAGACCAAATTTTATATTTGATGGTTATTTTATTAAAAAAATCAGTGCCGCAACTAAGCCAAAAGCTAAAGAAGAAAGCCATTAAAGGAAAAACTTGTCCTTGAATAAAAACCCGCGGCCAGCCGCTTTTAGTCGGAGTCATTTCACCGACTAAAGTTTGTCGCAACCAGAAGTATATTTCCGGGGCTGCTTCTATATTATGGGTAAAAATAAAAAGAAGAAAAAGAGTTTTTAAGCTAAGCCAGAGTGATCCGGCGATAAATAAATTAACTAAATTATATATTTTTTGTGTAGCAGTTTCGCTATAGATTACTAAAGCGGGTCCTAATAATAGAAAATAAAGCCAAGAATTAAAGTCTAAAAAAATCAGGCGCCCAGTATGATGATTAGCTAAGCCATTAATAATCCCTAAAATTATAATAACCGCTAAAGCGAGAAAAAATTTATTAGTCCGAAGCCGATTTAGGCTTTGATAGTAAATAGACTTTTTGCCATCTCTTATTAATTGACTTACTAAATTAATAATAAATACTCCCATGATTATCAGCCAGAGAGCAACGCGGATCGATATTGACTGGCCTAAAATATCTAGCTTGAAAAGATGCCCCATGGATCCGATGAACAATTCTGCTAAAACTACTAATAAACCGTACTCTAATTTATAAATCGTTATAGCTAAAGCAGCAGTTATTAGAATTAAAAAAGAAAATTGACCGACGATTGGCCAGGCCAAACTAAGAAAGGATAATAATTCTAGAGCGAGAAATACTAGCAAAGCTCGAGTAATTTTTTCAATATTTATTTTAACCATAATATTTTATTCCCGAGTGATTAAAATTCGGTCGCCGACTTTTATATCTTTAAGTTCCGTGTAACCGGCGGGAACTTCTAAAGCCTTATCTATGGCGACGCCACTATTATAAATCTTTTGAGGATTATTTCCTTCGGGCGGGAGATTCTTAAATATTTTAACTACCGTATTGTCACTGATGAATATTATGTCTAACGGAAAGTTCATATCCTTCATCACAAAATCACGAATTCCGCTTTCGTCGAAATTAAAAAGCATGCCGCCGTTTTCCGGTAAAGATTTCCGACCGCTTAAGCCGCGATATAAATCATTTGGCTGGTAAACTAACTCACTGCGGATTTTCTGATTATTAATGTTAACTAGAACTATTTCTATTTTATTGTTCAGAGTCAATTCAACTATTAAGGCGCTGATTAACATTATTAAAACCACGATGATAGTAATTTTTTGAGGACGGTTGATAAACTCTTTAGTTAAGCCCATGTTTTTCCTGAATTATTTTTAAAGCCGCCCGATATTTCTTCACTCGTGGCAAAAAGGGTAAAAACTTATAAGCAAAGGCGGGTAGCCAGGAGCTCATGGTTCCCCCCGTGCTAACTTTAAATAAGATTTCGGGAACCCACTTCCCTATTTTACCGTTTTTAAGCATACTTAACCAGAGATCCCAGTCTTGAAATTTTTTAAGATTCTCATCCCAACCGTCCGTCGGAAAATCAACTCGTTTAATTAAAGCCATCGTATCGATATAAGGCATTTTTTTTAATTTTTCTGTATCGAACTGTCCAACCTTAAATAATTTATTGCCCCAATAAAAAGAGGGATAAACATAGCTCGCCTCTGGGCTGCTGATTAGAGTGTTAAGCATAATTTCTAGGGCCGTTGGTTTTAAAATTACATCCGCATCGCAAAAAAAGAGAAATTCTCCTCGAGATTCTTGGTAGCCGCGATTACGAGCGGCGGGCGCACCTTGATTAATTTGGTTTAAAAATAAATATTTATGATCAGTATTAATTGTTTTATAATAATCAATGAATGATTTTTCTGGATTGTCCTGGGAGCCGTCATTAATTATTATTACTTCATAATCCTGATAACTTTGTTGGGCGATACTTTTTAGAGTTTCTCTTAATTTTTTCGCCTGATTATATACGGGTATGATAATAGAAATCATAAATTTCTCTGTTTTACTGTTTAATTAAATTAACGATTCTGGCGGCTTGTTTTTCTAAATCAAATTTAGTGATAGCTTGCTCTCGCCCCTGTTGTCCTAGTTGTTCTCGGAGTTGGTCATCATTAGCTAATTTAAGTATAGCATTTTTTATCTCTTGAATATTGATTGGGTCGACCAGTAATCCATTATAACCATCGCTAACGGCGTCTTCGACTCCGCCGGCTCGCCCGGCGATAACCGGAGCAGTACTTAGGTTGGCTTCTAAATAAACTATGCCAAATCCTTCAAAGTCTCCCTCAATATCGCGTGCCGGCATCACAAAAATATCACATAACTTTAGCCAGAGCCATTTTTTATTTTCGCTTAAAGATCCTAAAAAAATAATTTTTTGAGCCAGACGTTCGGGCACCATTTTTTTTAAATAATATTCATCGGTTCCAGTCCCCGCAATAAAATAAACTAAATTACTGATTTCTTGATCAGTCATTTCTTCTAGCGCCCTGATTGTCATATCGATTCCCTTCCGTCGGACTAATCTCGCTAAGGTAAAAATAATTTTTTGGGATTCTAGATTATATTGAAGTTTAAGATCGCTGATATCACTCGGCGTGATAATTGGGATATTAGTAGTTACGCCTGGATTAACAACGGCAATTTTTGACTCTAGTTCCGGATAGGCTTCAATAGTTTTTTGGGCAACGTAGCTATTAGCGCAGATTATTTTATCAGATTTTTTTAAAATTAGATGGCTAATAAATTTTTTTCGGGGTGATTTTAGGGCATAGCTCAAATCCATCCCATGGAGAAATACAGCATATTTAATTGGGTTAAAAAGAGATAAAAAATAAGCGACTGTCCCAAGTGGTAAAATTTGGCCGACTAAAACATAGTCTATTTTGCTCCGTTTGAGTTTTCGCCCTAAAGCCCCAAAAGACAGCCACCAGGAGAAGAAACCCTTTTTACTATCTAATTCTCCCTGATTATTATCCAAGATTGATAAATCTTCACCGATTGGCCAATTACTGACTAAGTGGCCATAGTAATTAGCTACTCCGCCGTGCGTTGGCGGAAATTCTAAAGTTATCAGTAATGTTTTCATAGATTTATTTTTAAATCGGTTTGAATTTCTGAGATTTTGTTTCCTCTGAATGATTGATAAATGCTAATAATATCTGTTTGTTTAAATCCCCCTAAGAAAAATAAAGTAATAAAATAAAGAACAGCGCCGAAAATAGTAGTTAAAAAAATATTGAGATAACCTTGCCCCGCTAAAATAAGGGCGCCCATAATAATCGAGGATAATAAAGCTTTCGCAAAAATAACGAGATTTTTCTTAATCTGATAGCGAATAATTTTTTTAACTACTCGTAGGCCTAGAATAAACATTAATAAATTAGTCGCTAAGACTGTGAGGCTCGCTCCTAAAGCCTGAAAACGGGGGATCAGTAAAAAATTAAGAGCGATACTCACTATTGTGACTATAGCAATATTTCTCGTATTTTTTTTCTGTTCATCACAAGCATTAAGTAAAGAGCCGATCGGAAAATTAATAAAAATAAATAATAAAGATATAATAGAAATCCGCAGCGGCCAAGCGGCGCCGTCATAACCTTCTTTAAAAAGTAGAACTATTTTGTCGGCTAAGACTATGGCACCAATAATTATCGGTAAAGAGATTATAATTAGATAGTTCATGGCTCTTTCAAAAGAAATCGCTAGTTGTTCGCGATTACTATGCCAATAAGCGCTCATAGCTGGATAAAGCGAGGCGGTAAAAGCGGCGGGCAAGAATTGTAAGGCGAAAATTATTTTAAAAGCTACTTGATATAAACCTACTTGGACGTCGCCGGCTAATATTGAGAGAATTATTGCGTCTAAATAAGTATAGAGTCTCTGAAAAACCGCATAGACGGCGAAAGGCCAACTAATAAAGAGAATCTCTTTAATTATAGCCGGGTTATAATGAAAACGGAAAGCTGGCCCTAGATATTTTTTTAAGATTATTCCTGAATAACTAAAATTATAAAGACTAGCGCCGGCTAGAGCCGCCATCGCCGGAATTAAGCCGCCCCCTAAAAGAAGGGCGCCATAGCCGATAGTCAGAACGATTAACTGATAAACCACAGAGGAAATACTTTCATATTTTAGATTATGAAAGCCCCTGATAACCGCGAAAAAAGTACTCGTAAAAGAGTCTAAGACCATGGAACAGGCAGAAATATAAACTAAAGAGCGCGTCAGAGGATCGTAAGGTAGAAAATTTATTAAAATCACTACTACGCCGGCGGCGATGAGCGAGAGAGGAATTTTAAGAGTTAGAACATTACCTAAGAGAACTCCGGCTCGCTCTTTATTTTTAGCGATTTCTCGAGTTAATATATTAGCGAAACCCAAATCAATCAAAATAGAAAAAATGGTGGTAAAAGAAATCGCTAAATAGTATTTACCTAAACTAGCCGGCCCGACATAACGGGCTAAAAGAGTAAAATAAGTAAAAGAAATTATTTTTTGAAGAATTAAAGCTAAAGTCAAATAAGACGTATTTTTAGCAATATTGTCAATTTTATTCATATCTTGTAATTCTGTGGTCTAATTATAACAACTCTTGATTAAATTTAAAAGTTATGATAATATCATCTTATCATAAAATAATCATAAATTATAATAATAAAAATTTTATTAATAATCAATAAAATTTTTTTTATTTGCTAATTAACGGACTAGTATGAAAAAAGAGATCCATCCTAAATATTACGCAAATTGTAAGGCTTCTTGCGTTTGTGGCCAGACTTTTTTAACCGGCTCGACTGAACCGGAAATTAAGGTTGAGTTATGTTCAGCTTGCCACCCTTTTTATACCGGCAAACAAAAATTAGTTGACACGGCTCGCCGAGTCGAAAAATTTACGGCTAAAATTAGCGCTAAAGACAGCGTAGCTAAGGATAAAAAAGGTAAAAAAGTTAAGCGAGCAGAACGGGCGGAAATTAGAGCTAAAAAAGAAGTTGTCGTTAAAACTAAAGATTTAAAGAAAATATCTCAAGTAAAATTAAACAAAAAATAGCTTTTAAGAAGCAATCAGTTTTTCATTATTTAGTTAGAGTATGTTAAAATAATGATAATCAGACTGATTGTTTTTTATTATCAAAATCTTGTTAAAATAATCAATCGTGACAACCATAAAATACCATGTAAATATGTATGAAGATATAAAAATAAAATTCGCTGATTTAGAGCAAAAATTAATGGATCCGAAGCTGGCCAGCAATCAGAAAGAATTAATTAAAGTTTCTCAAGAGCACTCGGCCCTAAAAAAGGCCATAGCGCTAATTTTAGAATTGGAAAAAATAACTGATAATATTAAACAAAACAACGAAATAATTACTAATGAAAACGGCGAGCTTAAGGAAATGGCGCAAAGTGAACTCGCCGACTTAGAGTCGCGCTCCGAAAAAATTAAAGACGAATTAGAGGAAGAAATACATCCCGCCAGTCCTAATGATAAAAAAAATACTATTTTAGAAATTCGAGCCGGAACAGGGGGCGATGAAGCTGCTTTATTCGCCGGCGATTTATTCCGAATGTATTCTCGCTATTCAGAAAGAAAGGGCTGGAAATTAGAATTAATAAGTTCGAGCATTATTGGCATTGGCGGTTTTAAAGAAATAATCTTCTTAGTTAAGGGCGCTGGGGCCTATGGTTTATTAAAATTTGAAGCAGGAACACATCGAGTTCAAAGGGTGCCAGAGACTGAAAAACAAGGTCGAATTCATACCTCAACCGCTACCGTCGTGGTTTTGCCCGAAGCCGAAGAGGTCGATATTGAAATAAGACCAAACGATATTAGAATTGATACTTTTTGCTCGAGCGGACCGGGTGGCCAAAGCGTTAATACGACGTATTCCGCTATTCGAGTCTTGCATATTCCGACTGGTCTGATTGTTAGTTGCCAAGATCAAAAATCTCAACACCAAAATAAAGAAAAAGCCCTTCAAGTCTTACGTTCTCGCCTTTTAGCTAAACAAGAAGACGAGCGGCGTCAAGCTAATTCTAGTACTCGAGAAATGCAAGTGGGCGCCGGTGACCGAGCAGATAAAGTTCGAACTTATAATTTTCCTCAAGACCGAGTCACCGATCACCGAATTAATATTTCCTGGCACAGTATTACTAGAATTATGGACGGCGAAATAGAGGAAATCGTTAATGAATTAAAAAAAACCGCTAAACGGGAAACAAATATAAATAAATTTTGACGTTGAAAGTTGTTCCCGATAGAAGCAACCGTATAAGATGTTGATACTAAGTAAAAAAACATATACTGTCAGTCTAATTTTTAAAGAATCTGCCCTGCCTCGTTTAGAAACAGAAATTCTGATGGCCTTTTTATTACATAAAAATCGCGAGTTTATTTTAACTCATCCGGAGACTAAAATATCCCCAGTCTTATATAAACAATTTAAGGTTTTAGAAACCAAATGTCTTAAGGATTGGCCAGTAGCTTATTTAACCCTAAAAAAAGAGTTTTACGGTTTAAATTTTAAAGTTAATCCGGCCGTATTAATACCGCGCCCGGAAACAGAATTATTTATTGATAACATCCTTAGCTTAATTAGAGACCAGACTTTTCTCGGCGAATTAACTATTATTGACGTCGGTACGGGCTCGGGGGCTATTATTATTGCGGTAGCTAGCGAGCTCCGGCGCCTCTTCCCCACTCGTTTTAAAAAAATTACTCTAGTCGGCACGGATATTTCAGTCGCTGCTTTAAATATCGCTCGGCAAAATGTTAAGAATTATAAATTAAATAAAAAAATAAAATTATATCATGGTCATCTGCTGATGCCTTTAAAATTAAATAAACAAAAATTACTTAACCGCGAATTTATTATCGCCGCTAATCTCCCCTATTTAACCCCGGCCCAAATTAAAAAGTCACCAACTATTAGTCGAGAACCGCGACTAGCTCTAGACGGCGGTTGGTTAGGACTCAAATATTACCGGGAATTATTTAAACAATTAGCTAAACTTAATTCTTTAGGGCTAAAAAGTCATGTATTTTGCGAAATAGATCCCGGTCAAACGCTAAAGATAAAACTGCTCGCCAAAAAATTTTTCCCAGCGGCGAAAGTCAAAATCCAAAATGATTTAGCTAAAAAAAATCGTTTGCTAATAATAAAAAATCCCGGTTAAAACCGGGATTTTATTTAAATTTTAGAAATTTAGGCTATTTCTTACTTGCTTCTTTTTTAACTTCACTGCCGGGAGCGGGAGTCTCCGCTACCGGCGCCGCCGCCGCTTCGACTGGCGCTACTTCTTCTTGAATTCTCGTTTCTCTAATAGCCGCAATCATTTCATTAGTATGATGAACCAAAGTAATCCCTGGCGGCAAATGTAAATCATTTATTCTAATAGCGTCATCAAAAGTTTTTAGTAAAGAAATGTCCACATCAATATGATCGATTAAATCGCCCGGCAAACATTCTATTTCTAAAACACTCAAATCCTTAATTAAAACTCCGCCCAACTCTTTAACGGCTTTAGATTCGCCAATAAAATGCAGCGGGATTTCGGTAGTAATTTTCTCTTTCATATCAACCTTATAGAAATCCACATGAATAAAATAATTTTTCATAATATCCCGTTGAGTATCTTTTACTAAAACCTTAGTTATTTTAGAATCTATTTCTAAATCAACTAAATTTGATTCGCCAGCGCGAGCGAAGACCTTATCAAAATCTGATTTTTTTAATTTTAAATTTTGACTGGCAAAATTTTTACCATATAGTACACCCGGTAAAAAATCCAATCCTAATTTTTCTTTTTTATCTCTCAACTCAGCCTTTAATTTAATTTCCATAGATTTAATAACTAATTTTTGACTTAATGATTATATTTTCAATTATGCCTACTAAAATAAGTAAAGAAACCAAGGAACTGCCGCCATAACTGATAAATGGTAAAGGTAAACCAACAATTGGCATGATTCCTAAATTCATACCAATATTAATAAACATTTGGATAAAAATCAAGCCACTGGCTCCAATTAGAAAATAAATACCAAAATCATTGGTAATTTTCTGTAGCGCCTTGAGACAGCGCCAAAATAAGACGGCATAAAAACCGAGGACGAGAATTACTCCTAAGAATCCCAATTCTTCAGAGATAACAGCAAAAATGAAGTCAGTTTGAGCTTCGGGTAAAAATTTTAGTTGTGATTGTGAGCCATAACCAATCCCTTTACCAATAAAACCGCCGGATCCGACAGCAATCATTGCTTGAGAAATATTATAACCGGATTCTAAAGAATTTTCTCCCGGATTGACAAAATTAAGGATTCTTTCTTTTTGATAATTTTTAAATAAAAATACCCAAGAAATTATTAAAATGATCAAACCGGTTACGGCGATGGTCAATAAATATTTTTTATTGAATCCGGCGGCAATAATCATTAGTAACCAAATAGCGCTTAAAATCAAGGCTGAGCCAAAATCTGGCTGTAATAATACTAGAACAATTAGAAGCAAGGCGCTAAAAGCCGAAAAGACAAAATGTTTAGTGGTTTTTACTTTGGTCGCTAAACGAGAAAAATACTTAGCTAAGAATAAAATTAAGACTATCTTCGCGAATTCTACCGGTTGAATACCGAGCCCAAATATAGAAAACCAACCTTTCGTGCCATTGCGAGTTTGACCTAATAATAACACAGCGCTTAGAACAATCAACCAAAAAATATATAAATATCGATTGAGGCTTCTCAGTAAGCGGTAATCGATAAAAGTGAAAACAAACAGTAAAAAAAACCCGCCGCTAGCAAAAAAAATCTGCTTCTTAAAATTTAATAAGTTAAAATCGCCCTGACCTAAAGCCACGCTGTATATTTCTATCAACCCGAAAGCTACTAATAGAACAACGGCGGCGAAGAGAATCCAATCAAAATTCTTTAAATAAATTCGAAAATGGCTATACATAAAGCTAGTTGGCGGATTGTCCACTATATTTTAAATAAACGTTATCATCCATTATATTAATATCCGGCCTGATTTCTGTTTTAGAGACGGCGGACAAGGCCCCTGGCCAGCTTATTTTTATTGATCGTTTTTCTGCGGATAAAAGATTATTTATTTTATAACGATTAACGCCCACTAGTTCCGAACCGTTAAACATTAAAATGTTTACCGGTAACTCATAGTAACTATAAGGGCTTTGATTGTTAATAATAAATTCTAAATTATTAAAATTAGTGGGTCCCGTTGAATAATTAGCGGGATTGAAACTTATGTCTGAGGCAACCATCTTTAAGCGGCTACTAGAGAATTCCGTCCAATCGTTTATTTTGTGAGCATTAATTCTAGTCCAAAAAACATCTGATAGAGTAAAAGAGACGTCGGCTTCGCCATCAGGCAAATCTTTGGCGAGCGCTAAAATATATTTTTCCGTTCCCGGTAGAATAAAATCGTCAGCGCAAAATAAATTTTTATTATTTTGAGTGAAACAATATTTAAAATTACCCAAAAATTTATTATTAGGATTATTTAAACGAACGGCTAAATCATAACGACCGCCGCTCGGAAAAATTTGCGGACGCTCAATTTCTAAGTTCGCTGTGATATTTCTCGGTGAAGTCGGAGTATCGCCCGTTATCGTCTGCTCGTTAAGATCGCTGGATTTAAAATAAATAATAAAACTATAGCTCGAATAAATAAATAGTCCGGCGCAAATAATTATTAAAGTGACGACAAAGAACTTAATTATTTTTTGACGTTTCTCTGACAACCAAAGACCAAAGTTCATCTCTTTTAAACTCAGACCACTAAAATCTTGATATTTGTCTAAATCATTTTCTAAGTCATTTTTATCTTTTAACATATTTGTGGTATAATATTTTCATATTTAATGATATCATATTATCATAAATTTATAAATATTTTTCTATGTTTTCTATTAAAATCCCGCTAACTGTCCCCGTACGACGACAGAACGAATATAAAAAGAATTATCAGCAATTAACTAATAATTCCGGCCGTCTTTTTCTTATCGCTGGTGACCAAAAAGTCGAACACCTTAACGATGACTTTATAGGGCGCGGTATTAGTCCGGAAGATGGCGACCCGGAGCATCTCTTTAAAATTGCCGCTGCCTCAACGGGAGGCGTTTTAGCTACCCAGTTAGGCCTAATTGCCCGTTATGGGCATAATTATCGCCATATTCCTTATATTGTTAAAGTTAATAGTAAAAGTAATCTAGGGGAAAATTCGGAAAAAGATTCCAGCCAATCCTGGTGGTCAGTAGGCGAGATTGTTAATTTTAAAAAAGAGAGTGGCCTCAAAATCGTCGGTATCGGTTATACTGTCTATTTAGGAGGGCGCTATGAGGCCCAGATGCTCGCTGAAGCAGCCAAACTGACTTATCAGGCTCATCAGAACGGCTTAACTGCAATTATTTGGATGTACCCACGGGGTAAAAATATTAAAGAAGAAAATATTCATACGATCGCTGGTGGCGCTGGCGTAGCGGCTACTTTAGGCGCCGATTTTGTGAAATTGAAATATCCTTATAAAGCGCCGAACCAAAAAAATATTGCTAAAAAATTTCAAGAAGTAATTGCCGCGGCCGGTCGGACAAAGGTTGTTTGTTTAGGAGGAGAAAAAAAGACCGTCCAGGAATTATTGAATGATCTAGAGAATCAAGTAAAAATTTCCGGTTCAGCGGGGTTAGCCGTCGGCCGTAATTTACACCAAAGATCTTTAGCGGAGGCCTCTCGTCTAGCCCGCGCGTTAGGAGCAATAATTTTTAATTCAACTAGCGCGACCGCCGCTTTTAAAATATATTCGCAAGTTAAATCGACTCCCGTTAAAAAAAATAAATTCCTAGGTTTATTTTAATTAATTAGCCAAAATTTTAGCGCTCAAAAACCGCTATTATTTAAGCGGTTTTTTTGATAATTTGCATCACCGTCAAGAGTTTAATTTTTATTAACTTCTATTTTAATTCGATCAACTAGGCTAGGCGCTTTTTTTATAAAAGCCGGAGAAAATATCAATTGAAAATCTTTGATTTCTGGCTGACTCTTTAAGTAGCTATTAATTTGAGCGGCATTAAGATTAACCATCTGTTCCGGGTTAATAATTGCGGCGTCTTTTTTAAGGATCATCGTGCCGCTAAAAGAGGCTTTAATGGTAGCCACCCGAGAGGCATTATCATAATTTTCTAAGTTATAAGTAATCGTCTCGGGTTTAAATTCTACTAATTCTTTATCATCAGGCACGACTAAATTTAATTTAGCCGCAATTAATTTAACCGCTTGATCTTTAGAGAATGAAACGGCAATAATCTTCCCGCTCGCCTTGACGCTGAATTGATCGACTTCATCACCACTACGAGCGCCAATATTTATTGTCGCGGCTTCATCGGTATTATATAACCAGCCGGTGGTAGTGCCCAAGGAAAGACCGGCTTCTTCTTTAGCTTTTTCAATAAGCGATTCGCTAATATCGCGCGCCGCCCGCTCAATATCTTCCGCGCTTACATACTTTTTACTTTTTTTACTAAAAATAAAGGGTCCTTCGCTTTGAGCGTATATTTTATCCTGTAAACCGAGCCAAAGCCCGGGAATGGTAAAATTAGTCGGACCAATCGCTAATTCCTCGCTAGCTTTATCAACATAAATATCAACACTAACTTCTCCCCCCGCCGGAACAGTCACGGGGTTTTTTAAACGGAATAATTTATTATCTGGGCTTAATATTCTCGTTTTAGCCACTAAGGCCTGACTTTTATTATAATTATTAATAATTTTTACTCGACCAACTAGTTCCTCTCCTAAATAACTGGCGCCCGTCGCCGGGTAACTTTTACTAATTTCTGTTTTAATTTCTTTAATTTGGCCCGCAATATTTTCTGCTAACCCGGATTGATCGGCCAAGGATTTTGTGGTACTGGAAATTTGATTAGCTGGGTCGCTAACTTTAAGTAATAGAGTGTCATTAATAACTTCCCCGCGGAGGGTTAAAGCGACCGTCAGCTTAGAGAAGGAAAAATAAAAAACGGCGGCGACTAAAATAGCGACTAAAATAATAAATTTAAAAACTAAACGTCTATAGAGCCCAAGACTGGGGTGGCTCAGAACTGGTTTTTTTTCTTTATCGGCCGCCGATTTTTTGATTTTTATTTCCGAAGCTAATTCCGAAAAAAACTTTTTCTGATTATCAAGATCGGCGGGGACAACATAAGTCGGAGTTTTTTCTAAAAAATTTTTTGATCGGTTCGGCTGGTCGGAGTTTTCTTTAGTCAATCGATAAAGCGCTTCTTCTCGCGCAGCCTGAATTTCTGATTCCCGATTATCAGTCAATTCGTCTTCTATCACATCGACTAAAACTGATTTATTTTTTTTCTTAGGCCGCAAACTTTTAGGCGCGGAATTTTTTAAGGCTTTCGGTCGCTTAGTATTAGGAGTAGCGACCGCTTTAATTCTCGGCATAGATAAAAATAAAATTAATAAAAAATAAACAATTAACGTGTTTGATAAATTTTATTATAACAGATTTTTCCAATTGTCACAAAATTTATAATCAATATTATCCTTTACTCCACAATTTGGATGGCCCCCAATAATTCTTTTTTTAATTCCGCTTGTAATCCCTGGCTATTTCTTACTTGAAAAGCTGTTTTAATCACTTGCGCATCGGCGCTAGAATTCAAACGAAAATAAACTTCATCCTGACCCGGATAAAGGGCAAAAATTTTTTTTATCTTTTCTAACGCAGTGGCCTCTAAATTTTTTAGCATTAGTATTCTTAAGGGCATTTTTTTTGTTTGTTTAGATAAGGGGAGGGTAGCCGGCCGAGAGTTAATATTTTGTCGGCTAATAATTGAAGGGGTGTTTTGGATGCCGGCGCTAAACGGTTCCTTGGAAAAATGATTTAAACGGCGGGGCGGCAATTCTAAAATCATTTTTTTAAAATTATCAATTGACTTTTGCGGCTCTCGATAATCTAATTGTCTAGCTTTATTGACTAATATTTTTATTTCTTGATCTTTTTCTGACACCTTACTATCAGTAATAATTATTTTACCCGCTTGCCAGAGTTCCGGATCTTCTTGTAATAAACGAGGAAAAATTAAAAGCTCGACGGTACTAGTAGCGTCTTCGAGTTTTACAAATAACATGGACTCGCCTTTACGGGTTATTATTTTTTTAATTGTGGAAATTACTCCTGCAACAATTACTCTTTCATCATCGCGATGTCGGTTAAGTTCGGCGAGAGGAATAGCATAGCCCTTTAAATAAGGGCGAAATAAGCTATAAGGGTGTTCACTAACATACAGACCGAGCAGTTCTTTTTCCCAACTTAATTTTTCATTTTGAATCGCCGGAGCACTGAGTGCTAGTTCAGGATGATGAGCTTGAAGATCAGTTAAATCAGAAAAAAGATTGCCTTGCTTGCTATCTTTTGCTTTAGTGGACTCTTTACTAAAACTTAAGAGTTTTTCAATGTTATTCAAAAATTGACCACGTTCGCCGAAACTATCTAAAGCGCCACTTTTGATCAGACTTTCTAAAGATTTTTTATTTAAATCTTTATCAATAGTTCTCTCTAACAAATCAAAAATATCTTGATAGGGTCCGTTATCTTTTCTTTCTCTAATAATTTCATCAACGATGTGTTCTCCGACATTTTTAATTGCTTTCAATCCGAACCGAATAGTATCTAATTTTTCTTTCTCATTCACGGGTTGGTTCGCTTTAGTATTGGTTGTCACTACTGTAAAAGTCCCATAAGACTCATTAATATCCGGCGCCATTATTTTAATTCCCATGTTACGGCATTCTTCAATCTCAATGGCCGCCCGATCGGTATCGCCCTGATCAGAAGTTAAAAGGGCGGCCATGAATTCTACTGGCCAACGCGCTTTAAGATAAGCGGTTTGATAGCCGATGAGCGCATAACAAGCGGCATGGCTACGATTAAACCCATAACCGGCAAAGGGCTCAATAAAAGAAAATATTTTTTCCGCTAATTCTCGATAAACACCATTTTTAACGCCCCCCTCAATAAATTTTTCTTTTTGTTCGGCTAAAAGTGAAACAATTTTTTTACCCATCGCCTTCCGTAAAACATCGGCTTGTCCCATGCTAAATCCGGCGAGATCGCGAGCGATTTGCATCACCTGTTCCTGATAAATAGCCACACCATAAGTTTTTTCTAAAATTGGTGCTAATTTAGGATGGAGATAAGAAACTTTTTTAATTTTATGCTTACCGGCGATATAATCAGGAATCCATTCCATGGGTCCGGGACGATATAAAGCGACCATCGCGATAATATCCTCAAATTCAGTCGGTTTTAATTCTCTTAAATAACGTTTCATGCCTGAAGATTCAAACTGGAAAACACCGGTAGTTTCGCCCTTTTGAAATAGTTTATAGGTGTTTTCATCATCTAAGGGAATATTATCAATCTCAATTTCTAAATCGCGGGTATTTTTGATAATCTTTAAAGCTGATTCAATAATAGTTAAATTTTTTAAACCTAAGAAATCCATTTTTAATAGACCTAGGTCCTCAATCGGGTGTAAAGAATACTGGGAAATAATACTTTTATCAGCCGAGGAGGCGTATTGAATAGGGACATACTCGGTTAAAGGTTCTTTGGTGATCAAAACGCCACAAGCATGAGTAGAAGCATGGCGCGCTACCCCTTCGAGACGTTTGGCGTAATCTAGGATTCTTTTGGCCGCCGCTTCCTTGGCGTACATTTCTCTTAATTCCGGCACTGTTTTTAGAGCTTCCTCTAATTTCATAAACATCGGGATACTCTTAGAAATTTTATCGCAGTATTCATACGGTTCGTCTAAGACGCGCCCGACATCGCGAACCGCCGCTCGAGCCGCCATCGTCCCAAACGTAATAATCTGAGCGACATGGTCATGGCCATACTTTTCACCCACATAATTTAAAACCTCGGCGCGTCGCGTATCAGCGAAATCCATATCTATATCAGGCATCGAGATACGATCGGGATTTAAGAAACGTTCAAATAATAAATCATATTTTAAAGGATCAAGATTGGTTATCGCCGTTAAAAAGCAAACTAACGACCCCGCCGCTGAACCGCGTCCCGGACCAACTACTATCTTATTTTCTTTCGCCCAATTAATAAAATCCGCGACAATTAAAAAATAAGAGGGCCAACCCATTTTAGCGATAACTGATAATTCATAGTCTAAACGCTCTTTTATTTTAATTAACTCGGCACCGCCCACACCGGGGAATCTTTTAGGAATTCCCTTCTCACACCATTCTCGCAGATAAGAATTACCATCATAACCGGCGGGGACTTCAAAATGTGGTAATTGAATATTACCTAACTCAATTTCCACATTACACCTCTCCGCTATTTTTAAAGTATTAGCAATTGCTTGGGGCGTCTCTTTAAAGGCGGCCATCATCTCCGAGTTAGAACGCATAGAATAATCGCCGTAACCCAACATTTTCATCCGATCAGTGTCGGTTATTTTTTTCTTGTTCTGCAAACAAAGAAGAATATCCTGAGCCTCAGCATCTTCCTTCTTAAAATAATGAATATCATTAGTAGCGATCAGAGGAATATTTAGTTCTTTCGAAAATTTTATGAGTTGAGCATTAACTTGAGCTTGGCCAACTAATTCAGGATGATCCATTATTTCTAAATAAAAATTATCTTGGCCAAATAACTCATTATATTCTAAACTTCTCTTTTTTGCCTCTTTTAATTTATCAGCTAAAATTAAACGAGATATTTCGCCGCCGAGGCAGGCGGTTGAGGCGATTAAGCCTTCGTGATATTTAATCAGTAATTCCCAGTCAAGACGGGGCTTATAATAGAAACCCTCGAGGTGAGCGGCTGACACTAATTTAATTAGGTTTTTATAACCAAGATTATTTTTCGCTAATAATAAAAGGTGATAACCTCGACCATCATCGCGAGTATTTTTATCTAGTCGAGAATTTGGTGCCAAATAAGTTTCTACGCCAATAATTGGTTTAATGCCAGCTTTTTTAGCCTTCTGATAAAATTCAATTACGCCATACATGCTACCATGATCAGTTAAGGCCACCGCCGGAGAACCTTGCGCCTTAGCAAAATTAATCATCTCATCGAACTTGGTCAGTCCGTCAAGCAAAGAATAGTGGCTATGATTATGGAGGTGAACAAAAGACACGTTAAAATTATCTTAAAAAGTTGATTTAGACCTTATTATTTTAGTATAAGCAAACCGGATTAGCAAATCAATCCCCTGTAACAAATTTATTAAAATATTGCATATTTTACTTATCCATGAGATATTAATTATATATGATGAATGATAAAAAATTTTTCGCTAACTTAGATAGAGGCCTGATTATCGAACAAAATCGCCAAAACGCTGAGGTTATCCTTAAAAATCCCGGGAAAACCAGAATAAAGGAGAGCGATTTTAAAGATATTTTCGACGAAAAAACTATTACCGATGATTCGAATTTTGTTAATCGTCTGCAAGATAAATTTGATAGTCAACTCCGACATTTAGATAGTAAAAGTATAGAGAAAATTCGTGATGGCGAAAAACGTTCCGAAGTTTTAGAAATTATTATCGCCGTCGACGGAGAACGTTATGAGTGGGCGGGCGATAAAGCCCGACTGAGTCGGACTAGTCGTTTTGACGATCTGGCTAACGGCGTAGATATTATTTTAGAATTTATACCGGGAGAAGAAAATAATAATAAAAATACCGCTGATCGGCTGGCGCTTGGGGTTGATGCTTCTAGTAACGGCGATACTTACGCTCTTAGAGAAAATTTAGAGAGGAATATTCAAAAACTTTCCGGTCAAAAAAATCAAAAATTACCAGAAGTCAAATATTTTCAATCGGCGATTGATAAAAGTAATAGAGGCCAACTCAAAAATGTTATTCCCGTTGTTATCGGTTTAGACGCCACTCACGTTAATGAATTAATGAAAATCTGTGCCTCTTTACGCAATCTCACAAATATCAAAAGCCGAGAAAGTTTAAAAAATCTAGGAGCGGATACAGAAACTCTCCAAACCGAATTAGAAGAAAAACTAAAAAATCACCCCGCGCAAGTTGTTATTTACCGCCAAATGGTCGCCCAATTAACTTATTATCTCAAAATATTAAAATATACCAATAATCCCGTGACTGACGATTATAAGCTTAAAATAAATTCTATTTTAGAAAGACTATACCGGATAAAAGAAAGTAAAAAGAATATTCCGATTAATAATTACGCTGATGATGAAGTTTTGGCTGCTATTGAAGAGGTTACCTCAATGTCTTCTTAATAATATCGTTTAATTCTTCTTCGCTATAAAAATCAATAATAATTTTCCCGCCCCTGCCCTGACGTTTTAGTTCGACTCTAGTGCTTAAAAATGAGCTCAGTTCTTCTTCTTTAGCCCGATCAAAATAATCTTTAGGTTTAGCGGCTTTAGTCCCGCCTAAACGTTTTATTTCTTTATCGGTTTCGGCTACGCTAAGATTCTGGCGCATTATTTTTTTTAACATGCTGAGCTGTTTAAGCTCCCCCTCTAGCCCTAAAAGGTATTTGGCGTGCGCTTCACTAATTCTTCCCTCTTCTAACGCCACTTGCGCTGCCTGAGGCAAGGCTAAGAGGCGAAGAGTATTGGCGAGACTAGAACGGGCTTTACCGACCTTTTTAGCCGCCTCTTCTTGAGTAATATTAAATTCATCTATTAAGCGCTGGTAAGCCCGCGCCATTTCTAGGGGATTTAAATTTTCTCGTTGTAAATTTTCGATTAAGGCTAATTCTAATTTTTTTTGGTCTTTTTCTTCCCGAATAATTATCGGAACTTTGTCTAAACCCAGTAACTTAGCACTTCGCAGACGACGTTCTCCAGCAATAAGTTCAAAATTTTCGCCTTTTCTAGTAACGATCAGCGGTTGGATAATCCCGTGCTGTTTAATAGAGTCTGCTAATTCGTTTAAAGCTCCTTCGGAAAAATGACTACGGGGCTGCTGAGGATTAATAGCAATCCGATTAGGGTCAATTTTTAAAATACGATCGCCATCATTTAAAACAATTATTTCTTCCGTACTTAAACTGTCCCCTAATTGCGGCGGCGCGTAAGTTGTAGTTTTTTTAGGGATGAGCGAGCCGAGTCCTCGGCCTAAACCTTGGGGCATAATATTAAAACTATTTATTAAAAATAATTATTTTTCTAAACTAATGATTTCTCGCGCTAAACCTTCATAAGCGCGCCCTCCTTTTGATTTCGGATCGTAATGTAAAATCGAGCGACCATAACTAGGCGCTTCGGCTAAACGAACACTCCGCGGAATGACCGAGCGAAAAATACGATTGGGAAAATATTTATATAATTCTTCCATGACCGACTCAGACAGCTTATTACGTCTATCGAACATGGTAATTACCGCGCCCATTATACCTAAGCTAGGCTTTAAATTATTTTGGACTAATCCGATAGTTTCCAAAAGCTGGCTTAAGCCTTCTAAAGCGAAATATTCGCTTTGAATAGGAATCAAAATATCATCAGCGGCGGTTAGGCTATTAATAGTCAATAAGCCTAAAGAAGGCGGTCCGTCGATAATAATATAGTCAAATTCTTCTCTAACTTCCTGTAAAATAGTAGCTAGACGAAATTCCCGATTCTCTAAATTAACCATTTCTATCCCCGCCCCGGCTAAAGAAATCGTCGCTGGCGCTACTTTTAGGTTAGACTGGACAGTTCTTCTGATAATTGAGGATAATGGCTGTGTGCCAATTAGAGCTTCATAAATTCCCGCTGCCAAATTCCGATGGTCAAGGCCTAAACCAGAACTGGCGTTAGCCTGCGGATCAATATCCACTAAAAGAACCTGTTTACCTAAATGAGCTAAGTAAGCACTTAAATTAACCGAAGTCGTGGTTTTACCCACTCCCCCTTTTTGATTGACGATGGCAATAATCTTTCCCATAAATAATCAATTCATAATCGAGAGACCTTGATATAATTATTATATATTAAAGAAAATTCTTTGACAATTGAACTTTTATTTATTATACTAAATTTTGTAATTTATAAGCAGAAAATTGTTTTTTACTTATAAAAATTTAAAGCCGCGGTGGCGGAACTGGCAGACGCGCACGACTCAAAATCGTGTGGGGGCGACTCCGTGCGGGTTCGATTCCCGCCCGCGGCACTCGATCAGAATAAGTTATTTTCCGACAAAAAACCAGGATTTATCCTGGTTTTTGCTTAATTATCAAATTAATAAACTGACCCGTCTAACTTCAGGAGTATTTATACTCAATAAATCCGCTAAACTTTCTTAAAGCGAACGCTAAAAATTGGCTCATAAGCCACTTGGTTCTCATCAACTATTTTTAACGCTTCCCCGTTTACTAATTGATTAACCGCTAAATCACTTAACAATTGATTGTCGCCAGCAATATTTAATTTTAAGCCCTCTAACTTATCGAACTCTGATTTAAAATCCGCCTGAACAGTCGCTTCAATTTTTTTCTTTTTTAATTTAAGAGCTTCTTGTTCTTCTTTAATTTTTTGATACTCCCCCTGGACTGACAGGGCATCACGATACATCGCTTTTAATTCTCTTTGTTCTTTCTTATAATCTTGAATGCGCTTAAAAACAGCGGGAAGTTCTTGGGCCATAATATTTTATATGATTAATTTCGTAAGACAAAAATATTATAGCACATGTTTATTAGTTTTAATCAGTCCCCCGCCCAAAATTTTATTTTTCTTATAAAAAACCACGCTTTGGCCGGCCGTAATCGCTCTTTGCGGCTTAACGAACTTAACTAGGTAGTCTTTTTTATTTGGTTGGGGCGAAACTATACAAGGATTAGCGGGGTGACCATAGCGGATAACCGCTTGAGCCTTAAAGCGCCGTCGGGGCGATCGCCCGTTGAGCCAGTTCACATTTTTAGCGATTAATTCTGTCCCGTATAAAATTTTTTCATTCCAATCTTTAACAACGTAAAGAATATTATTTCGGTAATCAAATTTGGCGACATAGTAAGGCCCCGTACCACCGACTAAACCGCGCCGTTGGCCAATCGTATAAAGGGGCAAACCGAGATGCTCTCCAATTTTTTCACCGGTATCCAGCCGACGAATTTCGCCGGATTTTAAGGATAAAAATTTTTTAAGAAAAACGTTATGATCGCCAGATAAAAAACAAATATCCTGACTTTCCGCCTTCGCCGCTACTTTTAATTTAAATTTAACCGCTAATTTACGTACTTGCGGCTTAGTATAGTTACCAAGGGGAAATAGAAGATGTTTAACTTCCGCGGGCGTAAAGGTATATAAAAAATAGGACTGATCTTTGTTTTTATCCTTCGCTTTTAAAAGCTGGTACTCGCGACCTACTTTTTTAATTTTTAAATAATGGCCGGTGGCGACGTAATCATAACCTAACGCGCGTGCTTGTTTTAAAAGTAAACCAATTTTAATTTGTTTATTACAAACAACGCAGGGATTCGGGGTTTGACCTGATTCATATTCACTAAGAAAATTGTCGACGACGGCGCGTTTGAATTGATCGGAAAAATTAAAAGTGTAGAGGGGGATGCCGATTTTAGCGGCCACCGCTTTAGCATCTAACATCGCTTCCAGTGAACAACAGCGATTTTCCGCTTTCAGCCCGGCTGATTCATCTTTCCAAAAATGTAAAAAAACCCCAGCGACATTATAACCCTGATTTTTTAGGAGTTGAGCCGCCACGCTAGAATCGACTCCGCCGGACATAGCAACTAGTACCTTAATTTTAGATAGTTTCTTATTCATGTTTTTATTATCTAAAAATATTTTAAAACTAGCAAGAGGATTTGTCTATGGCTTTTTGAATAGCACGTAAGCCTAACATCGCACAATTTTCACGTCTTTCACTAATGGGTACGCCTAGTATCTTAATAATATCAGTAAATTTATACTTTAAGACTTTGGCCACATTATCGCCAACTAATTTTTCGCTTAAAATGGAAATGCTGGCCTGAGAAATTGCACACCCTTGGCCGAGGTATTTGATTGTAGAAATCTTTTGCCCAGATAATTTGAGAAAAACTGTTAGCTCATCGCCGCAAGACTGATTTTTTTCATAAAACGCTAAATCGGCGCGAGTCAGCGCCTCTTTATTGCGGGGGTTTTTATAATGGTCTAGAATATTTTGAGCATAAATATCCATATTAGTAGAATTTCTTTTTAAGCTCGATTAATTTTCTAATAAAAAAATCAATCTCCCGTTTAGTATTATAAAAATTTAAACTAGCCCGCAAACTAGCGCTGTAGCCTAAATGATTATGCAAAGGTTCTGCACAATGTTGACCGGCTCTAAGAATAATTCCCTCTTGACCCAATAAATCAGCGGCGTCGTGCGGATGGATTCCCTCGACTATTAAAGAAAAAATTGGTAATTTTGGTCCAGCGGTACCAAGTATTTTTATAAATTTTAGAGTCTTTATTTTATCTAAAAAATATTGCTTAAGCTCTTTTTCTTTAGCCCGAATTTCCGACCAACCTAAATTGCTTAAATACCGACAAGCCGCCGCTAGGCCGATAACTCCGGCAATATTCGGTGTCCCCGCTTCAAATTTATAGGGCAGAACATTAGGCGTAAACGAGTCAAGAGAAACGGTACTAATCATATCGCCGCCGCCCAAAAATGGCGGCATCGCCGCAAGCAGCTCACGTTTTCCGTACAAGACCCCGGTGCCGGTCGGCCCGAGCATCTTGTGGCCAGAAAAGACTAAAAAACTACAACCTAAATCACGGACATTAACTAGTTGATGCGCTAAAACTTGAGTGGCATCAATTAGAGTGATAATGCTATGCGCCTGGGCTAATTTAACTATTTTTTTTATGGGATTAACTATACCTAACACATTAGAGGCGTAACTAAGGCCTAAAAATTTAACTCCCGGCTGCAAAATAATTTTCTTGGCCGCAACGAAATCTAACCGGCCGTCAGCTTTTATGGGAATATATAATATTTTAAAACCAATTTTTATTTGTAGTTGTAGCCAAGGAACAATATTAGAATGATGTTCAGCAACACTTAAAACTAACGTATCGCTTTTTTTTAAATTAGCCTCTCCCCAGGAACGCGCGACTAAATTAATTGATTCGGTGGCGCCGCGAGTAAAAATTACTTCTTCTCGGTGAGCCGATATAAAGGCGGCGATAATATCCCGCGACTCCTCATAACGTTTAGTGGCTTCTTCGGCGAGGGGATTTATCCCCCGGTGGACATTCGAATTAAATTTAGAATAATATTCCGACGTCGCTTTAATCACGGATAACGGTTTTTGCGTAGTCGCGGCATTATCAAAATAAACGAGCGGTCGGCCGACGATTTTTTTTGTTAAGATAGGAAAATCACTTCGTTTGATCATATTTATTGTTTTGTTTTTACTAGTCCAGTCCGGCGTTTCTTAATTAAAACCGAAATTATTTTAGCGACTTTTTGATCATCGATACAAGCAATAAAACGTTCCGTTAAAGAATTAATAATTAATTTTTTAATTTGGCTAATCGTCAAGCCGCGAGCTTGTAAATAAAATAAATCAGCGTCGCTAAGATTAAAGGTACTGGCTCCGTGACCGGCCTTAACCTCATTGGCAGCGATTTTTAAACCCGGCAGAAATTGACCACTCGCCTGATCACTTAATAAATACAGCTTCATATCAATTCGAGAATCTGTTCCCTGGGCCTCGGGCTTAATTATTATATCAGAATAATAAGCCGCTTTAGCCTGATCGTCTAATATTTCGGTCACTAAAAATTTACCTTGGCTATTAGGCGCCCGAAATATGTAATTATCCTCTATTTGCGAATCCTGTTTAGCAATTTGATAAAGAAAAGCCTGACTATCTAAAAAACTAGCGTGGCCCAAATAATTATTAATTTGCGCCTGAATATCGCCGGCGCCAAAATAAGCTTGGCGAGAATACAGACGCGAATTATCACCAATATATATCGCTCTTGTTAATTGATTGAGATCCGACACGGGATTATCAATAATTAAAATATATTTAATCAAACACTGCCGGCCAATATTAATTTGCAGATTACTCTTGAGGCGATCATTACTAATATAATCCAAAATAAGGAGTTCCTCCCCATCAGGAACAACTATTTTTTGATCAGTCGCTTTAACTATTTTTTGTTTCATATTTCTGTCTCCCGAATTATCTTTTTTAACCGACGCTATTTTCCATTTCTAATTCAACCATTCGATTCATTTCTACGGCATACTCCAGGGGTAATTCTTTAACAATAGGCTCAATAAAACCATTAACAATCATGGCGCTCGCCGCCCCCTCGCTCAAGCCTCGGCTACGTAAGTAAAAAATATCTTCCTCGTTTAATCGACCGGCACTGGCTTCATGCGCTAAGACCGCGGTGGCATTCTTAATTTTAATAAGCGGAATTGTGTCCGAAGAGGACTGATCATCTAAAATAAGCGCATCACATTTTATATTAGATACGGCGTCGCTCGCGCCTTCAGCGATATCAATTAAGCCTCGATAAATAGCTTGACCGCCCCCTTTACTAATACTTTTCATAACGATATTTGAACTGGTATTATGAGCCAGGTGAATTACTTTCGCTCCCGTGTCCTGAATCTGGCCTTGATTAGCGAAAGCGACGCCCAGATGATCGGCGCTCGCTCCCTCCCCTATTAGAACTGAACAAGGATAAAGCATGGTCACATTACTACCAAAATTTCCCCCGACCCATTCCATATGTGCGTCGGTATTAACTAGAGCTCTCTTCGTATTTAAATTATAGGCATCCTTGCTCCAGCTTTCCACACTACTATAACGGAAACGCGCTCTGTCTTTCACAAAAATTTCCACGCAACCAGCATGAAGCGAATCAACGCCGTAACGAGGAGCGCTGCAACCCTCAATATAATGAGCCTGCGCTCCTTCCTCAACGATAATTAAGGTATGCTCAAATTGTCCCATCCCTTTCGCATTCATGCGAAAGTAAGCTTGCAAAGGCAAATCAACTTTAACTCCTTTAGGAATATATAAAAAAGTTCCGCCGCTCCAAACGGCGCCATGTAAGGCCGCAAATTTATGGAGAGTCGGCGGCACGGCGCGCATAAAATATTTTTTAACTAACTCTTCATGCTGACATAAGGCGACATCTAAATCCTCAAAAATAACCCCCTGCTCTCGGTATTGTTCTTTTAAATTATGATAAATCACCGTTGACTCATATTGGGCGCCAACACCGGCTAAAATTTCTTGTTCCGCTTTAGGAATCCCTAATTTAGCAAAAGTGTTTTTAATGTCAATCGGCACGTCCGCCCAAGTCTGAGATTGTTTATCAGTGGCTTTAGCGTAATAAGTTATTTGATCAAGCTTTAAGTGACTTAAATCTGGACCCCAGTTAGGCATGGGCATTTCTTGATATAATTTCAGAGAGGCCAAGCGTCGCTCAAGCATCCAAGCTGGTTCTTTCTTTTCTTGAGAAATAAAACGCACCAAATTTTCATTCAAACCAGGCTTAGTTTGATTCATGTAAGAAGCCTGATTATAAGAATCCCACATCGAACTATGGCCGGCCGAGTCGGCTTGATTTTTCATTTTTACATCGCTCGCCAGCAATAATTTTACTTTTTTAACTTTTGGCATATTACTTAATCGGAAATGTTAGAGAATCCCTTTTTTTCTAACTGTCTAGCGAGCGCTGGACCGCCACTTTTAATTATTCGGCCTTTCGACATTACAATAACTTTATCGGCTGATAAATATTGCAGAATTCTAACATAATGAGTAACGACTAAGGCACTAGTATTTTTATGTTTAAATCGTTTGAGGGCGCGGCCTACTACTTGCAGAGCATCGACGTCTAAACCCGAGTCGATTTCATCAAAAATCGCCAAAGAGGGTTTAAATAAGGCCAGTTGTAACATTTCTGATTTTTTTTTCTCACCACCGGAAAATCCTTGATTAAGGTAACGCTTGCTCCAATCACCGGTGATTTTTAATTTGGTAATTTCTTCATCTAAGCGTTTCTTAAAAACAAAAACATCAGACGTTTTTTGTCCCCTCGCTTTTTCTAGAGATTTGTAAGCATCAAATAAAAAAGGATAAAAATCCAGACCGGCAATCTCTCGAGGCTGCTGCCAGGCTAAAAATATACCTAAGGCCGCCCGCTCCTCCGGTTTTTTTTCCGTAATATCGACACCCTTAAAAATAATCTGCCCCGAATCAATCCGATAAGCGGGATGACCCATCAAAATATTAGCCAAAGTACTTTTGCCAGAACCGTTCGGTCCCATGATTACGCAAGTGCTACCCGACTTTATTTTTAAATTAATATTATTAAGAATAATCCGGTCGCCGACCGAAACGCTTAAATTTTTTAAAATTAAAATATCCATATTTTTAAACGGTCCATTTTATTAACTAATAAGTTTTACTAAAGAAGCTAAGGTTTTTTTATGTAAAGAAGTTTTAATATCACCTAAAATATGTTCCCAAATAAGAGGTAAACTACAATTAGCTAAACCGGGGCAAATTTTTTTATGTCTACTAAGGCAACGCGGACTAATCGGGCCGTCTAAAATCTCTAAAATTTCTAGAACCGATATCCGCGAGGCGGAGCGAGCTAAAAAATAGCCGCCCCGCGAACCTTCCCGACTTTTGATTAAACCCGCTCGGGCCAAGACTCGGGAAATTTGAATTAAATAGATAGAGGAAATATTTAAATTTTTGGCTAAGCCAGATAGAGACATGATCGCCTGTTTATTTTTAGCCAGTTCGACCATAATCATCAAGCCATAGTCAGTTCGAGTTTTTAAATGAAACATCGGGTTATTTTAATTATAAGTAAATTCATTATAGTTGATATTTCTTAAAAAGTAAAGAGCCGCCAACGGGGCGACTCTTTAATTTATTAGGCTGATTAAACGATATAATTTATATCCTATTACTGTCTAGCTTGAATTTTAATATCAAATTTTATTTCATCATTAATCACTTTATCCCCTAAATCTTGGAAAAACTTCCCCGAACGATATTTGATATCCCAAATAGTTCGATCAATGCTAAAACTGCTGACGGCCTGCAATAGTCCATTATCACTAGTGAGCTTAGCGCTAAAAGTGATCGGCGCAGTTTTGTTTTTTATCGTTAGATCAGCCGCAATTAAGTAAGTACCATCCTCTTGAATTTTCGGCACACTAGTAATAACTAAACGCGCCTCGGGATAGGTCGCGGTCGAAAAGAAATCATCACTATTGAGGTGTTTCACGAGAGCCTCAATATTCTGATCGTTACTTATCTTAGCCATATCAATAGTAAATGAACCACCAATTAATTGATTATTCTTAATCTCCAACTGTCCTGATTTAATTGCGATGAACCCAGTATGAGTCGCACCGACGAGATAATTAGCCCCCCAAGTCACTTGACTGTTTATCGTATCGACCGAATACCCACCATCTTTTAAGACAGTGTCACTAGCGGCGGGCGCGTCTAGAGGCCGATCAGTGGTCTTAGACAAACCACAGGCGCTCAGAAATAATAAGCTCAGACCCAAAACGGCGATTAACATAAATTGTTTCATATTTTTTGATTGACGAAGCCGCTCTTGAAAGCGCGGATCGTCAATATAATTTATTAAGTTATTTTATTATAGCCTAAAGCTAACATTGACACAAGTACATACCTATTGATATAATACAAGATAATAAGTAAGCATAAGAAATATATGTCTCACAAAGATAAATTTAAATGCCACGCGGCCGTGCAAACGACTTTAAATGTTATTGGTAATAAATGGAAACCGCTCATCCTTTGGCACCTCTTAGAAGATAAACGACGATTTGGGGAATTAGAAAAAAGTCTTAAACCAATTTCTCAAAAAATACTCGCCAGCGAACTGCGAGCCTTAGAAAAAAATAAAATAATTCATCGTGAAGTTTACCACCAAGTGCCGCCTAAAGTAGAATATTGGATTACTCCTTATGGCCTGACCCTTAAGCCTCTCTTAGAAAAGCTAGCTCTCTGGGGCGAAAAACATCGTTCCCCTAAGACTAAATAATAAAACTTATGATCAAATTTTTAATTATCTACGCTCATCCTAGTCACGTCGGACACCACGGTTATTTACTAGAACAACTTCAAACCAAACTTAAAACAAAAAATATTGAAGCTACTTTAATAGATCTTTATGCTATTAACTATGAGCCAATTTTAAAAGACTCTGAACTGTATAGTTCGGGACGCCGAGCAGTTAGTGAAGAAAATTTAGAATTTCAAAAACAAATTAAAGAAGCGAACTGTTTAGTCTTTATCTATCCTACTTGGTGGCAAAACATGCCAGCGATTCTTAAAGGCTTTATTGATCGAGTCTTTACGGCCGAATTCGCTTTTGTCTATAAAAATGGTTTACCGGTAGGATTACTGAAGGGCAAGAAAGCCGCTATTTTCACGGCCGCCGGGGGACCGCGTTGGTATTCCCTATTTTTAACTAATAATAGCGCGGTTTCTATCCTGACTAAATATGTCTTAAATTTTTGCGCGCTAAAGACTAAAGGTTTCTATTTTGGATCGGCCAAACTGCTTGATGAAATGGCTAAAAATAAATTACAAAAAATCGCTGATAAAATGATCGCCTATTTAACTTAGCATAATGATCATCTATTTAACTTAGCATCTTGACAAACGCAACAATGTTGCGTTATATTATTATTTAGTAAATGCTTGCACTCGACCGCTAAATATTTATGCCTCTAATTAAACTCTTAGAAAAAGTCAAAAGCCTGGGCGGCCGTCTAACCAAAGTTCGGCAAGCGGTTTTAAAATATTTAATTAAAACTAAAAAACCGATCAGTGCTTTAGAAATAATGAGTTATCTTAGTCAACATGGTCTTAACGTCAATCGGACAACTGTTTATCGGGAACTAAGTTTTTTAGTAAAAAACCAATTAGCGCAAGAAGTCAGGCTAATCGGACAGGCGACCCGCTTTGAATTAAGCGGCGAGCATCGTCATCACCTGATTTGTCTTAAATGTCGGAAAATTGAAATGATTAATTTAGCCGAAAATTTAATCGCTCAAGAAAAAAAAATTAAAAAAACCAAAAAATTTAAAATAACTAGTCACGCTTTAGAATTCTATGGTCTATGTAAAAAATGCGACCATTAATTTATCTATTGGCTTATTGATCTATGCCGCTTAAAAAACAAATCTACTTTCTCACTGGTTCTTTAATCATTCTTATTTTATTGGGCTACGCGATAAGCATACGCTTCTCTCAAATAAATAAAAATAATAGAACGCCGAGTAGCCAAATCAAAGTAGTAGCGACTATTTTCCCGTTGTACGATTTAGCGAAAATTATTGGCGGTTCAGCTGTTCAGGTCGACCTCCTATTGCCGCCCGGAGCGGAGGCTCATTCTTTTGAACCTCGACCCAGTGACATTATTAAAATAAACGAAGCGGATATTTTTATTTATACTGGCGGCCTAATGGAACCCTGGGCGCATGACCTCTTAAAAAGCGTTAGAAATAAAAATTTATTGATAATTAACGCGAGTGAGTCTATTAAACTTGCCCCTAATGTTTTATCTAATCAGAATAAACCAAGCGGGTCATCGGATCCGCATATTTGGCTTGATTTCGATAACCTGACGCTAATGCTTAAAAATATTCAATCTGGTTTTGTTACTAAAGATCCTATCCATACGACTTCGTATCAACAAGCCGCCTTTCATTACGCCAAAAAATTACAAGAATTGGATAATCTTTATCGAACTACTCTCGCGTCGTGTCAAAATCATAAAATAATTTATGCCGGCCACTATGCCTTTGGCTATTTAGCTCAACGCTATAAGTTAGAATATTTTGCCGCTCAAGGCCTTGCCCCGGACGCCGAGCCGACCGCACCTGATTTAGCTAATTTACTTAAACAAATAAACAGCGAACAGATAAAATATATTTTTTACGAAGAGCTGGCCAGTCCGAAAATTGCTGAAACTATTGCTCAAGAAAGTGGGGCGCAGCTACTTCTCCTTAATGCCGCCCATAATATTACTAAAGAACAATTAGCTCAAGGTCTTAATTTGTTAGAAATTTTTAATAATAATTTAGCAAATTTACAGGTCGGCCTAAATTGTCAGTAAACATTAACTCCGGTCAATCTTAATAGACCACTAAAATTATGCCTGAGGTTTTAAAAATACAAAATTTAAATTTTAGCTACGGCCCAAGCGCAGTTCTTAGCGATGTATCTTTTACGGTCAGCCAGGGAGACTATTTAGCTTTAGCTGGCCCTAATGGTGCCGGTAAAACCACTCTAATAAAAGTAATCCTGGGTTTAGAAAAAAAAACTTCTGGCAGCGGACAATTACTCGGAGAGGATATTGATAAATTTAAATCTTGGGAAAAAATTGGTTACCTACCGCAAAAGATACATACTTTTAATCCCCTCTTCCCCGTCTCAGCGCAAGAAGTAGTTAGCCTCGGCTTATTATCTAAAAAAAAATATCCTAAAATATTAAACCTCGCCGACCGACAAAAAATAAAAAATACCTTAGATCGACTAGGAACCGCTAATCTCGCTCGGCGACCGATAAATGAACTGTCCGGGGGCGAGCAACAAAAAGTATTTTTGGCTCGAGCCCTAGTCTCTCAACCGCAAATACTAATTCTTGATGAGCCCAGTGCGGCTCTTGACCCAGAAACACGTACTAATTTTTTTCAATTATTAGCTAAATTAAATCAAGAACAAAAATTAACTATAATAATTATTACCCATGACACCGCTTATATCGGACAATATGCCAACAAACTTTTATACTTAGATAAAAAAGTTATTTTTTGCGGACCGCTGGTTGATTTTTGCCACTCTCCGGATATGGAAAAATATTTCGGAGTTTTTTCTCAACATCTTATTTGTCATCAACATAGTTCCAATTAAATTATGCTAATTTTCGACTTCTGGCAATATGAATTTATTCAAAGAGCTTATCTAGCCGGGGCGCTGATTGCCATATTAAGTGCCACCCTCGGTCTATTTTTGGTTTTACGTCGTCTGTCTTTAATCGGCGACGGTTTGTCGCATGTCAGTTTTGGAGCAATTGCTCTCGCTCTTTTCTTTGGCCTGTATCCATTTTATTTAGCAGTTCCCTTAGTTTTGATCGCTTCATTTTTTATTTTTAAATTAAGCGAAAAATCTAAAATGTACGGCGACAGCGCTATTGGCATAGTATCCTCAGTCGGCATCGCCGCCGGCGTTATCTTAGCCAGCCTATCTAATGGTTTTAACGTCGATTTATTAAGTTATCTTTTTGGTAATATTTTAGCCATCAGTCAACCAGAACTATATCTGTCACTTGTCTTATCCGGACTAGTCCTAGTCATAATTCTATTTTTTTATAACGATTTATTTTCCACAACTTTTGACGAGGCCTACGCCAAAATATCGGGCATAAAAACCGACCGCCTCAATCTTCTCCTAATCAGTTTAACCGCCATCACGGTGGTTTTGGCGATAAAAATGGTCGGAATTATGCTTATTTCCGCCTTACTAATTTTACCAGCGACTTCGGCTCTACAAATCGCCAAAGGATTTAAGGTCGCTCTTATGCTCTCCTCCGCTATCGCCGTTTTTTCCGTCTTAAGCGGCCTGAGTCTGTCCTTTTATGCTAATCTACCAGCCGGGGCGACTATCGTGATGGTTAATTTTCTAGTTTTTGTTTTCTTATTTTCTTGGCAAAAACTAAGATTCAACGGACACTAAGATAATGATTGAAATAATTTAAGATATTCAGCTGCCGTCTTGTCCCAAGAAAATAATTGAGCTCGTTGATATCCCGCTCTTATTAAATTTTGCCGCAAAGTCTCATCGGTCAAAACTAATTCGAGCGCTTCTGTTATTTGTTCGGGTCTAAAAGGATTAACCGTCAAAGCCGCTCTACCCACGATCTCCGGCAGACTGGAAATATTCGAACATACTACCGGCAAACCATAGCTTAAAGCTTCAAGCGGGGGGAAACCAAATCCTTCATAAAAAGAAGGGTAAGCGAAAACAGACGCCAAGCTATATAAGATTTCCCGATCGGTCTGATTAACATAACCTAAAAATTTAATATCAGCTCGATAGGGAGAATTATTCCAAGCTTGATATATTTGACGATTTTTCCAACCGTTCGCACCGGCCAGGATCAATTTTAAGTCGCCTAGCCGTCTCTTCCCTAACTCGTCAGAGCGACGTAAATTATCATAAGCCGCAATTAAACCCGCAATATTTTTACGCGGCTCAATATTTCCTAAGTATAAAATAAATCGCCCTTGAAATTGGTGGCGGCGCAAAAAATCTGCTTGTTCCTCCTGCTTAATCGTCCTGACTTCAATATTATTCCCGGCATAAATCACCCGGATTTTATCGGCCGGAATACCCACTAGTTCAACTAAATCATTTTTAGTATTTTCAGAAACAGCGACAATCATTGTCGCCTCCCTAAGACTCTGCTTAATCCTTAAAGCGCGATGCCAAAAATTTTTGCGCCAACTAAAAAATTCTCCGTAGCGTAGAAAGGACAGATCATGGACGGTAATTATTTTTTTAAGTCCCGACTTAACGCCGCTCAAACTCGTAAAATTAAAATGAGGAGACCAAAATAAATCAACGCCACCCAAAACTTGATCTAACCGGGGCCATCTCAATATTTTTTGCAAAAGATAATTAAAAAGTTTATTGGGAATATGCATCCCCACTAGACGAGAATTGTCGCCGTGCCATTTCTCTAATTTACTGCTCAAATCCTTCCCCGAATTATAAAATAAACGGTAATCGCTACTTTTATCCTGGCGTAAAATAGCCGCTAATAAATTAGCGGTATATTCTGATATGCCGCTATATTGCTTATCCATTAAAACTCTGATATCAATGCCAATCTTCATAATTAAGGGCGTCAGCTTATTATTCTTGTTTCTTATGTTTAACAATAAATTCCATAATTTGGCGCTGAAAATTTTCTACGGAAAACTGTTCCGCCTGACGCCGTATGTCCGCCGGATTAAAATCTCCACTGCGAAATTTATTAATCGTCGCGGCGAGCGCGGCGGGAGTTTGTTCTTTAAAAAATAAACCGGATTTTCCTTCTACCACCGTTTCCGTCGCGCCCCCTTTTTGATAAGCGATGACTGGACGGCCACTCGCCATTGATTCTACTACCGTAATACCGAAATCCTCTTCCTGGGGATTAATAAAAGCCTGAGCGCTCTTAAATAATTCCGCCTTCTCCTCTTCGGACACTCGCCCACAAAATTCTATATTTTCACTCCCCCGGGCTAACTCTTGTAAGCGCCGTAAATCAATGCCATCACCAAAAATCTTTAATTTAAAATTATCACCTAATATTTTAAAAGCTTCAATGACGATATCAATTCTCTTATAGGGCGCCAAACGACAACCGGCTAGAAAATATCGTTGATCGTCCGGCTGGTTAGTTATATCGACTAAAGAGAATTTATTGATTTCCACTGGCGGATAAATTACCGTCGACTCTCGACGATAATATTTTGTTATCCGGTCCTGAACAGTACGAGAATTAGCAATAAATAAATCTACCCGATCAGCTGCTGCTTTATCCCAAAGCCTAATCGCGCTTAAGATTAAAGAAACAATCTTTTTCAACCATTTATTATATTTAAGCTCATTGATATATTGATGAGTATCACTCCAGAGATAACGAGTCGGCGTATGACAGTAGCAAATATGCAGACAGTCGGGCGGAGTAATCACGCCTTTAGCGAATGAACTTGTGTCAGAAATCACTAAATCATAGGGTCGTAAATCAAAAAACTCCACCGCGATAGGCATAAACGGCAAATACCATTTATAATGTTTTACGCCCCCCGGGAGCTTTTGAATAATTGAGGACTCAATCTGTCGACCCTGATAATATTTATTAATATTATCTGACTCATACAAAAGAGTATAAATAGGCGCCGCCGGAAACATCCCGGCAAAAACCTGTAAAACTTTTTCCGCTCCGCCGTCTTGCGCTAAATGATCGTGAATTAAAGCAACTTTCATAACTTATTCCGCCTGGCGATGCTTTAAAACCGCAAAGGGCGTCCTTAATAAAATAGAGATATCTAAAAGTAATGACCAATTTTCAATATAATAAATATCGAGCTTAGCCTCTTCTTCGAATAATAAATCGCTCCGGCCGGAAACTTGCGCTAAACCAGTAATACCCGGTTTAATAGTCAAAGTTTTTTTATGATAATTTTCGTACTTAGCGACCTCCTCTGGTAAATGAGGTCGTGGTCCGACGAGACTCATCCGACCGCTAAAAACTAAAAATAATTCCGGCAGTTCATCAATTGACCACCGGCGCATGATTTTACCAACTCGCGTCACTCGTGGGTCATCTTTTATTTTTACCATCGGCCCATCCGTCCGTAAATTGCGATCCGCTAATTCATGATAACGCATGCTATCGGAATTAGGCGTCATAGAACGAAATTTAAAATACTTAAAAGGAACGCCGCCGGCGCCAATGCGTCTGACGGTTTGGCCGTCATCACGTTTAGAAAAGAAAATTGAACCGCGGGAATCTAGCTTGATGGCGATGATTGTTAAAATAATAACGGGAGAAAAAATAATAATTAATAAACTCGAACAGACAATATCAAAAATTCTTTTAAAAATTCGGCCCCAACCATCTAAAGTCGTCCGCTTAACTTCGACCACTGGAATACCAATAATTTCCGTGACTTCTGTCCGTAAAACTTTTACTTCCAGTAAATCGGCTACATATTTAAAAGTTAAATGATTATCATTAGTAAAGTCATATAGACGCAAAATTTCTATTTTGCTTAAATTAGGATCACTCTGAATTATTTCATCGACTCTGGTGTGCTGAATGAATTCAGCTAGCTCCTGAGCCGTTTCTAAAGAAAAATCCCGTAGACGTTTAACCACGGTGAAACCTGATTGTTTATTACCAGAAAATTCGGCAATTAAATTCTCTGTAGTTTTAGAATTACCGACGATAATAACTTGGTGCGTTCCGATGCCGTATCTAAATAAAAAACGTTGGAACCAACGAATAAAAATATGAGTCAAACTGATATAAATAACGGCAAACCCCCAAGCGGCTAAAACAATAAAACGCGAATCAAATAATTCGCGTTCGAAAAAGACTAAAATAGCGACTAGCGCTAAGCCCGTCGAACAAGCGAAAAATATTTTACTTAATTCTTGGGCTACTTGCCGGACGCCGCGGATCTGATATAAACCAGCGATAATAAAAATAATTATCCATAAAGCGGCGATAATTAAAACCGACTCAAGATAATTAAAAAATGGTAAATCAAAAATTACCGGTCTAATACTCTTAAAGGGTCCCGAAAACCGAACATGATAAGCGGAAATACCGGCGAGAACTAAGACAATAAAATCAAGCGGCACTAACAAGACTGAAAAAAATGATTCAGCTTTTTTCATATATTAATTGACTTATATATAATTGTTATTAGGGCAGCTATAAGCCGGATTCTGTTCTAGCGACCATTTATCTAGGCTGATTATTGCTAATCAGCTCGAGCGAGCTACTTTTCTTGGCAGCCACTTGGCGGCCAGTTTGCTCTTGCTTCTGATAGGGTTTACCGCGGACTTTCCGTCACCGGAAGCCGAAAGCAGTCGCCTAATGAAAGACATCTGCCTACTTTTCACCTTTTATTCTGTTTATAATGTTTCAGAATTAGTATTGTCTCTGTGGCACTATCCCTAATGTGTCAAACGGCTGATTTAACAACAGATTAACACACCGGTGGGCGTTACCCACTATCATTTTTTAGCTAAAAATAAGCTAAATTGAAGTCCGGACTTTCCTCCCCGATAAAAATCGGAGCGATCGCCCGCTTACCCTAATAACTCCTTAATCCTACAATAAAACAAAGAAAAAGGCAAATCCAATTAGAATTATTCATTTAGTATTAAGATAAATATCCTCAATTTGCACCGGACTTAAAGCGCCAGTATATATACTTAAATCATCGATTTCTGAACCATCACTGCTAGAAGTAATTTTTAAACTTTTAATTTCTTCACTCGGTTTTATCCAAACAAGCGCGGTACTAGCTCGTTCTTGGCCATCAACATAAAAACTTAATTTATAACGATAAGAATCATAAACTAAGGCTAAATGATGCCAAAGATTATCATAAGGAATAAATTCATTTATCCCCTCCGACAAGACATTTTGGCTACCATTAAACCAAAAACCTAAACGATAATAATCCATTAATAAAGAAAATAGATTGGTTTCGTTATTAGTTCCCCCTCGCAAATAAATATCGGCTCGCCCGCCGTTAGGATACGCGGAGTTCCGCCACCAAAAAGCTAGAGAAAGATCTTGAGATTTAATTGGCTCTTTAAACGCCGCTGTAAAATTCTGTCCATAAATTGTTTGGATAGCATAATTATCATGATGACGCCCCGTCCAAATCGCTTGTGGCATATTAAATTCTAGACCTTCCAGGCTATCTCTAGCGACCGTTCCCGTGTCTTCTTCGAATTTCCATAAATTTACTAGAGCCGCGATTTTTTGTGGGGGCCGGGCGACGATCGGGCTAAAAGGCACCGCGATGGCATAATAAGAATAAATTTCCGCCATAGGAAGCGGACGATTCCAAAAAGCTAACTCATCAAATAAAACCGAACCGCAGTTACCACTAACCTCGAAATCAGTCATTAAAGATAAACGAGCTAAAAAACTAGTCATGATCATTTCCTGACCATCAATATAAAGTGCCCAATAATCACTGGCCTGATTAATTACTAAAGTAGCTTGGTGCCATTCATTATCAAAAGGAACAGTCATGTAATAACGCTCTCTAGATTCTGGCAGACCAGTAATAGTTATATAATCAGGCTCCATAGTTAAAATAAACTGCGTGTCTAATGAATTATAGAAACGCAAGTTTAGCCTAGGATAATCATAAGATCGCCGATAATAAAAACTAACTGAAAAATTATTCAAATCAGCCGCCTGATGCAAACTGCCCACTAGCTTGTCATAAGTAAAGCCTATTTCCCGCGCACAATCAAAAAAACCGACCCCCCAATTCCCTGCTCCATAACACTCATCAAAATGCCAAAGGTCAGTTAAACCTGCCGACTCAACTGGTACGGGCGGCGAAAATAAAAAAGAAGTATCAATCGCGCTAGAACTACTAGCAATTTCTGGATCGTCAGAGGGGATTAAATTAAAATCTAAATTATTATTACCCGAGGTCGCAATGCGATTCAAAATATAATTATCATTTATGGATAAGGCGGGAGCAGCCCCTTGAAAACGACTAGCTTCAGAACCAAAACCAACTAGGTCAATAATGTTAGAGTCCGTGCCAGAGCTAATCGCTCCATTGCCTAAATAAACAGTATAACCGGAACCCGTCCAAGAAAATTCGTCCCGCAAAGCAATCGCATCGGCCTGACTCTTATAATAAGACGAAGCATCATCGCGCACGATTAAGTAGCTAGAATTAGCTTTAATTATTGTACCGCCCGGATAAAGGGCGTCCTCGGTATTATTAAAACGCAATAGCAAACTCGGATCGGTCGCCGTTTTACTCTTTTCTAAGCGATACTCAGCTAAAGCTAAATCTAAGTCCTGATTACTCGCATTAAATAATTCTATCCAATCGTTATTACCGGTACTATAAATTTTACTAATTAAAGCTAATTTTCGCCAATCGACAATTTCGGTCGTACTAGCATTTTCGTCATCAGGATTATTATCAGTAGAGGTAGCTAAAGACGAAGTTGAACTAGTAGAAATAATTATTGGGCTCGTTGAAGCGGCTGGAGAAGTAGAGGCAATATTATTGCTCGAGGTCGCCGTATTATTAGCGCTGATAATACTGGCCGCTATTATTACTTCCGGATCATCGGAGGCGATTAAATTAAAATCTGAATTATTGTTACCAGAAGTCGCAATGCGATTTAAAATATAATTATCTTTTATTTCCGGCGCTGGACCCGTTCCTTCGAAATAATTAGCTTGGGAGCCAAAACCAACTGCCTCAATAATATTTGAATCGATACTTGAGCTTATCGCTCCATTACCTAAATAAAGAGTATAACCGGAACCGGTCCAAGAAAAATCATTGCGCGAGACTAAAGCATCCGCCTTATTACGATAAAAATCTTTAGCATCACTGGCAACAATTAAATATTTTCCATGCGCCTTAATTATTGTGCCGCCCGGATAAGAAGCATCACTAGAATTACCAATACGAATAATTAAACTAGGATCGGCCGCGGTTTTAGTTTTTTCTAGACGATAACCAGCGGCGGCTAAATCAAAATCATGATCAGTCGGATTATATAATTCTACCCAATAATTATCCGCCGTACTATAGATTTTATTAATTAAAGCTAAGTTATTTGGTTGCTCGAGACTAGTCGCCGCGCTCGTTGAAATATTCAAATTAGTATTAACCTTATTTTGTCCAATCGAATTACTAACTGAACTAGGCGAAGAATTAGAGCGGTGAAGAATCGAAGAAGAAGCTTGGCTAGCGGACGAACTAGCGGCCGCAGAAGAACTAATTATTTTAGTGGTACTAGCCGCTTGATTTTTAACAATGGGTCGGACCTTAACAGTCGAGGTACTAATTTTTACTGACGCTACTGGCGTTGTTGTTGCTTTAATGGTTTGACTCACTGGCGAGACAATATTTTTCCCCGGCTCAGCTTTATTAACCAAAGCGATGCGCGGACTAGTAGTGGCTGTTGGGGATTTAGCTAAACTATCAGACCAGGCAACGTTTTTTTCATTTTCCTCATCGCTGAGTAAAACAACGTCAGACTTATCCGAATTAAAAAATTTTTGGCTCAAATTATTAGCCAATTCTTTAGATTTAATTAGTAGGGCTGAACTAAGATCTTTAAAACCGCCCACTATTATTTTAAAGGAAGAAATCGGATTATTAACTAAACTCCAGCGCAAAACTAACATCTTAGTATTGATCGGCCCACGAATTTCATTACCGGAAAAAGAAGAGGCAATAGTGATATCAGTCGGCACACTATCTAAACTTGGTTGCAAAAACTGAGTATAAGGCAAAAAGACATAACGGTCGCCTTGATACTCTAAACCCACGTCAAAACCTAATAACTCCGGAGCGGGAATTATTAAATCGCGGCGGCGAGCGATTTTAGAAAATTCTTGATTACGGGAAAAACAATCACCGGCTGCATTTACCACACTTTTATTATCAAAACCATCCGGCGTAATATTAATTGCATAATAAGCTGGTTCGTATTCTAAGGAGGCGAGATTATTGGGGTTAGAAATATTAGCGCTTTCATAAAGTTTTTCCGTCAAACCGACGCAAGTCCATTCGCCGCTCCCTGGCCCTTTTTGATGTTTAAAATCAAAATCATAAGCTAAGCTATGGCTAACCAAGCTTTTAGCTAAAGCGACTACTTTAGCTTGTTGCGAGTGGGTGACGCCTCGTGGCAGTCGGGCGCCTAAAAAAGTTTCGCCTTCAGCGCGGTTCACAAAATACTTAGCGGGCGTCTTAACTATCCCTCCCCCCATAGCTTCAACAATATAGTCGACACCGTTTTCTCGCCCGATATAAACTCCCACATGCCCGGAATAAATATTTTTTACAATCCCCTTCTCCGCATAAATTAAGGGATCGGCGCTATACCCATACATCTTAGCATCTTGCGAAGTCCGAAATAAAAGCGTACCGGGCGACATGGCTAAACAAAAACTAGGCATCAGCGCGCCACCAATTAACCCACTAATAAACAAAATTTTAATAGATATTTTTACCTTCATAAAACACAATTAATCTAAAAAATTTAATAATAAATTTTTTAATAATTATAATAATTTTGCCAAGCCTCTTCGCTAATTTCCGGTAGCAGGCGACTAGCTGGTCCTACTTCTAAACGATTTAAAATATCCGCGGCAAAATAACGACTAATAGCATCAGTAGAAAAATCTTGATAAATTAATTCTAAAATTTCTCTAGTTAAACTAGGAAAGAATGGATAATAATCACTTAAAAGCATAGCCAGCGCCGAACGCAAACGCGGTGCAGAACTTCTATCCCGCACAATTCTTTTAATTATGAGAAGTTGACTCTCCGTAAAGTTATTGGCTTTATCGTGGTCGCTGCTAATAGCCTGAATAGCTTTTTCTTGCAACAACCAATTGTCTTCTTTTTCTAATAATTTAAAATAGACATTAAGCGGCTCAATTTTATTTAAATTAGCGCCACTAGTTTCCGACTTGATTAAACTATTTAAACTAAATAACTCTAAAATTTTGGTTCGTAACTCTACCGGATTTTTTGAATCATTAAAGTAAATCTTCAAATAATCAGGCGGGTTATCAGTCCCCCGCGCTAAACTTAAAATTTTAAGTATTTCTTGCCGAAAATTAAGATCTTGCGAAGAATCACTAAAATATTTCTGTAAAACGCTCGGCAGATTGGAGGAACCGCCCTTTTTTAACTCATCCGCAATTTCTTTTTCTAAAGTAGTTCTAGCGAGGAGACAAGTTTCATGACAAATTTTATGATAAGTCGTGTCCTCTTTCAGCCGGAGTAAATTAACTTCAGCCGGACTGACGACTAAGAGAGCTAATAAATAATAAGCCATCAGAAATAGAACCAATATTCCTAACCCATATCCTAGCCGTTTTTTAAACTGGCGATTTTTCTGCCCTAGATTTTTTAAATAACTAATCAGCCTAGTTAATTTTACTTTGATTATCGACATAAAATTTGACTTAATTAACATTCGGTTTAATAAATAAACGAAATCTAGAATTACTATTTAACTATAGCAAAACTAGGCTGAGGGGAACTTAAAATTTTATTAAGCTTTTCTTAGCGGCTTAAGAACAAAAAACCTAATGAATAAAGGAGAAGTCGCGATTTAAAAAAATCAGACCGTAAGGTCTGATTTTTGTCTAAAAACTATTTAGCTAATAAATTTTAGCGGACTCTTTAAAAAAATTCCCTAAACCCTATTTCAATACCGAACTGGTTGGAGTTTTAGTGCCTTCAACCGTCTTAACAAAATTAAGCCATTCTTTCTCTAAAGTCTTATCTAAAACAATAAATCGGTCGGCGGCCTCTTGCGCCGCCTTAACATCGCCGGAAATTAAATAAAGCTTCGCTAAATCAAATAAAATTTGCGGCTCAGAACTATAGACTGACGCTAATTGTTTAGCGATCTTAAGAGCGCGAGCATAATCATTACTCCCCGTATAATAACCCATAAATTGAGTTAATAACGATCCAGAATTAAGGCTACTAATACCATCTAAATCAAGACATTTATTCAAGGGTTCAATAATCTTTTTTTCCTCTTTCAAAAAAAGATAAAATTGCGCTAAACGGCAATAGCCATCAGGAAAGACTGGATTCAAATTAATGGCTTGATCAACCGTCTTAATCGCTTCCTCTTTTTCTCCCCGCAGTAAAAGCATCTGAGCTTTTATTAAGTATACTGGTGGTCGCCCCGGACTAGCCTCAATCGAGCGATCAATGGCTATTAGAGCCTGTCGAGAATACTCGTTAAATTTAGTTAAATTCTGATAATTATATCGAGCCGCGGTATCCAAAATTTGGGCAAGTTGCATCTGCATTAAACTATCATTCGGATTAGTATCTAAATTCTTTTGGGCCAAAGATATCGCGTACTCTAAAACTAATTGAGCCTGATCTTGAGAAAATTGATCTAACATACCCGGATTAGAAGCCACCAAATTAATTAAAGTAACTCGCCCATCATGGTCTAAAGGAGTATCGACTAAAGCCTCCTGATAAGTTAATACTCCGGTCGCGAGTTGCTGGTTGACAATACTACCATAGCCGGAAATCACTCCCTGGAACATCCGCCAAGGGCGAAAGTTAACATAGCTAGTAAAAATATAAAAAATAATCAATAAAATAATGAGCGACCACCACTCCCAATCTTTAGCCAGTCTAAAGGTTGAGGGTACTAATTCCCCCTCTTCTTTATTATCTTCCCCGGCTTTATCCTGGACTAACCAAACCGTAAATCCTAAAATTATCATTAAACCTATGTAGGTGACATAGGAATCAAAAACCGCCAAATTTTGAATAAAATAAGCAACTAGTAGAGAAACGACAATTAAAATTTCCAGATTACGCAGAGCAATTTCTTCTCCTGTCCCAATATAAGCTCCCCCGTTTTTGAATTTTTTCCAAAGATAACCTAAAACAACGATAAAAATACTTAAATAAGTCACTAAACCGACTACGCCCGTAGTTGAGGTAATATCAATAAGATTATTATGGGCGCGATCAAAATAAGTTTCCGAACGAGAATAATTCAAAAATTTAGGATCAAAATACTTATCGAAAGTAATCGCATAGTTACCAAAACCGGTGCCAAAAATAGGATGACTCTTAAAATCAGCGGCGGCGCTTTTCCAGGAGATTAAGCGAGTCTGAAAAGTATTCTTTTGAAAAGTTAAACTTCGCAAAAAACTATTTTGAAACCAAGCGGCCTGATGCTGAGAAAAGATAGCGATAACAATAATAATTAACGATCCCGCCAAAATTAAAGCAGTTCGACGCCAGATCCGATGTTTATGAAATAGACCTAATAGAAAGAAAAAAAATAAAATACTAATAAACAAACCAATAATCGCGCCTGAAGTATGACAACGCCAAAATTCTATTAACATGATTAAGACCGGAATAGCATAAAACCAACGAGCCGCTTTATTTTCCGAACGGAAAAAAAGAATTAATAGAAAAAATAAATTAAAAATCAAGTAACCACTAACATAAGCGGTATTACCAATGGTGGCATAAGTTTCCGCCGAATAAAGACCAATCAGACTGACTACTGTAGCCACCCCGACTGAAGAAAATAAAAGAGTGCGCCACTCTCGCCAGCTGCGAAAAACCGTAATAAGAATTAAATAAAATATTAAAAAGTGTAGAAGGTGAAAAAGCCCAAGCATCCTCTCGGCATTTCCCCAAAAACTCAAGGTAAAATTAACGCTCACCGCGCAGGACATTAATATCGCCAAGAAATAAGCGATTAAACCAAAAGTGACCAAGTTTTTCTTGGGCCGATATTCCGGGTAAACTAAGATAAAGTTCAACCAGACTACGCCCAAAAACTCCATTAGGACATTAAAAGTTAACTGCTTAGAGGTTATATAAGGAAAAAGCAAATCCTTAAAAACCAGAAAAACAATCAAAAGCGAAACGATTAGTCCGCTTTGTAAGACTAAACGATAAATTTTAGCTGGCATAAATTTTTAAAACAAATAAGACAATTATTAACCTAAATTATAACATAAGCGCCGATTGTTTGTCGACGCTTATAGTTTCCACTAAAAATTAAAGATTAATTAAGCCGCCGCATAAGGACCGGAAGGCAAATACGTCCGTTTAGCTAACTCCTGATCTAACAGATAAAGAGCGGAACCATCTTGACCAATTAACTTTAGTTTTTCAATAATTTCCGTGGCCTGAGCCTCTTCCTCAACTTGTTCATCAATATACCATTTAATAAAAGACTCTAACGCATAATCTTTAGCTTCGCGTGCCGCTTCTAAAATACCATAAATACGGGTGGTGATATAGCGCTCATGCTTCAAACCGGCTTGGAAAATATCACTAGCGGTTTTAATGCCTGACATGGCGGGCTGAGCGAGGGCTAAGAGCTCTGGTTCTTCCCCGCGTTCAACTAGAAATTTAAATAAACCTAAGGCATGGTCATTTTCTTCCTTAGCTTGAATATATAACCAATTGGCCATACCGCGTAAATTTAACTTCTCTAGTTTAGCCGCTAAAGCTAAATAAAAATAAGCGGAATAAAATTCTTCTTTAATCTGTTCATTAAGAATATTCCTTATTTTTTCATTCATATATTTTATTTATTTAAATAAATTAGACTAGCTAATAGCTAGGTAATTTATTATAGCATTTTTCTGACCGATTGAAAAGTTATGCCCTGTTGCATAATTAAAGTTATCTGCAAAACCCGCTTTAAACTAAACTAAAAGAGCCCCCTGACGGGGGCTCTTTTTTGTCAATTTATTAAAGAAAATTGAGAAAACTGTTTGGGAACTATTAGTTACTAATAGTCACACCGTCTACCGTAGACCCACTCAATCTTAGAGGGAATTTAGCGGAAGCAGTGCTGGAATCCTTAAAGGTAAAGTTAGCGCCAGAAGCATCAGTAGTACCAGCGGTACCATCTAACTTATCAAGGCTAACATTAATTGAGGAATCCCCAGCTACAGCCGTAGTGAAGGTTGGAACAACCTTTACTAAGAAGGAAGCAGTCGCACCTGGAGCAACTTCGTAGTCAGAACCAGATAAACCACTAAATCTTACATAAGCTGGACCACCAGGAGTAATAGAATCCGAGCTTGTCGCTACCGCAGTGCCGCCAATTCTTTCTAAAGTGGCGGTTAATAAGGTAACAGTGGTGCTAGTTGAAACCTTAACCTTAATTGAATTTAAGTAGGTCTTAATTGCATCGCCATTAGCTTGGCTGTTGGTAGAAGCATCGGCCGTTACCTGAATGATAGCAGCGTTAGCAGCTTGTCCACTATAAATCTTAGTAGCAACAGTAGTACCACTAGCACTAGAAACTAAAGCAGCGCTAGATAGTCTAGAAGCTAAGATACCTAACTTCTTAGAAACACCAGTTTCTGTACCAGAAGAAGTAATCGTGCCATCGTTATCATTATCATAACCAATTTCACCAGATGATAATGTAGTATCAGCACCATTAACGACTAAAGTATCGCCAGACTCATTACCTTGAGCCTCAATAGACTTAACTTTAAACGTTATATCTTGGTCTAAGGAACCAGTAGCGTCTTTACCAATTTTTGCTAAAGTCGCTTTTAAGTAGTAGTTCTTAGAAGTAATCGGCACAACTAAGTTATCACCACTGATATCAATAACTGAATCAGTAGAAATAACATTGGTAGAACCAACTAAAGTGGTTCCATCATATAAAGCTAATTCCGTTACTTTACCGTTAAGATCAGCGCTGCCAGTAATTGTCAGCTTAGTAACCTTAATCGGTTCGTTCTGCGCTCTTAATTTTAGAGCAGCAACACTACCAGTGGTAGCATTAGCTACGCTATAAACGTCTTTATTAGTAGCAGTGTCAGTATTGTCCATTGAGACATATAAAGCACCAGTACCAACAAAAGTAACCGTTCTAGCTGAAGCTAAACTAGTTTCACCAGTTTCACCAGCAGCGACAACGCCGTTAGCTGAAACATTTTCAGCCACCGCGTCGTAAACAGCGCCGCCTTTATCGGTATCTTCTACGCTATAACCACTTAAACGATAGTTAAGAGTATTCGTATTTAAATTAGAATCTTTAACTAAAGAAGTAGTAACCTTGTAGACAACCGTGGTGTTAGCCGGAATAACTTCGGCTAAGTCAGCGAAAGTAATTTCTTCGCTCGATAATTGGGAAGCTGAAACTGTCTTTAATAAAGTAGAATCTTTCCACAATTTGAATTCAGAAACTACCGCATTGGTAATTGAATTAGGAGTGCCGTTGTCAGCAACCGTATCAACAAACTTTAACTCAGTCATCTTCACCGCTGAGCTTTCGCCAGCCTTAACGTTGAAATTAATAATTTCAACATCTGAAGAACCAACTACTGAGTTATAAGCGGCCGATAAAGCATTCTTAGAGAAAGTGACAGCCGGAACCTGAACAGTAACTTTCTTCAAAGATACTGAGTTAGGAGTAATGTCGCTAATTAAAGTGTCATTACCAGTTTCCTTTAAGGTCACGTCTTGAACAGAAGAGCTAGTATAAGCGGAAGCGATGCTCGGGGTATAATCCTCAACAGTCGCCGTAGCTTTAACGTCAGCTCTTACAACCAACTCATAAGTAACACCGCTTGTCATAACAAAGCCCAGGCTGGTATTAGAATAGATCTTAGTAGCACTGCCAGATTCGTAAGCTAAGTCATAAACAGTATTAGTAGTCTTGTTGTATAATTCAAGATTTTCAATGTAGGTGAAAGCAGAAGCGGCACCTTGGTTATCATTAGTGGTTAGAACTGATAATTTAAATCTGGACATTTCTACGTTCTTACCGCTATTAGCAGTAACTTTGAAAGTACCAAATTCAACATCAGTTGTATCCTTCTTAATCTTATCATTAGGAGCATTTACTTTTTCGATAGTAAAGGCGCCGGCATTAATAAGAACTGAATCACCCGCTAAGGTGTTCGTTACTAAAGAAGAATAGCCATAATGACTACCAACCGCGTTAACATCGGTGACGGAATCTAAAACTAACATTAAAGTTTTAGCGGCTCCATCAACTACGTCTCCTTTAACGACGAATCTCTTGTTATTATTCTTTAAAATAGTAACTGGAGTAGTGAAGTTAAAGGTTACATATCTACTAGAAATTCCATTAGAGGTAGCGACAACGCTGCCATCCATGTATAATTTCAAGTTCTCGAAAGAAGCATCAGAGGCTGTAGAAACAGAATCTTTCTTCAAAGTAATTGAAGATAAAGTAATGTCTTCAACCCCGTCAACCGTAGCTTTAAATTTAGCTAAAGTCGCTTGTTGATCGCCTAATTTAACATCAGACAATGAACCATCATCATCAATGGTTAAACCACCAACAGTGACGTTAACGCCAGTCGCTTCATTACCTTTAACTGGGAAAGCACCAGTAATATTAACGCCAGGGGCGCTGATATCGCTAGCCTTTTCAACTTGTAAAGCATAATGACCGGTTCCGGTAATTTTTGCTTTAACCGATAAGGTAACGGTTGAACCTCTAGTTACTAACAAGGCGTTAGTGAAACTGATTTGAGCAACTTTGTTAGAATCAATATCTTTAGAAGAAGCTAATTTAACACCGTTGTTGTAAACAGTCACTTGGTCGATTTCACTCGCTGTACCCAAGCCCGCCGCTGATAACTTAATACCAGAAATACTGATATCACCATCATTAGAAGCAGTTAAATTTAACTTCAACATTTCAATTGAAGTATTCTGAGGAACATTGTTAGCGGCCGGAGTCGCAGAATTTAAGGAAACCATTAAACCAGAACCAGTAGAAACTGGGCCCGGAACTGTACCGCCTTTCTGAGAAACGTCAACGAACTCAGCGCTAGTAACATTAGAACCGCCCGCTGTAATAGTAGTAGAAACGGTTAAAACATTAGAAGCGATAAAACGATTAGCAGTCATAGCCGCCTCGCTTATTAAACGATAGTTGGAACCATCATAGTAATAAACGGCGCTTGAATCGGCATTCTTTACTAAAGAACCAACCGGAATATTTCCTAATGGTAATTGATCGCCAACCGCGTAGTTAGTAAAGAAAGAATCAGGTAGAGTAACTATTCTCTTACCCCAAGCTGAGCCATATAAAGCAACTGCTTGGGCTTCGCTCTGGATCTTTTTAGCAACTCCATTCGGTTCGATTGCGTAAACAGCCGGACTTAATGTATTTTTCACTAATTTAGTGCCCGGTCTCATGGTAACATTGCCACTCATAGTGTAGCTCTGGAGTTCAGCTGTAGGAACAGTAATAACACCGCTGAAATCTTTGTACCAAGTGAAGTAGGTAACTTCATTAGGAAAAACGTAGATCTTGCTGTTAGCGCCCATGTAATACACGGCAGGATGACCAGCCATCTTGATTAAATCACCAGTTGAAGCAGCCGCTTGCACGGATGCACCAAAAGGAAAACTCATACCAAGAACTGATAATACCATTACGCTAACAACTAAGAATTTGCGTAATTTTTTCATAAGTAATTTTAAGATCATTTTTAATTGTCTAAACAATAGTAGTTTAAACTGATTAATAATGATAAGTTGTTCAGTTCGCCGCTTTACTAAATCAGAAATTTTACTAATTCGGTAAATCAGTCGGAATCCCGCTTCACCAGCTTATTAAGGCTTAAGGCGAAGGCCGGCTGATCTTAGTAATAAGTCCTGCCAGCCAGAGCGCGTGTTGCCCGCTAGCTGGAGAAAAGCTTAACCGATTTACTGTTTATTCAAATTACTAAATCGTTCGAGCTTGGAACTGAAGAATTGATATTTATAAGGGACAAACCACCGCGTTATCCGCGGCCCGACCTTTTAGGGGTTCGCCAATTCGCTCTAAAGATAAACTTTAAACGCGAATTTGTTAATTTATCTCGTTCGGCTTTTTCCAAAAGGGATGACGGATCTTCCAATTAGGTCTTACCGAGAATCAGAGATAAACTAACAAATTAGCGCTTGGGCGGCTCAAACCGCCTTATCTTATTTAATAATTTCCTCAACTTCTTTTAATTTTTTAGAAGCTTGAGAATAATCTTTCTGATCGAATAACTTCTGCGCTTCGTCTAAAATTTGACTGGCGCCATTTTTATTAACTTCGGGAGCTGACTCAGAACTAGAGGCAATATTTCCAGTCGAACTAGCTAAATTTATTTTAGCTTCTTTAGCGGCCAGCGAACTAAGAGCGCTACTAGCTTTGGTTGATTCTAATACTTCTTCTGCTTTTATTTGACTGGCAGCGCTATCAATTAATTGAATTCCCTGCTTATCGCGAGCACTATCGGCAATTACGACATTATCATCAATAAGGGTAAAATCAGAATTTAATTTCGGATTAGCAGTCCCCGGGCGAGTCATCTTTTTACTAGCGTCTAATTTATCAAATTTATTTTGAACGGTAGCTACTTCTTCTTTAAAATTATCATTTAATTTAGCCACTTGATCCTTATTGGCTTCATTATTAAAAGTCGGGTCAGATAAGACGCTCGTGATGGCCTGAGCGTGTTCAGTCGCAAACTGCAAAGCTAATTTATCTCTTTCTTGAGTATTAAAGGTAGTATTAACTTTTAGTTTTTCGGAAATTATCTTCGCGATATATAAAGAATCATTAGGCTTAGCATTTAAAAATAAACTACGACCAAAAAAACTGCCAAAAAGAAGCAGTAAAATAAAAACGCCTAAAGAGAAAACGGGACGAGACGCGATTCGAGCGACACTGGAAAAATTAATTAAAACCGCTTTCCAAGCGCTAATATTTTCCGCTCCTGAATTAGAAATCTGTGATAATAAAAGCTCCCGATTATTAGCCAGCCAAGCCGAATCCGGATTTATTGTTTTCAAATTATTTAATTTAACGATAAGTTCTCGGTTATCCATACACTATAATATACGTAAAACTCGATAAATTGTTACAGTCTAAACCTACTCATTATTACTTCCCTGATCTTTTTCTATTAATTCTCTTAAAGCATTAAGGGCACGATGAAGCAAAACGCGAACATTGCCTCTATTTTTTCCGCTAATATCCGCTATTTCTTCTAAGGAAAGATCGTTGATAAAACGCATAATTATTATCTCCCGATATTCATCTTTAAGAAGCGGTAATTTACTCTTAATCAAATTTAGGTTAGTTTTTTTGTCTAAATCCTCCGGAGTGTTCTGTGATTCGTCAATAATTTCGAGTTTATTATCTTGGTTATCTAAAGAAGTAAATTGTTTACCGTTATTTTCTCGATAATAATCAATAATTGAGTTACGGGCTATTTTATATAAAAGGGCGCGTAAAGTTTTAGCGTCTTCTAGGGTTTTATTTTGAATATGATTCCAGGTCTTTAAAAAAATCATGGACGTCAAATCATTGGCCTCTTCCCTATTACTAATCTTAAAATAAACAAAACGATATATATCCTTAACGTTTTGGTCATAAACTCGAATAAAGGCCTCTTTATCGCGATTTTTTAGACGACTAAGAACCTGACGATCTTTAAATTTTTGGACTAAATTGGACATGAAAACACTGTTAAATGGTTTTAACAAAAAATAACGGGAAATATATCGCCCGCCGTGATTATCCTTTTAAATTCTTAAACTATTCTAGCATAAATAGCTTCCAAGAGCAAATATTTTAAACCATAAATTTATTATAATATTCTTTTATTATTTATATCTTTATTTATATCTTTCTTAATAAATTATATTTTTCTTATCATATTAGAGGTTTCTTGTAGAATCCTTGACTTTATTTTTATAAAGTATAAGATATTAAGACTTAAGTCCATCAGGTAATAGACTATTCCTACTTATTTAATTTTTTGACTATTTTTGACCATTAATTTTTTAAAAAGTTAGATATATTAATTATTTAAGTCTAATAAATATTAGACTTAAATAAATTTTTATTTTTTATTAGCTTATTTTTATATTTAAGTCTAAATTAGATTAGACTTAAATATAATTAATTAAACATGCCCAATTTAGCTAATTTGACAAATAAAGAAGTTTCTTATCCTGTTTGGATATCTGTTTCAGGGGCGGCAGAATTCGGAGGTTTAACCGGAAAAACCATTCGCCGCGCTATTAAAAATGATAAAAATTTTCGTTATAGAATCGTCAAAAATCGATATCAAATAGAAATTGGATCGCTTCTTTATTTTTGCCATAAAAATACTAAATTAAAAAATAAACTACACGATTTCGGCTTAGGACAATACGTTAAAGAATGGAAATTTTAATAATTTAATAATAAACGTTAAGAGCAAAAAATCTATTACCACTCAAGGCAATAGATTTTTTGTAAATAAAAACCATCTCGGATTCCGACGAGATGGTTTTAAAATTTTTCCTATTTACCTTAATCAACTATAAAACAGTATCTTTAACAATTTTAGCTAAACGAAATTTAACTACTGTCTTTGCCGGTATCTTAATCGCTTCACCAGTGGCTGGATTACGGCCTTCTCTGGCTTTTCTCTTAGCCTTTACTAATTTACCAAAGCCCGGAACAATGCATTCACCATTCTTTTTAACTTCTTTATAAACAAACTCCGCTAATTGATCCATAAAACTAGCCGTGTCTTTCTTGCTCAAGCTGGTTGCTTCGGCTAAAGAAGCAATCATCTGCGATTTTGTCATTTTTGACATAATTGTAGTATGGGGATTAACAGTAAACAGTAAAAACCGTTTAATGATAATGACCAAAAATTAAATAATTCTTATTTAAATTTACTAACAACGATTTTAATGAATATTTACCGGGGCTTTTAAAAGCCACCGATTTAAAACTCAATGTTTATAAGTACATTATAGCATAGCTGTTTAAATATGCCAATAAAGACAGGCCTGACCGCTTTTTCTAACAGCAAACCGCTACTATCCTGACAGTAGCCGTCACCAGACAAAATTTAATCTATGGCCTAATAAATTCATACTGCGGTATTTTATCTAAATGCCAAATATGCTTCCAACCGCAGTCCCCCAACCCAGCATCAAAAACGGCCGCTCCCTCAGTAATCGCCGCTTCTATATTAATTTTAGCTAAATATTTACCTAACCCTGGAAAAGCCTTAAAATTAACTCCCGTAATAAGATAGTGCCAATCGTTATTATGTAAAACACTAAGAGAAACTGCTTGTTTAATGCCTCCTATTTCTAAAGTCATCAAACGCCAGGAAAAATTTAACTTTAAAAGGTCGAGCCAAGCGCCTTGTTCCGGCTTCAATAAATAAGACTCTTCAGTAAAATTTTTAGTATTAAGCTCAAATAATAAATTTAAATCTTCCGCCATTTTCTCTGGCCGACTAGTGGACGCTAAAATCTGATGACCGGCTAAAGAGTTAAGTTCTTTTTCTAAACTCCGCCGCCGTTTAGCTCTTAAGCGGGTTGTTAAAAAATCCGAGAAATTGCCTAGCCCCTTTAGAGGCAAAACATATTTATAATCCTCTAGCGGCATCTTCATCGTAAATTCATCCTCGCCAGAAATATCATAACATTTAGCCGCTTCCGTAACTGCCGCATATAACTCCGGAATAATATATTCATAACCAGTTTTAACAAAAGGACGGTTCTCTTCGCACGGATCTTCAGCGATAAATTTTAAACCATAATTAGGATGATGCTCCAGCGGCAATAAAGCCACCGGCTCACTGTCTTCATAAGCGGTAATAAAATTTAAAGGATAGAAATGATATTTATAAAAACAGTAACGAAAATCCCATTCATCAAAAATAGTTTTTTGAGGCGATAAAACTCGCCATAAAATCTCCGCCTCTTTTAGATCGGTAATAATTTTAATAGTCAACATAAATTACATGACGTTGGGCTGCAGATGATAATAAGGCGGATTATCTTTATAACGTTTAATCGCTAAACGAATAATTTCTTCTAAGAAATCGCCATAATCTAAACCGATAAGCTCCGCGGAAGCAGAAAAAGTGCCATCCGCATTTAAGGACGGATTAGGGTTAAGTTCTAAAACATAGGGATTATTATTCTTATCAACTCTAATCTCAATTCGACCATAATCATGACAATCTAAAATATTATAAGTATCTAAAGCGATTTCGCCCAAAAGCGTCTCTAACTTTTTACCAATATTTTTCGGCGGTCGTTGGCGGATAATCTTATCATATTCACTTTTATCCGCGTATTTAGCTTCAAAAGGATAAATATGCCAAAGATTAGCTGGTAATTCGTCGAAGATTGAACGGGCGAGAGGCAAAATTCTTAAATCATCCTCTTCACTGCCAATAATTGGTACATCGTATTCATCGCCATCAATATACTCTTCAATTAGAGCCGGCCGACCGATTTCTTTCAAGACTTTTTCTAACTGACGATATAATTCTTCTTTATTACGAACGACCGAATCGTTCGTAATACCGATAGAATTATCGGTGTTAGCCGGCTTAACAATTAGCGGGTAACGTAAATCCTCCCGAATATCATCATCAAGCGAATAAACGTAATCCCATTCCGGGGTCGGTATTTTATGATAAGACAATAATTTTTTCACTCGGATCTTATCAATGCAGAGGCCTAAAGTAAACGGGTTCGAACCCGTATAAGGAATTTGCAGGGTATCTAGAATAGAGGCAACGTGTGGCTCGAGTAAGCTAGAATTATTGATTCGCTCGCAAACATTAAAAACTAAATCCACGTCACTATTTTTTAAATCATTAAAAGCCTTAGGTAAATCATTAAAATCGAAAAAACTAATTTTATAACCTCTGGCCCGTAAGGTTTTTTCAATTTCCTGCCCAATGACTGTTAAATCATTCTCGACTGCCACCTCTTGATCACTCGCCTCTTCTTCGTATAAATTGCAGGCGATGCCGACATGAAGGTTGCGCTGATTAGAAATTTCCATACGGCGGATCTTTTCAATCTTACTGCGACGCTTTAGAATATCAACATTAATAGCCGAAACAGAAAAAGGCGAGCGACGAGTTGTCTTACCAATGGATGAGGCCGGATGAAACTTAGCTATTTCGTAATTAATATCTTTTTCCGCCTCTTGCAGATTATCTTGAGCATCTAAGGGATTAGAACCAGAAACTAGAATCCAGCCCAGATACTCATAACCCTCCGGCGGCGACAGAACAGAATCACCAATTTTTTTCTCAAACTGGAATTCTTTAACATAAGGACGTCGTTTTAAATCATCAGCAATTTCTAAATTAACAATAATTCCCGAATAATCGGCCGAAAAAGTTTTAGCCACTAAATACTCATAAGGACCGACGGGAAATTCAAACTTCGGAATATAAATACCGCAGGCAATTTTCAAAAGATTTTCAATTAAATCAACGTGCCAGGCAACTTTCACGCTCGGATATACTTCATCGCCGCCTAAACGTAAATTAATCTCTAACGGAACGGGACCACGCGCCGTATACTTCGCTTCAAAATGAACACAACCATTTAAAATACCGAGTTTTTCTAGAGTTTCATCCGCCATGACGACTAATTCGGCTTGGTTTTTTTGCGGTAAATTAGAGGGAGTAATTCGCGTAGTCTCAATAAAAAACGGCTCTTTAGTTTTGCCGTTATCAGAAATCGCACAAAATTTTATCTTGCCATTTTGAATAAGAATATCCATATCGACCTCGTCACCATCAATATATTCTTCAGCAAAAATATCCAGACCGTCATTTAAGGCGGACTCTATTTTAGGCGAAATATCTTTTTTGATGTAGTTATAGCTTTCTTTTAATTCTTCTAAATTATTAACCTTAACTACAAAAGCGCTGGCTGCCCCATAAGCCGGTTTAACTACCAAAGGAAAATTAAGAAAATTAGCCGCTTCTTCTAAATCACGACTACTTTTTAATTCTTTGAATTTTATAGTCGGCAAATTATTAGCCGCACAAAACTTTCGTAGAAAAAATTTATTACGAATACCGCTCGCTACCTTAAAAGAAGTATTAATTAACTTATATTTATCGGCTATTTTAGAGGTTAAAAGGACATCGTCTTCTAAAAAAGTAATCAGCCCATCTAATTTAAGATTAGGCTTTTCTTTTAAAAAACTATCTAAGATTATTAAGGCTTCGGCGTAATTAGAAGTATCAGCGGTCAAACAATAGTCAACGTAAGGCTGAAAAGTATTAGCCTCTTTACTAAGGATCACTATATTAACTCCCAAATTTTTTACTTTCTTGATAAAAAATTTTTTGGAATGGAGAGGATCGCTTGCACCCGCCGTATTAACGATTAGAACCGTCTTGCCGCTTAAAGCGTTGCGATTAGAATCGGAGTTACCGTTTCCGTTCATAAGAAACATGAAATCAAGGCTCTAATTTTAATAAGTCAGAACCAAAATTGTTTTATTTTATTTATTTAATATTATAAGTCACACCTATTTCTAGGACCACTTCGCGATCTCCGGACGGTACTTGGGTCGTCGGCATTGCCCCGCCCGCTCCCAGGCCGCCTTTACCGTAATCCGCAATATAAGCCGGGTTAGGACTGATCAAATTTTCATACCAACCGGTAATATCTTTAAGTTCTACGCCCGCCGCCTTCGCCAAAGAAATACTTTTATCCTTAGCGTCGGCAATCGCCTTCAGACGCGCTTGTTGCTTTAAATCATTGATAGTTGAAGAATCGAAAGCTAAACTATTAATCTGATTAGCCCCTGCGCTAGAAGCAGCCGCGATGACACGATTCAAACGGCTAGCCTCCTTATCATATTTTTTTACTTTTATCACTAACTGTTCGTTAGCATTATACCCGGAAACAGTCGAAACATTGTCTTTATAATCGTACTGGGGGTAAAGATAATAATTCTGCGCCTGAATATTTTCCGGTTCTATCCCCGCCGCTTGGACTGCCTTAATTATACTATCAATTTTCAAATTTAATTGATTCAACGCGTCTGCCGGTTTCGAGACTTTATCAATCTGAACTCCTAAAGTAATAATCGCGATATCGGGAACATAGGACACTCGCCCCTGCCCGGTGATTGTTACGCTCTTAAACATTTGGTTCACTATTCGATCACGCACAAGAGCGACAATAATAATGACACTAAATAAAATCAAGGCGACAATCATAACCAGGGCGCGCGACCAATTATTATTACCACTCAGATTTTTTTCTTCGGCCATATAAATATAAATCAAATTTTAATATTTAACATTATAACACTTTAAACAAAAACCACAATAAAAATCACTATCAGCAGAAACTAGTTCTGATTAACTAAATAACGCTCCCTTTGCGCCGGACGCAATCTTTCAACGGCGTACCGAAGAGCGGTTTTTGGCATTTTTAAATAATTTTTATCTAAAAAATTCAAGAGCTCCTTCTCGCTAACCCGCTTTCCTGCCTCGCGTAACATCCAACCGACGGCTTTATGAATTAAATCATGCTCATCTTTTAATAATTTACCAGCTAGACGAAAAGTTTCTTCGGATCTGCCGGCTTTAATAAAAGCATAAGTCGCAACAATAGACATCCGTCTTTCCCAAAGATTAGTGGATTCCGCTAACTTATCTAAAAGCTGTTTAACTTCCAGCGACAAAACATTTGCCCCTTTAACTAAAAAATCTTCTTGACGAGAGAGAAAATCCCCTAAAATTTTATAAACCGACAAATCGACTAAATCCCAATTATTAATTCCCTTAACATTACTTAAATAGAAATCAACAATATTCTTTTTATCTTTTAAATCTTGCGCTCTTTCATATTGCGCTACTAATATTAGCAAAGCGACTAAACGGAATTCATGAATTTTACTAGCTAAAAGCTCTTGAAGACCCTTCCAGTCCAAATCCCCATATTTCTGGGCGATTTGGCGTTGTAGGGGCACTTTTAAGCCTAGAAATCGATCTCCGGCGCCATATTGACCCGGACCAGTCTTAAAGAATCGTTGTAAAATAGCCGCCTGAGGCTTATTAGCCAGACTAGTCAATTCCCTTTTTAATTTTTGAATAGAGGACATATAGTCTTAATAATGATAAGCTTTATTACTTAAGATAGTCGTAGCGCGATATATTTGTTCAATTAAGATTACCCGGGATAATTCGTGTGGGAAAGTAAGGGGCGATAAAGAAATCTGAGGATAGCGCTTATAAAGCGTTTCACTAAAACCCAAAGCGCCCCCAATAATTAAAATAAGCGGATCATTCTTTTGAAACCAAGCCGCTAGTTGCGACGAACTAAAATCTTGCCCGCGTTCTGCTAAAAGATAAATCTTAGCCGGTTTGTCTCCTTTTACTCTTTTCTCTAAAAAATTTAAAATCTTTGCCCCTTCTATCTCCTTGGCCTTAGCCTGTTCATTCTTAAAAAATGGTTGGGCCGAGAGTTCTATTACTTTTAACCGCACATAAGGTCGCAAGCGTTTCTCGTATTCTAAAAAGGCCGCTTGAAAATATTTTTCTTTAAGCTGACCGATAGCAACAATAGTAATGTCTAGCATAATCAGATATAAGCTATATTAATTTAATAATTATAGCACAAAACAGGGCTTTACAAAAATTATTATCTATGGCAAAATTAACCATTAGAAATCTAGGTTTCTATAACATTAGTAACACTAAGTTCTTATAACAAATAAATAATCAACAAATTGAGGTATCAGATGAAAAAGCTCTTTTTTGTTCTCATGGTCATGTTACAAACAGCGCTAATGGCTAAATCCACGGAGGATACTCTAGCTATAAGCAATGGGCGAGATATCGAAATAATCGTTCAACAAAAAACCGAAACTGTCTTAAAAAAATTCAAAATACCTAAGGAAATATCGGAATTTACCTTTTCTGACTCGGAAAAAATAGCCTTGTCGCGAGGCGAGACAATAACCCGTCAGGAAAATTTATGGTATATATTTTCCTTAGAACTTCCTTTTTTTGGATTTAAGAAAGTAAATGAAAATAACTACTACCAACTAGCGAGCGGAGTCATCCAGCCCAAACTAACGAGAACAGTGGAAGCTAGTAAAATAGATGTTACTATTACTTTTTTAATCTATTGTATAATTATTCAGGTAGTTTTCTTTATTTTTTCTAATTTAAATCTAAAAATTAGAAATAAAAAAGTCGCTTTTTTTATCGGCTCTTCACTAATTTTTCCTATTCTAGGAATGTTTATCTCATTTTTTCTCTGCTGGCTGGCCGCTTTCATAAGAAACGATTTCGCTCTGGATATAATAATATTTCTTTTTGTCGGTGCTGTTACGGCTATCATAACAGTCGCTGTGCCTAATATAGCCTCCGATGACAGAGAATTCGGACCAGACGTTCTGGCCGGTATTATGATCTCTCTACTTATGAGTATGTATGGCGGGTGCTTAGCCTACCTTAATTATAGTCTTTTCGGTAAAGAAGCTGCGGATTTATGGATCTATTTAGGTTTATATCTAACTATCTGTTTAATACTATTAACCTTACGTCTAATTCTAGCTCATTATCGAGGTCAAAAAGATCAACAAAAGATTGAAATAGTAATTAAGAAAATCTAAAAATAAAAAATGGACAACAAAAAAAGCGCTGGTTAACTCTAGCGCTTTTTCATTTAGCTAAGTTAAAATAGTAACACCGCTAAAATAATATTACCAAGAACCGCTCGATCCCCCGCCGCCCGAAGAGCCGCCACCAAAGCCACCAAATCCCCCGCCACTAGAAGATCCGCCGCCAAAGCCGCCCGGACCACCAAAAAACCAAAATCCACCACGCCGTCGGCTAGGGTCCTTCGGCTTAGGCAAAACCCGAGACACTAGAAAATCAATAATAAGGCCAAATATTCCTAAGACGAGCGGGAGAGAAATAAAAAATAGTAAAGTTCTAAAGAAAAAAACCGCGATTAAAAATCCTAAAAAAAGACCAATCGCTCCGCCCTCCCACCAGCTTTGACTTTTAGCTAAATGGCGCCAAAGAGCTGATAATAAATAACAAACAAAAATAATCAACCAAATTATTGACTCAAAACTAAATCGAAATTTTGATTTTTGAGTCAAAGGGGCGTCGGCCTGATATTCTCCTTTAGTTGCGGCGATAATTTCATTGGTCGCTTCGTCTAAGCCGACATAATAATTCCCTGCTTGAAAGGCCGGACGCAGAGTATTTCTAATAATCTGACTAGCGATAGCGTCCGGCAACGCTCCTTCTAAACCGTAACCGACTTCTATTCTCATCTGACGATCCTCGGAAGCAATTAATATCAAAATACCATTATCTTTTGTTTCTTGGCCGATTTTCCAATCGGCAAAAAGCTTAACAGCAAAATTATCAATCGTATCACCGGCCAAACTTTTAACGGTCACAATGGCTATCTGATTACTCGAACTAGCGCTAAAACCAACTAATTTAGTCTCTAAACTTATTCGTTCTGTTTCACTTAATATATTAGCAAAGTCACTAACTAGAGAGACCGGCTTCCCGAGATTATAATAAGCCTGCGTCACTCCGGCGACGCTTAAAAATAAAATAAAACAGAAAATAAAGAAAAAGCGACGAAACATGATAATAATAATTAGATCAACCGCTTTTTATTTATTAATCTCTAAATCAACCTTAGGCGCTTCTGCGGCGCCGGAAACAGCGGCAAAATAATTCTTATCAGAGAAATTGTAGAGATTAGCTAAAACATTCATAGGAAATCTCTTAGTTACAACATTAAAATTTTTAACTTCATCATTAAAACGACTGCGCTCGACGCTGATCCTGTTTTCCGTCCCCTCTAACTGAGCCATTAAAGTTTGAACAGTATCGATTGATTTTAATTGTGGGTAATTTTCCATAATAGCTAGTAATCGGCCGAAAGCGCCTTCTACTTGACCAGCCGCCGTCGCCTTATCAGACACGGACTGCGCTCCACTATAATTTTCCCGCGCTTTAGCTAAATCACCGAAAACTTGTTGTTCTTGGCCCATAGCCCCCTTAACAGCCGCCACTAAATTAGGAATAAGATCAAAACGCCGCTGATATTGAGTTTCGACCTGTTGCCAAGCGCTATCGACTGTTTCATTGGCTAAGACTAGACGATTATAAGAAGTCCAAAACCAAGCCCCTAATATCACTATAAGAGCGATAATAATAAGCCACACTTTTTTTGTCATAAATTTTTAAAATTAAATAAATATTTATAAATCTTATTATAACATAAAAAGGCCTTATCTAGAAATAGACAAAGCCTTTTTGTAATCCTATTTTGTAGTATTTATGTTAATATCGTTCAGTAAAAATCCTATTCAACCATTTAGCGAAAACCGGGCCACGACGATCGTCGGGACGTAAACGTTTCAAAAGATATAAATTATTAACGCTTTGGTTAAAACCATGGTCGACGCTGACTGCTCCCAAGTAACCAGTCGAAGAAGCAATAGTAACATCTTCATAATTATAACGTCCGAACGGATAAGCAATAGTCAAAACTGGACGTCCAATAATATTAGATAAGGTTTTTTTGCTTTCTCCTATTTCCCACTCCGCCGCTTGTTTACTCGACAATTTTAAATCAGGATGATTAAAAGTATGCGAACCTATTTCGATAAAGCGACTCATGACCATTTCTTTAAGTTCAGCCTCGTTAATATAACCCGGATGCTCAAGACGATTAACAATCACGTAAAGAGTAGCTTTAATATCGTATTTTTTTAAAAGAGGAAAAACATTATCATAAAAATCTTCATAACCGTCGTCGAATGTTAACGCTAAAGAGCGCGACGGGAGTTTTTTCTTTTCTCGCAAGCTCACGGCCGCTTCGGAAACAAAAATCGTATTATAATTATTATCTTTAATCGCCTGCAGCTGTTCCTCAAAAATTAAGGGCGATAAATAAAGAGCGGCCATTTTAGTGCTAGTGGGCGCCTCTTCGATATAATGATACATTAGAATTGGAATATCCGCCTGAAAATATTTTGGTTCTTCCCTCTTATATATCTTATTTTTGACAGTCGTAGTCTCATTATTACCACTAAAAGACTGATCACTAAAGACGGTTGGGAGAGATGCCGCGGGCGGAGTCTGATTCGAAGCGGCTTGATCGGAAGCGGCTGACGCCGCCAGTAAATAGGGATTTGGCGATATGGGTTCTTTCTGTAAACCTAACAGATGACTATAAAATAAGGAATAACTAGCGCCAATGGCTAAACTTAGAAATATTAATTTAAAAGATAAAATAAGGCGCGACATAACAACTAACTTTATCTTTTAGAACGCACGCGTTCATTCTCAGTCAATCCCTGTTTACGCAAGCGGATATTTTTAGGAGTAATCTCTAAATATTCATCATTATTCATAATACTTAAACCTCGCTCTAAACTTATATTCCAAGGCGGCGTTAAAATAATTGCCTCATCAGTCCCTGACGCCCGAACATTAGTTAGCTGTTTACCTTTAATCGGATTAACGGCCATGTCATTACCCTTAGTAACATTACCGATAACCATTCCTTCATAAACTTCCGTATTAGGACTAATATATAAAACACCGCGATTTTGTAAATTCCAAAGAGAATAAGCGAGAGCCTTGCCACCAATCATCGAGACCATTGAGCCCAAACTATCTCTTTCAATAGTACCGGCATATCCTTTAAAGCCAATGAAATGGGTGCATAAAATACCCTCGCCGCGCGTATCGACAATAAATTCGTTGCGATAGCCTAAAAGTCCGCGCGTCGGAATTTCAAAAATCAAACGAGATTGACTATTGTGGGTCTTTAAATCGCGCAGTAAGCCCTTACGGCTAGAAACTTTCTCCATAATTACACCCGTCATATTTTCCGGAATATCAATAGTAACCTCTTCGAACGGCTCTAACTTATGACCATTTTCCTCCTTAATAATTACCTGTGGTTGAGAAACTTGGAGTTCATATCCTTCTCGACGTAAATTTTCTAATAAAATAGCAATATGAAGTTCACCACGGCCAAAAACTTTATAAAAATTAGCATTAGAAAAATCAATCTTTAAACCAACGTTAACTTCTAATTCTTTTTCTAAACGCTCCCGAATTTGACGATTAGTCACAAATTTTCCTTCCCGACCAGCAAAGGGTGAATTATTAATTAAAAAATTAAGAGAGATAGTTGGTTCATCTATTTTAATGGCTGGTAGCGGCGCTTGTTCGGCCGCTTCGGCAATAGTCTCTCCAATATAAATATCCGATAGTCCAGCAATCATAATAATATCACCGGCCGTGGCTTCAGGCTCCTCTTTCCTGGCTATACCATGGAAAGTGAATAATTTAGCAATTTTGCCGCTCCTAGTTTCCCCGTTTAAATTTTCAATAAATACTGCCTGACCGGCCTTAACTTTCCCTTCATAAATACGACAAATAGCTAAGCGACCTAAAAAATTATCATAAGCTAAATTAAAAGGCTGAATTAATAACTGTTTAGTTTCTCGCTCTGGGCTAGAGGCCGGGTTAACATGTTCTAAAATAAGCTCTAAAAGCGGATCTAGGTTAGTTGACTCGTCGGCCAAATTCCGTTTAGCAATTCCCTGCTTCGAAGCCGCGTAAATGACCGGAAAATCTAATTGCTCGTCATTAGCGCCTAAATCTAAAAATAACTCATAAACCATTTCACTGACGACTTCCGGTCGGGCGGCCGGTTTATCAATCTTATTAATTACCACAATCGGCTTAAGGCCAAGCTCTAAAGATTTCTTTAAAACAAACTTAGTCTGGGGCATCGGTCCTTCTTGCGCGTCTACTAACAATAAAACACTATCAATGGAACGTAAAATTCGCTCAACTTCTGAACTAAAATCCGCGTGGCCGGGAGTATCAACAATATTTATTTTTGTATCTCGATAAAAGACCGAGGTATTTTTAGAATAGATAGTAATACCTCTCTCTTTCTCTAAATCATTAGAGTCCATACTAACTCCGTCACTAGTCATGCCCGTTTGGCGCATTAGGGCATCGGTTAAAGTAGTCTTGCCATGATCAACATGAGCGATAATCGCGATATTTCTAATCTCCATAGTTTATAATCTTTTAAAAAATTTATAATATTCAACTAAACAAAAAAATTACGCATTAAAGGTAATTTTACCAAAGTTCCTCAATGATACCGCTTTTTAAAAAAATAGTCAAATAGCTAAGCTCTTTTTGCTTTAAAATAAATAAAAATGACATCTATTGACATATATTATGATTATTGATATATTATAATGTTCTTTGAAATTAGTAAGGCCTAGACGAGAAACTAGCCCACGAGCTTAATAGTTAATCAATAACTAAGAGGCCCGGGGATACTAGTAACTCGGGTCGTTTAATATATTCATTATATGAAAGCATTAAACGGTTTTATCGGAATCATCGTCTTGATTCTCGTATTAAAATGGGCATTACCAGGAGAGGCGGTTACTTTAGCTAGCGAAATATTAATTAAAGTTTTAACTTTAATCCATGACTTACTAGCCCAAATTAACGTCCCTCAGTAAAAAAATTAGAGAGATTCTTCAGAATCTCTTTTAATTTACTAAAAAAAATAATAAACTTTAAAAAAATTATTTCTTAATATCCTTTTGAAGATTTTTAATTAAAATAAGAATTTCACTAAGTTTTTCATTTTCAATCCTGGCAATTGATTTCTGTAATTCTTCAATTTCTTCTTTAGCTTTAATATTAGTTTCATAATCTTCATTCGCTTGGTAACGATCACGTTCACTTTGACGATTCTGAGACATCATAATAATCGGGGCGGCATAAGCGGCTTGGGTAGAAAAAAGCAGATTTAACAAAATAAAAGGAAAAGGATCAAAATGATTAAGCCAAGCAATTATATTGAAAGCTATCCAAAAACAAACAAAAACAGTCTGAGAGATAATAAAAGTCCAGGAACCCATGCTTTCAGCGACAAAATCAGCGATTCTTTGGCCGAAAGATAACTGTGCAATATGTTTCTGATGCCAAGTCTTATTATGCAGTTGCGCCATACAAAATATTATTAAATTATTAATACTCTTATTATAAGATTAAATCAGATAATTATCAATATCTAAAAAATTAATAAATTAACTAAAAAACTTAAAAAATGCTATAATATCTACACTAAAAATATATTGATTAAACTTATGCGTGTACCTATTAGGAGAGCGGAAAAAAATAATCAAGTTAAAATCGATTTTCACCTAACGGAAAATAAATATTTAGAACTTAAAAATAAATTAGAAAAATTAAAAAATAAACGACCAGAACTAAGTGCGGAGGTCCAGCGATTAGCGCTCATGGGGGATTTTTCAGAAAACGCCGGTTATCAACTAGCGAAAGGACGCCTACGCGGTCTTAATCAGAAAATTTTAGATACCGAAAATTTATTAAAAAATGCCGAAATAATTCGACCGAACCGTAACGGCCGAGTCGAATTAGGTAGTCGTGTGACAATTAGTCTCAACGAAAAAATTAAAACATATCAAATTTTAGGCTCCTGCGAAACTAACCCGAGCGCCGGAATTATTTCCCATAACTCACCACTAGGCGAAGCCTTAATCGGTCGACAAAAAGAAGAAATATTTAAAGTCAAGCTCGGAGAAAAAACTTATCAGTGCCAAATCTTGAAAATCGAATAACTAGCCAGAGTTTTTCTTAAATTAATAAAAAAGCAGCTGACCAAAGATCAGCTGTAATTTGTAACTAACAAAGTCTAGTTCTTGCTAGATTGAATAACTACTCGAAAACAAACTCGGAGAACATGCTTGAAAAGCGTTTAAATAACGCTTTTTATCAACACAATTCTCGATAATTTGTTTTTGCTCTTCCCGGCTTAAGCTTCTCTTAAGTAAAGCGACAGCTCTTTGCGCTTCTTGAAGATTACCCTCTTCAATATTAACCTGGAGTATTAACTTTACTTGTCCCCGGTCAAGTTTACTGCCTAATAAATGGGCTACTTGCTGAGCTCTATCGAGCTTTCCAGAAATAATAGATATTTCTAAAAACTCATATAAATCATCGGGTGACAAAGATTGGCCGAGAAAACTAGCTATTTTTAAGGATAAACTCAGAAAACCAAAAAGTAAAGAAAACTGCAAAAGTTTATTCAAAACTGTATCTAACGAGCGAATAAATAAAAAAATAATGAAAAGATGAAAGGGGTGCATAAATACTCCGCGATATTTTGAGTAGATTTAATTTAATTAAAAATGTACTGATAAAACTAATATACTAATAAAATATTTTTGTCAAGACTAAGCCAAAATTTATTATTATAAAACATAAAAAATTAATTTCTTTATTTTTAGTTTAACATAAATTTTAATTTTCACAAAAATCTGTAATTATATATTTGACAAATACTTTTAATTGTATTAATCTATAACAAACCAATATTTCGTACATTAACAAGGAGAACGCGATGCCTAAAAAAGCACCAAGCTAATCAAAACTCGGTATTAAACCGAAAAAATACTTATTTCTTAAACTATTTTTCAAATCTCAAACTATTTCTAAAACTATTTCTAAGGAATATAATGAAAAATGTTCAAAAAACTACAAGAATTCCAACAAATCCGGCTTGCGAACTCTCCCAAGAAGATTTAGAGGATATATTTAAAGGGGCTCAAATAAAATTAAAAGAATCCTTAAATATTACACAGAATATTAAGGAATCTATAAAAGATGGGGCTGATGACGGCCGAAGCTATCATACTGACCCCGGCGACAATTCTCAGATCGAGAATTTAGCGCCCCTGCTGTCAAGATCCGGGAATAATAACACGAAGATGTTACTACTACAGAATGTTATTATTCGAATACTCGAAGGAACATTTTCTGGAAAATGTGCTGATTGTCAAGAAACAATAGGCGCCGCTCGCCTGAAGGCAATACCAGAAACTGGGTTCTGTATTAAGTGCCAGAAAAAAAAAGGCGGTTAGCTCAAGAAGGCTAAAATACGACCATAACTTTATAAAAAATGCCTGACTCAAAAAAGCCAGGCATTTTAACTATCAATAATTTTAAAAACTAAATTTTAAAAAATCAAACCCGGTATATCCCATACCGGGTTTTTTAATTTTTGTTTCTCAGTTTCTAATTTTTTTCTTAGATTTCTTGATATACACCAGACACTCCCCGCAAAATATGGTTATAATCCATTCCTTCCCCAAAAACCCAGCCTGGTTTTACTAGAAATCCGTAGTACTCTATCTTAAAATCTAGCTTAAAATCGAGTGAATCATTTTTATCTAGGACAGGGCTATTCGCATCTCCGAGCAAATGACTATTTTTACTTCTTAATAGTAAACTACAATATTTAACTGATTGAGGCGGAACTTTTAAGTGTTTTAAATATTGATTCAAAACATCCATAGACTCGCCTGAGTCAATAATATCCTCTACGACGATCAGATGGCGGCGACCCAAGTCTTCAACCGGAAAATTAATAATTTTAACCGGTTCGGCTTCTTTATTTTTTGTAAATTTCTTGAGTCTGATAGAATCAACCGTATGATCAAACGCCAAACGATCTAAGGCTCGAGATAAATTTGATAAAAAAAATAAAGCCCCAAGCTCTACGAAGAGAAGTATCGGCGGTTGAGCATACTGCCGATAATCTTTTTTAATTTGAGCGGCCAACTCTTGGACCCGCTGAAACATTTCTTCATGGGAAATAATTCGTTGGTAAACGTTCCCATTGATGACCATTCTTCTGTCGACTTTTTTTTCAGATTCTGCGGAACTCATTTGATTTCTCCTTCTTGATTAGTTTTTTAAGAACTAGTTACGTTTCATTTAATTTGTCTTATTTAATCACTTATTTAATCACCTATATTTAATTAAGTCAAGTATTTTAATCTTTCCCTATTCCCTCCTCAGAGCTTCAATTGGATCAAGCCGAGCCGCTCGACGAGCCGGATAAACCCCAAAAAATAAACCACAAATAAAAGAAAAAGTTAAGGAAACAGTAAAAGCCCGTAACGGAATCTTAAATTGCCAATCTAAGCCAGCCAGACCCGCGCCAAGAGAGATTAACCAAGAAAATAAAATACCAAAAACAATGCCGACTAATGCTCCTAGTAAGGTAATCAGTACCGCTTCTACTAAAAATTGCGTCATAATATCCCGATAATTGGCGCCGACAGCCTTACGTAAACCGATTTCCGCCGTTCTTTCACTCACTATGACATACATAATATTGAGAATTCCTACGCCGCCGACTAACAAAGAAATCGCGACAATAGCCAATAAAAGCCAAGTTAAAGCATCGGTCACGGTATTTAAAGTAGCCATCATATCGTCCATAGTCGAAACGCGAAAATCGTCTTTATTGGGGTCAGTTATCTCATGGTTTTGTCGCATAATACGACGAATTTCTTCGGCCGTATCGGCGCTTAATTTTTGGTCCCGAAATTTATGAATCATATACATGACATAATCTGTCCCCATAATTTTTTTCTGTAAACTCCGAATCGGAACATAAATATAGTCATCAAGATCAAGGCCAAAAGTAGCGCCTCGCGACTCCATAACTCCGATAACCTTGAATTTAGTCTGTCGCAAAGTAATATACCTCCCAATTGGATCAGAGTCACCAAACAATTTATCCTTCATTTTACTACCTAAAACAGCTACTTGGTTCAAAGACTTGTCATCCTCGTCACTAAAAAAAATACCGCTTGCCATGGTACTTTTATCAATATTTAGATAACTCACGCTCACGCCAAATAAATTAGCTTTACGCGCTTCATTGGCGTAGCTAGCTTTTTCTTGCGCCATAATCGCCGCGTAACCATCAGTGATATTAGATATTTTTTTAATATCTTCTAAATCCTTTAAGGTCATACTAGTAACCTGAACGCCAGACGCAATCGCCATCGCGCTTTGACTATCGCCCGAACTACCTTTTTTAGAAGTAGGCACTTTAATTTCCGTCTGAATAATATTAGTACCAAAGGCCTCTAATTGGCCGACTAATAAACCCCGGATCCCTTCCCCGGCGGAATAAACTATAATTACACTAGCAATACCGACCATGACGCCTAAAACAGTCAGAAGAGTCCTGACTTTATTAGCGTTCATAGAATGCCAAGCCATTTTTATAGCGGAAATTAAATTATTCATAGCTCAAGGATTCAACGGGCTCTAAACGACTAGCTTTCCGCGCGGGATATAAACCAAAAATTACACCAATCATAACCGAAACGAATAAAGCTAAAAATACCGACGAAAAATTAATAATAAAATCATAATTATAACCGAGTTTATTAATAACTAAAGATACTAGCCAAGACATAAAAATTCCCCCGATAATACCCATTGATCCGCCAATAACGGTAATCGTGACTGACTCAATTAAAAACTGCCAAACAATATTCGTATTATTAGCGCCGACGGCTTTACGCAAACCAATTTCTCTCGTTCGTTCACTAACACTAATCAACATTATGTTCATAATACCAATTCCACCAACTACTAAAGATATAGCGGCCATAGCGATTAAAAAATATTTTAAAGCGTCAGTAATAGTAGTAATCATATCTAGGGCTTGCGCCATACTCCGAACCGAAAAATCATCGTCCTGGCCACTCTCATCGCTAATATTATGACGACTGCGCAGTAAACGACTGACATCATCAATCGCTTGATTAATATTCTGTTCACTATTAACTTTAGCTCGCAAAAAACTTAAATAGTTGACGCCGTTAATTAATTTCTGAGTAGTCTTAAGAGGAATATAAATTTGATCATCATAATCAGTAAAAGTTACTTTGCCGCGCGGCACCATTACACCAATAACTTCAAAAGCTTGTTTCTTAATCTTAATTTGACGACCCAAAGCGTCAGAATCGCCAAATAACTCTTGTTTTACAGTTGATCCGAGAACCGCGACTTTCGCCATACCCTGATCTTCTTCAGCGGTAAAAAAACGACCCGTCGCGACTTCTCCACCCTCAACTTTTAAATAATCAATAGAACAACCATTAATATTAGTTTCGTAACTATTATTTCCCCAATTAGCCGTTGCCAAACCCCGAGAATAACCAGCCGCCCCGACAATATTAGGAACTTGCCGACGAATCGCTTCTAAGTCGTCTGTTACTAGGGTAGTAATTTGAATACCCATGGCGGTAGCCGGCGGACCATTACTTTCTGATTTACCGGGCAGAACGCCAATTAAATTACTGCCCAAACTTTTTATCTGATCTAAAATAAGACTTTGCGCTCCCGCGCCTAAGGACATAATTAAAACTACTGCGCCCACACCGATAATGATGCCAAGCATAGTCAAAAAACTTCTAGCTTTATTAGTTAGAAGCGCCCTTAAAGAAATTAAAATTGATTGTCTGATAGGCAAATGCATGGCAATTTATTTCAAAAATTCTCCGTCTTTAGCCAGCCGACGGTGCGAGAGTAACTCATCTGAGATTATTTGGCCGTCTTTTATTTTAATAATTCGCTTAGCATGTTCCGCTGTATAAGTTTCGTGCGTCACTAAAATAATGGTATTCCCTTCATCATTAAGCCGTTGTAAAATTTCCATAATCTGTGTTCCGGAACGAGAATCTAAGTTACCGGTCGGCTCATCCGCAAAAATAACCGACGGATTATTAACGAGCGCCCGCGCAATAGCGACACGCTGTTTTTCGCCGCCCGAAATTTGATTAGTATAATAATCAAGACGATGCGCTAAACCAACGCTTTCTAAAACTTGACGCGCTAATTTATCGGGATCGTGATGGCCGTCTGAATAAATTAAAGGTAATTTTACATTTTCTAAAACCGTGGTCCGCGGCAATAAATTAAAGGCTTGAAAAATAAAACCAATTTTCTTATTGCGCAGTTTCGCTAATTCATCGTCATTAAGGTCGACTATGTTCTTACCGTCTAATAGGTATTCGCCGCTAGTCGGCCGATCTAGGAGACCTAAAATATGCATCAAGGTCGATTTACCCGAACCCGATGGCCCCATAATCGACACGAATTCTCCTTTAGCAATATTAAAATTTAAACCGCGTAAAACATCAGTTATTAATTCGCCTTCGCCATAACTCTTAAATAAATCCCTGACGGCAATCAACATAAATTTAATTACTCTTAGTATTAACGAAAGTAATTACCGCTTGGCCAGCGCTTAAACCGTCGCCTTTTATTTCTAAGAGACCATCATTACCGGATATGCCAACGACGACTGAAATCTCCCGCACTTGGCCATTTTCTAAAAGTCGAATAAATTTCCCCGCCCCATTTTTATCAATCACCGCCCGCGCCGGCACCATGAAAATATCCTCCTTTTTATTAGTCATGATCGTCGTATTAGCGGTCATGCCCGCTTTAATGTCAACAAGATTTTCCGGGCTATCGACTAGCAGAATTTTTACTTTATAATAAATAACTCCTTGAATGACCGTCGAAGCCGGTTCGATAAAATAAATCTGACCCTTGAACTGACGAACTTCGCCGAAAGCATCAAAAGTAATGGCCACCGGGTCCTGTAATTTAATTTTGGAAATATCTGATTCGGAAATATCCACCTCAATTTCGAAATTATTTTCGGTCAACATAGTTAAAGCAGCTAGGGTTCCAACTTGTTCGCCAATTTCATAATTTATTTTGGAAACTTGTCCATCAATAGGAGCAATTATCTGACTGTCTGATTCCTGTTTCTTGATTAGATCTAAATTAGCCTGAGCTTGCGCTAACTGAGCACGCGATAATTCAATATCTTCAACCCGGGCAGACGTTTTAATTTTTGTCAGTTGTTTGTAGGCGACACTCCAAGCTTCCCGGGCCGCCGCCATCCGAGCCTTAGCATCCGCTACCTGGCTTTCGCCACTTAATTTAGTAGAATTATAAGAATTCCTCGCTAATTTTATAGCATTATTTAAATTAACTTTCGCGGCTGATAAAGAATCCGTAGCCGTCGCCACATTGTTTTTATAAGCCAACAAAGAGTTGGTCAGACTATAGTCCGCTTCTTGAACTACGCTAATTCCGGCGCTCAGCGCGGATAAATTAGCGCTCACATTACTTTTATATAAATCTAAAGTAGTTTGGGAAAGATAAGAAGAAACAACTGTCGCCTCTAAAGCTTTAAAACAGTAACTAACCGCCTGATAAACACCGTTGAGATAAGCTAAAGCGCCGCTAGACAGGGCACGTAAATTTTCTTCACTAGGATCTTTTTTAGCAATAGCTAAAACGCTAGTTAATTGAGCTTTTAAAACCAACCCCGCATTATAAGAAACTTTGGTACTATTTAAATTAGCCCCGTCTAAAACACTAAAGGTGCTTTTTAAGTCATTGTCATTTAAAAGACGACTAACATAATCTAACGCGGTGTTAGCAATAGCCATTTTCGCGTCGGCGACAATTAAAGTATTATTACGACTATTATCCAAAGTTTGTTGAGAGCTACTTTTAACATTAGCTAAATTATTTTCAGCGGTTAAAATAGCTTGTTCTTGAGGCGTAACATCGATTTCACTGTTAGACTCTAAATCAGCTAAACTCTTCGCCGCCTGAGTCAAGTTTTCTTTCGCCACTGCTTCAGTCTTATCTAAATCGTTCGAAGCGGATTCATAAGCTACACGGGCTTGGCTCACTTGAGCATCTAAAATCGCTAATTCCTGAGGAGTCGCCCCTTTTAATAATTTATTTAAATTAGCTTGAGCTACTTCTAAATTAGAAGACGCCTCCTTTTCTTTAAGAAGTAATGAACTTAAATCAAGTTCCATTAAAATCTGCCCCTTCTTTACTAATTCTCCGACTTTAGTCGTTATCTTATTAATCCGGCCGCTGAGACTAAAATTCAACTCTAATTCCTTATTCGCCTTGACCGTACCAACTTCAGCGACTGTTTGGATTAAAGTTCCCTTCTTTAATTCGACCGTAGTATAATCAACCGTCGTTTTCTTCCGCAATAAGAAAAAAATAACTAAACCAAGCACTAAAACTAAACTAATAATGATAATCCATCTCTTTTTATGATTTTTTTGGGCGGACATAAATTAAATAATCTACTAAAATATTAACGGCGAATAGCCGGGCTGACCTTAAAATTATAGCAAATTTGCTTAGATAAGACAAAAATATAAAAAGAAGGCGTCTGGAAATCCAAACGCCTCTGATTAATAATTAAGAACCGACTAATAATTAACGAACAGATCTGTATCCGCCGGGCACACCATTTTTAGATAAAACGATCTGCCAAACCTGATTCTTTCGAGCCCGGAAAGCCCCCGCACAAGAAAGTAGATAATATTTCCATTGACGATAAAACCTATCGCCATATTTTTCTCTTAGATCCGGCCAATTTTTTTCGAAATTAGCAAACCAAACCATAAGCGTTCTATCGTAATCCGCTCCAAAGCTATGCAGGTCTTCAAGAACGAATAAATTTTCTATAGCTTTAGATAGTTGTCTCATCGACGGTAACATAGAATTAACAAAACTATATTTCGCTATCCACCGGTCATTAAATCTGGTAGATTTATTCCTCCCAATAGTATGGAGGAGAAATAACCCATCGTCTTTTAAACTATCGGCCACAGTCTGCATATAAGTGCGATAATTTTTATACCCTACGTGTTCAATCATTCCGACGGAGATTATATGATTATAGAAGCCCTGAATCTCGCGGTAGTCTTGCAATAAAAAACAGACGTCTAAATCGGCACATAATTTTTTGCCTAACTCCACTTGTTTTCGAGAAACTGTTACGACGTCAACATGAACGCCGTATTTTTTGGCAGCATATCTAGCAAAATTACCCCAGCCGCCGCCGATATCTAAAACATCATCTCCCGCTTTTAAATTTAACTTGCGACAAATAAGCTCAAGTTTAGCTTCTTGAGCTTGCGCTAAATTTTGTGCTTTAGACCAATAGCCACAGCTATAAGACAAAGAAGGGTCAAGCATAGCGGCATATAAATCATTCCCTAAGTCATAATGACTTTGGCCAACTTCACGCGCCTTACTCTTTCTTTGCTGATTAATTAATATGTTCTTGAGAGCAAACAGATAACTTTTAAGATCCCAACGTATTTTGCTCCCCAAGTCAGCTTTAATAACCCGATTAAAAAATTCGTCTAAAGACTCACAGTCCCACCAGCTATCCATATAAGACTCCCCTAAACCCAAGGAACCTTGTTTTAAGACACGGTCATAGAAACCATCATTATGGACTTGAAGATCCCAAGGACGCTTCCCATTAATTCTGATTCCAGCCGGATTTAAAAATCTCTGAAAAAAATCTTTGATTTTCTGATTCATCATGAACTCCTTTGCTACACTTATGTTTATTGGTTAATTAATTGTTAAGGTAATAAAAAAATATAGCATTATGCCATATTTTTGTCAATTTTTATTCAATTTTTTTCAATTTCTTAAAGGTACTAATGATTAAAAATAGGACGGGGACATTAATCGACGAAGCAAAAACTTTAAATTGAGAAACTAGAAATTAAATAATCTAAATAAAAAAATCCCCATCAGCTGACGAGGATTTTCTGTTAAAAAAAATGAACTTTAGGCACACCGCTAATAAAAGCGGCTAACCAAATGAGCCAAGCCAATAGGGAGAAACGATGAAAATATTTTTCCGCTTGACCTTTGCATCTTATGGCGATAATGGCCCAAATAAAATGTAACCCCATGATACCTAAGGCTATATAACCCGAGCGACTATGGGCATTAAGCTCGAACCTAGTTGTCGCTTGATAAGCCATCAGAGACGTCGCTAATAAGTCACAGACAAAAGCCGAAATAAAAATTCTTATCATCCATAATTTTAACACCCCTATAATTCTTTCCGACCAAATAGCCGTAGAGTAGAGTAAAAGAGCGGTAGATATAAAAATAACAGCAATCGTTAACATGAGTGACTCCTCTATTAATTAAATAAAATTGATTGTTAAAGTAATAAAAAAATATAGCATTAGGCTATATTTCTGTCAATTTTTTACAAAATGCTTTTGGGGATGGAGAGCTTATAGATGGAACGGAAATATAAGCTCCCATTCTTGATAACGAGAAACGCTATTCAAGTTGTAGGCACTGATCTTTTTCGGACCAGTCAATTTTTAGGTTGGTTTCACGTCCCTGAGAAATGGTAACGTGTTTAATACATTTAAGAAAAGTTTTGGCGTAAATACCTCCTTCCTTCTTAAGAGCGGCCGTAATTCCTAAAAGCACAGATTCTTTATCTAGACAATTCAGCTTAAGAAATATCGCCTCGGTTTGGCCGTTTGTAAACAAAAAGAAATGCCACCAAGGACGAACGGCGATAACGCGGACATTGTACGGATGAATTATGGCCGGTAAATTTGAACGAAAAATGTTAATCGATTCATACTTTAGACCCAATATAATCACCTCCTTTTTGGAGTACAGTTTATTATTTATTCCATCCCTAAAAGCATTTTGTAAAAGAATTAAAACTATTTAGTTTAAATTAGTAAACCACTTTAAATATAGCATAAATCAAATAAAAATCCCAGACTTTTGATCAGTCTGGGATTTGAGATAAGAATTCACTTGACTCCGATTAGACTCCGGGGAAGGGTTTACACCATTTTGATTTTAAATCTAAAAAGTGTAAATACACAGTTCGTTTTTCTCTAGGCAGAGCGCTGAGTTTCGGAACCGGTTGTTCTTGATTACAGGCGAGCCAGGTCAAATTATCTTCAACTAATTTAAGCTTTAATTTAAGATCCGCTTCTTCCTGCTCGGCTTTTATTTGCTCAGCCGTTTTTTCTTCGAGAAGTTCCTGCGATTGTTCTTCACTTTTAGAGGGAAAAAACCGGCTAAAAATCAAGAAACCTAGTTTTACTAGTCCGACGATAACTACCGCGACAACAATGGCTCCAATAGCTAACAGAGTAGTAAAGATGGGACTTAATAGAATATATGCCCACCAGACCGAAGGAATATGTAGACTCACAAATAACCTGGGTTGATCTATGGTAATATAAAAAAGTACTACTGCCATAACGATGATAGTTACGGGGTGATAAAGCCAGACTGCTGTTGCCCTATCTTTACCATCTTTATCCTTTTCATAAAAATTCCGGGCTGATGTAGCGTAAAACCAAACATCATCGCTTTCGTATTTAAAAGGGTGAATAATAGGCCGTAAATCAACCTTAGTCTTAGTCCGAATTAAAATCCAAAAGGCCGCTGCCAAAAAACGAAAAATGGTAATAAATACTATAAACACTAGAACCGGAATCGGCTGAACCGAATAAGCCAGCATACGGCGTTTACCATAATCGCAACTATTACGCGCCCTTTTCCCACCAAACCATAAATTAACCCACTTTTTTTCCCAGGCCGGCGGTTCTTTAGCAAAAAATTCCGATGAAACATTAACCTCCATCCGGGTTTTTCCTAAATCGCCATGTCGTAATGAATCATCTTCAATGTCATAAAAATCAGTTTTATAACACCCATATTTATTCCTCTCCAGACACCATTCGTCCAATTTCTTTTTAGTCTTATGCCAAACAATCGTAGCGAACACCGTATTATCACCTGGATTATTAAGAGGCAAAAAAACCATTAGTTCGTTGAGACGAACCAGTTTCCGATCAACATTTTCATGCTTATGAACAACAACAAATAAAATGTAAGGATCAGTAATTACTAATTCACGCAATGCCGAAATTTCCTCATCCTCCAAACACCATCTGATTGCTAGCGTTGCATTACCAGTCGCGCCACTATTAGCTACTAGTTTCATTTTAGATCTCCTTGAATTATTTTATGAATTATTTTATTTATATAACTTATAACCATCTTTCTAAGCATCTCAATACTCAAAAAGATGGTTATAAACGTTTGTTAAAGTAATAAATTAATGTATCATACTAATATAATTCTGTCAAATCACGTCGAAATTCTATCAAATATAATAAGGAATATACACATATATTAAAAAACTCCTGTCAAAAAACTGACAGGAGCCATAAAAAATACTCACAATGAATTTACATACGCCTGAGTAAGCGATAATTGCGAACACAATTTAGCATATAAATCGATTAACCTTTTTCTAGCTTCATCATCTTCGAAACTATCCCCCGTCGTATGACTTAAAAATTCCTGCAAATTAATTTTGTCTTTCATGAACTGTAATAAATGCAACATTTTCTCTTCATAACGAAGGGCGGGATCAATACTTAAAAAATTAATCAACCATTCTTTCGTCGTTAAGGTATTCATACGATCTGAGCGAAAATATTCTTTACTTAAGATAACGCCCAAAAATGTTGAATAAATATGAAATAAAATATCAATATTGGTAATTACTGTTCTATCAACACTATCTAAGTCAGAATGCGGAACATCCGCGGTTGGAATCCAGGAGGTATAATAAATCCAATTATAGTATATATAATTAAATAATTGGAGTCCTTCTGCAAAAATTTCTTGATCAGCTAAATACAAAACAATAATCGATTGGCCGTCGAACGAAGCGATCCTTTGTTTCTTCTGATTAATAACATCATTGAATGTAACATGTATAATCCCTTCAGATTTTCGACGCCCGGCTCCTTTCTTTAGAACCTTTTTGTACTCCACGTCTTCTTTTCTTTGATCTAGCGACAAATTGGTTTTTCCTAAATATTCTCCAATCGCCTTAAAATCAAAAAATGGTCTAAAACTAATATAGAGTTCCTTCTTGTCCGGACAGACGACTATATAGTTTAGATGAGACAGTGGTTGTACCAATCGATAGAGTTTATCAGTTTTATGATAAAGTCTCGATTTTTTTGTTTCAGAAAATGACTTATCTTTCTGTATTCCTCCTGCAAGTACCAGTTTCCTAACGCTTTCAAACCATGACGTTAATTCACTATCATTGAACATTTCAGGAGACATTAAACGATAGAAGGCATTATAGGTATTCATAAATACGTTTCTAAGACCTTCTCGATAAAGTAAATCGCGATGAACACGAGCGATAATCTCTACAAACATCTGTAGATATTCTTCCCAATCATCGGACGTGACTTTATATATGAAACTAATACTATAATTCGAGACTACTAGGACGTCCCGTCCGTCAATCATCAAATAATAATTAAGAATTCTATTCTCCTCTCGTCTTTCAACCACTAATTGATTAATACTCGAATAAGGATCGCTAAGAATGTCTTTAACCGCACCCAGGTCTAAAGGAGACTTAAAGGTGCAGGTCAATTTATTATTAGATACTGACAAACATTTTATGCCACTGTACTGAGATAAACTACTCTTTAATAGATCTAGGGCATAAACTCCTGCCCAGACCATATTTTTTAATAATCTTGTCTCAGTTTTTTTATCGATCTCCAACATCGCTTTCTCGGCAATCATGCCGGTTAAAATACAAAATAATCTTTTTAGAAAAAAGACTACTGCGCTGGGAACTATTCTTAAGCTCATAGTCTGGACAGGATTCTCTTCAAGCCGCTGCATATAATATTTTGGCTCAATATCTTCCTTACTTTCCCACTCCAAAAGCTTAACAAATATCAGATTCGTCTTATCAAGCAAATCCGAATAGGAACTAACTACACTATTTTCCATTATTAACTCCGATTAATTTAATTAATATTTATTGAACTGTCTAAACGCCCAGATTAGAGGAGCTTAGATAATTCAATAAATACTAACCGATAAACTAATCGGACATTTTTTATTAAATAACTATATAATGAAAAAAATATAGCATGGAACTATATTTTTGTCAATTTGGTTCGAGAGTGTTGAATTTACTTGTTGAAATAAAAAATCATATATTTCTCGAATTTATGATATCTATCCATTAATTAAAGCTAGTTTTGAGAGTCCGGTTATTTGAAGAAAGTCCTAATCATATACGCTGATTAGGACCTTCTAGGCTAACTAATTGGAGTCACTGCGAACCAAACATTAGCATCATCGCCAAATTTTTCCCTTTCAAATGAAAGAGTAGAACCCGGATTTACTAAATGTTGGTAAACATCAAAATAATTAAGAGTGAGGAATTCCCTATGTTTCATCCCATATTGTTTGTTAGGGGTTCCTCCTAAATGGCAACTAGGGTCAAGAGACATAATATGTCTGCATACTTTTACTACTTCAGGATAATTCTTGCCCAAAACTACTAAATGAGCAGCGGAAATAAAACGAAATTTTTGATACATAGAATTTGCAAGATGCCGATAACTACATTTAAGTAAAATCACGTCCATTCCATGAGCATCCATCAAAGGCAGCTGGGCCAAGAACTCACCGCTTTTAATTTTCGGGTGGATTATTGTGAATTCCTTCCCTTCTTCAAGAGAAGAAAACGAAACAAAAGGTATTATTTTAAATACCGTTTCTTCAATGATCAATTCCTCCGCCCGAGAAATTAATTTTTTAGCAATTTTATTTTCCTTGCTCTCAATAATGTACTGAGCAATTCGATCATTCAACCCACCATCCTCTAACTTCTGAAGAACTTCGTGTTCTTTATGAACACTTAACTTACGACTGCTTACAATGTTTCCCATCGCACACAGCTCTTTTTTTAAATTACTATTAGTCTGTACTTTACCTGACAGATTTAGGTTATGCCATATAATTAAGCATCATAAAATTTTACAACTAAATTTAATATATGTCAATAATAAAATAAAAAATAAACTAATATTAGTCTATTTTTTATCGGAGCTCCATATACTAAACGTGTTTATAGCTTTGGATTGGAGGACTAACTATAAGTAAAAATTTAAAAATGTTTAATAATACTCAAATATTAAATGGTTATATTATTTAAAGGAAATTATTTGAACCCCCTTCTCTTTAACATCTTTTTCACTCCACCACAAATCTTGTAACTTAAATTTTCTTAGATAGGTGACTTGTTTTTCAATTACTCTGCCAGTAGCCTGTCTTACGTTTGGATCAGTCGAAGTATACTCTTCTAAAATTAAAGTGTCACCTGGCTCAATCTCAAAATCATTAAGTCTTAGCTCATATTTCTTTTTTCCGTCTAGAATATCTTGGAAATATTCAGGGAGAACTTTTTTAGTAATTATTCTTGACATATGTTTAGATCAAAGACCTCTTTTATAGTTATTAAAATAGCATTTTTAACTTTATAGTTAGCACTATTTTTAACGCAAATATCAAAATATTTTCCGGAAGAAAAAATATTAACCTTTCCTTTAATTCTAAAATATCCGCCAATAACACAAATATGATTATTTGCTTTTAAATTTTTTATTGTGTTCTTCATTTGACAATCCGCTATTAACAACTTATTTCTAATAAAACCTAAAGAAATAACAATATTAGCATTAGGAATATTATTTTTTGAAGAAGTGGATAATATAATCTCTTTACCTTTTTTAAAACTGGATTGCCAATTCATATTTTTAGTTTATATAACAAAAATAGTACAAAAAGTGCTATTTTGCAAACGATAAAAGAACAGTAATTTAATCAGAAGTCTTCTGCCTGCTCATTATGAGGCCAATAACACCGATAATAAACGCTATTAGCCCTATCAGTTGCCCACCAGGACTATCATCAAATTCGCCGTATACAAACATAAACACACCAAATAATATGGCTAAAACAAAATATAGTATTTTTTTATAATTTTTTTTCATACTATTTTAATACTAGCACCACTCGTTCCGAAGTTCAATTACTAAGAATTTAGAGTTACGTGATCATTGTTATGATCAACAAGACAACAAAGATTATTTTCTTCCATTACTTTTTCTCCTATTCTAATTAAACATTAATTTTAAAGATCAATAAAAAAATATATCACATTGGAATATTTTTTGTCAATGCTGCGCTGAGATTGAGATATAGTCAGAACGACCTTACTAATAAAGCGTATAAATTTACCTTTCAAATATATAAGGATTTTTAAATGATTCGTTTGTGTCGCAGGTGCCAGATTGAACTTCGGCTTTGAGATGGATGTCATCAACTAACTGCAACAAATATTTAAACCCCTCTTTGGTAATCGTCTTGCCGTCTTTATCTAAATAAGAGCCATCAAAATTATCGTCACTTTGATAGTAGTAGATCTTATTGTCGGCATTCACTTCGGAGAATTCCCGATTGGTAGTGCCGGAGTGAGTCGGTGTGAAAGTATAACTCGTGATACCAGCCATCGACATTTTGACTAATTCTGGTTTTAAATTATCATGAATTAGCGCGAGGGCGTCCTGATCGGTGATGTTCCATTTTTCTAGAGGATTTTTAAACCAGGAACCAGCCGCCGTACCGGCGATATCATACATTACCTGACCGCAAACCGGTTCAGTAGTGCGCTGTAAAAATGATAGCTGGCCATTATTATTATCATTGCTACCGAACTTCGCCTCGTATTTCGCTCGCAGTTCCGGTACATAATAGTCGGTAAAACAAGCGGTATGGTTAGTTTCGTTATAATATCTATCAGGGTTAACAAAAGCCAAGGCTGGTTTGTTAAAGTCATAGATACCAATATCAAAGTTGACCTGTGATTTTCCTACCCTATCAGTAAATCCGAAATAGCCTATAAGTTCACCTGGTTCCAGTGTGACTTGAACAAACTTTGGATGGCAAGTTTTGTAATATATTGGAGCTCCATTTCTGGTACCGAAATCCATTTTTTGAGAGTCATCACAGTTGGAATCCACTTTTTCCGTGATGGCCGATGATAATTTGTCTGATAATTTTGTGAGATGAATAAAGGTTAAATTAATACCGCGGCAAGGTGCAAAGTTGAGCTGATAATCAGGGGCGACTTTTTCATTGGTTTCCTTATAGTACATTTGTTTATTTTCTATCCAGATTAAAGTTATTCTTCCCGGCGCATAGATCGGCATATCTGGGACAAAAATATTGTTGTTTGGATAAACATGGTCGGTGGGAACAACGTGGCCGGACAGGCTCGAATGGCCGAGCGGGATAATCATGTCCGGTTTATCACCATCCATGAACGGCTTAGTAAAAAGCCCGGAAGTGTCGGCCGGACAAACAGGAAGATTTTCGGCTAAAGCAATATTCTGTTCTTGACCTACTCCCTTTTTGTCATCAAATTTATTTTCATCTTTTTTGTGGGCATCATTAATGATTATACCGAAAACGATCAACATTATTATAATACCAAGTCCAAGCCACCAAAAGTGTCTAAAAAATAATTTTTTCATAGTATTAAAATTGTCATTATTATTTTTTATGTCCGCATCCATAAATTTAATTAATATTATAAATCCAGCCCGGTTGCCAAGCCTTCTTATTGCGCCAGTCCTCATTAATTGCCTGTTCCCAGGTTTTACCATTTAATATTACATCCAAAGCTAATTGTGGTGCCTTATGTGCCATAATAGCGACAAATTTGCCGTCATATTCCCTTTTCAAGTAATCGATGAAATCTCTCATCCTTTTCTCGACATCTTTCATCGATTCGCCGTCTGGAAATGGAGTATTTATCTGTTTCATATAATCAACCAAACTTTCATCAGTCTGAGTTAAATCGCCATAATTACATTCTCTCAATCTTTCATCTTGAATAATCTTATAATCGCCTTGAAAACCTAAATTAGCCGAATCAATCGCTCTTTTTAGATCGGAACAGAACATCACTTGGAAATCCCTCTCTTTGATCTGATTTTTTAGCTCCTTAGCCTGTATAATGCCTAATTCGGACAATTCTCCACCAGCCCAACCAGTGCACTTGCCCGTCTCATTGTCCGTGGTTGTGCCATGGACAAAATAAATTATTTTGACACTCATATGTTTATAGAATTCGGAGTTTGGAATAATTGGAACGGTTTTAGATAAATATGAACATACTTCACAATCTTCTTAATAACCACTCCTTGGAATAACCTAGAAGCAAAACACTTCTCTTTTTTGTAAATAAGGAACTATCTTATTAAGAAAAATAAATAGACTAAAAATCTATAAAATCTTCACAATAATCCACCGTTTCAAACTGAGACCGGGAATAGACTGCTTAACAATCTTAAACTTAAATATCCGGCTCAGGTCGGATAAAAAGGGATAGTCATCAAAATCATCTATCAGAATAACGGTTCCCGCATGTATGAATTTATAAAGCAAAGGAAAAGCCAGAGAGCGACCGCCGCCGTGCGGGCCATCGACTATCAGGCCGTCTATTTTACTTAGACTACTACCCAACGCCCTAATATCATAAAAAAAATTATCAATCTGTGTGGTCTTGGCAACGTCCGCCCGAACCGTATCACTGTTTTGATAAAAATTAGCTTCGGCCTGATCCGGATTGCCGAAAATCAAGTCTCTCTTATCCTGACGCAAACATCTCAGCTCGCTAAGGCAGACGGAGGCCTGGCGTGTTTCCCCTAGATCGGCCGTTACCTTTCTGTGCCAATCGACATCATGCTCTAAAGATACAACTTTTATTCCCAGGTCGTTTCCCTCCATCAAATTTTTCCAAAAAATAGTAGAAGCGCCACTACCCAATTCAAAGATAGAGGTATGAGCCGGCGCTTTAAAAAACTCGCCACAGAAATATCTTAAAGAAGATTTTGTCAAAGCCCAGCCGTCAAAAGTGGGATAAAATACTTTCCAGTAATAACCGGCCAAACGATAGCCATCGGCCCGAGTTTTAAGAAAGGCCGATTGCAAATTTATATTAGTTATATTACGCACAATCGATAAAATATCCTCTAAGATAAATAAAGGATACTGCACTAATTCTTTGATTTTATGTCCCAACATTGATAATAATCTGTTCATATTTTGAGTTTATCTATCTATTATAACACAAAATAGGCTTTAGTCACTTTTAGTATACTGACCTTTGGCTAAGCTCGCTTCTAACCTGTCCGAATCCTAGAGCCATGCTGAAATAAAAATACTAGCATTTTATGCTAGTATTTTTATCTGCTCCCAAGGTCAGATTCGACGCAAAAAAAGAGAGATAATAGAAACCATGATTATCCCCGCTTCAAATAAACTTTAACAAAGCTGCTTTTTAACTCAGCCGCTTTAGCGGACAAGCTTTCAGTGCCCCCTGATTTAGCTAAATTCAACAATGCTTCCAGGTTATTTCTAATTACCTTAATTTCATCATCGTTAGCCACCTCCTCAACGGTCATTAATTTACCATTAGCATCAATATATGTGTCAATAACTCCTGCTATATTTTGTTTATCCGCCTCGGCGATTACCTTCTCCATGGAATCATGAAAATCGACTAAATACACGGCCAACATAGAAAAACTATTGCGCTTCAAGATATCTTGAAAAATCGGACGAACCTCTTCGAAATTAGTATGGGCTTCCTTTAGATCACCCACATAAACCTTACCTTTTAAATTTATGATAAGCACTGAAACTTTGGCTAAGTCGGAATTAAAATTCTTATCATTAGCAACAACACGAGGATGGTAATTGGAGTACTTTGTCGAAAACTTAGCATATTCTAAAACCAAATTATCATAATTAGAAATTGATTCTGACCTTTTTTCTTGTCCAGTATTAAATAATGTTTGTTTATAATAATTATTCATTACATTATAATCTTCTAGAAAAAATTTTCTAGTAAAGAAACTGCTATAATAACTTCCAGCAATAGCGATCGTTAAAAAAATAGTAATAAAAACAACAATTAGTATCCTTGATATCTTCTTATTATTCTTATTGGTATTAAATCCAATTAATTTATACAACCCGCAAAAACCCATAGCGGCCGTTACAATCATCATTAAACTTAAAATATACAAAACTATCTGTGCAATGCCTCCGAACCAAAAAAAAGCTAAAAGAAAAAAAATCTCTGCTAATACTATTCTAATTAGTCGATCGAGTATCCCCTCATTTCTTTGATGCATAATATTTATATTATTTTTAAAAAATTTTCATTATATTTTAGTAAATTTACTTAATAATCCGAGAACAATTATTTCTACCATAAATTCTATTCATACATCCCTGACGAGAAAATATATCATTTAGACCAATGGCATCTACTAAGTACCCGGTAATAATTATAACCGCCACAAACCCGATTATTAATATTTTAAAATCTATTTTATAAGAAAAATCATATTTACGAAGTAGCCAAATTCCCACTAACAGTCCTAAAAAAGCAAAAATTACTGTCCACCAAGGAAAACTAGCTAAAAGCTGCTCCCAGCGATACTGCTCCATTGGACCATGAGAGCGTAAGGAGAATCTTATTAAGCCAAAAAGAAAAATAGAACTTAACGCTGATAATATTAAACTTATAAAAACAAGAATCGAGCCAACAATAAAATAAATCTTGGGACGCATTTTTAATTTCCCATGACGAATTTCGCCCATTATATCATTAGTTATATGTTTTAGTTCTTTTGGCATATATGTTTAATTAATATTTTTGCTCTATTAACCCGGGTTGCGACCGTCCCCATTGGCAATCTTAAAATATCGCTTATTTCTTCATAAGATTTTTCATCAATATAAAATAAACGAAGTGGCTCAGCGTATAATAACGGCATCTTTGCAAAGCATTTTTCAACTTTTTCCATAATTTCCTTTTTTTCAAAATTAAGTTCAATATTTTCTTCACTTTTAAAATCTACATTTTCTAAGATTGGCACTTCTCTTTGATATTTTTTAGCTATATTTATTGATTCATTATGAACGATGCGATAAATCCAGCTAGAAAATTTCTTTTTCGTATTAAACCCTCGTAAATTTATAAATGCTTTAATAAAGGCTTCTTGTACTATATCGGCGGCGTTGTGTTCGTCTTGAATTAAATTTGTCGCGTAACGTAAAAGCTTATCCTGATATCTTTCAATTATAAGAGAATAAAGCTCCTGATCTTCCGATCGGACTCTTTCAATGATTTCTTCATCGGAAAGTATAATATTTTTACTCATAGTATCAATTATAACAAATCACACCCAACTATACACCAGGCCCCGAATTAACCGAGGCCTAGTGAATAATAAAACAAAATGTTTTAGCGATTTAAACCGCAACCAGCGTTCATTTTGCAGCCACCCTTACCACTGCCATTCCCGAGGCCACATCCGTTGCCGGAACCATTATTTAAACCTAAACCTAGATCTTGACGAATTTTTTGTGCTTCGGCATTTTTGCCTTGTTCAGTTAATTCATGAGCTTCGGCAAACTTAGCAAAATTTTCACTATTTACAACTTGCCTAACTCGGCCATTTCCAGTCATCAGACTTTTCCAAGCATTATAGTCATGATTTTCAAAAGCTTGTTCCATGGCTGCATGACGATCAGCCGAGTAGTTTGGCCCTTTAATTGTAGGATTTCCCTGATAAGCTAAAACAGCACTAGCAGATAATCCGACCAAAATAACGATTGCTAAAACACCCAAACTTAATATAGATTTTTTCATATACTTAAAATTTATTAATTTATTATTTTACTCGACCTTTGCTTCTAATACAAAGCAAGGGCACAATTTCTTTCATGTTTAATATAAATATAATTATTTTTGGTCAACCTAATAACTTCGAATCCTCTTCGAAGATGTTAAAAACAAATATTTTCAATATCAATTATTTTCACTACTTAATTTTTTAAACAAATCCATTCCTCCGATAGTAACTCCCATTACACCAGGGTAAGAAGAAGCTGCCCCAACAAAGTGCATATTCTCAAAATAAGTATTTGAATTTATTCGACCAAGACTATAATTGTCAGGGGTTAAACTACACCCATAAACGTTACCCTTAGGGGAATGAAGCAGTTTTTCTATGTCGATTGGCGTATGCACAATTTTTTCATCTATATATTTTCGGATATTAGGCAGATAATGCTGATCGATAATATCAAGAATGTGATTATAGATGTGATTTTTCAAGTATTCAAACTTATTTTTATCTTTATCGTACAATGTTTTAAAGTAATCGTAATCAACAAATGTCAATATCTCCATTGTATGATGGCCTTTGGGACAGACTATACCCTTTTCAGTTAACATTGAAGGCGTTGAAATGAACAGCCAAGGATGAGAAAAGTCATCCTTTTTAATCTCATCCCTAAACTCTTTATCAATATCAAAGGTTGAGTGATGCCAAATGTTCATCTTACCAAAACCATATTTTTTCAAATTAACATTTTTCAAGCCAAGATAAATCGTAAAAGCCGAATTAGTATAATCGTAATTAAACTTTTTATGTAGTTTGCAAGATAACCTCCTATCATCAATTAAATTATAAGTCTGCTTAGGGTCGATATTGGAAATAAAATTATCGCCGAAAATCGTGCCCTTTACAGTTTCAATAGAGATTATTCTGTCTTTATTACAATTAATTTTTTTAACAAGACAATCAGTAATTATCTTGTTATTCTTATTCTTAGTTATTTTTTCGGCGATCTTGTTCACAACAAACTCCATACCTTTTTTAGGAAAATGGGCACTCTTGCAATAAGCAACCTGCATAGCTGAGTGCATTAAAAGTGACACTTGTTTAGGGCTGGCACATAAATTTCCTGCCTGACCAGCCAACACGGCTCTCAATTCTTGAGGCAATTTTAGTTCTTCAAAAAAATCGTGAAGTGTGTAATTTTTATATTTTATAATCGAGCGATGTTTTATAGGATGCAGCAAAACATCATTCGTTTCAAGGATTTTTTCATAAGCGTCGGAAGTGTTAAAAATTGTTTCAATAACATTAAAATACTTTTTTATCTGCTTGGTATACTTTAAATACATCCCAATAATTTCTTTTTCAAAACTGCCAAGGCCGTGCGGTATGCCTACTTTCAAATTATCAAAACTAACTAAATCAAAAGCCTTCTGATTGAGCTCGTTGAATTTTATATCGTTGGCAATACCGATCTGCTTAAAGAAGCGGATCATTGGCCCATCAGACTGACAGCCCATTAGATATTGAACTTCGTGACAAAAAGAATATTTACCTTTTTTAAGTGTATGGGCATAACCACCCAAAACTTTATTACCCTCAACAATACAAACAGACTTACCTGATTTAGCCAATAATGATGCCACGGTTAAGCCCCCTATACCTGCGCCAATAATAACGTAATCGTATTTTTTCATTTTTTATTCAAATATATTCTTATTATAACAAAATAAATATAAAGGTTCGAGCATAGCAAAGGCTTAAGCCGACACATGAACTATTTAGCAAATGAAACAATATTATCAGTATAGTGTGGCTAAGATTAGGTGATAATTTAAGACTTAATCCGCGTCTATCTTATTCACTTTTATATATTCTATTATTTTATCAATAATCTCCTGGTCTTTTTTTAATCTATTGGCGAGTCTGTAACCATCCTTTAAGCTAAATCTGTAGACGGCTAAAAAATGTTCGGGCCGTAAAGTATAGGCATCAACTTTCCCGTACTTTGCGAGGTCTGTGTAATCTTCAATTATCCCATCTTTTACTAGTATACTTTTTTTAGCAAACCCAATCTTAAAATTATCAAATAAAAACTCATGTTCTTTCTCATTAATTACAACAAAGTTATGTGACGAAAGAAATGTCTTAAATTCTTCCCAATTATTATCAATGAACTTATCCTCTACCAAAAGATCGAGATCGCCAAACTGCTTAAAGTCACCAAGATAATAGGAGACTCCAAAGGACCCATATATTACGGGCTTTATGTTTAATTTTTTTAGTATTTCTATAATTTTAAGTAATGTTGCTTCCATAGAAACTTGTATATTATTTAATTCATTAATAACAAAAATAGCACGAAAGTGCTATTTTGTCTACTTGCTCCGAGGTTGAGATATGGTTGGAACATTTTTAACTAGTCTTTGAAATATATTTTTTTATTCTCTTAATTATAATTAAAATTTTATTTATTTAAGTATGTAATAGTTAATTGAAGCACAGTCGCAAAAGCGACCCAAAGAAGATATGGAATTTGAGCATAAGACACCCAGTGTGAGTGAGGATAAATAACTATAATCGCCCAAATTAATGTTCCTAATACAAACAATATATCTATAGCTGCTAATATATTACTTTTAAGGCCAAACTGGAAATAGGTAAAAGATAAATTAAAAATAATATTAAGAATAAACGGCAAAAACACTAGAAATGATATCTTCTTTTCAATAAACATTAAAACAACCTTACTAAAAGAAACTAATATAAGAACGTACAGGAATGACCATACTGGGCCAAATAACCATGATGGTGGCGCCCAAGATGGTTTAACTAATTGTGAGTACCAATTACTTGAATCCATAAAATTATTAAATGTTTATTTATACAACAAAAATAGCACATTAGTGCTATTTTGTCTATTTGCTCGGAGTCGCTGACGATGTTCGAAGCGAGGCTAAAGTGTTATTGGAAAAATTATAAATATTTTATCTTTTCTTTATCTTTTTTTAATAATCCCATAATTTTAGCGAAAAGTCAAAAAAGCACCTCATTTAAAGGTGCTTTTTATTTATCAATATTGGATTTGAAATAATTATATTATTCGCTCTTTCCCCAACGTTTTTCTATTTCCCCTTTAGCTAATTCTTTACCTGACCATCTACCAAAACGAGCTCCACAATCTCGGCATTGGATTTCGCTAACGCCATCATAATGCTCCGGACTTCCTGGCTCATATTCGACCATAACAATGTTTTCGCTACCGCACTTTTTACATGTTTCTTTGTCCATATAATTTATTTTAATTTTTATTATTTAGAGATAAAGGAATAAAATCATTTTTTTCAAGAATATGTATCATCCCACGCAATAGATAATTATTGGCAAATCCGATTGTATATACCCTACCTTTATCTTCTAGAGGAATTAACATATGTTTTTCCTTTAGTCTTCTTAATATTCTTGATCGCTGTACAGGGGATTCCTTCCCAATCATTTTTATTAAATCAGAAGATTTGATAATCATTTTTTTACTTTTTACTAGTGCCGAAAGAATTTCATGTTCACGTTTAGTAATATACTGATTTTCGAAGGCAAAGGATAACATCGGTAAAAGAATGTTATTGGTAATATAAAAAATATTAAGAAGCTTATCAATTTTTTCTATTTCTGTTCGTAGTCCCTCTAGAACGTATAAGCACCATTCCAATGTTTTTTCTTCTTCCCCGGAATCAGCTAGCGCTAGCATATCATAATACTTATCCCTATCCATGCAAAATACGGCCGTCGGATTCAAAATCCTACCGCTTTTAACCTGAAAACCCTGCTTAATCAGGAGGGCATAAGTAAACATTCTCACTAAACGTCCATTACCATTATCAAAAGGATGTATCCAAGCCATACGATGATGAGATATGGCTATCGCTAAAAGATGATATTGGGATTCGATAGGCTGATTAATAAATGTAATCAACTCGTTAAAATAATCAGAAACTTTTATAGCTTCTGGCGGAATATGATTTGATTTTGTAATAACAACATTCTCGTGGCGCATTTCACCCGGATATCTTGAACCTTCTCCGCCGGGAGGTGGGGTTAAACCATCAACTAAAATTTTGTGTATTTCCGAGATGAAAGCACGGCTAATTTTTGTTTTACTATCTACATTTTTTTCGATAAAATCTATTGCTCTTTCAATATTAAAAATCTCCCTATCTTTTTCTATTTTAGTTTGCCTGTTAGGATTATCAATAATCTTTTCCACAAATTCAGCTAAAGTAGTATGATTTCCTTCAATTCTGGCTGAGCCCAAGCTCTCTAAAATCTGAAAAATATCTTTTATTTGAAAAAAGATATATGGAGGAACAGGGCCACCAAGCTTTTTAACCCTTAATTTTTCAAGCTCAATAACAGCATTAGCTAATTGACTGCCCCATTTGGGGTCATAAAGCTTTAAAGGAATATCTTTAAATTTTGCATTATTTACATTAGTCATTTTATTTATTTAACATTATACTGTAAATTTTAGCTTATATAAGCAGTAATGTCAATAACTATATTTTGGCTTATTTAACATTAATATTTATTGTTATTTATCATACTATAATTACTTATCATAAAAAAACGAGATTTTACTCTCGTCTTTTCTATGCTCCGAGGTTGGGATATAGTTGGAACTTATTTATCTGTTCCATAAGGAATCTTGAATAAGATTTATGCCCCGGAAACCTTTTATGGTGGTCGTCCAAATTTGTGGATTTTGTTCTATGGATTTGATGATATCGTCAGGGGACATCCATTTTACTTCAACCACTTCGTTATCGTTAAATTGTAAATCGGTTAGTTCGCCATTATATTTATAAAAATATATTTTACTATGTTCTCTGTTGGTGCCGTTATCACTTTTGTGTATTTTACTGGAAATTAGATTATTAAGGCTCACTGTAATTCCAATCTCCTGCTTTAATTCCTCAATTGCAGTCTGGTCGTAATCCATGCCAGCAACAACATGACCACCAAGGCGGGCATCCCAACAGTTAGGGTGTAAATCTTTATAAGGAGAGCGGAGATGAACCAAATATTGTCCCTGGTCGTTAATAACATAAATATGCACTACTCTGTGCCAAGAGCCATCTTTATGCACAATCGACCTGGATTTTGTCATTCCAAGTGGCTTATTCTGCTCATCATAAATATCAAATAGTTCTTCATTCATATATTTAATTATAACATACTGTTCTAAGGCAATAAACTCCATATCAAAAATAGCCCTGTTTCAGGGCTATTTAAAACTGCTCGGGGATAGGGATTATCGCGCTCGCTCCGCTTCCGCGTCGCTCACTTGCCCTGGGTCAGCGCTAAGCCCGCCCGGGGCGGGCTTAGCGACGCTCACCTGCGTTCTCGCCGCTCGAAATAGCGTCTCGAACTTGTTTCGCTTCTGACCTGTTCGAATCCCTAAATCCTGAAGATGAAATAAAAATAGAGGCTATTAGCCTCTATTTTTATTTAGCTCCCGGGGTCGGATTCGAACCGACGACCAATTGGTTACACTTATCCACTAATTTCTTAATGGGGTGGACTATATCATCACCCTATAAGGGCGCGAGGCGCTTCGGGCCGTCTCCTAGACGGACCTACTCTCTTTCGAGATAGTCTCTGAACCTTTCCTGACAAGTCAGGGCTTGGCTGCTGATTACCATGTCCTTACGGATTTAGGCTTCCAGACAATTCACCTCGTTATTCGACCTCAGTTACCTGAGGAAGCTGCGTTTATTGTTCACAGCCAACTGCGCTACCGCTGCGCTACCCGGGAATATTAAATTACTTTCAAAAAACAAAAATGTTTTAAAACATTTTGTATATATATTCTAGCAAATATGAGAGTTATGTCAAATAATCAAAAACCGAATAAAAGAATAGGCTATTTTATAGGTTAATTATCTGAAAGTAAAAATAGGCTAACTTTGGCCTATTTTTATTATATACAATATTAATTTATCTAACTTTTCTTACTATCAATTAATAATCCCTCAACTTCTCTAAACCCTTAAACTTCCGAATCTTCTCTAGGGCTTTAGACTCAATCTGACGAATACGTTCCCGAGTAACCTCGAATTCCTGCCCGACCTCTTCTAAAGTATGGGCAACACCGTCAATTAAACCAAAACGCATTTCTAAAATCTTCTGTTCTCGTGGGGATAGCTGAGCGACAATATTCTTCACGTAATCTTTTAAAAGCTGTAAAGCGGCGGCGCGATCCGGCGTAATATTCTTAACGTCTTCAATAAAATCTTCTAAAGTCGAGTCCTCGCCATCGTCCCCAATAGTTGTCTCAAGCGAAATAGTGTCCTGAGATATTTTCATAATATAACGAACTTTTTCAATACTCTCCCCCATTTCGGAAGCGATTTCGTCAGCAAGCGGTTCACGCCCTAATTCTTGGATTAAATTACGCTGCACCTGTTGAAATTTATTAATATTTTCGACCATATGAACCGGAATACGAATAGTCCGCGACTGATCGGCTAAAGCACGCGTAATCGCCTGGCGGATCCACCAGGTCGCATAAGTAGAAAATTTATAGCCCTTCCGATACTCAAATTTTTCGACCGCCCGAAATAAACCGATATTTCCTTCTTGAATTAAGTCCAGTAAACTCATGCCTTTAGCGCCGGCAAATTTCTTAGCGATAGAAACAACGAGACGCAAATTCGCTTCAATTATTTTTTTCTCCGCCTCCTTATCGCCCTTCTCTTTCCGCTTCGCTAATTCGACTTCTTCATCGCCGCTTAAAAGAGGGACCTTGCCAATTTCTTTCAAATACATCTGAATAGAGTCAGCGCTTAATTTCGATAAATCAATATTAAGAGCGTTCTGATGAGCTAAGGCGCGACCCGTTAAAACCGGCTCTTGAGCTTTCTTTTCTGCCGTATCTAAAATTCGGCCAGAATCTTCCATAATTCTGACGCCGCTTCTTTGCAGTTCGCCTAAAAAGACATCATAGTCATAAACATACTCTTCAATTTCCGGAAACAAATATAATAATTCGGTTTCGGTAACGAAGCCGCGCAGTCGCCCCTTATCAATTAACTTTTTTATCGCCTCTTCCGTTGGTTTTACTGCTATATGTTCTTCCCTGACCCGCACTAAATCCTTCGATCGATGAACCTTTGTTCGGGAAAATGCCGCTGACTTTTTTTCTTTTTTTGTTTTCTTATTAGTTGTCTTTATCTTGCGGAATTTTTCGGTCTTAACAACACGATTATCTTTAGCTTTAATAATCGGACTCTTTTTAGCCGACTTCTTATTAACCTGATGTTTTTTAATTTTTTCCGGCTTTTTTTTAGCCATAATAATTAGGAGATCATTAAATTTTTTAAATCATTCATTAGCAAGCCTAACTCTTCAGCCTGGCCATTTTTTTCGGCGATCGCTATCGCTCGCTGTAGTTGCTGTATTTTTCTCTGCTTACCATATTTCTTTAACTCGCTAATAATACCTGACAATTCCGACTTAATTTGAGTATAATCATAATTATAAAACTCTTTTTCGCCCAGGAGAATAAGTTTATCTAGAAAATTCTCATCACCGGGATAATTTTCTTCTAAATATAAGCGAAAATTTTCATAATCTAAAGTGTTGCTTCTATTATAATGGATTATAAATTCCTTGTAAAACTTCGCTAATTCCGTATTTAAATAATCCGGCTCTAAGTTACTAGCGCTATAATTAATAAGTTCCGGAAATTTTAGGAGAATGGCCAGTAAAAGCTCAGCTAATTTATCTTCGCGGCTTAATTCTGACGGTAAATTATGACCGGCTAATTGGTTATTTTTTCTAGTTTCTTTATCTTTTAATACGCTAATTTTGGCTTGCCACTTCGCGAATTCCTCACGAGTATCTAACTCATAAAAATTTAACTCTTCGCTAAGTTTTTTAAGCCAATAGCCTTGTTCTGTTTTATTAGAAACTAGACTAATCATGGTAAACATCTTGTCGCGCACTAAGCGCTTATTGTCTAATTGTTCTAAGTCTAAATTAGCGCTAATTTTATCAAAATAATAATCTAACATCGGCTTCGCTTCGCTAATGGCTCGTTTAAAATCATCCGGATTTTTATTTAAACATTCATCCGGATCTTTATAACCCGATAAAATAATAATTTTTAAATTTAATTCTTGCGCCAATACTTCTTTAATTCCGCGGTCAGCAGCTAATTGCCCGGCGTCGTCCATATCAAACAACAAAGCAATATTTTTAGTATAACGTTTAACTAAAGTAATCTGATCGACGGTTAAAGCGGTCCCCGAAGAAGCAATCACATTTTTAAAGCCATGTTTATGACAGGCAATAACATCCATCTGCCCTTCAACGACGATCGCTAAATCATCTTGGCGGATCTGATTCTTCGCTTTATTTAAAGCAAAAAGAACTTTACTTTTATCATAAACTCCTGTTTGCGGACTATTGATATATTTACCCATCTTTTCCGTTTTTTCTTTGGCGGGATTAACGCGGGCGGTAAAAGCAATTAAATTATTATTAACGTCCCAAATCGGAAACATTAGACGATCGCGAAAACGATCATAATACGAACGACCACCTTCTTTTTTAATAATTAGTCCGGCCGCTAGAATCTCCTCATCGGTATACTTCGGGCCACTTAAAGGACGCTCTCTTAAAAACCGATAAAGATTATCCCAAGCGTCAGGACTATAGCCCAACTGCCACTCTTTAATTGTCTCTGACTCTAAGCCGCGTTTTAATAAGTAGTCTTGTGCCTGGCCGCCCACCGGCGTACTAAGCACATGATTATAATATTTACCGCTTAATTCTAAAATATCTAAAACTCGATTCCGTTTAGCATAATTATCTGACTTTTCATATTTTAGAACTACGCCTGCTTTATTAGCGAGAAGACGCAAGGCTTCGATAAAATTTAAATTTTCTTTTTCCATCACGAAAGCAAAAACGTCGCCGCCCCGACTGCAACCAAAACAATGCCAAATCTGCTTATCTGGGGAAATAATAAAAGACGGCGTCTTCTCGTTATGAAAGGGGCAAACCGCTTGAAAATTAGCCCCAACGGCTTTAACCGGGACATATTCTCTGATAACTTCGACGATATCCAGTTTTGATTTTATTTCTTCGCTCTGACCCATAGACGAGAAAATTTAAGCTAATAATATACCGGACTAACAGACCTGACTAATAATTATGGACTAAATAAAGAAATCTGGCAATAAGAGTTTTTTTAAGCGTTCGATTTCCGCTTCGACTATTTCACCGTCATATTCTGCATTATGGCGGCTATAACCAACGTAACCTGGTTTTTTTTGATCAAGATGAAGATTAAAGGTCACGAATTCTTCTCCGGCGGTAGTCGTTGATTCTAAAAAATATATATGAAAACGCGGATAAAAATCGCGCGTAAAACGTCGCGCGAAACTCGCTTGTCCGTCTTCCCTTTCTGGTATAAAAGAATAACCGGCGTGACGCAACCACATTTCCGGACTATCCCCTAGTCGTTTTTTATTAATCGTTAATTTCATGGCTTATTGGTTTTAAAAATAATAAATTTATAAACAACAAAGTTCCAAAAACCCAAAACTAGATTAACCGCAAACTGAGCCAACATATACCAAATTTGGAATTTATTGACTAACAGGTGCATAAAAAACCCATTCAAATATAAACCTAGTAAAGCATTGAGGAGATACAAAAATAACTGGCTAATGACCTTATCCTGATAATTCCTAAAAGCCCAAAATTTTTGTAAAGAAAAACTAACTAAAAAAGCAATAAGAAAAGCTAAGCTAGTCGAAACCACTAAATCGAGACCAAAGAGGCCATAAAAAACATACAAAAGAACTAAATCGGTCCCGGCGGCCGAACAACCAGCGACGATAAATTTAATCACTGATTTATGCTGATTGCAAACGCTATAAATCTCCGGATAAGCCGAAGAAAAATAGCGACGAAAATTATCATACCAACGTCTAACTAAAGGCATAGATTATCATTATTATTTTCTAACTCGGTTAATCTTTCTGCCATTCATAATTATTAATTATCCAATCGACTAATTTTTGGCTTTCAGCAAATCGACCGGCGCGGCTATTGCTATTTAAAATAACGGAAATAAATTCCCGACCGGCCGAATTTTTAAGTAGTCCGACAAAACAATAACCCGCTTTCTCAGTATACCCCGTCTTCCCGCCTAAAACTTGTAGAGTGCCAGAATTTCCGACAAATAATAAATCGTCAGTCGATTCAATTTTCTTCTCTTTGCCTCCTAGAGTATTAAAAAGGTAAATTCGCTTCGACGTCGCTAACCGAATCTCTTCTCTAGCTAAAGCGGCTTTAGCCAGTAGTGCGACCTCACGGGCGTTAGAAATATTATCATCACTTAAGCCAACCGGATCGGAAAAATTAGTCTTTTCTAAATTAAGCTCTTGCGCCTTAATATTCATCCGTAAAACAAACTCTTTCTCGCTTAAACCGCTCGCATGGACTAAAGCTAGCGTCGCGCCGTTATCAGACGCTACTAAACTAGTATAAAATAAATCCCGAAGCTTAACCCGGTCGCCGGGAAAAAGATTCAGACGCCCCCCCAAAACTTTATCAATCGCGCTAATTTCATAAATATTATCCCAACCGGGATTATTATCTAAAAAAACTAAGGCGGTCATGAGCTTAGTAATACTAGCAATCGGCTGAGTTTCGTCCGCTTTTTTAGTTAATAAAAACAGCTGATCGCTCACCGAAAAAACGGCGGCCCGCGGAGAAGTTAACTTCAAAATTTCCGCTTGAGGTTTCAAAAAAATAATCGGCCCCGGAGATTGCCAGGCGCTTGACTCAATATTATGATTAAGAACCAACCAAACTATTAAATTAGTAATAATAGAAAACAACATGGGATAAAATTAGTGCTCTAAAGCAGCCGGTAATAAACTAGCCGCCGCTCTAAGAACTTCATCAACCGTTTCCGCCCGACTCAATTTATCGTAATCGGGCAAATCGCTCAGCTGTCTCAAACCCAAAAAACGAATAAAATCATTGGTAATTGTATAAAAATTTTCATTTTTTGTCTTATCAAAACTTTCTTCAATTAAACCACGCAGGAGTAAATTACGAATAATCAGACTACAATTTACGCCGCGGATACGATCTAACTCTAATTTAGCAATCGGACCGCGATAAGCAATTATCGTTAACGCTTCTAAGCTAGGCTGAGACAATTCACCGCTCGTTTCATCTTTCAATAACTTCTGGACTACCGCCGAATTAGCGGCACTAGTAGTTAGTTGGTATTGTTGATTATTCTTAATTAAGGTTAAACCTCGATCACCCGCCTGATAGTCTAAAAATAATTCATTAGCAGCCGCTTCTACTTCCTTAATTTTTGTGTCGGTCAAAGACGCTAAATCTTTTAAAGTTAGGGGCTTTAAAGAAACGAAGAGTAAGGATTCTAATTGTGATTTCAGGGACATAATATTATAGAAATTTTAATATTGGCCGAATCGAGAGATTATTATTTCTCCACCAGCCGACTAATATGAATCTCGCTGAATAATTCGCTTTGTTCAAAAATTAATTCTTGTTGTTTGGCGAGCTCTAAAACCGCTAAAAAATTTACAATAATTTCCGTTTTTGTCTTAGCCGCGGCCAAAAGTCGAGAAAAATTTACTTTAATCTTATCAACTAGCATTTGCTTAATAATAACAATTTGATCATCAATACTAATTTTAGTTTCCCAAGTTTCTTCTAATAATTTTTCTTCTTTATTTTTTTCCAGCTGTTTCTCTAGACCGCCTAAAATCTCTAAAAAACGCTCATGCAAGAGACCGGTATTTATTTTAGCGGGCGGCGCAAACACTGGCAGATTAAACTGGCTCCGCCGGTTACGAGCGTTACTAAAAGGGGGTAGATATAACCAATGTCTAGTATTTATTATTTCTTTTACCTGCCGACTAGCCGCCACAAATTCTCTATACATCTTTAGCTGATGTTCTAAATCGTTTATCTCCTCCTCCTCGGCTGCGGAATAAAGATAAGGTAAGAGGGCTTTAGATTTTATAAACAGTAGCTTGGCGGCAATAAGCAAAAAATCCGCCAATTCCTCGGGATTAATATTCTTGGCCGACCGAATATAGCCGACATAATCATCCGCTATTTTAGCCAAAGCGATTTCGGTAATATCCATCTCTTCGCTTTCAATTAGGCTTAACAGAAGACCAAGGGGGCCAGAAAATTTTTCCGTAGTAAAATCCATCATAATTAATTATTGCAGAGGCGCGGCTTTAATCGCGGTATAAAGATTGCCCGGCAAACATTGATAACCCGCTTCGTGTTCGCGACTATACATATCACCGCCGTAAGGAACGGACTTACCCTGATCACTTGCCAAAGAACTAACTCTAAAAGTCGCACACAGAGAGAAGTCTTTGTCGCCGGATTTCTGATAAACTATTAAGACCTTGGTTTCTGGATCACTCAAGGAGTTCTTATCTAAATATATCCCTTGACCAGCTTGTAAATCATTTAAACTATCCGGTAATTTTTTATTCCGCTCGTAATAATTATTAACCGCATTCTCAATATTAGCGATATTCTGAATTAAGTTTTGATCTAAGCGACGAGCGCGCGCAGTTTTCGGCGATTCGACGAAAAACCAAGCGGCAATAAAAGCGACGAGAACTAGGACTAACGTAACGTAGAAAAAAATCTTAACAATCTTATCCGGCTGTTCCGGGTTAGCGCGCCTAATATCATAAAAATAGAAAGAAAAAGGCAACGCGGAGAGGATAAAAACGGTTAAAGCTTTTAAAGCAAAACGGGAACTTAATTCACCAGATAAAAAATTATTAATAACACTAATAAAGACCCCTAAAATTACTAAAGAAGAAACTAGAAGAATAAAGTAAGTCAACCAACGACGCAAACCCGACTCTTTCTCTAATTCCCCCTTACGTAACCCTTTGGCTATCAGGCTGGAAATAAGGTAAAAAATTGGTGCGGCGATAAATAAGGCCGAAATTGCGAACTTCAAAGAACCATCAACATTACCGTTATAATAGGCGTTTAAAGCGTCCGGAATAGTCTTGTCGATAATACTAAAGACTACTAGACCAACCGAAAAGGCCGTGAAAATAAGAGCCACTAGCGACAAGAGATAATAAAACACATACTTAGCGTCATACTTATTATTCATATTATTATTTCCTTTCTGGGTAGCTAAAACAATTAAAAATATTAGCAGGGCCAGAAGAGGTAAAAAAATAAAAAAACTAATAAAACCCATGGTCGACAACTTATTTTTTAAAATTCCGCGTTTTTCGGCGTCCGCGGGAACGGAATAACATCACGAATATTCGCCATACCGGAAATATACATAATTAAGCGTTCAAAACCTAAACCAAAACCCGCGTGCTTAACCGATCCGTATTTTCGCAAATCTAAATACCAGGCGTAATCTTCTTTATTTAAACCCATCTCAGTCATCCTTTTCTCTAAATTAGTTAATCGTTCTTCTCTTTGACTCCCCCCGATTATTTCTCCAACGCCCGGAACCAGTAAATCCATAGCCGCCACGGTTTTTTCGTCGTCATTTAAACGCATATAAAAAGCCTTAATATCTTTAGGATAATCTATAACGAAAACTGGTTTTTTAAAAACTTTATCCGTTAAATATCTTTCGTGTTCGGTTTGTAAATCAATTCCCCATTTAACCGGATAAATAAATTTCTCAGCCGATGTCTCTAGAATCTGAATGGCCTCCGTATAGCTTATCCGACCAAAATCGGAATTAATAATATTATTTAGGCGTTCAGAAATTCCCGGATCAATAAATTTATTAAAGAATTCCATTTCTTCCGGCAATTCCTTCAGCACCTCGGCTACTAAATATTTCAACATTTTTTCAGCGAGAGCCATGTCATCGGCCAAATCGGCAAAAGCCATTTCAGGCTCCATCATCCAAAATTCCGACGCATGCCGCGTCGTATTAGAATTTTCTGCCCGAAAAGTCGGCCCAAAAGTATAAACTTTATTCAACCCCATAACGAGAGCCTCCGCATTAAGCTGGCCGCTAACGCTTAGCCCCGTCTTCTTACCAAAAAAATCTTCAGTATAATTTATCTCTCCCTGATCATTTAGAATCGGTTTCTTTAAATCAAGCGTTGTTACTTGGAACATCTCCCCTGCTCCTTCGCAGTCGCTAGTGGAAATTATCGGCGTTTGGATATAAGCAAATCCTTCCTCTTGAAAAAATTTATGAATAGCAAAACTTAAAACGGAACGTAAGCGAAAAACTGCCGAAAAAGTATTACTGCGCACCCGGAGATGAGAAATCGTCCGTAAAAATTCGAAACTATGTTTCTTCTTTTGTAGCGGATAATCAGCCGCCGCTAAACTCAAAACCGTAATTTCTTTAGCTTTAAGCTCGAAAGTTTGTCCGGCGGCGGGCGACTCAACTAGTGTCCCCTTGACTACCAGCGACGAACCGACGCTAGCTTTCTCTATTTCAGCAAAATTATTTAGATCACTAGAAAAAACCACCTGCAGCCCCTTAAAAAATGAGCCATCATTAATCTCAATAAAACCAAAATCTTTAGAACTGCGAACCGTTCGCACCCAGCCCGATACGCTTATTTCTTTATTTAAATATTCAGCGGTTGACCGATATAATGATTTTATTAAAATCTGAGCCATATAATCAATTATTTTTATAACTAGGGAGTTAAACGCTTAACATCGCGCGGTAAGAAGCAAGCTTCTTTAATACTATTAAGATTCAGCATCTTCATGATAATCCGACCCGGTCCAATCCCGACACCGCCATGGCTAGGACAGCCGTAACGAAAAAAATTTAGATAATCTTTCAATTCTTCGAGATTCATATTTTTTTCTAAGGCTTGTCTTTCTAAAATATCTACTCGGTGTTCTCGTTGCGCTCCCGTCGTAATCTCTAAACCGCGATATAATAAATCGAAGCTTTTAGTTAAATTTGGCTGATCGCTGTGTCGCATATGATAAAAAGGTCGAGCAGCAATCGGGTAGTCGGTCACGAAAACAAAATCATGACCAAATTCTTTTTTAATAATTTCTCCCAGTTCCTTCTCCTCTTCTGTAGAAAAATCAAAATCCTTCTCGCTCTTAATACCCGCCGCCTGTAATTTTATTTTAGCCTCAGCCAAAGTAATTTTAGGAAAAGGTTTAGCGGGTATTTCCAAATCAAGACCTAATTGTTCCTTTACTTTTTTAAAACCAGAAATTAAAAGATCTTCTTCAATATCCATTAAAGCGGCGTGCGAGTCAATAAAAGAGAGTTCAAAATCCCAACCCGTAAACTCCGAGACATGACGAGTAGTAAAAGACAATTCGGCTCGGAACACCGGTCCGACCATAAAAACTTTTTCTAAACCGGAAGCAATCGCCATTTGTTTATAAAACTGTGGCGACTGAGATAAATAAGCTTTCCGCTCAAAATATTTAACCTCAAACACTTCCGAACCGGTTTCGGAAGCGGTGTTCATCAGACAAGGCGTATAAATTTGAATAAAATTATTAGCGCTGAAATAATCCCTGAAACCTTCTTCTAATTTTGTCCAAACTTTAAAAATTAATTGGTTCTCTTCGCGCCGTAAATCTAACCAGCGCCAGTCTAAACGATTATCGAGATTGACTTCGCTATCACCTTTTTGCAAAACCGGAATAGGCAAATTACTATCGGCTAGGGAAATTAATTTAGCCGTTTTAACCCCTAATTCATAATCTTTAACCGGGTTAACTTCTGTTTTTTTGGCCGGCCTTTCTTGTAAGACTCCAGAGACTTCAATAACACTCTCTAAACTAAGTCCTTCCGCCAATTTATAATTATCGTCTCCGCTTAGAAACACTATTTGCATTGTGCCAGAAATATCACATAAATCTACGAAAATAACCCCCTTGTGTACCCTCAGATTACGCACCCAACCCGAAACGGTGACAACGCCGGTACCAATTTTTTTAGCTTCAGTAATAAGTAGTCTTGACATAAAATAAAAAATATTTCAAACTTAATTTAAAATTAAAAAACAAATAAAAACATTTTTAACTGTTTAAATTTTACATTATATATGCTAGTTTAGCAAGAAAAACCAATAAATTTAATCACAAAATTTTAAGAAGCTTTTGGTTAGCAGACTGAGCTCCTTAGTCACTTTAAGGCTTAAGACTAATTTAGCGAAGGTTCGCGGCTCATTAGCGATTAAAAAACGCACCGCCTTTAAACAATTATCAGAAACGACTAAAAAATTAGCCGCCGAAAAAGTCATAATTTTTCGTTGATTTTCTAAACAATTAGTACAGACGACCCCACCGCTCAGAAAATCAAAATAATTTAACCCAGGCGCTAGAGGCGCTCGACAAGCTAAGCAAAATCTTAATTCCGGCTGATAACCTAAAAGTTTTAATAAACGCCAAACAAATCCCGCTAAAAATAACTCCCCCTTATCTTTCGGTAAATTAGCCGGAAGACAATTAGTTAATATCGCTTCGGGGAAAATATCTAAAGCTTCTAAATATTCTTCTAATAAATAAAATAGGTCACTATCGGCCTGATTATCTTTAACGAGACGATTAAATATACTAATCGCTTCACCCGCGTAATAGAGCTTATTGAGATCCTGACGAATACTTAAAAAAACCTTACTATTAATCGCACTACCAACATAATCTAAACCTTTACCGCGGACAATCATTAAATTTACTAAACTAAGCGGTTCAATATGACCGGCTAGCTTAGAACCTAATCGTTGAGTACCTCGCGCTAGTAAACTTAATTTTCCCCAAGCGGCCGTATAAACACTCACTAACGAATCTTTCTCCCGATAGGCCTGACGCTTCAAAATAATCGCTAAAGAATTTTTAGTCGCTTCCATAGGCTAGATTCGGTTGTTTATCTAAATAATCTTGTAAAATAAGAGTCGCGGCGATTTCGTCCCGACTAGCTTTTTCTTCATCCGTACCGCCTAAGGCATCAGCGGCTAGACTACTTAAACGTTCATCAAGTAGTTCGACCGCACAACCGCTTCGTTTACGCAGCTGCTCTAAAAAATTTAACCATAACTCGCTATTAGCCTCGGCGCCGGTCATTTTTCGAGGATCACCAAGCACAATGACATTAATTTCATCCTCCTTAATAACTCCTAAAAGCTCCGCTAAAGTACTGACAGTTTTAAGAGGCAACGCTAATTTTACTTCACTATCGGCGGTCGCTAAACCAATTCTTTTCTCTCCCCAGTCAACGCCTAAATAATTTTTTATCTTATCGGCCATAATATTAATTTAAAAATTAGTTAGTTAAAATCTGAGGACCATTTTCGCTAATAGCCACCGTATGTTCGAAATGAGCGCTTAAAGAATCATCAGCCGTTAAAACCGTATAATCATTATCAGCCATTTTCACTGACCAATCACCAGCGTTAATCATTGGTTCAATCGCAATAACCATACCTGGACGCAAAATAATGTTTTCAGCAGCAGTCTCTTTAATTACAAAATTAAAAACATCCGGTTTTTCATGCGCTAAATAGCCAACCCCGTGGCCGACCAAATCTCTCACTACGCCATAACCATTTTTTTCGGCATGAGTCTCTACCGCTCTAGCGATATCATTTATTTTATGTCCCGGCCGAGCGGCGGCAATTCCGAGGTCTAGACATTCTTGAGTTACTTGCAATAATTTTCTAGCCGAAGCACTAATTTTTCCCACGCCAATAGTTCGACACATATCCGTAAAGAACCCCCCATATTTAGACAAGGTATTAAGCGGGGCGTTAAATTCTTGACGTTCTTTTTCTCTCACCGGCCATTCCATACCAATATCTAAATCGACAATATCGCCGCTTTTAATAATTCGCGCTGGCAAAGAAGAGCCATGAACAACTTCGTTATTAATAGAGACGCATAAAGTCGAAGGAAAAAATAAATCGCCACCCATCGGATAGTCCTTAAAAGCGCTCCGACCGCCCTCTTTCTCAATTAGGCGGTTAGCTAGATCTTCGAGGTAATCGGTGCTTAGACCGGGCTTTAAAGCCGCTACGAGCGAGCTTAAAATAAGCGACAGACGTCGGCCACCCTCTTTAATTATTCTAATCTCTTCAGCCGACTTTAAATAAATCATAAGGTTGCTTATTACTTTAAAAAGCTATCTAGTAAATCATTAATCTGTTCCAAATCAGTAGGCGTTAAACCTAATTTTATTCGATTTTGATATAAATGATATTTGTCATTTTTAATCGTCAAAAGAGACGGTTTAAGACCCCGGCGTAATTTTTCTTTATATTTTTTAATTAAATCGAGAATTAACTGACGATTAGCGGCACTGAGATTTTTATAATGAGGATTTTTATACATCATTTCCTCAAAACGTTTTTCCAGCCAATAACTATTTTGCTGGGTTAAATCACGGGTCACATCTTGAAAATCCATATAATTAATAATTAATAAAATTTTAACTGTTTTAATTATACCACAAAAAAAATTGGCTATAAAGCCAATTTTTAAATAAAAAAATCTTAAAATAATTAGAGCCCGTCGTATTCTCTCATCGTTAGTTGCGACTCAATTTGTTTAACTGTTTCGATGACAACGGAAACAACGATTAAGAGACTAGTGCCACCGACCGCTAAAGACTGAATCCCCGTAAAATAACGCATAATTAAAGGCAAAACAGCAATCAGGCCTAAAAATAGCGCCCCGACTAAAATAATCCGATGAGTAGTATTAGATAAATAATCACTCGTATGTTTACCGGGACGAATTCCCGGAATAAAACCACCCTGTTTTTGCAAATTTTCAGCGATTTGTGTCGGATGAAAAATTACTTCGGTATAAAAATAAGTAAAAGCAAAAACTAAGATAAAATAAATAATTCCGTAAAACAGTTGATTGTTAAATAAATTAATCGTCGCGGTGGCCGCGTTAGCAATCCAGGCCGTTTTAGCATGAATTAAAAATTGGGAAATCATCGACGGAAATAAAACTACGGATATAGCAAAAATAATCGGAATAACGCCGGCCATATTAACGCGCAACGGCAAATGAGTGCTCGTGCCGCCAAAAGCCCGATTCCCCCGAATCTGACGAGCGTATTGAACAGGAATATTACGCTGTCCTTCGTTAATTATTACGACTCCAATGACGGTAACTAAACCGACTAGAACAAAACCAATTAAAGTAAATAACTGCGTTTGGTCAAAAGTAACTAAAATTTGCTGAATAACTTTTGGCAAACCGGCGACTATACCGGCAAAAATTAATAAGGAGATGCCGTTACCAACCTTCTTTTCGGTAATCAGTTCTCCAATCCACATTAAAAATATCGAACCAGCCGTAATCGTTAATAAAATCACGCTTAAATCAAATGCATTGATATTACCTAAAAGACCGGCGGAACCCCGACGTAAAAGAGTAATCATGCCATAAGATTGAAAAAGCGCTAAAGGCACAGTTAGCCAACGCGTCCACATATTAATTTTCTGACGCCCGGCTTCTTCTTTTTGCATTTCCTCAATCGCCGGCACAATCATGCCTAAAAGCTGAAAAATAATAGAGGAAGTAATATAAGGAGCCACTCCCATCATGACAATAGAAAAATTTTCCATACCCCCGCCTGAAAAAAGGTTCATCAAACCTAAAACTTGATTAGAAGCGAATAAATTCTTTAAAGCAACCGTATCAACGCCCGGCACCGGAATATGAGCGGCTAAACGAAAAATAACGAGCATCGCCAAGACGTATAAAATATTATTACGCAAATCTCCAGCTTTCCAAATTTGAGTTAATTTATCAAACATATTATGACTGAATTTGGCTCTTAAGGCTCTCACTCATCTTTATTCTTTCAAATTTAACCTTAACCGTCAACTTCTCTTTACCTAATATTTTAATCGCGCGGGAAGACGAAGAAACTAAATCTTTAGCAAATAAAGCCGCCGGCGTCACTACCTCTCCATCTTTAAAATTCTGATTGATAACTTTAACGCTCAGCACTTGATTTTTAGGATTCAAAGAACGGAAACCCCGTGACTTCGGAATTTGTAATAACTGTTTTTTAAGGCCTAAACGCTTTAAACCAGAGACACCAGAGCGCGACTTCTGACCCTTTAAACCGCGCGTACTATAAGTACCATGGCCAGAGGAATTACCGCGACCGACTCTTTTACGTTTCTTAGCTCGGCCCGAAGCCTGAGAAATAGTGTTGAGTGATAACATATTTTTATTTTTTAATCTCTAAGGAAGCCTCCGTCGATACTTCTTTTAAAACTTCTTTTTCAACTTTAACCGCTTTAGTCTCGGCGTGACGCAGGCTGCGTAGCGCTTCAATCGTACAACGGGCATTATTTATTTTATTTTTTGAACCAAGAGTTTTACTGGTGACATTTTTAACCCCCGCTAATTCTAAAATAATCCGCGCAACCCCGCCAGCGATAACGCCGCGGCCTTTTTTCGCCGGTTTAAAAATAATCTTCGCCGCTCCCATTTTATAAGTAACCATATGAGGAATGGTCTCATTGACTAAAGTAACATTCACCATATCTTTTTTCGCCCGATTGACCGCTTTATTGACCGCCATAGTAACATCAGCGCCTTTGCCTAAACCGACGCCGACATTGCCTTTTTTATCGCCTAAAGCGACACAGGCTCGGAAATTCATTCTTTTACCGCCAGCCATAACCCGCGTTACTCTCGCTATTTCTAAAATACGCTGTTCCATATCATCCTTAGGGCGATCGTCGCGATTAAAATTTCTACCGCGACCGCCTTGGCTCCCTTGACCACGTTTATCTTTATTGCCGTATAAATCTTTAGCAACAGTGGCCGCCGCGCCTAATTTAGAATTAGTCGCCGGAGAGGCTATTTTATTTTTTTTATCTTCGGGCATATTTCTGTAAATTATATATATTCGCAAATTAAAAATTAAACTGGTTAAAATTCTAAACCGCCAGTGCGCGCGCCGTCCGCCGCGGATTTAACCCGACCATGATATTTATAAGCGCCCCGATCAAAAACTACTTTAGCAATTTTTTTATCTTTAGCTTTCTGCGCAATCAATTGTCCTAGCGCTTGGCTAGATTCTAATTTATTTTTAGAATTTTTTATTTCTTTCATACTAGCGCTCGCCAAAGTCCGACCACTTAAATCATCAATTAATTGGAGAAACATTCCCTTATTAGATCGGAAAACGCTGAGACGAGGCCGATGAGCTGTCCCAGAAATCTTAGCGCGCACCCGTCCATGACGGCGAGCTTCTCTTTGTGTTTTTTCTTTTATTTTATCCATATAATCATTAATTTATTGCTAACCTAATGTGGCTTATTTACCTTTAGCGGCCGCCTTACCGGCTTTACGTCTCACGACTTCATCGGAATATTTAATTCCTTTCCCTTTATAAGGTTCCGGCTTACGTATTTTCCGAATCTGCGCCGCTACTTCTCCTAAAAGGCAATTATCAATTCCCTCTAAAGTTATAACATTAGCCGCGACGCTCGCGCTAATGCCCGTTGGCAATTTAAATTCAACCGGGTGCGAAAAGCCTAAACTCATATTCAGCTGATTACCACTGACTGCCGCTCGATAACCGACCCCGTTTATTTCTAACTTTTTAACGAAACCAACGCTTACTCCCTGCACCGCATTTTTAATCAAACTCCAAGTTAAGCCCCAAATAGCGCTGTTATTTTTAGCCGCTTTATCGTGTGGAATAACCTGAATTTCGTTATTTTCAATCTTAACTCCCATCAGCGGATTCAAGCTTAAATTAAGCTGTCCCTTCGGACCCTTAAAACTAAGCTTATCGAGCGTCAAGCTAACTTGAGTTGAGGCGGCAAATTTAATTGGCAATTTTCCTAGACGTGACATAAATATATAAACAAGTATTTAATTAAAATATTTCACCGATTACTTCACCACCGATTTTCTGTTTCCTAGCTGCTTTATTAGTTAATAAACCTTGAGAAGTAGAGATAATAGCCATGCCAAAATTATTTAGGACCGTCGGAATCTCGTCTTTAGAAACATAAATTTTTAGACCCGGTCGACTTACTCTCTGAATCGAGCTTATTTGTGGTTTACCATTCTTACGATATTTAAGCTCAAGTTTTAACTCATCAAAGCTGCTGTGTCGGCCATTCAAACCGCCCGGCACTAGCGTCGCCCTCTTCAGCCAACCTTCCGTCTCCAAAATCTTAGCGATTTCGTATTTTAATTTGCTGAACGGCAAAACGAGCTCCGTTTTTTTAACAGCGGAAGCGTTTCTAATTCTTGTAAACATGTCTGCGATGGGATCCATCATATAAATTGAAATTTAAAAAGTTGAAAATTACCAGCTAGATTTTCTAATGCCTGGTAAATCGCCATTATCGGCTAATTCACGAAAACAAATACGGCACAGCTTAAAATCTCGAATAAAGCCGTGATTACGACCACAGCGCCAACAACGATTAATGCTGCGGGTGGAAAATTTCGGCTTACGACTGGCCTTAACAATTAATGCGGTTCTTGCCATAATATTTAAATTATTTACTGTCTTTTTTAAAAGGAAAACCTAAGAGGCGGAATAACTCTAAACCTGATTCGCGATCTTTAGCGTCAGTGGCTAGACATACTTCTAAACCATAAATATTATTAATCTCTTCAACCTTAACTTCCGAAAATGAGGTGCAATCCTTAAAACCAACTGTTAAATTACCATTAGCATCAACGGCCTTTTCGCTAATACCGCGAAAATCGCGCACTCGAGGAAAAGTAATATTAACTAATTTATCAGCAAAGTCATACATTCGCGTCCCCCGTAAAGTTACTTTCGCGCCAATCACCAAGCCTTCTCTAATTTTAAAAGCAGAAATAGATTTTTTCGCTGTCGTAAAAACCGGTTTCTGACCAGAAATTTTGATTAAGCCTTTTTCGACATCAGCAATAAATTCTTTTTCTTTCAGGTGATGGCCAAAACCGACGTTCAAAACAACTTTGGTCAAACGCGGCACGAGCATGCCATTTTTAAAACCAAACTTTTCTTGCATTTTTGGCACTATCTGTTTTTGATATTTTTCTTTTAATCTCATAAGATTAGTCGATTATTTCCTTACATTTCTGGCAACTTCTCATTTTTTTAGCTTTTTGGTTCGCGCCACTGACAACTTGAGAAGCGATTCGAGTCGCCCGACCGCATTTCGGACAGATAAGCGCTAGATTAGAAATACTGATGAAAGCCGGGAATTCAATTCTCTGCCCTTTTTCGCCATTACGACGAGGACGCAGATGCTTAATGAGTAAATTTAAGCCTTCAACGCTCGCTCTATTTTCTGCCGGCAAAACCTGCAAAACTTTACCGGTTTTTCCTTTATCTTTACCGGCTAAAATTTTCACATTGTCATTCTTTTTTATATTCATATTATTAACAAGTCACAAAAAAATTTTATAAAACTTCAGGCGCTAGAGAAGCTATTTTTATAAATCCGGCTTTTCTTACCTCTCGCGCGACTGGTCCAAAAATACGGGTTCCTTTCGGCTCCTTTTTTTCAGCATCATTAATAATTACACAGGCATTATCATCAAAACGAACATAAGAGCCATCCGCGCGACGGATTTCTTTCTTAGTTCTGACAATAACTGCTTTAACCACGTCACTCTTTTTAACCGCAGCATGAGGAACAGCCGATTTAACCGTGACAACTATAATATCACCCACGTGGCCATAACGACGTTTATAACCGCCTAAAACTCGAATACACTGCGCTTCCTTAGCCCCAGAGTTATCCGCCACCTTTAAATAGGTTTGTACTTGCACCATATAATTATTTTTTTATTACCCGCCATCTTTTATCGCGGCTTAAGGGCCGACATTCCATAAAGCTCACCTTATCACCAATTTTATAACTATTAGCTTCATCATGGACTTTATATTTCTTACTAACCGTATAACGTTTATGATATTTAGGATGTTTCTTGACTGACTCAACTTTAACCACGATTGTTTTATCGTTCTTATCGCTAACCACTACGCCAGTAAACTTGCGCTGGATAAGTTGAGCGACTGGTAACGCGGCGGTTTCTTCGGTTTTCATTTTTTTAGATTTCGCAGTGACCATATTTATTTTTGCTTATTGATTAAGGTTAAAATCTGAGCGATTAACTGCTTAATACTTCTAATTTCTCGAATATTTTTCAACTGCTTATTAGAATCTTTAAAACGTAAATCCCGTAATTTTTCACGATTCAAATCTAATAATTTCTGCAATTCTGCGACGGTCTTGATTTTTAATTCTTTAAAATCCATATAATTTAAAACATTTATTCCTTACTGATAAACTGACATTTAATCGGTAATTTATAAGCCGCTAGCTCCATGGCTTTCTTAGCAGTTTCTTTAGTAATCCCTTCCATTTCAAACATAATCATCCCCGGTTTAATAATCGCTACATAATGGTCAACCGCGCCCTTCCCTTTACCCATCGGGATCTCACCGCCGTGCGCGGTTACGGGCTTGTCCGGAAAAATTCTAATCCAAAGCTGTCCGCCTTTTTTAACATATTGAGTCATGACGCGACGAGCTGATTCTATCTGACGAGAAGTCACCCAGCAAGCCGTTAGACTCTTTAAACCATAGCTACCAAAACTAATATTTAAATGACGGCTGGCTTTACCGCCCCGGCGTCGTTTTTGGTCTTTTCTCCATTTAGTTTTCTTGGGCATTAACATATTTTTTCTAACTATTGTTTATTTTATTCAGCGATAACTTCGCCTTTGACATCTTTTTCTTTTTCAAAAACTTCTCCTTTATAAATCCAGACTTTAATACCAATCGCGCCATAAGTCGTATGAGCGGCGCCTCGCGCATAATCAATATCCGCCCGTAAAGTCTGCAGCGGTACTTTACCCCAAACTAATTTTTCCGTACGGGCAATTTCCGCGCCGTTCAAACGTCCGGCGACCACTGTTTTCGCTCCTAATGCTCCGGCACGTTCAATTTTACCTAAGGCTTGTTTCATTATTTTTCGAAAAGGCATTCTCTTCTCAATATCTAAAATCATCCCCTGAACAGTAATTTGCGCGCTCAAATTAGGACGACTAACTTCTTTAATATTTAAATTAATTTCTCCTAAACGTAAGCTCTTTAAAAATTTAGTATGGAGTTTTTTCTTGAGTTCTTCGGCGCCATTACCGCCGCGACCAATAATCAAACCGGGTTTAGCCGTGGTAATATTTATTTCTATCTTACCGATGCTGCGAATAATTTCTACCTTATCAATCCCCGCTTCTTTAAATTCTTTAATTAAATATTTGCGGACACCGATATCCTGCTTGATATTTTTGATATACTTATCCCCCTTATCAAACCATAAAGACGGCCAAGTCTTGGTGATACCCATGCGCAGAATTTTCGGATTTACTTTTTTACCCATATAATTTATTAATAATTACCTTAGTTTATCCGGCTTTACGACGGAACATTTTCGTTTTCTCGCCCGCCGATCTTTTAACTTTTTCTTTATCCGCCTTAGCTTTAGCTTTCGACATAGCATTCTCACCTTCTTTAGCTAATTTTTCCAATTTAACCGGATCAGCGACTTTAAGAACTTTTTTCTCCGCCTTACCAGTCTCTTTTATTTCCGCCAGAATTAAACTAATATGGCAGCCCCGTTTTCTAATCGAAGTTGCCCGACCATGCGCCCGCGGCATCCAACGCTTTAACATTACTCCTTCGTCAGACCGTATTTCTTTAATATATAAATTACTAGCTTCTAAACTATAAGTATTTTGGGCATTAGCAATAGCCGACTTAATTAATTTAGCAATTGGTACGGCCGCTAATTTATTAATAAATTTTAATTGATCCAAAGCCTTATCGACCGACATTTGACGGACGACATCAATCACTAAGCGGGCTTTCCGCGGAGACATTCTTAAATGTTTTAAACTGGCTTTAACTTCCATATAATAAAAATTAATTATTTCTTAGCCGCCGCTGCTTGCGATTTAGCAATTTTTCCACCATGGCCTAAAAACTTACGGGTCGCCGAAAATTCACCTAAACGATGGCCAACCATATTTTCTACAATATAAACTGGCACATGAGTCTTGCCATTATGAACGCCAAAGGTTAAACCAACCATTTCTGGAGTTATGGAGCAGGCGCGATCCCATACTTTAATAATCGTCTTATCACCCGGCTTTAAATTTTTTACTTTGTTTAACAGGCGCAAATTAATATAAGGCCCTTTTTTTAAACTTCTGGACATAAAATTATTTGATTTACTTGCGCTTAGCTCGTCTCTTAATTATTAACCGATCCGAATGTCTTTTCTTTCTAGTCTTAACCCCTAAAGCGGGCTTACCCCAGATAGTTTTAGGATGACGTAAACCAATCGGCTGTTTGCCTTCACCGCCACCGTGTGGATGATCAACCGGATTCATGGCCGTACCGCGGACAGTCGGACGAATTCCTAAATGACGACTGCGACCAGCTTTACCTAGGGAAATATGGCGATGATCAGGATTGCTAGCCCGACCAACTGTGCATAAACATTCTTTTTTGACTTGACGAATTTCGCCCGAAGGCATCTTCAGCTGAGCATATTTTCCTTCAATACCCATCACAAAAACGACATTACCCGCTCCCCGAGCGATCTTCGCTCCTTGACCCGGCTCTAATTCCACGCAATGGACTGGTAAACCGGCGGGAATAAACTGCAAAGGTAAAGCATTGCCATTTTTAATTTCAATTAATTCGTGAGAACTCGTTACTTGATCGCCGACTTTTAAATCGGCCGGGGCAATAATATAACGTTTAGCGCCATCCGCATAATTTAATAAAGCTAAACGAGCACCACGGTTTGGATCATATTCAATCGTCGCTACTGTAGCCGGGACGTTAAATTTATCCCGCTTAAAATCAATTAAACGAACATAACGTTTAGCGCCACCACCGCGATGACGAACAGTGATTTTCCCCTGACAGTTACGACCGCCTTTTCTTTTTTTAATCACCACTAAATTCTTGGCCGGAGAGAATTGAGTCAAATCTTTAAAATCATCAAAAGTCGCTTCACGGCGCCCAGGAGTATTCGCTTTTACTTTTTTAATACCCATATCAATTAAATAAAAAAATGTAAATTAATATACCACTATTAATAATTAAACTCCTTCGTAGATCTTAATCGTTTCTCCTTTAGCTAAAGTAATAATCGCTTTACGCCAACTGCTTCTTTGCCCCTTAATTTTACCGCGCACTACTTTTTTCCCCAAAACATTAATCAAATTAACTTTCAGTGGTTTTACCTGGTATAAAGCTTCAATAGCTTTAGCAATTTCGATTTTATTGGCTTTATCAGAAACAATAAAGATATATTTATTCTCCGCGCTTAAATTAGTTGCTTTCTCGGTAATAAGTGGACTAATTAAAATACGAGTAGCGGCTACTACCTTAGCTCCAACCGTAGTATGCTCCGTCGATTTTTTAACCGGAGTCGTATCAGTAGTATATAAGTCTTGCATGCTCGCCGCTGCCTTTTTAACTTCTTTAGGCGACGTTTTAGTAGTCGTCTTATCTTTCACTCCCGCTTTAGGCGGAGTCTGACTAGTCTTTTTGTTCCCGAATAATGCCATATATTAAAAATTATTTTTTATTATAACGACTAGCGAGTGAAGCTAAAGCCGCTTCCGTTAACAACAAATTCTTATAATTTAAAACATCAAGTAAGTTGATATTCTCTAAATTTAAAATTTTTACGCCGGTTAAATTACGTCCTGAATATTTAGTTTTCTCATCTTTAGAATCATTAATAACTAAAAGATCCCGACGTTTATTATTCAAAACTTTATTTTCTAAAAGAGAGATAATTTCATTAAATTTTTTAGTCTTATACTCTTTTAACGCTAAGCTATCTAAAACTACCATCGTGCCAGAACCAACTTTATCAGATAAAGCCATAAATAAAGCTTTCTGTTTCATTTTTTGATTAATCTTTTGTTTAAAATTACGGTCTTTAGTCGGACCAAAAGTCACTCCGCCACCAATCCAAATCGGCGAACGGCTAGAGCCGGCTCGCGCTCGACCAGTCCCCTTCTGTTTCCAAGGCTTTTTACCACCACCGGAAACTTCGCTGCGGTCTTTAGTGTTAGCTAAAACCTGACGAATGTTCGCTTGGCTCGCTACAACTACCTGATGCAATAATTCATTATTAGGCTTAACACCAAAAATATCATTAGCTAATTCTAAATCTTTAACAAATTCCGCCGCTTGATTATAAACTTTTATCTTTAATGACATATATTCGTATCAATTACTAATTTATGATTTATTTTCCTCAGTAATTTCTGGAGCGGCACTAACCGGTTCTTTAACTTCGACGGCCGGAGCTTCTTTAACTTCGACGATCGGCTCATCTTTAACTTCCGTCGCCGCTACTTCGCTAACTACTGACGAAGGTAAATTTAAATTAACCTGCAAATCACCCTGCGCTTTAATAGTTAGAAAACCATTAATTGATCCGGGCACGGCGCCTTGAATAAATATAATATTATTTTTTTCGTCAATCGCGGCTACTTCTAAATTAGTGACCGTTACCTGAACGCCACCCATCCGACCACCCATCCGTGTTCCTTTAAAAACATGAGCCGGACCCTTAGGGCCAATGGAGCCAGGCATTCTTTCTTGATCCTTATTACCATGAGTTTTACGAAAACCGTGAAAACCATGACGCTTTACTACTCCTTGAAAACCACGCCCTTTGGAAATACCGGTGACATCAAGCTTATCGCCGACCTTAAAAGTCCCGACACTAACAATATCACCAACTTTAAAATCAGCAGCCTGATCAGTCCTAAATTCTTTAACATGAGCGGGCTTAACACCGGCCGCCTTAAAATGACCGAGCTGAGGCTTTTTAATATTCTTTTCGCGACGGACGCCATAAGCGAGCTGTAAAGCTTCATACCCATCTTTGGCTTTAATTTTTACTTGAGTAATCGTACAAGGACCAGCTAAAACTGGAGTAACAGCCAAGACTTTATCGCCTGACCAAATTTGGGTCATGCTTGATTTTTTTCCACTAATAAATTTCATAATTTTATTTCCGTTTAGATCGCTGATTTTAACAAAAAACTGGCTATGAAACCAGCTTAAAAAACCAAATCACAAAAATAAATTTCTCTTATTTTTTAATTCTTGGTTACTTAGCTGATTTTCCTCCAAAATTTAGCTAATATACGCTTAAACACTTTCCTTTTAAAATTAGAGTTATTTAAGTCTTTTTAGCTAATTTATAATATGCTTATATCCTACTACATTTTTATTTCCACGTCAACCCCAGCCGGTAAAGTTAAATTAGTCAAATCTTCAATAGTTTTAGCGGTCGGATCGATTATGTCAATCATTCGTTTATGGGTACGCATCTCATACTGATCTCGAGCGTCTTTATGCACAAAAGTCGAACGGTTAACCGTATATTTACGCTTTTCTGTCGGCAGTGGTATGGGCCCAAAAAACTGAGCGTCACTTCGTTCAATCGTTTCGATGATAATCTTAGTCGATTGATCAATAATCTTATGATCAAAAGCCCGAATCTTAATTCTGATTCTTTGTTTGAAATCTTTTTCTTCTTTTTTTTCTGGCATAATTTGTTCGTTTTATTAATGTTCCCGCTTAAATTCCGGGCGACATCCGTTTGATATAAACACTACAAACCCGCTCTCCACTAGAGAGCGGGTCTAAGTAATTATTTCAGAATTTTTGTGACAACGCCCGCACCAACCGTACGGCCACCTTCACGAATAGTAAACTTCTGTTTATCTTCTAGAGCGATCGGAGCGATCAATTTAATATTTAAGTTAACGGTGTCGCCTGGCATAACCATTTCCGTGCCCGCTGGCAAAGTAATGTCCCCAGTAACATCAGTCGTCTTAAAATAAAATTGTGGCTTATAACCATTAAAGAATGGCTTATGGCGTCCTCCCTCATCTTTAGATAGAACATAAACTTCCGCGGAAAATTCAGTATGCGGAGTAACTGAGCCCGGTTTGCATAAAACCTGTCCGCGCTCTACTTCATTTTTCTTAGTACCGCGCAGTAAAATACCGGCGTTATCTCCCGCCTGTCCTTGGTCTAAAGATTTGTTAAACATTTCAATTCCAGTAACAATGGTTTTCTTAGTATCCATTAAACCGACAATTTCCACTTCGTCGCCAACTTTGACTATTCCTCTTTCAATACGGCCAGTGACAACAGTACCACGACCTTCAATAGAGAAAATATCTTCAATCGGCATTAAATAAGGGTGATCAATGTCTCTAGTCGGCTCAGGAATATAATTATCTAAAGCCTCCATTAATTTCATAATCGGCTCATTATCTGGACCAGTCGGATTCTCTAAAGCTTTTAAGGCCGAACCACGAATAATTGGCGTAGTGTCCCCTGGGAATTCGTATTTCTTTAGTAAATCACGAATTTCTTCTTCCACAAGGTCAATTAATTCTTTATCCTCAACCATATCGCATTTATTCAAGAAAACAATAATATAAGGTACACCGACCTGACGAGCTAATAAGATATGCTCTCTAGTCTGAGGCATCGGGCCGTCAGTCGCAGCGACAACTAAAATCGCGCCGTCCATTTGAGCGGCACCAGTAATCATGTTCTTGACATAATCAGCGTGTCCCGGACAATCGACATGCGCATAATGGCGTTTCTCTGATTCATATTCAACATGCGCCGTAGCAATAGTAATACCTCTCTCCTTCTCTTCCGGAGCGGCATCAATTTCATTAACGCCTTTCTTGGACGCCTTCATTCCTTTAGAATTGAAAACAGCCAACATCGCGGCGGTTAAAGTAGTTTTTCCATGGTCAACGTGGCCGATAGTACCGACGTTAACATGGGGTTTATTACGTTCAAATTTGTCTGCTGCCATGTTTTTGTTGTACGGCCCCCGCTTACCACGGGGTTTCTTTCCTTATTTCAGGAAACCAGCCGAACTTAAATTAATTAATTATTATTAAAATTATAAATAAATTATTGTAATATCTTAATTCTTCACTTCTTGAGCTTTATCTCTTACTTGTGGCGGTATCGCCCAAGCCTTCTTTGTCTTATTATCGTCATTTAAATACGAAACATCATCTCGATTTTTCCATACCGAGATTTCGCGATTTATTTTATCAGTTAAATCTTCTTCTGTCAAATTTTCAATTTGTCTAACATTCATTAAAGATTCCGCTTTAATTGGCTCTTGAACTGAGGCGGAAGAAGCGTTAGCGGCTAGAGGCAAATTAACTGGTGTAACCGGGTTATTTTTTACGGCTAGACGGCTAGCATAGTCATTAAAATTCATCACAACGTATGATTCGTCTGGAGTATTCGCATCATAAATAACTACCCGATCATTAGTATTTTTTATTATATTTAAAATTTTTTTGAGTTGTTCAGGAAACATATATTTAAATTAACTAGGCTTTTAAAAGAAAGATCTCGTCTCGAACAACCGTACTTAGTTTTTCGACAACTTTTATTTTTTCCGGATCATCCAGACCGTCATATTTAAAATTATTATTTTCATCTTTCTCTAAAAATTCTAACGGAATCTTTTCTTCCAACTTCTGAAAACAAGCGTGCCACTCCGGATCTAAAATCATCTTAGTCACATCAGACATTAATTTAACGACCGAGAAACAACGATTAAATCCTAAACGATTAGAATGATAATATTTTTTAGCGGCCGGACTAAGACAATCATCGCCGTTACGGAGACCAACCCTTTTTTCCCAAGCCTGACGCGGCGCATGATCCATACCAAAGTCGTCGGTAAAAATCGGCGCAGTCACAAAAGACATAAAAACTTCAACAATATCGTGCAAGAGCTCTACATTTTTCTCGCTTACCCCTTTAATAATTTCCGGCTTAATTTTAGTCTCCGCCGACAATTTTCTAAAATCACCGCTTAAACCAGCTTCCTTAAATTTTAAATGATTACCATTTTTTTCACCAAAAGTAGATAATTCCCCAATTAAAGCAGCCGTTTCATTGGTTACTTCCTTTTCGTTCGCTTTTAAGAAAGTTATTTCTTTCCTTAACATAATAATTATTTTCCTTGTTTTTCCTTAATACCTTCTAAAATATTTTTAGGGACTTCGGAATAATGAGAGAATTCCATGACATAATTAGCGCGGCCTTGGCTCATCGAACGCAAACTAGTCGAATAACCAAACATTTCCGCTAAAGGAACCTTAGCTTTAACCACTTTGATATTGGCCCGATCAGACATTTCTTCAATTTGACCTCGTTTACTACTCAAATCACCAATAATATTACCCATATATTCTTCCGGTGTATTAACTTCAACTTTCATAATCGGCTCTAATAAAATCGGATTGGCCTTTTGACAAGCGTCCCGGAACGCGAAAATCGCTGCCATTTTAAAGGCAATTTCCGAAGAGTCAACTTCATGGTAAGAACCATAAAATACCGCCGCCTTAACATCAACCATAGGATAGCCGGCTACGGTACCACTTAAAATCGCTTCCTTAACACCTTTTTCAATCGCCGGAATATATTCGCGAGGAATAATACCGCCCTTAATTTCATCAGCGAACTCAAAGCCCTTACCTTGTTCTAGCGGTTCAACGCGTAAGGAACAATGGCCATACTGCCCGCGTCCACCGGATTGTTTAACATATTTATGTTCCGCTTCCGCAGTTTTAGTAATTGTCTCTCGATAAGAAACTTGTGGATTACCGACATTAGCTTCGACGCCGAATTCTCTTTTCATCCGATCAACAATAATTTCCAAATGTAATTCGCCCATACCAGAAATCAAAACTTGGTTAGTTTCTGGATCAGTCTCGACTCGGAAAGTCGGATCTTCTTCGGCTAAACGCTGGAGAGCCACACCCATTTTTTCCTGGTCAGCTTTAGTTTTCGGTTCAACGGCAATTTTAATAACCGGTTCTGGAAAAACAATCGATTCTAATAAAACCGGATTATTTTCATCACAAAGAGTATTACCAGTCGTAGTATTTTTTAAACCAATAACGGCCGCAATATCGCCCGCATAAATTTCTTTAATTTCCTCACGATGATTGGCATGCATCCGCACTAAACGACCGACGCGCTCCTTATTATCTTTAGAAGAATTAATGATATAAGATCCCGCCGATAAAACTCCCTGGTAAACTCGAACGAAACAAAGTTTGCCGACAAAGGGGTCAGTCGCTATTTTAAAAGCTAAACCAACAAAAGGCTTACCGTCATCAGCCGAGATAATAAATTTTTTATCAAAATCTCGAACATCGGTCGCTTCTAAAATCGGGACGTCTAGAGGAGACGGTAAATAATCATTAACCGCATCAAGCACTAATTGGACGCCAATATTTTGCAAAGCCGTGCCGCAAAGAACGGGATAAATAGCATTAGCAATGACGCCTTTTCTAATGGCAATTTTTAATTCTTCGACCGATATTTCCTGACCGGCTAAATATTTTTCCATGGTTTTTTCCTCACATTCAACGGCTTTTTCGATTAATTCGCTATGATATTCTTCAACTTTCGTCTTCATATCTTCCGGAATCGGGATTTCTTCGACATTCACACCATTAATACCAGAAAATTTATAAGCTTTTTTAGTTAGTAAATCAATCACTCCACTTAAATTACTTTCCGCGCCGATTGGTAATTGCAGGGCCACCGCTTTCTGATTTAAACGAGTGCGGATAGAATTAAGACTCATATAAAAGTCCGCGCCCATTTTATCCATTTTATTAACAAAACAAAGACGAGGCACATTATATTTATCCGCCTGGCGCCAAACAGTTTCTGATTGTGGCTCAACGCCGGCCTGGCCGTCAAAGACAGCGACAGCGCCGTCTAAAACGCGTAGAGACCGTTCAACCTCAACGGTAAAGTCAACGTGACCCGGAGTATCAATAATATTTATTTTATTATGTTTCCAAAAACAAGTAGTCGCGGCGGAAGTAATAGTAATACCGCGCTCTTTTTCTTGTTCCATCCAATCCATTTCGGCCGCCCCTTCATGGACTTCGCCAATTTTATGCTTTTTACCGGTATAAAACAAAACACGCTCAGTAAAAGTAGTCTTACCAGCGTCGATGTGCGCCATGATTCCAATATTTCTAATATTTTCTAAAGCGTAGTCTCGAGCCATAGTTATAATAAATTTATTTTAAAAATTAATTTATCGAGAAAAATGAGCAAAAGCCTTATTCGCCTCCGCCATCTTATGAACCGCTTCCCTTTTCTTAACGGCCGTTCCTTCGCCATTAGAAGCATCTAAAAGCTCAGTCGCTAACTTTTCCGCGCTAGAACGCCCTTTACGATCTTGAGCCGCGCCAATAATCCAATTACAAGCCAAGAAATAACGTCTTTCCCCTCTCACTTGAAAAGGAACCTGATAATTAGCGCCACCGACCCGTTTACCTCTAACTTCAACTAACGGCGATACTTTCTTAATCGCCTTATTAAAAATATGACGAGGATCCTGTTTAGTTTTATCTTTTAAAATCTCAAAAGCATTATAGACGATTTTTTCGGCCGCGCTTTTCTTACCCCTTTCCATCACGTAATTTATAAACTTAGCGACATTTTTATCGTTATATTTAGCGTCACCTTCAATTGATCTTTTAGGAGCTGGTTTACCTCTCATAATATTAAAATTAAATTATTTTTTTGGCTTTTTAGCGCCGTAGCAGCTTCGACCTTGGCGTCTGGCCTCCACGCCTGAAGCATCGAAAACTCCCCGAACAACTTTATAGCGTACGCCCGGCAAATCTTTAGTTTTACCGCCTTTTACTAAGACGATAGAATGTTCTTGTAAATTATGACCCATACCAGGAATATAAGCCGTTACTTCCATCCCGTTAGACAAACGAACACGAGCAATTTTCCGTAAAGCGGAGTTCGGTTTTTTAGGAGTAGTGGTTGTCACTTTTAAGCAGACGCCTTGTTTAAACGGGGCGCCTTTAACCGTATCTTTTTTCTTACGATGTAAGGAATCTAGACTAGTATGGAGCGCTAAAGCGTTCCGTCCAGCGGCTACTTTCTTACGACCATGACGGACTAATTGGTTCACTGTAGGCATAAAAATTAGCTTGATAAGCAAAAATAATCCTGAATGTTCAGGATAGCTTTTAAAATATTATTTAATACTAATTTAATTTAACAAAATATAAAATATAAGTCAAGATTATACATATTTTTTAGCTTTACGAGCTGTCATTTTATCCTTCATCACTTTCTTTAAAAAAGGAGCACGCTCGGCCATAAAATTTACCTCAAAGTCTAAATGGTCCTTTTTTTCCTTAACTTTAATAGATTCTATGCCTCCGGATATCCTATCACAAGCTAAAACTTTAATTTTCAATTTTTTAGCAACTTCACCAGCCAAACCATCCTTCTGACCCGTTAGACATGAATCTAAAACTATCGTTGCATTATCACTAAAAAAATTCCTAACTTTTCCTAACCATTTAGCGTCTGGTAAATCCGATTTATCAATATAAGAAGACCGCTCATCAGCATCATCGCCAAAATTTAAGCATCCATCATTACCATGCCCATTAAATATCGCAAAAGAAATTTTTTGTTTATTACCATAACGCTGATTCAGGGCTACTAAATCACGCATTACGCTAAACCGCCCTCCGGCTTCCATAAATCGCAATAAATATCTAGGCGACCTTATCTTACCTGATTCATCCCAAGTTAAATTTCTAAATAAGTTATCCCAAGTATCTTCATTACTATAAGAAGTTCCATTATAATCATTCTCAGAAGAGATAACAGCGCCATAAGGTAAACTATCGTCATCTCTAGAATCATACTGCGCACATAATAAATACTCTGGATAACGAGCAAAATTAGCCAAACCATATTCTTTTAACAATACTGAAGTGCTCCCCGGCCTATCATACTCTAAACCAAATAACGCTGCTAAATTATCCCTAACTAATTTCTTCTGTTGTTCCGGTTTAAGACCATGCTCTTTCTCATATTCATTATCAGAATCAGGAAAAGTACTAGCACGCCAAGATGATGCCATAACCCGAGGATCAAGGTTATAGAAAGAAAAAATTTCTCTTACTAACAAATTAATACGGTCTGTTTTATCTATAATGTCTTTAGACCCGCTATTAGTCTGGCCAGAATCTAACCCCCACTTTGTCCAATCCATTACATCAAAAAGATCGTAAATTTTATGAATACCACAAGCACCAAACCCCATATATGGTTGAGAACAAATTTTAGCTATCATCTGAGCCATCTTTTTAGCCCCATCTTCGGTGGGCTCAGTTAAAAGGTTACTAGCCAACTCATCTACTAATTTGGATAACTCTCTACTGATTAAAAGTCTTGTTTCCTCTTTCGACTCTCCTGTTTTTTTAAATTCCGCAAACTCTTGTTCAAAATGATCTAAAAGTTCTTCTACTTTTAAAAAAAGTTGATCTTTAGGATCAGAATTAGTAGCCAAATTATTCTCAATTTTTTGTCCAAAATTAAACATAAGCTACTAAACACCAACTATTTTCTGAAATAAAAAATCAACCAAGGGTATCATCAAGTCACCGGCCAACATCACAAAAATAATAACGAGAATAAAACCAAGGCGCTCTGCGCTTAAGTAGCGCTCTCTTAAATCGGCCGGCAAGAAGGTCGCTAAAATTTTAGAGCCATCTAGCGGCGGAATTGGCAATAAATTAAAAATCATAAGAACCAAATTAATATAAATTATCGCAACGATAAAGCCCCCAAAATTTATATTAAAAATTGGAAAAAATCTTAAAAATAAACCAAAAAATAAAGCAATTACGAAATTAGCTAAAGGACCGGCTAAAGCCACTCGCGCTTCACCGTACTTCTTATCGCGTAAATTATTAGGATTATAGGGCACCGGCTTAGCCCAGCCAAATACAAAAGGCATCTTGGAAAGAAGCATAACTAGAGGCAAAAAGAAAGACCCAAACCATTCTAGATGAGCTAGAGGATTAAGAGTCAAGCGCCCCGCATCCGAGGCCGTATTATCGCCTAAACGATGAGCCATCCAACCATGCATATATTCATGAGCGACAGCCGACAGGACTAAAACAACAATTTGAAAAATCTGAGCGATAATTGTGATATCCATATATTATAATTATACTTCTTTATTCTAGCATAACTTGATTCTTTTTTAAAATACTGTTAGGATAAAAACATTAAAAATAAAAAAACAATAAATATGGCAAAAAAATGTGACTTGTGTAGCCGTAGTGCAACGAAAGGAGCTAGCCGCTCTCATTCAAAAATCAAAACTCTTAAAAGACAGCATATTAACCTACAAAGTAGAGTAATCGACGGTATGAAGGTTAAACTCTGTACTTCTTGTCTTCGAACTATGGCTAAGCCAAAACGAGTTAAGGCAAAACGGAAGCCGGCCTTAAAAGCGGGCGATATGAAAGCTTTAAAAGTTAAGAAGGCGGGCGCTAAGAGCGCGGCTAAAAAGGTGGCCAAGAAAGCGACCAAAAAATAAACAAATAAACCGTTAAATACCATCGTTTCTAATAGAATTTAGCTCCAATCTATAAAACCGCGTTCTTTAAATGGACGCGGTTTTTTAATATATAAACCGCTATAAACAAAACTACATAATATCCTGTGCCCCAATACCAGTTGAACCAAGTAACGCTTACCGCGGCCCAGCTCGGTGCGGCTAATATATTAGAAATAATAAAAATATATTTTAATAAAAAATAAGCTGGCGCAAAAAATAAAACAGGGGTAAGCGGCAGACAAGCGGACAAAAGCGCCGCCATTATTAAAACCGATAGTAATAAAGGGAAAGTCCAAAGCACTAAAATATTAGCAAGCGGAGCAATTAGAGAAAACTGCTGAAAATTAATTAAAGCAATTGGTAAAATTACTAGTTGAGAAATTATGGTTAAACTCACTGTATCTAAAATATTTTTAACTAATCTTTTAATTTTTGACGCCCCCTTAATTTTCTTTAAAAAATGATTGACTAAAGACTCGGCGAGCGGATAAATATAAATAATTCCTAAAAGCGCTAAAAAAGATAATTGAAAACCAATATCATCACGTAATAATCTCGGATTAAAAATTAACATCACCGCCGCCGTCAAAACTAAAGCTCGAGTTAAAGAACTCAGCCGCTCATAATAAAGCGCTAAAAGAGCTAAAAACCCCATGATAGACGCTCTGAGCGCCGAAGCCGCCAGGCCAGTCATTAGCGGATATAAAATTAAAAAACTAAAAATTAATTTTAAGGACTGACGGCGATTAAAACCAATAATTAATAAAAAATTTAGTAACAGAGCGCTTAAAATCGTAATATGCGATCCCGAAATCGCGATCATATGACTAAGGCCGACGCGGGCAAAAATATTTAAATCTTCTCGATCGACTGTCCGCCGATAGCCTAATAAAAGCGCCTTAGCCAGACCGGCGGCTGGTTCGGGAAGACCCTGATTAATTAAGCCGGCTATACCCTGTTTAACATTTAAGAGGCGACGATAAACTATTTGCGACCAAGCTAATTGGCCTTTAACTAATTCAATTTTTGGATAATACATCACCGAATATATATCATAACGCGCTAAATAGCTTTCATAATCAAAACCATCAATAACGGGCGGCGCTTGCAACTGACCGCTAATTTTTAAAAAATCGCCGTAATCATAAGTCGGATAAAGTTTAGCTGTAACGAGCACTTGGCCGCTCACTTTTCCGGCCACACAAATTGTTAAACGACGGCTTTTATAATCTAAATCCGCCTCCTCGCAAATACGACCGACGATAGTTATCAGGCGGTCATTATAATAAGCCAAGTTTTTATCAGTAATCTCGGGGCGATAGGCATTCGGATAAAAACCACGTAAAAAAATAACGATAATTATCGTCAAATTAAAAATTAAAAATATCTTAGCGACGGGAAAACGCCGACGAGAATAGGAAGATAAAAACACAAAAAACCCTTAGATTAATAATGGTATTTTATAATAATATAAATTAAGAAAAGATAAAATTTTATGACAGTCCAAAATTTGACAAGAATAGTATTACATCTTACAATGAACAATTAAAATTAGGCTCTTTAAAAAACACTTACTTCCACCAAAATATAGCTTAACTAGGCTCTATTTTGGTGGAAATAAATAATAAAATCCACTGCCGGCCTTCCCTTCAGTATACGCTGGGGGACAAGCACCAAATCGGTGGGCCAAAACTTCTACACCCCTTAGTCGGGGTTGAGAAAAGGAGTATCTTATGTTACAAGATCATTTCAAAACCAAACAATCTCGGATAGGGATTATGTTACTATCACTAGTGATTATTCTCCCAAGCTACTATTCATTAGTCGCCCTGCTAGATAAGGCTGGCTGGTTAAAACTTTCCTCCGGTCAAATAATGTTCGCCGGAACCTTCATGATCATAATAATTATTGGCGTTATATTTTTCTTATTTTCTTTACTGTCAAAATCAGTTGAGGAAAGAAAAAAGAGGGACATTTATGTTCGCTTAGAGATTAGGAAAGATCTCGAATTAGCGCTACAAAAATTCTATGGTAGTATGTGCCGGGATCGCTTTAGTGATATTTATCTTTGTGTAGTATGTGAAAAATTTCTACAAGGAATAGGAGCAAAATTTCCGATTGCAGACCTAGACAAAAATTCACTAAAGCCGCTGTTAAACGGTATTAGTAATAATTTAGCAGTACTATACTATCTACTAGACTGCCGAAAAACAAGGAATGATGATATTATCAGGACGAAACCAGAGGGCTGGGAAGAAGAAATAAGGAACAATAAAAAACTCTCAAAAATTTATATTGAGACGAAAAATTCCTTACATGAATTATACGGACGGGTTGAAAAGTATGCTTTAAAAAACAACGTAGAAATCGTCCAAGACGCAGAATCTAAAATGCGATATCTGCTATATGCCGACACTTCTATCTTTGATTATATTGAAGTTAAAAAACAGGAAAAAAGTAAAAAAGGAGATTATCATGTTTGAAAATACTTGTTTAAAAACAAAAAAAGCGCGACTCCTAACACTAGGAACTTCATTAATAATAAGTATAGCGAGCTTATTTCTCTTATTATTAATAAAAATAAAATTCGGATGGCCAAAACCTTCCGATTTAGAAGCCATCTCTCTCGTACTTCTGATTATGATATTTATAATTAGTCTGGCAGCTATTTTGTTCTTTTCGCGGGAACGTTCCGAAGAAGAAATCTTCCGAAGAAGAAAAAAAATAAAAGTCTAATCAATATTTAATAAATGGCAAGCCCTCCGGATTAACTTCGGAGGACTTTTTTATATAATCAAATCACCAACTAATATTTTCGAGAGCCACTAATTATTTCTTTAACGATCTTAAATACGCCTCCATAAATAATTCTAAATCGCCGTCTAAAACATTATCCACATTAGAAGTTTCATAGCTACTGCGATGATCTTTCACTAGGCGATTACCATATAAAAAATAGGAACGGATCTGGCGACCCCACTCCGCCTTAGTTAATTCGCCCTTAAGCTTACGCTCCTGCGTCGCTTTTTCCGTCAAGGATAATTGATATAATTTAGTCTTTAATATTTTAAAAGCATTTTCTTTATTCTGATGCTGAGAACGTTCGCTTTGACAAGCGACCGTTAGCCCGGTCGGAAGATGAACAATACGGACAGCTGAATCAGTCGTGTTAACGCTCTGGCCACCCGGACCGCTAGAGCGATAAACATCTATTCTAATATCCTCGTCTCTAATAGTAACCGCGGCGTCATCTTTAATTTCCGGAATAACTTCTACTAAAGCAAAAGAGGTCTGACGTAAACCATCGGCATTAAAAGGCGAGTTACGCAGTAAACGATGAACGCCATTTTCGCTTTTTAAATAGCCATAGGCCCAGGGCCCAGCGAGACGTAAAACAGCGCTTTTTAGACCAGCCTCATTACCATAATTACGATCGAGACTCTCCACCCGCCAATTTTTCCGCTCGCCGAAACGAAGGTACATCCGCTCAAGCATTTGGGCCCAATCTTGAGCATCAACGCCGCCCGTTCCCGCATGAATCGATAAAATCGCGTTATCATAATCATAGGGCTCAGAAAAAAGCGACGTAAATTCTAACTCCGAGAATTTTTTGACCAACTCTTCATATTTCTTTTCCAGCTCTTCGGTCAAATCCCCGCCGCCTTCTTTCTGCGCTAAAGCCGCCATTTCTTCCGCCTCCCGTATTTCTTTTTCTAGTCCTTCCCACGCCTTAATTTCCGAGGCTAATTCTTCAACTTTCTGACCAATTTTAACAGCGGCTGCTCTATCCAACCAGAAATCAGGGTCAGCCATTCGTAAGCGAAGTTCTTTTTCTTCGACCGCTTTTCGATCGATATCCAGAAGAGATTTTGCCCGCAAAAAACGTTCCCGTAAATCTTCTAAATTAGCTAATAAATTTTCCATATATGTTTATTATAACAAAAAAACGTCCTGTTGGGCAGGGCGTTTTTAAATAGATAAAAAGTATAAAATTAACGTTTGCTCCATTGCGGCGCCTTACGCGCTTTACGCAAACCCGGTTTCTTTCTTTCCACCTGACGAGGATCACGAGTTAAGAAACCATTAACTTTAAGAGCGTCCTTGGTAGCCAAATCAAAAGCTAAAAGAGTGCGACTAATCCCTAAGCGAACAGCGTCTATTTGACCTTGTTTGCCGCCGCCTTGCGCTAAAACTGAAAAGTTGAAATCACGGCTATGGCCAGTCACTTTCAGGGGCTGAGTAATTAAATTTAAACCTTCGCCCGGAAAATATTCGCTAGCTCTCAAACCATTAATAATAATTATTCCCTTGCCATTTTCATACAGACGAACTTTAGCCACCGCGCGTTTACGGCGACCAACCGCTTTAATATATTTACCAGTAAACTCCGCTACTTCATTTTTAGCCCAATCTTTTTCTTCTTCAATCGGTTCCACCGACACTTCCGAGTTTAAAATATCTTTCGGCGCCTGAATTTTAGCGGTCTTACCTGCTTTTGCTTTTCTGTCTGCCATATTTATTTAATAATTAATCTTTTAAGCATACCGACGCGCAGCCTATTATCCGGTAACATTTCCCGCACCGCTCGATATAAAACATCGCCCGGATTATGACTATAAACATCCGACATTTTTTTACTTTTTAGGCCGCCGAGATAACCGGAGAAATGATGATACTGTTTCTGATTTATTTTCTTCCCGGTAAATTTTAATTGGCCAATATTAGAAATTTCCACGATGTCGCCTAAATCTAGATGCGGTTGGAATTCTGGTTTAGTCTTACCGCGTAACAAACCGACGACTTTAGTCGCTAAACGACCAACCGTCTGACCGCTCGCATCAATCTTTTGCAATTTTCTTTCAATATTTTTCATATATAATTTAGACTAATTCAATTTGTACCATTTCCGCTCCATCCCCTTGGCGCACCCCTAATTTAACGGTTCGCGTATAGCCACCGGGACGACTTTTATAGCGAGTGCCTAAAACTTCAATCGCTTTTTTTACCGCATTTTTTTGAAGTAAAATCTTAATTAAACCCCGACGCGCGTTTAAATCGCCGGCTTTAGAAGCGGTAATCGTCCTTTCTACTAAAGGGCGAACCGCAGCCGCCTTGGCTTTAGTCGTCTTAACTTTTTCGTATAATAAAATACTAGAAGCTAAATTACGTAACATCAGTTCACGAGGCCCCTTTTTTCTATCCAAAATTTTATTTTTATTTCTGTGACGCATATCTTTTATCTTTCAATTACAAATTATTTTTTGGCTTTTTTCTTAGCTTCTTTCTTTTCTTTCTTTTCTTTTTTATCTTCAGGCGCTTCTTCTTGACCAGCGACATTTATTTCTTCTAAGTCAGCGGCAACGAATCCCTCCTCCGCCCCCGACGTTTCTTGGGCGTCTTCATCCTTTTTTAAAGATAAGAAAGAAGTATATTGATCAACTAAAATCTTAACCGCTTCGTTAAAAGCGTCAGCCGCACTGATCGTACCGTCAGTTTTAACTTTTAAAATTAATTTATCCCAGTTAGTCATTTTCCCAACCCGCGTATTTTCTACGCTAATACTGACAACGATAACTGGCGAAAAAATAGAGTCAATTTCAATATAACCAATTTCTCTATTTTCCTTTTTTCCCCCATCGGCCATCCGATAACCTCGTCCCTCTTTAACCACAATTTCAATTTCTAGACTACCACTTTCATCGGTGATATGAGCGATAACTAAATTAGGATTTTTAATCCCCACTAAAGAATTTTTGGCGATATCGCCGGCCGTGACCGTTTTCTTACCTTTAACTTTTAGTTCTAAACGGACTTCTTCTTCCGTAAACACTTTAAGACGTAATTGTTTTAAATTTAAAATAATTTCTAAAACATCCTCTTTAACATGCGGCAAAGCCATAAATTCGTGGCTCGCGCCTTTAACCTTAACGCCAATAACGGCCGCGCCGGGGAGCGATGATAATAAAACGCGACGCAGAGAATTACCCAGCGTCATGCCGTATCCCGGGAAAAGTGGTTCGACGCTGATTATGCCTTCATGAGGCTCAGTGCCGTCTTTAAATTCAATTTTTTTTGGTAGAGCAATGTTTTGCATAAATTTATTCGCCCACCGAGCCAAACTCAGCGGGAACGAATTACTTTATTTTGAGTAATACTCAATTATAATTTGCACATTTAAATTCTTAGGTAGATCCGAATCTTGTGGTTCATGGAGAACTTTAGCGCTTAGGTCGCTGACATCAAAATTTAACCAGCTCGGTCGATCCGCTTTTTTTAACTTTTCATCGGCCGTTTTAAAATATTTTTTAGTAACGCTATTCTTTTTAACCTTAATCACTTGTCCGGCTTTAACACTGAAAGAAGGGATGTCGGCTTTACGACCGTTAACAGTAAAATGACCATGATTAACTAATTGACGTGCTTGCGCTCGCGAACTAGCCCAGCCTGCCCGATACACTACGTTATCTAAACGCATTTCTAGGGCGCGCAAAAAATTCTTGCCCGCATCACCAGCTTTTTTAGAGGCTTTAACAAAAGTCAAACGGAATTGTTTCTCCAGTAAACCATAAAATTTCTTGGCTTTCTGTTTTTCCGCTAACTGCGTACCATAGTCGCTTAAACGTCGGCGCGGCTTAGCCCCATGAAAACCCGGTATAGAATTACGTTTAACCATCGCGCATTTAGGCGTTAAACAACGATCCCCTTTTAAGAATAGTTTTTCGCCAGCCCGACGACACTGTTTGCATGTACTATCGATATTTCTTCCCATATTTTAGTATTTATAATTTGAAAATAAGCTATTAGACGCGGCGTGGTTTTTTAGGACGGCAACCGTTATGAGGGACGGGCGTAGTATCTTTAATAGCTACGACATTCAGGCCATTAGCATTCAAAGCCCGAATAGCGGCTTCCCGGCCAGTACCGACACCAGACACAAAAACACTGACTTCTTCTAAACCATATTCTTCTTTAGCTTTCTGACTAGCAATTTTAGTAATAATTTGCGCTGCATAAGGGGTCGCCTTTTTTGCCCCTTTAAAACCCGCCAAACCAGCACTCGCCCAAGAAATTACGTCTCCCGCCGCATCAGTCAAAGTAATTATCGTATTATTATAAGTAGCTTGAATATACGCGCGGCCGACTTTCACGACTTTAGCCGTTTTTTTCTTTTTCTTTTTGACTAATTTTTTTTTCGCTCTCGCCGCCTTATTCTTTTCTAATTTTTGTTTAATTTCTTCAGGTAATTCTTCTACGCTAGAATCAAAAGAAAAATCCGGACCCTCTTTGTCCTCTTTAGACTCGAGAGCCATATCTTCTTTAATAGTCGGGCTACTGGCCGCCTTAGTTTCTTCACTGGTAGCAGGTTTTACTTCTTCAGGCATATTTAATCTTTTTTAATTATTTTTAATAAAAACCAAGCCTAATCGCTTTGGCCTAAAATAATAAATTAAGTCTTCTGCAGACCGGCTTTACTCTTGCCGCTACCCATAGTCACCCGTTTATTACCACGCACAGTTCGGCTATTAGTTTTTGTTCTCTGACCACGGACTGGTAAATGTTTATTGTGACGCAGGCCACGGTAACAACCGATTTCCCGTAAACGTTTAATATTACCTTGAACTTCGCGGCGCAAATCGCCTTCAACCGTATAATGTTTTTCAATCGCTTCGCGTAGTGTATTAGCCTCGGCTTCTTTTAAATCCTTAACCCGAATATTTTTATCAATTTTAGCTTCCGCTAAAATCTTATTAGAACGAGTCCGGCCAATGCCGTGAATATAGGTTAAAGCAATTTCTACTCTTTTATCATTAGGGATATTAACCCCGGAAATTCTTACTGCCATAATATTATAAGCGCCTTAGGCGCATAAAATTTCGTCGCTTGCTCGAGAATGAAAGTTTAGCTTTCTTTCCGGCCGCTCGCTAGAAATTGGAAAAATTACCCTTGTCTTTGTTTATGTTTAGGATTTTTGCAAATAACGTGAACCCGACCCTTACGACGGACAACTTTGCAATCTTTACAAATTTTTTTAGCACTGGATCTTACTTTCATATTAAAATTTATCTAGAAATTAACAGAATAAACAAGCTCGAAATAACCTCTACATACGATAAGTTATGCGTCCCTTTGAAAGGTCATAAGGGCTAATTTGTAGCTTAACTTTATCACCCGGCAGTAAACGAATTTTATTCATCCGCATCTTGCCCGATAGATGAGCTAAAATTTCATGTCCGCTGTCCAGAGCCACTCTAAAAGTAGCGGCGGGCATAAGTTCTAAAACTTCGCCAGTGACCTCAATAAAATCCTTAGCATTAAGGGTAGAGGAGCTGTCCTGGCTATTTGCTTTTTCTTTTGACATTAACACAAAAAAATTTGATAAAGACTAGCTTGGCTTTATCAAAATTCTTTAAAAATTAGTTAAGTTATTTTTTATAATAATCTTAATAAAATTATTATAGAGATAAGATTAGAAGTTGTCAATAGATACCGCCTAAAATCAAACAATATCCGACTAAAGCTCTAAAATAGCTTTAATGCGTCGAACTCCAGCGCTCGAGGCCTCCTCTTTCTGAATTTTAAAATGACCTAAAATACCAGTTCGTTCCACATGCGGACCGCCACAAATTTCCTGAGAAAAAGCCTTTTTAAGATCAGGAGTATTCAATTCTTGTGAATGGGCAATCGTATAGACTTTAACGCGCTCGCCATATTTAGAATCAAAGACACCCATAGCGCCCCTACTCTTAGCTTGGGCTAAAGATAGTTCTTCGCAAATAACGGGATAATCCTGTTTAATAGCGTCATTAACCAAATCTTCAACTTGTTTAATCTCTTCCGGCGTCATTTTTTCAGAATGGGAAAAATCGAGACGCAGGCGTTCTGGAGTAATATTACTCCCCTTTTGGACGACATAATCACCTAAAACTTGGCGTAACGCCGCGAGTAGCAAATGGGCAGCCGTATGTAATTTAGTCGTCTCCACACCAGCATCGGTTAGGCCGCCCTTAAAACGGCCGGCTGAAGCGGTCCGAGATAAGTCTTGATGTTTTTTTAGCTCAGCCGCAAAGCCAGTTGAAAACATTAACTCCACATCTTTAGGCACTAACAGCCCACCACTCTTCACTCTTAACTTATTTATTTCTTCAAAACTTAATTCAATCGGAAAACCATAAGTCTGATATAAATCAAAAAGTGTTTTGGCGTCTAATTGGAATTCTTTTAAAATATCGGAATAACTCTTAAATAATCTCTCAATTCTTTCCATCCCCTTTTCTAGCGTCCGGCTAAACTTATCTTCTTCTTTATTAAATTCATTTAAAATAAGGGCCTGACGGCTGAGCAGATCGGAATAAACATCTTGATAATCGCGGATCACGGCGGCCGCAAGACTAGCGGTCCAAGATTCTTGAGTTATGCCGAGCTGGCGTCCATAACGAACCGCTCGTCTAATTAAACGGCGAACAACATAGCCTTGATCCGTATTAGAAGGCGTCACCCCACGAATATCGCCGATGATAAAAGTGGCCGCTTTAATATGATCGGCAATAATCCGCATCATCCGCGTTATCTCAGGATTCTGGTTATACTCATGACCGCTCAATTCCTCTAATTTTCTAAGTAAATTTATAAATAAATCCGTCTGATAATTATCAGCTAGACCATTAATAACGGCTAAAACTCTTTCTAAACCCAGGCCGGTATCGACGTTTTTCTGAGCGAGTGGCTCAAATTTCCCCGCGGCGTTCTTATTGTATTGCATGAAAACATTATTCCAGATCTCTACCCAATAATTATTATCATCATTAAAGCTAGCCGGAACTTCACTTGGAGGGCCGGCCCAATAAAATATTTCCGTATCCGGTCCACAAGGCCCGGTCAGGCCCGCCGGCCCCCACCAATTATTTTTTTTTGGCAATTTAGCGATTCTCTCTAGAGGGAGATTATTATCACTAAAAATCTTCGCCCAGATATTATAGGCCTCGACATCAAACGGCGCGTCTTCATCGCCCGCAAAAACGGAAACCGCTAAACGATTTTTATCAAGACCAAGCCACTGAGCGCTAGTTAGAAATTCCCAGCTATAAGCAATCGCCTCATTTTTAAAATAATCGCCCAAAGACCAGTTGCCCATCATCTCGAAAAAAGTATGATGAGTCGTATCGCCAACTTCTTCGATATCTCCAGTCCTAATACATTTCTGAGCGTTAACTAGCCGCTCGCCGGCCGGATGTCTTTCTCCTAATAAATAAGGAACTAGCGGGTGCATACCGGCCGTCGTAAATAAAACAGTCGGGTCATTTTCCGGGATTAAAGAAGCACTGGAAATCACCAAATGTTTTTTAGTTTTAAAAAAATCGAGATATTTTTGACGAAGCTCGAACGAAGTAATTTTTAGTGGCGAAACGACTAATGGCATACTAATTAATTTTACTTAAATCATTATTTAAAATTATCGGCTGCATGGCTTTTATCTCATCACTGTAACCCATTTCCGGAATAGGATTAAAAAGAAATATTTTCTTATCCATAGTATAAGCGAAACCCATTTCGAGGAAAACGTTGCCGCCGATATAATTTTTAATTCCCTTCTTTTCTCCGTTAACGACTAGAACGGCATCGGCCTCTTTTATTAGATTATAATACCTCTTAATTAAATCTTCGCCAGCGGCCGCTCGAAAACTGGCATCGCCCTCCTTATCTTTAACCGCCAAAAAATCGGCCAACAAAACTTCTCCCTGAATAATTCTTTGTGACATAAAAGGTATCTCCGTCTGGTGCCCTAAACTTTCTAGAACATCTTTCACTTCTTTAATTTTCGGCGTCAGATCAATACTAGCGCAAATTACTATTTTCATATCAATTTATAATATATTAACTTCTTCCTCTAAATCAAGAGCAAACTTTTTTTTGACCGCCGCTTTTACTTTCTTAATCAAGGTCAAAACCTGACGGGCGCTGGCGTTATCGTAATTTACTAGGATGAGAGCTTGTTTATCGTGCATGCCGACTGGACCGATTTTTTTGCCTTTGAATCCAGCTTTTTCGATCAGCCAGCCGGTCGGGATTTTTATCTTTCCTCTGGCCGCCGCGAAATGTGGCAAATCAGGATATTTTTTGAGTAACTGTTTAAACTTAAGGACGCTGACTTCCGTATTCTTGAAAAAAGAGCCGGCGTTAGGGGTAGCGACGGGATTAGGTAATTTAGCATTACGAATTTCTTCAATAATTCTAACAACGTCGCGCAAACTTGGATCATTAATATTCTTTTTTAATAATTCTTCTCGAATTGAGCCATAGTCTAATTTTAATTCCGACTGACGACTTAACTTAACCGTCACCGAATATATAAAATAACGACCCTTTAATTTATTCTTAAAGATACTATTACGATAACTGAAATGGCAATCCCGACTGGCGAATATCTTTTCATGACCGGTTTTTAGATCAATCGCTTTTAAATGATAAAAAACATCTTTAAGTTCGACGCCATAAGCACCGATATTCTGGACCGGAGCAGCGCCGACGGTACCATATATTAAAAATAAATTCTCCAAGCCGTACAGGTTATGACCGACACAAAAATTAACAAACTTCGTCCATACTTCGCCCGACTTCCCTTCGACTAAAACATGGGTCTCTCCCTTTTCAACCAAATCCATCCCTTTTATTTCATTCTTTAAAACCAAACCTTTTAACTTACTAATAATCAAAACGTTAGAACCGCCACCCAAGATATGAATCGGTTTCTTGTTGGCCTTAGCCCAGCTAATTGCTTCTAATAATTCAGCTTTGGTTCTAATAACAGCAAAAAATTCGGCTGCTGGGCCGATTTTGAGAGTCGTGTATGGAGCGAGAACTATATTCTCTTCTATTTTCAACATGATTTAATTATAGTAAAAAGATAGAGAAAAGTCTAAATAAACTTTAGTCCACCTCCCCCATAGTCTGTAACTTCAAAAGCTTAGCATAAAGACCACCGCCTACTTTAGCTAACTCAATATGACTCCCTTCCTCGGCGACGCGGCCATTCTCTAAGACAATTATTTTATCGGCTCGTTTAATCGTACTTAAACGATGAGCAATAATAATCATCGTTCGATCCCGACTAATTTTTTCGAGCGCATCTTGAATTAAAAATTCGCTCTGACTATCTAAGTTAGAAGTCGCTTCATCAAAAATTAAGACTCGCGGATTAGCTAAAATCGCTCGAGCGATACCGACGCGCTGGCGTTGTCCGCCGGAAAGTTTAATCCCGCGTTCGCCGACTGTTGTCTCATAACCATTTTCCAATTTATCAATAAACTCGGCGGCGTTAGCAATTTTAGCCGCAGCCACTATTTCCTTCTTAGTCGCGCCTGGCTTAGCGTAAGCGATATTTTCCGCCACGCTTAAATCAAAAATTTCCACTTCCTGCGGAACAATGGCTAAAAATTTTCGAAAAGAATATAAGTCGTAATCACGCAAATCTTTATCATCTAACAAAACTCGGCCTTCCTGAGGATCGTAGTGACGATAAATTAGACGCGCTACTGTCGTTTTCCCGCCGCCGGAAGGCCCCACTAAAGCCGTCACACAGGCGGCATTAATTTTAAAGTTAAGTTGGCTGACCGCCGGCCGCTTATTATCTCCATAACGGAAAGAAACCGTTTGAAATTTTATTTCACCTTTAATCTGCTTGGGTTTATAACCATTAGCTTTATTAATTATGTCATTTTCCGCCTTAAATAAAACGAGTAAACGATTGACTCCCTCCCGACCCTCTTCCATCTTATCGTAGAAACGAGACAAACGATATAAAGAAGCATAAGCTTTTTCGCTCAGCGTAAAAACAAAAATTAAAGAGCCAACACTAATTAAACCTTTAAAAACTAAATAGACGCCGAGAAAAAGAACAGAGGCGCGACCGACATCAACAATTAGGTTACGACCTAGTCCAACCTTCATCATCCAACCCCATTGTTTATCTTCATTATCCCGAACATGACGCTTAATCTCATCAAAACCGCTCATCTCGCGCGGCTCTTGGACAAAGGACTGGACGGCATTGATATTTAAAATAGCTTGCCCCATTTTGCCGCTCGCCATTTCGTAATCACGATAGATTTGTTTACGAACAGGATACATCTTGCGGTTCGACCAATAGGTTACCGTAATAAAGAGCGGCGCAAAAAATAAAAAAGATAAACCAATACGCCAATCCGCCCAGAATAAAGCCGGCAGGGTTAGGGCGAGTTGAATCATGGTCGGAATAACCTCCCAAGACATATTATTAAGAAATTCCGAAATCTTATCGATCCCTTTTTCGATTTTAATAATTTTGCTACCAGTATTTTCTCGCTCATGATAACCCAAGCTTAAGTAGACCAATTTTTCCTGAGCCTTAATCCCTAAAAAATATTCAGCTTTTACTAATAACTTAAGAATTCTTCGATCACTCAGATATTGGACAAAAGAACGAACTTCGTCGGTAGCTAAATAAAGAACAATCAGTTTAAGTAAATCTGGCAGACTATCGGCGCTAAAATTACTTACTCCGTCAATAACAAACTTCAAAATATAAGGTTTGCCTAAATCTAAAAGAGCGGCGGCAAAAATAGTAATAATGATTCCCCAAAAAAGACCGCGAAAAGACGCCAGCAAACGCCAAAGTTCTGCCCAAAAAATCTTTAGGGGAATAGTCTCTGTTTCTTTAATTGTCTTTTTTACTTTATTCATAACAACAAAAATATGGCTAGACTTAAGTCTCTACTATAATATACGAAAAAATCTGGCTAATGTTACAGTTTATTTTCTTTGATTAGGTTTTAGCAACCCGTCAGCGATTCGGAAAACGTCGCCCGCTCCCATTAGAACCAACGAATCTCTGGCCTGGAGACGATTTTTTAAATATTGAATAGCCTCAGGAATATTAGCAATAGCGCGAACCGGCTGTTTGATCCGAGCGCTTTGATTATATTTCTTAATCGCAACGACTAATTCCCGGCTCGAGACATCGCCTTGCTTCTCGCGCGCCGAGCCATAGATATCCAGGACTATCAGTTCATTCGTATCGGCGAAAGACACGGCGAAATCTTTAAAGAAAGCTTTAGTACGAGTAAAAGTATGGGGATGAAAAACAGTGATAATGTTCTTAGTCGGATAATGGCGACGTAAACCGGCTAGAGTGCTTTTAATTTCAGTCGGATGATGGGCATAGTCATCAACGATTAGAGCGCCTTTATATTTTCCTAAAATTTGCGCCCGGCGATCTGTCCCACGAAAACCGGCTAAATGTTTTCTAATCTGCGGCCAAGCGACTTTCATTTCGCGCGCCGCTGCGATAGTCGCAAGCGCATTCAAGATATTATGCTCGCCCCAAAGCTTGATCTTAAAGCGACCCAAAGCCTCGCCCTGATAACTTAAAGAAAATGATTGAAAGATCCCTGACGTTTTTACGTCATAAGCTAAGTAGTCGGCGCCAGCGCCATACGAGCCAGTTACTAAATTATAACTAATAAGCTTACCGCGACAATATCTTTTTATTTTCTGGCTTTCTAAGTCGCGTTGACTAACGACTAAGAATCCGCGAGCCGGAATTTTCTTTACGAAATCCGCGAAGACTTTAGTATAAGCCGCCGGGGTTTTAAAGAAATCTGGATGGTCATAATCAATATTATTCAAGACTACGCCGTGCGGCTGAAAATACTGGAGCTTATTCTGATATTCATCAACTTCGGCAATAAAATCTGACGACGATCCGGACAGGCCGCTGCCAGCGAATTGTGGAACGCGCGAACCCACTAGAACATTAGGTTTTTTTCCGGCCTTCATTAAAACATAGCCGAGCCAAGCCGAAGTCGTCGTCTTACCATGGCTGCCGCAGACGGCTACGCCTCGATATTGATTAAAAACTTGACCGAGCGCTTCGGCATAAGACAAAAACGATACCCCCTGGAAACGAGCCGGGTTATTCTTAATAAAAGCTAGCTCCGGATTATTTTTCAAATCTTGGGAAGTAGAATATATAATGGCATCTATTTTATCCGGAATATTTTTTACGGCAAAAGGAGAAAAAACCTTGATTTTAGCTTTCCGCAAAACCCGATCGGTTAAAAAGACATCAACAATATCCGACCCGCTTATCTTATTCCCTTTCGCCGCCAAAAATTGGGCCAACATAGTCATGCCGACTCCTTTTACGCCGATACAGTAGATGTTCTGTTTTTTGCTTAATTTTTTAGGCATAATTAGCTTAAAAATCTTAGTTCTATCCATTTATTGACAAAAATTAACTAATATGATATACTAATTCAATCTAAATAAAATAATTCATTAACAAGTTAGAAACCGAGGTAAAAATGTTAGCAAATTTAACATTCAGTCGAAAAAGCCTAATTATCTGGGCATCATTGACAGCCGTTATTGCCGCCATATGTACCCTTCTGATGTATTTATTGCCCAACGGCGGTGATCATTATTTTAAGGGGATGGTTGTAACTATAATCGGATCGTTCTTTGTATTCATATTTCTTTTGGCTATAGAAAATGGTACTCATAAAAGTTAATTTCGTACCCATACGCCATTACTGGTCTCTACTCTTAGAGACCTTTTTTATTTCCCCAACATCTCCCAAACTATCCCGGCCATAGCCTCCGCCGCGCCGCGTTTAATTACCTTGCCTATACTATTAGATAGTCTAACTCTCTCTTGACCGTCATCCAATATCTTTTTTATTTCCGCTAGCAAACTTTCCGGCACTAAATCGTTTTGCTTTAGAACGACAGCCGCTTTCGCCTGTGCGAAAACCGCCGCGTTATCTTCTTGATGCGAATTAGGAATAGGAATTAAAATCGCGGCTTTATTCAATAAAGATAATTCGCTAAGCGCCGACATGCCGGCGCGGGAAATTACTAAATCGGCCGCACGCATTAAATCTAAAACCTCTTCATTATTTAAAAATTCAAAAACTTGATAATTAGGTAACTTAATCTTTCTAGACGGTAACTTCCCTCTGCCGACTAAATGAATAACTTGGTAAGACTTCACTAATTCCGGAGCGGCGGCGAAAATTAATTCATTAACGGCCTGAGCGCCGGTGCCGCCACCAGTGATAAAGATGAGCCGCCGACTTATGTCTAAACTATACTTATCTTTTATTTCTTTAACCGATAAGGCGTCTTGATCCGCTTGATCCGGTGCGACCGGATTACCAATCCAAATCGCTCGCGGGCCGTAGTCTAACAAAGATTTTTCTAAAGCCACACTAATCACTGAAGCAAAAGGAGCCATTAACCTGTTAGCAAAACCCGGCCGAACATCTTGTTGATGAATTAAAATCGGCACTTTTTTACAAGCCGCGGCCCAAACTAAAGGAACGCTAATAAAGCTCCCCGCGCTAATTATTAAATCGACTTTCTCGGCTGACAAGAGGCGTAAAGATTGGTAAAAAGCGAAAATAATTTTAAAAAAATCGAAAATATTATGTCCAGAAAAATAACGCCGCCATTTCCCGCCAGTAATACTACGAAATTCTAATACCCCGACTTTTCGATTAAAATCGGCGACCATATCTCTTTCCGGTCCCTGAGCGGTGCCAATAAAAACTAAACGATAATCTTGAATATCAGATTTTAATAATTCTTCGGCCACGGCCAAAAGCGGCGTCACTGAACCGCCCGATCCGCCACCGCTTAAAAATATCGTTTTTGTTTTCTGAAGTTGTTCACTCATTATATTTTCGTTATTCCATTAAATAAAACTCAACGATTAATCTTCGCCTGCTTACTAATATTAATAATAATTCCCATCGCTAAAAGCGATGATAAAGTCGCCGAACCGCCCGACGATATAAAGGGCAAAGGAACGCCCGTCATCGGAATTAAATTAATCATGCCACCAATATTTAAAAATGTCTGAACCGATAACCAGACGACTATGCCAATCGCCAGAGTACTGCCATAGATGTCCGGTGCTCCCCGGGCAATTAAAAGACCACGATAAAATATAAATAAATAAAGTAAAATTAAAATAGCACTCACAATAAAACCAGTTTCTTCAGCAATAATCGGAAAAATAGAATCACCCCAAACTTCCGGTAAATACATAAATTTCTGACGGCTTCCGCCTAAACCGCGACCGAAGAGACCACCGGAACCAACAGCAATCATCGACTGATTTATCTGATAACATTTATCCTGAGCGCTAAAACTCGGGTCTTCCATACATTTAATGCGATCACTCTGATAGGACTGTTTCAAACCAACCATCACGAATAAAGCTAAGATAGCTAAAACTAGAGTAATAACAATATGACTTATTTTCCCGCCGCCGGCAAAAAATACGACAAAAGCCGTAAACGCAATAATAAATAAAGTTCCTAAATCAGGTTGCGCCAACATCAAAACACTAATTACTCCTAAAATAGCTAAAAACGGCACGACTCCACTAGCCCAATCATGGAGAGAACCTCTCTTAGCTTCAAGCCAAGTAGCTAAATAAATTAAAAAAGAAATTTTAACTAGTTCTGAGGGTTGAAAAGATTGGCCAAAAATATTAATCCAACTGCGAGCCGTACCGTATTCCGAGCGTAAACCAGGAATAAATACCAAAACTAACAATAAAATAGAAAATAAAAGAAAAAAACTAGCAAACTTTTTCCAATAATGATAATTAACGCGCACGGCAAACCAAAAAACTAATAAACTAACCGCTAAACTAATAAGCTGTTTCACTAAATAATGATAGGTGTTACTAAAACGAATATAAGAGTCGACGGAGGAAGCGCTAAAAAGCATCACTAACCCAAAAATTATCAAAACAGCGAGCGCAGACAATAAACTCTTATCTGGCTCATGTTCACCGGACTGAACGCCAAAAATATTTTTCCTGATTTTTGCAAACATATAGACAATTAAAAGCGCCTATCCAATAAGAAAATAATCAAGCCTAAGGCGGCGCCAATCGCCGAAACCACCCAAAAACGCATCACGATTTTAGCTTCTGGCCAACCAATCGCTTGTAAATGGTGATGCAAAGGCGCGGATAAAAAAATTTTTTTCCCTCTAATTTTTTTCGACAGCATCTGTATAATTACCGACAGAGATTCTAATAAAAAAATAAAACCAATAAAAATCAAAAATAAAGAACTGTTGGTCAGCATGGCAATGATGCCTAGAGTCACGCCTAAACTCATCGCGCCCGTGTCTCCCATATAGAATCGAGCCGGCGGAATATTAAACCATAAGAAAGCCGATAAAGAACCGATAATTACTCCGCAAAAAGTTGCTAGTTCGTAGCGACCTAAGGAAAAAGCAATCACGCTATAAGCGACAAAGGCAACTAATAAAGTCCCGCCCGCCAGTCCGTCCAAGCCATCGCTTTCATTAACGGAAAAAGAGGTCGCAACAATCATAAAAATAAAAATTGGTATATACCAAGCCCCGATTTCAAAATTACCTAAAAAAGGCACATGAAAAACCGTCCAGTCTAATTTATAATAAAACCATAGTGCGCCTACGATGGCAATTAAAGTATAAATTAAAAGACGATGACGTAATTTTAAACCGCCGCCACCGAGCACTCCTTTACCGCGCACATCCAGCCAATCGTCAAATAAACCGATTAAAGCGCTAATAATTAAGGCGGCGAGCGGTAATAAAGTTTCCGACCGAGAAAAAAAATTAAGATGAGCTAAAATATTCCAGGTAAAAAATTTTTCTAATAAAGCGAAGGAGACAATAAAAATCAAAAGTGTTCCCCAAATTAAAATTCCCCCCATAGTCGGGGTGCCGACTTTATGGGCATGGAGCTGACTAAAAATTGGCGTCTCGCCACTATTGCGGATTTGCTTACCTAATTTATATTTATACAAATAATGAGTCAAAGCGGGCGCGAGCGACATTGAAAAAATAAAAGCTAAAACCGAAAAGAATAAGATTTTAATAATATAGAATTCTGTCATAATAGACTAAACTACTTAAAATTAACCAGATAAACGAACATCAAGACGAAATTTAACAGACCAGAAAAAATCAAGGCGGTCGCCAGGAGTAAATGGGCGCCGAATCGAAAATTTGGCTGTTTAGAATAGGCGGCGGCGAGAGAATAATTTATAATTAAAATCACTAAACCAAAAATTGGATACCAGAAAATTTGAGCCGGATCGCCTACCAAATCAATACCCGAATCAACATTATAATGGAGCACTAAGAGATCACCGCTTAAACTATGACGAATAAACGCGGCTTCGGCCCAAGCTAAGATATTAAGTAAACCAGACGCTAAAAAATAGAAACGACTAGGTAAAAAATACCAAAGAGCTAAAAAAGCTTTAGCGCTAGCGCGACGAGCGCGGTAGAAACGATCATAAAAATTAGAGTAAACCATAAAAAATAACCAAATTATTGATTTAATCTAAGTTTATCATATTTTTAAATAATACAAAACCATGCTATAATAAGGCCATGAATAGAAAAATTTTTAATAATCTCTGCACTTACGCCCAAAAAACTAATCTAGATAAACTGGTGATAAGCGCGGCGGAAAAAAATATCATTATCGACGGCTATCAAAAAAATGGTACCAGCCGCCGTTTCCTCTTGCCAAAAAAATTGGAACAAGAATTTTTTATTAATCTCCAAAAAATACTAGCGATCAGCCCAGGAGAACTAATGACCGAAAAAAGAGGAAAAATTAAGAGATCACTGGATCACTTAAACTATCGCCTCAGCGTCCTGCCGGACAATAAGCGCGAAAAAATCATTATTAACATTATCAAACCGTCGTTAGAATTATGGCGCTTAGAACAATTAGGGTTGTCCCGAGTTGACTTAAAAAATTTAAAACTGAGCTGTCAAAAAAAATCCGGCTTAATTATTATTAGTTCCCCGCCCGCCCAAGGAAAAAGCTCGACCCTGCGAGCGCTCCTTCTTTATTTAAATAGTAACGATCTAAGCATCTATTCTTTAGAAGATCATCCGCCTTATAAGCTACCGGGAGTAAGTACGATGTCGGCTCGTTCGGAAAATTTAGAAAGAATACTGCGGCAGGATTCTGATTGTCTCTTTATTGATAATCTCGATCAGCCCGCTTTGCTTAAAGGCGCGCTACGGGCGGCCGCAACCGGGCGGCTAGTTATTGGCTCGCTAACCGCCGCTAGTTCTTGGGAAGTTTTGCAAAAAGTGTGGCAAATTAATCTGCCGGCTCGTTTAAAATTAGATAGTCTCAAGTTAATTATCAACCAACGCTTAGCGAAATTAAGCCGGCAACCAAAAATAAATAATTCTAACCACAGACAACTAATCGGTCTTTTTGAATTATTTAAATTATCGCCGACTCTGAAAAATATTATCTTAACCAAACCAGAATTAAACGACCAAAAATTTTTAGATAAACTAAAAAAATCCGCTCTGAAAGAAGGCTACCGATCTTGGGAAGACGATAAAACTCAAAAAATAAAAGAAGGATTATTATGAAAATAAGTTGTGTCCTACCGGCCCTTAATGAAGAAAAAAATATTACGACAGTAATTAGCAGCCTCCGGCCCTATGTTCATGAGATTATTGTTGTCGACGACGGCTCGACAGACTCGACTGCTCAGTTAGCGGCCCAGTCAGGCGCTATTGTTATTAAACATCCGATTAATCGCGGCCAGGGGGCGGCACTGGAGACAGGGGACAACTATGCTCTTAAAAATGGCGCGGATTTAGTTATTCATTTCGATGCCGACGGCCAATTCTTAGCTACCGAAATTCCCGAGCTGATTGAGCCAATTTTAAAAAACCAAGCTGATATAGTTTTCGGCTCACGTTTTTTAAGTAAAAAAACGGCCTTCCCTTTTGGCAAAAAATATATTATCATGCCGCTCGCTAAATTTTTTACTCGTTTCTTTTTAGGCATAAAGCTAAGCGATCCGCAAAGTGGCTTACGCGCTTTAAGCCGGGTCGCTCTAAAAACTATCACTATCAACAATCAAGGGATGGCCCACGCTAGCGAAATCCAAATTAAGGCTTTTCAAAATAAGTTACGAGTAGTGGAAGTTCCGATTACCGTTATCTACCAAGATTTTGGACAAAAACTAAGCGGTGGTTTCCGAATCATCCGCGATCTTCTAATCAATAAACTAATTAAATAATATGTTACAACAAATTATTGCCCTGTTAATTATCATCTATTTTATTTCCCGCTTAATTAAAGAAAAAAATAACCAGGAAATTAATAATAAAGAATTCGCGGTTTGGTTAATTTTCTGGCTCAGCGGGGCGGCGGCCATAATTTTAATTAAACAAATTGACCGCCTAGTTAACTGGCTAGGCTTTTCCGGTAGTGGCATTAATTTCTTAATCTATTTAGCCGTCATAGCACTTTTCTATTTAGTTTTTAAATTAAGATTAAGATTAGCGAAACTCGATTCTGATTTAACGACTATGACCCGCCACGTTGCTTTAGATAATAAAAAATAAGTATGAAAATAGCCTCGGTTGTTTGTACCTATCCGCCGGACGCTAGCGGCATAGCGACGAGCGCTCACCGCGAAAATAAAATCCTGGCGGAAGATTATGAAATAATTACTTTCTCGCCGACTACCTTAAAACCCTGGCTACATTACGGCCATGGCGCTTTTTTGCCACAATTACTTTGGCGTCTCCGAGGCTTTGATTATATTTATTTGCATTATCCTTTTTTTGGCACGGCCGAAATCATCTGGCTATTTAAACTATTTTTTCGTCGCCCTAAACTTATCATCCATTATCATATGGATGTTAAAAGCGACCGCTGGATTAACCAAGTATTGAGCTTGCCTAGCCTCATTATTCGCGACCAATTATTTAATCAAGCCGAAACTATTATTAGCGCTAGCCTGGATTATGTCGCGAGTAGTTCAATTAAGAATTATTATAAAAATCACTCTAGTAAATTCCGAGAAATTCCTTTCGGCCTAAATTTAAGCGCCTACAAACCTAAATCAAACGAAACGTCGGGCCAGCCGGGGCTAACTTATGCTAAAAAAATAGTCGATTTTATAAATAATAAATTTATTAAAAAGGGTCGGCGGCAACTACTTTTTGTGGGCGGTCTCGATCAGGCTCATTATTTTAAAGGCCTCCCTATTTTATTAAAATCACTCGCGAACTTAGTCCGATCGGACTGGCGGCTCGATATTGTCGGAGCGGGCGATTTACAACCAGGTTACGAGGCCCTGTCTCGAGCCTTAGGAATTAACCGACAAATCTCTTTCCGAGGGAAATTAAGTGATGACGATTTAATCCGGACTTATCAAACAGCCGATCTTTTAGTCTTACCATCAATTAACAACAATGAAGCTTTCGGCTTAGTTCTAATTGAGGCTTTAGCCTGCGGCGTGCCCGTTTTGGCCTCTAATCTCCCCGGCGTTCGCCGCGTCTTTAACGACTCGCAGGAAGGCTTACTTATTCAAGCGGGGAGTACTCAAGATTTGCAAAATAAATTAAAATTTATCTTAGATCATGAAGACAAACGGTTGGCTATGGCTCGAGCCGCTCGATTGCTTGCCGAAAATAAGTATGATGAAAAAAATATCAAATCTAGATTAAAACAAATATTTTATGAAAATCGGTCTAATTCATAATCTATCGGGATCAGATAGCCGAGGCGGCGCGGAAGCTGTCGTTAAAGCTCAGGCCCAAGAGTTACAATCTCAGGGCCACGATCTTTTTATGGTAAGCACTAAAAATAAGAATAAACCAGAAGAAATTGTTCCAACTAGCGAACCGCGTTCTTACTATTTAAACTCTGATTTTTATAATCTCGGCCGACACGGCCTACTATATAGAGCCGTTTGGCAAATCGGTAATATCCTCTCCTTCTGGAAATACCGCCGGCTAAGAAAAATTCTCCAAACCGAGAAACCCGACTTAATAGTTACCCATAATCTAATGGGCCTAGGTTATCTAACACCTATCGCGATTAGACGACAAAAAGCTAGGCACGAACATGTTTTACACGATATCCAGCTCCTTCATCCTTCCGGCCTAATGCTTTTAGGCCAAGAAAATAAAATAAACAACCCTGCGGCTAAAGTTTATCAAACAATTACGCGCGGACTAATCGGTTCTCCTGATCAAATCGTTTCTCCCTCGGCTTGGCTTCTTAAACTACACCAACAACATAAATTTTTTCCTCATTCCGCGACTAAGGTTAGCCCCTGGTTATCAGAAAAATCTCTTCCACCGGCGGCTAAAATTTTAACTAACCAGACAGCTAAACTAGTGGATACGCCGCCCCCTACCCCAATCACTAATTCGCTAATAAAAAAATTCTTATTCGTCGGACAAATAGAAAACCATAAAGGCGTTTTTTTCTTAATCAATGTTTTTAAAAATCTTAATAAACCGAATTTCCTCTTGACTATTGTTGGCAACGGCACTCAGTTCCACTCCGCTCAAGCCGCCGCCGCTCCTCATAAAAATATCCGCTTTCTCGGACGTCAGGCGGCTGCCACCATTCACGAGATTATGTTAAACAACGATTATTTAATCGTGCCCTCGCTCTGCTACGAGAATTCTCCCCGCGTTATTTATGAAGCTAAATCGCTAGGCCTCCCGGTCATCGCCGCCAATCTCGGCGGCATCCCCGAGATGCTCACGGCTAGCGACATTTTATTCCGACCAGGCGATGCAACTGATCTAATCAGTAAATTAAACAATTTAGCATAAAACATAAAAAAACTCGCTGGCGCCGCCAGCGAGTTTTTTATGTGACTAAAAAATCAGCAAAATTAGCCGCCAAAATTCTGTAATTTTTTATTAGCTTTAATATCAAAAATTGTCTTTTTCAAACCATTTTCCAGAGTTACTACCGGCATCCAACCAAGTTCATTTTTAATAAAATAAATATCCGGCAAAACTAATTCCGAGAAAAATAATTTGCTATCAGAATAAACAATGGTTGACTCTGACCCAGTTTCTCTGATAATTATTTTTACTAACTCCGTTAAATTAACATCAACATCAGAACCGATATTCACCGGCCCGGTTAATTCTGAACTCATAAATTTAAGAGTCGCGTCGATAATATCGTCAATATAACAAAAAGAAGAAGAAAAATTAGCGTCACCGCTTATCACTATCTCCTTATTTTCCAAAGCGGCAGAAATAAAATCCGGAATCATTTGATCATCCTCGTCTTTCATTCGAGGACCATAAACACGAAATACCCGAGCAATACGGGCGTCAATATTGTAAATCGCTCGATAATTGCTAACTAGCGTTTCCGCGAAACGTTTCCCTTCGTCATATGCGCTCCGTTCTGATAATTGATTAAGGGAGCCCCAATCACCCTCCTTAGCTTTAAGATTAGTTTGGTCTGTACTCCGCAAGCCATAAACCACTGAGGAAGAAAATTGTAAAAACTGGGAATTATATTTAACCGCTAAATCCAAAAGATTTTTAACGACATAAGAATTAGCGGTTAGCGTGGCTAAACGATTATCTAAAAAATAGCGCGTCGACATCGGACAAGCTAAATTATAAATTGTTTGCAAACCTTGAAATTCAATTTTAAATTTTTTCAACTCATCTAATTTTTCTAAATCAAGCGGCTGAGTTAAATCATAATTAATAAAAATAAAATCTGGGTTAGACAATAAATGATCAATATTACGTTCACTCCCCGAAATAAAATTATCGACGCAAATGACTTTATTAGTCTTCAGTAATTCATCGCACAAATGCGAACCAATAAACCCCGCTCCCCCGGCCACTAAAATATTTTTTTTATCAAAGATAACTTGTTTAGACATATAGTTAATTATTTATCTCTATTATACCAACATTTACCCCCCCCTTAAAACCCTCTTCCCAGGTATAGAAAGATTCTAATAAATCGCCTTGGCCGCTAAAAACTCGCACATGTGGCGCGGCGCCTGGTAAAGCGCCTAGCGCGATTTCCGCTACGCCGTCATTATTAAGATCGCCGGCGGCGAGGCTTACTCCTCCCTGCCAATTCTCTCCATAAACTAAAAATTCTTTTTTCAAACTACTGTAATCAAAAATTTTCAAAAGCGGTTCGCGGCCAGGGCCCGGCGCCACAATAATATTTAGTCGATTATGGGCTTTCCGGCCATACAAATTAGCCAGTGCTAATCTAACGCCACCGCGAAACTTTTTTTCGTAAGCATAAAAACTGCTAAGCAAGCGACCATCTGATTTAAAAATTTTTATGAGCGGCTCCTTCCCCGCTCCGTAACCGACAACGATTGAAGCGCGACCGCTCCCTTCTAAATCACCCGCCGCTAAATTAAGGCCGCCGCGCCAATATTTATTGTCAACAAAAAATTGTTTTTTTAACTTACCGCGAGAATCAAAAACTCGTATTTGTCCATTGCCTAAAGACGCCTGAGCCGTAATAATTTCCTGGCTGCCGTTACCATCAAGATCGCCGAGAGCGAGCGCCACGCCGCCGCGAAAATTTTTATCAAAAGCTAAAAATTTTTCTAATAGTTTCCCATGGGCATCGAGTATTTTAACCTGCGGTTCTGAGCCGGCGCCGGCGCCAATCACAAATTCTTCTATTCCATCATTATTAACATCACCCGCTACCGGATTAGATCCACTTTTAAAATTAGCGCTAGACAGATTATCAACTAAATCACCGTTAGCGACTGTTAGCTTCGCCTCTTTATCGCCGCGGGCGGGAATAATTATTAAATGTCCAACCTGCCGATATAATTTCTCCTTAGTCATCTCAATCGCCCGGTTTACATTTAAACGTCCTAAACCGAGCTGGCCTAAATAGGCCGGATTCAAACGGCTTACATTATCAGTCGAGGCCAATAATATATTAACCGCCTCTTTAGGACTCAAAGCGGGATCAGCCTGTTCAATTAAAGCTAAAGTTGCCGACACTAAAGGGGCGGCCATCGAAGTTCCCGACCAATAGCCATCGTAAATCCGATTAGGGTCATTTTTGACACTACCGGCACTAATTGTACTAAAAAAACTAATACCAGGGGCGACTAAATCAACACAGCGCGACCCATAACTAGAAAACTTAGTCTTTTGGTCTAAAGCATCCGTGGCAGCAACACCAATAACCATATTTTCTCCCGCGCTGCCGTCATAACAAGCCGGATAAATAGGGGTCTTATCGGTATTATAACCTTCACCACCGCTTTGTTCATTACCGGCGGCCGCGACCACGATTACTCCCGCCTGATAGGCACGAGTAATAGCTTCTTGCAAACTAGCATTATAATTTAAAGAGACAAAACTCAAATTAATAATATCCGCGCCATTATTAATAGCATAATCAATCGCTCGAACCACATCGCTCGTCCGTCCTTCCCCTTTATCATTTAAAGCCTTAAGCGGCATAATTTTAGTCGCCCAGGTCAGGCCGGTGATACCCTCTCGATTATTACCGCGCGCAGCGATTACCCCTGTAACCATAGTTCCGTGTGACACGCCCGCTTCAGTCCAGCCAGACATGAATTTAGGCGCCGGATCGGGCAGATTATTTACAAAGTCCCAACCGTTTACATCATCAATAAAACCATTACGATCATCATCAATTCCGTTACCCGCTATTTCGCGACTACTACGCCAAATATTATCCCGTAAATCCGGATGAGTAATTTGTATTCCGGCATCAATCACGGCGATAGTAATGTCCGGACTAGCGGAAATCTTGCTCCAAGCGCTATCGGCCTTAATTTTACCTAAATACCACTGATTATTATAATAAGTGTCGTTAGGAATTAAAGAGGCCGTAGCTGCTCGCGCCACAAAAAACAATAAAATAAAAAAAGATGCCAATATTTTCTTCATATTACATCTTCATAATATCACATCCGCTCTTTTTTTCCAAAAAGACTCCTCCCTATAAAGCCTTGATAACTTCCAAAGTTTCTGAGGCGCAGCGCCGCCAACTATATTGTTGAGAAATTATTAGTCCTCTAGCTATCAGCTTCTCTCTTAATTCTTGATTTAGAATAATCGCCGCTAAAGATTCGGCCATGGATTTTTTATCATTAGGATCAAAATATGAGACCGCGTCCGCGCCAATTTCGCGCAATACCGGAATATCAGAAACAACGGCCGGTACTCCACAGGCTAAAGCCTGCAAAACCGGAATACCAAAACCTTCATATTTTGAGGGAAAAACAAAGGCACTGGCCCGATTTAAAATATAAGGCAAATCTTCCTCCGCTACCCAACCGGGCATCAGAACTTGACGCGACACATCGAACTCATGAATAGTATAAGATACTTGATCATAGCCAAAACCGGCGCAACCAATTAAAACTAGTTTTTCCTTAATTTGCGGATACTTTTCCTTTAAAAGCGCGAAGGCCTCAATTAATTTAACCGTATTCTTCTTCTTTTCCAGACGTCCAATATACAAAAAATAAGGTTCATCCAAACCATATCTTTCTAAAACTGCCTTGGTTTTTTCGGGATTATCAATCTTTTTAAATAACTCTTGGTTGTAACCATTAAGCACAGTAATAATTTTGTCGGCAGGCGTCTTCGGATATTGACTTAGTATTTCCCGCCGCGTGCTCTGTGAAACAGCAATAATCTTTTTAGCATGATGCAGGGCAAAGTTAGTAGACCAGTACAAATAATCCAATGACCCCGAACGATAGCGTCCTAAAGTAACTAGCCGAACAAAAAAATTTATGATGCGACTAAAAAATTGACTATGGGTCTTAACTTTAAAGGAATGATATAAATTTTTTTCTCTGATAAAAGCTAAGTCATGAATAGTATTGACTGTTTTGCGCGGTCCAAATAATGGCAAAGCATGCGCCGGAATAAATAAAACATCCGGCCGACGATACAACATTTCTAGAGTTAGGCGGCCTAAAGTCCAAAAAGTAAAAAACGGCCAATTTAATAGTTTAAAAGAAAAATTAGGATTATTTTTAACCGCGGTAATCAAATCTTCTCGCGGTGGCTGATTTAAATATAGCCAATAAATATTAACTTTATCAATTTCCGCTAAATTCTTAATAAGATAAAAAGAATACCATTCGGTACCGGTTTTATGTTTGAGATTGGCGCGTGAAGCATCAATGCCAATAATCATATCATTAACAAAAAGCCGACAAACTTAAGCCGGCCGATTATTTAGTCGCTAGAATACTACGTTTATAAGAATCTAAATTATCTAAAGCAATACCTGTCCCCTTGGCGACACAAAGCATCGCGTCATCAGCGACATAAGCAGAGACTCCTGTCGTCCGAGCAATTAATTGGTCAATATTACGCAAAAGAGAACTCCCACCCGTTAGTACGATGCCTTTATCCATAATATCAGCGGATAATTCCGGCGGCGTTTTCTGAAGCACTTTTTTCGCTACGGAAATAATCGCTTCTAGTTCTCCTTGAATAGCTTCCGTCACATCGTCGCTAGAGACGGTAATACTGCGTGGCAGTCCGGTAACAATATCCCGGCCCCGCACTTCTAAATATAATTTATCTTCCATATATAAAGCGGAGCCAATATTAATCTTTATCTCTTCGGCGGTTCTCTCACCAATCGCCAAATTATATTTTTTGCGAACATGCTCTAAAATAGACGCATCGAATTTATTACCGCCAATTCTAACCGAGGTCGAAGCGACAATACCGCCTAAGGAAATGACGGCCATTTCGGCCGTACCGCCCCCGATATCAATAACCATATGCCCAGTCGCGGAACCAATCGGAATATCCGCGCCAATCGCGGCCGCCACCGGTTCTTTAATAATATAAGCGGCTTTAGCACCCGCCGCAATAGTCGCTTCAATAACCGCTCGTCGTTCCGTTGAAGAAATTCCGGCCGGAACCGCAACCATCACTTCCGGACGGAAGAGACGAATCCCTCCTAAAGTTTTATTAACAAAATAACGGATCATCGCTTCCGTCGCCCGATAATCAGCAATTACCCCATCTTTTAAAGGACGGACTGCCTTAATCGTGTCTGGCGTTCGTCCGATCATATCTTTTGCTTCGTTGCCAACCGCCAGAATTTTTTTATCAGCAATAGACACCGCGACGACGCTCGGTTCGTTAATAACAATGCCCCGACGAGGGACATAAATTAAAGTATAAGTTGTTCCGAGATCAATCCCGATTCGTTTAATAAACATAGGCTTTACTAATCTATCTTAATATTTTTAGAGCCTCCGGTCAACCTCGCTCCTAATTATTCTTCATAATCGCGATCTTCATCATCCCCCGCTACTTTCTCTTGATTAGCCACAATTTTCTTTACTTTTTCCGCAAATTCAAAAGTATCAAACTCATCTTTTAAAAATAAGAAATCAGCTCCTAAATCGAGACTCCGCTGGCGACTATCTTGATCGCTCACATCAGTAAAAATAAAAATCTGTTTCTCACTTAATTCCGTATCCGCTTTCATCTTTTTAATTATTTCAAAACCGTCGACTTTCGGTAAAATTAAATCTAAAATTACATAGCTGGGATTAAAATCTTTAAGCTGATCAATTATTTCCTCTAATTCTTCTTCGCCGGACGACGTTTCCACCTCAAATTCATCGGCGGTGAACTGCGCCTCTAGACCATAGAGCAAATTAGCGTCATCTTCAATAATAAAAATTTTTTTGTTTTTCATATTTTCTCCTTAATATTTAGGGTTTTAATTTTTTCCACCAAGCCTCATTATTTTTATACCAATTTAAAGTATTAGTTAAACCAGCGCTAAAATCTATTTGGGGTTCCCAACCCAGTTCCGTTTGGGCTTTAGTAAAATCAATGGCGTAACGTAAATCATGGCCAGCGCGATCCGTTACATATTCGATCATGTCTTCGCCCTGCTCCATTAAACGCAAGATAAGTTTAGTTATTTCTAAATTAGTTTTTTCATTACGACCACCCAAACAATAAGTTTCACCAATTTTTCCTTTTTTAATTATCAAATCGACACCACGATTATGGTCATCGACATGAATCCAATCGCGAATATTAGCGCCCGCGCCATAAACCGGGACTTTTTTTCCTTCTAACAAATTAGTAATAAACAGCGGAATTAATTTTTCCGGATACTGATACGGCCCGTAATTATTAGAACAATTAGAAATTGTAATCGGTAATTTATAAGTATGATAGTAAGCCCGAACTAAATGGTCAGCGGCGGCTTTAGAGGCGCTATAAGGCGAGCGCGGATCGTACGCAGTAGTTTCCTTAAATTTCGGAGCGTCAAAAGCCAAAGTGCCGAAAACTTCATCGGTCGAAATATGATGAAAACGAATATGACCGTTATTTTTCGCGGCTTCCAATAAGACACGGGTTCCTTCGACATTGGTTTTAATAAAATCCGCGCTATTTTTTATCGACCGATCGACATGACTTTCGGCCGCGAAATGAACAATCAGTTCTACGTCTTGAGTAAGCTCACTCACTAGCGTCGCGTCGGTAATATCGCCTTTAACAAATTTATAATGGACGTTATCTTGTAAATCTTTTAAATTATCCAAATTCCCGGCGTAAGTTAAAAGATCTAGATTAATAATCTGATCGGTTGGATATTTAGTCAACCAATAGTGAATAAAATTAGAACCGATAAATCCGGCGCCGCCGGTAACTAATAGTTTCATATTAACTTGTTATTTTTCTAATAATTTCTTCGGCTTCGTCGGGCTGATACTGGCCGTGTTTCCAGGGTCCATGGCCATCACCAACATGACGCGGGATGATATGAAAATGCAGATGACTAATAGTTTGACCGGCCGCAACGCCATTATTATTAGTAACATTATAACCGACAAAACCTAATTTATCTTTCAATAACTGACTAACTTTTTTAACTACTTTTATTAAATCAACTAATTCCGTTTCCGGAATATTTTCCAAATCTTGATAATGAGTTTTAGTCACCACTAAAGTATGGCCGGGACTCACCGGCGTGATGTCTAAAAAGGCTAAAGTCTTCTCATCTTCATAGACTTTGTAGGACGGTAATTCGCCGCTCACAATCTGACAGAATATACACATATGGTTAGTAGAATTATTATAAATTATATTTTGTTCGCTCGGGACTTTTTCTGTGGTAAAAATTAACTAACGTTAATTTTTACTTTACGAAAAAATACTCGCTCTCTAAAATATAATTTATAATAATTTTAACTTATTTGATATGGGGATTCGGGATCTTTTTCCCAACGGATCTCGTCGACCGCCGCCTCTTTTCCTTCTCCTTTATATAATTTATCCGGCAAATTAATGCTGAGAGCGGGCACGGCTGAAATACACTTATAACCATGAACGACTCCGGGCGGGACAATTACTAAAACTGGATTATTTTCTCCTACTTCGAGTTCTAAAGACTCGCCCAGAGTAGCTGAACTCGGCCGTCTGTCCCATAAATATAAGCGAAAATTACCCGGCCCTAAGAAAACAAAACAATCACTCTGGGCGACATGCTCGTGAGGACCGCGAATTACGCCGGGATTCGTCAGGCTGACATAAGACATGTGGGGCGTAAAATTTAATTCATCCGTCCGGAAAATTTCCGTCAGCCAACCGCGCTCGTCAGAATATTTTTCCAGTTTTTTAATTATTACTCCTGCTAACATATTATAAATTTCATTAAACCATTTTATAATTTAATTAAACCATTATGGGCGCCCAAGTGGCCGACTTTAGCCGCGGCATTTTTAAGGGCAAGGCTAAGAGCTTGATTAATATTATTATTAAACATATTTAAGCCGGCCGCAAACGAAGAATTAAAAACATCGCCGATGCCGGTTGTGTCAACCCGTTTATGTTCTTTTAAAATCGGCCGCTGATAAATTTTATGCCCATCATAACACAGCACGCCTTTGGCTCCTAAAGTAATTAAAACAATCTGCGGACCGAAACTCTGAATGATTTTCCCAAGATTCTCAGTTTTATTTAAAAATGGCTGACTTAAATGACCATACCCCTTAGTTTTAAGAACTAATTCTATCGCCTCATCTTTATTTAAAGCCAAAACATAAACTTTATCCATAAACGGTCTCATCCCCTCCAAACCATGAGCATATTGCGTCAAACCGGGATTCCAAAATATTTTTGGTCGCCCCTCTTTAACCACCGAAAAAATCTTTTTTAAATTAGCCGACCATGCCCCCGATAAAGAAGCAATATAAATATTCTTAGTCTTCTGGAGCGCCGATTGGTCAGAACCGCTAATACGGAGATCTTTATTCGCGCCCCGTTGTGCAAAAATTATTCGTTCGCCCGACGGACTAATTAAAATAAAGGAAGAGCCGCTTTCTTTTTTTGGTACTCGCGAAATAAAATTAACCGCTACCCGGTTCTTTTTTAAATCTTCTACTATTAAATGCCCATTTTCATCGTCACCAACCACTGTTAAACAGGCCGTTTTTAAACCGAAATTGGCTAAACAAACGGCCGCATTAGCCGCGCCGCCACCGTAAGAATAATAATATTTATCAACTTTAATTTTCGCGCCCGACTCAAACGCTAAAACTTTTTGACGTAAAATATCTTTTTTATTATTAATAATAACCCCCTGGTCGGTAAAAAAAGAAATATCTCTAGTGGCGCCGCCAATCGTTATAAAGTCATAATTCATAAATTTAATTCTTATTTTTTATAATAACACAAACCTAATGTCTCTCCAAGAAAAAAGGTTTGAAGCGTCTCGTAAAAGCGCTCGCCAAACTGAATAAAAAAATAGCCACTAGAGCGCTCCAAGCTATTTGATAAACTAAAAAAAGCCAAAAACTAGATTGCCATAAAATAAACTGGCCGCGGTCATAAAAAAATAAATAAGATAAAATGCCCAATAAAAAATTATAAATTGAGGTCACCGTAATTATCAGTAATAAAAAAGAATATAAAGAACGATTAGTAAGCCAATTAGTCAAAATCCCCGCCGCTGCCCAAACCGTTAGAAATAAGACAAGCAAATAAAAACTAAAAAAATGAAAAGATAGTAAATCTGACCAAAAACCGCTAATTAACGCGAAAGCACTGGCGGTTCGTAAATCATAAAAGAAAAGAGTAAAAACTAAAAAAATAATAATTAGATTAAGCGCTTTAAAAAAAGTCGGCAAGGCTAAAATAAAAGACCACTGTCCGAGAGTTAAAACGGAAACTAAACCGATAAAAATAACCACCTGGCCTATTTTGAACCACATAAAAATTAAGGAATAATGACCGACACAACCGTTAGACCATCGAAATTAAGGGGCGGCTCAATAGTCGCTTCCTGCCAAACCTCATTGCTGCCGTTACGAACCTGAGTTATCCGTCCAATCACTAGACCCCGCGGAATATCATCTCCTAAACCGGAAGTGGTAATGACATCGCCTGGCGCAATCTTCTCTAATTGAGGGATATAACTCATCTTAATAGTTAGCCCCAGATCACCGTCAGTGATTCCCTGAGTATTATTTTGATTTTGATTTTGCACCATGGCCGCCAATTGACAATTAGGACTAATTGTTAAACAAATAAGAGCGCTAGAATCTTTGACTTCGACTATCTTGCCGACCATAATTCCTTCTTCACTAACGACGGCTAAGCCGCTGCGCAAACCATCAAAACGGCCGCGATCAATAATTAGATTTCCGCCATCAGTCATAGTTTCCTTGGCCATAATTTTAGCCGCAATATTATGAAAACCACTAACAGCCGAAAATTTTAAAATGTCTCTGAGTTTTTTATTCTCTTCACTCATTTCCCGACACTGGGAACCGGCCACGGTCAAGAGCGCCACTTCCTTAGTTAAAGCTTCCACCCTAGATTGTAAATCACTATTTTTCTTATTAGTATTATAGGAATTATTAAAAGTCGCTCCCCAGTTGTATAAGCGACTACTAAACGGTTTAGCCAACCAAAGTAAAGAGTCTTCGACTGGTTTAAGAATTCCTAAAAAATGCGAAAAGAACAGAAGAATAATTACGATGGTAAAGATTAAGACTGGATCGTTCTTTTTAATTTTCATAAGACTACTCAATATTGGTTGGTAGAACCACCTTACTTAATAGTTCTTCGTCACCCAGCAGAATCCCCGCCCCCCGAACGACCGAGGTCAGAGGATCATCGACTATTTTAACCGGAATCTTAGTCGCTGACGAAACGGCTTTATCTAAGCCGCGCAGTAAAGCCCCGCCCCCTGATAAATATAAACCCCGTTCGTATATATCGGAAACTAATTCCGGCGGTGTTGTCTCGAGAATAATTTTAATATTTTCAATAATTTTAAAAACAGTTCGGCTAATCGCTTCCCTAATCTGCTTATCGCTCACCATTAAAGCTTTTGGTAGACCGGTCAAAAGATCGCGCCCTCGGACTTCAATCTCTTCCGGCGAATCTAAAGGCACGGCCGAACCAATTTTAATTTTAATATTTTCCGCTAACTGCTCGCCGATTAAAATATTAAATTCTTCTCGAATATATTCAATAATATTATTGTCAAATTCATTACCCGCCGCTTTCAATGATTTCCAGGTAACCACTCCACCTAAAGAAATAACCGCTATTTCCGTCGTGCCGCCGCCAATATCAACAATCATCGTCGCGGTCGCGGAAATAACCGGCAAATGAGCGCCAATCGCGGCCGCCATCGCTTCCTCAATTAAATATACTTTACGGGCTCCCGCCGACTTGGCCGCATCCTCGACCGCTTTTTTCTCTACTTCTGTTAAATCAAGCGGGATACCAATCGCTACTCGGGGACGCGGAATAAGAGCAAAATTTTCACTATGAACCTTATTAATAAAATATTTCAACATCTTTTCCGTCACTTCAAAATCCGAAATAATTCCTTCGACGAGAGGTTTAATCGCGTCAATATGTCCCGGAGTTTTACCGACCATTTTTTTAGCGGCTTCACCGACCTCCAAAATTTCATTAGTCCGTTTATTAATCGCGACGACGCTCGGTTCATTTATCACCACTCCTTTATCGGCCACATAAACTAAAGTATTCTTAGTTCCTAAGTCAATGCCGAGATCGTGACTAAATTTTCCTAAAAAATTATTGAACATATTTAAATTTAAACAGAATAAAAACTAATAACTTTTAGCAAATAACCAGTCGTGTTTAGCCGGCTGACCACTAATAAAACATTTTTTATTTTTTGGGGCGCGGGCGGCAGATTCCGGCGGCAAGACCCGCGAGACCATAGAAAACTTTTCTTTTAATTGCTTTTCAGTAGCCGGATCTTCGCTCCAGCTAGCCTCAAACCATCCCGGACGATCATCAATTTCCTCCCAGCTTTCTATGCGATAAATATGGCTCTGAGCAAAATCCGTCGCTTGCTGAAAAAGATTATTATGGATATCAATCATTAGTTTTTCCAAATATTTAACTAAATCAGCTAAAGCGACGGTTTCTTTGACGCTCGTATCGCGCCGAAAAACAGTCACTTTACTATCCGCCACTTCCTTAGCGCCAATTTCTAGCCGAACTGGAACGCCGCGCACTTCCCAATAATTAAATTTAAAACCAGGAGTCTGTCCGTCACGCTCGTCTGTCTTAAAACGATATCGGCCGCTAAAATCATTTTTTAATTTCTGACAAAATTCCAAAACTTGTTGACGACCGGCTTCATCACGATAAATCGGAACGGCCACTATTTGAATAGGGGCTACATTCGGCGGTAAACGCAGACCGCTATCGTCGCCGTGTACCATAATCACCGCGCCCACCGCACGCCAAGCTAACCCCCAACTATTTTGATGAGCCAGATGCGATTCACCGTCGGCCCCTAAATAATTAACCCCAAAAGCCTTAGCAAAATTAGTACCTAAATAATGGCTAGTCGCACCTTGGATCGCCTTACCATCTCTGGCCATAACTTCGGCGGTCATCGTCGTCACGGCACCGGCGAATTTCTCGCTTTCCGATTTCTGCCCAGTAAAAGAAGGGATGGCCATAAATTCGTAAATATCTTTATAAATATTTAACATTTTTATTTCTTCGTCCCTAGCTTCTCCTTCGGTCGCAAAAACAGTATGTCCTTCTTGCCATAAAAATTCACTCCAACGCAAAAAAGCCCGGGGTCTTTTTTCCCAACGAACAACATTAGCCCATTGATTCAAACGCAAGGGCAAATCTTTATAACTCTGAATCCAACGAGCATAAGTCTTATACATCGCTGCTTCGCTCGTCGGTCGAATCGCTAATTTATTAGTCAACTCCTCCCCGCCGGCGTGAGTCACTATCGCTAGCTCCGGAGAAAATCCTTCTACATGTTCTTTCTCCGCTTCAAAATTTTCTAACGGGACAAAAATCGGAAAATAAACATTTTCTACGCCATCTTCTTCGAGACGCCGACTCAATTCTGCTTTAATCAGTTCCCAAATCTTTAAACCATAGGGGCGCACAATTCCGCAACCACGGACTTCTGAAGATTCAGCCAGCTCCGCTTCCTTGACTACGTCTTGATACCATTGTGGGAAATCATCGGCTTGCTTAGTAATAGTTTTCTTTTCATTAATAGCCATAAATTTATATCCCCATCTTAACCAAAAAAATGAGGGTTGTAAAGGCTGTTTTTTATTCTAAAAATCACATTTTAAACTCTATTTTTTAACCATTTTTTTAAGCGCCTCCCGGACTCTATCGGCGCTATTAGTAAGAGACGCCTCGACTAAATTAAGAGCCGTTCTCGCTTCCGCTAGCGAATAGCCTAAGGACATTAGAGCGTCTAATTCATCATTGCCGACTAAAGTGGAATTAATAAGCGTCGCCGCTCCAGTCGACCGAATAACCTTATTTTTTAATTCAAGGACTAAGCGTTCCGCCGTCTTTTGGCCGATTCCGGAAACTTTCGTTAAAAGATTAGCGTCGCCTCTAATAATCGCCTCTTTAATATCATCCGTTGTGGCAATCGCTAAAACGCCGAGAGCGGACTTCGGCCCGACGCCAGAAACCGTTAACAATAATTCAAATAATTCTAAATCCGCTAAAGTCTTAAAACCGTACAAATCGCTGGCGTCCTCACGAAGCTGGTGATGAGTATAGGTTTCTACCGGAGAATTTATTTTTATTTCGGCCAAAAAATTCTCCGTGCCGTAGACCTGATAACCTAAACCAGCGACTTCAATTATCGCGTAATTTAGACTTTTATTAATTACTGTCCCTCTTAAAAACGAAATCATATTATTTTTGTCTGGCGTCTTAAAACTGAAAATTCCGGTACTAACCCAACTACGCTAGGTAATTCTAGAACTACTACTTGTCCACCGCCACCACCATGCGCTTCCCTAATCTCTGCGCCAGTTTTAAAATCCCAAAGTTTGGTCGGACATATTTTAATTATATCATAATTAGGTCGGATAAGCTCTAATTTTTCGCCTGCTCTAATCGTATTATGGACTTGAAAAACTAAAGGATTTTTTAAACCTAGATTCTTAATCGCGGCGGCCGAATAACTAATCACTTGCCCACAGAATTCCCAAGCGCTCTTATTATGAGAATCGATAATATTCTGATCCGCTTTATCGGCCAGTAAAAATCCCGTCGTATAACCGCGATGAATTAGCTTGGTTTCTAATTCCGAAAATAAATAGGCTAATTCTTTTTTTAATTTTTGGCCGGTTACTTTTTGCGTTAGTAAATTCAAAGCCTGACGATAAATTCCTACTACGGTCGCCTGATAATAAACACTTTTTGCCCGTCCCTCTATTTTAAAACTAGTAACGCCAGCGTCGGCTAATTCCTTTAAATATTTTACTAGGCAAAGATCCTTAGAATTCAATAAATAAGTTCCGTGTCTCTCTTCTACTAGCTCTAATTCCTCCGGATGCCCGCCGGTTTTCAGCCGATGTTCGCTAACATCATACTCCCAACGACAAGGCTGAGCGCAATCGCCCAGATTAGCGCTGCGATCGACTAATAATTTTGACAGAAAACAACGGCCGGAGTAAGCCATACACATCGCCCCGTGAACAAAATATTCTAATTCTACCCGAGGGGCCGCTTGGTGGATTTCTTTTATTTCTCGCAGAGTTACTTCCCGCCCTAAAATAATCCGCCGCAGACCCTGACGCGCCCAGAATTTTACGGCCTCGGAGTTAGTACAATTAGCCTGAGTTGACAGATGGATTTCTGCCTGTGGCCAAACTTTTTTAACTACGGAAATTATTCCGGGGTCAGAAACAATCAAGGCATCAACCGCCATCATTTTTAATTTTTTCAAGTAAGCTGGTAATTTTTTAAAATGTTGATTATGGGCAAAAATATTAACGGTGACATAAACTTTCTTTTTTTGCTCGTGCGCGTATTTTACCGCGGCTTTTATTCCCGCCAAATCAAAATCATTGATACGCACGCGCAGCGAAAAATCCGGGATGCCTAAATAGACCGCCTCCGCTCCGAAGGCGAAAGCCGTTTTCATTTTTAATTCATTTCCCGCCGGTGCGAGTAATTCTAATTTAGTCATAATTTATAGCATCGCCGAGTATTACTTTACTTAAATTTTAAATCTCTTAACTCTGATTAATCCCGAAATCGGAATTACTTCAATCCCCTGCTTTTCTATTTCATCTAAAAATAAATTCATACCTAAGGAGTCGGAAGCGATATGGCCAGCGATAATAACGTTAATGTGATATTTCTCAGCTTCCTTAAGATGTTCCTCGCTCATATGCATGCCGATAATTGTGCCCAGTCCATATTGCGCCATTTTCTCGTAGATATCCTCAGAACCATTAGTGCCACCGGTAAACTCCGTGACGACAATTTTGCCACAACTATTTTCCGGGGCGCCAGCAAAAATCATGGGGCCAGATTTATGACGAATTGCGGCGGCATATTCCGGAACCGTCTTAAGTAAATCAACGACTTCTCCAACTGTCTCGATTTTTCCTTCATTGTCTTGCAATAATTTTATTATGAAACTAGCGGACATATTATCCGCCGGAGTATGAACACACATAAAATCTAAATCCAAAATTCTGGCTAAATCAACTGGCTGTTCATGATTGATTGGCGAAATCCCGCGAGTCACTTCGCTAATCCGGGGTTTAATTACTGATTCGGCAATATTAATCGGCACGCCATAATTAGCTAAAACCTGAGCTTGTAAATGCATGACATCAGATAAATCAGCCAAAGCCGAACCGGCCGGATGATGAGCAATTACTAAATCAACGCCTAGCTGTTTAGCTAATAAAAGTTCAGCTCCCTCCATATCAATACCCGTCAAAACCTTCTTAACGACTCGGCCGCTATCCACTAAAATTTTCGAGTCCGAATAGGGGTTAGTGAATCTTTCCGAATCAAATTCCGCTTTCGCCTTATCGGGGCTAGCCTCATAATTTTTCTTAACGCGGGCTAAATATTTACCGACCTTTTCAGCGCCACGCAAGTCATAAGTAATGCCTAACGAAATGGCGAGGTCATATATTTGTTTAGTAGTCATGGGGATAAAACTTAAATAATAATTAAATTTATTCTTTCTTATCACTCTTATTAGCGAAGGTCGTAAAAGCCTTCAGAATCTCGACCGGAGTGACAAAAACCACGGTATTGGATTGATCGCTAGATATATCATTGATAGACTGTAGGGTTCTCAGATGCAGAGCACCATCAGAATGAGCTAAAATGCCGGCGGCTTTAGCTAAATTTTCCGCTGCCGCCAGTTCTCCTTCAGAATTGATAATGACCGCCCGCTTTTCTCTCTCTGCTTCAGCTTGCTTAGCAATAGTCCGCTCCATCGATTCCGGTAAAGAGACATCTTTCAGCTCTACATTATTTACCTTAATTCCCCATTCATCGGTTTCCCGATCGACTATTTCCTTAATCCGATCAGCGATCTCATCACGCTTACTAAGCAACTCGTCTAAAGTGACCGAACCGACGATATTGCGCATCGTTGTCTGCGCATATTGGGAAATCGCGTAATAAAAATTTTCGACCTCAATGACCGCTTTCTCGGCAAAAGCGACTTTATAATAGATAACCGCGTTAACGGTCACAGAAACGTTATCACGGGTAATGGCTTTCTGATCGGGGACATCAACCGCCTTAACGCGCACATCAACTTTTTTAAAAGTTTGAAAAATCGGCCAAACGATACGCCAACCCGGTTCCATAATACCGTGATAACGGCCCATCGTAAATTTAACGCCCCGTTCATATTGATTAATTTGTTTTAAGCTAATCAGGATAACAAATATTATTATCATGACTAAGGGGGTAAAGAATTCCATAAATTTATTATTAAAAAATAAATTAAATTATACTTTTTCTAAACCTAGAATAAACTTAGCCTCATCGATCTTTACTTCTTTCTGAATAACGCTAGTAAGCGGAACATCGACTAATTTTATTTCCCGACTCAAAGTATCTTTCTGCAGCGCTTCTTTTTTTTCCGTAATAACCGCTTTGATTTCTGCGCTCGCGCCATAAATAGAAATGCTTACCGTATCAGTCAAAGTCAAATTAGCCTCCTTACGCAAACCATTAATAAGACGAATTAATTCCCGTTTCCATCCTTCCCGCCTCAATTCTGGAGTGATCTCCGTATTAAGTTCAACGGAAATATTATCATCTTCGGCCGACACAAATTTAAGCGACTGGATATTAAGTTCATCGACGATTAGAGAAACATATTCCGGCGTCAATTCTAATTTAGTTTTGACCGTGAGCGCGCTCAACATCTGTCTAATCTTAATACCGGCTGCATCGCGTTTAGCGAGACCAAGCTCAGCGATATGACGAACTGTCTCCATAGCATCTAAAGATTTATCCTGCTCTGTAGTCAGGCCACTGATAGCTGGCCAATTTTCCAGATGAACCGATCTATTCTTGTCCTTAAAATCACAGCCACTAATTTTCTGCCATAAAGTTTCCGCCATAAACGGCATGAAAGGGGCCATTAATTTCGCTAGTTCAATCAAGACATATCTAGTCGTCAATAAGGCTCGCTGCTTGTCAGCTTCATCATCGGACTTAAAACGATCACGACTGCGGCGCAGATACCAGGTTGAAAGCTCATCAATAAATTTAGTAAGCGGACGCATAGCTCTGGGCAAATCATAACTCTCCAAGGCTAAATTCACTTCGCTAGTCAACTTAATTAATTTTGCCAAAATCCAAGAGTCTAAAACATTAGCGCTCACTGATTCTTTTTTTGTTTCATTAATATCATCCCCTAAATCAGCCGCGAACATCTCGTAAAACTTATAAACGTTCCAGAGAGTCATAATATTCTTGCGCAATGATTCCTGAACGCCTTTTTCCGAAAAATTAAAATTCTCCGCCTGCATGACCGGCGAAGCGGCCAAATAGGCGCGCAAAGCGTCGGACCCATATTTTTCCATAATCAACATCGGATCAGGATAATTATTTAAACGCTTAGACATCTTTTTGCCGTCCTCGGCGAGCACGATACCGTTAACGATAACATTCTGATAAGCATTTTTCTTGAAAATTCCGCCGGCAATGACATGAAGATAATAAAACCAAGCGCGCGTCTGGTCGACACCCTCGGCAATAAATTGCGCCGGAAAATTATCATCAAATTTTTTCTTATTTTCCGCCGGATAATGAAGCTGGGCAAAAGGCATTGAACCGGACTCAAACCAACAATCTAAAACATCGGGAATCCGTTTCATTTCCCCCGCACATTTAGAACACTGAAAAGTTAGTTTATCAACTTTATCTTTATGAATATCGGTAATTTTCGCGCCAGTTAATTTTTCTAATTCCGCGACACTGCCGATAACTTGGCGCTGGCCACAAGCGCACTCCCAAATCGGTATCGCGCTCGCCCAAAAACGTTGACGAGAAATTGACCAATCGCGCGCGCCTTCGAGCCAATTGCCGAAACGACCCTCTTTAATATAATCCGGGGACCAATTAATTTTTTGAGCATCGTTTAGAAGCTGATCTTTAATTTTTGTCACAGCGATAAACCAAGAAGAAGTGGCATAATTAATAAGCGGCGTATCACAGCGCCAACAATGCGGATAGCTATGAGTATATTTTTCTTTTGAGAATAATAAACCCTGCGCGGCTAAATATTTTATTATTTCCACATCAGTCGAAGTGTGGTCACCGCTGGGCTTAACATGTAACCCGGGAAAATCTTTGACTTCAGGCTTAAAAACTCCATCCATCCTGACATGCTGAACGAAGGGCAGCGAATTTGCTTTACCCAGATTCATATCATCCTCACCGAAAGCCGGAGCGATATGAACGACACCCGTGCCATCAGTCGTCGTTACAAAATCGGCGGCATAAATTTCCCAGCCGTTATCACGATTGACTAATGATTCATCGTTAACATAATAATTGAAGAGGGGATCATATTCCAAACCGACCAAATCGCTGCCCGACATATTATCATGGACAATTTCTATTTCTTTATCTTTAAACACGTCTTTAGCGCGGTCACGCGCCACTATAAATAATTCTGACCCATCTTTCACCCGGAGTGCTGAGTATACTATTTCCGATCCGACCGCTAAAGCCACATTACCAATAAGAGTCCAAGGGGTAGTCGTCCAAGCCAAAATATAGGCAGAGTCTTTCGTTTCATATTTCCCCTGTCCCCATTTCTGACCCGGTTTCAGATGAAATTTCGCCGTCACCGACAAATCCTTAATATCGCGATAGCCCTCACTAACCTCCGACTGTGATAAAGTCGTCTCACAACGCGGACAAATATGCATGGAGCGATAGTCTTTATAGATTAGCCCCTTATCCCAAAGCTGTTTAAAAGCCCACCAAATAGAATCCATAAAAGATAAATCCATGGTCTTATAAGAATTCTCCATATCGGCCCAACGACCCAGGCGATTGATTACTTTCTTCCATTCATCAACATAAGTTAAAACTTTAGAACGGCAAAGATCATTAAATTTCTCTACCCCAATATCTTCAATATCCTGTTTAGTTTTCGTCCCCAATTCTTTTTCTACAATATTTTCAATTGGCAAACCGTGGCAATCCCAGCCCCATTTACGATCAACATGATAGCCGCGCATAGTTTGGTAACGCGGAATAATATCTTTCATTAGACTGGCCACAATATGGCCGTAATGCGGCGTGCCCGTGGCAAAGGGCGGGCCATCGTAAAAGACATATTCACCCCGCGGCGCCTCTTTCTCCAAGCTCGACTTAAAAGTATCGGACTTAAACCAAAAATTTATTACTTCGTCTTCCATTTGAGGAAAAGAGGTTGCGGCTGACGCCGCCGGTCCGTTCATCCTTTTTTGTTGATCTCCCATATTTTTTAAAATAAAAAATAATTTTACTAGTTTTGCGGTTTCTTGGCCACAATCACTAAACTACCTTTACGATGAGGTAAAATTGGGCCACTTAATTTATTAAATAATTTATTAATCCGGCTTAAATTCGAATGACGGAAATTTTTATATTCTAGTCGCTTTATTTTTAAACCACTTTTCTTAAGCAAATAAACTACTTCGGCGGCCGTAAACTCCCGGTGACTGGCGCCGCTCCAATAATCATCCTGACTGTCCCAATTAGTTTTAAATCCGAAAAACATCTTGACCACATTATTAAGACGCATTAAATTCGGAGTACTAAGAATTAAAAGCCCTCCCGGTTTTAAGACTCTCTCTATTTCTTTAAAAAAACGAGTCGGATGAAAATTTAAATGGCCTAAAATTTCACTAGCTAAGACAAGATCAAATTCTTGGTCCGGGCAAGGAATAGCTTCTTTTTCTAAATCACAGGCGATATTTTTAATATCCAGCTGCTCAAAGCGCGGCGCGAACTCTTGCACCGATTCGGGCCGGTCAAGACCGGATGTTTCATAGCCAATCGCTTTAGCGCCGGCACATAAATGACCGAATAAAGAACCTAGATCCAGCAATTTCGCCCCCGATTTAAAATATCTATCGCCCAGTCTTAATAAATAATCGAACCGGGACCGATGAAAATCTAAATACTTGAGCTCCTTGCTACTAGCGCCGTTTATTTCTAAATCTTTTCTAATACGGCTCAAAATTAATTCCGATTGAATTACTCTTAAAAATTTATTCATAATTTAATTCTACTATCCGTGTGATTCTACTGTCCGTGGCATTTCTTATATTTCTTCCCGCTGCCACAAGGACATAAGTCATTACGGCCAATTTTTTCTCCGTCTTCGCCCTTTTCTTTCTCCGACACGAGATCAACCGTATTGCGGCTAGCGGCGTCTTTCTGCATTTCTTTGGCCGCGCCGCTAAACTCTAATTTTTCCTGGGGTTGTTTGGCAAATAGTTCTAAATCAGATAACCGCTGAGTACCTAACAAAGCGTCGCCGGTTTTGTAAATTGAATAAACGACTCCCCGATTAATTAAATCATTTAATTCTCGATATAAATGGTAGGCTTCTTTTTTATACTCAACTAACGGATCGCGCTGGCCATAACCGCGTAAACCGATTCCCCGTCTTAAATAGTCGACGGTCTCAAGATGCTCAACCCACATCTCGTCTATGGAACGAATTAGAATTCCTTTCTCGATCTCCCCAAAATCTAAATTAGCGGCGGCAAAGGCCTGTTGAAGGCTAGCATATTTTTCAGCCGCGGCTTGAGTTATATAATTACATAATTCAGCGCGTAAATCAGAGCGTGGCTGATCTGATTTTATAATATTATCTAAACCGGCCATTAAATCGTCACGCCAAGGCCAAATAGTCTGTAGGGTTTCCTTAAGCTCTTTAATATTCCAGTCAGCGACACTATCAGCCGCCGTCTGAAAATTAACTAATTTAGTCACTTCTTCGCGCACCATCGTCAAAATTATATCGGCTAAACCACGCGGCGCGGCCGGTTCTATTTTAGTCTCCCCTCCTTCAGCCATATTTAATATTTCTCGGCGGCGGCGATAAATAGCCAAACGATGTTTATTAATAACATCGTCATACTCGACTAGATGTTTTCTAATATCAAAATTATTGCCCTCAACTTTTTTTTGCGCGCTTTCTATCGACTTAGAAATCATCTTATTTTCAATCGGCATATCGGCCGGCACTTTTAAAGTCTGCATCAAGCCTTTCATCCGATCGCCTCCGAAAATCCGCATTAAATCGTCTTCAGTCGAAACATAAAACTGCGACGAGCCCGGGTCGCCTTGACGTCCAGCCCGCCCGCGCAATTGATTATCAATTCGACGCGACTCATGGCGTTCCGTGCCAATAACATGCAAACCGCCTAAACCTCTGACTGCCGCCTGTTCGGCTTCAACCGGCGGATTGCCGCCCAAAATTATATCCACGCCACGTCCGGCCATATTAGTTGCTAAAGTAATCGCGCCCTTTCGTCCGGCTTGCGCGATTATTTCCGCTTCCTTTTGATGATTTTTAGCGTTAAGCATTTGTGGCCTTAAACCTTCGCGCTCCATTAATTCCGCTAAAAGTTCATTTTTTTCAATAGAAATAGTTCCGATTAAAATAGGCTGCCCTTTAGTATTACGCTCTTTAATATCTTTAATAACCGCCTGAAATTTATCCATTTCCGTGCGATAAATAAAATCATTATGATCGGCGCGGACGTTAGTTTTATTAGTCGGAATAACAATCGTCTCGAGATTATAAATTTTATGAAACTCTTCCGCTTCCGTCGCCGCCGTTCCCGTCATTCCGGATAATTTAGTGTAGAGGCGAAAAAGATTCTGAAAAGTGATGGTCGCCATCGTTCGTGATTCTTTTTGGACTTTTACTCCCTCCTTCGCTTCTATCGCCTGATGGAGGCCTTCGCTATAACGCCGACCCGGCATTAAACGCCCCGTGAATTCATCAACAATAATTATTTCGCCATCTTTGACGACATAATCTTTATCGCGTTTAAATAAAACGCGCGCTTTCAAGGCCTGTTCTAAATGATGGACTTCTTTTACGCCTTTTTCAACATAAATATTACCTAAGCCTAATATTTTTTCTACCCGCGAAATCCCCTCCTCGGTTAAAGTAGCCGCCCTCATTTTTTCATCAACATTATAGTCATCGTTCTCCGTCAACTGGCCGACTATTTGAGAAAATTTAAAATATTTATCGGTTGATTCTTCAGCCGACGCACTAATAATCAAAGGGGTCCGCGCTTCATCAATTAAAATCGAATCAATTTCGTCAACGATTGCATAATGGAGCGAACGTTGAACGGCCTGATCCAAGGAATAAACCATGTTATCTTTTAAGTAATCAAAACCAAATTCATTGTTGGTGCCATAAGTAATATCGCAGTAATAAGCCTCCCGGCGCGGCACCCGGCGGAAATGTTGTAAACGTTCGTCATACTGGTCTTCATCTAAATATTCCGGATCATATTTATAGGCATTTTCGTGTACAATAACCCCGGTAGTCAAACCTAAAGACCAAAAAACCGGCGCCATCCAACCGGCCCCAATTCGTGCCAAATAATCATTAACCGTAATAAGATGGGCCCCGGCCCCGGCCAAAGCGTTAAGATAAAGCGGTAAAGTAGCGACCAAAGTCTTACCTTCACCCGTCTTCATTTCCGCGATTTGACCCCGGTGCAAAACGATGCCGCCGATTAATTGGACGTCAAAATGTCTTTGTCCTAAAATTCGACGCGCCGCTTCTCGAATAGTCGCAAAAGCCTCGGGTAATAAATCGTCCAGAGTTTCTTCTTTCTTTAAACGCTCCTTAAATTCTACGGTCTTGGCTTTTAATTCCTCAGCGGATAATTTTTGGAGAGCTAACTCAAAACTACTAATTTTCTCAATTAGCGGATTTAAAGATTTTATAACTTTTTCATTCGCGTCACCAAATAATTTAAAAATATTCATAATAAGATTAATTTGCCTATTACTAAACAAAAAACAGATAAAGTTTAGCCGGACTTTATATTAATATTAGTACAATTTATTATAATGCTTATTTTTGATTAAATAAATATTGACAAATATTCATTTATATTTTTTTACTTATGAGCGCGATTATCAACTTCGTACTTAGTATTTTGTGCTTCAAAAAAATTTACTAATTCTAGCGTATCCGTTTCTGTCGCCATCCATTGAGCGGGATTAGTATCATGAAAATATGGCTCAAATCCCAACTCTTCTAAACGACGATCAGCGACATAACGCACGTACTGGTTAACATAATCAGCGTTTATTCCTTGAATACCGCGCGGAAACAAATCTTGATTATAGCTGTTCTCGAGTTTAACTCCGGCAATAATTATCTGTTTTATTTCAGCGGCAAATTCCGGCGTCGCCAGCGCCGGGTTTTCTTCTAAAATAGTGAGAATTAAATTTAAACCAAATTTTAAATGCAGGCTTTCATCCCGCAATACCCAATCAACCATCGAGCCAAAATTCTTAAGTTGCTGTTTTTGCCGAAAACTAAGCGCTACCATAAAACCGCTATAAAACCAAATCCCCTCCATCACAATATTAAAAGCTACCAAATTGCGCACTAAATCGCGTTGACCGCTAACGCTTTCAATATCTAAATTCTCGGTCATGCGTCCTAAATATTTAGCAATAAATTCTTCTTTCGCCTTAATCGAAGCGGTTTCTAAATGGACATTAAAAACTTTTTCCTGATCGAGGGGAAAAGTTTCCAGCACATATTCAAAAGCCTGACAGTGGTTAGCTTCCTCCCACATCTGCTTAGCTAAATAAAGATGCGCTTCCGGCGCTTTTAGGTAAGGATAAACTCCGAGCGCTAAAGAACGGTTGACAATTAATTCGGCGGGATTAAAAAAGCTCATCAAAAAACTAACCGCGTGTTTTTCATCCTCGCTCATTTTTTTAAAGTCTTCCAAATCCTCGCCGAGAGCGATCTCATGGGGAAACCAAGTATTAGCGACGGCCTGGTTATATAAATCATAAGCCCATTGATAGCGAATCGGCCGCAGTTGCATATCTTGGCTTAAAGGTTTGCCTAAAATCATATATATATATTTTAATTAATAATTTACTGACAGCTTTCACACATTAATCTTTCTTGCGGATCCAGCGGACAAGCCTGATATTGATCATTCGACTGAACTGATGGAACGAGTGGAGTAGGCGGAGTTGGTTTAATCGAAGACTCAAAATTTAGGGCCGCACCAAAACCGCGTTTCCCCAGAGCCGAAGCTTTGTTTACTTTAACAGTACTCTGCTCAGCGCTATGACGCGGTTTCATATGCAAATAGTAAGTGGTTTTTAAACCACTTTCCCAAGCCGCTAAATAAACAGCCATTACTTCATCAATTTCGCGAGTCGCTAAATAAATATTACGGCTAATCGCTTGATCGACCCATTTCTGGGCGCGCGCCGCGACTTCAACAAAAGCGGCCGAAGAAACGGAAAAAGAATCTTTAAAAATATTCCTTAAATCCACTGGTAAATAATCGAAACTGCTAATATCGCCGTAATTAGTTAGCAGATCTTCCCTAGTCTTCTCCCATAAACCTAAAGCCTTCAAACGACTAACTAAATTATGATTCAATTCCAGATGTTTACCGCCTAAGGTATTACGACTAAAAATCTGAGCAAAGCGCGGATCAATCCCGGTCGAAGTCCCCGCTACCAGACCGATATTAGCATTAGGAGCGATAGCTAGTAAGGTCGAGTTACGCATTCCTTTTTTCACTTTTTCCCTCAGTGCCGGCCAATCTAATTTAAATTGACGACTAATCTTAATCGGCCGCTCACGATTCTGTTCTAAAATAGCAATAGTATCGAAAGGAACATAGCCCTCTGACCAACGCGAACCAGGAAAATTTTTATAACTCCCTTTTTCTTGTGCTAAATCCGCGCTGGTACTAATCGCTTCATAGCTAATAAATTCTAAGATTTCATCCGTCAAATCACTGGCCGCGGGAGCGTCATAAGGCAAGTCCAGTTGTTCAAAGACATCGGCGAGACCCATCACTCCTAAACCTAAAGCGCGATTAGCACTATCAAAATTACTGGCTTCGGGAACGGGCGGACGATTAATATCCACGAGGTTGTCTAACTGACGAACGGCTAAGCGAGTACTTAAAGCTAATTCCGACCAATCGATTTTTTTATCTTTCACATGGCGAGATAAATTTATGGACGCTAAATTACAAACAGCAATATTATCTTGGTTCGCCGGCAAGGTTATTTCCGTACACAAGTTAGAACCATAAATTGTTCCCGTATTATTGTTCAAAGCGCGGACGTTAATCGCGTCTTTAAAAGTAAGCCAGGGATGAGCGGTCGCCTGTAAAGAAACGATAATTTGTCGGAACTGATCGAGCGCTTTCAACTTCTTAAAGTTTTTTATTTTTCCAGACTGCGCTAAAGCACAATACTCCTGGTAGCGCTCCTTAAAAGCGCTGCCTGATAATTCGACTAAATCACGCACATCGGCTGGATCGAACAGATACCAATCGTCATCGTTTTTTACTCGCCGCATAAATTCATCACTTAAATAAACAGCGATATTCGCCGTGCGCGTGCGGCGATAATCGTCCCCGGCATTCTGCTTCAAATCCATGTATTCTTGAAAATCTAAATGCCAATTTTCCAAATAAAAACATAGTGCCCCCATCTTCTTGCCCGCCCGCGAAATCGCTCGGATAGCCGAATCGATAATATGTAAAAAAGGAATCGGGCCGGACGAAAAAGTATTGTTGGTCGAAATCGCTGAACCGCTCGCTCTTAATTTAGTGACGGACAAACCGATCCCACCGGTCGCTTTAGAAAGTTTTAAGACATCGGTGATCGTTTTCCCAATATGTTCTATATTATCTTCCATATCTAAAATATAACAATTACTGAGCCGCGGCTTGAGAGCGCCAGCGTTAATATTAGTCGAGCCGCCCGGAATATAGTAGAGTTTCGATAAACGGTCATAAAATTTCAGCGCGAGTTTATCCGGCTCTACCTCGTTCAAAGACAAACCCATGGCAATGCGCAGCCACAGAAACTGCGGCAGTTCCACAAGGCTCTGCCGAGTATCACGAACCATGTAACGACGGGATAAAGTCGCCAGCCCCGCGTAAGTAAATAAATAATCGCGTTTTTTATCAGCCGCCGTAATTAAGGCAGGCCAATTAAAACGACGCAAATCCGGAGATAGCCAACCGCCAGTTATACCCCTTTCTAAATTAGCGATAAACTGCTCCTCGTAGCGAGTATTAAATAAGGGGTCATCGCTCGCTAAACCCAAAACTTCGCGGTAGAGATTATTAAGTAATAAGTTAGCCGCCAATTGGTCATACACTGGATCGTCTTTAATATGTTGAACGGCTACTTGTAAGAGCGCCTTATCCAGCTCCAATTCGGACATATTCTCGTAAACGGTCAAAACGGTTTCTTGAACTATAGTTTCTAGCGCCTCTGGCGATAAATCTAAGCCCGTAGCGGCAAGTTCTATCTTTTTCAAGATAGTCGCGGCGCTAATTACCGCGGGCTCACCAGTATAACTAATAATTTTAAATGTCATAAATAACAAAGATTAAGAAAATAAATAATTCGGCTATATTGTGGTCGAATTTATCTTTATTATACAATATATTGTGTTAGCTAGCAAGACCACGCGACCCCTTAAAAATATGGCTAAAATTAAGAAATAAAAAATCCGCCAACTAGACGGATTTTTTAATTAAGTTTTTTTATTTTAAACTGGGGATAAACTACTGACCGCGCCGTTTATCAATTAGTTTCTCTTTATACTTTTTAACAACTAATTCTAAATGGTCCTTAACTTTATCAATCGCCTTATATAAATCTTTTTCGGTTTTTTCCACTCTTAAAAGCTTATGTGGAACCTCTAAATTAACTTCCATCCGAAAAATATCGCCCTTATGCCGGCTACCCACGACCCGACCGACTTCGACATCACAATTAATCGCCTTTATTTCTCCTAAATATTTATCAATGGTCGCGAGCTTAGTTTCAATATAGCTTTTAATTGCCGCCGTTAACTCTAGCTTAGTCGCTTTAATTCTTGTTTGCATAAATTTGTAATAAACTGCTAATGGCTAAAATAATTTAACGATATCTTTATAAGTAATAAAGATAACTAAGGCAATTAAGAGAGCGAAGCCGATATTATGAATAAGATTTTCCAGTTCCTGACGAACCGGCTTCCCTTTCAACTTTTCCACCAGTAAGAATAAAATTCTACCGCCATCTAACGCCGGAAAGGGTAAAATATTTAACACGGCGAGATTAAGAGATAAGAGGGCGGTAAACTGTAATAAGTAAGCAAAGCCCAGGCGAGCGGCTTGACCAGTGATATTAGCGATGCCCACCGGTCCGGCAAATTGATCGCCGACTGCTTGCCCCTGGAACAGACTCTTAAATAAAGCCCCAAAAGAAGTAAAAATTTCCTGGACGACGAAAACCGTAGTCTTCGCTCCCTCCCAAAAGGCTGGTAAAAAAGGATAGCGAACTAAGCCGGAAGAAAAAATAGCAATACCGACCGTCGCCCGCGATCCTTCCTTAACTTTAGGCGTCGCTTTAATAATTATTTCTTGATCCCCCCGCTTCACTAAAAATTCGGCTTCCTGATTAGCGCTAGCGGCGACTGTATCTTGCAACTCTTTTTCCGTTTTAGTTTCTATATTATTAATACGCAAAACTATGTCTCCTTCTTTAAGGCCGGCCTGCTCGGCGACGGAACCGGGGATAACTTGAGCAATAATTACTTGAGCGCCACGGAGCTCAGCGTTAGAGCCTAGAGAATCAGTTGATTGCGGCAGACCAATTAAATAACCGCCAGAAAACAACAACCAAGCTAAAATAACATTCATAACTACTCCGGCCGCTAGGACAATAACTCGTTGCCAAATTTTTTTTGACGCAAAACTATCCGAAGCAACCTGCCCTTCGCCATTTTCGCCTTTAATTTTAACGAAACCACCTAAAGGCAAAACATTTAAAGAATAAACTGTGCTCGCCGGTCGAATGGACTTATCCGGACTAGCGTCTAGTTCGTCAACGGCGATATTGCCTAGTACTTTTTTCCACTGCCCCGCTTGATTGCGATAAAAACCAAAAGCCCGCGGCGGAAAACCAAAACCAAATTCTTCCGCTCGAATTCCAAACCGTCGAGCGCTCCAAAAATGACCGAACTCGTGAGCAAAAACTAAAACTGATAAAACTAGGACGAAAATTATTATTGTTAAAAACATAAAAAAATATTATATTTCCAGGATATCCTTTTCCTTACGGTCGCGGACATCTTTTAGCTCTAAATTCTTCTTAGCCGAAAATTCATCTAATTCTTTAACGGCCCGAAATTTTTCATCCTCGCTAATTTCTTTAGCGACAAAAACATGTTCTATAGCATTTTTAACATCATCACGCACCCCGCGTAAAATTATCCGTGTTTTTTCCATCTTTTCATTTAACCTTTTGACTAATTCTTTACGATTTTCCTCAGTCAGTGGCGCGACGGTTAAACGGATCTTATCGCCTTCATTAACTACTCCTAAGCCTAAATTAGCCTCCACCACCGCTTTCTCAATATTTTTTAAAACTCCCTTATCCCAAGGCGCGATAATAATACTACGGGAATCGGTGACAGCAATATTACCAACCGCATTAAGCGGACTCAAAACACCATAAGCTTCAACCTGCAAACCCTCTAACACGGCCGGGTTAGCGCGCCCGGTTCGCAAAGCCGATATTTCTTTCTTAAAAAAATCAAGCGCGTTATTAAAATCGCTTTGCTTCGCCACTAAATATTCATTCATATATTTATAATTAAAAAACTATTATAGCAATTATTGTTTTAACTGGACAGTACTCAAATAAATATTATTAGGATTTTTAAAATCAATTAGAAGATTGCGGCCAGCCCGCTTAGTCGGCAAACTTTTCGTCGACCAAGTGGCGCCGCCGTCTAAAGAATGAAAAAACGTGGTATTAGTTACGTAAGATATATCCGTCGTCGCCTGAGGATTAATCGCCAAAGCGTTAATAACGGCGTCTTTTTCGGGTTGGAGTAATTTTATGTTCTCCCAAGTCAGGCCATCGTCAGACGAGCGAAGAATTAATTTATCAGTGGCCAGAAAAACCAAGCCGTCTTTAGTCGCGATAATATCCTTAAAATTATTGCCTAAAGTATAATCACGCAGCACTTCATTTAAGTCGGTCCAGTCCTCTACTAAGAAATTCTCGTCCACATCAGCGGAGTTAGCCGCATTAGTAACCGTACTTGAACGAAAACTAAAAATTTGATTTTTAACAGTCGCCACAAAAAGTAAACGGCTATCAAGCGGCGACACGATTAGGCGAGCCAAACCATCATCCAACCGTTGAATCGTTCGCCACGATTCTCCGGAGTCAATACTTTTAATAATTTCGCCGCGCGAAGTCCCAATATATAAATTACGCGGATTATAATGATCAATGGCCACAGTCGTTACTCCCACGCCGGTATTATTATCAAAATAAACCTGCACCCAATTCCGAGTGCAATCGACACTGCGATAAAGACGGTTAGCGATCGCCGCGTAGATTATACACTTATTTTTAGGATCGACTTTGACATCGCTTACTGTAGCGGTCGGTAAACTAGCCACTTTATTCCAGCCAGCCGTAATATTATAAGTATAATATAGTCCCTTCTCAAAACTCGCCAAATAAATAGCTAAGCTATCGGCCGGATCCATCACCAGTGTATTAACATTAAGGCTACCGATGGTTTGTGGCCGGCTATCAGCAGTCGGCACATCAACTTTCGCTTGCCAAGATTTCCCGCCGTCTGTCGATAAAAAGACGCTGCTATCAACAGTATTACCGGGCAGACTCGGTTTAGCTGTTGAAGTAGAAATAGAACAGGCCGTGCTAATTAAAGCTAAGACACTTAAAGCAATGATTAATTTTAAATTCTTCAAAGACATATAATTATTATTTTCCGGCCCGAGAAGCGAGCGCGAAAACTGACTAATTGAAATTTACTAATTAATAATTTAAAGCGAGCTGTTCTAAAACCAAACGCGGATTAATATTCCCTGCTAAATATTCTCGGGCCTGAGCGGCTAATTTCAACTGTTGCAAAATTAAGGGTAAAGGATCCTGGTCGCTCGACTCATTTAAATAGTTAAGGGCTTTCTCTAAATCAGCCGAAATCGCTAGGTGTTGAACGCGATCGTTTTCCGCAAAATTCAAAAGCAATAAATCGCGCGCCAAACCTTCTGCCATAGCAATTATTTTAGCCGCTAAATCACGCGCCGCCTTACTCCAGGTTCGATCTTTAAAGATCTGATCTAAAATAGCCAGCCGCTCGCTCACCTCGACGGATATTAGAGATAACCAGAGAGAAGCCATTTTTAAATAAGCCTGATAGTCATCAGGATGTTCTAATAAACGAAGGGCTAAAAACGGCCGACCAATTGATAAATTAGCCAAGTCTTTAGCTAAGGAGCGACTGGCACCTTGATTATCAATTAAATAATCATAGATAACCGCGGCCGCCACCGGATAAAAATATAAGACCTGGCTCCGCGACAAAATCGTAGCGGGTAAATTATTATCATCGCTCACTAAAAGAATAATCACTACTTTATCTTTAGGTTCTTCTAAAGTCTTTAAAAGAGCGCTCTTAGCCTCCTCGCTTAAACAGTCGGCCTCCTTAATAATCCCTATTTTATAGGAATTTGAAAAAGAACTCAAATTTAAAATTTTAATAAATCCTCGCACCGCCTCGATAGTAATATTTTTCTGGTCAGCGAGAGGTTGTAAAATATGCAAATCGCTGTTAAAGCCCTCTAGCGCTCCCTGCAAATGACGAGCAAAAGAAAGGGCGATCGTCGATTTGCCAAGATCGTCTGGACCGACAAAAACATAAGACTGAGCAACCTTATCATTCTGAAGCGCGCCTGTTAAAAATTTAACGGCCTGCTCATTCCCGATTTTTGGCCACTCGACTTCCGTCATATTTAAAATTTAAAAGCCTGACTAGAGCTAATTCGCATTTTAGTAGTCGCGCTCAGCGTAATACTTTGCAGCTGGCCGTTATTGGCTTTAAAGGCCCGGCCATACTCTTTTCCACTTTTATCGGTATAGACTAATAAATAATACCCAGGGGTTAAGGAGGAATAAACGGTTTTATTACGAGCGATTTTAATGACGCCAATTTCGCTGTCTCGGTAATATTTTCTATCGCCCTCCGTCGATAAATTATATAATTTAAGATTAATCGTACTCGCTCTTTCCGTACTCGCTAAATTAGTCAAGCTAATTTTAGTGGTATTAGTAACGAGCTTCTGAGAATTCAGCTGGCCGGATTTTATATTAATATTCCAGAAGATATTTTCCTGATTAAAATCATCTAGAACCACTAACGCATAAATTCCCGCCGGGTAATCAAACTGGAAACGACCCTTAAGGTCTGATTTAGTTTTAAGTAGCTGACGCCCTAGGCTCTTTTGACCATTATCAACCAACTGTTCATAAAAACGAATTTCTCGATTGGTTAATATTTTTTTCTGACCATTACGCAATTCGCCACTTAAACTAGAAAAAACATAATTAAAAGTATAGTCTTTGTCTAGCGGTATTTTAATATTATAAACATTAGCGATATTGCCACCCGCGTCCTTAACGCTTAAAACATAAACGCCGGATTGATTATCATGATAGGGGTTATAAGACGCGACATAGACAATACTTTTACCCCCCGCGTCAGTTTTAAGATTAGCGATTAAATCACTATTTTCAAAAAAAGGCTTTTCATCCGCGTCATATTGCTGAGCATACAAAGAAAAATTATAATTAGCCTTTAATCTCTTTTGGCTATCGCGCAAAATAATCTTTAAAGCCGGTAAATATTTAGTCACCGTTCGGTCATAATTACAGACGAAACGCACTGCGTCAAAAAACCAAAAATCGCCGAGATCGGCCCGTTTATCCCAAGCTTTCAATGCATAAGTTTTACGCGGATCCGGCGCGAAACTAATCGTGGCCTTCCCGGTTTTGTCCATCGTGCCGCCCCCGACTTTATTACCGGCGACTGGCAGTCCATTAGCATCGGAATTTTGTTCGTAAATTTCAAATTTTAAATTAGGAATTAAATTACCGCTCGCATTTCGTAAAATCACCGTTAACTTAGAGTTATTCTGACAGGCGGTGGCGACCGGCGAGGCGACTTGAGTCGCCGTAATTACTTTTTCATTACTCTGACCGTCCAAGACATCAACATCCCAAAAATATTGATAATTATTGCTCTGACCTTTAACGCCTAGAACATAAGTCCCCGCCGGAATTTCTATCGAGCCATAACCGTCGGTACTAATAGAAAAATCGGTTACTCGCGCCCCCTTTTGTCGTTCGTTATCAGCCCCGACCTCTTGTTTAAAGATCTCCACTTTCGTTCCACTGGGAAATAAAGCGCCGGAAGTATCTTGTAAACTAACTCGCAAAGAACTTAAGTAATAAGACAAGGTCGTTAGTTGTTCGTCATGAACGGCAATATTATAATAAATAAATTTAGAATTATTGCGGGATAATTCTAGAGCATAATCATCGCTCGGCGTATTATCCATACTCCGCAAGCTGCCTTGCGGCAAATAAACTTTTACTTGGCCAGCCGCACCGGTATTTAAATTAGTCAATTGTTCTTTATAAGATTTAAGCGGTTTCTTATTAGAATCGTACTGCTGCGAATAAACATTGAAATTAGTATTTTTCAAGGGGTTACCATCGGTATCGCGCAAAACGAATAAAATTCCGCTGAGACGTTTACTAATAGTTTGGCTTTCGCCACAGCTAAAATTATAGCCATAATACCAAAAACTGGCGTTATCTTTACCGACAACCTGAACCCGAATCGCATAAGTATCCGCCATTAAATTGTTACGCCAACTAAGGAACGCGGTTCCTAAAACGGCGTCCGTACTCGCTCCAGCAAAACGACGATTAAGTTTAGGCTTAGGCTGATCATAAAAATCAGTGGTCTGTTCATAAACGTCGACGCGGGCATTAGGAATAAAGGCTCCACTAGGATCAAGAACTACGAAATTAATATTGGTATTTCCCCGACAATTCTCGGCGCGAGCACTATTAATCCCAGCCAAAAAAGCAAAAACTAAGAAAAAACTGAAATAAATTAATGACCGACTGAACCCGCTCAATTTAAAATTTGTAGACATATTTAGTTTAAAATATAACTTTCCGCTAAATTATTAATTTTCGGATAGAGTAAAAGATTATAAGTTTTGCCCAATGCTTCTAGACTATCCAGTTGTAAATTAAAAGTAGAACTACTGCTATACTCTGGTTTTAAATCAGCGCTGAGGACTAATTCAACCGGGCTGCTGGAGCTCACCCGTAAATAACTTAAACTAAAATCTATCTGCCGATCATTATTTAACTCGGCCAGCCGGGAAATAACCGCCCCGTCCCGTAATAAACGAAAATTATTCCAATCATCCTTACTAGCGGTACCCGCATTATCAAAAACCAAATGTTTAATAATTCCCTCTTCGCGTCCCGAGTCTTCAAAAATTTTAAATTTCCCAATAAAACGACTGCCGTTATTAATCGTTAAATTCTCTCCGGCCAGACTCTCTTCCTCTACTCGTAGCGCCGCGACGGTATTACTGCCGTCAATAATTTTAAACGTTCCACCCTTCAGCGGCCAAGTCGCTAGAAGCGGCCGGCTACTAGAAGCCGCACCCGAATTTTTCAGTTCGACAAACAAACTTTGATTAAGGCAACTAGGACAACTGACTAAGTCGGCATAAATTTTAACGCTCCGGCGTTCGCCGGCCGCCAGTTGCAGCGGCTCCGAAAAATTAATAATAATCTGCTCGTCAGAACGGTGCCAATTAACATTAGCTTTATATTTAATATCATAGCCGTCGCGCGCCACTACCCCACCAATTATACTCGAGTTATAAACACCGGAAATAGTAAAAACTAAACTACTAATTGTAGCCTCACTAGCGACCGCTTGAAAATTAAAAATACCTAATAAATTTTCTTTAGTATTAGCGACTAAAGTCCCGGGGCTTAAAACCGTACTAGTACTTATAAGCGTCTCGCTCGACACTAAAATCTGAGCCGAAGCTAGCGGCGGCGCGACGGGACCCGACACAACCGGATCAGTTGGAGAGTCGGAATTCGCCGTTTTCTTCTCTAAACCAATTTCCTCGTAACTAACTAAAGTATACTGGGCTAAGTCTATTTGATTAAGCTCTAAAACCGGCCGACTCCGTAAATTAAACTTATTTAAATCAGATAAATCATGAATTAAAGTTTTTTGTCGTCCTTTAATATAATAAATTTCTGGACGACTAGCCGCTCTCGCTAAGACTACCTCCGACCATTTATTCAATTCCGTTAAACTAATAATCTTAATATCCGACCATTTATTTCCATAACTTAAATAAGCCGTCGGATTAAGATAAGCTCTTCGCGTATGGGTTTTATGATTTAAAAAATAAATAACTGGGCTATTTTTTAACTTAACTTGACGAACAGTCGCGCTCAGGGCTAAGGCCGGATAATTAAAAAAGAATAAAGCCACTAAAGATAGCCAAACGAAAAAAATCGCTAAAAATTTATTTTTATTTAAGATTAGCATAATAAACTCTAAAAAATCAGCTAATTAAATATTTGTTTATATTATAACACATTATCATAAGATAATAAATTATCAAACTAGCATTTTTTCGCTCTCTTTATTAAAATATTCATTGATTTTCCCCCTACAAACTGATATATTAAAACCATAATTTAATTATCCATGCTCAAACGCTTAAAACAAATAATTATTCTCGGCGGCGATTTAATCGGCTTTCATTTAGCTTTATTATTAACTATTCTCATCCGCTACTCGCGTCTTTCCTGGGCCGAAGCCTGGGCAAACCATTGGCCAAAATTTATTATTATTTTCGGCCTCTGGATTTTTGGCTTTTATATTAATAACCTCTACGACCTTAATCTTAAAACTAACAGCCGCCGCTTTTACCGCCTTAGCTTAAACGCCGCCGCCCTGAGCTCCTTCTTATCGCTCAGTTATTTCTATCTCAATAATCAAGCGGACATAACTCCCAAAACCAACCTACTCCTATTTATTCTAATTTTTTTAGTAATTTTTTTGGCCTGGCGCAGCTTGTATTCAAAAATCATGCCTTCGATAATCTCTAAAGAAAATTTAGCAATTATCGGCAGCGGCCATCTCACTAAGAAATTAATCCAAGAGATAGAAAAACATCCCGGCTGTAACTACCGCCCGATTCTAGTCTTAGACAATTTAGACAAGTTAGCGGCACTAGCCGCCCTCATTAAATCTAAAAATATCAGTAGTTTAGTCGTCAGCGACGATTTTAATAATCAAGATTTAAAAGAAGTTCTTTTTAGCGGCCTGACTTATAATATCAATTTTTTTAATTATCCGGACTTTTATGAACTTATCACCGGGAAAATTCCGGTCGAAGCGATCGGCCCGAGCTGGTTCCTAGAAAATATTAAAAATAATGAAAAAAAAGCTTATAACTTCAGCAAACGCTTGCTGGACCTCGTTTTAGCTCTCCTAGTCTTAATTATTTCTCTTCCCCTCTGGCCGCTTATTGCTTTAATGATAAAATTAAGCAGCCGCGGCCAAGTATTCTTTAGCCAATTAAGATCCGGGCAACATGGCACAACTTTTAAAATAATCAAATTCCGAACCATGCGGATAGAAAATAACCAACAGGCGCCGACGGAAAAAAATGATGAGCGCATTACTTGGTTCGGCTCTTGGCTCCGAAAAACTCGCTTCGACGAAATACCTCAAGTTATTAATATCCTTAAAGGCGAAATGAGCTTCATCGGTCCGCGGCCGGAACGACCGGAGATCGTCACGGAACTAGAAAGTCGCATTCCTTTCTATAAAACCCGCCTACTAATCAAACCCGGCCTAACCGGCTGGGACCAAATTTCTGGCGAATATCATTCCGCCTCTGCCGCCGACAGTTGGGAAAAATTACAATACGATTTATTTTATTTAAAACAGCGCTCTCTCTATCTTGACCTCGCTATCACTCTAAAAACCTTAGCAACGATGCTGAGCCAAGCCGGCCGCTAAAAATTTAGAGGCCTTAAATTTTAATTTATGAAGAAAGCCTTAATTACCGGGATCACTGGCCAAGACGGATCCTACTTAGCGGAATTATTATTAAGTAAAGACTACGAAGTTCACGGCATTATCCGGCGCGCCTCTACTTTTAATACCGAGCGAATAGATCATCTTTATAAAGATCCTCATTTAAGCGACGTCAAATTATTTTTACATTACGGCGATATCGCCGACAGCAGTAATATCAGCCGCCTAATAGAAAAAATTCAGCCGGACGAAATTTATCATCTGGCCGCCCAAAGCCATGTCCGGGTTAGTTTCGATTTACCAGAATATACCGGGGATACCACCGGGCTCGGGACAGTACGGATCTTAGACGCAATTAAGAACTCCGGCCTTAAAACTAAATTCTATCAAGCTTCTTCGAGCGAGATGTTCGGCCAAGTCGCTCCCGAAAATTTACCGATTACAGAAAATACTCCTTTCCAGCCTCGTTCTCCCTACGGCTGTGCCAAGGTCTACGCTTACTGGATTACTAAAAATTATCGAGAAAGTTATAATCTCTTCGCGGTTAACGGCATATTATTTAACCACGAATCACCGCGGCGCGGCGAAACTTTCGTGACTCGAAAAATTAGCCGCGGGCTCGCCCGCCTTAAACTCGGTAAAGAAAAAACCCTCTTTTTAGGCAACCTCGACGCCCAGCGCGACTGGGGTTACGCGCCGGATTATGTCGTCGGGATGTATTTAATGCTTCAGCAAACCAAACCAGATGATTATATTTTAGCTAGCGCGGAAACCCATACGGTTAGAGAATTCGTCGAGGCCGCCGGCCAAGCTCTAGGCATGAATATAATTTGGCAAGGCAAAGACTTAAACGAAAAAGGCATTGATAAAAATACTGGCCAAACTATTATTGAAATCGATCCGAAATATTTCCGGCCGGCCGAAGTTGATATTTTACTCGGCGACCCGAGTAAAGCCAAAAACGCTTTAAACTGGGAAGCCCGGGTTAAGTTTACTGAACTCGTTAAAATAATGGTGGCAGCCGACTTCGATAAAGAAAAAAATAAAAATGATTAACAAAAATTCCAAAATCTATATCGCCGGTCATCAGGGACTAGTCGGTTCCGCCTTAGTCCGCGCCCTGACTAAGCAAGGTTTTAATAATCTACTTACCCGCTCACACCAAGCGCTAGATTTAAAAAATCAAAACCAAGTCAATAATTTTTTTCGACGCTGTCGGCCCGACTATGTTTTTTTGGCGGCGGCGAAAGTCGGCGGTATTTTAGCCAACCAAACTTATCCGGCGGAATTTATTTATGATAACTTAGCGATTGAACTCAACGTTATCCAAGCCGCTTATCAAAATAAAGTCAAAAAATTATTATTTTTAGGGTCGTCTTGTATTTATCCGCGCGACGCTAAACAGCCGATTAAGGAAGAATATCTCCTGAGCGCGCCGCTAGAAAAAACCAATGAAGCTTACGCGATCGCGAAAATCGCCGGTTTAAAAATGTGCGAATTTTATAACCAACAATATAATACTAGTTATATTACCGCCATGCCAACTAATCTTTACGGCCCGCACGATAATTTTAATCTTAATAATGCCCATGTCTTGCCGGCCCTAATCCATAAATTTCAGGAAGCGAAAACAAAGAACCAAGCGACGGTCATCCTCTGGGGTAGCGGCCAACCGCGGCGAGACTTTCTTTATATTGACGACTTAGCGAGCGCTCTTATCTTCTTGCTAGATAAATATGACGGCCGCCGCGGACCAGTCAATATTGGCAACGGGCGGGATTTAAGCATTAAAGAACTGGCTGAAAAAATAAAAAAGCTGACTGGCTTCACCGGAAAAATTACTTGGGACAAAACTAAACCTGATGGCACACCCCGCAAACTACTAGCAATTAACCGTTTAAAAACCCTCGGCTGGCGACCGCAAATATCGTTAACTCATGGGCTAAAAATAACTTACGACTGGTTTTTAAAAAATGAACAAAAAATAAAAAAATAAACATGTTAGAATACTTAAAGTTAGAAAACTTAAAAACTAAAATTCTCCAGCCCGGTTTCCAGCGCTATTTTAAAAACACTAGCTGGATGTTTCTCGGGCAATTTTTTAGTTTAGCAGTCTCCTTTTTTGTCGGCACTTATATCGCCCGCTATTTAGGACCAGAAAATTTTGGCGCCATGAACTACGCGCTCAGTTTCGTCGCTCTATTTGGCTTCTTAGCCGGTTTCGGAGTAGAAAATATTCTTAATCGAGAATTAATAAAATTTCCGGAAAAAAGGGATGAACTACTCAGCGCTGGTTTTTGGTTAAAATTAGGCGGCGGACTCCTCGCTATTATTATTATTAATTTAGTCTCCTGGACTTTTAATCAAAGTTATCTAATTCGGTTATTAATTTTTATTTTTTCCTTAACCCTCGTCGGACAAAGTTTCACGGTTATTAATATTTTTTTTCAATCCCAAGTTCTAGCGAAAAAAGCAGTAGTCATACAGTTATCAGTCACCCTAATTTCCGCTATCCTTAAATTAGTCCTCATTGGTCTTAATCTGGGAGTAATCTGGCTCACCGCCGTTTATATTTTTGACAGTCTGACTTTAGCGCTCGGCTTATTATTTATTTATTATAAAAATTATAAAACTTTTTTTTATCGACAATTGAACAAAGGGGTCGTTAATCTTCTCCTGCGCGATTCGTGGCCGATTATGCTAACGGCGATAGCGGTGACGACCTATTCAAAAATTGATCAAATTTTTATCAAACAACTTTTAGACACCACGGCCGTCGGCCTTTATTCCGTTTCCGCTCGGCTGACTGAGGCCTGCTGTTTCATCCCTAGCATTATCTGCGCTTCCTTATTCCCTTCGATCGTCAACGCCAGAGACAATCAAGACAACTACTTAGCTCGATTAAAAAAATTATTTTTACTGATTTCATTAATCGCTATTTTTATCGCCTTAGTTTTATTTGTCTTAGCGGAACCAATTATCCGGTTACTTTTTGGCACCGCCTATTTACTATCCGTCGCTACTTTTAAAATTTACCTCTGGTCGATTATCCCCAGTTTTTTAATGATCGTGGTTAACTATTATTTAATCGCCGAAAACCTCACCCGACTCTACTTGTTTATAACCGTCCTAGGTGCCGGGCTCAATATTATCTTAAATATCCTCCTTATTCCCCATTATGGTATACTGGGAAGTGCTCTAGCGACTCTCATCTCTTACAGCGCGGTGCCACTATCGCTCTTACTCTTTCCAGTTATTAGAGTAAAAATAAATAAATTTCAATCTTAAATATGTCTAGTATCCGACCAACTTGGCGATCTATTTTAACGGCCCTTAGAACAACTTTGGCCGAATATAATCCCCATTATAAATTTAACTACACTAACTACTGGGAAAAACGCTATCGCCAAGGCGGCAATTCGGGCTTAGGTTCTTACGGTGTCTTAAGCGATTTTAAAACAAACATTATCAATAAATTTATTCAAGAATACCAAGCCGAAACTATGATCGATTTTGGCTGCGGCGACGGGCAACAAATTAAAAATATAAAAATAAAAAAGTATCTCGGCCTAGACATTGCCCCCTCTTCGGTACAAATGTGCCAAAAGCTATACTCAGATGACCAGAGCAAAAGCTTTATTCTTTACCATCCCCAGAGTTTTTTTAATAATTTTATTAAAGCGGATTTAGTCATCTGCCTGGATGTGCTCTATCATATAACGAGCGAAGTCGATTTGAAAAAAACGCTGACCGATATATTCTCTTGCGCTAATAATCTGGTTATTCTCTACACCAATACAGAAAATTTTAACTATCGTCGCGGTCGCCATATTGTCTACTGGGATACTTATAAATATTTGAAAGAATTTAAAAATTTCCTTATTTTAGAAACAATCGCCCAAAAATATCGTGACCAATCAGGGGCCGATTTTATAATTTTAAAAAAACTAACTAGTTCAACCGACTAATATGTCCGATTACACTTCTCGTTTTTTCTTAGTTGACGATGAAAAAAATAGCGATTTTTTTTTCCCCCTTCATCCGACCTGGTGGAGTCGTTTTTATGAATATATCTGGGCTAGTAAATTTATAGAAAAAACAGATATTTCTTTAGATGCCGCTAGTGGTATTTGCCATCCCTTTAAGTTTTATCTGGCGGATCATGGCCAGGAGACTCACGCGCTCGACTACGATCCACGAATCCTCGAAGAAGGGGAAATAAAAAAGGAGATATTCGAAGTCTTCGGCGCCACCGGTCTAAATAAAATGACCCCGGAATATTTTCAAAAAATCGTCTACCAAAAAGCGAGTTTAACTAAAATGCCCTACGAAAATAAAAAATTTGATAAAATTTATTGTCTCTCCGTGCTTGAGCACCTCAACGACTGGCCGAATAAATATCCCTATTTTAACGACCACCCTGGCTTTGATAAATTCATCCCCAGAAATATCGAACACTCTCTCCGAGAATTTCGCCGAGTTTTAAAGGATAATGGTTTGATTATCCTGACTTTTGATTATCCAACTATTAACCTCTACTACTTTAAAAGAATTATTGAACGCCTTAATTTGACTTTTGCCGCGGCCGTTGACTTTACTCTCCCGCCTCGCGCCCTCTATTCTCCAGATAAACAATTATATTGTTTCCGGGCTATTTTAAAAAAAATATGATTGGTATCACTAAACTTTCCTCTGGCCGCCTAGGTAATCGGCTCTTCCATTATCACTTTTTAAGACAACTCGCCGCTCAAACCGGCCTGGAATATTTTCATTTAAAATTTCCCGAAGCGCCATTTTTTGTCGGCCTGGAGCAAAAACGGCGGCCGAGTCTTTACCCTTTAATTTTCACGAAAAAAATTACCTTAACCGCCGCTCAAGTCGGTCGGCAAAAGCCAATCGAGCTTTTACGATTAATCACGGAAAAAAATGCGGAAAATTATAATATTATCCTCCAGCCACCATTTCTCGGCAATGTTTTTTTCGACTATTTATTCTTTCCGCCCCAAAATTTCATAGAAATAAAACCGAACTATCAAAAAGAATTTACCTTTATCACCACCAATAAACTAGTAATCGGCCTACATTTCCGCGGTACTGATTTCGCCGCCTGGAACGCTCGCGCTTCTTTAAAATTCAACTATTATCAAAAAGCAATCGAATATTGTCTGGCTAATTTCCCTGGTCAAAAACTAGTTTTTGTTCTTTTTACTGATGACCAGAACTTCCCCGCCTACTTAGAAACAAGCCATTTTTTACAAAATAATAAACAAGAATTTTACCAAAGCGATAATTTAAATTTACCCATCATTGATTTTTATCAACTATCGCAATGTGATGTTTTAATTTCCTCTCCCAGCACTTTCGCTATCTTAGCAGGAGTAATCGGCAAACCTAAAAAAATCATTCACAGTCAAGAGTGGCTTGATTATATGACGGAGCAAAACGATCCTTTTTGGGTTAAATTGCGTCAAACCGACAATCCTTATTATTCCCTGTGGCACGCCTGTTAACATTATTATATGATTTATCTTAAGACAATTTTTTCGGCCGCCGCGGAAATAAAATATCTAAAATTAAATATTCGGGAAGCTTTCCCTTATATCGATAAATTTATTATCTGCGAATTTAATCGAACTCATACTGGTGCCACCCGCGAATTAATTTTTAATAATTACTACTCGGAATTTTCGGCGAGCGAACAAGCCAAAATTATTTATTTAGGCGTCGAGGCTGCTTCTTTTATTAAACCGGCTCAAGACAACCGCCAGCAAGCTCATAAAAATGAAAAAATTATGCGGGGTTATTTCGCCTCTCAAATTAAATTAGCTAATAATGATATAATCTTTTCTGTGGACGCGGATGAAATAATCTTTGGTCAAAAATATCCTCAGCTCATCGCTCAGCTTAAATTCTGGCGACCAGCTATTCAATTACCTCTCTACCAATTTTACTACCGACTTAACTATCTCTGGGCTAATAATAAATTCATTGCCCCAACGGTCTGCCGCGCCTGGTATTATAAATTCCGTTATCCCGGCCAGTGGCGTTACGCCGGTTGGATTTATCCCGAAATAACGGGCTGTCATTTCTCCTGGTGCTTAACGATTCCCGAAATGCTTGCTAAAATAAAGGGGTATGCCCACCAACAGGATTATCAATCTCTCGCCCAAACCGAAATTTTAACCGCGGCGGTCGAGAGTAAAACCTACCCCTTTGACCCTCAAGTCGACTTTCAAATCAAAGTTTTAGATCTAAATAAAGATAAAAGTTATTTTCCGCCGACTCTTTACGAAATCTTAGACGATTTTAAGAGTCTAATCGCTAAAAAATAACCAGCCTCAATTATGAAAATTGGCATAGTAACAACCTGGCAAGAACGCGGCGCGGCTTATGTCTCCCGCCAGTACCGCGAGTCACTGCAGACTGACCATGAAATTTTTATTTATGCCCGCGGTGGTGAACATTATGCTATCGGTGATAAATATTGGGACGATCCTACAGTTACTTGGGGCAAAAAGATACCTCTCCACGTCGCCATGTCCATTGATTTAGCGGATTTTAAAACCTGGATTCTAAAAAATAAACTAGATCTGGTCTTTTTCAACGAACAACAGTGGTGGGACCCGGTCCTATTATGCCAAGACTTGAAAGTTAAAACCGGTTCTTATATTGACTACTACACACCGGAAACCGTGCCTCTTTTCGCCATTTATGATTTTCTAATCTGCAATACCAAACGGCATCAGAGCGTTTTTTCTTGGCATCCTCAAGCAGTATACATACCCTGGGGGACGGATTTAAAAATTTTTCAACCACATAGTTCCGCCCCGGCTAATCCGGGACTAGTCACGTTCTTTCATTCCGCCGGCGTCAGCCCGGAAAGAAAAGGGACTGATTTAGTTATTAAGGCTTGGGCCAAGATCACGGGACCGGCCCAATTACTCATTCACACCCAAATTGACTTAACTAAAACTTATCCTGAGTTGACTGACTTAATAACCGAACTAATCGCCCAACAAAAATTAAAATTTTACCAAGGAACGGTGACAGCGCCCGGTCTTTATCATTTAGGCGATATTTATGTGTACCCTTCCCGCTTAGACGGCATCGGTTTAACCCTACCAGAAGCGCTAGCCTGTGGCTTACCGGTAATCACGAGCGATAACCCGCCCATGAACGAATTTATCGACGAAAATAATGGACAATTAGTAAAAATCGACAGTTGGCGGCCGCGCTCCGATAACTATTACTGGCCGCTCTGTGATCCTAATTTAGAAAGTTTAACCGAAAAAATGCAATTTTATATTGACAATATCGCTAGCTTATCTAATTATAAGAAGCAGGCGCGACGCTCGGCCGAAGAAAAACTTAATTGGCAAGTTAATAGTCAACCCCTAGTGAAGCTTTTCCCAGAATTTAAAATAATCGATTCCGCCCAAAAAAACTCCGCCCGACAAGCGATAATTAATTACGAAGCGCAGCGATCTAATCGGGCCACTAAATTATATCGTCGTTACCCCGGGCTTTTTCGACCTTTCAATTGGTTATGGCCTTTAATTAAACAAAGATATATCCAAAAATAAATTTATGAAAACTATTCTCTTTGTTTTCGGTACTCGACCGGAAGCGATTAAGCTAGCCCCCTTAATCATCAGGATGAAAAAACAAAAAAGATTTTTTAACGTTAAGGTCTGCGTGACCGGCCAACATCGAGAAATGTTGGATCAGATTTTAAGTTTTTTTAAAATCGTACCTGACTTCGATTTAAACCTGATGAAAAATAATCAATTTCTGTTCGATCTTACCGCCAGCTCGTTAAAAAATATGGATACTATCTTAGAGGAGATCAATCCGGATATTTTAATCGTCCAGGGGGATACTACTTCCGCTTTCGTCGGCGCTCTCGCCGCTTTCTATCGCCGCATAAAAATCGCTTATCTCGAAGACGGCCTCCGTAGTTTTAATAAATATTCGCCTTTTCCTGAAGAGATTAATCGTAAGATGATCAGCCAACTCGCGGACTTCCATTTTGCCCCGACTAAATTAGCCGGTCAAAATTTACGCCGAGAAAATATTAAACAGAATGTCTGGGTAGTAGGCAATAGCGTCATCGACGCCTTACGCCACGCGCTTAAAATAATTCACCTGACTAAGAAAAATGATCGGTATCAAAAATTCTTTAATTTTTTAGATTATTCTAAAAAAATAATCTTAGTGACCGGACACCGTCGAGAAAGTTTCGGAAAGCCTCTCGAAAATATCTGCCGCGCCTTAAAAAATTTAGCGGAAAATTATCCCGTCCAAATCGTTTATCCCGTCCACCTCAATCCGCGAGTTAAAGAACCGGTTTACAAAATTTTAGGTAATACTGAAAATATCCATCTCATCAAACCTCTGGAATATCCTTACCTCATTTGGTTAATGAAAAAATCCTATTTAATTATTACAGACTCCGGCGGTATTCAAGAAGAAGCGCCGTCTCTTAATAAACCAATTCTTGTCACTCGAGAAGTAACGGAGCGAACGGAGGGCTTAAAAGCCGGAACGGCTAAACTAGTTGGTGCTAACTATAAAAAAATAGTGCAAGAAACCCTGAGCTTACTTAATAATTCTAAAAAATACCAACAAATGGCAAAAATCAAGAACCCTTACGGAGATGGCCGAACTTGTGAACGAATTATTAAAGTACTCAAAAAAAATTCTTAAATTTATGTCTCTTGCTCCCATCGCGCTATTTACTTATAACCGCTTAGAGCATACCCAACAAACTCTCGCCGCTCTAGCCAAGAATGAATCAGCCGCTGAGAGCGATTTAATTATTTTTTCTGATGGTGCTAAGAACGATAAGTCCCTCGCTAGTGTCCAGGCAGTCAGAACCTATTTAAAAACCGTAACCGGCTTTAAAAGCGTTAAAATTATCGAACGCGAAAAAAATCTCGGTTTGGCTGATTCAATTATTAAGGGCGTCACCGAAATCATCCGTCAGTTTACTAAAATAATCGTTTTAGAAGATGATTTAATTACGGCGCCCTATTTCTTAAAATACCTGAACGAAGCCCTCGATCGTTACGCAGAGAACGATAAAATTATTAGTATCCATGGCTATGTCTATCCGACTAAGCGCCCGCTGCCGGAAACTTTTTTTTTAAGAGGGGCGGATTGTTGGGGCTGGGCGACCTGGAAAAGAGGCTGGGACTTGCTCGAAACCGATAGTCAAAAGTTATTAACAGCCTTACGAGCCGAAAAATTAGGCTATGAATTCGACTTAGACGGTTCTTATCCTTATCTCCAGATGCTTAAGGGACAATTAAAAGGTCTAAATAATTCTTGGGCCATTCGTTGGTATGCAACCGCTTTCTTAAAAAATAAACTAACTCTTTACCCCGGACGCTCCTTAGTTTCTAATGCTGGTTTTGATAACAGCGGTACCCATACAGGACGCACCCAAGTTTTTCAGACACTCCTTTCTACCCAACCCATTAAAATCGGCCCCATTCCGATTGAAGAAAATAGCGCCGCTAAAAAAACGATTATAGAATATTTCCGCTCCCCCCGCTTAAGACTCCTTATCTTTTTTATCAATTGTAAATACTACCTCAAAATATTTACAAAAATCTTTAGCGCCCGGGCTTAGTTATTGTCTTTATGCCAACTAAAATAAAACAAATCATCGATCGACATTTTTTCCGACCGGCCTGGTATTCCGTATTAATTAATCCGTATTTTATTGCCCGCTACGGTTTACTTAAAAAAATAAAAAAATTTGCGGCCGCTGATTTTACGTCACAAACGATTCTAGACGTCGGTTGCGGTTCGAAGCCCTACGCTAGTTTATTTCCGGGGGCGACATATATCGGTATCGATATTGCTGGCGGCGGACATTTTGACCAAGCGAAAATAGTCGATAAATTTTATAACGGCACCACTATCCCCTTTCCGGATAATAATTTTGACGCGGTAATCTGTACTGAAGTTTTAGAACACGCTGGGGACCCCGAAAAACTCCTGAGCGAAATCAGACGAGTTTTAAAAACTAACGGTCAAGTTTTTCTCACTATGCCCCTGGTTTGGAGCGAACACGAAATCCCTAACGATTTTCGCCGCTTCACTCGTTACGAGCATAAACGGATCTTTGCCAAGTCCGGTCTCACTATTGAAAAACTGGAAGAAACGAGCGGCGTCTTTCGGGTCTGTGGCCAACTTATCGCCGCTTTTATTTTTGAAAGATTATTTTTAAAAAATAAACCGTTTAAACTCTTAAGCGCGCTTATTCTCTGTTTTCCGATTCAAATTATTTTTATTATTTTAGATTTTATTTTTAGAAACTCCTGGCTGACTCTAGACTACGCCATAACGGCTAAAAAATAATCTTATGCTTTATAATTTTTGTACCCTATTCGATAAAAATTATGCTTTCCGCGGGCTGGCCCTACATGATTCTATTGTCCGCTACTGCCCCGACTTTCAACTCTATATTCTCTGCTTAGACGCAGAAACTTATGATTTATTAAAAAAATTAGCCTTAAAAAATACTATTTTAATTAAACTGAGCGATATTGAAGATACTCAGTTGCTAGCGGCAAAAGCTAATCGTTCGCGCGGTGAATACTGCTGGACCTTAGGCTCAGTCTTTACCAATTATCTATTAAAAAATCAACCAGAATTAACTGATTTAGCTTATCTTGATAGTGATATTTATTTCTATTCTTCGCCGCAGCCAATTTATGACGAATTAGGTTCCGATTCCGTCTTAATTATTCGACATAACTACGAGGAACGCCTTAAATACTTAGAAAAATCCGGTATTTATAACGTCGCCTTGATTATTTTTAAAAATAACGAGATTGGACAAGCGGTTTTAGCGCAGTGGAGCCAAGCTTGTTTAAAATGGTGCTATAATAGACATGAGGAGGGAAAATTCGGTGATCAGATGTATTTAGACACTTGGCCTCAAGATTTCGCCGGCATTCATGTCTTAAAACATCCCGGCGCTAACGTCGCTCCTTGGAACGCTAACCGCTATCATATTCGAGAAAATAACGGCCAAATTCTAATTGATAATCAGCCCTTAATTTTCTACCACACTCATACTCTAAGAATCATCGCGCCGCAAAAATATGAGCTCCATTCTTCTTTTTACCGCCTCAACCCTATTATTGAAAAAATAATTTATCGCCCCTACACGACCAAGCTCGATCAAGTAATCGCTCAAGTTAAAATCGTCGATGCGAAATTTAACTACGGTTATCGTTCTCCTGAAGGCCTACTCGATAAATTTAAACAAATTCTTAAAAGATTAGCGGTCGCCCTTTATTTTTCTCATAAAAAATATGAATAAACCAAAAATCAAATTACCAAAAATAAAAGTTAAGAACTCCGGCCTCATCACTTTACAGTTTTTTGATGATTTTCCCGACGGTAATTTAGTCATCGCTGAAGCTTTAAAAAACGTGCCCTTCGCGATTAAACGACTTTATTTTATTAATCATCTTTTTAATAAAAAGGCAAAACGGGGCCATCATGCTCATAAAAAACTCGAACAAATTATTTTTTGTCTTAACGGCTCTTTTACCATTAATCTCGATGACGGAAAAACTAAACAGAGTTTAAAAATAAACAGCCCGTATTATGGTCTACGGCTCGGCCCCGCTCTTTGGCATACTATGTCTAATTTTTCGGCTGATTGCGTTATTTTAGTTATCGCCGCCGATTATTATCAGGAGTCCGATTATCTTAGAAATTATGAAGATTTTAAAAAATTTGTTAACCGATAAACTAGCAACCCCACCGACCAAGCACGTCCCCTTCTTGGATTTAACTCGGGAATGGGCTTATTTTGAAAATGATTTTTTAGCGGCCTTTAAAAAATTCGGACGAGCGGGAATTTATATTCTCGGCTCCGCGACCGCTACCTTTGAACAAAATTTCGCCGCGGCGAACGGTTATAAATACGGCGTAGCCGTTTCCACTGGCTTAGCGGCGCTCGAAGTAGCTCTTTTAGCACACGGCCTAAAACCGGGGGATAAAGTTATCACGGTCGCCAACAGCGCCGTCGCCACTAGTTTAGCGATTTCTAATATCGGCGCCCGGCCAATATTTTGCGATATTAAAGACAATTATTTAATTAATGAGAATAAAATCGAAGCTTTAATTACTAACAAAACCCGCGCGATTTTACCGGTTCATTTATTCGGACAAATCGCCAATCTCGCCGAAATTAATCGCCTAGCCGCGCGACATCAGCTCATCGTTATTGAAGACGCCTGCCAAGCGCACGGCGCTAATTTTACGGGCGCCGGAGTAATTAATACTAAAGCTTTCAGTTTTTATCCGACTAAAAATTTAGGCGCTCTAGGGGAGGGCGGATTAATTCTCACTAATGACGAAAAAATCCGCGACTTTGCAACTGTCTATCGTAATTACGGGCAACAGGGCCGCTATCAACACTTAATCCCAGGCAATAATTATCGCGCGGACGCCCTCCAATGCCTTTTTCTAAATTTAAAATTAGCTAAACTAGCTGATTTTATTAAAACCCGCCAAACAATCGCTCAGAAGTATATTACTGAATTAACTAATCTCAAAGATTTAATTCTACCCGAATTCTCTTCTAACCATTCCTATCATCTGTTCGTCATCCGCCTCCAGAACGAAAAACGCGACGCTCTGCGCACCTACTTAAATTCTCAAGGAATTGAAACTTTAATCCACTATCCAACCGCCATTCACCGTCAAGCCTGTTATGCTCCGCAATATCCTGATCTACGTTTAGAAAAAACTGATGCCTTTCAAAAAGAAATATTGTCCCTGCCTTGCTATCCTTTTTTAAAAACGACCGAACAGGACTATATCATCAAAAAAATTAAAGAATTCTTCAGTTAATCTACGCGCTCGTCTAATATGAAAATTTCAATTATCACCCCAACTTATAACAGCGGCGCCACGATTGGCGATACTCTTAATAGTCTCCTCCAACAAACTGGGGTCGAATTAGAATATATTGTTATTGACGGCGCTTCGAGCGATAATACTCTAGATATTATCCGCGCCTACTCGGCTAAAATTGGCATTACTCTCCTCTCCGAGCCTGATCAAGGACTATACGAGGCAATGAATAAAGGCATAAAGTTAGCGACGGGCGACATTATCGGCATCTTAAATTCTGATGATTTTTATAAAGACGAATCAATTCTTAAAAAAGTAGTTCATTGTTTTGAGGAGAATCCTGACTGCCAGGCTTGTTATGGCGATTTAGAATTTGTTGAACGAGATAATCCTAAAAAAATAGTCAGATTCTGGCGAGCCGGTAAGTACGCCGCCCAAAAATTAAATAGTGGCTGGACGATTCCTCATCCGACTTTATTCGTCCGACGGGAAGTTTATCAACAGTACGGCGCCTTCCGCCCGGATTTTAAAATCGCCGGTGATTATGAACTCATTCTCCGTTTGCTAAAAAAAGAAAAAATATCGACTTTTTATTTACCGGAAATTCTGGTTTGTATGCGCAGCGGCGGTCGGAGCGGCCGTAACTTAAAACAACGGCGTGCCGGTTGGCGCGAGCTTAAACTAGCCTGGCGAATCAACAACTTTAAATTACCACCGCTGTTTATCATCCGCCGCCTACTTAGTAAAATAAGACAATACTTCTAAAAATTTGTTATAATATAAATATGGACAATAATCCGTCTTTTATTTTTACTATTATTGGCCGCTTAAGCTGGCTAGGCAACTGGCTATTTTTATTTATTGCTCTAGTTGAATGTTTTCCCTTTATCGGTGCCTTCTTTCCCGGCGGCACTCTAATATCAATCGGCGGCTTTTTAGCGGCGCAAGGTTATTTTAAAATTGAAGAAATAATTATTTTTGCCACGATCGGCGCGGTTATCGGCGATTATTTAAGTTTTTCTTTAGGCCGTTGGGGCGCGCCTTGGCTATCGAGTAAAAAATTAATTAAAGACGAAACGCTCGCTAAAGGAGAAACTTTTTTTGAAAAATACGGAGCGAAAAGCATCCTCTGGGGACGATTTTTTGGAGCGACCCGAGCAGTCGTTCCCTTCATCGCCGGCGCCTCTAGAATGAAACAAAAAACTTTTTTAATTTGGAATTTAAGCGGTGCTGTCGTCTGGGCCGTCTCGAGCGCTCTACTCGGATATTTTTCGGGTAATGTTTTAATTACTATTATTAGAAAATGGTCGCACAAGCTTGGCTTTCTATTACTTCTAGCCTTAGCCAGCTGGCTAATATACTGGCTAGTTAAAAATCACGGCCAGAATATCTGGCAATACTTTAAGAAGCAAAGCCAACTATTTACTAGTAAAGTAACCTCCTCGCGCCTGGTCCGTAAACTTGATAAAGATAAAATAGTCGCCTCCGAACTTTCCCAAAAAAGTACGAGCCAAGAATGGTTCTTCGGAATTTTCTTATGGGTAATCGCCCTCGTCATTATTTACGTTCTAACTATGTTTGTTGATTTATTTTAGCACAGCTTCGCCGCCAAACGCCCACACCCATTAACGCGGGTAGTTTTCACCTGTAATAAATAAAGCCAATCCGAGGGGACTGGCTTTTACATTGTTGAGGCTGTTGAGCTAAGTTGAGCCGAGTTGAGTCGGCTTAGATCTAAATATAATTTAGGAAAATCTTTTTAGGAGAATCTTCCTCTATTTTCGCTGCGCTTTTGAATTGATTCAACGGCGCGGCCAGGATTGTGAGGAACTTTCCCTCGCAAAAAATATTTTTGTGAAGAAACTTGTCGTATAGATTTGTTATGAGAACCAGAAAACCCGGAAGGTAAATTGTTAAGATCTAACGAGAATAACAGACCAATTGTGTTTTTCATGATAACTGACCCTTTTGTGATTTGGATTAAAAAGAAAAATTATTTATTAAAGCCAACAATGTAAAATAATAATACCTCTTTATTCTATATCAGTCAATAGCATTTAATAAATATTAGCCAATATAAAACCTCGCTGTTAGACGAGGTTTTTTAATAACCTAATTGACGACATTAACGATTAATTTTTAATTCCCAAAACACACATTTTTTTGAGGGCTTTATGATCAGTAATAGCTACCAACCTCAAAACTCGAGAGCCGCTTTCCATCCCTAAATACGGCATCAGGGTAATTAAGGAAAACCCTGGGAAATGACTGGCCGGAGCGACAATAGGAAAAAAGCGCTGAAAGCCAGGATATTTAAAGCCGAGAACTAATAATTCAGCTAAATTAGCCGCTCGACAATTTCTATCCTTTAGTCCTCCGGATAAACTAATACCGGAATTAAAAGAAAATAAAACGCCAATACGTTTTATAGAGCTAACGCTGTTTTGACCATTAATCGAATTACTAATTTCTTGATCAACGGCAAAATATTCGCTAGCTTTAATAAGATGAGCCAGAGGTTTATCCTCATAATCTAGAGGAATCCCGGTTTTTATTAGATTAGCCAAAAAACAAAAATTTTCTATCGGCCGGTTTGCTTGAGCATCTTCCATTTTAGTCCCTTTCAACTTAAATTTTTAAAAAACCACATTTAATAAATAGCTAGAATATTTATATAACTTTTCTATTTATCTGTCAATAGGAACACTTGGCGCCAGTAATATTACCGTACTGCTAGCGAGCTTGCCCGGGCCTTTAGGATCATACCCATTCTTAACTTCTTCCCCGTCCGAATAGGAGTCGCCATCGCTATCTCTATTTAGAGGATCGGTTTGATAAACATTAACTTCCTGGTAATCAGTTAAACCGTCGCTATCAGAGTCAATATTTTGGTCAGACATAACCGGCGAACTAGTAGACAATTCGCCTAAATTCGTACTAGTCGCTAAGGAGGCGTCGCTTGAACTAGCCGTCTCTTTAATACTACTAGCGAGCAGCGGCTCTAAAAATTCTTGCATCATTTGCGCCACAGTTCTAGAATATTCCGGTTCTTTAACAGTCAGCGGCGAGTTAAAATTTTGACCGGATAAAACTAAAGTTATTTTTTCTACCTTAATAGGATCATCCGCTTTATCTTTCAGGGTAAAATTAAAAGATATTTTATAGGGTAAAAAATCCGTTTGGCCGATCCAAATCTCCCCGGTCGCTAAGTCGATTCGATCAATATTTTTTTTGATGGGGGCGATATCTTGGTCGTTTAAATCCTTAGCTAATAGTATTTTATTAGCTTTAATAATAAAAGTTTCCAGACCGGTTTTATCAACCGCAAAACTATAATGATAAGTAGCGGAATTATTTATTTGTTCGCTCGCCAGAACACTATTAAGCTTAAAAGCCGCCGACTCAATTAAAGCGTCTTTCAGTTGTTCGGATCTGGCAAACCACTGCGCTAAACTATTTTTATTATCCGTTGTCGTACTAACCACTGGTTCGTTAACATCTGCTAGCTTACTCAAATCAGTCGCCGTCTCTAATTTCAGCCACTGATTTTTTAAAATACTAGGGTCAATAAAACCTAAATTCGGTAAATCTAAATTTAGATATACCCAATTATTAATCAAACGCGTCTCTAAAGCGAATTTCGCTCCGCCCGCTATCTCCGAGGAACGCGCTTCAAAAATTAAGGAATTTTTTAGATTAGTCTGAAAATCAGTTTGGCCAATTAAATTAAGAGTAAGTTCATGAATATTTTTCGAGGCGTCCGGACCGCTAAAAGAAGCGCCGAAAAGAGAGCTGGTCGAATTTTTGTCAATTATATCCAGATAAGCCTGACTATTAATAAGCGACTCGCTAATCTTATATTCTACTTTTATTTCACTAGAATAAGTTAAGGATTGAACGCTGCCTAGACGAGCGACCATCTTATTTAAGACTCTTTGAGGCGAAGGAAAATAATAAAAATAAGCTAAGGCTCCCGCGCCTAAAAACAAAACACCTAAAACGGAAATTATTATAATCGAGGTTCTATTAAATTTAATAGTCGGCCAGGACCAGGACTTTTTTATTTTGCCCGGCGGCGTGACTTTAGTTTCTGCCTTCACTAAATTTTCGGTGACCGGCGACTGCGTCATCGGTTGGGCTATCGGTTGAACCGTCGGTTGAACTATCGGCTGAGTCGTCGGCCGAACTATTGATTGGGCGGTTGATTGAACTGCTGATCGGTCTGGTCGAACTGATAAAAACTCAGCAAAGGCCTCATTAATATCAGCGGCCGACCAACCAACTTTTGTCAGTTCTGCACTAATTTGATCTTTATTAAAATTTTGGTCGGAACACTTTTTAATATAGTCGAGTAACTGTGGCTTAGCCATATTTTTCAAAAATATCTATTAAATTAGTCAAATATATATTTAAATTATAACATAAAATAACTAAAACAGATATTAAGGAGCGCTAAAAGTCTTCCTGAGTGATAAATTCGTCTCTTAGAATAGCCTAAGAGAAAACAAGATTTAATAAAAATGGTTCAATCGCCAGTACTAATAAAAAAGAGACAGCCCCTGTCTCTTTATGTCCCCCACAATCCTTCAATTTTTAGCTGATACTCACGCATCGGCACATTTAGCTGACTCTGGATCTCTTGAATGATCTCCGGTGATACCGCTTCATCGGACCGGAATTCAATTCCATAATAAGTGTGAGCATTACAATGAGTTTGATCAAGAACCAAAATTCCGTGATGAAAATGTATCTTTTTTCGAACTGTGTTCGCTAGGCCGATACAACGAACTGGCCTCTGAAGAAAAGATATATTTCTTCTAATTTCTCCATTTGGTACTAAACCTTGGAAGAGTAGACGAAACTCCTCATCAGAAATCCGCTGTGACATTTCTACATGTTTCTCCCCTTTATATTTCTTCAATTCTAAAGAGTATTCACCTTTTCTCTCCCGAACTCTTAGACGAAATTGCTGACTATAAAGATCAGCCTTATTCTGACAATCGTCAGTATCAAAATATAAATAAAATACCTCCGACCAATCACCCCTATATTCAAATTTTTTCACTAATATTAGAAATTCTTCCCCGGTAATTTTGATCTTAAGTCGGCAAGGGGGCTTGCCGTATTTTTTCTCTCTTTTCATGACAGCTCCCAAATTTTTAAATTGTTAAATTAACTACTAAATACTAAGATAATAATCTTACAATAATAATATAATTTTGTCAAGTTACTGAGAGGGCTGGAGCGTCCAGGAAGTTACCATTCTTAAACTCCAACCATAACAGAATAAACCTGCCGCCGGGCAGGTTTATTTTGTTAACGGAGAGAAAGGAACTATATCCAAACTTAAATGAGAGAAAATACCAATAATTTTAAATAAATTTGCTATTTAAAATTTCTTATTAAAATATCTAACCCTTCATCTAAAAGTTCTTGCGAAATAGTAAGGGGCGGCATAATTTGCATATTGTCTTTGCTTCCAACAACTACGTGAAGCCCCGCGGCAAAACAGGCTTTTTGTATTCTTGAGCACGTTTCAGCGTCTTTAAATCGGGCACCAATTTCCAAACCCATTCCTCCTACATCGACCAAGATATCTCCAATATGAGCTTTTAATTTTTCTTTGACGTAACTTCCCTTTTTCTCCGCCATTTCCCAGGTTTTATCTCTTAAATGAATTTGCAACACTTTTAAAGACGCGGCGCAGGCAATCGGAGTCCAACCAAAAGTTGAAACTAAAATTGATTCTGAAAATGCTTTCTCAAATATTTCTGATTTTCCAACGACGGCGCCGATGGCGGAAGCGCCGTTAGATATTCCTTTGGCCAGAGCGATCATATCAGGAACAACATTTTCATGCTGAATTGCAAAAAGTTTTCCGGTCCGAGAAAATCCCGTTCCCACTTCATCAACGATAAGTAGCGTCCCATATTTTAAAGTGAGTTCTCGAAGTTTTGTAAGAAAACCGGGATAAGCCAGGAGCGTTGAGCCCCAACCAGTAATAATCCCTGGTTCTGTGACAACGGCGGCAACATCTTTTTTGGCAAGGATTTCTTCAAAATCTAAAAGAAATTTTTGCCAATCTGCAACGCTAATTTTATTATGGGGGAAAACAATAGGCGCAATCTCCGGGACTAAAGGCTCGAGTTTAGAATGTGAATTTTTTGGATATCCAATAGCTAAAGAAGCAAATAATTGCCCGTGATATTGAGCATTAAAACCAATAATTTTGCTTCTCCCTGTATATACGCGAGCGACTTTAATTGCCGCTTCTACTGATTCAGTCCCGCTAGTTTCTTTAATACAAGCATCTAGTTCTTTTGGCAGCGCTTCGGTTAATGCTTTGGCGTATTCTTCTTGAATTGGATCTGACCCCCAAAGAAGTCCTTGCACATTTTTCTTAGCCTGTTCAATTATTGCTTCCCTCACCTCGGGATTGTTCCAGCCTAGATTAGTGACATTCCAGGCGGATGAAAAATCAATATATCTCTTTCCGTCTCTATCCCAAATTAAAGAGCCTTCGGCTTTTGAGAGCGGAAGATAATCATATTTTCCCTTGAAATCTCGATAAACAATGCTATTTTCGATCATATTATGCCTCTTTATTATAGCATAGATGGTTTTAAGGGGTAATGCTCCTCGCTAGAAAATAGCCCGTGTTTAGGGCTATTTGTAAATTGCGGAGAGGGAGGGGGTGTGGGAACGGTTATTTACAATTTACCTTCTTTTATAAGTTCAATTGACCCCTTGCCAGTTTGATTTTTTAGTACTATCTCTTTTTCTTCAAGAGCGTCATGTATTCTCGCAATTTGTTTCTGAGAGATATTAGCAGGAATGTCTTTAATATTAAAATACCCAATTTTATCAGCCTCTTCGTTTAAAGTTAATTGACCGCCAACAACTCTACAAATAAAAGAAAAAACTAATTCTCCTTTGTCTGGCTTGTTATAGATTCCTGCCAGCCTAGTTATTTCAACTTTTAAGCCAGTTTCTTCTCTGACTTCCCGGACAACGCATTCCCAGGGGGATTCTCCGGTCTCCATTGTTCCTCCAGGTAAGTTCCATAAGTCATAGTCGCAGCGATGGCAGAGTAAAATTTTGTTATTCTCATCGAAAATAAATCCGAAGGCGGCAACAATAAATTGATCTTTCATGAGATTAAGAAAAAATATTTATATTTTTTTTAAATTTTCTTAAATGTTTACAAGTCTTAATTCGCTACAAAGTTTGCATGTTTGCGGAGGAGGATAGGAAGTAATTAGAACGGCGATTGCTTATAGACAAAATCTATTTATTATCTATTCATTTTCTAAAATACTTATACTTTCCAGTATCCACCCACCTCTAAGTTGATCTTTCATATGTTTTATTTCATCGAAGGTAAACCACTGAGCATCTAATATTTCATCAACAGGAAATTTTAATTCTCCACCCACTATTTTACCTGCAAAAGCATGTTTTACGACATCAGTTGATTGAACATGAAAAATAGCAAGCTCTTTAATTAGCTCCACATCATATCCGGACTCTTCCTTAGCTTCTCTGACAGCCGCTTGTTCCAGCGACTCACCGATATCAACGTGGCCAGCTGGAAAATTCCAGAGCCCATAAGCTTTAGGCTGTTTCTCCTGTAACAATAAAAATTTACCGTCTTGCCTAATAACAACACCAGCGACCACCCCTACTTTTATAGCTTCTTTTTGTTCTTCCATATTTTTTAATACAATAAAATATTATGTTTATTTTTGTAGTGATGGCATTTAATTAAATCTTAGCACCACTCGTTTTAAAGTTCAATCTGCGGAGAGAGTGGACATAGTGGGGACGGCTTTGTATAAAAAGGCTAGTAAATATGGAGATCAAATTATTAAAAAATCAAAAAATGTAGTATAATAAATTCGTATATAAAAATATGAAAAATAAAGTGATTCTCAATATTCTTCTAGCAGCCTTGTTTTTTTCACCTTTTGTGGTTCATGCGGGAGGCGAAAGTTTAGAATTAATAACTTCACCGCTACCGCAAAAAGTTGAGAAATCAGAACCGAAGTCGGAGCCGAAGTCGGAACCAAAATTAGAATCAAAGAATGTTACTTTAGAAACCCGACTGGTACCAGCCGCCGCGCCGTTTACAAAACCTCTACAAACAGGCGCACAGGGTGAAGAAGTAAAAAAATTACAAGAATTTCTTAAACAATTCCCCGATATTTACCCCGAAGGATTAGTTACTGGTTATTTTGGATCGCTCACGGAAAATGCCGTTAAACATTTTCAAATAAAAGAGGGCCTAAAGGCCGAAGGAATAGTTAATCAGACAACTAGAGAAAAATTAAACAAACTTATAATAAACAAACTAACGGGTAATATTGGTGCGACGGGCGCGACAGGGGCAACGGGCGCGACAGGGGCAACGGGCGCGACGGGCATGCCTGGTTGGTCGGGTAGTAGAGGTGCAACCGGTTCTACGGGAGCGACTGGATCTGCCGGGGCAACTGGCTCTACGGGAGCAATTGGCTCTACCGGTGCAACGGGTACAGCGGGTACTATTGGACTGACTGGTACTATCGGGCCTATTGGAGATACTGGAGCTATTGGTTTAACTGGAATAACAGGATTAACGGGACTAACAGGACTTACTGGACCAATTGGAATAACCGGACCAATCGGACTAACTGGATCTGTAGGTATAACTGGTCTTACTGGACCAGCTGGTGCGACCGGTACTATCGGTTTAACTGGAATTATTGGACCCATTGGAGATACGGGGGAAATTGGTTTAACCGGAATCACAGGATTAACGGGACTAACAGGACCAATCGGCGTGACCGGACCAATCGGACTGACTGGATCTGTAGGCATAACTGGTCTTACCGGGCCAACTGGCGCGACAGGCGCGACAGGAGCAACCGGCAGTATTGGAGCAACTGGAGCAAGTGGTCTTGCTGGTTCAACTGGTGCGACAGGTTCAACTGGTGCGGTTGGGGCAACGGGTGCAGCTGGATCTGCCGGGGCAACCGGCAGTATTGGAGCAACCGGCAGTATTGGAGCAACCGGTGATATCGGTGCGACTGGCGCAAGTGGTCTGGCTGGCGCAACGGGGGCTGATTCAATTGTGGCCGGACCAAAAGGAGATAAGGGTGATAAAGGTGATAAGGGCGATACTGGAACAAGCGGCGTAATATCTTCTGCTCAATACGTTCAATTAGGAGCCTTAGCCACAGTCGCTGCCGGTAAGCCATTTACCTACACCACAACCGTTTTATCAACACCAGGAATCACTTCTGAAACTGCTATATTCCCACAATTCGAAGCCAGTGGCACAATTTTTACTTTGGCCAATATCGGGCGCTATGAAATAAATTATCAAATGACATACCCTGAAGATGGCGGCGTTGTCTTATATTTTGGTGCTACGATTACCGATATGGCGCCTCTTCCTTATACGATGATTGGTAAATCGCCGAACGGCTCTGTCAGCGGCAGTGTTATTATCGAAACGACTACCACAAATTCATTTTTAAGCGTTAATGCGGCTGCCGGAAATTCGGCCGCGATTGGCATACCGGGAAATTCTAGCACAACAAATCAAAGCGCCGCAACTGTATCGTTTAAGCAGCTTCAGTGATGATATATTCAATAGCATAATTCAATTTAACCACAAAAAAGTAGACACGTTTCCGTGTCTATTTTATGGAGTACAATTCAAAAATCGGGTATTTTTTGTTAGTGGAGAGGGTGAGACGTAGTTGAGATGGCTATTATGAAAACATAATTTTTTACTAAACATCCAAACTAATTATACCATTATGTTTTTTACTAACTATTTCTCCACAAAACTTTGCCAAATTTGATACCATGCTGTGCGAATATTTCTCTGATGGCGAAAAAAATATCTTAGATGAAAAAGCTTTATTAATTAAACTATCAGCAAATTGGCACTTATCTAAATCACCCGAAAAAATAACTAATTCTAAGTCTTTTAGGACGTCAAATATTTTATGGCTGTATATATCAATATTTTTTATTAAAACAAAACGTTCTTCTAAATCTGAGATATTTTTAATCTCTTTTATTAAATCCCCTTCTTCGCCAGATTCGATAATTACGGCATTCTCAATTTTATCACCTATTTGTTTTCTAAATTCTTCCTTAGCCATAGGGTAAGCCGAAAAAAATAATACTTTATAACCATTTTTTAACAATTCAGCTAATAAACATATACTAAAAAATGACGAACCCGTCTTTTCCGCACCAGAGATTAACATCGGGAAATCACTGGAGTCAAAATTTATTTTTTGATTATTTAATAAAACATTCATATACAAAAAATAGCACATTTGGTGCTATTTTGACAATCTGCGGAGAGAGGGACGTAGTGGGAATAGTAATTTGCCAAAATTATTTATCTACGCCTCTTTTTTAAAATAATCATTCAAAATTTGAATAGCTTTACGAAAAGCCTTTCCCCTATGGTTAACACCAATGAGATCCTTGGGGTTAAATTCGGCGTTAGTTTTTTGATAGTTAAAATCTTTAGCTAAAATTATTGGAGCATAGCCAAAGCTCTTATCTCCTTACAAAATAAAACACCCCGCTGGGGTATTTTATTTTGTACGCGGAGAACTTGGTACTATGTTGGAAAAGAGATTAAGAATAAGACTATTCGTCTTTTTTAATAAATTCTTCCAAATCGTCCCTTAACAATAATCTTGATAATGTCGCATTTTTCTGCAGAGCAAAACTAGGAAGATGGGAGAAGCCCACATATTCTAATTCTTTGCCTAAATGTCTTACTTTTTTAATAGCCGGAATTAAATCCGTATCCGAAGAAATTAAAATAGCAACATCATACAAATCATCATAAGCACCAACCAATAAATCAACGGAAATTTTAACATCAACACCCTTTTCGTGAAATATCCCGCCGTTTTCCATTAAATAGCCTTGCTTAACACGAAAACCCTGATTTTCTAAATGATTAAATAACTTTTGCTGTCCATATCTTTTAGACTGGCTCAAAGAATCCCCTACCTTAGCTCTAACAGCGCCTACATAATAACGATAAGAAACAATAACCCTTTTTCTGGCCAGAAGATTGCATAAACCAAGATAGTCAAACTCGGTAGTTCTTTCAATTTTTAAATCTTTTAATTTGTGATACAAGTTGCTTCCGTCGATATAGATAGCAACTCTTATTTCTTTATCCTTGCCCATATAATGAAAAACCCACCGTGCCCCCTTTCGGAGGCAGGGTGGGTGGTTTTAGTAAAACAAAGGAATTTCTTCATTAATCACCATATTCTGAATGTATTTACATAATAGCATATTGGTATTTTATGTCAATATTGGCGGGGTGCTTGGTACTATATTTATATTTTTTCATATTAAAAATATAATCTTTAGTACTTTCTACGACAAGCTTCGCACTATACCGAAAAGTGGTTACGCCAGGAGTGAGGGGGGCTTTAAAATAAAAATTAAAAGTCACTATTACTCAGATGACTCTCCGTACTTTAAACCAGGGTATTGAAAATCTGTTAATATTCTTCCTCCTTTCACTGCGTCAAATTTTTCATCAAATATTTCTAGGCTTTCGTCAGACCTTGTTATTACCTTATCCTTTAACTCATCATACATCTCAGCCGGAAGTTTCGAAAATCTATAGTCACCCATACGAGCAATGCCCAGAGGATTATCTAGAGGAAGTAAATTTTTTGGGTAATGATGGTAATTATTATTGCCGGAAAAATTTCTAATCAAGTAGGCCGCATCAGACGTCTTTAATAACATATACTTTTCATTAACATCAGACGGGTATACTAATTTTTTATTAAGTTGTTTTTTTGCTTTTTCTTTGAAAACATCAAATTCCCCAGTCGACTCCAAAAATCCGCCGTCTTCATTTTTTTGACTGAGGGCGAATCCTTTTTCTGATGCTTCTTTTTCATTAAAGCCAAGAGTTTTTTCGTAAAAAAATTTATCTTTGCTTTGGTCGTAAAATACGGCATCACCTAAATGTATAAATTTTTTTCTTAAGTCCCAAGATTCAATTTCCTTTTTTAAATCCTCTGTAAACATTCCGTTGTGAAAGTAAGTATCCTCAAGAATGTCTTCACTATTTATCTTACTAAACTCTTCATTAAAGGGTATTTTGCCAGAAATAGTAAGTTCCCAGCAAGCTGCCTTAATCTGATTTTCCTCCAGTTTCTCTTTGTCGCCGCCTGACCACTCATTAATTCTCATATTAAAATGGTTTAATTGGTTTAGAAATATATTTTAAGATTACTATTTTTAGGCTAAAAAGTCAAAAAATGACAAAAGTTGTCATAATTGAAATATATGCTAAAAATAAGCCTTTTTTACAACTAAAAATAGAGCCTAAATAAGCTCTATTTCTAAGTACCTCGTGCTAGCACGATGTTGCGGAGAGAGAGGGATTCGAACCCTCGGTACCTTGCGGTACACACACTTTCCAGGCGTGCGCACTAGACCGCTATGCGACCTCTCCTCTAAATTTAGACTTTAAAATAATTTTCTAATTACTAAAGATTTTAAACCTTCAATTTTATCACCGTTAGAATCAACATAATCGTCATACGGCCGCGCGCCAACCACGAGTTCATCGCTGATAAAAATAGTCGGCGCTCCTTGGACGCCATAATTTTTTGCTTCGCCTAACAACTGCTCTATTGTTCCTGATTTTTTTTGATTAGTCAAGCAACTTAAAAAATTATTTTCCGCTAATTTCAACTGTCCAATATACGGCGACCAATCGTCAGTAATCAGCTGTTTATTCTTGGCTCTTATAAATAATAAAGCGCGCATTTCTTTCCATTTCCCTTCTTGGCCCGCGCAAAAGACGGCGCGAGCCGCTTCGAGGGCTTCTAAAGAATTACTAGAAAAAGGGCGAACAACCACCGCTACTTTATCGCCCAGCTCGGCTTTAATCCGATCTAAAGTATCCGCTAAAGAAGCGCTATAAGAACTAGTATAATCTTCAAAGACAAAAATTTTAAGCAAAGCTTCTTCTGGGCCAAAAAATTTATCATCATCTTTTAAGCGCGGCGAACTTAAGACGGAGTAACTTTGGGCCACGGCTCCTTTAGACACTACATCATTCACAATAACATCCTCTGGGGCTTTTTTAAAATAACGAAACAGTGATAAAAATATCGCCGCCAAAACGACAATGACCGCTAAGCCTAAATACAAAGTAGATTTATTCCACTTAATAGTTGTCCTCATAAAATTTATTAATCTAGATATTTTTTCCTAACTTATTTTATTCTAAAATTTCCGCGACCTTTAAAAGCAGTTTCTCTTCTAACCGAGGGGCAATTAATTGAGCGCCAATAGGCATTAGCCGCCCCGCCTCAATATCTACCCGACCGGCCGGGACAGAAATAGCCGGAAGTCCGGCGAGCGAAGCGCCCGTTACGAAAACATCTTCTAAATACATCGCCAAAGGGTCATTAACCTGATCACCAATTTTAAAAGCGGCGTGCGGCGCCGTCGGCGTTAGTAATAAATCAACTTTTTTAAAAGCGGCGGTAAAATCCTTAATAATTAAAGTTCTAACCGATTGAGCTTTCTTATAATAAGCGTCATAATAACCAGCGCTTAAAGCATAAGTGCCGAGCATTATTCGTCTTTTTACTTCCGGCCCAAAACCTTGGCCGCGCGTGAGCTTATATAACTCCTGTAAATTTTTAGCCTCATCATTAGCTAAACCCCAGCCAATACCATCAAAACGCGCTAAATTAGAACTTATCTCTGACGGAGTAATAACATAATAAACCGGAATTCCGTATTTAGTATAAGGCAAACTAACCGGTATTAACTTAGCTCCCGCCGTTTCTAATTTACGAGCGGCTTCTTTTACTCTTTGCGCCACTTGTTTATTTAATTCCGGCAAAAAATATTCATTCGGCAGCCCAATCGTCAAACCGTTTAAACTAAACGATGACTCTAATTCGGCGCTATAATCATCGACCTCTTCTAAGGCCGTCGTAGCGTCTAATTTATCTCGACCGGCGATTACTTGTAAAACCAGCGCCGCGTCATAAACAGTTTTAGCTAAGGGGCCAATAACGTCAGTCGAAGAAGTCATTGATAATAAACCAGAACGGGAAACTCGGCCGTAACTAGGCTTAAGCCCGACGACGCCGCAAAAACTCGCCGGATAACGAATCGAACCACCGGTGTCTGACCCAATCGCAAATAAACACATATCCGCCGCTAGAGCGGCCGCACTCCCGCCCGAAGAACCGCCAGGCACCCGCGATAAATCGTGAGGATTTTTCGTCGGTCCATAAGCGGAATTTTCAGTCGAAGCGCCATGCGCGAATTCGTCTAAATTAGTCTTGCCTAAAAGAATCGCTCCCGCCTCTTTTAATTTTTTAACAACTGTCGCGTCGTAGGGCGCCGTATAACCGTCAAGAATAAGCGAAGCGGCGGTCGTCCGTATCCCCTTAGTCATGATATTGTCTTTACATAAATAAGGAATACCTAAAAGACCTCCCTTCTCGCCGGCGGCTATTCTTTCATCAGCTAATTTAGCCTCTAAAATCGCCTCTTCTTCACAGACAGTTAAACAGGCCCGGATATCAGAATCGGCTTTTTTTATTTTTTCTAAACAGGCGACGGTTAAACTAAGCGCACTAATTTCGCCCGCCATTAATTTCTGCCGCGCTTTTTTTATAGTCAGTTCGTTTAAATTCATATCCCCGTTTATTTACAAAACTTTCTTAACTTTGACCTGTCCGCCTTCTAAATCTCCCTGGCTTAAAGCTCTTTCAACTTCATCTCTCGGCCAGTCTTTCGCCTCATCTTCGCGCCAAACGTCTACTAAACCGCTAACTTGAGAAGTTATTTCTACGCCTTTAGTATTAACTTCGTCGAGTTGTTTAACATAACCTAAAATCAAATCGAGCTGTGCCCCGAATTTTTCTTGTTCCTCGGCGCTTAAATCGAGTCGCGCGAGTTCCGCGATATGTTTAATTTCTTCTTTAGTAATCGCCATAAATAATGATTAAAATATTAAAGCCCGGAATTCCTTTTCATCAATTATTTTAACCCCTAATTTTTTTGCCTTAGCGTATTTAGAGCCCGGACTAGCGCCAAAAACGACATAGTTCGTATCTTTAGCCACGCTTTCTTTTACTTGACCGCCTAATGTTCTAATTTTATCTTTCGCCTCTTCCCTTGTCAAACTGCTTAAAGTCCCGGTCAGAACAAAACTCGAACCGGACAATTTATTGTCTTGCTCTAGCCCGGAAGCACGATCAGTCGATTTAAATTTTAAACATAAGCCACTGGCCTGAAATTTAGCTAATAATTTTAAACTAGCCGCTTCTCGGCTAAAGTCGTAAATACTTTGAGCGACGACCGGGCCAATATCGGTAAAACTTTCTAACTCGTCTAAACTCAAAGATTGAAAAAATTTAATTAAATCGGAAATTTCTAAAATATCGGGAGGGTTATTCTTAGAAACATAAGCGCGAAATTTATTAGCTAAAAAATTAGCATTCTCTTCGCCGACATGCCTTATCCCTAGACCATAAATAAATTTAGCGGGCTCTAGAAGACAACGCGCTTTAATCATCGCTAAGACATTAGCCGCTTTTTTGCTAGCAAAACGTTCTAAACTTAATAAATCTTCGGATTTTAAACTATATAAATCAGCCGCATCTTTAATTAAACCTCCCGTCATAAACTGTTCAATTAATTTCGGACCGAGCCCTTCTAAATCCGCCGCTCCTTTCGAAACGAAATGAATTATCTGGCGTAAATTTACCGCGTAGCAACGTTTATTAGAACAACGATAAACGACTTCGCCTTCGTCTCTTAGAACCTGACCGCCACACATCGGACAAACCCGCGGCGCGGCTATTTTCGACTCATGGCCGCTCCGTAAATTTTTTAAAACCGCGATTACTTTAGGAATAACATCACCGGAGCGTTCAATAATTACGGTATCTCCCAGACGTAAGTCTAAACGTTTAATTTCATCAAAATTATGTAAAGTCGAGCGACCGATCAGGGCGCCGCCGACTTTAACCGGTTCGAGAATCGCGATTGGCGTCAGGGCGCCGGTTCGACCGACGCGCCAGACAATACTTTTTACAATCGTCGTCGCTTGAGCCGCCGAAAATTTATAGGCCATCATATAACGCGGCGCTTTGCCGACAATCCCTAAAACCGGCCACATTCTTAAATCATTAAATTTAACTACCGTCCCGTCTATTTCAAAAGGCAAGGTTTCTCTTTTTTCTTCGACAGCCTGATAAAATTTACAAATTTCTTCTAAGCCTCGGCAAACGCGATTTTGTTTTAAAGTTTTAAAGCCGCATAAATTCGCGAGCTTATCGGCCTGCGCTCTCGTCTCTAAATATTGGCCGCGTTCATATTCCGCTAACAAAAGATCATAAGCATAAAATTCTAACTTCCTCTCGGCGCTTATCCGCGGATCTAATTGACGAATCGAACCAGCCACACCGTTACGAGTATTAGCCAGCGGCGCTTTACCGGCGGCGCTATATTTCTTATTTAAAGAGGCTAAAGTCGCCTTAGCCATAATCGCTTCGCCGCGGATTTCCATCACGCCAGAATCAATTAATTTTAAAATTTCGCGAGCGGCTAGGTTAGTTAAACCCAGCGCGGTTAATTCCGCTTGACTCGGCCGCCGTAATTTCAAAGGCACGCTAGGCAAAGTTTTTAAATTATTAGTGACCTCTTCACCGATTTGGCCATCGCCGCGGGTAGCGGCCTGAACTAAGAACCCGGATTCATATCGTAAATTAATCGCTAAGCCGTCGAGCTTTAATTCGCCGTAATATTCCGGGCCAGATTTAAGGAGGGCGACAACTCGAGCGGCCTCCTTATTTTTCAAATAATTAAAATTCCGCTCCTGCCAAGCGCGCATATCCGCCTCGCTAAAAGCATCAAATAAAGAAATCATCGGCCGCGAATGAACCGCTTTTTTAAACTTAGCTAACGGTTGACCGGCAACGCGCTGCGTCGGCGAATCAGGAGTAATTAGATCGGGGAATTCATTTTCCAACTTAAACAATTCATTTTTTAAACTATCTAAAACCGCCGGCGAAATCGTCTCCCGGTCTAAAACATGATAATTATAACGGTGTAAATCAATCTCGGCTCGGAGCTTGATCAACCGATTTTTAGCCTCTAATTTAGTCATCTTAGCAATTACTTAAACGGAAAATAATCTTCATTATAGCTTAAATTATAACATAAAACAGAAATTTTCTAAACCGGATAAAAATAAATTTTGTATTAAAAAGCCCTCTTATTTTAAGAGGGCGTCGAATAAACCGAAATCACTGTACTACTTGAACTACTATACTACCTCTGGCTTAGGTTGTGGCCGCAGGGCTATAATATTCATGCTCGGAGATAATAAATTAGTATTATCAAGAGAGAAAGTTTGTACTATAGCATTGCCTTCGCCTATTAAGCCAAGACAATCTTCCTGACTTTTCGCTTTTGATAAATTAATTGATAAATCTCGGAAAGGAATTAATAGTTGAGACTTAGAAGATCTTATCGTTAAATTTTCAAACCAGCTAGGCCACATTGAAACACAAGCTACTTTATACGAATCTTGTTCTTTAAATAGAAAGCAGCAAGTAGCTCCAACCATATTTATAATAAAACGCCGATAGAGATAAACAAACAATAAAGATTGCTCAGTGGTCAGGCATAAATAATCCATATTTATTCCTCCGACAGAAAAAAATAAATCTTTAAATGTCGCTGGCACTGTCAAACCAAAAGCCATAATATCTACGGGCGGCGTATCAAGACCGGAAAGAGATAAACCATTTTTTTCATATAACCTCAAGGGGGAATGCAACCAATGATCGGCACTAGAATCGGCACTAGAAATTGCACATTCAGCCACCACTTCCGGAAGATTAAAAGTTTTTCCTTCGTTTAGCTGACACAAAATTTCACCTAAATTAGACATAAAATACTCCTTTGTCCAAATATTAATTTAATTATTACAAGTTTAAAGCCATAAGTTAATGGGAAAGAACTAGTAATAAAATATAGCAAATATCAACTCTAGTGTCAACCAATAAAAAAAATAAAAAACGGTAATCTCTATATAGATGATTACCGTGAGTGGGAACGGCGGGGCTCGAACCCGCGACCTTCAGATCCACAATCTGACGCTCTAGCCAACTGAGCTACGAACCCGTTTTGTTATTGATAAATGTACTATAATTTAATATCGAATATTAACATAAATAGAAAAAATGTCAATAGAAAAAAATAATATATTATTTGATCATTGATTTAATAGCTTATTTAATAGCCAATTTAATCGCCAATTCCACCGCTTCTAACGGAGTTTTCGCCGAATCAACTTTTACTCTCTCACGTTCATCAATATAAGTATCGGCCAACTTATCGGCCCAGCCGCCAGTCCCTACTAAAGCGATAATCGGAATATTCATCTGATAAGCAATAGCCGCTTCCGTTAGAGTGCCCGAACCGCCGGAGATCATAATAATCACGTCACAAGAATTTACTAAAACAAATTCTCGCCCGCCACCGCGCTCAATTCCGGTCACAATAATGACGTCCGTATTCCCCTCCTTGTCCCAAATATCTTTTCCTTTTCCATAAGTAACGCCAATCGTTAATCCTCCTAAACTTTTAGCTCCTCGAGAGGCCGCCGTTGATAAAGAATCATAATCCTTCTCTGCTCCGTAAACAGTAGTATTCCCGCTTTTGGCAATTTCTCTACCAACTTCAAAGGCTAATTCTTCTATTTTCTTAGAATAATTTAAATCAGCGTCTGAACCCATCACGCCTATCTGTAATTTTCGGTTTATTTCTTTCATACTTTAAAATAATTTTATTATAATTGATTAAAATAATCATGACTAATTTTTGACAAAAAGTCAATTACCAAGGGTAATATGCACACATATATGGCAATTTTCTAATAACGATTTTTAAAAAAATAAAAACCGGTAAATTGAATTACCGGCTATTTTGTATCGAAATTTATGTTATTTATGTCGAAATCAGATTTAAGTTGAGACTAAGGTCTTGATAGCTTTGACATAACTTGTTCCGTTGACCGGAAAATTGATAATCAAACGACCTAAGTCATGACAAAATATCTGTTTCTTAGAGTAATCCTCAATCGCCAGGAATAGTTGACTTGTTTGTTCCCAACAAAAGCTGGAAAAATCAGCTTGAAATTCCTTAGGAATTGAAGCCCATTTACCTGGGTTACCAAAAGGTAAAAGATAAGGAGAGCAGATATTAGGGCTATTAGCTATAAGCCGACCCGACAGAGGGACGCCTGGATAAAAATCTCTCTCACAAACTTCATCAATAACTTCTGGATACTCGTAAACACAGGCGACTGGAATATTTTTGGCCTTGATTTTATCAACACCCTCAGCTACTCCAATACCAGCGTAAACACCAGCTACTTCAATACTCTCTTTTTCTAGCATCTCGATGACCCTAATTAATAAATCTCCGGTAAAAATAACGTCATCGGTTAACACGACTTTAGGGGGAGTCACATTTTGATCGAGACCACTCTTGACCAATTTTATCTGATCTATTAAATCAGGTGTTCCCGCTCGATGCTGTAATCCGATATCGCTACCGAGTTTGTCTACTACTCTAGTCAATTCTAAATTAAATTTAGCGTCGACGTAGACACGGTCCAAAGATACGACGGGCAAATTATTTCGTTTAAAAAAATAATCAAACCCTTGCTGCAAATCATCTTCCGAAACAAAATCGACTGAACCAAATATCTGCTCTAACTTAACAACCATTTTTTTTCTTAAATCAGTAAAAAAATTTAATGGCGGTAAAGTGAAGCCTTTTTGGATAGCCCAATTTTTCAATAACAAATAAACATCCGCTGATACTACATAAGGCTTATTCATGGCCTGTTCTCCTATTATTATTATATAAATGTACTAATATTCATTGTTTACTATTAAAAACAAAAAATCCCTTCTGGAAAGGGATTAAATCAGGTTACTTTAAAAAATAATTAACCAAAATTAATCTCTTTCCGGGAGAGCCCAATATGATGATTGGAAATTGTGATTAGCTGATAATTAATCATTTGATTAGTATTAACTAAATAATATCCTTTTATTTAAACTCTGTCAAGAGCAGAACTTCGATTAACAAAACCTAGCTCTAGTCGATAATATAAATAAAAAGGTGATGTCTCGCAAAAAACACCACCCTGACTACAAACTCCATAACTCTAGAGCTTCTTGCCTAAATATTTCAGCCAAAGGCGGATCAGATTCTCGACGCACATAGGCCGAAAGGGTTAATTGTAAGGTGGCTCCCAGACGGATCGCATAATCTACCGAACTCGCGCTGCAACCCAGTAAACCTGGTAATTCGGTTAAACAAGCCAATCGAAGAAAACTAGCTATTTCCTCATTATCAGACAAATTATATATTCTGGCTAAGGTAAAAAACTGGCCAAAGCTCAGAGCCGGATGCCCGAGGTAGTTCTTTTGTTTCCAAGGATCTATAAATGATAATCCTTCACCAGTCAAAAAAAGGTTATCAGGCGTAAAATCTAACAACATTAAAGCGGGCTGCCCATAATTATCAGATAAATCTATCCGCCTAATAATATCTAGAAGCTTGGATTCACTCACGTCTGTAAACCTTTCTATAAATGATAGAACTTCATCAATAAATAAGGGGCGGCTATTAGTATTAACTAATGTCTCTCGCCTAGTAGACACGATCAAATTTTTAAAGCGCGACCATAATAGTCTTGCGCCCAAAATACCTTGATCATTACTGTGCATAGACAAACCAAGGTCAGCCATCATTAAGGCTTTAGCTCCCTTTATAGATAATTCCTGCAAACCAAGAGGCAAAATACCTTCTCCGCCGATTAACTTAACATTATTATAACCAATTAAGTTCGACTCGATATCATAAATAACTTCTTGATTGTTATTTTCAGCTAATTTTACAATTAATTTACTAGAATTATCTAAAGGTTGAAAGCGCAATATTTTCGCTCCCATATGCCCGGGAGAATACTCTCCAATATATACTGCCTTCAATAGATCCTGCAAATATTCTATAGTATCTTTCATATATACCTCGACTAATTTGTTAAAAAACATTTTTAATTAATAAGTTATTATTAAAAATAAAAATAACTCCATTATATATACCATATATATATAAAAGAGTCAAATTTTGGTTCGGCAATTCAGCAAACCCCTACTCTAATAATAAATTAGCCAACTCACGAATTGTCTTAACACTAAAATCAGCCACATCAGATTTTTTCGACTGACTGATAAAAATAGTTTTGAGACCCAATTTTTTAGCCGGAATAATATCACTATATTCTTGATCGCCGACTGAGACACATTCTCGAGGCTTGAATTTTAAAAATTTTATAATATAAGGAAAGGCCGTTTGAAGACCCTTGCGGTTATTGCTTTCACCGGAAAAAATATTATTACGGAAAATATCATAAACTCCTAGTTCGACCAAGACATTTTTAGTCCAAATAAACGGCGCATCAGATACTATTATTAAACGATAATATTTTTTTAACGCTAATAAATTCTGTCGTAAATTTCTTTCCTTATAAACTACTAAATGCGCCGGGATATTCCAAACCGTCTGGAAATAATCATTTCGATTAAGCCCAAGTTCTTTCTCAACGCCCAGACTAATTTCTTCATTATATTTTTTCAAAATCTTTTGTAAAATAGAAGTCGCTTCCGCCTTAGTTTTTACTAGTCTATTAGCAATATAGGATACGGCGTTTTTCAACACATAACGCTTCAAAGGCGACTGGCCATAAGAACCGCCGCGCATTTTATATAAGGTGCCGTCTAAGTCAAAAATAATTGTGGTACATTTATTTAACATATGTTTACTAAAATAATGACAGATTAAACCAATAAAATCAATAAATAGAAAACTAATTAAAAAACGGTGACCAATAAAAGCCACCGCTTGTAAAAATAACCGCCAGACTCTTAAGACAGAATCTGAAGGTCGCCGTCTATTCTTGATAGAGCTTGAGTTAAATCCGTCGCTTCTGACAAAGTCTGGAGAAATTCTATTACTCCTTCAGTAATAGCGCCTTTAGTTATAAAATTAGCTTTCTCTTTAAAGGAATCACGAGCATTAGACACCGCTACGTGTTTTACTCTCACGTCATCAATAAAATCAGACAGACTATCTCCGATCATCCATATTTGATCGAGCTTTAATTCATCCAATAGTTTGACGACCGCTCGGTGTTTCTTAGAAAATAGACTATGAAGAATATAGACGCCATAATCCGGATTATTATCTTCGTCTTTCTCTTGAGCCAAAGTCGGATATTTATCTTGAATTAAAGAATTCAATAAAGCCGCTGCTTGATTTAACAATACCGAATCAATAAGTAATTTACCATCCTTCCCCAACTGGCGCGCAAAAAAACTTAAACTTCTCTGCCGGTAATCATTAATAATAATGAATTTTTCTTCGCCGAGCCAAGGGCGATAAGTCGCTTGGATAACATTGGCGTCGCCACACAAAATATTCGGACAAATTGACGGTAAAATTTCGACAAAATCTTGCCTTAACTGAGAAAATAAACGAGCGCTATCAGAAGAAATATCTATATAGCCCATTAAACCCGGCCTAAAAATCACCGCCCCTCTTTCTAAAATAATTGGACCATCCAAACCCAATTTTTTATACCAATCAATAAGGGTATGATGGGAAGAATCAGAATTTAATCCAATCATCACCCCATTTTTCTTCGCCTCACTAATAGCAGCACATACTTGATCTAAAGGAAGAGTTAAATTATATTCTCTATTTATCAAGGTCAAATCAAGATCAATTAAAACTAACGTGTCCATTATATATTCTCCTATAAATACTGAAAAAATAAATTAATTATCAATAGAATCAACCTAAAATCTTTTCCTGAGACTTAGTGATACAGATATCCATACCCGCAAATAATGGGTCAACTTCACCCCGCATTTTAGCAAAAGCGTAGGCCGCACATCGACACCCTCCTAAACATAAATCCTGATATTTACAATTGTCTTTATGACAATTACCACGCAATTTCTCCCGCAGGATTTCCGCCGAGAGAGCTGTATCGCGCCTCTCAATAATTTTGCCCGTTGATAAATCCATTCGACCAGCAACAAATTCTGGATCGCTCATTGCCCAAAAACAATGGTATAAAGTGCCTGTCTTCATGGAAATGCCAAGATAATCACCATTAATAGCCGGACAAAGATATTTACTCTTAGTCCAATCACGCTGAGATAAGCGAATCTTCTCCGTTGCTTCTTCCCTGGTCTTTAAATAAAAGTTAGGGCCAAAACTTATGGTATAGCCTAGGTGAACTGAGGGGTATTGCTGTTTACATTTTTCTATGGCTAAAATTATGTCCGGCATATCGTTCTCAGTTATAAATAAACTGAGATCGGCATTCTGACCATTACCCATCGGCTGGAGTCTGATAAAACGTATTTTATCAACACCCAGATCGGAACCCAAGGCCACTAATTCGGCGATTGAATTCTTAGTCGGTTGAGAAATAATATTATTAACAGTAACGAGCAACCCCCGGTTCTTACATAACGAGATATTATTCTTGATTATTTCATATTGACTCTCATTGATGTTATAAAACAAAGAGTGATCTCGAAAATTAGCAAATAAAGTTATTTTAACTTTAGTAATACCAGCTGCTTTAAGACAATCGATTTTTTCCTCATTTAACAAAATACCATTAGAAAGCACATGGGTCTGTTTAGTAATAGGAAAAATCTGGCTGATATTCATACTCGTGGTTATCTCCTTAGGATAGGCAAAAAAAGCGGCTTTAGGAAACTGACTAATGATCTTTTTCATAATGAAAAAATCATCAGCTTTTTCGATAGTGGGAAGGGATTTTTGTTCTACAAAATAGCATGATTGCCGACAATTTAGATTACACTTATTGCCAACTCCAAGAAAATCGATGTTACCGGGACTGAGATTTTTCATAATGACCTTCTTTCTGATTTATTGAATAAATTATCTTTTTGTTAACGAACTAATTTGCATAGAATATATACCATATTTTCTCTATCTTTGTCAAACTAAATTTAATTAAAAAAACCGACTCCTAAATGTATAGAAGTCGGGTTAAATTTAAAACAAATTATTTTGATTATTCTTCCGATATTAAATCCAGAGGCTCATGTTCCAACAGATAATTATATACTTTTTGGAAATCAGCATAAATATATCTGTCTTCAAGCATTGGTGGCACAACTTTACGAATATTATTATAGATTAAAGTTGTCATATCGCCTAATTGATCACAACCGGAAATTTTGAGTTCGTCATCTGTTAATGAAATACCCTGAGCCGCGGCTATTAATTCTGCCGCAATAACGCCATAAGTATTATGGACTACTTTCAGGAGATGACGAGCGCTAATGGTCCCCATACTTACGTAGTCTTCCTGATTAGCCGAGGTAGGAATAGAATCAACTACCGACGGGAAGCAAAGGACTTTATTTTCTGATACCAAGGCCGCGGTAGTATATTGCAAGATCATGTAACCGGTATTCAATTCGTTATTGAACGGACCGGCTAAATCAGCGGGTAGTCCATAACTAGTTGACGGCATCGTTAGGGCATAAAAACGGCTATTAGAAATATTGGCGAGACTTTGCACGCCTAGTTTCAAAATATCCGCCGCCATCGCTAATGGTTCACCGTGAAAATTACCGCCTGATAAAGCTTCGAATCTATCTTCTTCGCCTTCCGAGTGAATCTTGAAAATTAAAGGATTATCAGTCGCGGCGTTCATTTCTTCCGTAAACACATCACGAGCATATTCCCAATTACGCCAAGCGGGACCGGCTACCTGAGGATAACCGCGGAAAGAATAAGCGTCTTGAACTCTGGGGACTACTTTAGTATGTGCTTCATCGGAATATTTCTTAGTCTTCTTTTCCGCCTCCAAGCAAACCGCTCGAGCTTCTTCGGTCATTCTCTGCGAATTAGCGGTCAAATTCAAGATTGTTTTCGCTACCTGCATGCTATAATTATTCTGACGGGCGGCATGAACGCGAGGATCAAAAGCCGCCTTTTCCCCTCTAACTGCTTCTAACGATAAGGCAGCGGCAAAATGCGAATACATATTTAATTTCTTCACATCATAAACAGCTAATAACCCCATAGCCAAAGTAAAGGTAGAACCATTAGTCAGTCCCATCGCTTCCTTGGCCTTTAAAACATGCGGCTTTATTTCGGCGAGGTGCAAAGCTTTTCCGGCCGACGTCAGTATATCACCGAAATAAGCCCGCTGTCCCGGAACAGCCAACATCGTTGCGGCCATATGAGCGAGCGGACATAAGTCGCCACTAGCGCCGACTGAACCTTGCGAGGGAACAAATGGAATTACTCCTTTGTTATAAAGTTCCAAAAGTTTATCACAAGTTTCAAGTCTAATCCCAGAATTTCCGAGAGCAAAAGAATTTACTCTAAGAACCATAGCCAATCTAACTATTTCTTCGCTAAAAGGTTCACCGAAACCGACACAATGAGCCGGAATATAATGAGCCTGATAATCGTCAATCTCATTATTAGGGATAATGGTTCCTTTTTTAATTCCGCAACCGGTATTGACACCGTAAATAATATCACCGGCCGCGATTCTTGCTTCTAAGCCATCACGAAATTCTTTAATATCGTGTCGGGCTTGAGGGTCTAAGGAAACAATTGGATAAACTCTGTTCCCTTGATGGTCAAAGCTGCCGCGAGCTACCGCAACAGCTTCCTCCAGTGTTAGGTTGTGTCCGTTAAGGACTATTTCAGTTTTCATGTTTGACTCCTTCAGTCAGTTTTTTTGCTAATTCAGTTATTACTAATTTTTGGAAATAATGATATAACCCCACCGGAGACAATTCTAATTGCTCACGGGAAGACAAATTTTTTAGTTTGACAACTCCCCGGGCCGCTTCATCAGCGCCCAGAATTATCAAGAAATCTGCTCCCCGATTTAGAGCGAAATTAAATTGCGATTTGAATGTTTTATCTTCTAAAAGACAAACCTCCACATTAAATCCCCACTCTCGTATTTCTTTGGCCACCTGTAAATAAAGAGGCGTTAACGATTCATCAATATTAAGGACGACGACTTCCGTGGCTGACTGTCTATCGGTTTTGATAATACCTAAATGCTTTAAAGCAGCAAATAAACGATCAACACCGATGGAAGCACCAACCGCCGGCATCGCCTGTCCGGTGAATCTTTCCATTAGATTATCATAGCGACCACCGGAGAAAACACTGCCAAATTCCGGAGCGTCTAAAAGAGAGGTTTCCATAACCGGACCGGTATAATAATCGAGCCCTCTAACGACAGTGAAATCAACTTTAATCACTTCCGAGATACCAGGACAAAGCCGAATAATATCTTCTAGCTCCGCCAAACCTTCTTCGGCCGTTTTAATACCTTTAAAGATTTTCTTAGCAGTGGCTAGTCTTTCTAAATTACCGCCGGAGATAGAAATGAGCTCTTTAATCTTTTCTACCGCGAACGGAGACAAATTCGGCCTCGGATCATATTCATTTTCTGGCGCTTCTAATAATTCCCTCTCTACGCCGTCCAAGCCTATCTTATCCAGCTTATCTAAAATCCTAAAGATAGCTCTCAGAATATTTTCTAAGGCGACTTTAGGTCTAGATTGTAACCCGATAAGTTCCCCTAAACCATTAAGAATTTTCCGATTATTAATCTTAATCAGAAAACTAGTAATACCAAGAGCTCTGAACGTTTCATTAATAATAGAAACTACTTCGGCATCTGCCAACATCGAACTTGTTCCCAGGATGTCAATATCAAACTGATAGAACTGACGATAACGACCATTTTGCGGGGTATCCGTTCTAAAAGATGGTCCGACAACCATGCGACGCCAGGGCAGTTTAATCCCGGTTTTAGTTTTTGGATTATAAGGATTGGCGGCTAAAATACGGGCGGTTTGAACCGTGTGATCGAAACGAAGCGCCATTGGTTGTTCGGCAGACGTTCTTCCGTTATCACGAAGGAGAAAAATATTCTTAGAAGTTTCATCTTCTCCGGTGAGGACATCCAGAAACTCCGCGACTGGTCCTTCGATTTGATCGTATCCGTAGGAACGGAATACTTGGTTTATGATTTTCAAGGCGCTTTCGCGAGCCAGAAAATCAGGGGTTAAAAAATCCAGAAAACCTGCTGGGCTTTCCGGTTTAATTAATTTTTTCTTTTCCATAAGACCTCCGGTCTTGATTGTGATTATTTAGGTAATTATTTACTTATTATATTCCTTAGTTTAAGTTATTCTAATGTTAAAGACCTTTAAGCCTTTGCCATTTTAATAACAAAGACCTTCGAAATACTTTACCAATATTACCTCTAACTGTCAATTATAACAGGTTATATCTAATACTGTGGCGCTAAGAGCCTAGCCATAACTAAAACCCCCGCCGAACGGCGAGGGTTTTAAAGAGTTAGACTAGTAGGATAAACTATTTAGCGGGAGTAGCGGCCGGAGCGGCTTTAGCGCCATTCTGACCAGTCGCGTTATTAATAAAGGTAACAACGTCGCCAACGGTCTTAGTGTTTTGAATAGTGGCTTGTTCGATTTGGCTCATACCCGCCATCACGTTATTCAAACGGCTGTTAAATTGCCAGAAAATCATCACTAAAGCGCCTAGGATAACTCCGACAATTAAAGGAAAAACAAATTCTCTTTTCATAGTATTATTATTTAATTCGCGGCGAGGCTTAATTGTCCTTACCGGATTGATTATATTATTTTTTATTAGTCTGGGCATTAGCGTTGGTATTCAAGAAATTAACGATAGCGGTAATCTGACCGGAGTCGGTCACGATAGCGTTCTGTAAATCTATGGATTTCTTCTCGAGGCGATTCAAAGAAACGTAAAAATAAATAAAGATGCCGAGGACTAAAACCAAGGCAATAACGGTCAGAATAGGACCGATTAATGTTTTTTTCATAAATAGATAAATTCTTACAGAAGAAGAGAAAAACTCATCTTCTTTCAGACTAAATTAAACTAATATAATTATAGCAATTTTAAAAAAGAGGGTCAAGAATAAAAGAGGGATAAGAATATTAAAAAAAACTGCTAGAAAAATTAATTCGAAGCGGTTTTTTGTTTTAGAAAGATATATCAAACCTTAATTATTTGCAATACACGTCCTCATAAAAGTAGCTTGGAGTGATATCGCCTCTTTTAAAGTCCTCTATACCATCGAAAAAAACACAAGATTCACCGCTAAAATATGTTCCACCGACATGTATGGAGCCACAAGCCGGAAAAGCGGCGGGAGGATTCCCGCCGGGAGTATCAAAACAACTACCCGCACCGCCAAACTGATTGACTTTCTCAAGACTTAATTCAGCATCATAAATATATAACCGTTTCCCTGATACATCATTACAATATGTTTCCGTACCAAGGCAAGTATAATGCACAGCGCTAGTAGCGGAAGTTGATGTGCTATAGCCAAGAGCACCGTTACAGTCATAATCAAATGATCCATCGCCTCTCTGAGTTAAAAAATATGCTGTTTGTCCAGGCTTAGCATTGGCATTACTGTCATAACAATCAGTAGTAGAGGCTGCCAAAGACATTTGTCGGACATAACCGACATTCGGAGGATTGCTAGGGTCAGAGTAAGCTAATCTCGTATCATTAGGCGCATAATGATCACCATCGCCATCAACCGCCCAAAGATAACTGGCCGCCATACTGCCGCTACCGGTTAAATAAATATGGGCATTCGTATTAGGTTGTATGGTAATAAACCGGTCAGGATTAAAGACTAATTGGCCGCCAGAGCTAATAGTTATATCTGAACCATCTTTTAAACTTAAATTACCGTTATCAATACCATAAACGCTAGCGATAGAACAGGCCTCACCCATATCCGTCGTAGTTGCGCCACCGCCATTTAAAGGCCAGTAAGAAGTGCCCCCCGCTGAGGTTCGACACGGGTCACTCCAGGCAAGAGTTATTTTTTCTTTATTCCCCTGACTATCAGTCGCGGTAAAAATCGTAATATAGTCGCGGACACTCGTATCTTTAACGAGCCAAGAGGCCTCATAAACTTCTCTTTCGCCGCTGGCGGCCGCGGCCGAACTAATAGTCTCTGACCGAGTTTCTTTGGCAATTTCTTGTTCCCGACTAGTTAACGCGTTTAGCGGAGAAAGAACAACTAATTGGTTACTATCATTCACCTGATACTGAAATAAACGAAAATCGAGATCGCGAACCGCTAAAACACCGGTTTTTTTCAAAGCGACAGTCGTCGTTCCGTTGTCTGTTTCAATTTCCGCTTTTACGCCGGTTATCCCGTTAACGCCTTGAACAACGATACGCATTTTCTGAGTATCACCGGGATGAACCTTAAGCGGAGTTATTTGACCTTCTAAAAATTTAATCTTAGCGCCGTTAGCACTAGAGACACTAAACTTAGCGTTATCGTCGAGAGTCCATTTATCTCCTCTTTTATTAGTATAAACTTCTTTAGTAGAAGTCGCCGGCGAACTAGTCGCTAGAGGAGACAAAGGAATATTTAAAATATCCTCTCCTTTTTTAGCCGCATTCGGCGGATAAAAACCAGGAATAATTAAATAGAGAATTAAATAAAATAAAGTAAGAATAAGAGCGATTCCTAAAGCGCTTAGATAGACCTTGTTTTTAGCGGTCATATTATTTAATTTTAATTTAAAAATTAATATTTTTCTTATTAACATTATATAACTAATTTAATTTTTAGACAATTAAAGTCAATAAATAATTACTAATATTAGCCTACCATTGACAAATGACCAGTATATATGGTATAATCAACTCAATAGAAAACGAACTTTAAAAATAAAAAACAATAAACGGAGTCCAAAATGAAACGAATACTTATCTCTTTCGTCATAGCAGTCAGCCTGCTCTTTCTCGTAATTCCGGAAACCCTAGCTCAGGGTATGCCCGTGAAGGTTTGGGAGACGTCAATTGACTCAGCCCCAAAACAATTGCTTTCGATGGTTATTGACGGTAACAATTACGTAGCAGTTACCGACAACTCCAGTGAAAATAACCAAAAAACTATCACCGTCTTTCAAAACGATGGTGTAAAAAAATGGGTCAAAAATTCGGCTGACTCATCGCTCTACACAATGACCCCTCGTAACGCCGTGGCTGTTAATAACGGGAGCGGATTTTTAATGGCTATTAAAAATATCGTATCTCAATATGATTCCCAAGGAGAAGTCGTTAGACAAATCACGGTGCCGACTAATTTCACTGGCGGACTAAACATTACCAAGAATAATGATTTCTATTTTATTGGAGACAGAATTAGTTTTCAGGATCACTCGGGAAATTCAACCGTATTTATGTACGACATGAATTTCAACTTAATCAGATCCTTTCCGGTTAAATTTTCAGGAGGAAATGTCTGGGCGGTTGATGATAATTTTCTCTATGTCGCGGCTAATGATTATGGCGGCGGAGAAATTAGTAATGTTTCATCGGACCTAGTAAAATATGATCTACTAGGCAACGTAGTCTGGTCGACTCATTTCCCTGATCAACACAGCGATCAAGTTTGTTTAAGCGGCGGCTATGTTTATTATGCCGCGATACAACTTCATCTAGATTTTCCGGGAATGACCTGGAATATCCGAAAATTCGATCTAGAGGGAAATCAAATCTGGTCAGTTGACTGGAACGGAGATTACCCCCCCAACAACTTAGTAACGATGAGTGTGAGAGATATTATTAATCTGCCAACTGGCGGATGTATCGTAGTTGGGGCGTCGACACGACCCGACCAGGATATGACGAGTCCAGAATATGATTGTAATAGCTTGAATCCTGTTGCTATCGCTTTCAACGATAGCGGCCAAATTATCTGGAAAAACAAAGTACCAGATCCGAACATAGGATCATTCCGAGCGGTTGCTTGGGATAAGGAAAATTACCTTATTTTAGGTGGTTATACTAGCGTTGGTGGCAACAAAATCTGGAAATATGAAATTGACGGAATAACTGGCATCGATGATAACCCCTCGCCAGTTCCGCCGAACAATTTCTCCCTCTCGCAAAACTATCCTAATCCGTTTAATCCGACGACGACAATTAACTTCTCTTTGTCAAAGTCAGGCCACACGTCTCTTAAAGTCTACGATATTATCGGGAGAGAGATTGCGACTTTAATAGACGAGTTCATTCAAGCCGGCACACATTCATTTAAATTTAACGCCGGCAATTTACCAAGTGGAGTTTATTTATATAAACTTTCTTCCGATCATTCCACCTTGGTTCAAAAAATGGTGATCTGCAAATGATTTTTTTCTTTAAAAAATCAGCCGATCACTTTCTCAATCACTTTTCCCTATGCCTTGATTTATCTTTTTATAAGATTAACAGGCATAGGGTTTTTTATTTTTTCTTAATCTTCGGCTTATTATATCGACACTTAATGGCTCGTTCGCTCACTAGTATCATACTAGTGTTGCACTTACTTGTTGAGCTCACCTGCGATTTCTTTGACTTTAACTACTTTTTATGTTATTTTGTAGCATATATAAATAGACCAAAACCTAAAGAGCTAAATTACTGAACCAATTTATTGATAGCTTTAATATAAATTTAATTTAAGAGGTGAAGGATATGACAAAACATAATAAAAAAAAGATATTAGTAGGAATTTGCGGAATCGGACATGGACATAGCATAAGACAGAAAGTCATACTCGATTATTTGCTAAAAAATAATCATACAATTATTACATTTATCACAAATATAAGCAGCAATTTTTTTAAAAAAAATTTTCCAAATATTCCGTCAATCAATGTGTCGGTTCCCTGGATACATTGCGACAGGAACGGCATTGATTTCCTAAAGACTGGTAAAAATCAAATTAATAGATCAAATTCTTTTGTAATGAATAATTTTCTTGCAATGGATAAAGCTTTAACAATTTTAGGTGGAGAGCCAGATATAGTCTTGACGGATTATGAGCCTACATGTGCCCAATTTGCTTATATTTTGGACAAACCTTTAATTTGTTTTGAGCAACAAAGTAAATTTTTGGGGTACAAGACACAAGACATAGGAAACTTTACCAGGAATGAGGAAGTTGCCCGCTTGAAATTATTTTTTCCGATAGCCAGCAAACGATATTCGTCCTCTTTTTTCCCGATAACCGATCAAATTGACGAAAGATATCAAGTTGATTTGACTCCCCCGCTTCTTGCAAACGACATAATGAAAGCAAAAGAATTGAATATACTCCCGAAAGAAAATAACATTTTAGTTTATTTATCGCCTTATGGTCTATTTAGACAAAATATAAAAGATATAATGAAAATACTAAGTAGCATAAATGAATATAATTTTAATTTATTCTGTTACGACGCCAATTCTATAAATGTTGAGCAATGTAAAAATGTACATATATTTAATTTTGATAGACAACTATTTTTGAAAAAATTACTCGACTGCAATGCAATAATATCAACAGCTGGACACCAACTTCTAAGCGAGGCTATACTACTTGATAAACCGGTGCTTGTTTTGCCATTTGATACATATGAACAACAATATAATGCATGGGTTTGGGAAAGTTATGGTATGGGAAAGAGTGTAAAATTATTAACTGTCGAATCAATAAAAAAATATATTTCAAATCTAGAAAAATTTAAGTCAAATATTAATTCATTCAAAATTAATACGGGGTTTTGTAATGGGGCAGATATCTTGGCATCATCGCTTAATAGTAATTTTGAACTTTGAATATAAAAATCATTATATGGTGGGTGGCGAAAATCAACAAATCACATTTATTAAAAGCCCAGCGTTAGCTGAGCTTTTTTAACCACGGATAACTTTGACCACTTATATGCTCAATAGCGCAATTCAGAAGCTGATATATGCTCATGTATCTCATTAGGGTTTAATTTAAGTCCGACGTGTAGCCCTCGCGGACAATAAAAGCAATACTGATTATGATGTAAATAAAAATCTTTAAATTTGTCCGACAAAAGAATATCTCCGAGTGTTTTATCTTCGAATAAAAGTTCCTTGCAACTTACAAAATATTCATGGCCTGGACATGGGGCCACTAAACCATTAGGATAAATTAATAAAAAATGTCCAAGTAATGAACACGATAAATTAGCTCCCTCCCTATAAACTCCGTTTAAATATGTACAATTGTTAAAATATTTGTCCACCTGCCCGCATAATTCTTTATACTGCTTTTTGTCCGTTACATTATTCTTTATTATTTGAATAATCTTAGGAGAAATATTGTCCTTAAAATCGGACACATCGCTTTCATCTAATCTAAGTTCCGGTAAGTTAAAAGCATCTTCTAGATACGATGGCCAAAAAAAGTCACATTTGCTTTCAAAAGCTTTCTTAAGTAGTTTTGGAATAATTGTATAATTAGTCCGCATTATAATTGTTTGCATGATAAATAAGAATGGTCTCTTACGTCTGACCCTTGAAAGTATATCTAAAGCATTCATAGTTCTCGTCTGAATTTCTTTATTTCCCCTCATAATAGCAACCTCCTCGGAACTTAGGCCGTAAATGGATAAACATATTTGATCAAGCCCTTCATCTAACCATTTTGTCAAAAATTCTTCAGTAATTCCCCACCCATTTGTATTTATCCTGACAACCAATTGATTTTGTTTCGCAATTTTAATATATTCAACAATATTTGGCAACAAGGTTGGCTCTCCGCCGCTAAGTGAAATATATCCCCCACCTAATTCCCTTAGCTCCCTACAAATTTTCAAAAATAATTCTAGACTCATTAACCTACCCCCCTTACTTTTATCATTAAACAATTCTTGTCTATTAGCGCAACATTTACAATTACCCGGACAATTTAAAGTAAGTTTTGCAACACATAATAAGCTTCCTTTTTTATCTTTAAACTTCATAAAATTTATTTATACCTAGATCCACATTTTCGTTAATTAACCCAACAAATATTCATTACAATGCCCCAAGATATCTAATTTTTCATTGATTTCTTCAATACTTGGTTTCTCTGGTATTTCACCAATAAATTTAATTCCATCAACAAATGTATCTAAGAAAAATCTTCCTTGATTATCTATTAGAAGAACCACTTTGGAATTTGATTTCATTTTATCAAAATCAAAAGTAATATCCATTCTGTCTCCAAACCTTTTTAACAACCGCTCTTTTATTTCAATTAAATCTGGCGAGGCCACTTTGATTTCATTATAAATAGGTTCGCATTTACTCGAGCAGATAACTTCAAATAAATGCCACCTCGTAATTCCAAGTTCTATCAACTCCTCCCCCAACATCGCCAAATCATCCTTATTTATATTAGTAATTACAGTATGTATCATTACGTCAATATTATTTTCGGTTAGTATTTTTATATTTTCAATAATATTTCTCAAATATTTTCCTGTGTATTTATTCTTGGCAGGTCTAACTTTATTAACAATATTTTTATTTAAGCTATCAACAGATATTCTGATAAGAACATCTGCTTTTTTCAAGATTTCTAACCTGTCTTTTAAAATACGTATCGTTCCATTTGTATCTATAGTTATCGCACATTTTCTCGATAACATAGAAATGATTTGGCTTAAACCGCTGCTCAGGAATGGCTCTCCGCCCGAAATGCAGACATTCATTATCTTTAATTTTATAATATGTTCTGCGGTATTAGCTAAACCACATAATTTCAAATCTTTATACATTTTATTATGTGCAATACAATAAATACAATCCAAATTACATTTTTCTTCAATTAGCCAACTAACTTTAAAGGGGTGTTCAAAAATAATATTTTTGTTACTTTTTCTATTTTTAAAATAGTTTCCCAATTCTCTAATACTCATATTTATAATTTCATCCAATGATACATTTTGATAAAATCTATACAAATGCTTGCTTTTATGCAAAATTGTTATTCCATTTTTTTCTCTCCTAATAAAATAATTACCTTTTATATACATCATATAAATAAGTTTAGGATATATTTTCTACTTATTTATTATTTATAAAGAGTAGCAACATAATATTTTTTCTTGCCCTTCCTAATCACGACGATGTCGGTTCCTAGCGCATTATCAAAACTAATACTATAATTTACATCGTTCACAATATTTCCATTGATTGAAATCGCGCCACTATTGAGAAACTCACTTGCCTCCCTCTTAGAAGAACAAATTTTATTTTCAACGAGTATATCAATTAATTTCCCGCCATATGTTACGAAGTGAGGCACACTCTTCAAACCAATCAGTAAATCTTTTACGGGAATTTCTTTAATATTACCGCTAAACAGTTGTTCGCTAATATATACTGCCTCTTCGTAAGAACTTTCGCCATGCAAGTCAGTGATAATTTCTTTTGATAATATCTTCTGAGCCAACCTCTTATGAGGTTCTTCGTTATGCCGTCTCTCAATGTCTTCAATTTCTTCTTTACTAAGGAAAGTTAATCTCTTTAGATATTCAATAATCATGATATCTTCAACATTTATGAGGAATTGATAAAGCTCATAAGAACTGGTTTTATTTTTATCAATCCATACCGCATTACCCTCACTCTTTCCAAATTTACGCCCCTGAGAGTCTGTAATTAAAGGCATAGTAAATGCGAACACTTCATCGCCAGAAATTTTTTTTACCAGCTCGATACCGGTTGTCATATTTCCCCATTGATCAGATCCTGCAACTTGCAAATCGACACCTTTATGTTCATGTAAATATTTAAAATCAAGACCCTGAATTAACATATAAGAAAATTCAGCAAATGAAATGCCAGACTCCATCTGTCTTCTCACCAAATCTTTGCCTAGCATATACCCAATATTGATATATTTGCCATAATTCCTTAAAAAATCTATAACATTTACATCCTTGATCCAATCATAATTATTAACGACCTCGTATGGAAAAATTTTCTGCAACTGATTTTTCATTGTTTCAAAATTTTCTAGAACTTCCTTCCGACTCGATAAACTTCTTTCAACCGTACCGCGAGGATCTCCAATTAGGGCAGTAGCCACTCCGACTAATAATATAGGATGATGACCAGCCTGAGCCAACCTTCTTGTAATCAAAAAAGAAGAATAATGACCAAGGTGCAAGCCATCTGAATTTGGATCTGTACCAATATAGAATGTCAAACCTCCACGGTTTAGTTTATCAATTAATTCAAGACTAGAAATATCTTGAATCAACCCTCTCCATTTCAAATCTTCATATATATTCATATCATACCCCCTATTCTTATTAGTGTCCTCACTCATATTATTCATTTTACTATCCATGTTATTACTAACATAAATTTTAATTATATTAACATTTTATATCTTTTTACGGATATTAGCTATATATATGGCATGACCCCCGAAATTCGGACACGATATTCCATATAAAGCGTAGCGAGAATAATTTAGATTCTATTTGCCAATAATATTTTTGTCCATTACCGCTTCAGTATATTTTAAATTGAAACCTAATTTTTTATAGAGTGAAATGGCGGAAGCATTATCGGTACGGACTTCTAAGGTTAATTTTTCTACCCCTAATTTTATAGCTTCTTCCTCTAAAAGAAGAAGTGCTTGAAATCCATACCCTTTATTAGTAAAGGGTTCATCGATCATAATAACGACTCTCCCAATTTTAGATTTAATGTTCATCAGAACAATATATCCAATCGGAAGATCGCCGAACTTAATACTATAACACTTCCTATCTTCTTCATTTCTAATCATTTTTAGAGCATCGGCTTCGGTTGTAGCCTGAGTCAGCATATACTTCCTATTACTAGGATTAGAAAACCAGCCCAATAAAACGGCAAGATATTTTTTATCAAAAATTTCTAAATTTATTTTGTTGATATGATTTTAAATTAAGGCTGCCAACTTTCGTCAATTAAAAACCCAGCCGATCACTTCCCCTCTTTCCCTAACGAGAATATAATGGAGTCAAACCAAAAATTCTAAATAATTATTTCGATTAATAAGTTTTACTGTACTTCCTGAGTAGGCATTTAAAAATTCTTTTGGTACAGAAAAATTATTTTTTTGCCATTTAAATTCATAACCAGATAATACGCCGCCAGAATCTTCGAGATAATCGATTTCTTTACCGCTCGTTGTCCGCCAAAAATAAATATTAGCGAAGATACCTAAATTATTATTACGCTTGACTCTTTCAATAACCATAAAATTTTCCCATAAACTGCCGACATCTTGACGCAGAGAAACGGGGTTGAGGTTATTAATCAAGGCGTTGCGCAGGCCGAGATCATAAAAATAAATTTTTCTTTTCTTCTTTAGTTCATTTCGGATATTGCGGGAAAAAGGCCCGACTCGACAAATTATATAGGCTTGTTCTAAGATACGAATATAATTTTCGACTGTCACTTTATTAACACCAAGTAGTTGAGCCAACTCGGCATAAGAAACTTCACTGCCTATTTGTAAAGCCAAAGCTTGCAAAAGTTTTTCCAAAAGTTCTGGATTACGAATATCTTGATAAGCCAACACATCCTTATATGAGTAGCTGGTCGCTAGTTCACGCACTCTTTTTTCTCTATCCGGCCCAGCGAAAACTACTCCCGGGTACATACCGAAAACCAATCTTTCTTCCAATAGTCTATTTATTTCCAAAGGAGAATATAATTGCGCCAGCTCCTCAACAGCAAAGGGATAAAGAAAAAATTCTATTTTTCGACCAGTCAGTGGTTCGGCAATTTTTCCCGACAACTCGAAAGACGACGATCCAGTAGCGATCATTTGAATTTTCGGGAAATTATCAGAAATAAGCTTTAAAGTTAAACCAATATTCTTAACTCGCTGAGCTTCGTCTATAACCACTAACCGACGCGAACCAATAAATGATTTAAGTTCTGTTGAAGTTTTATCTGTTAAAGCTTCTCGAATATCAATCTCATCGCAATTTAAATATAAGGAATCATTCCCATATTTTTCAATAATCTTTTTTACAAGAGTCGTTTTACCAACTTGACGAGCACCGTAAAGAACTACTATTTTTCCTTTAAATAGAGCCTTTTCTAAGTCTTTTTGAATTCGTCTTACAATTATCATATTATTTAGGTTATTATATTAACTAAAATATATACCATTTGAGTCACTAAGTCAATACACGAAACGAAACACGAAACGAATATAAATATTATTTTTTGGTATAAAATAGCTAATATTAAATAAATATTACTTATAATAAGCCAACAGCGCCCTAGTTAAGGGCGCTGTAAAGAGTAGAGTAGAGCGGAATAGGTTAGATTAGTCGGCTCACACCAGCTAATTCCTCAAAAACTTATTTAAGCCTATGCTCCAGAATATTAATTTTAACTTCTAACTGATTAATTTTTTCTTGCTGAGCTTTAACCGCTTCAATTAAAGGGGCGACTAAATTGCTATACTGAATAGCTTTTAAGCCATTGGGGGCAGTAGCGACTAACTCCGGATAAACTTTTTCTACCTCCTGCGCAATCAAACCAATTCCGTCTTTATTATCGCTCTTCCAATTAAAAGATACCCCACGAAGTTTTAAAATTTTAGCTAAAGAATTATTGAGGCTAGTAATATTCTTTTTCAGACTTCTATCAGAATAACCGCCAAAAGTATTAGTATAAACTCCGGTACTAGCGCCAATAGATCCGATAACTTCTAATTTATAGACGGGATTCGTCGTCCCTATTCCGACGTTGCCGCCTGATGTTATTCTCATTTTTGTGTTGGCTGCAGCCATTGCATTATAACTTACACTTGTCCTAAAATCTAAATGCGCCCCTGCATCATCATTTGCAGCGGTCCCATCATTTACGGCAACTATTGAGGCTCCTCCTAAGAACTCACCACCATCAGCGCTAGCAAAAGCAATACCACCAATTTCATCGTTGGCGTTTATCAAGCCCTCTGCCGTTGAACGACTTTTTGCTAATACTAATGTGGTTGGTCCAGATACATTTCCGCTATTATGTATAACGACCCCCGGAGCTATACTTGTAGATGTCTCAGATGTTCCTATATAACTTATGTAAGCTTTTGCATCTAAAGCCAAATTTTCACTATCAAAATTCGGATTCGTCGTTCCGATACCGATATTTCCATTAGCGGCAATTCTCATCCGCTCGTTATTGGCATTGGTATAAAATCTAATAACACCAGCGGCATTAGAAGCGGCTAAATTCAAACCATTAGATCCTTGAGAATCAACCACCCCAGAGTCAGCCATATATCTAGTTGTAGCTGATGAATAATTCGTTCCGAACATAAAGGTATAAAGAGCGTTAGCGCCATTATTAGTCAACATGAAATTAGAAAATGACCCTGTACCGGTATTTGCGTTAGCGACTCGGAAAGACGTTCCGGCATTTTGAGATTTAGAGACATCAAGAAAATAGGACGGCGCCGTTGTCCCAATTCCGACGTTGCCACCATTATTAAAAATAGTATTACCAGAGGACGGTATATTAGTAGAGGCTGTAGCATTAGTTAGACCAATAACTACGCCGCCGGCACCATTACATAAACCCGAGGCATTACCGACACAAACAGAGTTATAACTATAAATTGAGCCATTAGCATTAATACTCTGCGTCCCACCGGCATTTAATGTCGCCCAGTTTGAGCTAGAACCGCCGCCGGCGATTAATGAACCAGTAAGAGTCCCCGTACCGACTACGACTAACTCTGTGGCGGGAGTCGATGTTCCGACCCCAACAGCACCATCACCTCTAACTACGAATCTATATAATCCGGAATTACCGTCCTGAGCAGCTAAAAAGTAGCCGTTGCTGGTCATCGCGCTTCCCTGCAAACGCAATATGGAGTGATTCATGTTTGTATAATTTTCACCAATCTCCACGACGTTGTTAGCGGAATCAGTAACCATTGGGGAAGCGACATGAAAATTAGCGGAAGGAGAAGTAATCCCAATTCCGACTTTACCCGCACCGGCCGCGCCGTTCCAAATATTACCGTCTTTAGTCCCGCTCCATAAATCAGAGGAGGAAGCATTAACATAGCTCTGTAAATAGCCGAGAGTGACGACATCGGCGGCGGCCGAAGGAACGGCGACATTACCGATTTTCTGACTGCCGGCTAAAATAGAGTAACCGGTACCGACTACTTCTAATTTAGCGGCGGGACTCGTTATTCCGATACCAACATTTCCTTCAATCGGCGATAATAAAGTAAAATGGCTTGGCCCATTAATTCTAAGTGATTCATAATAGTCTGTGCCATCCCAATGTTTTATATTAAATGTTCCTGCCGTCTGATATCCTACATAAGCGTCAGCATTACCAAAGTCTATATATCCACTGTTTGACGCACTAGAATTTTGTATTCTTAAATAATTACCATTAAATCTTGCCAGACCATTAACATCTAATTTAAAAGCTGGGCTCGTCGTTCCGATTCCAACGTTGCCGCTAGATTTAATAATGGCCTTAGGCGTAGTTTGTCCATCAACAAAAAATGCGATATCATCATCTCCGCCAATTCTTAAAGTTAAATCACTATTATTATGATACATGTAACTTTGAACAGAAGAACTTCCAAAATATAAATAATCAGAAAAACGTCCAGTTCCTACAACATGTAAATTTGTTCCCGGATTAGTCGTCCCAATCCCGACACTACCGGCGTTATTAATCCTTACTTTCTCGCTAGAGGAAATAGCGCCATCAGTGGTGGTAAAAAATGCGAGAGCGGTAGGATAATCTGCACCAGCCCAAACGTTTTCAGTAATCGCATGAATATAGGCGCTATCAGTACTATACTGAGTATTCCTAAATCCAAGGGTACCAAGAATTGTTCCGGCCGCCGGCGTCAAGCCCGCCGCACTCGAAAGCACGGCTTTACCAGGAGCACCGAAAACATCAAGTAAAGCCGACGGGCTTGATGTTCCAATCGCCACGTTACCATCGCCTCTAACCACAAATTTATATAACCCAGAATTGCCGTCCTGAGCAGCTAAAAAGTAGCCGTTGCTGGTCATCGCGCTTCCCTGCAAACGCAATATGGAGTGATTCATGTTTGTATAATTTTCACCAATCTCCACGACGTTGTTAGCGGAGTCAGTAACCATTGGGGAAGCGACATGAAAATTAGCGGAAGGAGAAGTAATCCCAACTCCGACTTTACCCGCTCCAGCCGTGCCGTTCCAAATATTACCGTCTTTAGTTCCGCTCCACAGATCAGAAGAAGAAGCGTTAACATAACTCTGTAAATAACCGAGAGTGACGACATCAGCGGCGACGGAAGGAACAGCGACGTTCCCTATTTTCTGATTGCCGGCGAGGATAGAATAACCGGAGCCGACTACTTCTAACTTCTGTGTCGGGTTCGTCGTTCCGATTCCGACGTTGCCACCATTAAAAAACGAAATCCCACGACTTAAACTTACGTTAGCGGACGTATTCGGCGTATTCCCACCACGAATAACTACACCATTGGTAGTATCGCAAGCTCCGCTGTCATTACCGGCACAAATATAATCATAAGAGTAAAAACTACTATTTACTGCCATACGATTAGCCCCGATATTATAAGTAGCATTACCGGCGCTCCCAGCGCTGCCGACTGTCAAATTCTGAGTCGGCGTTGTCGTCCCAATCCCGACGTTACCGCCATTTGGCATCAACACAAGAGGCCTGGAAGTCCAATCCCAATCCTGTTGCATTGATTGAATGTAACTATACGAATCTGCAACTGCTCCTAAAATTAATTTAGCATTTGTATTTGCAACTCCTGTTGCTATTTCAATTCCGCCTGAATTCTCGTTATTATAAGTAGAGGACTTTAGAATAGAAAGAATACTTCCCGGTGCCGTCGTCCCAATCCCGACGTTGCCAGTGCTTGCAACTCTCATCCCTTCGGCGATTGTTCCAGCATTGGAAATCTGAAAAAATAAATCAGAATCAGAGGTGTCATTTATTGTAGCGCCAATCTTCGCGTATCCAGTGCCGGCAACGGCGCCAGAATTTTCAAAGATTAAACCAGCCACACCGCCCCAATTATTTCCGGGATTTGATATACGTAAATTTACTCCCTCAGCTATTGAATTCGCCACATAATCAGTAGCAACACCACTTTTATAAATATGTAAGACATCGCTGGGAGTAGATGTCCCAATTCCTATATTGCCGCTATATCCCTTGATAACCATATTATTGGTTAAGGTTGTACCTCCTAGAGTCTTTGTTCTAAACTGAATATCGCCATAACCAGCCGCTTCGTTAGAAGCTTGGTAATAGTTGTCTATCCAAAGATGAGCATCGGCGGCAGTATAGAGCATAGAACCGCCAGAATTATCTGAATAATATAAATTCAATTTTGCGCCATAAGGACTACTAGTCGCTTGAATGCGCTCTTCTATATTTGATGCACCATAAATATGTAACTTTGCTAAAGGATTCGTCGTTCCAATCCCCACATTCCCTGCACCGGCCGCGCCATTCCAAATAGCCCCGTCCTTAGTCCCGCTCCATAATTCAGAAGAAGAGGCGTTCCCATAACTTTGTAAATAGGCGAGAGTCACAACATCGGCACTAGCAGAAGGAGCGGCCACATTACCAATCTTATAATTCCCAGCATCAATTGCGTAGGTCTGACCGTTAGGAACAATAGTTAATTTAGCGTTAGCAAGAGTAGTCGTCCCAATTCCGACGAGGCCGGAGTCGCCATGCTTAACTATAATTCTAGTAACCTTATTATAAGGGGAGCTACTATCCTCAGTTTGAAGTTCAATACCGGCTGCACTTAATAATAATTTTGAGGCGACACCTCTATTTTGACCGAGCGTTAAAGTATTACTCACATTACTATATACCAAACTCCCACCGCCTAATCCATCGGCGGCACTATTAAGATAAAGAGAACCATTAACACCGATGCCACCGGAATTAATACTGCCCGTCACGTCTAACTTGTACCCCGGAGTCGATGTTCCGATGCCGACGTTGCCGTCCATATAAGTGGTCCCGCCGGTATGTAATAATAATTGATCAGTAGCATGATTATAACCAACCCAAGCCCGATTAGCCGCTTGCGGATCGCCAAAGAAAATATATTGATCGGTAGTGTTGGGCGATAAAAACTGCATTGAAACTCTCGCACTTCGTTCAATAGTTAGGCCCCCAGTAGCTTCATAAGGAGTTCCGCCGGAAACGCCACCAGATATATGTAATTTATTTAACGGAGTGGTCGTTCCAATTCCGACGTTGCCGGTTATAAAAGCAGTATTATTAAAACCACCTTGATTTATTTTTAACAAAGTGCCATCAACAGCAGAAAGTCCATAGCTTCCATTAAACATTTTTAATCCGCCGCTCCTTATATCTATGTCACCCATAACTTGTAATTTATTCGCTGGTGTTGTTGTCCCAATTCCGACATTGCCACCAGCGGGGTTTAACAATAACCCATACGACGTAGCTGATTGTAAGGTAGTATAACCAGTAGCGCCATTATATAATTCGAGAGTAGCATTATATGAATTACCATCCGTACCCCAGCCATTACCTTGACCAATTTTACCTCCATTAGACAAAGCAATATCTCCAAAAACTTCTAATTTTTTAGCTGGATTTGTTTTCCCAATTCCCACATTTCCCGAATTAGCATTCCAGATATTTCCAGTTGTAGTTCCGTTCCATAAAGAAGCGGTCAGAGGTATGGCACTATCGACATAACCTTTAGTCGCTGCATCTGAAGCTAAAGAAGGTAAAGAAACATTACCGATTCTCTTATCATCGGCTAATATACTATAACTCACTACTGCGTTATCAACTACTTCTAATCTAGCGGCAGGGGTAGTCGTCCCAATTCCAATATTGCCAGAGCTATTTATACGCATTTGCTCATTATGAAAACCATTTAATTCTGTAAAAAATGCTAAATATCCTGTTCCTGAAGTAACATTTTCTCGTGCACCTTTAATCGAAGCAAATGTCCATGGCGACGTTCCACTATAATTTCCGCCAAAGCCTATGCTGCCACCTTTATCAATGGCAGCGGAATCATTGGACATAATAAGTAAATTGCCTCCATACTGCATCGCCGCTCCACCTCCAAGAGGAATATCTGCTGCATTAACCTGGAGTGTTCGTTGTGGCGTCGTCGTCCCAACCCCCACATTCCCGCCCATTAAAGCTATATTTCTAACTACTCCCGTCCCCGCCGCTTGGCTAGTAATAGTATAGGCGCCAGCAGCCGCTCCAGCGATAGCTAATCTTTCATAATTCGAAGCATCGGTATAAGTATTATAAATTCTAAAAGTCATCGGATTAGTGCCATATCTTAAACCAAGAATATAAGCAGCCGCGTCACGATAAATATTAGTATCTCCACCCCAAGAATATGAACAGGATCCGCCATTACATTGATAACCGCTTGCCTGCACAGAACCAGTACTGCCAACTGTAAACTGGTTATTATTACCAACAGTTAAAAGATAAGATGGGCTACTTGTTCCAATTCCGACGTTTCCAGAACGTAAATACAAGGCTGGATAATCAGTACCTCCATATCTGGTCCCAAATTCTGCAATTTGCCCAGAAGAATAATCAACATTATTTTCAGCAATATATATTCCATAATCTTGATTATTATTCAACCCTAAAGAAATTCTATTTGTCCTCCCAGTTCCGCTAACCCCCTTAATCCACAAAGTTGTACTTGCAGGTAAGGAATTTATTCCGTCTCCTATACTTAATTTAGCCGTCGGATTAGTCGTCCCAATCCCGACGTTACCCGAATTAGTATTCCAAATATTTCCAGTCGAGGTTCCGCTCCAAAGAGAATTAGAGCCTCCGGGGTTAAGGGGAGCAATAGCCGAATTAAGCCAACCAAGAGTCACAACGTCAGAATCAGCACCTGGATTAGCGACATCGCCAATCTTCTGATTACCAGCCTTTATAGAATAACCGGAGCCTGAACCCATTTCTAATTCGGCAGTCGGCGTTGTCGTCCCGATGCCGACGTTGCCGGCATTAGTGATTCTCATCCTTTCTGTCGGAGTAAATGATGTATTCAGGGTCGTAGCCACATTATCGGCATAAAAACTAATTCCCGCGCCATAACTGAGATTGATTCCTCTGGCGCCGAATGACCCGTGCGTTTGCCCCCAGTAATAAGTAGCATTATCAACATAAGCGCCATGCATCAAGATGCCATCAGCACTACTCCCGGTACGATTTAATGTTAACGGATACCCGCCGTAATTTGTTCCGCTCCCGTCCGCATCTATTCTGATCTGATTACCGCTTTCTATGATATCTAATTTGCCTAACGGATTAGTCGTTCCTATTCCGACGTTAGCGCTATAGTTAGCTAGATATAATAAATTCTTAGGAGTACCAAGAGCATTAGTTCTAAACGCAATATCGCCATAGACCGTTCCGACAGTCGGCGTATAAGTCGTTTCTATATAAGACATCGCACTATTCGGGTTATAACGAAGGCGCAGGCTGCTAACAATGCCTGCCCAGTTAAGATCAATCATCGCATCATTAAGAGGATCTGTCGGACGAATTAATAAAGTCGGCGTAGAAGAACTAAGATGAAGTAAGGCTCCCGGCGCACTCGTTCCAATTCCGACGTTGCCAGAAGACATTATTTTCATTCTTTCGTACCAAGTCGTTCCATTATTACCCGCTAAAAATCGAATACTACCGGCGTTACTCCAGGCGGCATATAAAGAAAAATTAGTAGCCGCCGATTCGATAGTGCCAGTTAAATACATGTTACCTACAACATGAAGAGGCGAAGTCGGATTCGTCACCCCAATTCCAACATTACCGGCAAAAACCGTAGTAGTTGAGAAGGTTGTAGTGGCCGTCACGGTCGAAGCTTGAGCGGTATTAAAAGTAAAAAAAAGGAGTAAGGTAAAAACCAAAAAAACTTGAATTTTTTTGGACATAGCAATATTTTTTAAAATAATCATTATAGGATAATTATAACATTTCGCGCTCCGGAGGTCAAAATTAATCGACCTTAATTTTATAGTAATAATCAAATAAAACTGCCTCTAAAAAAGGAGAGTAAAATTTATCTTTAAATTTTGGAAAAGTTACTTGAAGAAAAAATTTTCTAGTCACCGGCGTTATAAAATTTAGGTTATCAGTCGACGATAATTGACGCCAGACGTCGCCATCAGACGAAAACCATAATTTTACGAGCGCGCTACTGGGGCTATCTATACTTAGACTACTACGAGCAATTTTTTCAATTATAAATGGCGCCGCGTCAAACCTCGCTATCGGCGCCGAAATTAATTCGGCCGGATTTTCATTTTTAAATCCCCTATCTCTAAAAACTTGCCAAATTTCTTGATTATTTTCTTTAACCTTAGCTAATAAAATAGTCTCGCTCAGATTACTCTCGACTAACTTAAAAATAGCCGACTCGGAGGTAAAACTAAAAAAATTATCGAAAACCGCTTCGCCGACTATTTCCGGGGTTCCGTTCTGCCAAAGTTTTATGAGCCAGGGACGCGAAAGGGTCGCGCTATAAACATACCAATGGATATCTTTCCCGTTAAAGGCGCGGATAATTTCTGGCTTAAAACCTTTAGTCATTACTTTTATTTCAAAGAAACGACTAATGTCTTTAGTCTGATTCGGCCGGACTCGGTAAGCCTCGCCTTTATAAGCGCCATAAACTACTAAAAAATCATTCTTTACCCCGCCGAAACCAAATAGCCCGGAATAATCCGAATTAAACTCCGGGATATTTAAGCGAGAAAATTTATGCCCGTCAAAATAAAAAACCAGGCCTTGATACTTATTATCCTTTTTTAGGGTAAAACCAACTAACCAATTTTCTCCAATCGTCCCTAAAGAAACAGCGACGACTTCCCTTTTAGCTAATTCCGGAGGTCTAACTAAAGTTTGCCCCTTATAAAATAAATCTAAATTTTTTACTTCTAAACAATCTTTTTTTAAACAACGCTTATCATAATAATTTCCTTCGGCACTATTTAAATGACTATCTTGATAAGAATCTTGAAACTTATCAACTAGCGCTTGATCAGCCTTAGACCAGCTAAAATCGGGCGCAAAAAATATCGCCACGGCTTTATGGTCGCGATATAAAGTCGTCCGCGACCAATCGACTTGATCCGTCCCGATAAAATATTCCGAAAAAGAGCCGAAAGTTAAACTAGCCTGAGGAGTCGCTAAAGGCGCGGCGCCAACTCCAACGCGAGTCGCCAGAGATTCGGAAATTATAGTTTCCCGATTGTCTTGACCCTGACTCTGACTTTTATCCGGGCTTTGATCTTTATTTTCGATTTGGCCAGACGTCGGGCTTTGGCTAGTCCAAGCCCACAAGTTTTTTCGACCAAAAATAATCAGACCGCGCGCGGCTAAATAATAAGTAGCAAAATAAATTAAAACAAAAACAACCAAGAGCGGAACGATATTAATAATTTTCTTCATCCGCTTTTTTCGACCGGCTATACTCATAAATAATAAGCTGAAAAATAGATAACTCTTAACTCATTATCTTAATTTATTATAACATAGGCTAACTAAAAACACCCGCCGAATTAGCGGGTGTTCTTACGAGAATAAATATCTTATTTTACAATCATCTTACCGGCTTCGCCACGACTGCGGTGGTTCCCGACGTTACAGAAGAAGGCATATTCGCCAGCTTTAGTCGGAGCGTTAAAACTAATCGCTCGAGTTTCTTTAGAATAGACGCCGAGACCTAAAGCGGATAAAGAAGCGTCGTCAAATACTAGGCTATGCACGAATTCGTCGACAGAAGTTAAGGAAATAGTAACTGGAGCGCCTGGTTTAACGGTAAATTCTTTCGGAGTATAACCGGAAGAATTAACGTCTATTTTAATAACGCTCGGCGCTAAATTTTCCTTTTTAACCGGACCGGTTTGTGCCGGGGCTAAAGGCGAGGTCGGAGCAACGCTATTTACAGTCGCTTTCCCTTCTTGGTTCACAACGACATTGTCCTTAGTAATCGGATTAGCGTTAGGCGCTTCGACGCGCGTATCCTTTAGAACATTATTAACGGCCGGGGCAGGAGTAGTCGAGGTACCGGCATTATCGCTAGGCGTTTGGCCAGTAGGCTGACCGGTCTCGTTAGACTCGCCGGCCGGCTGAGTTTTTTTAGTTCCTTGGGTAGCAGCCACAATAATAATAATTACGATGACCACGGCGACCCCTAAAAGGATCCATAGTTTTTTGCTTTTGTTTTCCATATTTTTAATTTAGAAGTGCCCGCGCTAAAAAACGAGGATGCACTATTTTATAAATTATCTTTATTATAACATAAATAAATTATCTCCGCTATTTTTTCAGCTATTTTTCAGAAACTATTATTTAATTTCTATCCCATTAACTGACTGATCAAACGGCTTAGTCGGCCAGTCTCGCCAGTCAAAGCGGCGACCGATCAAACGATAAGAAATTTCGACCGGCTTGTCCGCTCTAAAAATAAGCTTATTACCTTCAATTAAATAATAAACCTGAGCGAAATGGCCATAAGGCGTAATCGCGATATCAACGTTATCCTTATTAAAATCAACGACTTGGCGCCAAACCCAGAGATCATCCCCAACCGGCAATTTAGCAAAGTCAACGACGGCTTCCGACTCTTTATTATTTTTCGCTTTCAATTTAATCTTACCGACGTATTCTTCTTTAACGCCGCCAGAAATCGAAGCCGCATAGGTCGCGTAATTAATACCCTTAATCTTATAAAGAGGATCGATAGTCGTCACATTTAATTTATAGATAGTCGCTGTACCCGTAGCATTCATGGATAAGCTAGAAAGACTAGAAATACCGCCATTATTCATATTAACAGCCGCGCCGCTATTCATAGTCCCGCCGGCGAGAGGGAGATAACCAGTAGAAGTACCAACATAAGTTTCTAAATAGGCTCGGGTAACAACATCTCCGTCGACTAAAGGAGCGGCCACATTACCAATCTTATAATTTCCAGCATCAATCGCGTAAGTCTGACCATTAGGAACAATAGTTAATTTAGCGTTAGCAAGAGTAGTGGTCGCGATACCCATATTGCCAGAGGAATTAATGAAAAGTTTAGCGTTAGTATAATCAGCGGTAGCCGAGCTAAATGCGCCTGATCGATAACCAACCATAAAGCTACCATTTGAATTATACGGGTTACCAATAAACCAAGAATTATTACCAAAACTCGTAGTAAATAAACCAGCGCCTCGACCGGAATTATTTGATTTAGCTAAAAATGATCCCTCATAATAATCTGAACCGCCATTACCTTCTGAAGTAATCAGGTTGGCGCTAGCAGCATAAGAATGAAGTTTATATGCCGGAGTAGTTGTCCCAATTCCAAGATTACCAGAAAAATAAACATTACCGGCTTGTAGATAACCATCGGCTATAGCGCTACCAGTAAAATGGACTACTCTTAACCCCTTATAATCACCAGCCGCAGCATTAGATACTCTCTGACCGATTTCAATTAATTTATCGTCAGCGCCCGCTGTTCCTACAGGAGCAAGATATAGCTGAGCCGTCTGGGTCCAATCTTCGCCGCCGACCCCACCTTGAAAACTCCAAAGGTTGCTACTGTTTCTAAACCAAGAATGGTTACTATGAGAAGCGGGGGTATAATAATTAAAATTATCAGAAAATAGAGAACGATACCCCGCCCCCGCCGGTACGAAAATAGAGTTTGTCGAACTAGCGGCTATAGTTCCGTTAACATATAACTTATAAGTAGGGTTTGTTGTGCCGATGCCGACGTTGCCGGACTGATTTATTCTCATTACTTCTGCCACAACATTTGTTGGCTGAAGATTACCAAAGGCTAAATAACCTTTAGAACTATCAGTCTCGCTGGTCGCACCCGCTTCTATATAGCCATGCATTTGACCATGCCCTAACTCTATGCGGGCCGCGCCCATGCCATTACCAGCAACATAGGGAATAGTATTAAAAATCTGCGTCAATGTCAGAGGCGTATTAGCAACGCCGATCCCAGCTATACTAAGTTTACTGCCCGGATTTGTCGTCCCGATGCCCACATTCCCCGCTCCGGCCGCGCCATTCCAAATAGCCCCGTCCTTAGTCCCGCTCCATAATTCAGAAGAAGAGGCGTTCCCATAACTTTGTAAATAGGCGAGAGTCACAACATCGGCACTAGCAGAAGGAGCGGCGACGTTACCAATCTTATAATTCCCGGCATCAATCGCGTAGGTCTGACCGTTAGGAACAATAGTTAATTTAGCGTTAGCGGGAGTAGTTGTGCCGATTGAAACGAGACCAGAAATATTTTGAGAAAAACCTAAATTACCAGTATCAGAAGTCGTCCCTCCGGTATATATATCCAATCCCGTAGCACCGACCCTTAATCTAGCATTCGCGCCAGAAGAACCATCCAGGGGAGATATCCATAACAACCTACTATTATTATTATTTTGGATTACTAAAGACGGGGTATATGCACCAGGATAACTAGAAAAACCAACGGCTGCTTGACCACTATTTTTAATATAAACATTCTTATTGGAACTCTGGGCAGTCGTAACATTAATAATCGCCGCCGGCTTGTCTGTACTGCCTACAGTGATTTCTAATTGTGCGCCCGGATTCGTCGTCCCGATCCCGACGTTGCCGTTATTTGTAATTCTCATTTTTTCCGTAGCTGCTCCAGCCTCAATCGTTCTAAAAAAAATGTGTTGATCTTCACTGTTCCCCGTATGATCAGCATAAATAGCACCAATCTGTGACCAACCTGCTCCTCCGGCGGCATTACCAAAAGAGATTGCGGCAATATTATTCGCGGTTGCATTCGAATTGGAAACATTCAGCGTCACGCCAGAACTGCCAAGAGTCGTCCCCGCATCTGCTGCATCAATACCAAGCTTAACCCCAGGATTAGTCGTCCCAACTCCGACGTTGCCGCCCATAAAATATGAACCACCGTTAGTATTTAAATAAACTTTTGTGGCTTCCGCTTCATTATACAAACTTACTTGGGTACCGGCCGTGTAATGAGAATTAAATTCTACCCCTTTAGAATAAGTAGGGCCAGCATAATCAAAACTATATTTCGACGTATATCTATTAATCTTAAATTTTAAGATATCGCCCGTGCTATCGTCGGTATAAATATCGGCCAGAGACGCCTCTGAATCTATTTGTCTTCCTAATTTCAAGGAGATCGCGTTAGTCCCATTGCTGTTACCTCTAAACCAACCAAATGTTGTCGCCTTTAAATCGCCGACAACTTCAAGTTTAGCGACCGGACTTGTCGTCCCAACCCCCACATTCCCCGAATTTAAATTCCAAATATTCCCCGTCGAAGTTCCGTTCCAAAGAGAATTACTCCCGCCCGGAGCGAAAGCGCCGTCAACATATCCTTTAGTCGCCGCATCGGAAGCTAAAGAAGGTAAAGCGACATTACCAATTCTCTTATTACCAGCTAATATACTATAATTGACTACTGCATTATCAACTACTTCTAATCTAGCAGCGGGAGAAGTGGTGCCGATGCCGACGTTGCCGCCCGTCAAGATTGTCAACGGCTCGGTAGTACTATATTTCAAATGCATGTTGTTAGTTGAGTCTGGCAACATACCAAATGTCCAATTAACAGCTACATTATTATCTGTAGCAAATTTAATTCCTGCCGGACCAGTAGCCCATCCTCCTTGACGATTCAATGTTAACTCCGCTGTTGTCGCACTACTAACTTCGAGTGAACTGTGTGGCCCCGTCGTCCCTATCCCAACGTTAGTTCCATTATCGAAAACCGTGGAATTGGTTAAGCCAGTGCCTGATGATTGCCATTTAGTCAAATAATTACCGGTTCCCGATCCAGTAACACCTGCCAAACTATATGGGATAGTATCAATATTAGTATAAGCAGAAATATCAGTTGTGAATCTCATATCCCAACCGTTAGCGTAATCAAAGCTACGGCTATAACCCACGGAAAAACGTGGAACAGATAAATTAGTATAACGCCAATCAGTCCCAACAGCTCCAATTATAAATGAGGTTTTACCATTAGTATTACGAGCGATTTGTACATTAGGCATATTACTGCTCATAGAAGAAACGGAGAAAGCCCTGAAACCACCATTACCTTCTGAAGTAGAATAAGCGCCGATATGTAAATCTAAAATTTTAGAAGAGATATAAACATGGCCAATTAAATCAAAGTCATACATAACATTACTATCCTGAGGAATTGTCGTATCAATTACTAGATATCCTTGAGCGTTGGCGGATGAATCATAATAAGCAGCGACATTATTAAAAGTATAAACTGCTCCACCGGCTACTGAATTTTGAGTGGCTAAAATTTGATTATTATTAATTTGCAAATCACCCCCCGATAACTCTAACTTATAGCCCGGATTAGTCGTCCCAATTCCCACATTCCAAGTCGTCGATGAAGCGAAAAGATTAGAACCATTCAAGTTCCAAAACGCAGTAGAAGCGCCGTCAACATATCCTTTAGTCGCCGCGTCTGAAGCAATAGTCGGCAGAGCCACGTTACCTATTTTCTGACTGCCGGCGAGGATAGAATAACCCGAACCTGAACCAAATTCTAATTCAGCGGTCGGAGTAGTCGTCCCGATTCCGACATTATTGGCGACATAAAGACCATTTTCTTGCCAAGCGCCCATCTCAATTAAAGAAGTAAAATCAGTGTTATTAGCAATAGGGGCTGATTTATAGAAAATTATTCTATTACTTGTCGGGACTTCACCATATCCTGATAACTGGATAGATGCGCCTGATCGATCAGTGCCATCATTATTTACCGAACGATATCTATCTCCGCCAGCAGATGAACTATAGTATTGATAAAATCCAGTGGCTAAATTAAGGTTGATGTTAGATTTTGCAAAAATATTTCCTCCATACCAACTATCTGACCAACCGACTCTTATCTGCGACTGATAATTTGTTGAAGTAGCGTTTGAATGGAAAGAGCCAGTTCCAACTACTGATAATTTCTGTCCCGGCGCTGACGTTCCGATTCCGACGTTACCGTTGGCCACAATACGCATACTTTCCGTTGCACCGTTCTCTATAGAAAAAATACCGGTACCACCCCTAAGTAATAAGCGAACACCATTACTAGCAGATAACGCACCTGTTACCCCCGAAGACACACTCGCACTTTGCGCCTGAATATAAAGTAAGGCGTTATTGGTAGCTGTGTCGCTATCCATAAATATTGAACCACCATCTTGTCCCGTCCCGGTCTGACGTTCTCTTATAAAATCAATACCAGAAGAATTTCCATTACCAGTATTTTCAATTCTTAAAACCGCATCCCCAGCAAGCTTAGACATACTAAGTAATTTTAAAGGTGCTGTTGTCCCAATACCTACATAGCCGCCCTGCTTTATAGTTAAGTCCACTGAATTATCAGTACCTAAATTTAAATTGTTTCCATTCTTACTAACAATATAAATATTATTATCTCCGCTATCCATTTTTAAAGAAAGGCCATTACTCGAACCAGAATAAGCATTATTGTTAATTAATAACTCTCCTTCTTGGATTGTCAATTTACCCGCTGGATTCGTCGTCCCAATCCCCACATTCCCCGAATTCATATTCCAGATATTTCCCGTCGAAGTACCGTTCCAAAGAGAATTACTACCGCCCGGAGCAAAAGAACTATCAACATATCCTTTAGTCGCGGCGTCCGAAACAGCAGTCGGTAGAGCGACGTTACCGATACGATAACTACCAGCATCAATTGCATAATTCTGACCACTAGGAAGAATAGTTAATCTAGCATTAGCGAGAGTAGTCGTCCCGATTCCGACATTCCCCAATATAGAAGCAGTATCTTCAACATATAATCGACTGGCGCCAGCCCCTATAATTTGAAATTGTCCGGTGAACCTACCAACTGAATGATCTTGAACTGCAAATATCGTAGTATTGTTAGAGTTAGCTAATCTAAAATTGGTCGTAGCGAATGTACTGCCGCTGCCGATTACTTCGAGTTTAGTTCCCGGCGCGGATGTTCCGATACCCACATTTCCATTATAATCAATTCTCATCCTCTCAACCGGAGCGACCGCCGTAGAGGAGCTTGGCACATTTTGAAAAACGATAGACGTTCCCGTATCAGTTCCTGAGTCATCAGTTAAAACTGTAGCTATTCTTCCTAAGGTTCTAACTGTTGAATTAGAATATGTTCTGCCTCTAAATTCCAAACCCTGGCCAAACCCTCGATAAGGCGCGATGGTGGAATTCGCTGTTTCTAAAGTAAGGACATCTATAACACTTGTTCTTCCCGGCGCTGTACCATCGGCCGTAGAGTTATAACTATGTAAACGGGAGTTCGGATTCGTTATGCCTACGCCGACGTTGCCATCTTTATCTATTGTCATCTTAGTAGTCAATGAATCAGAGGTCCCTCTAGTTCCAAATTGCAGACCTACTTGATTTCCTGCTCCTGTGTGGACTGATCTAATATACGCATTAGGAACTAATCCCGAATCTATCGAATTATTATTACGGAATTGTATTTCATTAATAGTCCCGGCTGTGTGATAAATATTGCTAAGTGTTAACGTCGGGCCAACCGTCCCAGTAACATCTTTACGTAATTCTAATAAACTCCCCGGATTCGTCGTTCCTATCCCCACATTCCCCGAATTCATATTCCAAATATTACCGGTCGAAGTACCGTTCCAAAGAGAATTACTACCGCCCGGAGCAAAAGAACTATCAACATATCCTTTAGTCGCGGCGTCCGAAACAGCAGTCGGTAGAGCGACGTTCCCGATTTTTTGACTGCCGGCCAAGATAGAATAACCGGAAGCGGCAGCGACTTCTAATTTAGCGACGGGAGAAGTGGTACCGATACCGACGTTGCCGGATGTAGGATTTAGTACGATATTAGTATTTGATTGGCCAGCCTGATTTAAGGTAAGGGCTCCGCTGTCGTTAACAATATTTCCGCGGAAGGTCGCCGTGTTAGCCACGTAGAAACCATTTCCTGCTCCAGCAGCATATATATATCCTCCAGTTACGGCCAAACCACCAGAATCGGCATACATATAAGCTGAGCTGGCTGCGCCACCAACTCCTCTTGCATAATACCTGGTGGCGTTAGCATAGCCGCTGTAAACATCTAGTTTATATCCCGGCGTTGATGTTCCGATTCCGACGTTGCCGCCATTAGGATTCAATAATAAACCATAACTCGTATCTCCCTGAACAGTCATATAACCCGTTGCATTATTACGAATCTGTATATAGGCCGAACCGCCAGACATTGGAACTATATTAGTTGAACCTTGTATATTTACTTGTCCGTTATTAGATACTGAAAAATTATCAGTTCCAGCGGAATTACGAACTATAATTGCTTTAGTGGCGCCAACGTCTGTCCCTTGAACATCCAACTTCGCCAACGGGCTTGTCGTCCCAATGCCGACGTTACCGGCGACAGTTAAAGCAAAAGCGGGCGTATTTCTAAACTGAGCATTAGTTGCCCCCCCGCTCCAAACATCCAAACCTAAATATTCATCACCGGCTGTCGCATGATCATAACCAAATAAGTCATAATTTATATTCTGGTTATTACTTCTAAATCTTACACCGCTTTGTCCAATCGAGCTGTAACCATTTTGAAAAACAGCTTGTGGAGTCCAGGCCGAGCCTCCGTCCGTATAACCGACGACATGCAATCTAAGCGCTGGGCTGCTAGTACCAACCCCCACATTCCCCGAATTCATATTCCAAATATTTCCCGTCGAAGTACCGTTCCAGAGAGAATTACTTCCGCCCGGAGCAAAGGCACTATCAACATAACCCTTAGTCGCTGCGTCCGAAACAGCAGTCGGTAGAGCGACGTTACCAATTTTTTGACTGCCGGCAAGAATAGAATAACCTGATAGAGCGGCCACTTCTAATTTAGCGGCGGGAACAGTAGTACCAATTCCTAAATTACCAGCCGTATTAAAGGTCATTTGTGGGGTTGTCGTTCCAGCAGCAAACTGAATAGCTCCAGTCGTATTAAGATGACCGATATATTGAGTAGTCGCATTAACAGCATCATTAAATTTAATATATCCGCCGCCGCCATTGGATTGGAGCATTAGATGAGCATAACCGGCGCCGTTACCGACCTGTAAATTTTCAGTCGGATTCGTCGTCCCGATACCGACGTTGCCATTTACTGCCAAGGCTGCCGTTCCTGGACTAGAATATCCAATACCAGTGTTTCCTAATGCAAAATAATGATTTGGCGCAGCTGTACTAGTATCATATATAACGCTAGCTGAAATACCAGACGGAATCGCTGAACCCTGAGCAAATTCGGCTGGGTTTAAAGAGTAAGAGTCGCCATTTATTCCAGTATACTCTTGAGTAATTAATGTCGCGTCTCCATATCTAGCTACCGTACAATAAACTCGAAGATATCCATCCCCCTCATTAGTAACAATAATTCTTCCAGGAATATTCGTTGATAAGCTTCCCTTATTTACCCAATAGGAAATTACTGGAGTACTAGTCAGCCAATTAGTAATTTGAAAATGAACATCGTCTTGCCCGGTTGATGAATCAAAATAATTAGAAGACAGAACGTTAAAAGAAAGTGTCCGATAACTATTTGTAGGAAGCGCTGCGAGCAAGTACCATCTTACAGAATTAGTCGCTCCATCACCACGTGGCAACCTAACTATCTTATAGCCATTATCAGCCTCAAAGCTACCCGCAACATCTAACTTGCTAGTCGGATTCATAATTCCAATCCCGACGTTGCCGTTACCATCAATTCGCATTGCGTTAACCGGAGTTCCACTTGTCCTAACTCTGAACTGAAATCCAGAATAACTGGCCCCAGTGTTGTTATAAATACTGTCTAAATAAACGATTCCAGTATTTTGCCCTTCATTTGTAATATTTAAACCTGCCAATCCGTCACTACGTCTCATGTATAACGCATTCACATTATTTGGTGATTTTATTTCCAATACATTACCCGGGGTTGCGAGATCGGGTACTATTGTTGCTCCCGGTGCTGTTGTCCCAATCCCCACATTCCCCGAATTCATATTCCAAATATTACCGGTCGAAGTACCGTTCCAAAGAGAATTACTACCGCCCGGAGCAAAGGCACTATCAACATAACCTTTGGTTGCTGCGTCGGAATTAGCGGTTGGAAGAGCGACGTTACCGATTTTCTGACTGCCGGCAAGAATAGAATAGCCGGAAGCGGCAGCGACTTCTAATTTAGCGGCAGGAGTAGTCGTCGCGATGCCGACGTTGCCAACAGTAAAAAATGTTGGCTGTCTCATTAAAATATCAGCGTTTCTTATTTGTATGTCAGAAGTAGCTCGATGATAGGCATGTAAATTTAAATATGTTTGCGATGATATTTTCATTTCATTACCCGTCTCTTCGCCAATATCATAAGTCTCTCCACCGGGACCCACGAAACGTAAACCAATATCGCTATCGGGAGTAATAATAGTTAATTTCTTTGACGGAGTAGTGGTGCCGATACCGACGTTGCCAGCACCATCGATTCTCATTTTTTCTGTATAAGAAGCAGGACCCCAAGTATTGAAGGCTAGGTATCCAGTAGTTCCGAAATTACTTGAAAGACCGGCATCTCCACTTCCAAAAAACAAATTTGAACCTCTTGCAATATTTATAGTTCCGTTTACATCAAGTTTGTGTGATGGGTTTATCCCAATCCCAACATTTCCACTAGTACCAACCGTTAAACGGTCGACAAAATTCGGGACTCCCGACGTGGCCGTATCGGTTTGAATACTAAAATATGGACCAGTGCCAAAAACTAAATTAGCTAGACCCATTCCGCCGTCATAAGTTCGTACCCAACTTGAACCATTATTATAAGCGCCCCAAGACATAAATCCTTGTCCGCTACTAGTTTGAGATATCGAAGTATAATTACCAAGGGAGGCTAAGTATCCTGAACCCCAAGCTCCATTACCAACTACTGATAAGGCCTGAACCGTTGACGGCGTCCCCGTAGCGTTAATAGAAAGTTTCGCTGTCGGGTTAACTGTCCCAATCCCGACTTTACCCGATCCAGCCGCGCCGTTCCAAATAGTTCCGTCCTTAGTCCCGCTCCATAAGTCAGAAGAAGAAGCGTTAACATAGCTCTGTAAATAACCGAGAGTAACAACATCTCCAGTGATCAAAGGAGCGGCCACGTTACCAATTTTTTGATTACCAGCTAATATAGAATAGCCAGATAAAGCAGCTACTTCTAATTTAGCGGCGGGAGTAGTGGTAGCGATGCCGACGTTGCCGCCATTCTGGGCGAGATAGGTATTTCCTCCCGGGATTATTGTTAATCTTGAAGTATCAGAGCCATCCGCTTCATAAATTGCAAAATTATTAGTACTACCATATTTCAAGCCGGCAAACCATTTTTGTGCTCCTGACAGATTATAAGAGACGCCCGAATTTTTATTTGTCCCACCTGCGTCAATATATAATTGTGCGTTACCGTCAGCCGATCTTATTCTGATAGCCGAGTCACCCGATGAAGGATAAACATCTAATTTCTGCCCCGGGTTTGTCGTCCCGATGCCTACGTTGCCCGTACCACTTTTAATTGTCAAAAATTCTGTTGTATTTTGTTTAATGAAAAAATCTGGGAATCTCGTCCCTAACTCATAAAAATTATTATCTTGATCATATTGAAGTTTAAGACTGGCGGCCGTTCCGTAACCGGTAGCATTATCGTTAACAATTAAAGAACCTCCGATTGTTGCATTACCATAAACATCCAATAGAGCTCGCGGCGTAGTTGTGCCTATGCCGACGTAGCCGCCGGTTGTTATTGCCATTCTTTCAGTCAAAGTCTCAGCGCCTAACACAGCAGAACTCCCTGAATAAAATTTTAAAGTGCCAGCGCTATTAACAGCCTGCTGATAACTTTTGAAAGTAGTACCATCACCAGTATGAGCGTAAAGCTTTATAGCAGGATAACTATCAACAATATCATCAAAAGCGACATGCGCTCCAGTTCCCCAGCCACCGACGTTAATGTCCGCTTTAGCCGCCGGATTCGTCGTCCCAATCCCCACATTTCCGGAATTAACACTCCAAATATTTCCCGTCGAAGTTCCGTTCCAAAGAGAATTAGAACCTCCGGGGTTAAGAGGGGCAATCGCCGAATTAAGCCAACCTAAAGTAACAACATCAGAATTCGCGGTTGGATTAGCCACGTTACCAATTTTCTGACTGCCGGCCAGGATAGAATAACCCGATAAAGCCGCCACTTCTAATTTAGCGGCGGGAGTAGTGGTAGCGATGCCGACATTTCCCGCAAAATAATTATTTACTCCGCTACCTAATTGATATACGCCGTACTGTCCGCCCTCAACTGTTCCATTTATCGTATTATTATCAAGGTATAAACCATATACATTATTAACTCTACTACCAGTTCCTAAATTTACTGCCTTTACATATAACCCATAGGCAGTAGTAAGAGGTTTCTGTCCCGATGTCCAGGTTACTATATTATCAAAATATCCTGCCCGCAAACTTCCTCCTTCGTAAGCATAAGTAGTATAAGCACTATTCTCATTATATTCCGCATGCCCCCAGACACCTATTCTGTGTGTAGACCCTATTCTGCTTTCGTTCCTAGCTTCCCCTTTTACTCCGATTGCGAGGTTATTGGCATACCAGCCTGGCAAATTCGAATAACCATATATGGCCGGATAAATACCAGTCGCATCATTAATAGCCGTGCCGCCGGTTTGTGAAACAAATAAACTTGAATTACTGGCTGCACTAGTGAACGCTCCACTTATAGAGACTTTATTAACTCCCGGATTAGTTGTACCGATGCCGACGGAGCCATTGTTTGTTATTGTCATCCTTGTAGCAAAACTTGGAGTTGCCGCTGCTGGAGCTGTTTGAAAAACAATATCACTAACACCCATTGATATTTGAGTTGAGCCCTTAGTGACATCATCTGCGGTCCAACCATTATTGAAATAAGCATTTTGAGCTAATACAGTAGCATCGTACCAGCTTCCAAAGTGAGTGCGAGTGGTAGCGGAACCTGATGGATTTTGAAGAACTAATTGATCTGTCCTTGCTGTGTTTGTATAAATATGTAATTTATTAGCTGGATTACTCGTCCCAATTCCCACATTCCCCGAATTCAAACTCCAAATATTTCCGCCCGTTGTTCCGCCCCAGAGAGTGATACTACCAGTTGCTGAAGAAATAGCTGAATTAACCCAGCCTAAAGTCGCGACATCAGAACTCGCCGTCGGATTAGCAACGTTTCCGATTTTCTGATTACCGCCTAAAATAGAATAACCTGATAGAGCGGCTACTTCTAATTTAGCGGCTGGAGTAGTGGTAGCGATGCCGACGTTGCCAGTCGTGCCGTTAACTGAAAAATATGGCTGATTAATATTAAGCGCATTATAAATCGTAAAATTCTTCGCCGAAGCAACCGAAAAAGACAGCAATGAGCCGAGAACAACTAGCCATATTATATTTTTATTTCTGTGTCTCATACCGTCTGCTAATTATAACATTTTTTATTCATCATATCCCAATTCATCATATCCCAATCATGACATCACCGTTTAGATCTAAAATAATTGAACTTGAACTCGCGCTAGCTTTAAAAGTTCCATTAATATCAAGTTTGTAGGAAGGGCTAGTCGTGCCGACGCCGATGTTGCTACCATCAATAACCATCTTCGTCCCAGCCCCGCCGTCGTAATTACTAAAATTCATCCTGGTCTTATAATTCCCCGATGTTTCTCTCTGTTCAAAAGTTATGCCGCCCGCGCCCGCTGCTGAATATGTACCTGATGGTTTAAAATATACGCCCGCATATGAACCAACAGCGCTACCACCATCATTAGCAATTAAAATATTAAAGCTAGTCGTACTCGCGACGTGTAACTTAGTAACCGGATTAGTCGTGCCTATCCCGACGTTGCCGGTTTCTGATATCCTTACCTGCTCCGCATTGTTGGTATAAAATATCATCGGAATATTTGCGATACCTCTAAGGTATGTAGCGCCATTAGTAGTTAGAAGATGAAAACTTTCAGTTGAACCCTGAATAAATTTTAATCCATTGTAGACACTTCCTGTTGTCGCCGTATTTCTAAAAGTAGCGGCCATTTCGTAATTAGTCCCCGCATAGGATACATATAATTTATCAGTCGGATTAGTCGTTCCGATACCGACGTTAGCAGAATTCATATTCCAGATATTTCCCGTCGAAGTACCGTTCCAAAGAGAATTACTCCCGCCCGGAGCAAAAGAACTATCAACATATCCTTTAGTCGCCGCGTCCGAAACAGCAGTCGGTAGAGCGACGTTCCCTATTTTCTGACTGCCGGCGAGGATAGAGTAGCCGGATAAAGCCGCGACCTCGAGTTTAGCGACGGGAGAAGTGGTACCGATACCGACGTTACCTTGTACTAATAATCCATCTGATGGCGGACTATAAGCACCAGTAGCATAAGATGTGCCTATTATAATGCCATTGGTGGTGTCATTAATATTCATTAAATAATGGCTGTCTTTATCAACAATATAGAGACCGCCAGAATCTTGAGCTACAATATCAAAGGTTCTATTTGGGGTATAATTTGTATTTCTAATTCTTAAAGAAGGTGCTGATGTCGAAGACAATTCCAACAATTTACCCGGCCCCGTCGTCCCAATTCCCACATTCCCGGCATTAATCCAAGAATTACCCGCACTACCATTGAAATAATATGCCGCGTCAGTGCTTGCCGCCGCGTCAGAACCCAAACCTCCTCCTCCAAGACTACCATCATTACCGATAGCTATTAATCTTAAAGCCGGGCGACCGATAAGAAGTGTTTGAGATGCTGTAGGAGTTATATACCAGCTCTGTGCCCCTGTTCCAGTACCAGTTATTTCCAATCCTGAACCAGAATCAACTGTTCCAGTGACGGAGCTTACTTCTAATTTCGAACTTGGCGATGGTGTCCCAATTCCAATATTACCATTCTGCAAAATAGTCAAAGCGCGAGAAAATGAAATAGCTGTTCCACCCGTTCCTGAAGGCGCTGTTTCGAATTGAAATCCGCCAGAAGCAAACTCTAATTTAGAGGCGGTGTCTGTATGACGATAATTAAATTGGCTGCTCGTGGCTAAAAAAGCTAAATTATAACCCACTGAACCATAATTAGAACCAGAAAAACCTAAAGAAACATATGCGCCGACATCGACTCCGGTACCACCAGAAGTTTGTTGTCTTATAACACTGTCGCCGATAGAATTTGCCCCAGTAAATTTAGGAATATAATTAGTCGAACCGTTTATCCCGCTACCAATAGATGAATCAACATATCCTTTAGTCGCCGCGTCTGAAGCAATAGTCGGCAGAGCAATGTTACCTACTTTCTGACTGCCGGCGAGGATAGAATAGCCAGCGCCTAATCCCATTTCTAATTCAGCGGTCGGAGTAGCGGTAGTGATGCCGACGTTGCCGCCGTTAGGATTCAAAATTAAATTATAATATGTAGCGCTTGTTGCATATCTTGGCTGAATCCAAGCGTAAGGAGTTCCGGCAGAATAAACACCCATTGAATTAATAACTCCAGTTCCAGATCCACTAATAATAAGTCCGCCATTAGCGGTCGCTCCTGTGGTAGCGGCTGCGTCCGCTCCGGTTACATCTAAGTTTCCTCTAGGATTTGCCGTCTTAATACCAATATTACCTTGTTTTAAATATAGAGTATTGCCAACGGCGCCAGCCCCTTCACTAGTAATTGGATACACGCTATTTTGATAAACTGATAAATTAGCCGTACCACCTAAAACTAAATATCCATTTAAAGTAGAATTGAATGTTAAAGCAGAATTAGTTCCACCGTCACCGAGACGTATGCTACCAAATACATCTAATTTTGTACTGGGCGTAGTTGTGCCGATACCGACGTTGCCGTCTGTGTAATAAAGACTATTAATATCTCTTTGCCAAGTATAATCCGCCCCAAATAAACTAAGGCTGCTCTGATTATTAGTTTCGAGCTTTTCTACAAAAACAGCTATCTCATAACTATTAGGATTGAGAGTATGATATACCTCGACAGTATTTCCGTTTAATCTCGCTTGAACATGATTAGAAGTACTTCCTGCTCTATTAACCATTCTAATATTCCAAACTCGCGCATCACCGACATAACTAGAAGAATCCCAAACTAGATAGGTCGCCCCCGTTTGAGTTGAGGTATCTCCGCTGACAGCTACTCTTATTCTATACATAGCCGACCAATCCAATGTTGTACCATCTACTGCGTTTAAAGTAACAGTTTTATATTCAGGTACTCCAGTAGTGACATAAGATGAATAGCTCGTTAGGATATGCCCCTGATTAAAATCTCCATTCACATCAAGTTTCGCAGTCGGCGCGCTTGTCCCAATCCCCACATTCCCCGAGTTCAAACTCCAAATATTTCCACCCGTTGTTCCGCCCCAAAGAGTAATACTGCCGGTAGCCGAAGAAATAGCGGAATTAACCCATCCTAAAGTCGCGACGTCGGAATTCGCGGTCGGACTAGCGACGTTACCTATTTTCTGACTGCCGCCTAAAATAGAATAGCCGGATGAAGCCGCAACCTCGAGTTTAGCAACAGGAGAAGTCGTCCCGATGCCGACGTTGCCGGTCGATCTAATCACTAAATTCTGTCGCCAAATTCCATCTGCTCCACGATTCTCTAAATAATATTGCATCGGTACTATACCGCTCGTAACCGCGCCATCTACTTTTACCTGAAATCCCGCTCCTGTCTGCCAAGTACTACCGTCATACCCTTGATAATTATGATTTACAATTAAATCTCCATCTTGGACTGCAGTCCTGGCCGACAAAGTTCCCCTTGATCTTCTGTAATAATCATAATTACCATACCACCAAGTACCTCCGGCCGAATCCATTAGACTGGTAGTAAAATCATTAGCGGCGATATGTATTTTGGCTTCTGGCGCAGTCGTTCCAATTCCAATGTTGCCCGATCCCTTAATAATCATGGCCATGTCGGAGATGGCAAAATTATTAGCACTATTTTTATTAAAAATTCTCAAATCACCCGAATAGTAATTCAGTAACGCTCCATATTCCGTGCTATCATCTAAGAGCATCAACCCTGGGATATCAGCGCGATTCAATATTCCAACTCCATTACCCTCTACATTCCCCCTACCTTGAACATGAAGATTTGTAGCCGGCGTAGTTGTTCCAATCCCGACGTTGCCAGCCGACTGAGACAATAAAACATTGCCACCAGAAGTAACCTGAATATCTACCCTTGAGTCAGTAGTATTATATAATTGAAAAGTGCCATAATTATTGTATAACTCATAATCATCTCGGTTAACTTCGGTATTGGTAAAATTAATACCCGCTTGAGCAGTACCGGCTAGCCGTAAAAGTCTTGCACTATTTTCACCAACAGTTTCAAGATTTAACAAGGTTTGTCCATTAATTGCTACATTCTGCATGTCCAATTTATAGCCCGGCGCGCTTGTCCCAATCCCCACATTCCCAGAATTCAAACTCCAAATATTTCCGCCCGTTGTTCCGCCCCAAAGAGTAATACTGCCGGTCGCTGAAGAGATCGCCGAATTAACCCAGCCTAAAGTCGCGACGTCGGAATTCGCCGTCGGACTAGCAACGTTACCAATTTTCTGATTGCCGCCTAAAATAGAATAGCCGGATGAGGCCGCGACTTCTAACTTAGCGGCGGGAGCGGTAGTACCGATACCAATATTACCGTTTCCCATTAAGTACATAAGCGTCGTCGTTCCACTTCTTAATTGTAACGGATCACCTTGAATTGATCGTAAATAAGAAACGCCTGGCGCAGCACCAATTGCCGTTGCCCATCCTCCTCCGGCGTTAACCTGGCTAACACTTATTTCACGCGTCGCTCCTGCTGCCGCTGAATTAGTTACACTAATATCTCCATTATCAACATTTAATTTAGCGACTGGCGTACTTGTCCCAACCCCTAAATAACCGGAGCTACTAAAGACAATTTTATCATTAGAATTTTGAATAGCGCCGATACCGAAAGATAAAGTCGACATGCCCGTACCAGAATTCCTAATATACCAAGGAGCATTATTATTAGTACTATCGAATCTTATAGCATTATTAGTTGGTAAATTTAATGTACCTAAAACTTCTAATTTATACGCGGGAGTAGTAGTGCCGATACCGACGTTGCCGCTTTCGTTAATGTAGACATTGGGAGTAGTCGCTCCATTAGTCGCAAATCCAATACCTCTATAAGTACTGCTCGTTCCATAGAATCCAATTCGACTTTGCTGACCAGAATTCCATTCACTTTTAAGCCACAACCCCCCATAGTCACCTGAATTTCCACTGAATTTTAAAATATCATAACTATTTCCATTTCCCACATTAACTTCTAATTCTAATTTAGCCGTAGGATTAGTAATTCCAATCCCCACATTCCCCGAATTCAAACTCCAAATATTTCCGCCCGTCGTTCCGCCCCAAAGAGTAATACTACCAGTGGCTGAAGAGATAGCCGAATTAACCCAGCCTAAAGTCGCGACGTCTGAGTTAGCTGTTGGACTAGCGACGTTACCTATTTTCTGACTGCCGCCTAAAATAGAGTAGCCAGTAATAGCTGCAACTTCTAATTTAGCGGCGGGAGTAGTCGTACCAACTCCGACGTTACCGGCACTTGTTATATAAAATAATGACCTAGAAACATTTGCGGTATTAGCATTAAACACTCCTGTTTGATAATTTACCGAAAAACCGTCACCACCATAAGGTCTACCAAAATACCAACCGCTACCGCTACTGTAAGTAGGAGACCAATTATAAATACCCTCAGATGATATGCTTGGACCGTTCCCTTTTAATATAATGCTAGCTGAAGTAAAACCATTTGAACCACTGTTTTCAATTAATAATTCGGTTGGCGAAGTAGAGCTAGCATATAAATTTAATAACTTAGCTGGATTAGCCGTCCCGATTCCAATATTTCCACCTGATAATATTGTCAATCGATTATTATACCCACCTGTTCTTAGACTTAATGCACCCGCCGCATTTGAAGCAGTAATATATGCAGTCGACGCTCTGTCGAAATTAAGATCGCTCCCATATAAAATAGAGGAATACTGACCAACTCTGGTAACCTGAATAGATCCACCAGTCCCGCTGTCCTCACTAACATGTAATTTACTTTGCGGACTCGCCGTCCCAATTCCGACATTTCCCGAAGCGTTAACGTCTAAATACGCCGCCGTTCCGGTCGCGTCAGTGATTTTAAAAATATTAGCTGTTTGACTCGTCGCCCCGCGGATCGCGAAAGAAGTCTTCCCCGGCGCGTTGTTACCGACAAAGTTCGAATAAGCGCCGGAAGCCGGATTACCAAAATAAGCATAGGCTCCCGCTACTAAAATAGCGCCGCCGAAATTAACATCCCCGCCTTGAACATTTAATTTATAGCTACCCGGCGCGGTTGTCCCGATTCCGATATTTCCCGAATTTAAATTCCAAATATTTCCGCCCGTTGTTCCGCCCCAAAGAGTAATACTGCCAGTCGCTGAAGAAATAGCGGAATTAACCCAGCCTAAAGTCGCGACGTCGGAACTCGCTGTCGGACTAGCGACGTTACCGATTTTCTGGCTACCTCCTAAAATAGAATAGCCGGATAAAGCCGCGACCTCGAGTCGCGCCGATGGAATGGTCGTACCGATTCCGATATTACCGGTCGAAAATAAATCATCAGTCTTAATTTTTCCAACTACGTCTAAACTAACTCCGGCGTTTGAAAAAGTACTCATGCCGACGCCGAGCGGTCCGTTCATAAAAGCCGGCAGCCAAGTATTAACGAAATCGCCGGTGCCGGCCGGCTGAGTCGAAGTAGAAAAAAGTAGTTCATTCCAGTTATCGGAAGTAAGGGTATCGTTATAAAGTTTTTGATAACTTGAAGGCGAATGATAAGCTAAAGCATTTTGCGCCGGAAACACTAATAAAAAACCACCGCTTAATATAAAAACGGCCAGTAAAAAGGTTAATTTCCGCCCGAAAGATAAAGGCATTAAAAATTTATCTTCTTCAATTATTTACAGATTAAATTATATCATTTTCTAGGATACTTGCCAAGAAAAAAAACCGCCCTAAAACTCTTTTTAAAATTTAATCTCGACGCTGCGATTAGCATCCTGAAAAGAGCCGATTGATTTAAAAGTTAAGACGCGCGAAGTAGCAAAATCCGTGAAATAAACTTGATATGTCCCGCCTAAATAATCCGGCACAATCTCGGAATTAGTATTGGTAAAAATCGGCGTGCTCAGCGAGGGATAAGTATAAGAATAAGCGTTTTTCCTTAGCTCCCAAAGAAGTCTTTCCGCGCCGGCCTCGGCCATATAATAAGACTTCGTCGACTTCGCTTGGAGCCCCGCCGCCTTAATACCGAGTAAGACGACATAAGCGTCGCCGAGCGCGATAATCATCATGCCCGACATGATAAATAGCGTTAAAATAAGCGCGCTGCCGCGTAACTGGCGCCCGGACTTATAATAATTTTTTAATTTTCCTATAAACATAAATCTTAAATTATTCCTTATAATACCGCGAGCTAATACTGGTCTGAATAATCATGTCTGATTTAAACTGGACGCTCCCTACGGCATGCGCTCTTAAATTTATCGTGACGATCGCCTGGGTAGTCGTGCCGCCACTAATAGAAAAATGGAGCCCGTCAATGGCGATTTTCGCCGGCGAAATAAAACCGCTTTTAACTCCGCGACTGACTAAAAAACGCGTATTACCGCCATCATCGGCTAAAGAATAGCTAACGCATTCGCCGTCATAATTTCTAAAAAATAAACTATCGTCGCTGTTGACGCTGGTAATTGCAAAAATATCTTCGTCCGGAATAATCGCGCAATTCCCTTTATTTTTTTGGGCCATGCGCATCTCCTTGCCAATAACTTCTAAGAAATATTTAATATTCTCCTGAACGTTTTGGGCCGCGAGAGCGCTCCGCTGGCTGTCGATAACGAGCTTAAAAATACTAGTGACCGACAAAATAATCACGGAAAATAAAGTAACCGAAACGACTATCTCGATTAAAGAGAATCCGCCCCGCTTTTTAAATTGGCGCTCGCGCCCCTTAATACCAATCATATAAAGAAGTAGTTATCCGATAACTATTCAGCCGACCATTTTCCGTCCAAAAAACATCGGAGTAAATTTGTAGAATATAAGTATCAATATTAGAAATAATGATCGAGCGCGAAAAATCGCTCGCCGTTGTCAGAGGCTCATGAATATAGAAACCATTACTATCTATCCCTAAATTTCTAAGCGAAAGCTGTTCGGACGGCAAAAGATGTGGAGCGTCGTCCCGATAATCCATGTAATAAGTTCCCGACGCTAAGTTATAATTAAAACTCCGCTGTGCCCGCCAATTAGAATCCCGAACTTTTCTAATAAGTTCGACCCCCTCTTGCGCCAGTTGATAAGCCATGAGCGTTTTTTTATTGTAATCCTGACTTTTAATATTTTGAACAATGAGCGATAAAATACTAATCAGCCCGAAAGAAACAATAAATAAAACCGTTATTATTTCAATAATTGAAAAAGCCGACCGGTCGCGAAAAAAATCCGTCCCCTGGCGCGGCGCGCGCGCAATTATTTTGTCGTCTCGCTTCTGACTAAACATTTTTAATAAATTAATCAACCACTATTAATCAACCACTTCCGCTAAACCAAGAAAGCTAAGGCGAATAGTTTTCGCCGTATTATTAAGCGACTCGCGCAGAGTAATTTCGAGTAAAGAAGAGGTTGCCCCGGTATCGACGCGATAAATATTAGTTTTCGGATCCGGCGGTAAAAAAGTAACATCGACTCTTGACCCTGCGTCCGCTAAATTCGCAAAATTTTCGCCCATCTTTAAACTCTCTATTCTAATACCGGCCGGAAAAATCGTTGTTCTCGCTCCGTAAAATACTTGCCCTTCAATATGAGAAGAGTCATAAGTCATATAACCATAACCACCGGTCTCCGGTCCCTGCGAATCGGCGAAAAGAGTATAGCTATTCTGAGCGGTATTAAAACTTAAGCCCCAACCGCCTAAGGGGACCGCTCCGCTATACTTAACCAGGCCTAAAGTCTTATTCTGCGCTAAATGAAAATCCGCGACGATGCCCTGCGCGGCCATAGTAATATCGGCCCGCTTATTGCCCGTTCGGTAATTAGCGATAAATAAGGAAGCGACAATAGCAATAATCGAAATACTCACAACCATTTCTAAAAGCGTAAAAGCCGCCGCCGAGCCAGATGATTTTTTAATAAATAAAAATTTTTTAAGCATAAATATATAATAAATATATAATTAATTAGCCTTAACTTCTTGCCAGAGAGGCAGGCCGTAATAAATAGTAAAAGTCGTCGAAGTACTGCAAACATAACTATCACTATCCGTCACCGCTAAGCTCACGCTCGTATTAGTCGCGTGCATAAACACAATCGAAGTCGTCACGTTGCTAGGATTATCAATAATTGCTCCCTCGTCACTCGTTGTCCAAAGATAATTGCAGTTACTGCTTGGCCAACAACTTTGCGCATTATTACCAATCGGATAATAATTAGAATTACTGGTAAAATCCGTCGTCGTACTAACTAAAGCGGAAGACGTCGCACTAAAAGGCGCCCAAGAAAAATACGGGCTAGGAAATTCGTGCTTATAAGTTCGAAAAGTCGTCTGGCCGTCGGAACCGGTAACCGAACCATATTGATACCAAGGAGTTATTCGCCCGCTCGTGTCGTATAATCTAATCCACCAATAATAAGCCGTATCATAAGCTAAACTCGGACAATCCGTTCCTGGCAAACTACTAGGAACTCGAAAATGATCAACGAGCGTCGAATCCTGAACACCGCTCCAACAAATATAATCATGCGTACTCGTATTGAAGCTAGCGCCCGTATTAACAACTACTTCGTATTTAGCTTGCTCGCCGCTTTTTATTTTCCAGCGCAAATCCGCGTTTAAAGCCCCGTATAAACAGGCTTCGCTATAACTCCAGTTCGGCGCGGACATATAGCCCACCTGAAGATTATCAATACGAACTTTATAATTATAACAACTGCCCGGTCCCGGATTGGTGTTCTCGCAATTAAAACTTAAATCGCCGAGCGGACTCGAAGCGTAACCGACGAAATCGCCGGGCGGAATATCATGCCCCGGTAAACTAGAAGAAGCCGGATTCCAAGATTGAATCATCGTCGGCAAAGTCGCCGTACTATCAAGCTCCAACCAGGTATTCCCGTTATCTACTTTCGCCCAACCATAAACTCTTTGGTTAGCCTCCCGGTAACAAGCCCAACAGTTATTAGTAGCGTTACAAGTACTCGGACAATTAGTATTAAAAGTATAACTAGGGGGCGTACTCGTACCGCCAAACGATACTAAACCTAAAGAATAATTCCAAGCCGCGCCGGAAAAATTGCCATTATCGCTAATTAAAACCCCGTGCGCTAAACCGCTACAAGGCGAAGAATAAAAATGGAAACCCCGTGGTTCGGGTAAAGCATATAAATTACCCGTCACGTCTAAATGATCCCCCATAACGTCGTCTAAACAATTAAAATATAAAAACTCATACTGATCGCCCCACCAGGCCGCGCCGCGCAAAGTCGAAGTCGCTGTGGCGCGCTGAGTACTTAAAACAAAAAAACTGAGGCTGGTCAGGCTGAGAATAAAAAAGATTTTTTTTAGGGCTTTTCCCATGCTAGCTAAATAATTACCTCTAAATTATAACACTTTTTTCGCCGCTTTAAAAACAAAATTTAAAAATAAAGTTAGACCACTCGGCGTAAAAAATCCCGACCGCGCTGAAGCATCCTTAAGCGCTCCGGCTCAGTTTTATCGTCATAGCCGACGAGATGTAATAAGCCGTGGACTAACAAAAAATATAAAAGATAATCCCGATATTTTTTCTGTTTTTTTAGAGACGAAAAATCCAGGCCGATTTCCTTAAACATCGCTTGGTATTTATAAGGTTTTTTTAATTCATTAGTGTTAATAATAATTTCGCCGAGATAGTTTTTAATTAGCGCGCTCCCGGCCGCCGGAAAAGATAAAACATCCGTCGCGCGGGGGGTGCGGCGATAACGATAATTTAAAGTCTTTATTCGCGCCGCGCCGACTAGCGCTAGCGAAACAGAAAATCGGCTTCTCTTATAAAGCCGTAAAAACCGAGCGGCGAGCAGAGTAATTTTTTTCCTATCGACTGGATAATTAGTCGTCCTATTTATTTCAATCATAAAAAATAAAATAAGCGAGCGAACTTTCTTTTTAGACGCCGAACATAAAAATAAACAGCGTATATTTTCGGACAGAAAATTAAATCAAAAGTCCCCGGATAATCTATAACCTGGCCGCCAAAACCTAATTTAAAACGCGTGACGCCCGGCCATTTCGCTTCAGCAATACCGTAGAAATCATAGTATTTATAAGCCTTATTTTGAGCTAATTTAATAAGCGACCACTGTAATAAATAAGGCGCCATTAGCTGGCGATACTGATTATCCGAGGCGCCGTGTAAATAAGTAACTCGATCGCCCCAAAAAGAAAATAGACCAGCCGCGATTTTTCGCCCTTCGTATTCAGCAAAAAATAATTTAATAAATTCTGACGGCGCGCCTAATAAATTCTGATAATGGCGAGCCGCGTGTAAACGGAAAGAATCGCGACCGCTCGTTAATTTTAATAAACGCCAGAACTCCGGAAAATCAGCCGCTCCCCCTTCAACAATCTTTATTCCCTTCTTCTGCGCTAACCGTAAATTATAGCGCGTCTTCTGGTGCATCGCGAGTAGTAATTCATCGGTATTTTTAGATAAATCTAGAATTAAAGTTTTCGCTGGCTCTAAATCTGAAGTTTTTTTAAGAGTCGAATTCTTAAAAATCGAATCATCGGCCGGCTCTAGTCTTAAAAAAAGCGCCCGCGAATTAAGTTTTTTAATCGCCGCCGCTAAAAATTCCGCGCTGTCGCGCGCTTTAATATTTTCTCCGCTCCCTAGACTCTCCCGTTTGAATAGCGGACCGCGCGGCGCGTACCAATAAAAATACGGACCGAATAATTTTTTCTTAACTAAAGTTGCCGCCGCTAATATCTCCTCTATCTTAACTTCCGCGGCGACGTTTTTATTATCAAATACCCCAAGGCGTTTAATCTCTTGCCCCTCGGAGCGTAAAATTTCGCCCCAAGCCCAGGACTGCAAAAACTCCGCGCCGCCCGCCGGCCGAGACCCGGCAAACTCTTTAACAAAATTATCTAGCGCAGCCGCCGCTTTAAAATAAAATAATTCCATACCTTAAATATTTAACAAATATCGTGTCTTATCGTCTTTTTAAATAATAACATAAGGCCGGAGAAAACTTAAGCGATATTGAGTCTTAAACCTCAACCACTAGAATACTAAAGTCTAATATCAAAAAAGAGCTATCAAGCTCTTTTTGAAAATACTCCAATAAAAATATTTATTTAATACCAGCCGGGGTAGAAGTATTAAGACCAGCCGAAACACCGCCCGTCGCCGATCCTAAACAATACGTCATGTGATAGGAACCAGCCGGACCGCTGGAATCTCTAGTATAAAGATACTGATTATTAATAAGCGTACAGGTTCCGTCTTGAGGTATCGGTGCTCCCGGAATAGAAGCTAAATAGGTGCTGCCGCTATAAGTCATGGCCGTGCTTGATACTACTGTCGAAGGGTAATCGCTCGCGTCATTAAAATACATTTCTAACGCCGTCTGAATCTGTTTAATATCGGCAATACGCTTAGCGTCGCGCGCCCGTGCCCGCGCCGTGTTTAAGGATAAGACCGTTAGAGTCGATAATAAACCGATAATGGCTATGACCACGAGCAACTCAACTAGGGTAAAGCCTTGTTTATTTTTTTTCATAGTCACCTCCTTCCAAAATTGACGATGACGATTGTCTTTAAAAACAGTCGATCGCAAATTGAAAAATTAAATTATATTTACTTAAATTTTAAAATAATATATGAATTATCCACAGGCTAAGAATTATCTATAGTATAACATTTCTCGTATTTTTACACAACAATAAATCCGCTTAGCGCCTACATCTGACTAGCTAAATTATACATCGGCATAAGAACCGCCGCAATCATGACTCCGACGCCGACTCCCATGACGACCATGATAAAGGGTTCCATCAATTTGCTTAAATTATCGAGCATCGCGTCGCTCTCTCGCTCATAAAAAATAGTAATCCGCTCGAGAATTGCGTCGACTTTACCGGTTTTTTCTCCGACCGCCATCATCTGCGGCACCATTTTCGGAATATAATCACTATTTTCGAAAACGGTGGACAAGGGATTGCCGTCGTTAATCGACTCTAAAGTATCTAAGATTAATTCCCGATAAATCGTGTTGCCGACTACCGCCGCGACTATCTCTAGACTTCGCGTAATAGTTACGCCGCCTTTAAGTAACGTCGAAAGAGAACGAGAAAAACGAATTAAATAAATATATTTAAATAACTGACCAAAGACGGGCAAACGTAATTTTAAAATATCCATTTGCCTCTGGCCATTATAAGTTTTAAGATAAAGCCGCAAGAGAACAATAAAAATAACGACAAAAATAAAAATGAAAAAAAGATAATTTTTAAGAAAATCCGAAGCGGCGATAACTATTTGGGTCGAGAGCGGTAATTTAGCGCCGGTTTCCTCGAGCACGGCGGTTAAATTAGGAATAACATAAACTAAAAGAACAATGCCGACGCCGATTAAAGCCGTAATAATAAAGGCCGGATAAATCATCGCCCCTTTGACTTTTGAGCTCATATTATAGCTCTTTTCTGTCTCATCGGCTAAATAATTTAAAACTTCGTCTAATTTACCGGAGGTTTCTCCCGAGCGGATAATGTTCACAAAAAAATCCGAAAAAACTTTAGGATAACGCGCTAAAGCGTCGGATAAAAAAGCTCCGCCGTTGACCTCGCCGGCAACGCTCGAAACTAAATTCTTTAAAGAGATATTATCCGTTTGGTCAATAAGAATAAGCAGCGACTCAACGATAGGGACGTTAGCAGAAACCATGACCGAAAACTGACGGGAAAAAATTACTAAATCCTTGCTCTTAATCGGCGCGATAAGTTGCAAAAATTTACTCTCAAAAGTGTCAGTAATATCGACTAAATCAAGAATACTTAAATCTTTCTGGCGCAATTTAAGGCTAACTTCGTTTTCCGATAAACCGACGATCTTTCCCCTCTTCACCTGACCGCTTGAATTCTCCGCTTTATATTTAAAAATGGGCATATATAAATTAAGTTTCAATAACGCGCATAATTTCTTCCATCGTAGTTTTTCCTTGTAAAACCTTGATAATCCCGTCCTGTTTAATCGCTAAAAAATCTTGAATTTTTTTAATTGTCTCAATCCCGAAACTCTTTTCGCCATTATCAATTAATTCCCGGACTTGTTCGCTTATCTCAATTACTTCGGAAAGAGCGACCCGCCCGAGATAGCCGGTATTTTCACAACGCGGACAGCCGACGGCTTTATAAATCTTATATTGTGCCGTCGGATCGTCTAAAGTAACAAGTTCCGGCAGCTCCTCCTTAACGATATTAAAAGGCGCTTTTTGCAGTTCCGCAATAACCATTTGTTTAACCTCCGGCGTCGGCGCGACCGCCTGCTTACAATTTTCACAAAGTCGGCGGGCGAGACGTTGCGCGACTAAAGTCCGCAGGGTGGAAGACAGTAAAAAACGTTCGATCTTCATATCTAAAAGACGAAAAATCGCCCCGAGCGCATCATTAGTATGTAAAGTCGAAAGAACTAAATGTCCGGTCAAGGCCGCATTAATTGATAACTCCGCGGTTTCTTCGTCGCGGACTTCTCCGACCATGATAATATTCGGATCTTGACGCAGTAAAGATCTGAGCCCGTTAGCAAAAGAAAAACCTATTTTCGGCCGCACTTGCGACTGATTAATCCCCTTAAGTTCGTACTCAATCGGATCTTCTAGCGTCGAAATATTCACCCCCTCTTTATTTAAAATATTCAGTAAAGCGTAAAGCGTCGTTGATTTACCGCTACCGGTCGGCCCGGTGACTAATAAAATTCCGCTCGTCTTAGTAATCCCGTCAGCGATTCGCCGCAAGGCTAATTTATTAAAACCTAGCGCCTCAAGATCCGGCGCCCCCTTAGAAACATCTAAAATTCTCATAACAATTTTTTCCGAACTAGCTAGAGGGAGCGTTGAAACACGAAAATCGATTTCCTTCCCGTTAACAATTAAACGAATTCGGCCGTCTTGCGGCACGCGCGTTTCATCGAGTTTTAATTTAGCCATAACTTTAATACGGGCGATTATCGAGTTATGAATACTTTTCGGTAGCGCTAAAGAAGTATGCAAAATACCATCAATACGGTAGCGGATACGGCTTTCTTGAGCATAAGGCTCCACGTGGATATCAGAGGCGCGCGCTTCGACAGCGTGACGAATAATAACCGAAACAATCCGCGAAACCGGAGCGCTATTTATATCCGCGCTATTTAAGTCTTCGCTATCACTCTCTGATTTAATTGCCACTAGCTCCTCGCCGTCCTCTTTCGCCTTAACTTCAAGAGCGCTCGACACTTCCTCCTCCATCTTCTGGTACTGCTTAAAAATTTTCTGCCAATTGGTATTAGAAATTAAAAAATACTGAACCTGTAGTTTTTCGTCAGTCGCTAAAAAATTAATCGCCTCCATCGCCCGTAAATTAGGCTCGACTAAGCCGACCTGCAAAACTTGATTTTCCCGGCTAAAACAAACAACTTTATAAGTATTCGCGATATCCTCTGGTAAAAAATTCAAAGTCTTTTCCGCTACCTCGGTGTTAGTGAGATCAATATAAGGAAGATTATATAAAATTGCTTTAAGCGCCGTTAATTTTTCTTCGCTAATAATTTGGTTACTAATTAAAAAAGAGCTCAAGTCTTTCTTGTCTTTTAAAATCGCTTGCCGAATTTCGCCGGCTTTAGCCGAGTCAATAATTTTTTGCTCTTGCAATAAAGCTAAAAGCTGTTCGGTTCTTTCCATAATTATTTAGCTTTCTTAACAATAAAAGGTGCGCCATTACCGAGCCGACAAATATCAATGGGGCTCTCTATATTCCCCTCCGTACTGCTCGCCGCCGGATCCGCATTGTCCGCCGGGCTGCTGACAAAGACGGCGGGCTTAAAACCGTCCGGCCGCCAACAGATATTATCAAAATTAAAATTAATTACCTGGTTGACTAAAGGTGTTAAGGCGGGAGATTTTAAATAATCAAAATTAAGTTTATCGGTCGCGACGACGGTCGACGTACTGACCGTGAGATCTAAACCGGCCGATTTATATAAATTATCCGCGACCGGATCTTTACCTAAAAAAAGGCCGACCGTTCCTAAAACTAGGAGTAGGAGCAGAAAATATAAAATAAATTTAAAACTAGTTCTCATAAGGGCGGATTATTTAGCGGCGTAATAATAAGTCGTGAGGACTAAATTAACACTATTACTGGACGGCGAAAAACTAACGCTCGTCACATCGAACAAACGTAAATTATTTTCTAAAATTTTTAATAAATTTTTCAAACCCTGATAATCAATAGCCGAGATAGAAAGGCTGACGCTAATCGCGTTTAATTTTTTATTAGAAAAAGTAATCGGCGTACTGCTAGAAAATAAAGCCGGCGCGGCTATTTTCACGGGTTTAAGGCTAATATTACCGATAAGCCAGCCCCCCCGACTAACAATTTCTTCTAATTCGCCGAATAACCGCTCCGGAACGTATTCATCTGGCAAAACACTATTAAATTTTTGCAAATCAACCGCGCTGATTTTTTTATAACTCTCATTAACCGACTTTAAATTAACTAATTTCTGCCAATAAATATTATAAAGATTCTGCGTTTCTTCCCCGGCGGTTTTTAAAGATGACTGAATAGTTAAAAATTTCGGATATAAAAGAAACCAATAAGCGGCCGCCAGAAATAAAATTAAAATTACCGCGATAAGCGCGTTAGAATAATCATTCAAAAATTGATTAAGTTGGCTATTATTTTTTTGATTTCGGCTCGTCATATTTATTCTTAAACAACTCCGGTTTAACGGTTAAAGATAAAGAAAAACTAACCTGGCCGCGCTTCGTCTTATCCTCCCCTTTCCCAAACGCCGCTCCGCCGACTTCGACCGTCTCGACTAAACTATCCTTTAAAAAAGAATTAACCTGCCAAGAAACGTCGGCGAGAGTCGGGGTCGTCGCCGCGAGTAAATAAGTGCCGCTTAAGTCTCCGCCAAAACCATCATATTTTACGTTACTGAGCGTCCGCTTCTCCAGCCAACTAAAAAAATTAGTCCAATGAACATGATTGTCCATCAGATTAATAAAGACTACGGAACGATCTTTATAGTCTAGCGCCACGGCCGCTTGCTGTTTAATTTGGTTCGCCGTTTGGTTAATTTTATCCGCTTCCGTTTTTAACGCTACGATTTTAAGCGACTCCTGTTTATTCCACCAGTTCAAACCGAAATAAATTTCGGCGACTAAGACACTCGCTAAAGCCAGCGTCAAAACTAAGACTAAAATATTAGTGCCCCAATCAAAAGAAACCGCGATATTATCTTTAACTAGGTTAACCTCTAAAATCTTCGGATTCTTTAAGGAGCCGCCGTTTTTAAAAATTTTATTTTTTAGCTTCCCAAAAAACATGAAAGTTATTTTATGGCCTGCGTAAGCAGACGCTAATTTATTTTTTCTGAACTAGACTAAATTTATTTTTTCTCTTGATCTAACTAAACTTATTCTATCCTTATTCTATTTCGCGCATCGCTAAACCAATCGCCACGGCTAAGCGCGGTCCGACTTCGCTTAAAACCGGTCGCAATTCTTCGGCGTAGCGAATCCGGCTCCAAGGATCACCGATAATAACTTGGAGATTAAGGCGCTTGGCTAAATAATCGGCTAAATTTAAAAGTAAGGCGCCGCCGCCGGACAAGATTATTTTTTCTACCGGACCACTATTTTGCGAATGAAAAAAATCTAACATATACTGAATTTCGACGACGACCGGATCGAGAGTTTTAGCCACTAGCTGCGGCAATTCCTCGCGACTATCAGCGCTCAGCGCCCCGCTTAAGTCTAATTTAAATTGTTCCGCTTGCGTAAAACTTAAACCTAATTTTTCCGATAAGGCTTTAGTCACTGTTGCCCCGCAAACGGCTAAACTTCGGTTAAGAACCGGGATACTTTCTTTAACGATCGAAAGATCCGTGCTATTAGCGCCAATTTCCACGATCATAACCGTCGATTTATCGTCGCCGACTAGCGACCTAACTAAAGAAAAAGTCTCCGTTTCTAGACTTAATAAATTTAATTTAGCGGCCCGAAAAATATCAATGTATTTACGAACTAATTTTTTAGGACTGCCGGTTAAAAATACCCGGAGACCATCGCGGGCGCTATCGCGTTTGGCGGATTTAGCGCCTTCGTCCGTGACGATTTTCCAATCTAAAGTCATCTCCTCTAAGGGTAGCGGGATTACTTTTTTAGCCTCCTCATTAATTATCCCGGCCAATTTTTTCTTGTCCGAACTATTAATATTAATAATCGAAGAAAAAACCGCAAAAGTCGGTAAAGACGCTGTCACGCGCGTCGCTTTAATTCCCGCTTCTAATCTAACTTTATTAATCGCCTGCGCCAAATAATTAATATCGTCAACTTTCATGAAATTGACCTCGCTCACCGTTTCGCTAAAAGCGTAATTAGTCAAATAAATCTGACGATTCCTTTTCTCTAGCTCAACCATTTTCAAAGACGAGTCTCCAATATCAATGCCTAAAAAAAGATTGTCCCCACCGAAAGAAAACAAACTCATAAACGTAAATAAAAAATTCTGATTCAAATTGAATTATCCCTGCGCTTAGTATATAATGGTGATGTGCTTAAATTATATAATATTTAGAAACAATAAACAAGTAGAATATGAATTTTTTTAGCCGTTATAAAAAACTTTTTCTCGCTCTCGGCTTTTTAATTTTAGTCGGTCTTATCGGCTACCTTCTTTGGCAAGTTTTTTTCCGCCCCGCCGCGCCGCTGGTGCCGGTAAACCCCGACGCGGAAAATATTAATGGCCTGCCACAAGCCGGTTTAGGAACTAGCACCAATAATCAGGCGACTGGGACGGGACTACTACCCGGAGGCGTCACGCCGTCCGGCCCGCCTAATCCTAACGAACCAAGTAATTTAGCCGTTGGTGGCTTAACTAAAACTAACTCCTTAGTGGACTCTCGCTCGTTGAATCCGACCACGGCCAAAGACGGCGGATTACAATACTATAACCAGGACGACAATCGCTTTTATAAAATTGATAAAAACGGCCAAGTCAGTTTACTAAGCGATAAAGTTTTTTATAATGTCGAAAATGTCGTCTGGGCTAATAGCCGAGACAAGGCGATTTTAGAATACCCGGACGGCCATAAAATCGTCTATAATTTCCAAACTAAGGAGCAGGTGACTCTGCCCTCCCATTGGCAAAATTTTTCTTTTTCGCCCGACAGCCAACAAATTGTCGCTAAAAGTTTAGGCCTAGACCCGGAAAATAACTGGCTAATCGTTTCTGGCGACGACGGTTCGAAAGCTAAAACAATTGAAAATATCGGTAGTAATGATAAAACCGTCTATCCGGCTTGGTCGCCCAATAAACAAATTATCGCTTTATATACTCAAGGAGTCGATTTCGATCGGCAAGAAATATTTTTTGTTGGCTTAAACGGAGAAAATTTTAAATCAACCCTAATTGAAGGACGTGGTTTAAGATCGCAGTGGTCAACGAGCGGCGACCGTTTACTTTATAGCGTTTATAGCAGTTCTAATAATATGAACCCTAGTCTTTGGGTCGTCGACGCGGCCGGCGATACAATTAATCAAAACCGTCGCCGCATTAACTTAAATACTTGGGCCGATAAATGTACTTTCGCCTCCAACACCGAAGTTTATTGCGCCGTTCCAGAAAATTTACCGGAGGGGGCGGGACTATTCCCGGAATTAGCCGATAAGACTAAAGATAATTTATATAAAGTAAATTTAGACAACGGCACTAAAGAATTAATCGCTGTGCCCGACGGAACTTTTAATATCTCACAAATTATCGCCCCCAGCGGCGACTATCTCTATTTTACCGATAAAAAAACCGGCCAAATATATCAAGTGCGGTTAAAATAAGCGCCGCGTTAATATGAAGACGGGCCGACTCAAAAACTTCCTACTGGAACTTATTTTTCCTGAAGAATGCCTGGCTTGCCGTCGGGCGGGCGGGCTGCTCTGTCCGATTTGTTTAGCGCAACTAAAATTCAATACCGAAGAGCGAGGAGCGACTTTAGAAAAAAATAAGCTTCGAGAAATTTTTATCGCCGGCGACTATCAGGACGAACTTTTAGCAGAATTAATTAAAAAATATAAATATCATTTCCTAAGTCGTCTCGGAGAAATTTTAGCCCAATTTTTAACTCGATTTTGGCTTAATGAAAATACGGAAAAAATATATCCGCTTTTAAAAACCCTGAAAACCTCTCCGGCCGAAAAAATAATTTTAATTCCTATCCCGCTAACAAAACGACGTGAGCGCTGGCGCGGTTTTAACCAAGCGGAAATTCTGGCTCGGGCTTTAAGTACGAAATTAGGCTACGGCCTTAATTTAAATTTACAAAGAATTAAAGACCGCCCCGCTCAAGCGACTTTAGACGAGAAAACGCGGCGTGCCAATTGGTCAGGAGTATTTTATTATGAAAAGACTAAAACACCAATAATTAGTTTAAACGATAAAATTATTATCTTGATTGATGATATAACGACGACGGGGGCAACTTTAAACGCGGCGGCGGCCGCTCTACAAGTAGCGGGCGCCACAGAAATTTATGGCTTAGTCTTAGCTAAAGGTTAAAGAAACAAAAACTAAAAACCCGGTCTATATTTACAAAAAATAAAAAACCCTTTATAATTCTAATACGCTGATTGTCGCGTCGACCAAACGCGATTAGAGCCCTCGGCTCTAAGAGAATTCCTAAAGCGCATAAAAATAAGAGTTTCCGGCGTTAAAAGCCGGAAGAAGCCAGGTGGAACCGCGAGACAAATAGTCCCGTCCTAGCTAAAACAGATAATCAGCTGTTTTAACGAGGACGGGATTTTTTAAAATATTAATAAAATTTAAATCTATGCCAAAAAACGAAATAAAAGAGGAAATAAAAATTGAAGTTAAACGTCACTCTTTGTCGCACTTGCTCGCGGCCGCGGTCAAAGAATTATGGCCGGCGGTAAAATTATCAATCGGCCCGGCGATAGACAACGGCTTTTATTATGATATCGACTACGGCGAAATTAAAATTAGCGATAGTGACCTGAAAGAAATCGAAAAAAAGATGAATTTCCTTATTAAACAAAATCTAAAATTTGAAAAAACGGATCTCAGTATTAACGAAGCGTTAAAAAAAGAAACAGCCGCCGGCGAAATTTATAAAGCGGAACTAATCCGTGATTTGAAAACGGGCGGCGAAACTGTCGTCAGCTATTATACCGTGGGAAAATTTACCGACCTCTGCCGCGGACCGCATGTCCCTAATACTAATCAAATTAAACCGGGTAGCTTTAAATTACATAAACTGGCCGGCGCTTACTGGCGGGGAAATGAAAAAAATAAAATGTTAACCAGAATTTACGGTTTAGCTTACGAGACTAAAGAAGAACTGGCTGACTATCTAAAAATGTTAAGCGAAGCAGAAAAAAGAGACCATCGAAAATTAGGTAAAGAACTCGATCTCTTCGTCTTCTCGGATCTAGTCGGTAAAGGCCTACCGCTCTGGACCGAAAAAGGCGCGATCATCCGCCGGGAATTAGAACGTTTTATCGTCGACGAAGAGCTGCGGCGCGGTTATCACCATGTTTATACTCCGGATATCGCTAAAATCGACCTTTACAAAACTTCCGGCCATTATCCTTATTATAAAGACTCGATGTATGCTCCGATTAAAATTGACGAGGACGAATTTATGCTGCGACCAATGACTTGCCCTCATCATTTCGAACTCTATAAATCACAGCCGCGTAGTTACCGGCAGCTGCCGATGCGTATTGCCGAACTCGCTAAACTTTATCGCTATGAACAATCCGGCGAACTCTCGGGGCTAATCCGGGTCCGCAGTTTTTGTCTAGCTGATGCTCATATCATCGCTCGAGTCGATCAGGCGGAACAAGAAATTAATGGAGCGCTGGACTTAATAGAATATGTTGCTAGCGTCTTAGGCTTCCAGGCCAATCAAGATTACCGCTATCGTCTTTCGCTTGGCGACAAACACGACAATGAAAAATATTATAAGGACGACGCGGCCTGGGACCAAGCCGAAGCAGTCTTAAGAAAAGTAGTAAAAAACCGCTCCGTCCAAAGTTATGAAGCTAGCGGCGAAGCCGCTTTCTATGGACCGAAAATTGATATCCAAATGAAAAACACCCTTGGCAAAGAAGATACCGCCTTTACTGTCCAATATGATTTCGTGATGCCAAAAAGATTTAAATTAGTTTATACCGCCTCGGACGGGCGCGAAGAAGAACCAATCGTTATCCATCGTTCTTCCGTCGGCGCCATTGAACGCACTATCGCTTTTCTAATCGAGAGATGTGCCGGCGCTTTCCCCGTCTGGCTGGCGCCCGTTCAAGTAAAAATAATTTCTGTCGCCGAAAATCATATTCCGGCCGCCCAAAAATTAGCGGCGGAATTAAAAGAAAAAGGCTGTCGCGTCGAGCTCGATGACGCGAATGAAACCGTCGGCAATAAAATTAGAAAAGCGACTAACGAAAAAATTCCCTATATGCTCGTCGTTGGCGATAAAGAAGCTAATGCCGATATCTTAACTGTCCGCGACCGCGGGAGCGCTCTGAACCGAGAAATTAAGCGATCCGATTTTATAGCGGAAATTTTAACTAAAATAAAAGATCACTCTTAAATAAAGGCCACGCCGAAATAAAAACTCTTCTTATAGTAAACCCCAACGGGGGAGCACTAAAACATAGACCGAAACCGCAGAAAAATGCTATTATAAAAATGAATTAAAAAATCCTAATTTTTAATTAGCCTTGGCTCGACTAGCCGCCCCTAATTAAAATTAATAATATGCCAAACAATAAAAAATATCGGCCACTAGTTATCCTCGGAATAATTATTATCTTTATCGGCGCGATAATTTACGCGAAATATTCTTCTACTGCCTCGCCAATGATTCTTTTCTATAGTACGAGCTGTATTCATTGCCAAAATGTCGCTAGTTATATTGAAGCTAATGACATTAGAAATAAATTAAAATTCCAAGAATTAGAAGTCTCCGCTAACCAGGCGAATTCCCAACTCCTAGCGAAAAAGGCTCAAGAATGTAAAATTGATACGAGTCAAGGAATTAACGTCCCCTTCTTCTTCGACGGAGAAAAATGTTTAATAGGCGATCAAGATATCATTAATTATTTCCAAACGAAATAAACTTATGAAAAAAATCTTCTATTTTTTCCCCCTACTCTTTAGTCTCTCGGCGATACCGGCGCAAGCGATTTGTCCAGTCTGCGTAGTAGCGGTCAGCGCTGGACTAGGCTTAAGCGAATACCTGGGAATCGATGATACGATCGCTGGCCTCTGGATCGGCGGTCTTTTAGTATCGATGATAATCTGGACCATTGATTGGTTAAATAAAAAAGGCTACCGCTTCGGCAATAGCGATTGGCGCGATATTTTAGTAGTTATTCTTTATTACGGGCTAACTTTTTGGCCGCTCTGGGCGCAAAACCTAATCGGCCAGCCAACCAATCGCCTCTGGGGCGTAGATAAATTAATTCTCGGAACCGCTTTAGGCAGTCTCGTTTTCCTCGGCGCGGTTATTTGGTATAAAAAAATAAAAACCCGGCTCGGCCACGCTCAATTCCCTTTTCAAAAAGTCGCTATGCCCGTCGCCGCTTTAATTATTAGCAGCTTTATTTTCTATTTTTTAACTAAATAAAAATTATTTCTTCAACCCCTAAAAATATGTCTGAAAAAATACTAAGCCTCAACGAAATGGTCGCCAAAGTCGACCAGCTTAAAAAAGATAATGTCTTCGACCTCTCTTCCGATCAGGATCTAAGTATCGCGATTATGAACTTAGTGAGTATTGAGGAACATTTCTTCTTTACCGGCGCGAAAACCGAAAACCCTAAATATTATGATCTCTTAAATGATGTCCGAGAAATGCGTAAATCGCTCCTCAAAAAAATTATCAAAGAATACGAAGGCGAAGTCTGGTGTATTTCTAAACATCTCTTAGCCGCCTCTTACCGCTTAATGGAAGTCGGCACTAAGGCTCAAGGCAAAGGGAGTAAAGAGGAGGCCGCCGAAATGTTTAAAAAAGCCTACGATCTCTATTCCCTATTCTGGGGCTTGAATATGAAACTAATTGATTTAGGCGAAGTAAAAAAGATCGACGATGAGGCGATTAATACCGAAAAAAAAGGCCTAACCGGCCGATTAGGCGCCTTAGTCAAAAAAGTTATTAACTGCTGCATTGAATAGTTTAAAAAAAATCTAAATTAACTTTAGCGGCTAATAACGAGCATCTCCTTCACCAACTTAACAAAAGCGACTTTACTCCCGGTCTGATAAGGTCGGATAGCTTTAAATATCGTCAGCGCGCTATAACGATAATTTTCGCCGCGCCGCGTGCCGGGATCGTTAGTAATAAACTGTTTCGTTTTATAGTCATAACCCTTAATTAAAATCATGTGCCGCTCCGGTCCTGGATACGTAAAATAAGGATTTTTTAAAGCGCGTCCGTTCATTGGCGTTAAGACTAAATTTCCCTTCTCTAATTCTTTAATTATGTCGGAGGCACTAGCGACTTTTTTAACCGTCGTCGAGCTATAAGAAAAATAATCTTTAAATATCCAATCCCGAATATCGCCGAGCGAGACGTCTCGATACTCGCCATATTTTTTTTCCTCCCAATTAGAAAGATTAATAATTTTATCCTGCCACTCTTTTTTAGTGAGCGTCCTGCCTAATTTATTAACGGCACTCGTCGGCTTAAGCCAAGCGAGCGCCATTAAAGCCGCCGCTTCCTCGCAACCATCTTGCTGCCGTTCGTCTTGCCACTGGCCTAAAGGCGCTTGAGAAGTAAAAGGGACTTTTAAAAGAATAGTTTTAGCGGCGGCCGAGGCTGGCCGCGCTAAAAAGACCACGCCATAAAAACTAACTAAAACAAAACAAAAAACGAAAAACCCTAATTCAAGCCGCTGAGCGGCTTTAGCCTCTTTAATTGCAATATCATATTTCATCCTTATATCATAGCAGAAGGCCGACCACGACTCAAATGAACGACTTTCGCCGCGCCTAGCCGTAATCTTTTATATAAAAAATCTCCGTCTGGTCCAGCCAAACGGAGATAGATTTTCACCTCCTTATTATTTAGTGAAGTGATCTAGTTTTTGCCAGAAAACTTTTTGTTCCTGGCTTAAATTAGTTTTTATTTTCCCGAACATAAAATACGGCGTCCCGTCAGAAAAACAAAAATTATCTTTAAGTTCAAGTTTTTCGCCGCTCGAAAATTCTACTAAAAATAATTGATCCGGCTGACTTTTAAAAAGCCTTAAAGCTTCGTCGTCATCAGTCGCTTCAATGACTAGTTTAGAGCCATCGGGAGTGATTAAATACTTAGGGTACCCGGAAAGAACTGGATAATCATCAGTCGGAAGCTGAACGCCTGGCGTTATTGGATAAGGCCCTAAATAATATTTATGCCATCTAGGGCTTTCCTTTAACGGCGCCGGACTCCAACCAGCCGCGGCTAGTATCTGCCAAGCCGCCGCCAAATAATCACCCTGATAATTTTTAGCCGCTAATTCGTAAACCGCCGGCTTAAATTTTTTCAGCCAGTCTAAAATATTACTAAACTGAATAAAAGTCCGACCAGAATTTATTAATTCATCCTCAAAGATCCAACTAACAAGCGCCGGAACGTCTAGCCCCGCCGCCTGGAGTGGTAACCAAGATAAATAACCCTTAGCATACCAACTTTCCCATTTTTGATCATAGGCTAATTCGCGTAAATCAACATAATCGGGAGCTAATTTCGCGCGATATAAATTTCCCGCTAATTTATTAGCGAAATCCGTTAAGTCGCCCGGACTAAATCTTAGACTTAAAAAGGTAGTTAAACCTTCATAAAATCCGAGGAGGTCGGATGGATGATAATGCCCGTCGTCCGCCCGATATTCCTCCGGGGCACAAAATTTACCGATCAACGTATGGAGTAATACATGATAGGGCAACTCTTCAGAAATAAATTGTGGCGTCGTTACTAAATAAGGAGCGCTGCAACTTTCTAAACCGGTGATTAAATCGGAACCAATAATATACGTCAAAGTAAATTCGACTCCGTCAAAATTTTGGATATACCGATGCCAAAAATTTGGCGCTAGCCGGCCAATTTGGTTGGCGGCGCTATCAACGGCCGCAAAAGCTCCAGATAATTTTGCTCGGCCGAGATTATCGGCCCAAGAATAAACAACCTTAATTGAATCAAAACTATTAAGCCGAGAATAACGAACGAGATATTTTCCCGTATCTAATAGGATCACCGGGAATTCTCGAGCTATGAAATAATCACTGAATTTTTCCGTAATAATTCTCGAGCTAGACGGCGCTTGATCTCCCCCCTTAAATATCCGACCATGAAAAACTAAATCCTTAGTGGTCGGAACTTCTAGCTCTAGCTCTAAAGGCAAGAATAAATCAGGCGGTAGCGGACCAGACGAAATATGATAAATACTAGCGGCCGCGCTAACCCGTCCCGAACTTTGGCCTCTTTTCCTTGGCGCTAAAGTCGCTGTCCAAGAAGAACTGATAGGATCACTCCGACTTAGAGTAAAAGATAAACTACTATCGGGAGAATGATTCCCCGGCGTAAACCTCGGCCAAGCCACGGCCTTGGCTTTAGAATTTATATCAACAGACACACTATCCGAATATTTAAAAAATCGAATAGTACATTTATTAATATCCTGACCCAGGGTCAAGATACTAAATAAAAATACAAAACTCAAAAAATTATTCACGATAATTCTCCTAAATTAATTGATGATTACACTCTTGTTAAATAACTGTTTAACTAAAAATATTACCTAAAAAATTATCATCTGTCAACCAAGATCAATGTCAACCAAAACCAATAAAAAAAGGTTTGATTAACAAACCTTTTTGAAAGACAGGACGCCCTAATCTTTTTTAACGACACATAATATCAAACCTTTGCTTCGTTCATTTTTTTTGGCTAAAAAATTTTGACCGACTTTTGGTTCATCTTGAAAATGAATATTTTTACTGATTAGCACGGTTTTTTTCTGATTGGCGGTTCGAAAAATAACAAAACTGATATTTGAACCATGATATTCACAGTGTGTTAATTCGTAAATTCTGCCCGGGCGCAAACGATTAAACGGGTGCGCCTGTAAATAAACAAATAAATAAACAAGTAAAATAATAAAAATCGTGATAAACCAAAGATATATATTATTAGCGAATAAAGCCAAAAAAACTAAAATTGACGTTAAAATACTGGCTGATATTAATGTTCGCTTAACTTTCTGTTGGACCATTGGATCTCCTAAATTATTGAAAGAACAAGAAATTTAACAACTAACAAATAAATAACGTCCAAAAAATTAATGGGCGTTATTATGATATATTTATCCTAACAATTTTTGCGCCAGAAATCAAGTCTAAAAATATTGACTATTTTAACCCTATATATCTGATATCCCTATTATATTGTGCTATATCTTTACATACCTGGTTCCCCACCCTCGACCGCTTGGTTTTATTTTATGGAGCGCCGTCAGAACTGATATGTCTTATTTATCCGATAGAAAACATATAATAGCCGCAACAGATGATAAAATAAAAATTGGGATTAGACATGAAAAAGACGATATATCAAAAATACGTGAAAAGAATAAATCGTTAGCATTGGTAATCAAAAATATTAATGATAGGAAACTAACCCCTGGCAATAATATTTTTAAAATTAAAATTGCCCAACGCCTATAAGATTTATAACAAAATAAACTAAAAAATATCATCAGGACAAATGCTGGAAATATAAAAATGAAAGCCAGGCCCTCCATCTCGCATCCTCCGGCTCCGAATCGGCCACATCCTCCTAGTATCCAAATAGATTCCCAAAAAAATGGCAACGAAACTAATATAAATAATACCGCCAAAGTTAAACGTATCCAATATTTATTCATAAAATTTTTAACCAATATTTTTTAATATTCTTTAATCACAAATTCCATCTCGGGGATTAGCTAAGAGTATTATGGAATAACATTAATATTTCTAACATGCACTTCATTTTCAGGGGCCCAAGCCGGTACAGTTATTAAATTCAGCTTCATTTTACCTAAGTAATAAATTTTAGTATTCGGAGGAATAACAACCAAATCGGTCGCTTTAACGAATGTTTCAACCCCATCTAAAAAAAATTTTCCCTCTCCTTCCAATATATAATAAATAAACGTACTAACTTTATTATAAAACTCCTCAAGATGTCCTTCGGCAACCTCGGTATAAACAAAGCCAGCTTTTTTCGTGTTTGTTTGATAAACCCAAAGATTAATACCAAATTTTGACTTTACCTCGGCTTCTTTTTTAGTGGTTTTCATATTTATATGTTATATTTAAATTATAACATACCGTTCTAAAGCGATAAACTCCCTACCAAAAAATAGCCCTAAAATAAAGCTATTCACAAACCATAGAATTATATAAAATTTAAATATAAATAATTATAAATCTATCCTATGCAAATTAAAGAATTTTTTAGATCGGCTACTAAAATATTGATTACCATTATCGCCGCCTATTTTTTAGTGTCTGGGGTTATTTTAGTTATATCCTCAATAATAACTCACAACACCGATCAACTTGCTAGTTTATTTTTCATGATACCGATAGTCCTACTCTTATGGTTATTTTATAAAGAACTTAGCCCTAGTTCGATTAACGAGGGTCTACCTCAAAAAAAATATTCAGGAGTAGTAACGGTGGTTATCGCTACACTATGTTTTGCTCTAAATGGGCTCCTGTTCGGAGGAAACGGCGGAATACTTATAGCTCTAATATATTTCACACTTCCTATCCAAATTTTATCTCATCTACTGCAATATATAAAATTAACCAAAAATCAAGATTCCGTCTTCAATAGAATATTACACTTCCAGAGCCTAACATTCATATTTATTTCGATAATTTTATCTATTTTTATATTTTTTAAATATAAATACGAGCCAGATTATTTCATTCTTACTCTCGCTTTTTTTACTATCCCCAATATCGTTATTAACTCAATAATACTAGCAAAGGAACGCAAGGTGAAACTATATCCAAATTAGAATAAAAGAAAATGCCAATAAATTTATAGACTAATAAGAAATTATTAAATCAAAGTGGCAACCTCATCTAAGCTTGGCATGGATGAACCCGCGCCTTCTCTGGTAACAGAAATGGAGGCAGCTATATTAGCAGAAACAAGGCTTTCGGTAAAAGTTTTACCTCTAGCCATACTAGCAGCCAAAGCGCCAACAAAACAATCTCCAGCGCCAGTTGTATCAATGACTTTAACTTTTCGGCCAGGAACTTTAATTATATTACCATCAGTAAAAGCTATTACCCCGCGTTCACCTAATGTCACCACAATAATTAAATTATTATTCTTTATTTTTTGTACCGCATTCTTAATTGATTCTTCACTACTAACATCGACTAACATTCCGGAAATAAAACTGAGCTCTGTTTCATTAAGAATAAGAATATCAACTATATCGAGGAGACTCTGAGAAATAATTTGCGCCGGAGCTGGATTAAAGACGTTAATTGTTTCTGCTACTCTACCCTTTCGAAAAAAAGCCTCAACCGTTTCTATGGGAATTTCAAATTGAGATACAAGAATATCCCCTTTTTCAAGACTGACATCCTTAATGTCTTGAGCGGTAAATAAAAAATTAGCACCAGGAATAACTACTATAGTGTTATCAGAATTTTGTCCGGCAACCGTAATAATTGCTGTTCCCGTTGGCCCATCCTTCTCAACCAAAATCTGAGTTTCAACATTTTGCTGTTTTAGGAACACTATCAGTTGTTCGCCAAAAGTATCGTTACCCACCCTACCCAACATAACAGTTCTCGCTCCAAGTTTTGCCGAAGCAATAGCCTGATTGGCGCCCTTACCACCGGGAAAATATTTGAGATTATTACCAAAAACAGTTTCACCTATTTTAGGGTGATGATGAGCAAACACAACAATATCCTGATTAATACTCCCAGCAATGATTACTTTATTCATAATAAAAATATTTTTTATATGATCCTTAAAAAAGCTCAGAATGTGAACCAATTCTTAATAATAAAATAGTTATTTCTGATTCTTCTATTTTATAAATAAGAAGAATGTTCGGCTTGATATGGCATTCAAAACAATTTTTAAATTCTCCGACCAAACGATGATTGGTGCTTTTGGATGATAAATTACCGGCTTTGGCTAGAATATCTAAGACTTTCTGAAGTTCAGCAAGTAAGGCTCTATTATGTTTATAAAGCTTTAAATCTTTCTTAAAACGACTAGAATACTTTAATATAAACATAAATCAATCATGTAAGGCATCCTTAATAAGCGCTAATCCCTTATTAAAAGATTTATTACTATTTCTGGCACTAGCAATTGATTTACGTAAAATTTCGGCATTTCGTAAAGTAAATCCGTTCTCGTCCCTCAATTCACAAGGAAAATTTTTAGTATTGATTATTTGACGAAAAAAAATTTTAATCGCCGAGCTCATGTCCATGCCTAAGCTATCCAAAATCTTCTTCGCTTCATTTTTAGTTTTAGAATCAATGCGAATTTGAATTTGTTCATTATTTGTAGTAATCATATTTTTATAGATAATAATTATAATTTTATTGTATTGCATTTTCAATAAATTGTCAATACATAGAAATAGCCAGGTTCGAACTGACGAATGCTCCTATAACAAAAGGACGAAATAAGCTTGTTTAGCCTATTTCGTCCCGTTCTGCGGAGAGTGAGGGATATAGTTAGAACGGTTATAAACCTAGCTTCAGCAAAATTATAATCCTATTTTAGAATAATGTTAAATAAATAACCAGTGAATATTATCCCTAAACCGACAATCGTGGCAAAAATGAAAATCAATTTAGTTTTCATTACTTTCTTTAAAATCATAAATTCTGGTATAGACAAGGCGGTAACAGCCATCATAAAAGCCAATGTTGTGCCCATTGCGACCCCCTTCTCTGTTAAGGCGCTAACTAAAGGAATAACCCCAGCGGCATTGGAATAGAGCGGAATACCGATTATAGTGGCCAAAGGAACGGCATACCATTTGTCCGCTCCAGCATATTGAGCCAGAAAATCAGCTGGCACATAGCCATGAATCCAAGCGCCAATGCCAACACCAGTTATGATATAAAGCCAAACATTTTTAAAAATATCAACGGCATAATTTAAGGCGTAAGTCATCCTTTCAGGCTGGCTCATTTTAGTTTCAGAAATTGTATTATTTTTTGGCTTATTTCGCCAAACAAAGTCAGCCACTAAATGTTCAACCTTTAAGCGGCCGATGATCAATCCTGAGACAATGGCGATAAGTAAGCCGCTGATAATATAGGTTAGAGCTATTTTCCAACCGAAGAGACCTATTAATAAGACCAGAGCGACTTCATTAATCATCGGTGAAGCAACCAGAAAAGAAAAGGTAACGCCGAGCGGTACGCCCGCCTCAATAAACCCTAAGAATAAAGGTACGGCCGAGCAAGAACAGAAAGGCGTTACAATCCCTAAAAGCGAGGCTAAAATATGGCCAGTTAATCTATTTTTCTTGGCTAGAAACAATCGAACTTTTTCCGGCGGTAAATAAGTACGAATGAAGGAAACGACAAAAATAATAACAAAAAGCAAAATAAATATTTTAAGGACATCAGCGATAAAAAAGTTTAAAGCACTAGCTAGTAGTGTATTAGGAGTGATATTTAAAACTGAGTGAGTTAGCCAGTCGGCCAATAGTTCTAAAGGGTAAAACATATTTTAAGAATAACAAAAATAATCCTATTTTAATAGGATTATTATAAAACTTTTTTGACTGCAGTTTCCAATTCTTCGGGAACATCCGTTCCTAGGCGATAAACTTTCCCATTTTTCATAATTATCTCAACCGCCCCAAAACCGGAAACATTATAAATCCACATATACGGCCAGAACCAGACTCGCATTCCCCAACCGTAATACCAGTGATTCTTTACTACTTGAACCGAAGCTATCTGATTAAGCGCGAACTTCTTAGCGAAAATTCCGTAACCAAATTTAATCCGAAGATAATTTTCATCAATCGACGTTGTCAACGTGACAAACGAGGCCAGAGTACACAGGATTAAAATCATTATAGTAGTGACGAGAAAATTGGTACCGGAGTAGTACGAAGGTGGCTCAGCCCTGGCCGTAATATAAGCCCACGCGAAGAGCGCCAACACGGCCAGCGTAACCACCAGCATCAGATAGCCAATTTGGGTGTGTTTGTATGAAGTCATAAATTTATTTTATCAATTCTTTTAGTTAGAATGATCTTATTTTTTAAACCAAGACAAACTTTCAATAAATAGCTCTTTTTCAGTATCACCTTCATCGAAACAATGCCCGGCATTTTTAATAACTATTAATTCCTTTTCAACCTTAAACTTTTTAATAAGGTTTTTCCATTCACCCTTAAGTATCCCGTCGCCAGCACAAACTATTTTAAGCGGCATTGTGCAATTTTCAACCCATTTATCATAATCTAAATTATTCCATTCCTTAAATAGGCCTTTACTTACGACGTAACTAATACCCCAACTGGCGACATAAGCATTAAGGCTTTTGTTAAAACTATACCAATTAAATTCGTCATCTTCAGTTTTTGTCTTGACGGATGGATCCCATAAAACAATTCTACTAATAGCTGATAAATTAGCATTTAAAATAACGGGACCACCAAGACTATGCCCAACTAAATAAATATTTTTAAATTTAGATTTAAAGTACTTAACTACTTCATTTAGATCTTCCGTGTGCGTACTAATTGTACAGTCCTCTAGGCTTCTGCCGTTCTTCTCACCTGAGTATAAATTAAATCTATATGTTGAATATTTATGTTTAGTAAAATATTTAGCAGCATTATAGAACTGGTGGTGATTCTTATTGCCAGTTAATCCATGTACAAATATAATAAGCGATTCTGATTTTACCAACTCATCAAATGTGCCATATATTCTGAATTTTTTATCTTTAGATTTAATAGAAATGTCTTTTTGCATAAATAATTATTAATACTTTAGATAAAAATGCCAATTAATTCACAAAATGATTAGGTAAATTAATAATAAATTCACGTAATTTCTGGCCGACTATACTCCGCTCTAGATAGAATGTATCCTTTTCAGATTGAGTCATCTCCGAACAATATTTACCAGTGTCTGGATCAATTTGCAAAGATTCTAAAGGATAACCAGCTATTACTTGAGAACTTGGACAACTAACAAAAATACGCGGAGATCTAAAAACTATTTCTTGCGTCTTCCCGTCGGGAGTAGCTACGCAAACGCCGTACTCCCAATAGCCTGTTATTTTATTGCCTAATTCGCTGATTAATTTGGAATAATAATCGATAATTTCATCATCACTCGGTCTATCTATTCTATTACTGATGTGCCGAACGTGTGTACCTGGTTGCCTGTCATCGGCTAGACCTTCAAGGTAAAGTGCATTATCCATAGAAAGAATTGGTCGCCGAATAAGTTGAGTATAGGCGAGGGCCTTTAAGCGCGCATTATCCAAAGCGGTCTGGCCATTTTCTCTAATTTCAGGAAATTCCTGATCTGGTAATTCTTGAATATCAAAGTTTAAAGAATTCAAAGCACTTTTTATCTGTTCAATTTTAGCCTTATTCTTTGTTCCAATAATTAGCGGCATACTGCTTTTTTGGAAGAGATTGATTGGATTAAACGAAACAAAGTTTCCGTGTTAGCCACAATTGTAATATTATTATCCTTCATTTTTTAAGTTGATAGAGTTTATGTCTAAAGTTTACTCCAAAATTGTATTATCATCAAGAAGTGTTGCTTTAGGCTAGAACTGGCGAAAACCCCCGTAAACAAAAGGACGAAGTGAGCTTTTAGACTCGCTTCGTCCCGTTCTGCGGAGAGGGCGGAATGTAGTAGAAATCTATATTTAAGAAGAATATAAATGGCTGTGTGTACCAATGGCCACAAAATAAATCATTTGGCCGCCACCCACTTCTTCAAAAATAGCCCGCCAATCACCAGTAATATTAAGACTTCGATAATTCCTTAATTCGCCAATCAATGGATGATTATTTAATATAGAATGATATTGGTCATTAACAAAGATTTCTAATCTTGCCTTAAAATTAGTTTTTACATTGGCTGGACATTTTTTGAATTCTTTAATAAATTTTTTGGAATATTCAATCTGCATAGATTATTTATTATCCAAAAAACTAACAGCGGCCTGATTATTTTTAAAAGAATAAAACTTTCCCGCCCTTCTCTCGTCCCTTGATTCTTTAATGGAAGATAATAAATAATCGCTCGGCGTATCTTCATTTAAAGTAAACAAAACCGCTTTATTGCGAATAAGTTGTTTTAGAAACCCATTAATTGCCCCGCTTAAACTCAAACCCAAATCAGCGGCTATTTTTTGAGCCTCCTTTTTTACTTTAATGTCTGTTTTTATGTTGATAACTGTTGAGTCCATATTTTTATTATTTATAAATTAATACATACTTTGTACATACTTAGTATATACAATATTAAAAGCCTTGTCAAGACATATAAGGCTTTCGCCCTATTTTTGTCTTACTGCGGAGAGGGTGGGACGTAGTTGGAATATGGGTAGCTAGTATTAGTGCACAATCGGTCTTTTGATAATAAGATCTTGTTCCGGTACTTCTTTCTTTAAATTGTCTAAAACTTTATCAGCCACAATACTAGGTTCCATAAAATTATCAAAATCTGCCGGTAAAGCTTCGTCGTGCAAATGGGTTTTCATACCGCCGGGATACACAGAGTATATCTGAATATTACTATTTGTATTTTCGCCACGCAGAGCCTCAACATATCCACGAACAGCCCATTTACTAGCGGCATACAATTTCGCATTTTTAGATCGTGTAGCATCGAGTGCAGCGCTGGAAATAATACTAATAATAACTCCCCCTTTTTCTTGCATATATAAAAGGGCCGCACGAGAACCAAATACAACTCCAAAAAAATTAATATCAAACATTTCGTGAGCACGATTCATATCAATCAATTCGTCTTTAGGAAAAATTTTAAAAACACCAGCACAATTAATCCATATATCAATGGCTCCCAGTTGTTCAGTGACTTTTAAAGCTAAATTTCTAATTTCAGGCTCACTTCTTACATCAACTACAAAAGGTATCGCCCCTATTGCTTTAGCTGTGGAAACAATCATATCCTCTGATTTACTAGCAATTACAACTTTTGCCCCTTCCTTAATAAAACTTTTGGCTAACTGTTCCCCAAAACCACGACTCCCACCGATAATCACTACCACCTTATTTGATAAGTTCATATTAATTTTGCCAGGGGCAACTTATAATGTCTTGAGTAAATAATTTTTATAATTATCTTAATATTAGCACCAGTCGTTCCAAAGCTCAATTCTCCTTGCCAAGCATAGCCCATCTTTAGAGCTATTCCCAAACTGCGAAGAGGATAGGACACACTGGGAAACGCTTATTGCTCAATAACAATAAAATTACCCTCCTCTAAAGCATGAATTGGCAAAGATTTATTTCCATATTCCTCTAATTTTTTGTAAGCACTTTCCCAGTCTATGGAGCCTCGGGGGTCGTTTTGCCCATATAATGACTTATAATGAGGTATAAACTTAATTGGTAATATTCCTAGGCCATCCATAATCAGGCGCCAATCACAAGTCCAAAAATGTTTGACTAAGGCATCCGAACCCGCCGAACTACCAGCAACGACTTTGCCTTCCCAAATTTCTGGCAAATTATATTGTTTTAGCCAATACAATAGCAGTTTGTCGTCCCCGCCGTGTATTATAATGGCATCATTATTTTTTAACTGATTAATGAATTTGTCCGGGAGAGCTAACTCAAACTCTGGCCTAATATCTTTATCCATTGATTCCAAAAAATGCTCTGCGTGCCGAGCAAATTTCTCTTCCCAGTGTTCGCGAGGAACCGCAAAATAGCAAAATAAAATACTGGGTGTTTTACTCAATTTTTTAACTATTTCTTTATTAAATTTTTTTTCTTTTTCGGGGAAATTTTTTAGTCCACCAGAATTAAGAATATACTTTGTCATAAATATTAATTTATTTAATTATAACATAAACCGTTCCAAAGTGATAAACTCCTTATAAAAAATAGCTCTAATATTAGAACTGTTTTAATCTGCGGAGAGGGTGGGACGTAGTTGGAACGATGTTAAACTTATTTTAATATCTTAACTATTCCTTTATTTGCATTTACTTCTACAAGTGTATTATTTTTTAAAACTTTTGTTGCAATCTTTGTGCTCATAATACATGGTATTTTGAGTTCACGACTTATTACTGCTACATGGGACAAAATACCACCCTCATCCGTAACGATTGCTGAAAATTTTTTCAAATAGGGAGCATCGGAAGGTTTAGTGATGTTAGTGACTAATACATAGCCAGGCTTGCTTAATTTTAAACCGTGGAATGTCTTATACACCCTCCCCTTTACAAGCCCGGGGTAGGCCGATATTCCAGAAATTACGTTTCCCTTTCTGATATCTTTTGCGGAAAAATGAGCGTCAACTCTATCAACAATATTTTTTCCTACAAAAATGGTGTCCTTATTACCCAAAGAAATATAAAAGTAACCCTTCCGGCGCGCTACCAGGTCATCTATCTGCTTGCGACTTAACTTTTTTTGTTTAATATATTTATTCAATTCGGCTAAAGTTAAAAATTTTAATATGTCACCATTAAAACCGTTTTTCCTCCCGATCTTTTTAACCGTCCTGTCCAGCAAAGGCTCAATCTTATTATAAATGAAATCGGCGGTAATATCCTTATTTTCCCCAATTAATTTAACAGAGGCTCCGAAACTCGCGGCTATCTTTTTATTATTACTGATGTAGCGCATTATCGAATTATAAAATCCGACTTGCATCAGAACTTTTGGATAAATTTCGGATAATGTTTTTAGAACCACAAAGGGGTCATTCTCACCATCAAGTTTAGAGATTATTACCTTGTGTTTATTTAGGATTGTTACCAAATCTCTAATTGATTGTCTTAAATCAATTTTTTTTATGACTTTCCCTACTACCCGTCCAATACGTTCCTCGTTCATGAGATAGTTAGATTGTTTTTTTAGACCATATACGCCAATTGACTGATAAGAATAGCCGAAGAATTTATTTAATAAACTAGTATAAGCAAAAAATATAAAGCTGGCCGTCAATAGAGAGAGCTTACGAGAGCTCGCCAAATTAAGACCTTCTTTGCCAGCTTGCTTTAAATATTTACTTAGGTTGTTCATATATTCAAACTTATCTATATTTTAACCCCATAAGTATCAAAAAACAAGGTAATTTACCTTGTTTCCAATACTAGCGGAGAGGGTGGGACGCACTTGGAATGGTAATATTTAAAAATTCTAATAAATAACTATTATTTTCAATTTGCTATAATTTTTTTCATTCCAATTATAATTTCACCTTCATCCCCCTTTTCTTTCATGAACTCTTGAAATCCTATCTTCTTATAAAAAATAACTGCTCTTTTGTTATCTTCTTCAACGCCTAAAGTTATTTCACCAAATCCCTTTTTTATTGCTTCAACTTCAATATGCCGCATTAACTGTGAGCCCAAACCTTTTCCCCTAAGATTTTCCATTACCCTGACATGATGGATATGGGCTTTTATCTTTCCATCGGCATAAAATTTTTTTTTATCCTTAAAAACTAATTGTGCGGTTCCCACTACTTCATTGCCTTTCTTCAATCCAAAAATAATTCTATCTCTTTTCCTAGCATTATCTATATCATTGCTTACGTCAAACTTAATTTTTGCTAATCGCTCCTTATTCGCTTCCGGATATAATTTGAGTATCTGCTCAACATTATCTATAGTTATGATCTTAATATTTTTTTGTTTTATATTATTTTTCATAAAATAATCTGACAAGTTACAATTGCGGAGAGGGTGGGATGCACTGGAAACGGTAGTATTACCCTATTATAAGTTTAACTTAATCTTTTAGCTCGACCAGCTCTATGGGGATACCGTTAGGGTCAGAAATAAAGGCTATCCTTTTAAGGGTTATGCCCTCTTGAGGAGGCCAAATTACTTTAGATTTATATTTACTTGAATGCTCTATTACCTCTTCAATATTATCGACTATAAAAGCTAAATGTTTAATACCGACTTTCTGCATATCCATTAGGTCATCGGATAAAGGAATCGGATTGTCGTGCTTGAATAATTCCACGACATTATGATTTTCATCCTCTAGATTCAAAAACTTTGACTTCATTTCTTTCCTTTCCCCTTCAGAACGGAATTTTAGGTTAAAAACCGATTCGTAGAATTCTCGTGATTCTTGTAAATCGTTTACGGATATTGAAGTATGAAAATATCTCATATAGATTTTATTATATACTTGATTAGCTTAATGCTAATTTGTCTCTGCGGAGAGGGTGGGATTCGAACCCACGGTCGGCTTGCACCGACGACAGTTTTCAAGACTGTTCCATTCGACCGCTCTGGCACCTCTCCTAAATTTAACTAAAAATACTCTAACATAAGATAATTTGAAAAACAAGAACTAGCCCCAAACAAACAAAAAAGGATCAACTAAATTGACCCTTTTTTATTAAATTCAATTTACAAAATAAATAATTTAGTCTTCACTCCCGTCCTCAATCATCACAGTTTCCGCTTCTATACTCTTAGTGCTAGTTGCTAAAACGCTCTTAGAACAAGCCTTCAAACTATTTTTGTAAACGTCTTGAATAGCCTTGCGCCCTAACTTAGCGCTCTCCTGTAATTGATCCCTACCCTTCTTAAAATCTTGAACACAAACATCAAGATTTTTTTTCTGATTATCTAAAGATTTAACCGCTGCTTGCTGACAAACACTACGCTCACTAATTAAAGAAATTAACTCCGAAGAAAAAGCGCTTTCTTTTTCTATTAAAGCTTTATCTTTGGTATCAATTACCGTTGCGACACATCCGGATATTTCCGCTCGAACGACTTTAACCGTTGACACGTTATTTTGAATCGTCGATGAAGAAGGAATTTTGATCGCCGGAGTAGTTTTAACATTCGCTTTCTTCACGCCCCAAAGACTAGCACCTATTTTCTTAATCTTCTCATATAAGGGGATACTAGCTGGCTCCGCTATTTTCTCTAAAGTTCCGGCACTCACGCTAGCACTACCGGGATTCGCAGTGGTCGGAGTTTCGATCTGGCTAGTTGTAACAGCGGTAGTTGGCTCGTTTTGAGTTGGGCTCGATACCGACGAATCACTATTTTTTTCTGACTCCAATTTTTCTGACTTAACTTTTACGCCATATAGTACATTCCCGCGTCTTTCAACCTTTTGATAATACTTAATCTGATCCGGCGAAGAAATTTTTTCTAAAGATACCTTCGATGAAAGGGGCGCCGCATCTTTTAGTTCTAATTTTTCCATCTTAACCTTTACGCCATATAGTACATTCCCCCGTCTTTCAATCTTCTGATAATACTTAATCTGATCCGGCGAAGAAATTTTTTCTAAAGACTCCGCTCGTGCCGGCGCTAAATTGATGATCGCTACTACGGCAGAAATCATCAACCAAAAAGAAATAATCTTTTTCATAAATTTAAAATAAATAAGTTAATCTTAATATGTATTAATTATATCATAAATAAACCGCTCAATCAAAAAAATAATAACTTAAACAGAGTATTTATTCTTAAAATCTTCCTCATCGCCAAAATTAGCAAAATTTTGTTGAACTTGACTCGCTTGGACTTTAAAGCCTGGTTTATTCTCATGCATTATTCCGCACCAATATTTCTCGGTTCGACCCGCGATTTCTTTTAAGTATAGCAGAAGACCATTGGCGTAGCCGCAGTACATACAATCTAATTTTTCTAGCGGTCTTAAATAAGCTAATTTATTACGATCTCTGACTAAAATATACTCCGCTCGCTTAACTTTCTCTAAGCCGTAAATTGGGAAACAGACTGCTTGATAAACGGAGGTCAAAATATCTAATATAAACAAGGCCAGAAGCGGGAACCAAATAAAAGGAAAAGAAAAAAGGTGACCCCAAAAACGCTGGGTCTTAAATTTACGATAATTCATAAGGGTAACAATAGTATTATTTTAATTAATATTGGCTATCCATTTAAGTATCTCCTTTTATTCCAATATAAGCAACCCCATTTTTAAATTTCCGGAATTTAGAATATAGGATAATTAATATCGATATTATATATCTAAATTATAACATACCATAATAAAGCCATAAACTCCCGATTAAAAAACTAAATTTGACAAATTATTCTATCTATATTAATCTAATTTATTAAACAATAAATATTCTTTAACAATGAAAGGATCTTAAGATGGAAACTCTTACCAGCCCCTATTCTCTAGCTCTAGCCATTCTTCTCTTATCAATTCTATCCCTTGTATGTTATAAACTGCTCCAATACAAACAAGCCTATTTTAGGAACAAAGCCTGGAAAATTCTTTTTCTCTACAGCCGGCGTGAATCATTAAATTTCGAGGTAATACAAGCGACCCTCGATCTCCTAGTCGAAGCCATTCAAAAAGGAAGAACGACCAACGTCGAGATTTTAGAATTACAAGAAATATTTTTTTCCGAATCCGATAAAGGATTATCCCGACGAATCAAAAAAATCATGAACATCGAAAATGAAACTTTACCGAGTATCCCTGACTTAATCAGCGAATGTGAATACGCTAACTATTTTCAGTCGGAAGAATTTAAAAACTCCGAAAACCTCTTTTCTCTTATTAAGGAGTATAACGATTTATGTACCTTAGTTGGTGTTTGCGGTTTTGACTCGCGGCTCGACTCTAAATTCGAAAGCGAACTAAAAGAGAATATCTTGGCTATTCTAGGCAACATCGAAAAAAATTTCGATTTATTCGGCTGGAAGCGTAGCGGTTGTTATTACCGTTATACTCAGTTCACTGATACCGTCAAAAAACTATCTTATGTTAATCCGGAGTCCTGCGCCGGATATTTAGAACTTTTAAAGGAAATGAAAAATAAAAATGAACATTTAGATTTTTAAACTCTGTTCTTATAAAAAAATGGCCCAAAAAAATTGGGTCATTTTTATTAATCCTCTGATAAATAATCTACTTAAGCCCCTTAATTTCTTCCCCGCCTGAGTCAAAATCTTATTCTTAATATTTTTTAACTTAAATTCATATTCCCTGATGGCGGTATCGCTAGCGGTATAAGCCTGACTTTGGAATAGTTTTATATAAAGACTAAGAAATTCGTGAAATACTTTCGAAATCTATAAGCCCTAAATCCCAAGCGTCTCTTCCTTTTTTCCATAATTTCCATTCTTGATAAGGCGTCTCATTTGTTACTAACCCCTTGAATGGAATATTTTTTCTTGAAACATCAAATATATACCAGCCGTCATCCAATCTGATCTCGGCGATAGAATGGACTTTTTCATCATTTGTCACTTTAACAAAATTTGTTTCTAACCCAAGCGCTTTACATAAAGCAATAAACAAAACAGTTAAATCCGTACAAGCCTTTCCGCTATACACATAACCATCATCAATAATTTCGCTGGCTGTTCTTTTCCATCTTATTTCTTTTTCATGCTTTTTCGTAGAGTCGTCATATGGCCGTATTGTTATCCTTGAATACATTAAATCCCTAATATTAATAAGGGAGTCCACGGTTATGGGACTCTTAATATCTTTGACTAAATCTTTTATATTAGTTGTGGCCTCGATTTGTGAATTCATATATATATTATATCACTCCTTTCTACGGTGATAAACTCCCTACTAAAAAACAGCCCTAATATTAGAACTGTCTTAATCCGCGAAGAGGGTGGAACGCAGTTGGAACGGTTTTAGATTTTACTTCTGTCAAATCCGATTGATATAGTTTCTTAATTACAATACTTTAAGCTTTATCCGAAAAAAGCAGCTTTCTGAATTCTTCCCTTTTTTGTTTACTAATTTGAAGTCTTAATAGAAAACTTATGAATTCTGGGGCCACCCAAAAACGCGGCTCCTCTGTTAAATTAATCAACTCTTCAAAAGTTATAAGCCTAGTTTCTATCTTTTCACCTGCGTCCAGCTGTAAATCTTGAATTTTTTGACAATTACGCGCGACGAAAACCTGGACCTCGTGAAGAACCTTAGAATCTCGACAAAATTTAAAAAGTTCAACCCAATCTTCTGAGGAATAACCGGTTTCTTCTAACAATTCTCTTTTAGCCTCAGCCAGCAAATTTTCACTCTGGTCGGCACGACCACTTGGTAGACTAATCGTATTTTTACGATCCGGCTGATCTTGATCCTCAATAATAATTTTATCTCCAACAGTAGCAATTATCTCTACACCTGGTTCCCGCCAGACTTTTTCAAAAATTTGCTTGGTCCCATCAAACATTTCTTGTTCCCATTGCCAAATTTCAAAAATTTTTCCGGTAAAGACAAGCTTGGCATTAGCGGGTAAGCCTGATTTATATTTTAAATTTTTCATACTGGCCATTAAAATAATCTATAATCTCTTCGACAGTTAAAAAATTCAATTTTTTATTAACAATTTTAGTATTCTTCAATGTCTTTTCAAAAAGAATATTTAAAAAATTAAAACTATTTAAAAACGCATCCTTCCGACGATCATGAAAACTGCCTAACTTTTTAATCTGTACCAGAGTTAACTTTACATTTGTTCTTCCAATATAATGAGTAAATTCAAAAAAGCCTCCGAATTCAAACAATCTTTTTCTTACTTCTTTTATGATTTTTATAATTTCTCTTTTACTAAGCGTGGGGATTTTATTTTTTAAATTTAGGGGCAAATCATACAAATTTTTAACAGCAATCTCTCCTTCTTTAATTTTATTAGATATATAACCAGGCTGATTAATAACTTTTTGTAACCTTTTTACATTACTTTGGGAATCCAACTGTCCAATATATATATCCATTAGCCCTTTAACAGATACATCGGCAACATTGGTATAGTATATTTCCGGAATTGAAGTATTTTTCTTATATAAAGACTGGACAATCAATACATGATCTCTTAATTTATAATTCCTGGTTATATATTTAATTAATTTCATCTATTTTTATTATATCACGTCGTTCTGTTAAATCAGAGAAAACGAATACATTAAGAAATATGAGCTAATAGCGCCTGTGCCCATTTTTTTACCAAGGCAATATTTTTTGGAAGATCAAAAAAATAGCCGTCAACGCGCAAAGAATTTATAAGTCGGGTGCCTTTTAAATCAGCCATAAATTTTTCTAATTGATTAACCGCCCCGCAAAATAAAGTATAAGAAGAATCGCCACAGCCGAAAGCTACACACTGTTTTCCAGATAAATCTAAACCGGCACAACTCTTTATAAAAGCGAGCATTGTTTCCTGAGGGAAACCCTCTCCGAGGCCAGGCGTACTCCAACTTGGCGAACCAAGAATAAAAATATCATATTTTAACAAATCATCTGGACTAGTATCCGCGGCCTTTTGCATAACTACTTGATGTTTACGACCCAAAATATGAGCGATTATCTCGCCAACTAAAAAAGTAGATCCGGAATTACTGGCATAGATGATAATAATCTTTTTGCTCATAAATATTTTTTTAAGACTTTGCTAATATTTTGTTTTTGGGCAGCGGTCGCGACTAAGGCACGTTTTTGAAGCTGTGGTATCTGACTTTCATAGCTTGGCTCCTGAACTTGGTAAAGAATCCCCACGGGAATCTGCTTGGCTCCCCATTCCATAGTTTTAACAAAAGCGGCGACTTTATCGGTTGCGTCATAATCATCGCCAAGCGCATAAGTATTCTCTTGATAAAAGATATGGCTATATTCTTTATTAAAAGTAACACAGGGTTGTAAAATCTGGACAACCGCCAAGCCGTCATGTTTATTAGCCTTAATAAGAATATCGGTACATTCATCAATATTCCCGGCATAGACTCGAGCCAAGAAAGTTGCTCCGGCCGCTAGTGCCAGGCGTAAAGGATGGATGGGCTCCTCGATATTACCATCCGGCGTTGATTTTGTTTTCAATCCTTTGGGCGAACGTGGTGAAGCCTGACCGGCGGTCAATCCATAGATGGCATTATCATGAATGATCACAGTAATATTCTGATTTCTGCGTGCCGCGTGAATAAAATGATTACCACCTTCTGCTAAGCAATCGCCGTCGCCAGTAAAGACAAAAACATTTAATTTATGATTAGCCATCTTCAAACCAGAGGCAACTGGGATTGGACGACCATGTAAACCCTCAAAGGTAGTTAAACCAATAAAATTAACAATGTGTCCGTGACAACCAATACCAGCCACTAAAGCCGTATTGGAATTATTCCAGCCCGCTTTTAAAGCGGCGCGCTCAAAAGCCGACCAGATGCTGAAATTGCCACAACCTGAACACCAATTACATTTATTGGGCGTTAAATAATCTTGCCAAGTCATAATAATTCTTTAACTTTATTAATAATCTCCTCAGGATAGAAAGGGCGGCCGTCATACTTTAAAAAATTATGCTCTAAAACCAAGCCAGTCTTTTCCGTAATTAAACCACCCAATTGACCAGTATAATTAGCTTCAATATTCAAAACTTTTTTAGCTTTTCCTAAAATCTTAGCCACGGCTGCTGTTGGAAAGGGGTTGAGCCAAGTTAGATGTAAAAAGTTAACTCCCGGACATTCTTTTAAAGCAGTCAAAATTGCACCTTTATTGCTGCCCCAAGACACAATAGTTAAATCCGCTTTTGCCGGGCCATACAGAGTCGGCGCAGGCATATCTTTTTGTTCACAAGTAATTAATTTCTGCATCCGTTTTTTCATCTGCTCTTGGCGCACAGAGCTCTCTTCGGAAGAATAACCAAAAACCGTATGTTCATCAGAGTTGGCAATGACATGATTCCCAGAACCAGCCGGAGCGCGACGAGATATTCCATCTGTATTCAAAGCATAGCGCTTATAATTAGCCACCTTTTTAGTCGTAAACTTGCCACGATCAACTCTATATTTAGCATAATTAAAAGGAGACACGCCTTCATGACCTTCGCAAATCTGTTTATCAATCAAAACTACTACTGGTGTCTGATATTTGTCCGCCAAATTAAAAGCTTGCATGGTTAAGTGAAAAGTTTCCGTAACATCTCCAGGGGCTAATACTAGGCGCGGAAAATCGCCTTGGTGCGCATGTAAAACAAAGCGGAGATCACCCTGTTCAGTCCAAGTCGGCAAACCAGTAGCTGGCTCGGGGCGTTGTCCAACAATAATTACAACTGGAGTTTCCGTCATACCAGCGAGCCCTAAGCCCTCAGCCATCAAACAAAAACCGCCGCCCGAAGTCGCAGTCATCGCTCTCGCCCCAGCAAACGAAGCGCCAATGGCCATGTTGATAGCAGAAATCTCGTCTTCCGGCTGTTTATAAATAAAACCAAATTCTTGTTGGAGCGGTGCCAATATCTGTAAAATATTGGAAGTTGGGGTCATTGGATAAATTGAAGCAAATTGCAGACCAGCGGCAATAGATCCTAAAGCTGCAGCTTCATTCCCGTTGATAACCAGAGCGGGTGACTTCCCTTTACGCTTAGTCAAACGCAATGTAATATATTTTGAAAAATTATCTTGAGCATATTTAAATCCAAGAGAAGCAGCATTAAGATTTTGTCGTAATACTTTCTCGCCCTTTTCAAGAAATTGTTCACTCAATAAATCTTGCAAATATTTTAAATCTCCTCCTAATAGATATAAAGATGCTCCTAGGGCGACGGTATTAATAACAATAATGTTACCAGCGCTACGCTTGGCCAAGTTATGTAAAGGCAAACCAAGCGCTATTGCTCCTGTCGGCACTTTTTTGACTACAATATTTTCGTCCGTATCATAAAGCATGACACCAGACTTAGCCAACTCACCAACATGACGATCAGCAGTTTCCTGATTAAGCGCCACCAAAAATTCCGTCGACTGCAACTGAGTAGCAATCGGTTCATCGGAAACACTAGTCTGCATCACGTTATGACCACCACGAATAATGGAAGGATATTCCATATAATCAAAAACGTAATAGCCAGAACGGGCGGCAATTTTAGAAAACATCAGACCGGCTGAAGTGATGCCGGCTCCAGCTGGTCCACCAATCTTAAAAGTAAAAACTTTCATAATAAAATAGTATGCCTAATTATATTAACTATAATTAGTTTGAAATATTATAATGGCATAATTATACAAAAATTATAACAAAAAATCGCCAAATTGGCGATTTTTAATCTGCGGAGAGTGGGGGACGTAGTTGGAACGATTTTTAATAGAAGTATTAGTCTAAGTTAACTTTTTTCTTAAAATTTCCCGAGCAAGAATCAGACCATGTTTTATATTGGCTCCAATATAGAATACCATCATTATAGGCAACATCTGTTATAAAAGCTCCTTTACAAGTCACTACATCAAGAAATGTTTCTTTTTGTGAGGTTAAGTTATAAACTAAAATTGTATAATCAGTCTTATTAGTATTTATAAAATCAATAAACGCAAAAAATACAAATGGGTATTTTATATACGGGTTACTTATGGCTGGTGTAATCTGCGAGTTAGTAGGTTTATTTATGGGAATTGAGATTGTTCTATTGTCACTTTTATTTACAAAATAAACCTTTCGATCGTGCAGAGTTAATTCAATAGGCTCTATAAAAAGAGAGCCCTCTTCAACTGAAATGGAAGTAACTCCAGTTTTAGGATCTGTCTTAGATTCATTTAAACTTGTTAGTCCGGATATTTTATTTTCTTCATCTCTACTAGTTATACTACCCTGAAAAAATTCAATAGAATTATTAGTAATTTTAAAATCACCTTTGGCGAATAAATAATATACTTCAGCTATAAGAATAATCGATAGTAGTAAAAATAAAATAATCTTTTTTTTCATATATAAATATTTATGTTAATATTATAGCATGACGTTCCAAAGTGATAAACCTCCTATTAAAAATAGCCCATGTTTAGGGCTATTTACAAACTGCGGAGAGGAAGGGATTCGGTCACGGTCGCTAAGCTTTTCACTTTCGCTTCGCTCGGCGAAAAGCAAGCGCCCCGACCCGGCCTCGGCGGCGCACAAGTGCGCATCGCCTCCGGCTTTCGAATCTCTTCCGAACCTCAACATTAACAAAAAAGACCCAACGCAGGTTGGGTCTTTTTTGTTAGCGGGCTACCTCGGGCTGGAACCGTTATTTCGGCAAGCCCAGCAAGGCTTTTCGGTGATTTTTTGAGGCTTTAATAAATAAGATCCTCGTGCGCTATGGTTTTTCTTAAAAGTGACAAAAGTGACACGACAATAAAGAAAAAGGTTACAAGATAATGTAATCTTTGGATTAAGATCCTAATTCTCGTCTATGAGCAATAATTGTCCTAACCTTACCCTTCCAGCCAGAATTATGTATTACTCTTTCGAATGAATCACCAAACCTACCAGACATTAAATCTAAACGAGTGAGTTTACTAAGCTCTTCCCAGTTATCATATAAAATATACACAGCGTTACCATATTCAATATTTTCAAAAACAACTAAATCATCCTCTAAAAGTGCTCCAAAGTATCTCCTAAAACCACTCTGACCAAAAACAAAACTTTTTGGTTTAAGCAATTGAAAAAAATCATACCTCTCTTTTGTTGTATCTTTTTGTTGCTGTGTTGGTGTTTTACCACGGAATATTCTTTCAATTGCTTCGTCGGCCGTGCCTGGTGGTAATATTTCCCAAGAAACATGTAATGATTTTGCATATTCTTCCATTGGCGTATCTGCTGACTCAATATCACAAAATCCAATATTTTCTTGTAAAATATTCAGATTTTCAAGTAAGCTAGAATTAAATTTTTCATCATCTTTATTGATAATTTCTTGAACCTGAAAAGTAATAACATATTCTTGTAAGCCTGGTCGACCGTTTTCACAATTTATCAAAATTTCTAATTCTTTTGGTGAGTGAAAATCTCTTGGGTATTTTTCATAAGGAAGATTCACTGTGTGAGTACCATTGTATGAATCACCATAGTTAGGAGATTCTACGCTATTATAATGAGTCTCTTTGGGAAGATCCTTGCGAATTTCTTCATAACCGTAAATGTTTCTGCCAGAGTATTTTCCCTGTTCCGCAGAAGGAATAATACTCGCAGGGAATGTAAGACCGCTATCATTTAAAAATATTCCTAAATGATTAAGGCCACCAGATGATAAATAATCTGCTTTAAATTTCTTTGCACAGCCAACTATTATATTATTGCCTTCTATGCGACTAATTTTTTCAATAATATCCTTAGGTATTTTATTTAAATTTTTTTTGAACATATATTTATTTTAATAATAGAAAATTGTTTCCAAATTTCGTTAATTTTATACTTTGTCCTTGCCAATTTCTTTTATTTTTTTCTTTAGAATCTTTTCTATATATGGACCCGTAATAGATTTTTTAACCCAAAAACATTCCTTTTTATTTTTATCTGGCACAACATAATCAACTAAGCTTTTACCATCTTCTGTGCCACAATGCATTTGATGAACAAAATCTTTTTCGTATTTACCATTACTAAATTCACAGTAATAAAGATATTCTCCTGTGCCTAGCTGAAAAACATGTGATGACCCATGACCATAGAAATAAATCTCTTTTATGTTAGGATCAGCCATTAAATCATTCACGTCATCCAGTGTTGCTTTTGGGTAAAAAGAAAAATCATCACCTCTCTTTTTTAAATATTTATATAATAATTTTATCTCACTAACATTAAAATTCGGTTTTATCCAAGCCTCAAGTTTGCGCCAATTTGAATGAGCTAACACAACAACCGTATGGCAAGATTTATTTAATTGAACTTTTTTTAGAAATCTCTTAGTTTGAAAAGAATTTAATGGATACAATATTACAAATAGTGGGGCAATCAAAATATAAAATAATTCTCTACCAAAATAATAAATACTGAATAATATCATTAAAGCAATATGTATATATAAAACTGCTAATAAATTCTTAATAGTAAAAATTGTTATTACTAAGAATATAAAATATAAAAGAAAAGCAACAAGCTCCCATTCTACAGCATTATTCTTATTAATTTTATCGTGATAAATCATATATTTATGAAACTTCAACATTCTTATCTCTCATATCATTATACATCACGACGGCTTGATCAATAATATTTTCGGTAAAAATTTCATCTTCTCCGTCGTCTAAAATTTTTATATAAATAAATCCTAAATTCTGAGGAACTTTTTTCAAATCAATTATTTTACTAACTAATAGTGTTCTAACTTGGCTATCATCTCCATACAATCCTCCTTGGTTTAAAGCGTCTAATACAGTCTTTGCCATATTATCTACATCACGATGTTGATAATCTTTTTTATCTGAAATAAAAAATTGAACAATAGCCACATACAATTTGCCGTTTGATGGAAATAAGTCAGACGGCTTGTCTCTGGCGACATAATCTGAAACTGCTTTTTTAAAAATTTTCACACACTCTTTTTCACCTTTTCTAACTTCTGGATCAATTTTATCCCCACCCTTAAAAGCTTCCTGGGTTGCCGGGATAATGCCCTTCATTATTAGACTGTATTCTTTGGCCTCCATCTATTTTTTAAAGCTAATTGACGAACCCTTTTTCATATCCTTAAAAACGGGGCTTGATTTTTCCGCCTTACTCTTTGATGTTTTTTTAATAATAGTTCTAGAACTTCCACCATAACCAGGCTTTGGAATTCTCTCGACAGAAGTTGTGTTTGGTCTACGACGAGTTTCGCTAACTGGAATAAATTCACCAGTCCTAGAATCTCTGCCCAATAAAGTTGTATAAGGTCTAGTAACAAAGCGTCCACTAACTGATGATTTGTACGATATTTTTACATCACCATGTTCAATATTGTGTCCTTTTTCATCATAAAAAGAAGCTCTGGTATTACTATCTCGACCAGATTTTGAAGCGATAAAGAATATATCGTTTTTCTTTTTCATATATAATTTAAATTTGTTTTGAGAACTGCTCATCCTTTCCATTGAGCAATTCTCAGAAACATTATTTTAGGATTTAATCCTATTACTTTCGATCAGTGTCGCCGCGTCCAGGCTTAGGAACTCTTTCAACGGTAGTTGTATTCGGTCTGCGACGAGCTTCGTCAACAGGAATAAACTCACCAGTTTTAGAATCCCTGCCCAGTAAAAATGACTTCGAATTGGACATATTGGTCTAATGCTAGAATTTGAATAATCGGTGCAAATCATGTACAATACAATTACTAAGTATACTGTGCTGATTTTATTGAATACCGACCTAGAACCAAGGGAAAGGAATTCTAATTCAATGAACACCTGAGTAAGCCACCAAAATTTGGTGGCTTATTTAGATTTTCAAATAATTATTTCTTTTTTGTACGATTATATGGCGATTGATTAACTGGTTTTAATCCAACGCCTAATTCAGAGGCTTTGCTTTGCACACCACCAACTGGACGGCCAAGCTTAAAGCCAATAACTCTAGTCGGAGTATTGTCTTTTGCAAGCTGTTTTAGTTGCTTGACTTCTTCTGATGTCCATTGCTTACCCGCATTTCTTAAATAATTTAGGTTACTCATATTTTTATAGTTAATTTTTAATTACATCAACGACCTTTCCATTAATAATAAATTGATCATCCTCACCAATATAAATTGGCATATACTCATGGTCAGAATTAGCTTTTAATATAATTCTGTTATGAGCTTTATCAGGATAAAACTCTTTTATTGTTGCCAGCCCGTCGATAATAGCTAGAACGACATCACCATCACTGTACTTACTAGCCTCTCTATCAACTAAAACATAATCACCAGTTTCAATATTTTTTTCATTAATCTTTGCTCGGTTCATGGAATCACCATCGGCTTTTATGGCAAACAAACGATTTTTATTTCTCGGCAGAAGACTGGAAGATATTTTTAGGTAGCTGTCCACTTTTTGATCAGCATATGTGACGGCTGGACCACAATTGGCTGCTCCAACAACTGGGATGGCAAATAACGGACTTTTAGTGGTATGATTATATCCTTTCTGGACTAGTTTCAGCACACCTTCGTCTAAATTCATTTGGATTAAGCCTCGTTTTTCTAATTGCTGAAGATGATATTTAGCGATTTGAGGCTTTCCTTTTGCCCCTAATAATTCAGCTATCTTTCTAAGGCTGAACGACCCCATTTCTGGAGTAGAAGCGATAAGATTTAATAATTGGGTTTGTATTATATTCATATGTCTTAATTATAGCACACTATTAATTATTTTTCAAGTCTTTTTGTCAAACTATTTGACATTTTACACTACTTAATATATAATTGATTTTGTATGAAGATATTAGATATAAAAACGGCACAAACACCACCTAAAAATGGGGATGTAATCATCCAGCTCACAGATATTCAATTACATACAAACATCCGAGTACCAGAATTTGCGGGTAAAAGCATGAGTAAAAAAATAGAAGCCATGGAGCCAGGAAGAGCTATATTCCCTATACCCGAGCAAGAGACTAATTTAAAGAATGGCGAATTCAATCTAATGATGAACATAACTAATGATCCGCATCTGTTAGAAATGGTTGAAAAGTATCAAAAAGAGGGTAAAAGAGTGATTATATCTGTGCCTCATAACATGCCCGTTTTTCTTGGAAAGGACGCCACGCAATTTATGGACAGTAAACAGGGACGAAGAATACATAGACGAATTGAAAAAGAAAAAAGATAATTAAAAACCTAATAACAGCGTCGCAAAGAGAATAGAGTAGCGCCAAAAGCCATGCCTATTCCGCGCAAGAAATAGTCTTAGACTTCATGTCTGGGCCTGTTTCATGTGTGGGATGGGCTTTTTTGTTTGTAAAAAATAATTTAATTAATTTAACTAAAAATTCTATGAAGAAATTAGAATGGCACACAGTGCAAAAAAAAGTTAACGACCTGGTTCCCCAAGAAGTTAACCCTAGAGTAATCAACGACAAGCAAATGTCGGACCTTAAAAAGAGCTTGGCTAAATTTAATTTAGTCGAAATTCCAGCCATCGACTTAAATGGCAAAATTTTGGCCGGCCACCAGCGGGTTAAGGCCCTTCAAATCCTTGGTAGAGGCGAAGAACTAATTGACGTGAGAATTCCTAATCGTCAACTAACCGAAGATGAAGCAAAAAGATATTTAATTGCCAGTAATGCTTTAGGTGGTGACTGGGATTTTGAAAAGCTAAAATCTTTTGATTTAGATCTATTGGTTGACATTGGTTTTGACCAGGTCGATTTATCTCATTTCTGGGATAAGGAATTAGAAGTTAAAGACGAAGACTTTGATGTTGAGGCGGAGTTAAAAAAGATAAAGACACCAAAAACTAAACCAGGCGACCTAATACATTTAAGCGGACATCGCCTACTTTGTGGTGATTCTACTAACCCCGATAATCTCAAACGGTTATTTGGCGACGATAAGGCTTCAATGATATTTAGTGACCCTGTCTATAACATTAAGCTGGACTATTCCAAGGGTATTGGTGGTAAAAACGATTATGGTGGCGCTGTAAATGACAACAGGAGTTATGAGGAATATAAGCAGTTCATCAAGAACTCCCTATTAGCCGCTCTACCAAACACTAAACCTGATACTCATATCTTCTACTGGTGCGACCAAACATACATTGGCTTATTTCAAGAACTATATCGAGAACTAGGAATAATTAATAAACGGGTTTGTCTGTGGCTTAAAAATTCACAGAATCCAACACCAAAGGTCGCATTTAATAAATGCTATGAACCTGCTGTCTATGGTGTTAAAGGCAAACCATACATCAATCCTGACATTAAAAATTATAACGAGGTTTTAAATAAAGAGCTGGGTACGGGTAATGAAATGTTTGAAGATGTCTATGATTCTTTAGATATTTGGCCTACCAGGCGTATTTCAGGCAAAGACTACGAACACGCCACCAGCAAGCCCCCAAAGCTCTACGAAAAGGCTATAAGGCGCTGTACCAAGCCAGGCGACATTATCCTTGATTCTTTCTCTGGATCAGCCAGCACGATTATAGCGGGTGAACAATTAAAGAGAAAAGTTTATGCAATGGAGCTTGAGCCAGTTTTCTGTGATTTGGCGATAGCGAGATATCGAAAATTAACAGGCAGAAAGGAGGTGGTTGAGCATGTCTAAGAAAAGCAGACTTCAAGAAGCGTTCTTTAACGAACTCAAAAAAGTACCAATCGTTCTAGTTGCTTGCGAAAAATCAGGCGTATCTCGTAACAGCATTTATCGCTGGAAACGAGAGGACAAAGAATTCTCGAAAGCAATGGATGAAGCCTTAGCCGAAGGCGAAGCTTTGGTAAACGATATGAGTGAAAGCCAGCTCTTAACGATGATCAAAGAGAAAAACTGGTCAGCGATTAGCTTTTGGCTTAGACATCGCAATCCAAGGTTTAAAGATAAGATTGAGGTAACTTCAAAAACAGAAGATACCGACGAACTAACTCCTGCGCAAGCAGAAGTAGTAAAACACGCTTTGAAACTGGCTAAACTATTGCCAGCCGATGAGCAATTAATAATTAATAATAAAAATACATATGATGGTAAACAAAATGATTCCCCAGGAGATGGTGGAACAGATGACCCAAGACAAGAAGATAAGAACAGCGATAACTAGAGAAAGTTTCTCCTATTTCTTTCACTTCTATTACGCCCATTATGTTAAGTATGAAACTGCGGATTTTCAGAAAAACATAATTTCTTTAATTGAATCCAGTCACAAAGAAAATTTGTTTGTAGTGGCTTTTAGAGGATCAGGTAAATCAACAATTATCACCGCCGCTTATCCGATTTGGGCAATCCTTGGTAAACAGCAAAAGAAGTTTGTTGTTATCTTCTGCCAAACTCAAGCCCAAGCCAAACAGCACATGATGAACTTGCGCCGAGAACTAGAAGATAATGACCTGCTTAAAAAAGACTTGGGCCCATTTCGAGAAAATAGCGATGAATGGGGCGCACAATCAATCGTTTTCTCAAATACCGATGCTAGAATTACCGTTGCTTCAGTTGATCAAAGCATTCGAGGTATTAGGCATTACGAAAACCGACCTGACTTAATTATTTGCGACGATGTGGAAGATATTAGCTCAACTAAAACTAGAGATGGTCGCAATAAAACCTATCAATGGCTTAAAGGCGAAGTAATCCCTGCTGGCGATAAAGATACAAGGCTAGTTATAGTCGGCAATCTTTTGCATGAAGATTCGCTGCTTATGAGACTAAAAGAAGAACGAGAAAAAGACGTTATTGATGGCCACTTTTTATATTATCCTTTAATAAACAAGAAAGGTGTCTGTCTTTGGCCTGGCAAATATCCAACTGAAAAAGATGTAGAAATTGAAAGGAAAAAGGTCGGCAATGAAATTACCTGGCAACAAGAATATCTGCTTAACATCGTACCATCAGAAGACCAAGCTATTTATCCTGAATGGATAAATTACTACGATGAAATTCCAGAAAGAATGGGTATGTACGGAGGCTATAAATCTCATTTAGAAGTTAGAATCGGCATCGACCCTGCTATTTCACAAAGTGACGTGGCCGATTATACTGCTATGGTCCCAGGATTACTATTTGAAACCAAAACAGGATATAGAATTTATATCTTACCAAAGATAATTAATAGACGGCTTAATTTTCCAGAAACAACTGATACTTGTAAAGTAATGTATGAAAGCTACAAAAAAGACTATGACCTTGTTAGATTAGTTGTTGAAGATGTCGCCTATCAAAAAGCTTTACCGCAACAACTAAAAGTTGAGGGCATCCAAAATGTAATGACAACTCGTCCAGGAAGCCAAGATAAACGTAGTCGATTAGTATTAACCGCTAATATGATTAAAGGTGGACAAATACTTTTCCCAAGAAAGGGTGCAGAAGAATTAATTCAACAAATAGTCCACTTTGGCGTTGAAAAGCATGATGACTTAGCTGACGCTTTTGTTAATTTAGCTAATAGTTTGTTGGATCATTATCCAAACCCACCAAGAATCTATTTTTTATAGTTATTTCCTTTAATATTAAAGGGAAAGTTATCGACAAGTTGCCAACAGCTAACTGCTTAGCAAAAGCTTAAAAGTGTGTCATTAATGGAGGCGTAGATTTAACTAATAATTAAGTATAATCATATGCCTCCATTAGATATTCCCTTAAAGTATTGTCTGTATGCTAGAAAAAGCACTGAATCAGACGAACGACAAGTTCAATCAATTGATTCTCAAGTTAAAGAAATGCTCCAAATTGCCGAAAGAGAAAATTTAGAAATCGTTGATATTAGACGAGAATCAAAGTCTGCAAAAGATTCTGGTAATCGTCCTATTTTTAAGGAATTATTAAAAGACATAGCGGAAGAGAAATTTAATTCAATTCTTACTTGGGCCCCTGATAGACTTTCAAGAAATGCTGGCGACTTAGGATCACTCGTTGATTTAATGGATGAGAAAAAATTAATGAGCATTCGTACCTTTGGCCAAACATTTAGCAACTCCCCAAACGAAAAGTTTTTGCTCATGATTCTATGCTCTCAAGCGAAACTAGAAAATGATAATCGAGGGATAAACGTTAAAAGAGGTTTAAGGGCAAGATGCGAAATGGGCTTATGGCCGACTTGTCCACCAACTGGTTACTTCAAAGAAAAGCGAGTTGACCATAAAGGACAATGTTTAGTCGATCCTGACAGGGGTCACATTATCAGACAAATGTTTGAAAAAGTCGCTTATGAAAAGTGGTCAGGTCGTAAGATTTACAATTGGCTGCGATTTGATTTAAATTTTAGAACAGAACTCGGAAAAAAGCATTTAAGTTTAGGTAACATTTACCGCCTATTAGAAAATACCTTCTATTATGGCCCCTTTGAATACCCACGAGGAAGCGGCAATTGGTATCAAGGAAAACATGAACCAATAATCACAAAGGAGATGTTTGATTTAGTTCAGGATCAAATGAAAAACTCCCAATTAGTCAGGCGAGAAAATATCGAGTTCGCTTTTACTAAAGTTATGACCTGTGGTTTATGTGGTTCTGGCATATCGGCAACCGAAAAATTTAAGAAATTAAAAAATGGAGGTTTTAACCGTCATATTTATTATGGCTGTACTAAGGCGAAAGATAAAAATTGTAAATCTGGCTATATTAGTGAAGAAGATTTAATTAAACAATTACAAAAACAGGTTGAGAAATTAGATTTTAAAAAGTTACCCGTTCAAGATAAGATTGAGGGTGAAATTAAAAGATTCAAGAAATTTCAAATGATGGCGACTGGCAAAAATCAAAACATCGACGTGAGCGACGTCGATGTTAAAAACTATATTAAATTTTTATTAAAAGAGGGTGATGATCAAGAGAAGCGAGAATTACTTACTTGTTTAAACGGAGAAATTTTGTTGAAGAATAAGATGGTTGAAATTAAGTAAAATAATATTAACTATTTTTTTATAAAAATATCAATAATCCTTTTTCCTGAAACATTTGATATATCATCAAGAGAAAACTTTTCTAAAGGTGTTAAACCTCTGCCGGAATATTCAAGAGTTCTATAAAGATATCCGATAAATGACCCTGCATAGCGAAAACGGCGGATATAAGCCTCTATATGCTCATTAATTAATTCATTATAACCCTTCCAGCTGAATAAGCTACGGTCATATTCAATCCATTGATCAACAAGATATTTTAACAGAATAATAATCTTATCTTTCGCCAATAAATTGCCTTTTTGGGCGATACGTACCAGCCTAATACTAATCCAATCACATATACATTTATCGTCTTTATTTTGGCAAGCCAGGAATGTATATAATTTACTATTATACTTTTTTAAAATTACCTCTAATTCATCTTTGTCGCTATATATCGGTATATCTTTTTTATTTCTTCTTCTAGTCTTTAGCCAAAGTTTCTGATTACATCTTTCTAACCGAGAAACAACATAATCCCAATCTGGATCATTAAATTCAGTCTTAATATTTTTTATTATGAATATATAAGATACTTTGCAGCGATATTTTATCCAGACTGAGTTAAATGAAACTGGTTGTTTTTTGGTTAAAGAGCGATTGATGTTTATAATAGCTTTTTCTAAATTCATTTCTCTCCATTTATTTTTTTACTATTTTATAATACTTCTGGAGATACATTAATTCTCATAATTATATTTCCAATAATTCCCAAGTGGAAAAATCTTCGGCGTTAATTTCTGCGCCTTGTTTTTTGTAGCACATCCATCGACCAGAAAAATCCCTAGAATTTGTATTTGCCACAATGCCACCAAAAATATTTTTGTGTTTTTTTATATATTCCTGTAATCCATCACTTTTTTCTCGTGCGTCTTTAATTGTATTTCCACTTTTTGTATCAAACAAACCTATTTTTCCATCTTTATACTTTACTATGAAATCAACATAAAAAGGTCTTTGTTCTTCATTCTCAATATAAGACACGGCAAAAAACGTAGCATCTCTATCGCCATTCTTAAACCACCATTCAATTTGATTTGATTTTTCAAGAAATTTAATAAACGCCCCTTCTGTTTTCCATTTATTATCATAATAGAAAGGCTTCATTACTGATAATTTAGTTTTAAGCTCCATGAAGTTTCCGCCATAGTTCAAAATTTCAGGCACTTCCCAGTCGGCTGATTTTTGCAATTCTGCTTCGCGTTTTTTAGTTTCGGCAATATATTTTTCTTTAGCACTATCAATAACATTTACAAAATGCTGACCATTCTTCGGACTTAAAACAATATTTATTATTTCAGTAAAGCGATCGGTATATTCCATGCCCAGGCAAACTCTAAAGAAGTAATAAATCGCTTCTTTTAATCTGCCAATTGAACGGTCTTCGGGATAAAATGGGGAAAGATTGTTTTTTACAAAAAAATCATAGAGTTTTTGTAAATCTGTTTCATTTTCAGTGTTAATTTTAGCTTCACCTCTAATTTCCGCATTTGTCAGTTTATCAACACCCTCCGCTTCATAATCCGAAATTAAAGATAGCTCAAGTTTTTGGCCTTTTGTTTCGATTTTCTTTTCTAGATTATATAACTTTGCCTCATCTAAAAAGATATTAATAAATTTCGGACTTAAACGAGTTTTTTCTCTTTGTCTCAAACGATAAACAGATTCTAATTTAATTGACTCGTAGCTATCTGCTCTTTGACTGGTATAAATCGTTACATAGTTTTTTGCCATGTCTTCCTTAATCTCAATATCAGCAAGATTTGTAAACACAAATCCGTGATTCAAGATTTCCTGTTTATAGTGTCCCGAGTCAGGTTCTGGCATACGCATAATTCGCCCGACTGTTTGCACGGAGAATGAGAGACTTTTCCAATCTCTAAGAAGCATCAGCACTTGAGCGCGAGGACAATCCCAGCCCAAAGCGATTGCTTGTTTAAAAATTAAAACTTCGGTTTCATGATCATTTTTGGCAATATTTTCAAGATTTTCTTTTTCTTCAGACAAATAAATTGCCAGTTTTCCATTTTCAGTAGTCAGTCCGTATTTATCTTTCAAAATTCGCACAACTTCATCTTTTATCAAATCTTCCTGCTGTGTTTTTCTGTCTGGTAATTGAATCAAGAGAAGTGGATTTATATTTAACCCCGCATCTTTATATGTTTTAACAATTTCAAATCTCTTTTTCATTGCTTCCTCAAGCACCATTGCATCTGTTCCGTCAGCAAGAGCGGTTTTTAAACTATCGCCAGACAAAAAATTTTTAAAATTAGGGTTAAGGATTACTGATTTTTTAATCATTCCTTCCAGTTTTACATCCTCCAATGACACAGAAACAATTTCGTCAGGATTTGAAATAATCGGAGTAGCGGAAACTTCAATCGTTAATCTTGGAGAAATATCAGAAATTAAATCTTGCGAAATTTCGCTCGTTGCGTGGTGGTGGCTTTCGTCAATAATTAAAACAATTTCTCGCCCCTCTTCTTTTGTGTTCTCTACAATTTTACCAAGATAAAATTCTTTTTCATTTTCTTTAACTATGGTGTTTTTGTCTCTCTTGTTTATACTTTCCCAGTTCAAAAATAGAATTTCATTTTCGCTGATTTGTTTATTAATCAAATCTTCAAAATTTGAACATTCTAAAGCTCTTGTATCTTCATAATATTTTTCTAGCTTCTCCTTGCTTTGAGTGTGTAGTTTTCTTGGAGCGGTCCAAATAAACGAAAGGGGGGTTCTAATTTCTTTATCATCAATAAGCTGCTTCAAATATTCCGCCATCATTATGGTTTTACCTGAGCCAGTCGGGGCCTTGAAAATGACTTTCTTCTCACCACTTTGAGCCAGTAATTCCTTGCTTCTTGAGAGAAGTTTTTTTATAGCTGTACTTTGGTAGTCTTTTAGTTGCATAGTTTTTCAATTATTTAAATATTCTGCGATAAACTCGTAATATTGCTTCTGGTATTGGTGATAATTTTACTTTTTTCTTCATATCTCCAAACTCATCGTCAAAAGTATCATCGCCCAGCGAGAAAATATAAAGGCTAAATTTACCGTCTATTTTTTCAATTTCCTTTTTAAAATCATCTATCGATTGATGGTCAAATATAATTCCAAGATACCGTTTTTTGTTTCGAAAAATTTTATATTGCTTTGTTAATTTAACTTCTTCAAAAATATCTTCTTTTATACAAAGCATCTCTGTCGTTTTTTCAGTTAAAGCGATCTTGTTTTTATCTGTAGCGTCAGCGGGGACAAAAGAGGTTTTAAAATATTTAAGATTTCCGCCTAAGCCTTGTTTTTTGCCATTAATTTTTTTTACCCCATATAAACGCAAAGCATTGTCCTCTATTTTAACTTCTAATTTATCATAATTTTTCTTATTGCTTTCTTTTACTTTTTCTAAATCATCAAAAGTGACATCGATATCTGTTAAAACTTTTTCGTTTAACTTTTGCTCATAGATTATTTTTTTTTCTTGTCCAGTAAATTTATAACCATTAATAACGTTCTTAATTCTTGTAAAAGTGATTTCCTCCGCTATATTATTTTCATTATTTGTGCAAAGAATAAATCTTCTGCTGCCTTTATCTATTTGATTTAATTCCAAAACAGCCTGTCCTGTTGTGCCTGACCCAGCAAAAAAATCTAATATTATTGAATCTTTTTTATTACTCATTGCTTGGATAGACTGCATTACTGCAGCGGGAGCTTTTGGGTATTGAAACAACTCCCTTTCCCCTAAAATGTTGTCCAAAATTTTTGTACCATAATCACTAGCTGAAAATTCGGGGTCTACCCATAGAGATTGGGTCATTCTTCCGTCCAGTCCACCTCTAAATTTAAAGTATATTTGATAATCATTTTTTGTATGTTTAATAATAAGATCGCCAGTTTTATACATTTCGTCGATTACATCTTTCGATCTTCTCCATATTCTTTTTTCACCTCTACTGTCTATCGGTAAAATTTCAATGCCTAGTTTTTCCACGGAACTAACTCTACCAGTCTTTTTATCAAAATATATTGGATAATATCGATCAGATAATTTACCTTTTTTATTAAAGGCGTTACTGTCCACACCTTGTTTTCTTAAATTTACTGGTAAATACCAAGTTTCATCCTCATCTTGTTTATAGTTGTGAGTTTTTTCGGACGGATCAACACCAAGTTTTTTAATAAATGACTTTTGCGATTTACCAAAAAAAACAGCATATTCATGTATTAACGACACCTTTCGCTTCGTCATCCTTCCTTTTGGATTATTCCTAATTGCAACAGTTCCTAAATGATTAAATTCACCAAATATTTCTTCTATGAGTAACCAAAGACGAGGCATTTCGTAATCATCTATAGTCACGCAAATTATTCCATCAGGGCTAAGAAGGTTTTTGGCAATATTTAAACGATGACTCATGAAAGAAATCCATTTTGTATGTCTGTATGGGTCTTCACCATCAACATAATCATTATTGTATTTCCAATCTTTAGCGCCTGTGTTATACGGTGGATCAATATAAATTACATCTATCTTGCCCTTGTGAGTGTAATTTAAAACTGAAAGGGCGTGAAAGTTGTCACCCTCAATTAGTAAATTTATAGGTTTAGCAGTATCAGTAATTATTTCTTTACTTTTCACTTCTTCTAAAACTGGCAATTCTGTTTTGCATTGCTCAACAACATTTTCAAGCTTTTCCTCCCAAACAAGCCCATATTTTTTGCGCTTACGAAGTTGATCAATCTCTTTAATCAACTCCTTTCTATCCCAGTTTGTATAATCTTTTTTGGCCATAACTTTATTTCATTAATTCATCAAGTGAAATGCCTAAAACATTAGCGATTTTAATAACCGTATCAATAGTAGGGCTGGATGTTGATCCAGACTCTATTTTTGATATTGTTTGAAAAGATAAATTTGCCTTTTTCGACACCAAATCCTGAGACAATCCCTTTTTCAAACGAAGTTCCTTTATACGTTTACCAATTTTACTCTGTTCTTTACGTGTGTCCATATATAAAACTTTATACCTATAATTTTATCAAATAAAACCTATTTTGTAAATTTTAATAAACCGACTTTATAACAAAAATAGAGCCTAAATAAGCTCTATTTTTAAGTACCTCGTGCTAGCACGATGTTGCGGAGAGGAAGGGATTCGAACCCTTGATACGCTAATAAAAACGTATAACAGGTTAGCAACCTGCCGCTTTCAACCGCTCAGCCACCTCTCCTAATGATGCTAATAATTCTTAAACGATTACTTCCGCTAAATTATTTTTTATGTTATAATCACTATATAAAATATGGCCTGGCTTGTCAAACTGGGCTAAAAAATAACAAAAATATGCCACAAGACCTTAATAAATACCTAAAATGGCCGGTACCGGAATATCACCGTCCGGAACGCAGTCGTAATTGGTATATCGCCGCAGGAATTTTTGTCGTTATCTGTCTATTCGGCTCCTTCTTCTCATTGGAAAACTGGAAAATAATCTTTTTAGGCCTCAGTTCTAATTTCCTATTTGCTTTAATAATCATCATCGCTTCTATTATAATGATTATTAACGATGGCCGAGAACCCTTAATGGTTAATATCGAACTAGGACCTGAGGGCATAAAAATCGGCCGAAGATTTTATGACTATGATGAATTTAAAAATTTTACGGTTCTTTATAAACCGCAGCAAAGCCTTAAAAATTTATACTTAGAATTTAAAAATAACTTGCGCCCGCGTCTATCTATCCCCTTGCGCCATATGGACGCCCTAATGATTCGTAATTTTTTAGTGCGCTACTTAGACGAAGACCTCGAGCGAATCGAGATGCCTCTATCAGAACAATTGACTAAAATACTAAAACTGTAATAGAATAAAAGCAGTTTTTAAACTGGGTAATTCCGGTTTAAGAGGCTTTCGTCGTTCAAAGGATAGGACACAAGATTGCGGATCTTGTAATCCAGGTTCGATTCCTGGCGGAAGCACTAATAAACGAGCTAGATATAATCAACCAATATTAATATTATATGTTGACTAGCCGCTCCCGCGTTACTGAACTATACCGCGTTGGCAAAACAACTTCTTCTCTCTTAAAAAAGCTAGGTCTGGAAACTGTCCATGACCTGCTTTTTTATTTCCCCTTTCGCTATGAAGATTTTTCTCATCATTCCAAAATCACCGATCTTAAAGTCGGCGATAATGCTAACATTATCGGAACCATTGAATTAATACAAAATCGTAAAAGCGTTAAACGCCGCTTAGCCGTCACCGAGGCTTTAGTAAGCGACGAAAGTGATTCTCTAAAAATAATTTGGTTCAATCAGCCCTTCTTAGCCAAAAATTATCGCGTCGGCGATAAAATATCGCTGGCCGGTCGGGTTAGTGAAAATTATGGACAGCTAGTCATGCTTTCGCCATCCGCCGAAAAAATATATTCGACTGACTTAATCCATACCAGCGGCTTAATCCCTAACTATCATCTAACCGCTAAGCTAAGTCAAAAACAAATCCGTTTTTTAATAAAAGAAATAATTGCGCTCGCCGATGAAGAAATTGACTGGCTGCCTCAGGAAATAAAAAATCGTCTAAAACTCCTCGATTTAAACCGCGCCTTACGCCAAATTCATTTTCCTAAAAATTTAACCGAAATTAAAGAAGCCCAAGAGCGCCTCGGCTTCGCAGAACTTTTCTTACGTCAACTAAAAGCACAAATAATTAAAGCGGCACTCAAGGGACGGCAAGCGATTCCGATTAAATTTCAAGTCGAAACGACTAAAAATTTTGTTAACTCTCTGCCCTTTAAATTAACGGAGGCTCAGCGTCAAACCGCTTGGGAAATACTGAGTGACCTAAAAAAAGATCAACCGATGAGCCGCCTTCTCGAAGGCGAAGTCGGTAGTGGCAAAACTTTAGTCGCCGTTATTGCTCTGCTTAATGTCGTCCTAAATAAAAAACAGGCGGCGCTCATGGTGCCGACCGAAATCTTAGCCGAACAGCATTATAATAATATCAGCAAGCTGCTCGCGCCTTATAAATTTAAAATCTCTCTCTTAACAAGCAGCCACCGCGATAAAGAGGCTCAGACGGCCGATATTATTATCGGTACTCAAGCGCTTATTCAAACAAAAGTTAAGTTTAAAAATTTAGCGCTCGCGATAGTCGACGAACAACATCGTTTCGGAGTTAAACAGCGACAAAGAATTTTAAATTATAATCAAGAGACTAATCAAGCGCCACATTTTTTATCTCTAACCGCGACGCCGATTCCCCGTTCTCTGGCGCTAGCCATATATGGCGATTTAGATTTATCAATTATTAATGAACTGCCGAGCGGCCGCCGGCCAGTGCTAACTAAAATAATAACGGAAGAAAAGCGCTCGGCCAGTTATAATTTTATTCGCCAAGAAATTAAAAAAGGCCACCAAGCTTTTATAATTTGCCCGCTAATCGATGAGTCCGATACGCTGGGCGTAAAATCTGTTAAAAAAGAACACGAAAAATTAGCTAAAGATATTTTTCCGGAATTACGGGTCGGCCTCTTGCATGGTAAACTGAAAGCTGCCGCCAAAGAAAAAGTCATGCAGGACTTTTTAAATAATAAAACCCAAGTACTCGTCGCCACGGCCGTAATAGAAGTCGGCGTAGACGTTCCTAACGCGACAATCATGATTATCGAGGGAGCCGAACGTTTCGGTTTAGCTCAGCTTCATCAATTCCGGGGACGCGTCGGACGCGGGCAAGAACAATCCTATTGTTTATTATTCCCATCGCAAGAAGAAATAACCAACGAAAAAACTATCGCTCGCTTAACCGCACTAACTAAATATAAAGATGGTTTGACGCTAGCAAAAATAGATTTAAAAATGCGGGGCGCTGGCGAATTATATGGAAGCTACCAGAGCGGTTTCCCCGAGCTACAAATCGCCTCCCTCTTTGATTATGAAAACATAAAAAAAGCCCAAGCCGAGGCTAGCGCTTTAGTCTCTCAAGATCCGAATTTAAATAACTATCCTCTTTTAAAACAAAAACTAGGCGAATGGGAGGAAAGTATCCATCTAGAATAGATTAAAATATTTATAAAAGAGAAAAGGGCATTCAATTAGAATGCCCTTTTTTTGTTTTAAGATTTGGTAAATAGTTTGGCTGTTGCAGCCTTAGCTAACGCCGCTTTGCGCATGTTCCACCAGAGAACGAACGCCGCTACCGATAGGCCGAAAAGCATCACACCATAAATATTGCCGAAAATACATTCGGCATATTCTATGGCCTGGATCGTGAAAAAGGCTCCGGCGTTACTTAGACTATTCAAGCCCAAGAAAAAAACGACCATCGTGGCAATCATTACGACCACTGAAGAAATAGCGGTAATAATGATGTTGATTCCTCCGATGAATGCTAAGATTCCTCCGATTCCTTTTACAAGGCGAACAATAGCTCGAGGTAGCAGGGCTACGAAGTCCCAAAACAAAATATCCTCCAAAAAGATTTTTACCCCTTCTTTTAATTCAGCCATAGCTTGACTGAAAGAAATAAAGTGAATATAACCTAAACGATTTATCAAAGAACTTAACATTTCTGACTCCTGATTTATGATTGCTCTATTATTACAATTAAAATTTCAATATCTCAATGATAACACTTTTAGAAAATAATGTCAATAGATGGTTAAAAATGACTAAAAAACTTAATAAAAACTAAATATCTAACAAATAATTAACTATAATTAGCTAAAAATTATCAACAGGCCATAACTTGACATATTATATAAACAATATTAATATACAAAGGCAATTAACTTTCTTTCAAAAAACATGGAGTTCAAAATGGCTACTGGTAATACTCGCGATACTGCTCAAATTGTTAAAAAAGACCCTCACTTCCCCGTCAGAGACGAAACGGCTATAATTTGCCGCGCCTATTTAAACGGTGAAATTCCTATTGATATCTTTTATGGCTGTCAATTGGAAAAAAAGGGGTTCCTGTTCGAATATGCACCGGCGGAAACAATTCTCCCGCGAGAATCAACATCAGTCTGGGAAATAAAATTTACCAGTGAAAAAGACGCGGAAGCGGCTTTTGAAAAATGCTTTAACTTTTCGGTCGACACGGCTATCCTCATCGACCAGAAACGTGGAGTTTTAGCCCCCAATCAAACGCCAGAAATCATCTTGGCGATTGAAGAGTTATCCGAAAAAATCATGTCGGAATAAACTCAGAAACTTAAAACGGACAGCCCCTCGGCTGCCCGTTTTCTATTACTTTAAATAATTAATTTACCGAATTATTTCGATTAAGTTTTCTAAATTATCAAGGCCGATTATTTTTAATTTGGTTTTCTTAATTTCAACTTTAGGAATAATCGCTGTTTTAAAACCTAAACGTTCCGCTTCTTGGAGCCGTTCCGCTAATTTAAAAACATTACGAACTTCCCCGCCTAATCCGACCTCGCCGAGAACTAAGGTTTCTCGATCAAATTTCTTATTTAAATTCGAAGAGATAATGGCCGCACAAGCCGCTAAATCTAAAGACGGGTCATTAACTTTCAAACCGCCGACAACGTTTAAAATTATATCCTGATTAATTAAATTAACTCTAGTCCGTTTAGAAATAACCGCGCTTAAAACCTGTAAACGGTTTAAATCAAAACCGCTCGCCTTGCGCTGCGGATAACCGAAAATCGTCTTAGTAACTAAAGCCTGTAAATCCGCGAGAAACGGCCGCGTCCCTTCGATTAAACAACTAATGACCGAGCCGGAAATATTGCCGGCGCCGGACTCAATAAAGGCGGCACTGGGATTTTTAACTTCTTGAAAACCGGCACCCGTCATTTCTAAAACACCTAATTCATTAACCGAGCCGAACCGATTTTTAGTCGTCCGCAAAAGACAATAATTATTATTCGGCTCATGCTCTAAATATAAAACCGTGTCAACGATATGTTCGAGCGATTTCGGCCCGGCCACTTGGCCGTCTTTCGTAATATGGCCAATGAGCAAAACCGCTATATTATTAGTCTTAGCTAATTCTAAAAATTTAACCGCCGCCGCCCGAATCTGGGTAATGCTACCGGCTTCCGTCGGAATCATTGAAGAATAAACAGTCTGAATAGAATCAATAATTAAAAGATCGGGTTTAACTTTAAGCGTCGTGGCCACTATCTTCTCGACATTGGTCTCCGACATAAAACCGAACCCCTCTAAACGGCAATTGAGCCGCAATAAACGAGACTTAATCTGCGCGGCCGACTCTTCGCCGCTACCGTAGAGAACAGACTTATCCGTGCCTAAAGCGTTCGCAATTTGCGCTACTAAAGTCGACTTGCCAATGCCTGGTTCGCCGCTTAATAGGACTAAAGATCCGGGGACCAAGCCGCCGCCTAAAACTCTATCTATTTCCGCAAGCCCAGTCAGAGAACGATTAAGATCCATATCTTTAATCTGTCCTAAATCAACTAAAGAGGCCCCTCCGACTTTTTTAGCCTCAGCTTTTCTCGCTTGCTGCGAGTCGGTCATTTCTTCTTTTAAAGTTCCCCAAGCGCCACATTCCAAACAACGCCCGCTCCATTTCGGAGACTGGGCGTCACAATTAGAACAAACATAAATTGTTTTCAAATTAGACATAGTTACTTATTTTTCTTTAACCTAGTTACTTATTCTTCTGCCAATAAGCTTTATCAATTAACCAATCACTACCGACTTTTACAAAACCGAAATCGATTTTTTGAATATAAGGCTCTCCGCCCCCAATTTGGCTATTACTCTCGCGTCTTTCCGTTGTGACCGTAATTTCCGCGGTACCGTCCTTATCGGCAAAACTTTTTAACTCCGTCGTCAGTGCTTTCGTTTCAATTCCATAATATCCCTCGACCGCCTGAGGATTTTTTTTCAGATCAGCCACATATTTATCAACCCACTCGCGGAAACTAGCCGTCATGAATATCTTTAGATCCGTAAAATTACCATAATCGGATTGGTTGGAATAAGAACCAAATCTTTCGCTATAAAGCATTGCCCGCTTCGCTAAATCAGCGGCGCCTACCGGGAGTGGCTTCTCTTTAGAAATATCATACTGACGGCCATCTAGCGGTTTGTCACTAGGCGTTGTTGTCCCATTCGTTGAACTAGACGGTAGTGACGCGCTCGAACTCGCGATATCTGGCTCAAGCTTAGGCGCGACGCTAGGACTTTTAGCCAGAATAAAATAAAGAATAACTAAAAGGAATAATAAGCCTAAGACGATAAGTAAAATCCCTGTTTGTTTACGATTATTTAGCATATATTTTGAGATAATCAAAAATAATTTAACGACCGCGGCTGGATAATTAAGTCGTCGTTTCCGCCGCCTGGCTCTCATCAAATTCTTTTTTCGCTTCTTCTATTTCTAGGAGCTGTCGCGGATCCGAAGTAATTAATTGGTCCTCGGAATAAGAAGCGACTGCTTTCATAGCCACGTGTTTATTCCCGGCAAAAAATATTCCCTCTCCGACCCCGCATTCTAATAATAAATATTTTTCGCCTTCAGTTAGTAAAAAGGTTTTTTTGACTAGATCAATCGCCGCCGGCGACTGCTTCAATAAAATTTGGAGCGAAGAGTTAGTAACAATCGCTTGGCCGTAGGGCGAAGTCAAAAAGTCATTAACGTCCTGAGTAATCGTCGTCACCCCTAAATAATATTTACGGCAACGTTTGACTAAAGCAAAAATAAATTTAGCGCTATCTTCATGCTGCATCATCCACCAGGCTTCATCAATCACTAAAATCCGCTTCTTCATTTCGCTGCGCACTACGTTCCAAATATAATTGACGATCGTATAAATCGCAATCGGTCGAAGTTCATCTTCTAAATCGCGAACTGAAAAACAAACCAATTGATTATCCATCTCGACATTAGTCTGGTTATTCAGTAACCCGGCGAAGGTCCCTTGCGTAAACTTTTTAAGACGCAAAGCTAAATCGCCGCCGCCCTCCATCCCCTCGAGAATCTGTTCAAAATCAGAAACAATCGGCGCCTCTATTTTACTTAAATCCGAGTCCGGCGTAATATCTTTCTTAGCGTAAGTTTCTAACAAAGCGCGATCGACAATTGAATCTTCATCATAGCTTAAATTACCGAGCATTAAACGAACTAAACCCTTTAAAGTTATCACCGCACTCCTAATTATATCTTTAGGTTTAGCTTCACCGCCGATGGAACGCGGTAAATCAAAGGGATTAATTTTATTTTCCGAAGACAAAGAAATATTAATATAAGTCCCGCCCACGGCTTCCGATAAATGTTTATACTCATATTCCGGATCAATCACGATAACTTCCGTCCCTAACATTAAAGAGCGTAAAATTTCTAATTTTATCGCGTAGCTTTTCCCCGCCCCGGAAGTAGCAAAAACTACGGAGTTAGCATTTTGTAAACTAAAACGATCAAAAAGAATTAAACTATTGTTATGCCGGTTAATCCCGTATAGAATTCCCCGATCACTCGTCAGCTCGCTGGAAATAAAGGGAAAAGACGAAGCAATAGGCGATGAGTTCATGTTAAAAGTAATATAAAGCTCATCGTCGCCTAAAGGCAAAGTCGAGTTAAAACCTTGTTCAGATTGGTAGTAAACCCGGCGAGAATAAACTAGGCGGGAGCCGAAAACGTCTTCAATTTGATCCGATAAACGGTCGAGCTCTTCTTGATTATCGGCGTAAAGAGTAACGTACAAACCGAATTGAAAGAATTTTTCCGTACCTTGAGTAAGCGCGTCGCGTAAATATTCAATATCGCGTAAGGCGGTTTCCCGTAAAGGATCGCGCGCCGCCCCCTTCTCCGCGTCGCCGACTATCTGCGCTTCTAGCGCGCCGACTTTATTTTTTAACTGTTTTAAAATTATCGCGCTCTTAACCGGATAAAAAAACATCGAAACATCAAAGCTAAAATTAAGATTAATAATCGGAGCGAACCAACCGACCGAAATATAACGCGGATAACTAACGACAAAAATCGTTCGCAAAAATTTATTACCGAGCCGTAATAAAGTCGGCTCAACTTTCAGGCTGGCCGGCGCGATAATATCGCGAACGGATAAAACCCCGCGTCGAAAAGCCTTTTCTTCCTCAATAATTTCCCTCGTCATCTCCGGATTATCTTCAATAGCCGGCTTAACCGGCTGACCAGTTAAAGTTAACGGGGTAGTTAATTTAATCTTATTATTTTGTTCTTCTTGCTTACTGAAATCGATCATATAATTTATTTTTCAACGCGAAGCTTATCTAAATCGACTAACTCCTGATTCTTCGCCGTCTCGGGATTATAGGTCTTATAGTACAGTTCTATTAAACTCTGCGTGTCGAGACGAATAGACGCTACCCCCATCGATTCAAGGCCATTTAAAACGCTCTCGACGCGGCGATCAAGCATATCCTGATATTTCTGAAAAGTAGTTTCTTTTAATTTAATAATAGTCGCCGGCTTCAGCGCTTCCCCGATGAGACTAAAAAAATTCTTGTGCTTATCGGTTAAAGGATCATAAGGAATAATGACATAAAAACGCTTATTCATAATTTTCCCTAGCGAAGTAAGCTCCTGAATATATTCGATATAGTCAGCGGTCTGGACTTTCAAAAGCTTATTGGTTTGTTCTTTCTCCTTCGACTTTAAATATTGTAAATAGTTATCAATATCTAATTCGCGCGACTGAATGACTATTTGCATCATGAAACTGATGTTATTTAAAAAACGAATATAAGAGCTAATGACGGCATTCTGTTCATCCTCGCTTTTTAAAGCAAAATTTATACTAGACACTAAAAGAACGGCGCGCAAAGTTCCGTCTTTCATAACAACTGTATTATCCTTAATTTCCGCAATATTCAAATATTCCTGAGTATAGTTGCTAACTTTATTTTTGGCTAAATTTTTAGCTGACATATGATATTACTTAAGACTGTTCGCCTTTATATTTCCCCTCGGTGTCGACAATCAGCGCCAGTTCGGCTAAACGAGATTCCTTATAAAATTTAGGCGGCGCGGCCTGATAACCAGCGACAAGCGGCAGTGACTTTTCAATTTTTTCGGCGATTGCCCCTTGATTGCTCCAAACCCGAATAGTTGGACGACGAAAAGTTTGAATCGTATTGAGTAAAAATAGATGGAAAGGCCGGCCATTAATTTTAACGAAAGCAAAAATAGCCGAAATTAAAAAGACAACAATGCCGATAATCACAAACAGAGTAAAATCAAATAACTTATAACTTAAACCAATAATTATCGCGGCGACTAAAAAAATTAAAAATTGCCGAGTCGTTATCGGTCCGATAATCTGGTTTTCTACATCAATAAATTGAGGCACCGTAAATTGCTGCATAAAATACCCTAAAATATTAATTGACTATTGAGCTTCACAATTTCCTCAATCTCTTCTAGACTTAAACAATCTTTACCCGTCTGCTTTTGACTAACAATATAATCTTTTAAGCCGACGCCTTTAGCCAGGGCTTCCTGCCCTAAACGTAAATAGGCCCGGTTAACTAAACTCTGCCGCCAGGCCTTAACGCCTAAAATCATCTTATCATAGCCGTCTCTTTCCAACAATTTTACCTTAGCTAATATTTTAGCGCTTATCTCGGCCGGATTCTGGCCCAAACGCCGAAAATTAACTAAATCTAAAAATTGTAGCTCTTCTAACGGACCGATAATCTTAGGCATGGGTTTAATATCGTGCATTTGCGGGCGACCGCTCACTGGCGGTGAAATCGGACGTTTGGCAGGCGAGGGGGTAATGTTAGCCACTACTGGCCGCGGGGCGGATGAAGCAACTCCGATTTTTAAGGGAGGAGCGACTGAAACAACCTCGGCTTTTAAAGAAGAAGCCACGGGATTAGGAACGGCGACAACTGGCGGAATCACCCGGGAAGGAAATGGCGGAATAGGGATTGTCCGCTTAACTAAACTAAGCGGACCGATCGGAGTAGCCGGAGTAACTTTTTTTGTGGAAACGTCCGGACTAACCGATACGACTTGTTTTACAATAGTTGGGTTCGGCGTCGAGGTAACGCCCGGTAAATCTAATTGGGGCGCAGGACTCGCTAATTCATGACTCAAATCTAATCGATTAGCCGCTAACGGTTTTACCTGCCCACTAGCTAAAGCTTTTTTTAAATTATATTCTCCGGCTAAATTAACCGCGGCGGCGGAACGGTCGGCGGAAGAAATAATTTTATCTAAACTATTAGACGCTAAAGCCGGCGCCGGAGTCGCCGCTATTTTATAACGAGAATCATCTTCGCTACTAAACTTCTGACTATCACAAATTTTAAGTACGCGATCAATCTCAATATCACTTAAATTCAATCCCCCTATTTTTACATCTTTAGCGAGAGAAAGCCGCGTATCGATTTTAGCCCGGACCCCTCGGATATAGGTCGATAAAATATTTTTTAAACGATGAACTAAAATTTCGCTAGACAAAGTTAAGCCCGCCTCTTTAATTAAAATATTAATATCCTGATCAAGATTAAAGGCTCGAATTTCCGAGGCTAAACCAAGATGCCCGGCGGCGGCCGCAAAAATTTTCTCTTTCAACTCCTTCGTCAAAGACTCGGCTTTATCGACGCTTAAACCAAATTCACTAACAAAATAAGTCGGTAAACTCGCCAGCGCCAAATTCTTGATCATGACTTTCATAATCGTCATGGCTAAGTCGACTTGATACTTGGCCTCGAGTTCCGTGACCATAGCCATGACCGACGGCGAAGAAACCCGGTCACGCAGGTCTTTAGCTAATTTATTAAATTGTTGAAGATAATCGAACATTAAACCAAAAAATAAAGAAAAACAGAATTAGCCATTCTGTTTTTATTTTAGCATATTTTTACAAAAAGAGAAAAGAGATTTCCCGCCTAAAGAGTGGTAATTGGACGACTCTGAGTAACATAAAATTTACCCCCTTTATAGGCCCATTCGATATCACAAGGAAACTGATAATGCTTCTCAATGCCAGCACAAATTTTTGCTAATTCAACTATCTGCCGACCGTTTAATTTTTGCTTCGCCTGGGCTTTTTTAATAACCGGAACCCATTTAACGCCACCAGTCGCTCCCTTAACAATCTGCCGAGCTTGTTCGGCAATATTAATATCTAAAAAAGAGTAATCGCGCTTATCTAATACATAAGAATCGGGCGTAATTGAGCCGGAAACTATGGCTTCGCCGAGTCCGTAGCCTGCCTCGATGATCATTTGATTTTTATCTTGAGTTACCGGATGAACCGTAAAAGCGATACCGGAAATTTCTGAGTCAACCATTTGCTGAATAACGACCGCGACGCCGACCTTAGTCTTTAATAATTTTTTCTCATGACGATAAAAAATTGCACGCGGTGTAAATAAAGACGACCAACATTTTTTGACATTCAAAAGTAACGTTTTATCAGTCGTATTTAAATAAGTTTCTAATTCGCCGGCCCAAGAAGCGGAGGAAGAATCTTCGGCCGTCGCGCTGGAACGAACGGCGACAAATTTTGTTTTTAATTTTTTAAAATCGGCCTTAATATCCTTTTCCAAGTCTTTCGGCATCGGCGCTTTAAGAATCAAGGATCGGATCTGAACGGAAGCGCCGTCGACGGCATTGATGTCTTTATAATTGATCTTGTCCAAAATCGCCTGGACCGCTTGGGTCAAATCAGTCTCTTCTAGGAAGCGATAAAAAGCCTCAGCTAAAATTACAAAACCGGGCGGGACTGGGATACCAGCTTTAGTCATTTCGCCAAGAGAGGCTCCTTTGCCACCAGCTTCAGCGACGCTTTTTTTACTAATGTCTTTAAAAAATTTGATGAACATAAAATTAAATAATTTATTTTTTCTTAATCTTTATTTTGTTAAGCTAAATTTTGCTGTGGGCCCGGCCAGGTAGCGAACTTAAACTTAACAATTAAGTCTCCGGGGTTCGAATCCCCGCGGGTCCACAGTTGCTAGCCTATTATCAAAAATTTGACGCATCGAAAATTAATTTGCTATAATAATATAGTTAAGTTTAAGCCAACAAATTACCTGGTGTAGAAATAAATTCCCCCGAATAGGGGGTTTTTATTTTTGGCGATGAGGACGGTCTTTGCTATCTAAAACCAAAACTACCCCATGATTAGCATTAACTTCAACTTGATATCCATCTTTTAAAACCTTAGTGCCGACCTGGGTCCCGATGATACAAGGAATCTTCAGCTCCCGAGAAACGATAGCCGCATGCGAAGTTATCCCGCCTTCGTCAGTTACGACCGCGGCCGCTTGTCTCATCAGGGGCAAAAAATCCGGGCGAGTCATCGTCGTCACTAGAATTTTACCCGGCATCATCTTTCTGAACTCGCTTTTTTTATTAATGACTACTACTTCCCCTTTGATTTTGCCAGGGCAAGCAATCAGACCGCGGATTTCGGTCATTTCCGTGCTGAATGTACTTTCTAGAGCGGCGACTAATTTCTTACTCGAAGCCGGATCAAAATGTCGAGTCACCCGCCCGTCCCAATACATCAAACGACTATTCTTATGAAATTTATAACAACGAGCCAAGACTAGCGACTTGACCGGGATCGTCTGGATACTTAAAGGATCACAAAATTTAATTTTATCCCAGCTCAACTGGCTACGCCGGGCGATCTCCGTTCCGACGAGCTGCAAATAATAATGCAGCTGTTGCATCTGGACCTTCCGACTATCGCGCCAAAACGCCAAGAAACCGAACATCTCAAACATCCGAACCAGCCAATTAGAAAGATGATGTTTCTTACTAATTATTCTCTTCCGGCTGGTCAATTCCTGACTATAATTCTCTAATTGCTTGATTTCGGCGTCTATATCTCTGGATCCGGAAACAATCTGTTTGATCTGATCGACAACATCAAATACATTCAAAAAGTTGACATGAGCCCAGCTATTTCTGATCCAATGGTATTTTTTAATATAAGCTTCCAGACCATGCAAAAGCCGGGGGTGTAACATCAAACGATGAATATTATCCGCGGATTGGATCCGATTCAATAGATAAACGCAGTCCGGGTCATCTTTCACTAATTTCACAATCTTTAATAATTCCAATTCCTGCTCCTGGTTCGCTAAGGGCTGAGTCGACGTGGTCAGAAGATTCTTCTCTTCCGCCGTCAAAGTTTTTTTCTCTCTAATAAGTTCCCGCTCGATCAGGCTCTCGGCGTCGACATCGAAAATATCCATGAAAAATTTCAACCACATCGCATACGCCTGCCGGCCGAGAGACCGGTTAAAAGCTAATAATTTTTGATCACTAATCTTTGTTAGATCAATTCCGTCGATCGCCTGGAATAAACGCTGATCTTTCTCCTGAATATCGCGCCTAAACCCAACATACAGCTTCTTAGAAAAACCGGGCCGATGTTTTTCCGCCGCAAGATGTTTTTCCGCCAATTCACGGATATAATTCTGTTCCAAATATCCCCGCGCCTCATCTAAGCTGCAATACCAGATTATTTCTTTCTTATTCTTAAAATAATCTACTACACCACGACAAGGCAGATAAATAAAATAAGGCGTCGCTTCGGTCTGCTGACGGTACCATTTTTTAGATTTGATCGAATCTGATGTTATAAAAAGAGACATAATAAATACTAATTATGTTTTAAAATCTTAACCAAACCTCTATTAGCATCAACCTCTACGTGATCCCCGTCCTGCAGGCTAGCCATCGCCTGATGCAATCCGACGATACAGGGTTTCTTAAATTCGCGACTAACGATAGCGGCGTGAGATAATAATCCGCCCTCGTCGCATAGGACTGCCTTAGCTTTCTTGATCAAGGGGACAAATTCTGGCCGAGTCATCGAAGTTAAAAGGATACTGCCGGCCGTGAATTTCTCCCGCGCCGGATTATGGATAATTCGGATCCGACCGCGGACTCGTCCTGGGCTAGCGGCCAAACCGGTTAAAATATCCTGGGGTTGCTTAAGGGCAGTAATTACTTTCCGCAACTTATGATACTCAGCTTCCGAGAATATTCCAGAATAACGATTCCGACTGATAGCCCAGGCGGCGCCGCTCTTAACTCGTTGCTCCAGAGTTTTTAAAAATTTAGTATCGGCCTTAACTAATAGCCGATATTCGCTTGGAACAGCGTACCTGACTAACCGGTAATCAAGCTGATAACGGGTCACAAAGGCTTTAGCAAAACGGTCTAGGACGACCGAACCGAGCATATTATTCCTTTTACGCTGATCTTTCCAACCAGAAACTAGGCTGATTAATCGCAGGATGGTTTTCGTTTCTTGATCTAAAAAAGAAGTTAAGCCGATCTTAACCGGACGAGCTGATTCATTATTTTTTAATTTTTTAAGCTTGGCACGCAATTGCTGTTTAGTTACCGGGTGAGGTCCGTCATAGCCACCATTTATAAATAACCATTTTTTTAAATGTCTAGTTAGCGCTTTCGCCTGACTTCGGCCGACCAATTTATTTATTTTTTTCAATTCGTCTTCCTCGATCTGAATAAATGATTTTTGGCGCGGCGCGATCAACTGGGCGATAGTTTCCATTTGATTAGGATACTGCGCGTGCAAGCGTCCTAAGAGTTGGTCGGAGTAAGGAATAAAAAATTCATTAACGAGCGGTAAGGACTCTACCGCGAAATAAAGAGCACAAAAATTTTCAAATAACTCTAGAAAAGCCGACTCCGATAAACCATCTAGGCGCATATCAAGTATCTGGGTAGCGAGCTTATTATATTTTTTATTAGTCCCCTTCCACCGGACCAGCCATCTTTTGATAACTGAATTACCAGCCAGCTCTTTTTTTATTAATTTTTTGGCTAATTTTAAAAAAACTAAACGATTAACCACTAAAGTGCCAACTTCGTCCGAACAATAGGTAACAAAATTACCTGGTGAATAACCAGCCTGAGTCAAACCCTGGATCCAGGCGGCTGAAGAAATCCACCAATACCAAGGAGCGGCCGGGGCTTCTTGAACAATCCATTCTTTATCATTCCGTAGGCTACGCAAGCAGTCGGCGAAAGAAAACTTAGTGGTTCGGGAGATAATTGGATTAAATTTATCTGACATATATAAATATTATCTGATAATTTTTATTATCCCATGATTAGCATTAACTTCAAGCCAGTCACCATCTTTGATAACCCGCGTAGCAATTTTTGTCCCGATAACGCAAGGCAGGCCAAGTTCCCGACTAATTATCGCCGCATGACAGGTTAAACCGCCTTCATCGGTTACTATCGCGGCGGCTTTCTTCATCGCGGCAATAAAGTCTGGAGAAGTCATGGTTGTCACCAATATTTCACCGGCTTTTATCTTATTAATATCACCCTTTTTTAAAATTAATCTAGCTCGACCAACTATCTTTCCGCCCATCGCTCGGGCGCCTTCGATTTCATTGGTCTCGGATCCTTGAATGCGGCCTAAAAGCTTCTCTTCCATCTTTTTAGCAACCAACCCGACATATAATTTTAAACCTTGCTCCGAATAAACGATACCCATATATTTTTGCCTTTGTCGAAAAGAAGGCAAAAACAATTTATCATGTATGGCATCTGCGTATTCCTGAGGAATTAAATAACGAGCCGACTCATAAGTGATATAACTTCGCCGTGACACTTCTTTAATAAATTTATCCAGATAAAAATGAATTTTTAACGACGTCGCTTTTCGCTTATCCTGGAAATCGGCCAACCAATCAATTAATGTTAGGACTTTCTTAATATCGGCCGATACTCCAAGTTGCCGCATCAACTGTTTTATCTTATCTTGGCTAGACGACAGTCTAGCTTGATTACCGGCCAAGGCCCTAGAAATCTGACGCGCACTCATCTTAGCGGCCGCCTCTTTCACTCGCTGAGCGAAGTAATCGGCATCAAGAAAATAAGTATGATCATAACCATTATTAATCCAAAAATATTTTTTCACATGTCGATCTAACCTCTTGGCCGATATTGATCTAGTCCTCTTATATATTAAAGCTAAGGTAAAAATTTCTTCCTCCTCGACCATGGTATAAGACTTCTTAGTTGGCGTAGTCAAAATACTAAATTCCTCATGACTCAATTTTATTTTTTCCCGTAAAATTGATTCTAGGCCGGCGGCGGCCGGTTCGGCTACCTGCGCCCAGCCCCACCAATTAAGATAAACTTGATTAAATTGTCGAATAAGCGTCAAAAAATTACGATCAGACAACTTCTTAAAATCTACCCTAGTTAATTTCTTTTGCCAGTCAGTTAATCTGCGCTCCAGTTGTTTAAATTTATTTAACTTAGAAATAAGATATCTATCAATTAAAAAATTCTGTGCGATAAAACGCGAATTGGCTAAAAACTCCTTTTTTGGCCAAATGAATCTGACCATTCCTTTTGACCAAAAAGCATAGGTTTTCGCCCAGGGTCGGCCAAACTCGCGCTGATGCGGAATAACCACCGCTTCACCGGCGATAAAAACTAAACCTGGGTAACAGGGCCTCTCCCAAATAATAAATTTTTCAATTTTATTTTTAAGCATGTTAGTTAATGATCCTAACTATCCCGTGATTAGCCCGAACTTCTATCTTCATCCCGTCTTTTAAGACCTGGGTCGCAATACGGGTGCCGATGATTGTCGGAATATTAAGTTCTCGGGCGATGATGGCCGCGTGGCAAGTAACCCCGCCTTCGTCAGTGACGATGGCCGCCGCTTTCTTAATCGCCGGCATGAATTCCGGTCTGGTCATAGAAGCAACTAGAATATCGCCAACGGCAAAATCTTTTAGAGACGACAGGTTCTTTATTATCCGTACCGTCCCGATGGCCGTACCGATATTTGCCACCGTGCCGTGGAGCTCCTGCGCGACAAAATCTTGCTGTTTTATCAACCGATGCCGGCCATTGAGCAAACGCTTATAATCGTGGCCGCTGATAACTTTATCAGTCATCCCGTAGATGACTATCAGACAGCCCTGTTTTCTTTCTTGTAAAATTTTAATCATCCCCTTAAGATCGGCTAGAGAATGTAAAGATCGTACTTCGCTCAAACTTAAATAACAGAAATATTCCAGCGGTTTTTTTAGGCGACGCGCTAACTCTTTCAGGACAAATCCGGTATAAGAAATATTCTTGAATATCAAAGCTTTCCGTTCATCCTGCCAGACAGCACAATAATCAGTAATAGCTCGCAGAGCTTTTAGCTCGGGGCTAAGACGAAAAGGAAATTTAATCTTAGTTTTTGTCGCGGCCTTAGTTTTCTCGCGACGTAAGATTACGAGCCGCTTCTTGAAATCAGCCACCGTCATATTCTTCGGTCCGGCGTAGCTATTCTGCAGCCAAAAATATTTAGTCGCGTGACGCTCTAGGGCGGCTTGATTTTTGACGCCGCCGCGGATAGCCAGGAGGGCCTGCTCTTCTTGGCTCACGAAGGAAGGACGGCTTGGTGTAATCAGAGCGGAAAAGATTTCATTAAAGCGCGAGCGAGCGCTCGGGGGCAGTTCTCGCCCTAAATGTTGCCGGAGTTCCCCCTCGATTTCCATACCGATCGCGTCGATGATATGAGCGACGCCGACATAATCTACTTGAGCGAGGATTAATTGCTGAAAAATAACAAGCAATTCTTGATCTGAAACCCGAGCTAAGATGGCCGGTTGTAATTTTTTTAAAAAAGATTGGTAGCGACGCAAGTTACGAAAATAAAGCGCTTTGATTTTTTTTAGATATGTCGGGTCGGCTTTTAGCCGACGCTTAACCATCCGCCAGACATGCTTAAAATCAGCCGGATCATAAGCCATCTCGCCATAGCCGTCATGATAACTGAATAAGAAATGGCGGTAGCCAAAACCCAAGTAACGCTTCATAAAAGTCCCGCTGATCGCGGCCGTCGACAAAAAAAGCGGTACAGCGCTAAAACCTTGGACATACCAATCTCGTTTTAAATACCTTTTAAACAATTGATAATCGTTAGACATATTATTCGGAAATGATGATTCTAATCGCGCCTTCATCCGCATCACTCATTTTTTATCTGGACATTTTTATTTATTCCCCTCATATTTCTTCGCCCAATCAGCTTTCAGGTCTTCTAGGCAGGCTAATAACTCTCCCTCCTGGCCATTATCTTTCTGCCAAGCCTGGAACTTTTCATAATAAATATTAAATTGATCAGCCAAAATTTTGACCCGATCTAAATCTAAAAAACATTTTTCTCCCGCCAGCCGCGCCGGATTTTCAAACTCCACCGGTAAACGGTGCGATTTTTCTTGACCGATCTTCTCTACGATATCGAAAGACTCACCCGGTTTGAACATGCCGCCGAGGGCCGATTCTAATTCCGGATTGCCTTTGGCATCGGTAAAAGTATCAAAACCGACCTTCTCCTGCCCTTGATTATCAACCCTAATTAAAGTCTTCTTTAATAGGCTCTCTAAAAATCCGCCGTACGTGCCTTCCATCATAACTAAATCTTTTTCTAAATTTTGCCCCGTGCCTTCCTGAGCCTTTTTATCACGGTAATCGGAATAGCGCTCGCCGATTTTCATCAAATCAGCTAGTTCATGCGCTGCCCCCATGGAAAAAATATGAGACAATTCTTGGTCATCGACAATCATTTTCTTGACCCCGATCGGCTGATATTCTTTCCGGATCTTGCCCCATTTCGGGTCACTAGACTTCGAATCAAAATCAGGATAATCTCTCTTAACCGCCTCATTGATCAATTTAGAATAGCCGTCTATCCGCGGCATTAGCGGCCCGGATAAATCATAAAACAAACCAGGGCGACGGCGAGTCTCATAAGCTTTTTCGGTCAGCGGAGACTTAAGGCCTGATGCCTCGCTAATCGCATCCACGGTCTTATAGGCCCGATCGCTCTTTTCCTGGCTGGCATAACCTTTAGTTATTTCCGCTGTAGTCTGTAAATTTTGTCCTTGCCGCTGGGCATTCTTGATTCCGTCTGCGGTCAATTCGCCGGTATTGGTCCTTTCTTCATGGCGGATGATCCGATACCTGACAGCCGGAACCTCTTTTTCTTGCGTTTTTTCTGAAAATAAATTATTGATTTGTTCTGACATACTTTTTAAATTATATTAAATTTTTTAAGCTCACTTTTAAAATTTTCCAAACCTTTATAGACGATGATTCTGATCCCAAGCCCAGCGGCTCCACTAGTCATCTCCTCGCGATCATCGACATAAATCGCTTCCGTCGGTTTGACGCCAGCCATCTTCAAGGCCTCAATAAATATCGCCTGATCCGGTTTCCTGACGCCTAAGTAACCGGAGACCGCTTTTACTTTAAAAATTTCTTCCAATTTATTTAAATCATAAAAATAATCAAACCATTCTTTAGGATTATTAGAAATAATTCCTAGTGTATAGCGCGAAGCTAAAGTCCTTAAATAATCAATTAATTTGTCATTAGGCAATAGTCCGGCCAGAATTAATTCTTTCAGCTCATTAATATCTAGTTGGTCAGCGAAATTGTCTTGAACCGACTGCAAATATTCGGTTTCGTTAATCCGCCCGAAAGAAAAATCTTTCCAATAACTATGGTCATGAATAGCGGCATATAACTCGCCGGACGGAATATTATGTAAATATTCATACTGCCGGATACCGAGGGTAAAACTTTCTACCGCCAAGACATCGGCGACATCAAAAAAAATAGCTTTTATCTGATTATTTTCCATATCTTTTCAAAATTTTGATTAATCCGGTCTTGGCATTAACTTCCACGAGGTCGTTGTCTTTGATGATTCGCGTAGCGTTCTTAGTATCGATAACGCAGGGGACGCCTAATTCCCGCGAAACTATGGCGGCGTGCGAAGAAACTCCGCCCTGGTCGGCAATTATCGCTACCGCTCGCTCCATCGCCGGCACAAAATCCGGGGTAGTAAATTGAGCCACCAAAATATCGCCCTTTTTAACTTTCCCGATTTCTTTTTTATCCAGACAAATCTTAGCTCGCCCTTGTATAATCCCGCCCATACAAGCTACTCGTCCGGTTATTTCTTCCGCTGAAATAGTATCCACAAAATATTCTTTTTCTAATTTTTTTATAGCTTTGGGATCGGAGATCAACTTGGTCTTAGCGTTTTTAACAACCATCGCATAATTAGTAAATCTTTTTTTCATTTCTAGCTTATTAGGAAGTTTTTGACCGCTAAGAGCGCCAAACATTTCTTCGGTTGTAACGTCCATAATCCAATCGGGGTTGAAATTTCCTCGCCTGGCGATTTCTGCGTACATGAAGCTTGCGCCATAATCGGCTTTAATAAAAGCCTCCACGCGACGATTACGCATATAAGAATGCCGACGCGCCTTCTCTATTATCACCTTAAATTTACGATTGGGCTTAATCCGTTTCAGAGCGCTCAGATAATCATCTTTTATCTTTTTTTCCGAAGCATTATAAATCATGCCCTTAACAGGCTGGCCTTCTTTAACTAATTTTTTCATTTCTTTCAACCGATTAAGAATATCGCGAAAATTATAAGGCTTACTAGTCGCTAGACCCCGATTGATATAAGCGAACTTATCTAAATGCTTATTAATATCATCTTTCGCCGCGACTGATAATTTATTCAAATCTTCTTTCCGGACAATAAATTTTTTTAATAATAAAGTTAAATTTAATCTTTCCTGGCTAACTTCTGTCGCCGCCATCGGATCGGTAAAAATCAAGACGTAATTTCTAAAGTTATGATCCGCCGGAGAAAGATATTTTTCTAATTCCTGCTCAATAGTTTTTTCAAAATATTCGTCTAGAGGATATTGGACATACCAGGGACAAGTAATATCGCGATATTCGGCTAATAAATTCTGTAAAATCACTTTAATTTCTTCCGAGCGTTTCCCGCGCCAATCAGTTTTCTGAAATTCTGAACCTTTTTTATAAAGTTTTTCGGCTTTGGCTAATTCCCTCTTATAATAATCCTCAAACCAACCATCATTCTTTTTTAAATGACCGATTATCTCATTTTCAAATTTATTATATTCCGTCGCCTTCCAATACATCATGTGATTTAAATAGGTCCGGTTCTTTAAAACAGTTTTTATTTTTGATTTTCTCGCGGTTTCTTCAGTAAATGAAGAATTTATCATGAAACGTATAAAAATGGTAAGTTGACCCGACGGTTTTATCCGCCATTTGCCAAAATGTGCAACGGCTGACATAAATTTATTGATTAATTAATTATTTTTTAATTTTTTTTCATTTTTTAATAAATCATGTAAAGTACCGACACTGAAATACCACTTTTTATCCTTGATCCCCTGACTCTTATTTAAAACATAATATAAACGGAGATCCAGGGCTGGTAAAATCTTCTGATATTTATCGACCGCTTCTTTAAAAAATTGGAGATTACTTAGTTTATCATCACTATAAACTATTGTTTGATATCCTGCTCGATATTTATCTTTTAAATAAGATTTAAACATGGCTATACTTTTAACGTTAGCGTCACCGTAATCAAAGGTAGAGTTCAATTTTTTAAAATATTTACTTAATTTAAAATTATACTTTTTATTCAGATATCGACCGCGCCAAGTCATTTGCGCTTGGTTTCCCGTACTAAATGTTTCATTATTTTTAGTCCAAGCTAAAGTCTGCCGAAAACCTGGTTTGATATCGAGATTAAAATACCAACCGGCACAATAAGGTATTTTATAATTATTCTCATATTCCCAGGGACTAATTTGGTCCAGTGTCTTGCCTAATTTATTCTGTAACCAATCGCTATAAGAAGCAAAACCACTTCTCTCTTTATTCCAAACTTCCTGGAACAAGGTATTGGCCAAATCCCAAACATATAATGCGCTCTGTTTTATTATTATTTTTTTCTTAGATTGTTCTTTCAACATAATTTATTTTATCTTCCTAACCCAGCCATGGTTAGCGTTAACTTCTATAAGATCCCCGTCTTTAAGGATTTTAGTCCCAATTTTCGTCCCGATAATACAGGGTATGCCTAATTCTCGGCTAATAATAGCGGCATGACAGGTAACCCCTCCTTCATCGGTCACGATCGCAGCGGCCTTTTTAATGCCCATGATATAGTCCGGCCGGGTCATGACCGCGACCATGATATCCCCTGCTTTAACTTTATCAATTTCTTTAACACTAGTCACTATCTTAGCTCTCCCCCGTACCTTACCGGCAGAAGCGGTCAAACCGCGGAAATCCTGGATATGGGACTGATCCTGATACTTGAATATTGCGTTGATAACTTTTTCAGCCCGCGCTCCAGACAAAATTTCATAACAATCCCCTTTTTGATAAATAAATGACTTACCGACGCGCTTACTGATTTCGACGCGATCAATCTTGCCATTCGCCAACAGGGCGCTAGCTTCTCCTTGTGACAGGCATTTAACTTCCGCCAAGGGAATCTTGAAACGTTGACTGATCTCCTGTAAAAAACCGAAGGCATAATTAGTAAACAAGACCGTCCTTTTCTTACGCTCATCCTGCCAAAAAGTAAAATCCGAGGAAACATCTAATAGATTACGCAAAGAACGACTAGGCGCTAATTCTTTTATTAATTTTTGTTTTGCCCTTTGATTAGCGAGCGGCATATTTTTTACCCGAGCTATTTCCCGACGCAAATTTACAGAGCCGCGCAAGATGCTTTTTAACTCTTTGATAAAATAGGTAGTGGTCAAGACATAACGATCAAAATAATTATTCTTAGTCCAATAATAACGGGCGGCATGGACGGCTAATAATTTCTTGATGGCCTGATCTTTCAAAGCAATCGACAAAGTATTAAATTTTTTGATCCGTAAGGCGATGGCTAATAAAGAAATCTCCGCTTGATTGATGAATGATTGATGAACCGAAGCGGTAAGAGCGGAAAAGATTACTCCCCGGCCTTGCTTAATTCCCCGCTGATCCAATAACTTATTGACCGCGATCTGGATGATCTCATCGCTACCGAGTGCAAAACCATCAATCAACGAAGAATAACTGATCGCCTTCTGATAGCGATCAGTCAGACCGGAATATAATTTTTCTAATTCTTTAGTGCTTACTTTAGTTAAGTTAATATGGTCTAGTTCGGCAAAAAATTTCATCAACTCCCTGTCATCAGCCGACCAGCGCTTAATCAACTTCTTACCCAAAGAATCGTCGGCCGTTGATTTTTTAATAAAAATGTTAGTTATCCGTTTGATATCGGCCCAATCCATATACCAATCTGTCTTTTGGCCTTCAAAAATACAAAAATGGGAAGTACAATTTCCGCCAACCATCTTGCGCTTTTCCGCCTTGATCTGTAATTCAGCGATCATCCAAATTAAATTTAAGCACCCGTCAAAACGCTGATTATACCACTGCTTCCTTTTTAATAATTTTATATTTTTAGCAATTAGCCCGGTTTGATATTTAGCCATATGTTTATTTAATAATTTTAACTATTCCTTTCTCGGCATCAACTTCTACCAAGTCTCCATCTTTCAAAATTTGAGTAGCAATTTTCATACCAACGATACAAGGTATTCTTAGCTCTCGGGCGATAATCGCCGCATGACAAGTAATGCCGCCTTGAACAGTAATGATTGCGGCCGCTTTTTTCATTATCGGCACATAATCCGGCGTGGTCATATTAGTCACTAAAATATCGCCCTTTTTAATCTTCCCTAAAGCTTCAATAACGCCGACACAGACCTTAACTCTCCCCCTAACCAAGCCGGCTGTAACGCCTAATCCTTTGAGTTCCTGTCCAAATTCTTTTTTAACCGGCAATTCTCTATCTTTAATTCTCTTAGCCGCTAAACCACTATAAAAAGTCAGGCGTGGCGACCAAGAGATTGCCGCTACCCAATTTTTCCGACGCTTAATTTCTCCGCAATCTATTTGCTGACCATTTAATAAAGCCTTAATTTCATGATGCCAAAGCCACTGTAAATCTTCGGGCCTGGCTCTCAGCCGCTTAGCAACTTCAGACATTAATAAATGAAAAGCATAAAGAGTACGGCACTGCAGCTCCTTCCTTAAATCATGATAATAAACATAACGATCAAGAATATCTAACCAATGTTCAAGGCGAGGAGATAAATTTAATTTTTTAAAATAGACCGAACGTGTTTGTTTGTTGCGCCGGGTAAGATTTTTTAAAAAAGTTATTTTCTGAGCCAGGCCTTTTTCTCGACTTCGCCGTCTTATTAAATTTTTAAAATAATTTAAGGAGTGCGGTTGCATATTTTCCCAACCTAAATTAGTCCACCAAAATTCGTTCCACAATCTCTGAACTGCTCGGTTAGAATAGTCTTTTTTAAAAGCGAGCTCCATAATCTTGGCTTCTTGCCGATTAACATACGTCCGATAAGTCGTGGCGGCCAAAATTCTATATATTTTTTCGGCGGCCGGCAAAGAACAACGGCCAACCAACTCTCCAAAAATTTTTTCATGCAAAAAATCTTCTAGTAAAGTATCAAAAGCATCAATATCGACGGCTAAGATAATATTAACCGGATAAGCGGCAAAAAAAAGTTGATCGTATAACTTAATTATTTCTCTATTACTTAAACGTGTTAAGTCCTTATTCCTGATCAACTCCGCCTCCGTAAAAGCCGCCGCCGAATATTTATCGAATATTTTAAAATGTTTACTGGCTCGAGCGGTCGAGCTCAAAACAATTTTTAATTTCTCGCCGAGCTCTAAAAAATCTTGACGATGCCAGGACCACCACAAATTCCCCTGATTATTAATATACAAAGCGCGGACAGTCTTAAAACCAGGCAGTTTTGCCTCGGCTAAACCGCGCATAATTATATCGGCGCGATGAGGATGGATTGTTCCTCTGACCCAAGGATACCATTTCATAATTATCTTAATTATTTCTCTGCAAACTTGACTTATATTTCTCTGGATAATAAGGTTTTAACCTTTTAATCTTACAAAAAAGACGAAATTTTTTAATTTCGCTTTTTAGTTTATCTAAATCAACTAATTGATCATAGCCTAAAGCTATTACTTCCGGACGATATTTTTTTAAAACTAGCCACTGATTAGTTAGTCCCCCTAAAACCACCCGAGCCTTTTCTTCCGACTTTCGTAAAACCATCCTGATAGTACGAACACGAATTTTTTCCCTTTCTTGTGGCAAATGTCCTTTAACTTTTAAGACATTCCGATCGCGCGCAACTATAACTATTAATTCCTCACCAAAACGCCAGGCCTGTTCAAAATAATTTAAATGGCCGAGATGTAAATTATCAAATGTCCCAAAAACCATGACACGCATAAGGTATTAAACTATTTTCCTCTCTTAATAATAGTAATTACGCCTTCTTCGGCGTTTACTTCTACTAAATCCCCATCTTTTAAAACACTAGTCGCTATCTTCGTGCCAATAATACAAGGTTTCCTTATTTCTCTAGCAATAATTGCCGCGTGGCAAGTCAAACCGCCATCATCAGTAATTAGAGCGGCGGCGTTAAAAATAGCGGGCATATACTTCGGGCTGGTCATGCTGGTTACTAAAATATCGCCTTTCTTAACCTTATTAATATCAATAACCGAACGGATAATTTTAACTTTTCCGGTAGCGCGTCCCGAAGCGGCGATGGTACCATTAATAACCGAAGCGGAAAAAATTTTTAATGATTTATTGCTATTTTTTAAAACATTCTTATAACAAGTCTGGGCCTGATCACCAAGATAATATTGCTTTAAACCTACCGCTTTAGACTTGGCGATTGCCGCGCAAAATTTTCGTTTCTTTTTTAAATATCCGTGAGTAATTTTAATTTTTCCGATTAATAATTCTTTTAGTTCTTCGTCCCAGAGAAATTTGATTTCTGACTTAGTTAAACCCGTCCTTCTAGCGACTTCCTGATAAAAATTGCTAAAACAATAATGAACATAATCATCAGTGACGTTACGTAAATCCTTAGTATAAGAAATTATTTCTAAGGCCCGAAAAAACTGTTTTTCTTTTTCAGTGAAATGGCAGACGCGGTAAATATCCGACTTGGTAATTACGCGAGAAATAACTTTAGGATGAGTTTGCCACAATTCTTTGACCGCCGTAGAAAAATTTAAAGCCGGGCCGTCGTAATTAAAACCCACCCAATAATATTTATTAATAAAATTCTTTATCGCGGCATATAAATCTGGGTGATGGTGACGGATATATTTCTCGCTAGACGGCTTATCCAGAAGGCGTCGGTAATCTTTAGCTAACTTACTCAACTCCTTATCTTTTTTCTGATAGAGAGTTAATTCGCTCGGGACAATTAAAATGCTCAAAGCCTGGTCCGAAGAGACGTCTAGCTTGTTTAAAGCTTCGGCGTATTTATCTATCGCCGTTTTAGCATCATACTCCAAAGCTCGGGTACACCAAGTTAAAAAACCATAAATATAAGATATGATATATTTATCGACCACCTGGTCATACCTATCAAATAGCTGCTGATTATCAAATTTCCGCCCAGACAGCTTATTAAAATTTTCCGCGGCGATTTTTACTTGCGCACATGATTGCTCCAACCGTACTAAATATTCGCTTAAATTTTTCTGAGAATAAAGAATCCTGGACGCTCGTTGGATAGCGAAACGATATTCCCGACTATGTAGGTAATGTTCAACTTTATTATCATGCCAAAAACAGGCCCACGGTACGCCGATTCCATAAATTTCTTTATTTAGCTGGCTGAGAGCACTATTTTTTATTTTATACCAGACTGGCAAAGGTGGCATATCTGGCCGTTCCGTCAAAAAAAACCAATCTTTTTTTAGAGAGTTATTAATTACTTTCTGCGTCTTTTGAGTACTAGCCATTAGTTTATTTCTTAGCCTGATAATCATTATCCAATTTGCTTTAATTTTGAATTATCAAGATAAAATCACTTTTTACTCCTGGCCTATTTAACGGCTTTTTTCAGAACCGCTACTTTATCCGTTTTTTCCCAAGAAAACTCCGCTCGACCGAAATGACCATAAGCGGCGGTCTTTAAGAAGATCGGTTTTTTCAAACCTAATTGGTCGATTATCGCTTTCGGTCGGAAATCGAAAATTTTCTCAATTGCTCTTAATATTTTATCTTCAGAAAATTTATTAGTGCCATAAGTATTAATATAAATCCCAACTGGTTTGGCGACGCCAATCGCGTAAGCGACTTGCAATTCGCATTTATCGGCTAATCCCGCCGCCACGACGTTTTTAGCGACATAACGAGCCATATAGGCGCCGCTACGGTCGACTTTAGAAGCGTCTTTACCAGAAAAACAGCCGCCGCCATGACGAGCGACGCCGCCATAAGTATCGACAATAATCTTCCGACCGGTTAAGCCGGTATCGGCGGCCGGTCCGCCGTAAGTAAAGGCGCCGGTAGAATTAATATAAACTTTAGTTTTCTTATCAAGTAGCCGACCCAAAACTGGTTTAATTACTTTATTTAAAATATCCGCTCGAACCTTGGTTAATTTTATTTGCTCGCTATGACAGGCGGCAATAACCACTGTCTCTACCCTTGTAGCAACGCCATCACGATACTCGACCGTTACCTGACTTTTACCGTCCGGTTTTAAGTAAGGTAATATTTTTTTATGGCGAACCGCCGCTAAACGCGCGGTTAATTTATGCGCTAAAACGATTGGTAAGGGCATAAGCTCTTTAGTTTCTTTAGTGGCGAACCCGTACATTAGCCCCTGATCACCAGCCCCCTGTTCTTTATAATCACCTGCCCCTTCATCGACGCCTTGAGCGATTTCCGCGCTCTGCGCATGCAAGGCAGAAACGATTCCGACGCTATCACAATCAAAACCCGATTCCGCTCCATTATAACCGATATTCTTCAAAATCTTGCGCACTAAATCATCAACTTGCACATAACAATTAGTCCTAACTTCGCCGCCGACAACGACTAAACCGTTAGTGACGAAACATTCGACCGCGGCGTGGCTTAAAGGGTCTTTCTTCAACATCTCGTCTAAAATACCGTCGCTGATTTGATCGCAAACTTTATCTGGGTGACCCTCGGTCACTGACTCAGAAGTAATTAATTTAATATCCATATTTTTGTTCCGCTCGGGTAGCAGAGATTAATAGAAATAATTAATAAAAACAATCAAATAAAATTTAAGTCCCTAGTTCCCAAGACGCTAAATAAGCCGCCTGTTCTTTCGTTAATTTATCTATTTTTAACCCTAAAGAATTAAGCTTTAAAGTCGCCACTTGTTTTTCGATACTCTCCGGAACATTATAAACCTGGGCGTTTAAGCGGCCGGCATTTTTTACGACGTACTGAGCGGCGAGAGCCTGAGTCGCGAAACTCATATCCATGACGCTCGAAGGATGACCTTCCGCGGCCGCTAAATTAATTAAACGCCCCGCGCCTAAAACATAAATCCTCTTTTTACCCACGAAATATTCATCAACATTATTATTAATTTGATAATTAACCCGACTGGCTAATTTTTTCAAAGCCGGAATATTTATCTCAACATCAAAATGTCCGGAATTACAAAGCATAGCGCCGTCCTTCATTAATTTAAAATGATTTTGATCAATAACTTTAATATCGCCAGTAATCGTACAAAAAACATCGCCGACCTTCGCCGCTTCTTTCATCGTCATAACGCTAAAACCGTCCATGGCCGCTTCTAAAGCTTTAATCTCATCAACTTCCGTCACAATAACTTTAGCGCCCATTCCTCTGGCCCGCGTCGCAAAACCGCGACCGCACCAGCCGTAACCGGCCACAACAATATTCTTGCCGGCAATTAAAATGCCTGTCGCTCGAATAATACCGTCTAAAGTCGACTGCCCTGTCCCGTAGCGATTATCAAACAAATTCTTAGTTTTAGCGTCATTAACAGCCACGACTGGCAATAATAATTTGCCGGCCGCCGCTAAAGCTCGGAGACGAAGAACACCAGTCGTTGTTTCCTCCAGGCTGCCTAAAATATCTGGAGCTTGCTCTTTATATTGATTATGTAAAAGCGAAATTAAATCCGCCCCGTCATCCATCGTTATTTGCGGTTTATTTTTTAAAGCCTGATTAAGATGAGTATAATAAGTTTTATTATCCTCGCCTCTAATCGCCATTACTTTTAAGCCATGATTTTTTACGAGCGCCGCGGCGATATCGTCTTGAGTTGATAAAGGATTAGAAGCGACTAAAGTAACGGCTGCGCCGCCGGCCTTTAAAGCTAACATTAAATTAGCTGTTTCCGCAGTCACGTGCATGCAGGCAGAAATTCTTTTTCCCTTAAAGGGCTCCGCTTTCTTAAATTTTTCCTTAATAATATTTAAAACCGGCATATCCCGACTGGCCCAAGCCAAACGCTTCTCGCCTAAGGCCGCCAGTTTTAAATCTTTAACGTGACTTATCATATTTTTAACAAATTAAATTTTTAAAATCTCTCCAAAGTTTTCCTGGTATCTTTTTCTAAAAGCCCCCAGCGTAAATTTATGAGTTTGCGTCCCAAATTTTTCTACCGTATAGACAGCGGCGAGAGAAGCGATTTGGCCACAAATTTTTAAATCAAAGTCGAGAATAAAACCTTTAATAAAACCCGCTCGATAAGCGTCGCCGGCGCCGGTCGGATCGCTCGTATTTTTCGGCCGAGCGGCTTTAACTAATATTTTTTTAGTTCCCTGATAAATTTCCGAACCTCTAGCACCTCTAGTTATTACTAAAATGTCGACCATTCTTCTAAGCGCCGCCTGATCAATTTTTAATTTATTAAGAATAACTTCGATTTCGTAATCATTACCGATTAAAATTTTCGCTCCCGGAATCGCTTTCTTGAGCTCCGAAGCGGAAAAGGCGCCTAACGCTTGGCCGGGATCAAAAATATAATCAAGCTTTTTCTGCTGATAAATAGCGGCATATTCTAACATCCGGTTTTTATCTTCGGGAGCAATAATCGCTAAATCATTTTTCTTAAATTTTAAAGCGACAGTCCGCCCATAATTTAAGCGAGTTGGACCGGGATAAAAAGCGGCAATCTGATTATCATTATGATCAGTAATAATATAAGCGGCGGCACTATGAACTTTAGCCACTTTAGCTAAATAATGCAAATTAACCCCATGTTTCTCGAGCCACTGGGCATAAGGAACAAAATCCGAACCAACTATGCCTAAAACGATCGGTTTTTCTTTAAATAGAGTTAAATTATAAGCAATATTACCGGCGGTGCCACCAAAACTGGTCCTTAAATTATTGAGAATAAAACTCAGATTTAATTTATGGATAGCCTCTGGCAGGATGTGATTAGAAAAAAGACCAGAGAAATCCATAATCTGGTCATAGGCTAAAGAGCCTGAGACTATTAAGTTCGAATATTTATTTGAGCGCATCGGATTTTTGAGCCTGTCTTAATTCCGCCTTCTTTAAACGACTGATTTCTTGGCCTAACGCCTTATATTCGAGACTGCCGGGGGAATAATTTTGCAGGACTTGTTCGAGTTCGGCTAAAGGATTGGCTAAAAATTCTGCGGACGGCGACGGCGCTGGCGCTAGTTGATCGAGATGACTATTAATTAATAAATTATCTTGAGACTGAGGACTAATCTTTTTATCTTGAATTTGTTTAAGAAAATCTTTAGATACCTCCTCCATTTCACCATGGTTGAAAATAATTGTTTTACCGTCGATATTCATGACCACAGAATTTTCATATCCGGCGGGAGTTTTAGAAGAAAATCTTAATTTTTCATAAACATCCAACAAATTTCTTACCTTATTCTTCTCTTCCTCTGTTAATCTTTTTATATACTTACCATTAGCAATATACTCCATTTTCTTGAGCTTATCAAAACTATCTAATCCTAAATTAACTACAAAATCTTTAATCCATTCGCTTACCTTATGCGGCGCGTTACTATCATCAGTCTCCGCTCGACGGCCAATCAATAAATTATCGGATTTTTCCAGAGCTTCTCTTAATTTATTCTTAAAAGTATCACGCTCATTAATATTCTTGAGAGTTATTAGTTGGACTTCTAATTTAGACCAAAGATCAAAATCAGGTATTTCTTGAGAAAGTGAAAAATAATTTTTTAACAAATCGTGATATTCGTTAACATCATCAAAATAATTAAGAGCTAAAAATTTTAACTTCATGGCATAATTTAAATACTGATTATACTCTCGTGGGTTATTTTTAGCCAGGTCATTCTCTTTTAACCAGCGACGAACAATATTATAGGCTTCAAAAGCCCCCGCCCAATCATTATTAAGGGCGGCGTATTCTATTTCTTGTTGTAATAATTCTAGAGTAAGAGTGGCCATAGTAAACCAAAATAAATTAAATTTAAATTATTAAGAGACCTCTCGAATAGCATTAAGCGGATCAGCAACATTTATGTTTTTAGCTTTCTTCATGATACGTTCAATGACATCGGCAACCTGTTTAGCCCCGGCGTCTCTCAACCTCTGAATGTTTTCTGCGTTAGCGCCGATAAACTGAATACTATTAATATTACCAGTTTTCGACATTTCCTCGGCATATTTTTCATCCTTAGAAGCATATAAAGCTATAGTCGATCGGCTAAGCTCCCAATTGGAATCAGTATGCGGCTGACCATTACGATAAGACCCTTGTCCTAAACGATTAACGTTTCTGACAAATTGCTGAACTTGCATCTTAGATTTTTCACCAAGGATAGAGGCTTCCTGTTGATCTTTGCCAGTCTCCTCCCATTGGCCTGCTTTATTCATAGTCATAGCGCCAAAGGCCTCGTAATGATTGACCGACTTGGCGATTTCTCCGACTTCAGCGATCAAACCGCGCGAATCTTGCTGACTAAAGCCGCCCTCCTCTTGCAAATATTTAGACATGGTAATCATACCATCATAACCTGTACCAATACCTAACGCCCGATGAACATCATTATAATTTCCGGTCTTAGTTAATTTTTTATAGGTGGCCGCAATTAAACCCTGATCTTTAGCTTTAATCGCTTCTTTAAATATAGCGACTAATTGATCCGGATTAGTAAAAGTAGCGATCTTCTTATTAGCTTCCGCTTCTATCGTTGAGTCAACATGCGCCCGCGACGTTTCAGTTTCCGATAATTTATTCTCCTGCAAAATTTCAGTTTGCTTAAAGATTTCCTTATCAAAATCTTCTAATTTACTTTCTTTACTACTGATAGCAGTGGCGAGTCCTCTGCGAACATCTTCTCTTTTAGCATCATCATCAACTAGAATACGGTGACTACTCAAGGTCTCTATTTCCTTATTGTTTGTTTCTAACTGAGCGTCAGCCGCTGCTACCTCGTCGCGTTTTTCCTTTAAAGTTTTTCTCTCAGCAATAGTTAGAGTTTTCTTTTTCTCTTTTGTCTCTAAATCTTGATAAACCTTACTATCTACAATATCTGACTTTTTCTTGTTTAAACTAGTATTATTTTCCCTTAATTGCTTAATAGTAACTGATTCTTTTTGACCTTGCTCTAAAGTTACTGTCGGCTGTTGTATGGATGTTATTTCCTTATCATTTTCTTCAATCTTAGCGTCAATACCCTCAATAACCGAGCGTTTTTCATCTAAAGATTCTTGCTCCTTTTTAGTTAACAGACCGTCTTTATGCTTTTGCTCTAAACCAATATACTCTTTGGATTCGACAATCGCTCGCTTATCATTATCTAGTTTAATATTAGAAGCTTCTAGCTCCTTAGCCCGACCAAGGTCTGCTTGATGTTCGGCAACGGTGGTTATTCTTGAAGACTGACCATTCATATCTTCAATATCAGTCTGAGCTTCGGCCTTACCCTCTTCCGCTTCTCTAATCTTTGCCAAAGCTTCCTCTGCTACCTTAGGCGATCCCGCCTTAAAAATACCAAATTTTTTATCAGCTAAATTCTGCCAAGCCACGTCACCAGTGCTAGCTAAGGCGGCCTTACGATGAAGCCAACCGGGTCGAGTACCGTCTGGCCGCATTTCTCCCGTCGCCGTCTCTAAAGTTCCTTTACGGATACGCTGTAAGCGCAACTGACGATTAGCTTCCGCCTGCTCATTCCGTCTTTTCCAGGCCGCGGCAACATTTAAATCAACCCCTATCGCTTCACTAGTAACATCTCTAATATCTCCCAACCTGTTTCCTGTCCATTTTTTAAGACCAGTCGCCGCTCCCGTTGCTAAACCACCGGCAAAAGCCGCTCCCTTTTGTAATTTAGCCATCCCCTTGCCCGCGATACTACCGGCTTTGCCGCCAATTTGCTGGGCTGTTGTTAGGCCACCAACGAGCATCCCAATAGCGACAATAAACTTTACGAGCGCGGCGGTAGTAGAACCGGCCGTACCGAAAACCCCGTTATCATCAACGGTAATATTATTACCGGTCTGTAAAGCGGCAAGAGACAACCAAATAAAGAAAGCCAAAACCGGACCGACGATTAAATTCTTAATAAATTCATCCCACCACTGCGAAGCATATTTTTGCCCGCCGGGAAAAGCCGACATTAAATAGGCGAAAGGTGATAAAACAACATATATCCAAATAATAACTAGACGCATAACGAGCATCATCGCCATCGTTCCAAAAACTACAATCGCTACTAATAAATAAATTATCCCTAAAACATAGGCGCCCGCCGTATTAAAAGCGCTCTCTAAATTCCCCTGAGAAGCGGTTACAATACTCGTTATTCCTAACATCTCCGTCGCGTTACCACCGCCGATATCTTTAAACGCGTTAACGAAAGTTAACATGACTACTTGCGAAACATCAATTAACAGCCCGCAAATAGTTTTCGAAAAATTAATAAGAACAGCCATTAGGACTAACTTAGGCAACCATTTTTTATAACTATATTCCTCTAAATGCAAAATCGTCCCGAAAGAAATGACCATCAGAACGACCACAAAAAACATATTGCAGAGATCTCGAACAATAACCCAACCTTTTTCTACCACCGGGACTTTAATAAATTCCTGGTACTGAGCAACGGCTAAGAGCGCTTTAATTACTAAAGATAAAATTCCGCCTAAAGCCCAAACAAAAATACCTAAAATTCCGGATATAACATCCTCAGCCCAAGTAGTTGAGGCGCTAGTCAAATGACCGAATACAAAAACTCCCGATATAACTAAAAGACCGACTAACAAAATTAAATATTTTTTATGACTCCTAAATTTCATGCGGATATTAATATAAAAATTCTAAAATTAAATATAATATTCAATAAATTATTTCCACATATTACCAACGATATCTTTCAAGATACTAACAATCGCTTCGAAGGGATTGCTAAAAAAACCAACGATTAAAGCCACTAAACAAAATAGGGAAAATAAAATTAGTAAAGCGATCCCGTCAATAACTGCTAAGGCCATCGGCTCTGATAAACCATGTTTTCCGAAGATCGTCTGAAGAAAAAGATTAGTCATGCTAGCTGAGCCACAATTTTCTGGCTTACATTCATCGCCTAACTTACAAAATAGACTCGGTATTATATTATGTAAAAAAACATGACAATTTATCCAAAGTAGTGTTAGGCCCCAACTCGAGAAGATATTCACCCAGGATTGTTGTAATAAATTAGAAGTTACTTTTTTCGCCGGTGAAGCTAATATAGCGCCGAGGCTACCGCCCCCCTCTTGGGTTTCTTTAGCTTCTTGCTTCTGTTTCTCTCTTTTCGCCGCTTGAATTCTCGTGCGAAAATCTACGGCCCGTTCTGTATCTTTATTCGCTTGACTAGTTCGCCGACGATTAGCTCTTAACTCTCCCGACCGACCAGAACTATCCTTACTATTAGCGCCTCTAGAAGCGGCTGGGTTAGCTTGTAACAACCGATCGTCAATACTCATAATTAATATACGTCTTAAATCTTCTCCCCTTAAATTATATAATAAACGGCTGGGATCCGCTACTAAAACCAAAGGTCTAATTAATCATTATAACTATCATCATATTTCCCCCAGTTATCCGTAATTTTAAGCTTAATCGTTCTTGATCCAGCCTCACGATAATAATGATATAAAGAATGCGGCGCGGCGGCGGCGGGCTTTTGATCCTGGTCATTAATTATCTGGGTATTGCCGTCGCCCCAGTCAATATCAATCTGTTTAAGCGGCAGCTGTTCCGAATCGACGGAAGTATTAAATTCCAAGCGATATATACCTCGCTGAGAAATATTAAAGATATCGCCGGGATTAATCGGATTTATCGGTTCCTTATTATCGCCATAGTACAAACTAACATTACTTAAGGTCGGATAAACTACACAGAAAATATTAGGCTCGCCTTTGTCGCGAATATTATCCACGCATTGGCTAATGCTACTGCTAAAATCGAAAGAAGAATTATCAACCAAATACTTATTTAAACCGGTATTAAATGAATAAGAGCTATTAGACTTTAAGAAAACATTAGCTAAGAGATATTGCGTTTGAGAATAATTCGGTATCGAACCGCCGACTATACCTATTTTCTCCCATAAACGAATACACCGACCAGTCCCGCCGCCGCAAGTTTCATCGGCTAAAAAATTATTATCCGACGAAGTCGCTAAACAATAAATATTCGGATTATTGCTACAAGAGCCAATCATATTACAACTTGGCCCGCTACAACCATAAGGGCGACCCGCCGCCGGATCCTCGCTAGAATCCCCTTTCGCCCGCAAATTAACCCGAGAATTATTATTCTGCAAACTAAAATTAGTCGGCCAGCTCGCGGCGCCGAAAGGGATATCGCCGACTTCACGGTTATAATGATAGGCTAAATAAGAAGAGAATAGTAAACCAGACGGCCACTGAGAAAATTCTTTATAGAAGAAAGCTGGCGTAGTTGTGACCGTAGTAGGAGTAGATACGCGCCCGACCCAAGCTTTATTGTCGCCGTTATTATCAACTACGGAGGTAAACCGATTACAAGTTAAACGATAAGGGTTATTGGCATTGGTGTCATTGGGAAGATAATTTAAATCCGCCTCAGTCACAGGATTTTTTGTCGGGTCATAAATACGTATAGGGGAATCTCCTTCATTACCCGAAAAACCATTAAACGGATAGTACCAACCGCTGGAGTTATGCTGTACATCATTTTTTAAATTAAGGTATAATTTAACATATTCACCAAAAATATCGTTATATTCAGGCATGGGCGTACTGCTATCATATATTCCCGTAGAACCCTCTAAATTGCCAAAATCATGTGTAATCGTGGGTGTATGGAAGTTAGTGTTATGATAAGCCATGGCTTGAATCTCTCCTCTAGTTTTTGGTATACACCATTCTGTATGGCAACAATCATTACCTTCATGGCAACTAAATTCAAAATATAATTTCCAGTAATTATTATTACCGTTACAACTATTATAATCATTTTTTCTCCCATCGTTAGCTTCTCCAGCATTTTGACAGTCACCGCTATAAGCCTTGGAAGCGCTGTCTAAATACTGCGTTCTCTTCTCCACCACCTGAAAATTACCATTCGCTTCAGTACAATAATTAAGCGGGAACTTTCCTTGATAGCCGGAAACACTTAATTTATCAGTAGCGCCGGCGATTCTATCCATCGGGTACCATAATAAGCAAACCCGAGGATTAGCGGGATCATATTTTAGACAATATCCTTCTAAACCATTTTTAATAACATTATTATCCGTATTAATACAAGCTAAACTATCTCCGGCCGGATATAGACGGCAGTCGCGCGCGGCGTAGTTATTATTACCCATGTCTAGAACCGGTTCAATAGTTATATCGTCAAAATATACCGAACTACTGTCTTTAGAGTCCTGCGTATTAGAACTTAAAAATATTTTTATTTGTTTAACCCCCGTACCTAAATTAAAACGTTTAACCACCCGCGTCCAACCTTTAGGCGAATCGGCATAAAAAACCAGAGGCTGATTATTACTATCCTTCCAAACAACATTATTCTCGTCAGTAATTATTAATTTTGTCTTAAGGCCGTTAGAATTTTTTGTATTAATTAAATAACGAAGGTAAAAATTATCACCGCTGCTTAAAACTGTTAGCGGCGAATTCGCCGCTAAAAGACCGAGCTGGAGACGCGCCGGAACTTGTAAGTAAGCGGATCCTTCCGCCGGATAATCAGTCGGCGCTCCCTTCGGTTCTTTAATTACTTTAGCGGAATTAGATCTGTCCGGATTATCCCAACCTTCACAAGATTCGCTAGAGACAAAATCTACCGTAGTCGCACATTCTTTCGGGAAGGCCGGATCGCTCCCTTCAAAATCATAAGCATTAAACCCAGAAATTTTCGAGCCGACTTCCTTCATCGTGCTAAAATTATAACTGTCGGCTAAAGCGTACCCGGAAGCATTTTTATCATTTTGCACATTAAATTTACTGTCCGCCGAGACATTGGTGATAAAATTAGAACATTCGCCTTGATCGTCTAAACGGTCGCATTGTCCGAAAGAATAACAAGTTTTCTGTTGCGTCGACGGGTCTTTAAAATAAGTAAGACAGTCTAACCATTTCGCGCAAACTCTATCCGGATGAACTTTAATTAATTGATTAGCTTGACAATAAGGGGCGGTACAAGATTGTATTGGCGAACCATTCGCAGTTTCCGGCGTATTATAAGCATCGGCACTTAAAGGAGTAAATCCCGACGCGCCAGCAATCGCCCGCTCATTAAACAAGACACAGCCACTATCAAACTTCACGTTTTCACAAGTCTCTTTATCAACACTATTAGCTAATTGATAATTAATCGCCAGCTCCTTAACTTCAATATTCTTCTGATTATTACCATAGCTCACTAGAGCTAATTTATTATTCAAAGAATTAAAAATTAGGGGTTGATTAATGCCGCCCGCGCTCGCGCTATTAATAAATAAAGAACTAGCGGGGGCACTAAAATTATTATCAGCTTGTAAAAGACGAACCGAGTCTAAGAAAGTTAATTCTACTGGACTCGCTACCGCATTAGTACTCACGTTAATATTGAAGCTATATAATTTATTCGGCTCTAAACGAATAACCTGCTGGTCGGCAGCTACTGCTGTCGGCCATTTATTAATCGAGGGACCCCAGCCGACAATAATATTATCACTACCCTTTTTATAGCTCGGATTATTAACTAAATTAGCGGAGAAACGACTGACGGGATCAATATATTCCTGACAGCCCGCCTGGTTACCATTACAAAGCCCGGCGTCTTTATCCGGCGTCGGAACTTGATTATTCGCTCCGCCTAAACCGATAGTTTTTAAATACGAAGTCGAACAAAGATAATCATTATTATCAATTAAACATTTGCCCACGCTACAGTCGCTATCGCTAAGACAAATGGGACTCCCTTTTTCTGAACCATCTATTTGACTATTATTATTCCGATCACAGCGTTTAACCGGGATTTTATACCAAGCCTTACCGACAACCGCCGGATTATTACTGTTGCGATAATTACAAGTCCCGGCCCCAGGATCTTTGAAATAACTTTTACTATTATTGTCGCTCTGCCATTCTTCACAACCAGCGTTCTTTTGACTACATAAAATATTAGTATACTGATCAGGATTATTTAAACCATAAAAATCTAACCAAGAAGAAACTAGCGCGCCGCCCTGCCCTTGGCCTAAACGGCTACAACCCTTATTAACCTCCCCACATTGTTTATTAGCGTCATAAACGGCATAAAGCGCTCGATCGCCTTCAACTTTAACACAATTAGGATCGCTAATAGCGCAAGTAGTCGTGGCTTGGCGGTCGAACCAAAAATTGGTTCGATAGTCGGTAGAATTCCTCGTATCAATCATCTGCTCGCAACCGACCGCCGAGCTAGCGCAAAGCTGGTTAAAACGATTTAAATCATGCTTTGAGCCGTTTCGATCGGTATACTGCGAACAGCCTAAATTATATTCCGGGCCTTGATAGGTATTAAAAATATCATAAGAACAAACCGCGGGTACTTGGCTCGAATTTTTAATTAAATAATAACGATCAGTAATTTCCGATAAAACAAAATTATCTAAATAAAAATCACTATCCGCGCTAATAACTAATAATTCTTTAGGGCCGATAGCATGATCGAGATTAGCTAAATTCGCTTGATAAACATTCCAGCCGTTCCCCCCTTTTATAATTAAAGAGCCCGAAGCGTTAAAATAAGTTTTAGCGGGAGTCGCCGAATCATTATTGAAGAAATAAATTTTTATATTCGTGTTAACGGCCGCCCGAGCGATAAATTTAACCGTATAAGCGGCACCGGCCCGGGCAATATTAGCCATAGAATGTTGAGCCGCCACATTTTCACCGGCCAAAATCTTCTTAATTAACGGAAAATTTAAGGAAGTATACGAAGCGGACGACTGGCTACCAATTGTATTGCATCTACCATAATTCGTATCATGATACCATAAGGAATGACCATCTTTACTATTAGAAATCGTGCTAGAGCTTACGCCGCTCGAACAATTAGACGACCAATCGCTTAAATTATTTTCAAAATCATAAACAGCCGTTACTCGAACGTTACTGCCGTTATTGCCGTTATATTCCCGACAGCCATTATCACTCGCCTGACAAGTCTTCCCTTCGCCGGGAATAGCTTGATAAATACAGGCCTGATGTTGACTGTCCCATAAACCGCCGTTCAAACAAGAATAACAATTATTAGTATTAGCGTCCCAATGCCGACTACTGCTGACACACGTACTCGACGCCATTATAGTAGAATCAATATTTTTTTCGCTTAGTCGATAAGTGTGACAATTATTCGAACAAGTAATTGTATTCGACATTAATTGATAAAAATCTTGGCCGGCCACGTTATAAAATTGCCGACAATCAGCGTTGTAGCGCGGATCATCCGGCACTAAATTATAAGTAGTAGCGTCACATAAAGCCCCGCTATTTGAAGCAACGGCCAAAGAACCGTCCGTCTTCTTAGCTAAAGAATAAGCTTGTAATTGATACCCGTCAGCCTGACCTTCCCAAGAATAAAAATCTGCACATTTGTCAGGATTTGGTTTAATACATTGTTTAAGAGACGTATAATATTCGCGCTGTTCTCCTCCCTGCGATAATTCATCTAAATTAGTAAACTCATTACAGCCCGCCGCCTCCGCGCTACAACTCGTCGAATTAGCCGGAATTAAATTTTCTGAGTAAGGTGAATTAAAATAATTAGTTTTAGAAATATAAGCGTCATAACCTAAACACGCATCGCGACAGTAATCACTACTGATAACCTTAGCCGGAATCGAAAATTTATCGTTAACCGAACTAAATAGTTCGCAACCAACCTCTTCTTGATTACATTTACGCGCATATTTATTACAAACCGCTGGAGCGTTCGACTTTAAGCTATAATCCTTGAGGGCGGCCGTCGTATCGACGTAACAACTAGCTTCTAAATAAGGCGGTAATAATTTCTCATAAGTTTTAAACGAACCATAAGGAGAAAATCCCGTCGCCCATTCACTTAATTCAAATTTTACATTTTTTAAATAGAATAAAACTTCGGGTCCATAACCGACGATGCTAAAATCAGGTTCGTTATAACCGTTTTCCGCCTGGCGGACAACACTTAAATGTTGCCAAGAATTTTTAAGCGGCGTAGTCGTGCTAAAACCAGCCGCCGCCGAACCTAAAGCTAGTTCGACTTCGCTGCCGCTCACTAAATAAACATCAGCACTAAGAGCATAGGCCTGACCGGGAATAATTTGAAAATCGGCTGGTAATAAAGAACGCACAGCGCTAGAACTTATTCCGGCTTTTGCCGCGGCCGGCGTGGCGGTCAGTTTTAAAACCTTATCTCCTTCCGGAATAGACTCTGCGGCGGCGCTGACAATAGTTGCTGTTTGATTATTAATAAGCGGCCAGCTATTTAACATATCTCCTCCCTGGTTAGAGTCGCCGATTTCGTCATAGCGAAAATCAGCCGCCATCACTAAATTACTACCCCAAGTCGACTTAACGCGCATAAGCTCGCTGCAACCTTCATCAGACTGGCTACAAGTCGCTAAAGTTTTATTAAAATACCAGCTACGAGAACTATCCCAACTAACTTTAGCGCTAGAGGTTGAATAAGTACCAAACCAAGAATACTGACGACAACCGGCGCTACCGCTATTACAATTAGTATAATCTAAAGTATTTTCTAAATAAGCCGCCGACTGCCCGCTAGTAGTATTAGAAAAATTCTGACAAGTATTATTAAGCGGCTCGCAAGAGTCAGCGTCAAAACTCCAGGTCCTTTTTTCTTCATTACAATAACCATAATATTCGCAACTACCGTCGCCTTTTTCTTTAATACAAGTTTCACTGTCGGCGCAGTAATCTTCACCGCGAGAAACACTTAAAGTGCTAGATACATTAGTCTCATAAGACGGAATATTATTCTGCATCAAGATTTGCGCGCTAAAACCAGATTTTTTACAATAACTCAGAGGCGCTTTTAAAACCCAATTAGGATCAACTAAACCCGTACACCAATCCGTCTGCCCTTTGTTAAAACCCTCACTATATTCAGCGTAACTATCTAAAGGATCAAAACAAGAAACTAAATCATTTAAAGTCGCTTTTTGTCCCGTCTTCGGCAAAGTTACTAAGCGGGCGGCTTCGGCCCAGCCTAAAGGTAAAATTCGATATTTTACTAATATGGTAATATTACGGACCGAATAACTACTATGATAACTATCGCCTGCTTCATCATTAGTAAACTGCCAATCGCCGGGCAAAGAACCTTCTTTAATCGCCTCAGCCACAGTTTTTCTCTCCGTCACCGCCTGCATGAAAGTATCATTGATAACACAATTATCGGGCGCCGGATTTTTCGGATCAGGACAAATTGCTAAATCAGATAGAACATCATAATTAGCCCGAACCCCGAAATTAGTTTTCAATAATTTACTGGTCGCTTCCTTTAAAGCATTTTCTCCATATTGCGGGCTAGACTCCGGCGACTGCACACTGGAATTATTATTTGATTTCGACTTAGTCGTCAGCTGCTGCATCAAATTATTAAAAGAAGAAATATAAAGTTGATTTAAAAAGAGATTAGCGGCGTCTACCATAATATCGCCCGTTGTCTTTCCGAGCGCTTCTTGCCGAGCTTTCGCGGCCTGTTCCGCTTCCTGCCGCGCTTCGCCCGGAACGCCCTGAATAGTGCCAGCAATATCCCGCACATCTAACCAACCGCTGCCAGCAACATACTGATTTTTATTAGCCTCTGCCTTAAAAGTCTTTTGGCCAGCCATATCGGCTTTAGCCGTCAAATAAATTCCTAAATCATTAGACTGCGGTGCGAAAATACTCGCAAAATTATCTAAAAATTTCGGATTGCGTAAATCCGCCATCTTTTTAAGAGCATCCGTTTCCCAACTTTTAATCATCTCCGTATAGGTACAATCCGGACCCTTAGGACGATTCTGTTCAATTAAACCTAAACTTATTCGCAGTTTCGCTTCAACCGAAGAAGGACTACAAACATTAAAAGAAGGGGTAATATTACCCGCGTTACTGGAATTAGCGGTTTTAGCAGCACAACGCGTAGCCTCCTCATCGGCTCTAGTTACACAATTGGTATAAAATTCGTAATCGGTATTACTACTAACACCATTTTCGTCAGTATTTTTAGCGGAATCTGCACAAAACTTCACATTCTTATTGTATTTATTTTGGCAAGTCATGTTCTGGTCGGGCGCATTTAAATTATTCACAAAACTCTCAATAAACTGCCCACCGGCTTCATCGCTAATTTGGTTTAAATAATCATTTAAATTAGAGGTCACATAAAGAGGTTTCTGACCTTTACCACCCGAACCGATATAATTCGCCGAATCGTAAGCTATTTTATTTAAAGTAGAGGCTAAAGTTCTTTGAAACGCGATGGAACCCGCTTTTTGAACGGCATCTGAAGCGACGTCCCAACTTTTGACTAAAAATTGCCAAACTTGCTGCGGGATAGAGGTCGCTTCAGCTGTTGCCATTTGTGCAAACACCGGTTTGATAAATATAAAAGACCAAAAAAATATAATTATAAATAAAATAAAAATTATATTTTTTTTAAACTTAGCCACTTTAGTTTTCTTTTTTAGTATTAAAAAAGGTAACATTTTATTGATTATTTGACGGGTTATTATTTTGTTTTTTCAAAGACTCCTGGTAGCTCTTCATAAGATCACTATCACTAATCTTATCTAAATCAGCCGCATTAGCGCCGCTAGCAATTAATAGTCTACGTAAAGTCACGGCGTCGGCCTGGCCGTTTAAAGCGTTCTGCAATTCTAGAACGCTAGAACTACCGACTAATTCCGCCGGTAAAGACAGCGTCGATGGCGAAGTCAAAGTCGGGCTCGGGATTTCGTTAGTCGAAGTAGCCGTTTCTAAAGAAACGGAGCAATCTTTTCCTGACGCACAATTCGGATCACTCCCTTGATCAGTTTCTTTTTTATCAGATAAACCGTCGCTGTCGGAATCTTCTAAATAAGGCGAAGTCTTATAAACATAAATTTCATCGTAATCAGATACTCCGTCGCCGTCCGTATCTTTTTTCTTTAAAACTTCGGCGATATCCGTACTAGTCGCAGTACTATTAACCGCTTCGTAAGCAAAAGGACGATTAATCTGGGCGCGTATTTGCCAAACCCAGAAAACTACAATAAGAATCGCTAAAATAAATAAAAACCCCACCGCGATTTTCTGCGGCCGAGGCAAGTCTTTCAAGCTTAAACTATAGCTGTTTTTTTCCGAATTAATTTCCAGCGACATAAGCGACGAATAAAAACAGTGACTTTTAAAATCAATTTTATTATACCACAAAGCGCTTCAGCGCCGCAAATAATTTTTGCCAATCTAAGAGCGATAATCCTTCGGCACGCGAACCGAGATCTAGCCCCTGATTTAAAAATATTTTAGTGATGAGAAGCGGATCTAATTTAAGGCCACCAGCCAAATTATTTTTAAGCATTTTCCGCTTCGCGCTAAAACCCGCTCGAACAATGCGAAAAAAAATCTTATCCTCAGCCGCGGTGGTAATCCTCTCCTTAACGGATAATTTAATAATGGCGCTATCGACTTTAGGCTCCGGCCAAAAATTACCAGCTTTAACTAGTCGAATAATTGTCGGCGTCGCATAATACTGAACCGAAATCGCCAAGATACTCATGTCCGGAACATCCGCCGTAATTCTGGCTGCGACTTCCTTCTGCAACATTAAAACAAGACTCTGCGGCGGGTGGACCCCCGACAAAAAAAGACGAAGAAAAATAGAACTAATATTATAAGGAAGATTGGCGACAATTTTATAAGGTTCGGCTAAATCTAGATGATGACCCAAATTAAATTTTAAAATATCGGAATTAATAATCTCGACATTCGTGACTCCCTGAGAATCAATGCCGACTTGTAAATAATCCGCTAATGATTTATCTAATTCCACCGCTAAGACTCGCTTAACTTTTTGCGCGAGCTTGGCCGTTAAAAACCCTAAACCCGGACCGATTTCTAAAACCGTATCGCTAGGCTTTAGATCAGCCGCCTTAATAATATCGTCATAAATAGCTTCATTAATCAAAAAATTTTGACCTTTAGAACGGGCCGGTTTAATTTCAAAAATTTGACAGAGTTCGCGAGTTTTCGCTAATAAATCAGACATAATTAATATTTATTTTCCCCTCTTTAGATTTTCTTAATCTTTGATGTCTTATAGTTAAGGCTAGTGGGTCCGGTGCTGGCGCCTAGACAAATCCTGACAATTTCGTCTTCGGGGTTCGATTCCCCGCGGATCCACTAAGGACTTGATCATAAAAACTTAATCTGATATTATATAGGTATTGTCAGGATTTGTTATAAGCTCAACATAAGACGAGAAAACATCCGCCCCTTTGGCGGATTGTTTTTTATTTAACAACAATGTTAAGTAATTTACCGGGCACAAATATTTTTTTAAGTATCGCCTTATCTTGCCACCATTTGTTAATTGACTGGTCACTAAGCACTAAATCAAAAGCCGCGGATTCAGAAATATCCGCCGGGACTTCTAAAGATCCCCGTAGTTTCCCGTTCACTTGAACTACTAGACTAATGATTTCATCTTTAGTTAATTCCGAATCATACGCCGGCCAGCTTGATTTAAAAATACTAGTCTCGTGGCCTAGTCTCGCCCATAATTCTTCGCTTAAATGTGGAGCGAAAGGAGCCAGGAGCGCTATTAATTTCGACCAATTCTCCGGGCTTAGAGGCGAAACATTAAATTGTGTCTTATAATCAGTTAAGGCGTTTAAAAAAATCATCAAAGCCGAGACCGCCGTATTTAACCGAAAACTCTCGATATCTTCGCCAACTTTTTTAATAGTTTTATGAAGCAAAGAAATAATTTTTTTATCTTCTTTAAAATTTAAATTATTTTCTTTGTCGATTAACTGCTCGACCTTATCTAAAAATTTCCGTGCCCCAACCAAACCATTAGTATTCCAACTAACCGATTGTTCGAAGGGCCCCATAAACATTTCATATAAACGTAAGGAATCGGCGCCAAATTTTTCTACCATCTCGTCCGGATTAATAACATTACCCCAACGCTTAGACATCTTCCGACCATCTTCTCCCATTATTAGCCCGACATGTTTAAGTTTAATGAATGGCTCCTCGTAATTAACCGCGCCAATATCAAATAAAAATTTATGCCAAAAACGCGCATAAATTAAATGCCGCGTCGCGTGCTCCGCTCCGCCGACATAAAAATCTACCGGCGACCAATATTTTTCTAGAGCTTTATCAACTAATTTATCGCAATTAGCCGGATCAATATATCTTAAATAATACCAGCAAGATCCGCCCCATTGTGGCATGGTATTAGTCTCTCGTTTTGCGCCGCCGCCACATTTCGGGCACGAAGTATTGACCCAATCAGTAATCGCCGCAAGTGGCGACTCGCCCGTCCCCGTCGGCTCATAGCTTTCAACGGCCGGTAAAACTAACGGCAATTCTTCTTCCGGAACTGCAACGACACCGCAATGTTCACAATGAATTAACGGAATTGGTTCGCCCCAATAACGCTGGCGAGAAAAAACCCAATCTTTAATTTTATAATTAACCTTCTCTAGCCCTGCGTTATTTTTAATTAACCAATTAGTCATGGCCGAGCGCGCCGCTTCCGAACTTAAACCGGTAAACTCCGCCGAATTAACTAACCGGCCGTCCGCGGTATAAGCCGCGGTCAGCGTAATATTAGTCGGATCAGCCAGCGCTTCAACGCTAACCCTAATCTCCAAATTATACTTTCTTGCAAATTCGAAATCTCTTTCATCATGCGCCGGCACCGCCATTACCGCCCCCGTCCCGTAAGAATTCAAAACATAATCAGCTAAAAATACCGGCACCGCTTCTTGATTAAAAGGATTAATGGCGTAAACACCGGCTAAAATTACTCCCGTTTTTTCTTTATTTAAATCCGTCCGCTGTAAATCGGTCTTATTCTGGGCTTCCTTAATATAGGTCTCAACCTCAGCCCAATTTTTTATTAGCGGTTTGAGCGCCGCGACTAATTTATTTTCCGGCGCTAAAACGACATAGGTACAGCCGAAAATCGTATCCACTCGAGTCGTAAAAACTTTCACGAGACTAGAAAAATCTTTAATTTTAAAATTAATTTCGGCGCCAATACTACGGCCGATCCAATTCCGCTGCATCTCTTTAATCGATTCTTCCCAGTCCGGTAATTTTTCTAAATCATCTAACAAACGCTGAGCGTAACTCGTAATTTTTAAAACCCATTGCCGCATCGGCCGCAGTTCGACGACGCTACCACAACGCTCACATAGTCCATTTTCCAAATCTTCATTAGCTAAACCAGTCTTACAAGACGGACACCAATTAATTGGTTCCTGCGATTCATAAGCTAAACCCTGCTCCCACATCTTTAAAAAAATCCACTGAGTCCATTTATAATATGCCGGGTCGGTAGTATTAACTTCTCTCGCCCAGTCATAAGAAAAACCTAAAATTTCTAATTGTCTTTTAAAAGTAGCGACATTTTCGGCCGTGGCTTTTTTGGGATGAACCTTATTTTGGAGCGCATAATTTTCTGCCGGCAAACCGAAAGCATCCCAGCCCATGGGATGTAAAACATTATACCCTTGCATCAAGCGCAAACGAGAAACAATATCCGTTGCGATATATCCCTTCGGATGGCCAACATGTAAGCCAACTCCCGAGGGATAAGGAAACATATCTAAAATATAATATTTGGGCTTACTTTGGTCAGTGCCGGTTTTATAAAGCTCGCTCACCTGCCAATTAGTCTGCCACTTTTTTTCAATCGCTTTATGATCGTACATATAAATTTTATTTTAATTCTAAACCAACAGGCGCATGATCAGAACCCCGCACTTCGTCTAAAATATAAGCTTTTTTTAGGTTTTCTTTAAGTTTAGCGGACGCACAAAAATAGTCAATCCGCCAACCGACATTGCGCTGACGCGCCCCGGCTCGAAAACTCCACCAGGAATACTGAACCTTTTGGCCATTAAGCTCCCGATAAGTATCAATAAATCCCGCCGCCAAAAATTTATCGAGCCAGGATCTCTCTTCGACCGTAAACCCGGCGTTACCAATATTTTCCCGCGGCCGCGCTAAATCGATCTCCTGATGAGCGACATTAAAATCTCCAGTTAAAATTACCGGCTTAATTTTTTCTAATTTCTTAATATAAAGGAGTAGGGCTTCGTTAAATTCTAACCGATACGGTAAACGGCTAAGTTCCTGGTTGGCATTAGGAAAATAAACATTTAATAAGTAAAATTTAGCAAAATCAGCCGTCTGAACTCGACCCTCAATATTAAATTTTTCCATTTTTTTATTTTTAGCTAGCCCTAAATCATCCAGGCCATTCTTGACGCCCTGAAAACCTAATAATCCCGCCCGCACTAAAATAGCCGTGCCGCTATAACCGGGCCGCTGCGCGCAGTTCCAGTATTCTAAATAGCCGGCAAAGTCAAATTCGGTTTCGTCTTTTACCTGATCAGATATTTTAACTTCCTGTAAACATAAAATATCCGGCCTGGCCGCCCACAAAAAATCTGAAAAACCTTTTTTAACCGCCGCTCTTATACCATTAACATTCCAAGAGATTATTTTCATAAAATATGATATAATGCCAGTATACTTTAAACTAAGCGATTTTTCAATTTTTTTAATATTTTATTTATGAGCCTAAATGAACGGATAAAATACGCCGCGATGAAGGCGCGACACGCCAAAACGCTTCGGCCCTGGTATAAAAAATGGTGGGGACGTTTCGCCCTAATTCTCTCCGTCTTGATCCTTCTCCTTTTAAGTTTTTGCAGTATTTACGTAGTCGCTAAAATACAAGATATCCGGTTAGGTAAGGATAGCGCCACGACGGAACAAGAAATTCAAAATTATTTAAAAAATATTAATGGTAACGGCACTAACTATTATTTAGGGAGCGCTAGCCCGCAAGTAGCAATTATTGAATTCGGCGACTTTGCTTGTCCTTATTCGAAAGCGTCCGCCCCAGTAATAAGAGACTTAGCGACCGAATATAAAAGTAAGGTAAAATTAATCTGGCGAGATTATTTACGTAACTCCGACTCAATTGATTTAGCGATGGCCGCGCGCTGTGCCGGCGAACAAAACAAATTTTGGGAAATGCACGACAAGCTCTTTGACCAACAGGCTGATTTAACTATCAATAATGCCGAGCGAATAACTAAACTAACTAGCTTCGCTCAAGACTTAAAGCTTAATACAAAAAAATTTAGTAGCTGCCTAGCTGATCGCACTTATCTCGACCAAATTAAAAAAGATTACGACGACGGTACGGCTCTACAAATTATCGGCACGCCTTCTTGGTTCGTCAACAACCATTATTTTTCCGGCAGCTTATCTAAAGAAAAATTTCAGGAACTCCTAAAAGGCTTAATTAAATAATATGGAACAGATTAGAATACACGGTCGCGGCGGCCAAGGCGTCGTGACGGCGGCTGAATTAATCGCGATAGCCGCTTTTTACGAAGGCTACGAAGTACAAGCTTTTCCTAATTTCGGCGTAGAGCGCAGCGGCGCGCCGATTCAGGCCTTTGCTCGAATTTCGAAAACACCGATAATTACTCGCGAACAAATTTATGAGCCGACGATTCTAATCATCCAGGATTCTAGCCTCATCGCCGATCCAAAAATTTTCCAAGGCTGTCAAAAAAATACTATCATTATAATTAATGCCGCGGTGAATAAATGGCCAGCGCTCGCTAAACGTTTTAAAAAAATCTACTTTACTCCCGCTACCGAGATCGCTTTAGAAATTTTCGGTAAAAATATCGTCAACACGGTTATGCTCGGCGCTTTTGCTAAATATACTAAATTAATCAGTCTCGAATCTTTTAAAAAAGCTCTGCGCGAAAAATTTCAGGCCAAAGGACAAAACGTAATCGCTAAGAATATTTTAGCGCTTAGCCGCGATTACGAAGAAACAAACAGAGAAACAATATGAGTAAAATAAATAAAATAAACACCATAATAAAACCTAATACTTCCCCTAGTAATAAAACCGGCTCTTGGCGTACGCACAAGCCGATTACTGATCTAGAAATTTGTATTGGCTGTTCCCTCTGCGCAAAAGTCTGCCCCGATGCTTGTATCTTAATGGCTCCCGCGGCACTATTCAATAATAAATTAAAACCAATTACTGATTACGACTACTGCAAAGGCTGCGCCTTATGCGTGCGAGAATGTCCGGTTAAGGCGATAAAGATGGTTGAAGATTACTAAACTCCCCTCACCAATTATGATTAAAAATAATAAACAAATTTTAGAGGGCTCACGAGCGATCGCTCTAGTTATTAAAAATATCGCTCCCGCCGTTATTTCGGCCTATCCGATAACGCCGCAAACCCATATTGTCGAAGATTTGGCGGAATTTAAAGCGGCCGGAGAAGCCGATTACGAATATGTCCGAGCGGAAAGCGAATTTGCCGCCGCGTCTATAGTTTTGGGCGCCAGCGCGACCGGCGTTAGAGTTTATAGCGCCACTAGTTCCCAAGGACTCTTACTAATGACGGAAGTTATTTATAATATCGCTGGGCTGCGCTTGCCCGTCGTGATGACCTGCGCTAATCGTTCCGTATCGGCGCCAATAAATATTTGGAATGATCATAGCGACGTGATGAGTATTCGGGACGCAGGCTGGATCCAATTATTTGCTAGTAATAATCAAGAAGCAGTCAATCAGCATATCCTCGCTTACCGACTAGCCGAAACCCTAAATATTCCCGTGATGGTTAATGTCGACGGTTTTATTCTCACTCATTCTTACGAAGGAGTAATTATTCCTGACCCAAAAACTATTAAGAAATATTTACCCAATTATAATCCAAAACCTAGTACTTATTTAGATCCCACTAATCCCGTCACACTCGGCGGTTTCTTTACCCCAGCTCATTATATGGAAACCAGAGAGACCTTACATGACGACCTCATAAAAAGTCAGGAAATAATTAAAAAGGAATATCAAAATTTTAAAAAATCGTTCGGGCTTAAGACTGAGCCAGGCGTTATCGATAACGGTCTAGTTGAATATCAAGGACCGAAAAATCCTCAAACTATTATTGTGACGATGGGGTCAATCGCGGGAACTATTCGCGCGGTTCTAAAAAATCAAACTAAAGTCGGGCTGTTAAAAATAAAAACCTATCGCCCTTTCCCAGGAGAAGAAATCGTAAAAATAATTAAATCCGTTAAAAATATCGCTGTCCTTGAAAAAGCGATAAGCTTGGGTCAGGCCGGACCATTATATTCCGACTTATCTGCTACTCTCGTTACCGTAAAAAATAAAAATAGCTTTAATCTAAAAAATTATATTGTCGGCTTAGGCGGCCGAGATATAACTCAAAAAATGATTCTGACGATTATTAAAGATGTGCCGAAAAAAAATAATTATCTAAAATTCATCGGAAAAATATGAAAAAATCTTTAATATTTTTTTTCGTTGGCGCCTTCTGGCTATCTATTAGCGGCCTATTAATCGCTAACCCCGCCGCTGTTTCCGCTGCTAATGAATATACTCCCTTAGATTTTCAACCACAAATTGGCCTACCGTTTAATGGTTTAGACCAACCGACTAAAGTCGGAACTTATGATAGTAATACCGGAAGCAGTACCAGTAATTTATTAGCGAGATATGTTAAAGGCTTTTATGACTACGGAATGATGATTGTCGGAATATTGGCCGCTCTTGTCCTAATGGGCGGCGGAGTTCTTTGGCTAACCTCAGGCGGCGATAGCAGCAAGATTACACAAGCTAAAGAACTAATCGCTGGTAGTCTACTCGGTTCGGCGATCTTATTCGGTTCCTGGATTATCCTTAATACGATCAATCCCGATTTATTAAAATTAAAATCTATCGAAATGAAGGTTAGCCAACTGCAAAATTTTGATATCGGCTGTTGCACTGATAAAACAAGTGGAAAATCTAAAAACTCTACTCAAAAAGAATGCGGAGCGAATACTTTTTCTTCCAACCAACTTTTTAATCAAACCACCGGTACCTGCGAAGACTCCGGCTGTTGCGTCCAAAAAATACAACATACGGCATCGGGCGGCACACACGATAACCCGACTTATACCTCCACTATTGAGTGTTCCCAAAATACTCAATCAAATTGTACTCAAGTTAATACTTTCGAACTGACTAGCACTTTTGAAAGAAAAACTTGTGTCCAATTAGAGGCCTGCCGACAAGCTACAAAAATTTCGTGTGAAGACAAGGCTAATGGCGAATCTTGTAGTTCTAGCGGCGACGGTTACTGCTATAATCGCACCTGCCTGCAGGGCGACGGGAATAAAGAAGGCGACCCCTGCGGCACTACGGGCGGCCAATGTACGTCAAAGGCTCATCTTAATTTCAGTCAATTAGTATTCGATACTGTACTTTGTGATGAACCAAATCATTACGAAGATAATGGCGGTAGAGATTGCGGAACTGGGTTATACTGCTGCTATCAAAAAACAAATTAACCAAACCAACATGATTAACTCAGAAAAAAATAAAAAAAATTTTCTCTCCCCTGGTCACAGCGCCTGTGCCGGTTGCGGCGAATTAGTCGCGGCGCAAGCGGTCATGCGCGGACTAGATAAGAATACTATAATTGCTAATGCGACTGGCTGCTTAGAAGTAACAACCAGCGCTTATCCTAATAGCGCCTGGGGCTTGCCCTGGATTCATTCTCTTTTTGAAAATGCCTCTAGCGTTGCCTCCGGAATACAAGCCGCTTTAAAACAAAAAAATAATAAAACAATAAAAGTCGTGGTTCAAGCCGGCGACGGCGGAACCTATGATATCGGTTTAGGACTTATTAGCGGCATGTGGGAACGTCAAGAAAATATTCTCTATATCTGTTATGATACCGAAGCTTATTCTAATACTGGAATTCAGGCTTCGGGCGCGACTCCCTACGGCGCGAGTACAACAACCACACCGAGTGGACAAAAATCTATTGGCTCCAACCAAAGTAAAAAAGATATGCTGGCGATTGCCTTAGCGCATGGCCTCCGCTACGCCGCTCAAGCTAGCGCTGGCTTTCCTGACGATATTACTAATAAAGTTAAAAGAGCTCTAAGCATATCCGGTCCCAGCTACATTCAAATATTATCGCCCTGCATGCCGGGCTGGCGAATTAACAATGACGAAGCGGTAATGATGGGAAAATTAGCGGTCCAAACCGGCCTCTATCCGCTCTTAGAATATCAAGACGGGAAATTAAGCGCTTCCAGTATTAAAGACGGATTTATTCCTAAACCAGTTAAAGAATACCTAGAAAAACAGGGGCGCTTTAAACATCTGGACGAACAACAAATTATTTTAATTCAAAATCTAGCGAACGAAAATATTAAAAAATATAAAATATGAAGGTGAGACGATACGTCCAACTAATTCTAACATTTTCTCTTCTACTGTTCGCTCAACAAGCTAGCGCTAACTGCATCTGGACTTTGAATAATCAATGTCAAGATATCGGCGCAACTAATAATTGGGCTGCTTCTCAGGAAACATCTTGCACTGGCATGACTAAACCAAACGGCGATACCGCTAAATGCTGCTGCGCCGGTAACGTTACTGGCTGTTGCGAAAAAAAAGATAAGGCAGGTAATATCACTACGGAAAACTTAATCGGCGAAACTTGTAAACGGATAGATTATGCTAGTACCATTTTTTACCAGGACCAAAAAGCCGTTAATAACCAATGCATATCTAAAAAATTAAGTGACAACACCTGCGGTTGGAAAGTGGTTGATGCAGCGACAAGACAAGGCGAACAATCCAGCGGCGGTTGTAGCTCTTTAGAAAATCAAGCAGCGGAAGACCAATGCACCCTACCGCCAGAAAGCGTCGTGAGACCGAGGTATAATATCTGCTGTTGCAGCAAGGCTTCTAATATCCAATTAACTCCCGCCGCACCAAAATTTACTTTACCCGACATACAAGTAACTATTCCCGGCCTTAAATTAACTCCTAGTAGCTCCCTTGTCACCAGTGTCAATCCGGACGGCTCAACTCAGGTTTCCGTACCTTGGATATCCGAATACCTATTAGCTCTCTATAACTACAGCTTAAGTATCGCGGGAATACTAGCCGCTCTAGTTCTTATGGCCGGCGGCGTTTTATGGCTTATTTCCGGCGGCGATGCTTCTAAAATTACGCAATCAAAAGAATTAATTTCGGGGAGCCTCGCTGGAATATTAATATTATTTTGCTCTTATATAATTTTATATCAAATTAACCCCGCCCTGACTATCTTTAAACCCTTAGACATCGGCGTCATCCAGGATTTAGAACCGGAATCGCTCGAAGGAAATATTAATAACACAACTGTTTGCGAAAATTGTGTTATTTTAGACTCAAAAATACCCTATAAGAATGGTAAACAAGTAAACTCCTCCTTAAATACTAAATTAATTAACACTTTAACTAATTCCACCGGATTAAAATGGCGGGTCACTGAAGCTTATCCGCCGTCGTCAACTCATAAAAGTAAATGCCATTATAATGGCGCCTGCGTTGATGTCGCTCTGACCGCTGAGGCCACCTGCGAGAACGTCAATAAGTTACTCGAGGCTCTTAAAAAAGCCGGCCTCAAAACCTTAAACGAATATCTGGGTTGTAGCGGAACTAAAACGACTTATTCGACTGGTGGTCATATCCATGTCCAATAATTTAGCGGCCTCTATCCATCGCTTCGTTAGCTAACTGATCCGCGACTTTATTTTTTTCGCGAGGAATGTGCGTATAGCTCAACTTCTGAAAATTTATTGACAAGTTATGAATGGTTAAAAATAAAGGCGCTAAGTCTTGATTTTTTACTTTATATTCGTGTCTTAATTGTTTAACGACTAATTCGCTATCAAGATAGAAATCAATTTCCTGGGCGCCCAACTCCTGGGCTTTTTTAAAAGCCGCAATCACCGCTCGATACTCCGCCTGGTTATTAGTCGCTACTCCTAAATACTCGGACAGGGTCGCCACCAGCACTTGTTTATCATTATAAAGCGCCGCGCCAATCCCGGCTGGCCCCGGATTTCCCCGCGCTCCGCCGTCCGTATAAATAATTAATTTCTTAGGCATAAATATAAATAATTAAATTAACTACTATCTCTTAACTTAAGATCCACAATTTTAAGCTGTATTTCTGAGCGACCATTAAATTCATTTATTTCTAAATAGTAAACTAAATCCAAATAATCGCCAACTTGTAAATTTTTATAACTACTGGCCGCGCCGAAAGCCAGGGCCCAATAAGCCTGCGAACGGCCACTTAACTCGTCTAAACTAGATAAACGGAATTTGATATGCTGATTATCAAATCCCATAGTCACAATATCGTCCAGACGTAAATTATAACTAACCAAGCGAGGCTGGGGATTATTCTGACCGAAGGGCGCTAAAGAATTTATTTGTTGCGCTAATTCTAAATTAAGCTCAGCGAATTTTAAGACTTGTTCGATTTTCAATTTCGGTACTAAATTTTCGGACTTTAAACCTTGAGCGGCGAGCGTTAAAATATTATCTTTAAAGGCTTGTAAATTAGCTTCGCCTTTAATAAAAAAACCACAAGCCATCGGATGACCGCCGTACTTATCAACGAACGCAGCGCTCGCCTCCACGGCTTTAATCAAATTAAACTCTTCAACCGATCGTCCAGAACCCTTAAAAGCTAATTTTTTAGGAATTAATTTTTTCGCTTGCGGATCGAATTCGGCTTCTTCTACTAAGCGCGCAATAACAAGTGTCGGCCGATAATATTTTTCGGCGATTCGCCCGGCGACTAGTCCAACGATTCCTTCGTTCCAAACCTCATTCTCTCCGGCCACACCAATAATAATCAAAGGTAAATTATTCGGATCAATTTGCGCTTCAACGGCCGCGGTCATTTCTTCCGTAATTTTTTGACGGCTTAAATTTCGTTGATTGAGTTCGCTAGCTAATTCTTTAGCTTCCTCAATATCGGTCGTGTTGAGCAGCGCAAAAGCCGTATTGGCGTGAGCTAAACGACTGGCGGCATTAAGACGCGGACCGATTTGCCAACCAACATTCCAAGCCTCTAATTCCTTCGCCTGATTTATTTTAGAAATTTTTATAAGTTCTAATAAACCTAAACGTTTATTTTGATTCAGAATACGTAAACCCGCGCGCACTAAAATCCGATTCTCTCCCAAAAGGCTAACCATATCGGCGATAGTTCCGACCGCCACTAAATCCAAACATTTTTCACTAATTAGCTGTTTTTGTTTAACATCTAAATTAGCTTTTATTAAAAGAGCGCTCACTAATTTATAAGCGACTCCGACACCGGCTAAATAACGCCAAGGATATTTATCGTTAGGATCGGAAGGATTGATGTACAGGCAATCGGGAAGATCTTTAATTTCTTCGGGTAAAACGTGATGATCGGTAATAATAATATCGAGACCGAGTTTCTGAGCGTAAGCCACTTCTTCTTTATTACGAATACCGTTATCAACCGTAATAATTAATTTCCCGCCTTGAGTAAAAATCTGATTAATGGCCGCTTTATTGAGTCCGTAACCCTCCGTCACTCGATCGGGTAAATAAACTTCCACTTGACCGTGTAAAATCTCTAAAGTCTCTGATAAAATAACTGAAGAAGTAACACCGTCCGCATCATAATCACCATAGACGATAATCTTATTTTTCGCTTTAATATGTTTAATAATCAAATCGACGACCGCCGCCATATTCTTAAATAAAAAAGGATCATAAAAAGCCGGGACGCTCTCGCCGCCAATTATCGCTAATAACCCCTCCGTTAAGTGGCCACTTAAAAATTCGCTAATCGCGGCCTTTTCCTTCAAACCACGATTAAATAATAATTGCAAAAGGACTGGACTAATCGTCGGATTAGCCTTAATAAAATCCGAAGAAATCTGGGGCAGCAACTGCCACTGTTTAGTCATAAGCATTCATAAGCTAATATTTAGACTCTAGTAAAAACCGATACCGACGCTCCAAACGACCATTGAAATAACGACGATAAAAGAGATGATTATCCAGAGCGTTTTAATTATTTTTTGTTTTTTCATAAAAATTATCTTTTTAAAATTTTAACAAAGGCACTCGGCGGTATGTCGACGCTCCCCTTACCCGCGATCATCATTTTTTTCTTCCCCTTTTTCTGTTTTTCTAAAAGCTTCCGCTTCCGGCTAACATCACCGCCATAAAGTTTGGCCGTCACATCTTTACGTAAAGCTGATAATTTTTCCGAAGCAATAATTTTACTGCCGATAGCCGCTTGAATTTTAATCGCGAACATCTGGCGAGCTAAATTATCTTTAAGAATATCAACGATTTCTCGGCCCTGACGATAAGCGTCATCCTGATAAACAATCGTGGCTAAAGACTCGATAATATCATCGGCCACCATAATATCCATTTTCACAACGTCCGCCGGCCGATAATCTAAATAATCATAATTAATTGAAGCGTAACCCGAAGAAACACTTTTTATTTTATCATAAAAATCCGTTAAAATCGCCGCTAAAGGAATTTCATAATGCAATAAAACCCGACTATCGTCGTCAGCCGAAATATATTCGGTATTTTTATAAATCCCCCTCTTTTCTTGAGCTAATTTTATGACATTACCTAAATAAGCCTTCGGCGTAACAATATCAAGTTTAACCCACGGTTCTTCAATTTTTAAAACCTGATTAGGCTCCGGCAGACTCTGGGGCGTTCTAATAATTACCTCTTCACCATTAGACTTAAAAATCTTATAAGCAACGCTCGGAACAGTCACAATTAAATCCAGGTTATACTCCCGCCGTAGCCGCTCCTGAAAAACCTCGAGATGAAGTAGTCCTAAAAAGCCGCAACGAAAACCAAAACCCAGGGCGTCTGATCTTTCCGGCTCATAAACTAGAGCGGCGTCATTTAGTTTTAATTTTTCCATCGCTTCGCGTAGTTCTTTAAAATCGTTACCCTCGCGCGGAAAAACGCCCGCAAAAACCATTGGTCTCACTTCCTTGTAACCCGCTAAGGGCGTTAAAGAATCAGGGTTAAGAGCGCCCGCCTTAGCGGTTAAAGTATCGCCTACTCGACAATCGACCACCGCCTTAAAACCGGTAATAACATAACCGATTGCCCCGGCTTTTAATTCGCCGGTCGAAAAATAATCGGGCCGAAAAATACCGCAATCAATAATTTCACTAGTGGCCCCAGTCGCGAGTAATCTAATATTATCTCCTTTTTTTAGCGAACCATTAAAAACACGGATATAGGCGACAACGCCTCGATAAATATCATATTTCGAATCAAAAATCAAAGCGCGCGGATAGTTATCATCCAGCCGTCCTTTTTCTAAGACTGTCTCTTGCGGAAAACGTCCCCGCGCAATAACTTCATCTAATATTTCCGTGACTCCGACTCCGGTTTTTCCGGAGGAACAAATAATTTCTTCCTCCAGGCAGCCCAGGAGTTCAACTATTTCCCGTTTAGTCCTAACGACATCGGCCGCGGGCAAGTCAATTTTATTAACCACCGGAATAATCGTTAAATTTTGTTCTAAGGCTAAATATAAATTAGCTAGAGTTTGTGCTTGAATACCCTGCGTCGAATCAACCAATAAAACGGCCGTTTCCACTGCCGCTAAAGATCGCGAAACTTCATAGGAAAAGTCTACGTGACCGGGCGTATCGATTAAATTTAATTGATAACCCTGATATTGCATGGTCACCGGCTGTAATTTAATAGTAATTCCCCGCTCCCGTTCAATATCCATTCCGTCTAGAATCTGATCCTTCATCTTCCGTTTTTCAACCGTATTGGTAATTTCCAACATGCGGTCAGCTAAAGTAGACTTACCGTGATCAATATGAGCGATAATGCAAAAATTTCTAATTTTTTTTATTTCTTCAATCATGAGATCTTATTATTTTAAAAAAATTTCTAAACTCCCCGCGCTTCCCCTTGATCATCAAGCCCGACTTTCTTGAAGGACAAACGACTCTTGAGCGCTTCTAAGAAACCAAATAATTCTTCACTCCCTAATAAATAACAGAAAACTAAATAAACTAAAATACCGACTGAAGAGGCCGCCAGTAATTGAATAAAGACGCCACTAAATCTCGCCATGTCTATTAAGGGCCAAATTAAAATTTTAGTCAACTGGGCCGCAATACCGGCGGCGAGAGCACCAATAATAAATTTTAACACCGCGAAACTAATCTGGCGAAGATTAGATATACCGACCAGAAAATAAAGACAAACCCAGAGTAAAATAAAATTCAAAATATTATCAATAGAGTAAGCGAGGGCTAACCCGCTGACGCCTAAACGCGGTGCTAGCCACCAGGCTAAAACCGTATTAACGCCGACGGTAATTAAACCGATATAAAACGGAATCGTGGAATTATGACGGGCGTAGAAAACTCGCACTAATAAAGGAATCGTCGCCTGCGCGAATAAACTAAAAGCGAAAAAACCTAAAGTATCCATAGTTAAGATAGTGTCCTGCCAATCAAACTTTCCCGCCCCTAAAACTACTCTAATTATTTGCGCTCGCAAAGCGATAATTAAAACCGTCGCCGGAATAATAAAAAAAAGAATTTGCCGAAAAGTCTGGGAAAAATTAGCGTTAAGACGTTCTTTATCGAAAGCCACGGCGGCTAAAGAAGGAAAAGCGGCGATGGCGAAAGAAACTCCGAAAATACCAATGGGAAAAGATTGTAAATTATTAGCAAAATTAAAAACCGCTAAAGATCCGCTCGATAAATTAGAGGCAATAATCGTCACAATTACTAAATTAATTTGCGAAACCGCTAAACTTAGTGTCCGCGGAATCATTAGCCAACCGATCTTAGCCGTGGCTAAGTCGTGCCAGCGCCAACCCCATTTATAACGAAACCCTAAGGCAAAAACGGTCGGCAATTGAATGGCCATATGTAAAAAAGCCCCTAAAACAACCCCCCAAGCTAAACCGGCGATACCCCAAATACCCACAAAAAATAAAGCGCCAACAATAATTCCTAAATTATAAAAAACCGGGGCTAAAGCATAAATCAAGAATCTTTTAAAAGACTGCAGTACTCCGCCCAGAATGCCGGATATTCCTAAAAATACCGGCGACAAAAACATTATTCGAGTTAGCGAGGCGGTTATCGCTTGCTGTTCCGGACTAAAACCGGGGGTGATTAAACGTGTTAAAGCCGGTGCAAAAATAATGCCTAAAATAGATAAAAAAGATAAGCCTAAAAATAAAAAATTTAAAACATTACTGGCGAGATTCCAAGCTCCTTGATTAGCTGGCTCTTGATTAGAATTGGCCGGCTCTTCCTCATCTTTTTTATCCCCGGCAAAATTTTTAATCAAAGAAGTAAAAATCGGAATAAAACCGGCCGATAAGGCGCCGAGTACTATTAAATTATATATTAGATCAGGAATACGAAAAGAAGCATAATAAATATCGAGATATTCTCCGGCGCCAAACTGGCCGGCTAAAATATGATCACGAAAAACGCCTAAAAAGCGAGAGGCGAGAGAGGAAAGGGCGACCAGAATGGCCGCGACCGTAATACTATTAATTTGTTGTTTAAAAATACGCTTAAACATAATGACACTTGAACATAATAGTTATAATTGACCCTTACTATCTTAACCGATCATTTAAAATAAGCAAGCGCTGCTGGGCCTCGGAATAATTAGGATTAGCTCTGAGCGTGGCAGCAAAAAAATCACGCGCTTCAAAAAAACGACCGCGCCGATAAGCTAAATCACCCAGGTTAAAGAGCGCTTTATCATAATTAGGGTTAAATTGTAGTTCCTGCTTAAACTCTTTTTCCGCCTGAGGATATTCTTTCCGTGCTAAATAAATAACTCCTAAATTATTATGAACCATCACTTCCTGGGGATTAATCTCTAGAGCTTGACGATAGTGTCTAATCGCCGCCTCTAAATCGCCCTCAAAATATAACATCACCCCTAAATTACGCTGGGCGAGAGCGGAATGAGGCGAATCTAAAACCGCCCGATTCCAAAAAGTTAGTCGATCGCTAAAATAAGCACCTTGGCGCAGATTTAAAACCGCCAAAAATAGTAGAATTAGGCAGACGCCCCCGCGCACTAAACGACGTAACCAGTTTAAATCGGTCAAAATTTTCGCTTCTGATAAAAAAATTAAAAACCCGATGAAAGGTAAGTAGAGACGGTGCTCTAAAAAATCGGGCTGGCGACTGAAATAAATAAAAGAAGGCGCCAGAAACAGAAAAAACCACAGCCAGCCAAAAGCCGCTCGTCGCTTACTATTAAAAGATAAATAATAAATCGCCGCGATAAACACCGCTAGCGCTAAGAAACCGTAGACTAAATTAGAATCGGCGAGAACCGGTAAAACCGATAAATTAAACGGAAAAATTAACTTACCAAGATCTAAAATAAGGGCCGGCCAATTTTTAGCCAGAGTGGTAATCGCCTCCCAATAATTTAAGGGGTGACCGCTCAGAGCGAGCTGACGCATTAAAAACCAAATAAAACCGGTCACGCCAGTGCCTAGTAGTAATAAATACTTATCAGAGCGCAATAAATTTCCCGGTTTAATGAGTCCCGCATAAACTAACATTAATAAGGGCAAGGCCACCGCGCTCTCTTTAGTGAACAGGGCGGCTAAGAAAAAAAATAAAAAGGCCAAATAGCTTATCAAACGCGGACGATCCAAAAAATGAAGGAAAGAAATAAAGGCGGCTAAAATAAAAACCGCTAACAGTGAATCATTACGCCCCGGGATCCAGACAACGGCTGATACTAAAACCGGATGAACTAAAAAAATAAGGGATAAGATTAGGGCTAAGGGGCGCCGCCGGCTAAGACGATCTAATAAATAAAACAATAAACCGGCCGCCAAAACATGAATAATGATATTAGATAAATGATAAAAAAATGGCAAAACTCCAGCGATCTGCGCCTCTAACATGAAAGTTAAATTAAGTAGGGGCCGATAATAAAATCGGGCATTACTTAAAAAAACATCGGTCGCAAAAATAGCGCCGATATTCTGGAAACGCTGCAAAAAAGAAAAATTATCTAAAATTAAAGTACTGTCGTCAAAATAAGTAAAATCAAATAGCAGACTACGGCTATATAATAAAAAACCGACGACTAAAATTAAGCCGTACGGACGCCAAGACCGTAAAATACTCCATCGCTCATTTTTATAAGTAGCCTCCTCCATAATATTATAGTCAGTAAAAACTAATTTCTAACGCTATTATTTTAATAAACCAAAAAAATATTTTAAACCCGTCCAAACCGTCCCGAAGCCATATTGCAAACTGCGAGAAAAATTAATCGACGAGGCTTCTTTAAAATAACGAACCGGTACAGGGATCTCCCCAATGCGGTATTGCTTAGCGACAATCTGAAATAGAACTTGGCTATCAAAAACAAAATCATTAGAATTATTCTGCCAATTAATATTTTCTAAAACTGGACGAGCATAAGCGCGCATACCGGTATGCCACTCCGATAAGTTATACCCGCTGACAATATTTTCAAAAATAGTTAGAACGCGATTGGCTAAATATTTATAGTGCGGCATCCCGCCCGCCAAAGTTTCCCGACGGGAGCGAATTCGCGAACCGAGCATCACATCGAAATAATTATCGCCAATAAACTCAGCAAAATATTTCACCAGATGAGGGTCATATTGATAGTCGGGATGAACCATCACGATAATATCGGCGCCCCGCTCTAAGGCGAGGCGATAACAAGTCTTCTGATTGCCACCATAACCTAAATTCTTAACATGCTCGAAGACAACTAGGCCGAGCCGCTTAGCTAATTGAGCGGTCTGATCCGTGCTTTTATCGTCGACTAGGATTATTTCGTCGACGAGAGACGGGAGATCTTTAACGGTTTTTTCTAAAGTCGACACCGCGTTATACGCCGGCAAGACCACGATAATTTTTTTAGAATTATACATAAATAATTAGCGACTTAAAATAATTCGGACATCGCCCGCTTTAACCCCTTTCTCAAAAACAAATAAAGGATTAATGTCGAGCTCGGAAATCTCCGGATGTTCATTCGCTAAACGCGCTAAATTGACTAGAGCCTTAGCCAAAGAGCGAACATCATATTTTTTCTGGCCACGCGCCCCGTTTAAAATAGCCGCGACTTTCAGACCCGAGATTAATTCTAGCGCCTGCCGGTAATTTAAGTCACTGACACTAAGCTTAAAATCTTTTAAAATTTCCGTATAAATTCCGCCCCAACCAACCATAATCATCGGGCCGAAAGAACTATCCCGCTGAAAACCTAAAATTATTTCCTGAAATGACTTAACCTGTTCTTGAACTATTAAATGATTAGCGGGATTAAGAAAAGCGCGGCGATTCTTTCGGCTTAGCTCGCGCGCCGCTATTTTTAATTCTTCACCATTTTGTAAATTAGCCACCACTCCGCCCGTATCACTTTTATGTAAAAAATCCGGACCGACGGTCTTAAGAACTAACGGATAGTGGAGAGAAACGGACTGGCTCGGCTTATATTTTACCGTCGGAACAATCGGGAAACCATATTGTTTTAATAAATCTAAAGACTTTAAATAGCTAATGTCCACTACGGGTTTTTTAAACTTTAAATGAGCGGCTCGATAGGGCCGTAAACTTAGTCGAGATTCCTTATAGGCGACTAATTTCTTAAAACTCCGCACCGCTTCTTCGGGGTAATCAAAGGAGGCGATATTATTTTTAGCTAAAAGTAAGCGAGCCTCTTTGAGCGCACGACCACCGACAAAACTCGTCATAATTAATTTATGAGGATATTTCCGAGCGACGGCGACTACCGCCTGAGCGGTTTTAAGCGGTTCCGTTGAAGTTTGGGGGGTAAGCAGGACTAGGAGATTATTAATTTTTTTATTAGCTAAAGTTTTTTGTAAAGCAATTTCATAACGAGCCGCATCCGCGTCGCCTAATAAATCTTCACTGCCGCCGAAAGCTAAATTTTGGCGGCTTATTTCATCAACCGCTAAAACCGCAACGCCACCGGCATTAGTTATAACATATAAATCCTGGGCACCGCGATTATGCCAAGATTCTTTACGAAAAAGCAACATTAAATTAAATAAATCCTCAAGACTTTCTAACCAAATCGCCCCGGCTCGCTCTAAGCCGACTTTCGCTGCCGCGAGCGATCCGGCTAAAGAACCGGTGTGCGAACGGGCTAAGGATCCGCCAGCGGCACTCGTCCCCGCTTTTAAAATAGCCACCGGTTTATGTTTAACTAAACGAGAAATGAGTTCCATTAAGCGACGACCATCTTTTATTTCTTCTAAATAAGCAATGATTAAATCAATACGCTTATCGCTGGCCAAATATTCTAAAATCTGGTTCTCGTCTAAAACCGCTTTATTGCCGAGACTAACAAAATAACCAAAATTAAAATCTTTTATCTTTAACCAATCTAAGGCGGCGGAACCAATCGCGCCCGACTGCGATAAAAGCGCCGTGTTACCCGTTTCTTTATCCGCCGCCGCAAAAGTCGCGTTCAGCTTATGCCAAGTATTAATCAAACCTAAACAATTCGGCCCCAAAATATTTAGTTTATTTAGCTTCGCCAGTTCTTTAATCGCGGACTCTAGTTCTCGACCCTCTTCATCCGCCTCTTTAAAACCGGCGCTAATAATAATAATATTTTTAACCCCAAAAGCCACACATTTCTTAAGTTCCGCTAAAACAAAATTCCGAGGGATAACAATAACTACTAAAAGAGCGGCTCGGTCTTTCACTGGTAGTAGGGTTAAGTCCGCATAGGCTTTCAGCCCCGCCACTTTTTTTTCTTGAAGATTAATAGGATAAATCGCTCCCGAAAATCCTCCCGATATTAAATTATCTAGAATCTGCCTCCCTAATTTTTCCGGATTACTGGAGGCGCCAATAACGGCGATAGCGCGCGGATTGAAAAAATATGACAGATACTTATTAGACATAAATATTTTAACTTAAAAAATAAATTTTACAATTTTAATTAAAAAAAGTTACCGCCATTTCTTTAATTTCTAAATAATCAGCCGGGTTTTGGTCAGTCAGACCGGGAATAGCTAATAAAAAGTAATAACGATTATTTTCATAACGGGCGGCGTCTAAATTAAATTCGACTTGAGCTGTCTTTAAGTCTTGATCACCTAGAGGCGACTGATAATCAGCGACAATATATTTAATATCCTTAATTTGTTCGGACGAATATAGTTCGGGAATGACGGGATTAAAAAAACTCTCCGGCGTAAAAGACCAACTTCCCCGCCCGGCTAAAAAAACGCTCCCTCGTAATTCTAAGGTCTTAATATCCGAACGGACGCCTAATTTTATTCGTTGGTAATTTTCCGTTAAATTAGTTTTCTGACGATTAAATTCAATATCCGCCGCCGACTTGTCTCGAGCTTGTCCTAAAAAATCCGTGACATCAGTAAATAACCGGGTGCTACTGGCCGCTACTAAATTAAGCTGATTAATAAAGGCTAATTTAGGCGACGAGCTTTGAATCTCTTGAGTAATAATTCCATCATCCGCTTCAATTTTTACTCGATAGGCACCAGGGGATAGACCCGCTCCCCTTAAGACAAGCGACTGGTTAGAAGTCGTCGCCGACCAAGATTCTTTAGAGATCTTAGTAGAAGCGATAATTTTATCGCCATCAGCTAAACTAACAATAATATCCGACCGACCAGGATTAGAATAATTATCGTCCGCTAAAAGACCAAAATTAAAAGAGAAACGCCAAGCTTCATTTTTTAAATAAACATAAAATTGATGACTACCACGTAGCGACTGCTTAATGCTAATCGGCGAAAAAGAAAAATAATCAGGCAAACGATAATTAATAGTTAGCGGATAATTAACTGTAGCTAAACAAGCCACAGACGGCTGAGAACAAGTCGTTAAAGTACTGGCCCGCAAATCCCGATTAAAGGTATCTAAAGAAGAATAATTCTTCGCGGACTGTAAAACTAAACGTTCTTCGCTATCCTCTAAACGATTCCAGTCAAAACGCAAACGATCAACTAAATTATTTTGTAATTCTTTAAAATCATAGAAATCTGACGAATTCCGACGTAAAATTCCTAATTTAATTATCGGCAAATCAGTCGATAAATAATCGCCATATTTAACCTTAACGATAGCCCGCCGAAATTCTTTAGGCGCCTTAACGGAAAAAGAGAGCGGCTCAGCTTTTATTCTTAAATCCGACCAAAAAGAGGAGGGGGAAATATTGTCTCCTGGCATAAAATCACTAATCATCGCTCGACCGATTAAATTTAAACCCCAGGAATAATGACGCGTATAGGTAACTCGGCTCCCTGAACCAAAAGAATAAATGAAACAACTAAAAATAACAATCAGCAACGCTAAAATAAGGCCGGCGAATAATCGTCCTGGCCGTAAAAATGGCCATTTTTTTAATTCGAGGTAAGACATAACTATTAACTATATTTTACTTTATTTTTAGCAATAAAAAAAGCCCTAATCAAAAAAGAAGCTTCGACGAGAAAGCTTCTTTTTTAGACTTAATATTGAAATTATTTATTTTCCATAATCTAAACGTTTCTGTTTACCCTTATACCCGGTACCGGCCGGAATCAAACAACCGATAATCACATTTTCTTTTAAGCCTTCCAAATAATCTATTTTACCATTAACCGCCGCGTCAATTAAAACCCGAGAAGTTTCTTGGAAAGAAGCAGCCGATAAAAAGCTATCCGTCGTCAAAGAAGCCTTCGTAATTCCAAGTAATAGACGTTCGGCTAAAGCCGGTTTCTTAAGACCCTTATTAGCCTGCTCAAGAACTTCTTCCTCAATAGTTTCGCCAGGCAAAAGAATAGTTTCTCCCGCTTCTTTAACTAAATAACGCGAGAACATCTGACGAGCGATTATTTCAACGTGCTTATCATTTAAAGGCTGCCCTTGTGAAGAATAAACATATTGAATTTCTTTAATGATATATTTCTGAGTTTCTAAGCGGCCTTTTAATTTATAAAGTTCACGCAAATCTAAACTCCCTTCCGTTAGTTGCGTGCCGCGTTCAATCGTATCACCGTCTTTTACCATGATCATCGTACCTTTTAAAATCGGATATTCTTTAGCTTTATCGACTTCCTTAGCAACACTCACATATTTATCACTAATCGCTACCCGGCCGCCGACTTTAGCTAAGACAACTTCGCCACCGGCTTTAAACAGCTCGGAATTCTTAGTGACGACTGCCCCGTTTTTAACTAAAACTTTAATTTCTAATTTTTTAGTATCTTTAGCCGTTAAACCACCGGCTAGTTTTAATTCATTAAGTTTTTCCGAAAAATAATATTTATCATGATCTTCGCCACGATAATAAATTCGAAGAATCTTAGTTTGGGGATTATCCACGGAAATTTCTCGACCATCCTTATCTTTAATTATTCTCTGAGCAAATTCAATCTTAATGCGGCCAGCCACATCAGAAATCAACGCTTTTTTCTTCGGACTACGCGCCTCAAATATTTCTTCAACCCGCGGCAAACCTTGAGTAATATCATCTTGACCAGCGACTCCTCCCGTATGGAAAGTTCTCATCGTCAGCTGCGTGCCTGGTTCGCCAATTGACTGAGCGGCGATAATCCCAACCGTTGAGCCAATTTTAACTTCCTTGTTATAAGCTAAGTCCCAGCCATAACATTTAGCGCAAATCCCCTTATGCATGCGGCAGCTCAACACTGACCGAACGCAGATATCGGTAATTTCTTGAGTCTTTAATAATTTAATGCGTTCCTCATCTAGTAATTCGCCAACAGCCAAAATTACTTTCCCCTTCGCGTTAAGTAAGTCTTTGGCTAAATAACGGCCAGTCAAACGTTTAAAGAAATCTTCGCCGCTCTTTTCCACTGCCGTTTTATTTAAATCTAAACCAACCGTATCGCCACAATCTTCTTCGGAGACAATAACATCTTGAGAAACATCGACTAAACGACGCGTTAAATAGCCGGCGTTAGCGGTTCTTAAAGCCGTATCTGATAAACCTTTCCGAACGCCGTGGGTAGAGATGAAATATTCTAGTACTCCGAAACCTTCTTTAAAATTTCCTTTAACCGGTAATTCGAAAATGGCGCCGGAAGGCGAAGTCACCAAACCTTTCATGCCTAAAATCTGAACAGGCTGAGCCCAAGAACCACGCGCGCCCGAATCAATCATCGAGTAAACCGGTAAAATATTGGCTAGTCCTTTCTTACAAATATCGGCAATCTTATCTTTCGTACTAGTCCATTCTTCAATTACTTTCGAGTAGCGCTCACTATCAGTTAATAAGCCCTCTTCATATTGTTCTTGAATAAGATCAACTTTCTCGTTAGCGGCTTGAATTAAATGATCTTTTTCTGGTAAATCAGGTAAGTCGCCGAAGCCCCAAGATAATCCGGATTTGGTAATAAAAGCGAAGCTCCGGTTCTTTAAACTATCAATAAACTTAACCGTTTCTTCCTCGCCATAAATTCGTAAACAATCTCTAATTAAATCTTTTAATTTTCCTTTACCGACGACATCATTCAAATAACGTAATTTTTCTGGCAGCAAAGAATTAAAAATTAAACGACCAACCGTAGTTTTAAGCATCGCCCCGTCATACCTAACCCGGATCGCTTCGTGTAAAGCGATTCCGCCCGTCTCATAAGCCAAAAGCGCTTCGTCGGTATTATAGAAGAAATGTAGCTCCTCATCTTTTTTGATACTATAATCCGCCTCAACTAAAGTAATATAATAAGTCCCCCAAACAATATCCTGAGCGGGAGCGACAATCGGATCGCCCGTGGCTGGTTTAAGGAGATTGTGGGAAGAGAGCATTAAAGTTTCGGCTTCATGTTTCGCTTCTTTAGTTAAAGGAACATGGACGGCCATTTGATCACCGTCAAAATCAGCGTTAAAAGCTGTACAAACTAAAGGATGAATCTGAATAGCTTTACCTTCAATTAAAATCGGCCGAAAAGCCTGAATACCTAAACGATGTAAAGTCGGCGCCCGATTTAATAAAACAAAAGCGCCTTGAATTATTTCTTCTAAAATATCCCAAACTTCGTCATGACCCGCCTCCATATAACGAGAAGCACTCCGAACGTTATGCACGATTTCTCGCTTGATGAGTTGAGAAATAACAAAAGGCTTAAATAATTCTAAAGCCATAGTCTTAGGCAAACCGCACTGATCAAGATTTAAACGAGGATTAACTACAATAACACTACGACCAGAATAATCGACACGTTTACCTAATAAATTTTGACGAAAACGACCTTGCTTACCTTTTAAAGTATCGGCTAAAGATTTAAGCTGACGCTTCTGGCCGGTTGAAGCCGTCACCGTCTTAGTATGACGGGCGCTGTTATCAATTAAAGCATCAACCGCCTCCTGCAACATTCTTTTTTCATTACGACAGATAACTTCCGGCGCATTTAAATCGATGAGCTGTTTCAAACGGTTATTACGATTAATAATCCGTCGATATAAATCATTTAAATCCGAAGCCGCAAAACGGCCGCCGTCTAAAGCAACCATCGGACGTAAATCCGGCGGCACTACTGGCATGACCGTCATAATCATCCATTCCGGACGGATATTATTATTTCTAAAACTCTTTAATAATTTTAAACGCTTAATTAGTTTTTCCTTCTTAGAATCGATGGCGCTGTCTAATTTTTCTTCGATATGCTTAATACTTTTTTCCAAATCAATCTTTTCTAAAAGATGACGAATAGCAGTCGCCCCAATCGCCGCTTCAAAAATATGACCAAATTTACGGCTTAAATCCTGATATTGCTGTTCCGATAAAATCAGTAGCGGTTTTAATTCCTTCAGCTCCCTTTGCACCTGACCAAAATCTTCTTCCAGGCGCGCTAAACGATCCGCTTTAGCCTTAACAATTTCTTTCATTTCCGGGCTATTTTCGGAAACGCCCTGATTAGTTTCCTTAACTTTTTTAAACTGATTATTATAATCATTATCGATTCCCTTCAGTTTAGATTTGTATTCCGCTTTCACTTGTTCAATCGTGGCCTGTTTTAAATTTTCATCGACTTCCGTCACGATAAAACTAGCATAATAAATAACTTTCTCTAAAGACTGGATACCTAAACTAAGCAGCAAGCCTATTTTAGAAGACAGGCCGCGTAAAAACCAAATATGAGAAACCGGCACTTGCAAGCTAATATGACCTAAGCGTTCGCGACGAACAATACTGCGAGTAACCTCGACCCCGCATTTATCGCAAACAATTCCCTTGTAACGAATTTTTTTATATTTGCCGCAGGCGCACTCCCAATCTTTAGTCGGACCAAAAATCTTTTCGCAAAATAAACCGTCTTTCTCCGGTTTCTGAGTGCGATAATTAATGGTTTCCGGTCTAGTTATCTCACCATGCGACCAGGCTAAAATCTCATCAGGACTGGCCAGCTTTAAACGGATCGCTGCGAAGTCGCTAGTTTTGATCGGATTTAACATACGCTATAAGTTAAAAATTATAAAAATTTAATAGCAAATTACGTGGCCGCTCTTCTTAATCCGTTCGGCCAGTTTTCTTTACTTATCAGTCTCTCCCTCAGAAACATTTTCCTCTAAACTGACTACTATTTCCGGTTGATCAGAGATAAGTTTTTCTTCTTTCTGGACTACTTCGTCTATTTCCGTCAGAACTTCGGAAGCCGGACTGCCCCCGCGACCGTCTAAAAGCTCGACATTAAGACCAAGGCCTTTTAATTCTCTAATTAAGACATTGAAAGATTCCGGCACATTTAATTTTTCAATTTCCTCGCCTTTTATAATCGCCTCATAAGCCTTACTGCGACCGGGAACATCATCAGATTTAATCGTTAACATTTCTTGTAAAGTATGCGCCGCGCCGTAACCCTCTAAAGCCCAAACTTCCATCTCTCCAAATCGCTGGCCGCCGAACTGCGCTTTACCGCCTAAAGGCTGTTGCGTAATTAAAGAATAAGGACCGATGGAGCGCTGGTGGATCTTATCATCAACCATATGATTTAATTTCAGAATATATTTATAGCCAACCGTAATTTTATGATCATAAGCCGAACCGGTCTTACCGTCATAGAGCATAACCTTACCATCCTCCGGCAACCCCGCGGCTTTTAATTGTTCACGGATCTGTTCGCCGGTAATACCATTTAAAGCCGGGCTCACTACTTTATAACCTAATTTTTGAGCGGCAAACCCGAGATGAGTTTCTAAAAGCTGACCCAGGTTCATACGAGAAATAATTCCTAGCGGCGAAAGAATAACGTCAATCGGCGTCCCATCCGCTAAGAAAGGCATATCTTCAATCGGCACAACTTTAGAAATAACTCCTTTATTACCATGGCGGCCAGACATTTTATCGCCCACCTGAATTTTTCGCAAATTAGCCACGGCCACTTGAATTGATTTCAAAACTCCGGCCGATAATTTATCGCCGCTCTCGCGAGAAAAAATCTTAATATCCACTACTTTGCCATGCTCTCCATGTTCTAGATATAAGGAAGAGTCGCGGACGTCTTTAGCTTTCTCCCCGAAAATAGCTCGTAATAATTTTTCTTCCGCCGACAAAGTCGTCTCGCCTTTAGGCGTAATCTTACCGACTAAAATATCGCCCGAGGAAACCTCGGCGCCGATACTAATAATCCCTTCTTCGTCCAAATTTTTCAACTTCTCCTCGCTAATGTTAGGAATATCATTAGTAATAACTTCCGGACCGAGCTTAGTATCGCGAACATCAATTGTATAATTTTCAATATGAATAGAAGAGTAAATATCCTCTTTAACTAACCGCTCCGAAATAATAACGGCATCTTCATAGTTAAAACCGTCCCAGGTCATAAAAGCGACTAGAACATTGCGCCCTAAAGATAATTCACCGTTATCAATCGCCGGCCCATCGGATAAAATATCACCCTTTTTAACTTTTTGGCCAACTTCGACTACTGGGTGCTGGTTAATACAAGTCGAGGAATTAGAGCGTAAAAATTTATTTAAACGATAAGCACTTACTTGGCCTTTTTTATCCTGGACCTCAATCAGCATCGCGTCGGCTTTAGTAATTATACCGTCCTCTTTACTAATAACGACATGGCCGCTATCTCGCGCCGCGCGTTCTTCAACGCCGGTACCAACAATCGGCGATTCACTCTTAATTAAGGGAACCGCCTGACGTTGCATGTTCGTACCCATGAGCGATCTCTGCCCGTCGTTATGTTCCATGAAAGGAATAAGCGAAGTCGCTACTGAAATAATCTGGTTAGCGGCTAAACCGACAAAATCAATTTTATTTACTTCTTCTAAGCCCGGCTGACCGAATTTTCTCACTTCAAATTTATTAACAATAAAATAACCATCCTGATTAACGGGAATAGTAGCGTCAACGGTAATATATTTTTCTTCCTCAAAAGCGTCTAAATAAACTATTTCATCGGTTACCCGACTGCCCTTTTTGTCATGACTAACTTTCCGATAAGGCGCCTCTAAAAATCCGTAACTATTTAGACGGGCATAGCTAGCTAAGTGGCCGACTAAACCAATGTTCGGACCTTCTGGAGTAGCAATCGGGCAAATACGACCGTAATGAGTAGCGTGCACATCGCGGACATCGAATCCGGCTCGTTCTCTCGTCAAACCGCCCGGTCCCATCGCCGATAAGCGCCGCTTATGCTCTAATTCCGCGAGCGGATTAGTCTGATCCATAAACTGCGATAGCTGAGAAGACATGAAAAACTCGCGGACTACGCCGATCACCGGCCGCGCGTTGACTAATTTACTAGGCGTAAGAGAAGCGACGTCTGAAGTCGACATGCGATCTTTAATAATACGTTCCATGCGAGCTAAACCGACTCGAAAACGATTTTGAATTAAACCGCCGATCGCCCGAATACGACGATTACCTAAATGATCAATATCATCTTCCAACTTTTTAGTAATATTTAAACTAATAACTTCTTTAATTATTAAAACTAAATCTTCTTTGCGCAAAATTCGATTCTCTTTCTTAGCGGCGGTTAAATCTAAGGCAAACCGACGATTTAATTTATAGCGTCCGACCCGACCGAAGTCATAACGATCAAAGCGAAAAAACATGGAATGAATAAGCTGACGGGCATTATCAACCGAGGCTAAATCGCCCGGACGAATACGACGATAAACTTCTTGTAAACCTTCCGCTTCATTTTTGGCGGCATCTTTTTCAATCGTCGCTTCAATAAAAGATTTTTCTTCCTTACTCTTAACTAAATCAACATCGGCAAATAATTTAATTAATTCCTCATCAGTCTCGTAACCAAAAGCCCGTAAGAGCGAAGTAACGGCGACTTTCCGTTTCCGATCTATTCTCACCCAGAGAACTTTATTAGAGTCTGACTCAATTTCTAACCAAGCTCCACGATTCGGAATTATTTTCGCGCCGTAACATTTTTTACCCTTAATAAATTCGGCGGTAAACATAACGCCGGCGCTTCTAATTAGTTGAGAAACAACAACGCGCTCAATACCATTAATAATAAAAGTTCCTTTATCGGTCATCAGAGGAAAGTCGCCCAAGAAAACTTCCTGATTTAAAGACCGGCCGCTTTTCTTATTAACTAAACGCGTCTTAACCCGGAGCGGCGCTTCATAAGTAATATTCTTCTCTCGGCTCTCCACTTCCGAAAACTTCGGTTCATCTAAATAATAATCATCGAAATAGAGCTCTAAATCACGACCAATAAAATCAGAAACCGGATTTATTTCGTCGAATAACTCCGCCAAACCTTCTTTCAAAAACCAGCTATAACTATCCGTCTGGATCTCAATGAGGTCGGGCATGGCGATAGCGCCGGTCAAATCGACGAATGATTTTCGTTTAAACATAGGGCTTAGATGTTTAGAAAATAAAAAAACAAAAAGATTAATTTAACAAAAAAATCCCAATCCCAAATTGGTTTGAGTTCTAAAAAATATTCAATTTAACTATTTTGATAAATCACTTTTTTTAAAAAAGTGTTAAGATAGTTATAATATATTATGCTTCGCCTAATTTGTCAATACACAATCTTTCCACAAGCTCCTCTCGAACTATCGTCCGATCATCCCAAGCCATTTTTTTCCCTCCGGCCAGACAAATAAATTGTTCCGCCCCCTTACCGGTTAAAAGGACTAAGTCGCCTTTTTTTGCTAATTCTAGCGATTTTTTTATTGCCTCTCGTCTGTCTAGTATTTTAAACAAATCTTGACCAATAATTTTTCCGGCCATTTCTGCGCCAGAAGCAACCTGATTTATAATTAAAGAGGGATCTTCATCATAAGGATCTTCATTAGTAACAATTACTAAATCCGCATGTTCGGCGGCAAAGCGACCTAAAATCGGTCGACGAGCCTTATCGCGTCCGCCACCGGCCGAACCGAGCAGATGAATAATCCGATTATGAGGAATAAGGTTAATGACCTGATAAGTTTTTTCAATTGCCCGCGGTTCGAAAGAGTAATCGACAATTACTGTAAAATCTTGCCCCGCATCAATTAGCTCTACTTTTCCAGCTAAATTTCTCACTTCTTCCAAACCATTTTTAATCTGCTCTAAAGACAAGCCCTGATTAAGCCCGACCGCCGCCGCCGCTAAGGCATTAGCGGCGTTAAAATCACCCAACAACTTAAGATTAACCGACTGGCCATCGATTGAGAGGGTTGTCCCCTTAGCGCTTAAGGCTAAATGATTACCTTTAACTAGGAAAAAATCCTTAACACTCGCTTCACCGTTTACTTGTTTGCGAACGGTTTCTAAACTAAGCTGAGGATTTAAGGAATAAACTAATTTAGCCTCGCTCCAAAAATTCAAAAAATAAGGAGCCGTCTCATCATCGCCATTAGCAATAATCGTTTTTACCAAACGCGCAAAATCTAATTTCTTCAAATCACTGCTAGGCTTAACGACCCGGCGATCAGCGGCTAAATATTTACTAGAACAATGTTTTAAATGCGCGAATAGGCACCCCTTAGCTTCTTTATACTTAATAAAGCTACCATGCGCTTCGATATGTTCCGGATATAAATTAGTAAAAACTAAAATATCATAATTAATAAAACGATGACGGAATTGTCTGATTCCCTCCGAAGTTGTTTCGACAATCGCGTAACGACAATTATTTTTTAGCATCTGACGGAGCATTTTTTGAATAAAAAAACGACCCGGCATCGTCATCTTCTTATTATTAAGCCATTCCCGTTGCCCATCAAAAAAAACAGCGGTCGAAGTAAGCCCTGTTTTATAACCCGCCGCATTCAGCATTTGAGAAATTAAATAAACCGTCGAAGTTTTTCCCGAAGTACCGGTCACGCCGATAACAATTAATTTCCGACTAGGAAAACGATATAAAAGAGCCGCTAGACCACTAAGCAAAAAATGATAGGGCGGTTGCAGAACGCTAAAAATTCGATGCGGTATTAATTTCTTTAGTCTTTCTAACATACCAGTTATTATAGCAAAGACTACGAGACAAAAAAAGCTCCCAGTGGGTTGGGAGCTTTATATAATAATTTTACTAATATTTATAATTTTCTTAAGTGATCTTCAGCTACTTCTACTTTAATAAGTCTTTTGATAGCCTAAAATCTGATAAACTTGTCCGGTGTGAGCATCGATTACAACAGTTCGACCATTAAATTCCGATAAACTATTAGAAACCGTCCAGACATAGTTATTAATATCACCCTCGTACCAATGTAAGCTAGTTTTCCATTTACTAATCCCTTTTTCCAAACCAAATTGACTGGCAATTTCTATAGCCCTTGCTTCACCGATAAGATCGGGGAGAGAAGTGGGAACGGAAATAGAGCCGGAAGTGGGAACGGAAATAGAGTCGGAACTAGGGGCAGGATTCTTGATTTCTATTGTATTATCTAAATCAGTATTTTCACCTGTTTTAATTTCATTATCACTTATTGGCGCCTCGTCTTGAGATTTTTCCCCTTCTGCTTCTAATAATTGACTAGAACTATCCTGAGTCAGAACCTGAATAGCAGTGACTGCTGACTGATATTCTTTCGGGGCTTGTTCTTTAATAGTATTCAAGGTATTTTGCTGGCTCGTAACCGCTTGTACCAAACCACTAGCCGCTGCTATTGCTTGCGAGGCGGTATCAATTTCGGCAGCATAATCTTTAGCCCGTCTTAAATTAACTTGATAATTTTTTAGAGTTTCCTTAACTATAATTTCGGTCGCTTGACCTTTACTCTGCATGATTTCAATCTCCTGCAGACGTTTATTAGCCGATTCAATTTGCAACTCAACTTTACGAACTTTGTCGGGAACGGCGATGGTCCGAACATTTTCCACTAGAAGCTTCACTGGGTAAAGCGCACCGTTAGGTAAGCTACTTTGCGAAGCAGTGACTATCCCGCCACCAGCGACTAAGCTGGCAATGATGGAAAAAATAGCAATTGGCATAGGTTTTAAAATTAAATGATTAAAAAATACCCACTGCCTACTTTGACGTTCGACCTGATTATTTCTTACAGGATTATGCTTCATAAAATCCTGCAAACTTTCTCGGCCATCAGCTAACCAAGCCTGGCTAACAGGCTGAGAATAAAAATTTCTAATATATTGGATAATTTTTGATTTTTTCATATATTTTAAACAAGAATTTTTTCAAGATCTTTTATCGCCCGATGGATACCGACATAAATGGAATTTTGAGATTTTCCACTAATCTTAGATATTTCAGAAATAGATAAATCATCAAAATAACGCCAAGTAATAAGTTCTTTTTGTTGCTCTTTAAGCTGTTCCAGCGACTCTCTAACTTTAGCGGCAGTTAAATCATGATCGATGTTGTCGGAATATGATGGTTTAAACGATAGCTTTTTTTCCAAATCATTATTAAGACTATCATCTAAGGAAATATTCTTCCGGTCTGATTTACGATAATAATCAGCCAGTAGATTATTAGTAGTCCGATATAAAAAAGCGTTAAGATTATCGATCTTATTCCCCTCTCCAACTAGATACTGCCAAACTTTGCAGAAAACCTGCTGAGTGATATCTTCGGCTACTTCGCGCGAACTAAGACGATAGGAAACATGGCGAAACAGTTTAGGGGCGTAAAAATCATATACCTCTAAAAAAGCTTTTTCGTCGCCTTGATTAATCTGCGCTAAAACCTTTGATTGTTTAAAATAATCCTTCATTTTATATATGACGTCTTAAAGAGACAAATCTTACAAAAAGCCCTCCGTGACATGGAGGACTTTTTAAGTTCAGACTATTTAGAAAAAAACATCTCATCATCATCCTCAAGGGGATTATGCTTTTTACTTGACACGGGCGGAGTAACGATTGGCGCCGACTCCTGGGCGGAGAGTTCTCTATCTTCCTCTCTAATCTTGTCCAAAATTTCGTCCTCATCTTCGATTACCTCTTCTTCCTCTGCCGGAGTAAGCTCTAGTTCCTCTTTTATTTCCTCATCACTAACGGCCGAGGAATCTATTTCCTCATCATCGCCGGCCGCAGTATCATGATTATCTTTAAAAACTAAAGTATCATCATCTCCTTCTTCGTCTAAATAACTATCCGGAGCCGGCGTTTCCGCCCGATTATGAAGCGGCAGAGCGCTAAGACCACCATTCAAAGATTCATACTGCTCACGGCTAATCATAACTTCTCGCGGCTTCGAGCCATTACTCGGACCAATTACTCCCGCCTCTTCAAGCATATCTAAAATTTTCGCGGCGCGGCCGTAACCAATAGACAAACGACGTTGTAACATCGAAGTCGAAGCTTTTCCCGCTTTCACAATAATTTCTTGCGCTTCTTGAAATAACTCATCTTCATCGCCGTGCGTGCCATCTAAACCAATTCCGGCATTACCGCCAACTTTCTGACGATCAGTTATCCCGTCTAAATATTCCGCCGGGCCACTTTTCTCCTTAATATAATTAACGACATCATTAATTTCGCTCTCGCTTAGATATGCTCCCTGAATTCTTTTCGGTTTAGAAAATTCCGCGGTCGAAAAAAGCATATCACCTTGACCTAATAATTTTTCGGCGCCCGAAGAATCTAAAATTGTTTTTGAATCGACTAAAGAGGCGACCGAAAAAGCAATACGCGAAGGAATATTGGCTTTAATAAGACCGGTAATAACGTCAACGCTCGGCCGCTGTGTCGCTAAAATAAGATGAATACCAATCGCTCGCGACATCTGCGCTAATCGAATAATCGCCGCTTCCATATCTTTGCCGGCGGTCATCATAAAATCCGCTAACTCATCAATTATAAAAACAATGAAAGGCAACTTCTCTTGATTAATCGCGTTATAAGATTGAATATTTTTTTTGCCGGCTTTATTTAAAATATCATAACGCCTATCCATCTCATTCAAACACCATTTCAAAGCATTAATTGTTTTATTAACGTCAGTCACGACGGGGGTTAATAAATGAGGAATACCATTATAAGTCGGCAGTTCCACGCGCTTAGGGTCAACCATAATAAAACGCAGACTGTCAGGATTATTCTGATAAAGAAGGCTCACGATAATAGCATTCAAACAAACCGACTTACCGGAATTTGTCGCTCCCGCCACTAGAAGATGCGGCATCTTACTAAGATCATAAAGCCAGGCCGCGCCAGAAACGTCTTTGCCTAAAGCGATATATAAATTATTCTTACGACTCTTAAAAGCGCTATCCTCTAAAATTTCCCGCAACCCGACGATCGCTTTAGCTTTATTAGGCACTTCTACACCGACTAAAGATTTCCCGGGAATAGGCGCTTCAATTCTAATCGGATGAGCCGCTAAAGCCAAACTTAAATCATTATTTAAAGTCGTAATCCGCGATAATTTTACGCCTTCCGCCGGACGAAAAGTATACTGCGTAACCGTCGGGCCGACTTTAGTCTCTCCCATTTCGACCGGAATACCAAATTTTTCCAAAGTCTTCTGAATCTTCTGAAGATTAGCTTCGGTATCGCCGCCATGAGCTTTACTAAATTTATTATTTAATAATTCAATCGGCATATCAATCTTAATCGAACGTTTCGGCCAAACGATTTTTTCTTGTTTCGGCGTCACGTCTTTTTTTAGGGCTGCTAAAGTAGGCAATTCATTTTCTTCCTCATCCTCAATTTTTTCTAATTTAGCCGGTACTTCCCGCTGCTGCCAAGCACTTAAAATTTCTTCGCGTGCTTCCGCGACAAATTGTTGCCCCGTTTCGTCTTCGGCAGCAGAACGAGAAAATAAAAATTTAAAAAATTGTCCAAAAGGACTTAACAATTTAGCTAATAAACTATCCCGCCCAATTATTCGCGACAGTGAAGTGTTAAAAACTAAGACTAAGGAAATAAGTAAACCGGCCGCCAGAACTAAAGCGCTACCCCAAAAACCAAAAACATAAAAACATAACTGACTAAGATATAGTCCGACATAACCACCGCCGTAACCTTGGGCAACCGCAACCAACCAATTAGCCGGATCAATAAAAAAATGAAATAAAGTCTGATAAGAAATAAATAAAAGAAATAAGCCTAGGTAATCAGTAAATTTAAGAGGTTTCTTAGACTGACGAATAAGAATAAGCGCCCAATATAAAAAGATTAGCGGTACTAACCACTTACCAAAACCAAAAATAAGGGTTAACCATTTAGAAATAAATAAACCGAAATGACCGGACAAATCAAAAAGTCCGAGTAGGCTAATTAAGCCGAAGGCCAAAAGAATAACAATAATGATACTGCGCTTAGCCTTTTCGTCTAAGTCAAATTCCGGTAAAGTTACGTAATCCAAGGGATTATTTTTTTTTCGTCTAGACATAAATAAAAAATTGAGAAACCATTATTTTAGGCGGTCTCTGATGATTCCGCTTTTATTATAACAAAAACCGCCCCTCAAGTGTAGAGCGTCGTGAAAAGAAAGTACAATATTAAGGAGAGAGAGTTTAATAATGTCTCTGTCTTTTCCGCTCTACGCTTCAAAGGCGGTTAAAAAATCGAATTCCAAAAGCGCTAAAATTTTATCGCACTTGGAAAAGGGGAGGTTAGTTGACTAACCTCCAAATTATGAACATTTATTACAATACTGCCCACATACGCGACATGTCAATCACGGGCGCACCAGAACGAAGTACGATATGGATAGCGGGTCGTATTTTATCCACATCGTGATCAAAGGTCGACTCATTAAATGATCGACTCTCAATCACTTTTCCTTCTGGCCCTTCATAGCGGGTCTCAATCGAAATGCCGACGTTTCCGCCGGAATTTTCTCCGCCATAATATTGGGAATATGGCGTCGGGATAGACTCTCCAGTTATATCCAAATTCCACGCCTCCATAAAATCTTTTTTCTTGGTCGGAATTCCCGCGAATTGAAGTATTTTCACAACTTCTTGATTATCGGAAACTTCCGCATCGGTAACTTTTACACCACCATTAATACAGAGGTACCAATCTCCAGTGTCTTCACATCTGTCATAATTATGACTAAATGAAGACTGGTTGAAATAATGGCGTCCTACTTGCCAAAATTCCCATTTAACCCCTTTTGTTTCACCCTCTTTTAGCTTATCGGCATAGTCCTTAAAGCCGACCCAACCACCAGAATTCTTTCCGCCATACCAAACGGACTCATAGTCCGCATCGATGTCCATATCCCCATAGGATATTTTTAGTGGAAATCTGGTGTAGCCATCAGGTAGCTTCCCGTCAAATAAGATGTAAGCCAGATCGTCCAACTCTGGTTGACCAAAATTTCCCAAGGAAACTCGTCCGAAAATTTCCTCAAAATTAACATTCCTATCAAAATATGATAATGGAATGTTGTCCTCTAGTTTGTACGAAGCCATTACTTCTAGCGCATCGAGGATTGTCGCTTGAAATATTTTTGAACTGCTCCACCATGAGGAACAGTCCAGCCGCCATTGACCATCATTGTCCAGAGTAATTTTAATACTCCGGCCACTAATGGTAACATACTCTATACCGCCGCCCTCGACGGGATAAAGATTTGGGTAATTACCGTTATTTCCATCAAAAGTCCCTCCGATCCTTTTAATATCTTCCTTATCAAAAGGATTTGGAGGAAATTCCATATTCCCCGTAGCGATAAATATTACCGCACAAGCTTGGCGGTAAGTTAATCCTGTTATGCTTCCATCGGGAGCAAAACTATTGATATGTTCCATTTTTTCTCCTTGCCCGAATACGTCGGGACCGCGGATTTTTTGATTTTTATTATTTAGTTACTATCTCTAAAGTCTTTTTTTAAAACTTCAAAAATAGTAACTAAATAATCATAGTCTTATTTAATTTTTAAGGTCCTTCCCTTTCGTCCTTTCGGACTCATCAGCCGAGACACGCATCTCGGGAGGGAGAGCAGCTTTTGAACAAAAGCTGCTCAATTTTGAACTTAAGTGCCCCCAGATTTTATACAGCCGACCCTACTCTAAAATTACAATTTGTAGGAAATAATCTGACTCGGATAATCTCGCTCATCAATAAATTGAGCGGCAATATTTTCTACCCAGCCGTGTGGAGCGATGATTAACGACCAAGTATCGGAACCGCTCCCATAGTGGCGCTGGGTCTGAATCAAAATTTCCACTTGTCCGGCATTATTCCAATCAATGTGGAAACCGGGCCATCTTTTTGCACCAGACCCATTAAAATATTCATGGACAAAAACTAGGGTTTGATGCTGGTCAACTTCTCCTTCACCAATTTGTAAAAAAAATTGATTAGTTTTTTTACCGATATTAGCAATACTATATTCGTTTACTTCAGGATTTAGAGCATAAACGAAAGGAATGTCGGGTTGACCGGGCCCACCCCAACAGGAAATTTTTCCTTTTTCCATTTTAATCACGGGAGAAACGTCTTTCCCAGACAGAGTAAAACATTTTAATGTTTTCATAACCAATCTACCTCCCCGCCGGAAATAGCTTGCATAGCTTCGTAATCTTTCCAAACCATGGATGTTAAGATTCCTTCCGCATCGAAAAATAGCGCGTAGGAATCTACCTTATGACCACCTTCCGGGCGAATCTCCAAAACATCTCCTGGTTTCATTAATATCAACCCGTCATCCCAATTACCAATCCGGCCAGCAATTCCGTGAGCGCCATAGGCCTTAACTATGGTTTCTGGGGCCCCGACTTTCATTGTCCATTTACCTACAGTGTCGCGGGTGTAAACACATTCCGTATTTACATGGACAATAACACGGGGATCGGCGTTGTCGATCGACTTGGCGAGAACAAAAAAATTTCTTTCTTTGTCCGTACCTTTACCAACGGTAATTCTAACCGGATGAGCTTCAAAAATTTTCCCATCTATAATTTCCGCCGGGTTATTTCTCAGTAGACCAACTTTTTCATAACGTCTACCTCGCCCATCCTCACCGAGATAAACTATAAAGCCTAGTTTATCATCTTTAGTGACGGATATACCGGGGATTAAGCTACCGCGATTCCAAAAATAAGTTCTCATTTCTACTCCTTGTTTTTGCCGTTGTCATTTGTCTGGTCCTAATTATTTTTTTACGGACTACGACTGGACATTGGCTGACCCTGCCTAATATTGGGCAGTACTCTAAATATTTATTAAAATATATTCAAAGTACTGTCCAATATTGTGAAATAAAGATTATTTCTGACTCACGTTATTAAAGAATCCGATTTCAAGGGCACTAAAATTTTTACTGCCCTTGAAAAGAGGCAGATTAGTTGAACAAACTAATCTGCAGAACTTAGCACTAAACTACCGTTTCTTCTACCGCTGAAATACCGTCAGCGGTGAGAATATGATTAACTCCACGTCCGTCATCGATAAAATTGTGGAGTTTATAATAGTCAAATACTCGACCATTACTGAGAATTTTTCGTTCATGACAACATTGAGCCACGACATCATAAACTTTACGATGATCGTAGATGACTATTGATAAAAATTTATCTTTTTTTTCTATTATCTTATGCCCACGCAAAATTTTTGTTTGCGCTCCTTCAAGACGTAGCATAACCGAACTGTCAAATACGACTTCAGTTGTTACTAATTGGATATCATATTTAGGTTCAACTCCAATCGGTTGGGAAAAAATGACTCCCTTCATACTGACCCCCTTGAAACGGATTATATTTTCAGGGACTTTTCGATTTTCAAATTCTATTTCTTCGTCAAATTTACAGCTTAGAAAATAAAATTTATTTTTTGCTTCATCGACTCCCACTGGATAAAACTTCAATTCCCAGTGATCAATCGTCGCTCGATTTTCCCGGCGAGCTTGGTCGCCGCGCGCGGAGGAAACTATTACATTATAGGCCTGATCTGTAGATGGTTTCTCGCCCGCCCGGAATTTAAATATAACCGGGATTAATGTCCCGCCGCAGAGTGCGGAAGCGTGATAATTATCCCAAACTACTTCACCACTACAAAATTGCGGAATAAATTGAGTTAAACCATTAATAAATTCCGTTGACAATAAAATTGCTTTCGCCTTCGTAACCATGATTGTGACTCCTTTTTATTTTTATTGATTAATTTTTACACTAAGTGAACAGAATTTTCATTTAGATATTGCGCTACTTTCTTACGAAGTTGACGCAATTCTTCTGAGTGATTTTTATCCGTTTTAGGCGGATACCAATCAACTCTTCCCTCACTAATTCCATACAATAGCCGGATTTTTTTAATTATTTTTTTAATCCGATCTAATATTTCAGTGGACGTAATGTTATCTATGTTATCTAGAAACGCTATTTCCTCCCTATCCCAGCCAGCGCAGATGGCCAAAAATATTTTCCGCTCATTTTCGTTTAATAAGCGGATAATTTTTTCAGTTCTAGAACCCATTGTGTCAACGCGCGCATGTATTTCATTGGTTGGATCATAGGAAAAGATCCTACCGCTCCTATCATCCTCTTCGTTATTTTCTTCGTCAAAACGACTATTCCTATCACTATAACGAAATAGTTTTAATGAAATAAACTCCTGCACCGCGTATTTTGCGGCTTTTAGCATATAACAACGTCTTGAGCTATCGCTAGCACCAGCTGTTTTTTCAGCAATATGCGCACTCCTTTCAACAATTCTCAAAAACGCCTCATCACGGAAGTCGACGGTTGTGATGCCAAACTTTTTTTGAATTTCTCTCCAATAAAGAGGACCCCAGTATCTCCTCGCTACAATATACGACGCCATCTTGGCGCACTCAAATATTAACGCCAAATTATTTTCAACAAAAACACTATTTATCTCAATCTCCCTCTTATGATATTCCAGCATGAAATAGCCGGACTTTTTGGCACGATAGTAAGTCGCGCGAGACACTTTGTACTTATTAACGAATTCTTGCTCAGACAAAACAAGATCATCGCTAATTAAATAATATTTTTCTTTCATTTTATATTCCTTTTTATTTTAGTTATTATCCCTAAAGTCTTTTTTAAAACTTTAAAAATAATAACTAAAATAAATCAGTCAAAAAATGAAATTACTGTCTATTTAGTTGTAAATGTTCTTCCCTTTCGTCATTTTCGACTCATCAGCCGAGACGCACATCCCGGGAGGGAGAGCAATGTTTGAACGACACTGCTCTTTAAACTTTGGTGGACACTTCAGGCGTAGTGATAGCCTCGGCGGTCCGGTAGGATGGCCTGCTTATTTTTTGTAATCAGAATAAGCTAAACTAATTTAAAATTTTTGATTCCTTCTAAACAGCCCTTTGATACCTTGGAGGTAAGCCGGAAACTTAGGAATCGTGCCGCATATCGGCGTTTTTAGAAACTTTTTTTAGAAATTTTTTTTACAGTTTAATAGATAAACTGTAAATTTTTCGAAGCGCGCCTTTTCAGGTCGGCGTACTTTTGCCAGATTTTCCGTCCGGCTCCGGGAACCGCTTTTTTAGCGGTTCTAACAAACTCTGTATCAATCGCCTTCTGGCGATTGATTTCATTAATTTTCTGCGAACTAACTAAACCCGCATTGATTAATGCTAATTGAATATCACTCATATGTCTTCCCGCGCTTACTTTACTCACGCGGAACTCCTTTTTTGTTGTGAAATAATTTAAAGAACTCTTCCCTCTCAAACTTATATTTTTCCGAGGAAATTTCTGGGCCTAAGCTTGTTCAAGGTTTAGGGCTCAGCCGATCTCCTCGTAAGAAGACGGTGGCGTTAGTGCTGTCCCGGGAGCTTGCTCATCCGCCAGCTGGCGGATAACTGAGCCACGCCGTACTAAGATCGTCTCGACCTTGAAGCGGTTTGCGACGCTTCTTGGCCCTGACTCACTTGGCGCCTGATTCCGGATTTAATCCGGAAGCAAACTGTCAAACTTTTGTTAATCTCAGGAGATGAACCCTCTCCACTTTATTTCTAAAGCTTATGTGTCCATTTAATCTCCCAAAATTGACAAATTAGTTTAACTGTTATTTATTCCCTAAATAATTGGGGCAACTATCCCGTAGTCGCTTCGGTTTCCGCTTGAAGCGGATAGTTATGAAGGGGAGTTCGTTAAATGGCCCGGCGGGAACTCTGGCTAGCAACATGGGGTGGCGCTAACCATTAATATTTCTATTCCTAATAACCATTCTTACTATTTAGTTCCGCCTTAGGCTGTGGGCACTAAGGCAGCGGCTAAACCTCTCTCCTCTTCAGGACTATCCGCTCCGTTTTTTGACCAAAAAGGGTACTGGGCGGAAAAATCTGTCTCTATATAGAATGAGAAAGCTCAATCCGCCTAGTACCCTTGTTATAGAAGTAATAGTATCGTGATTAATAATGACTCTCTCCTTCCATTATTTTATTTGAATGTAATGTACTTGTTTTGCCCGTCTCTTTCCTTTCTCATTTTCGATACCTTAAGTTTAGCATTGTTTTAGATTATTGTCAATACTTAAAAAGACTATTTTTAGCAAATGTTACAAAAATATATACAGAGATGCTTAAAATAGGCCTATTTATTTTATTTTTTTGTCTTTTTAAAAGTTGACACTAGTTACAATATGCGCTATAATATAGCTATAGGATAAGTATCTCTTTAAATAATTAACAAAACAAAATTTAATTTTTGTAAAGTTTTCCACAGGTTATAAGCCACACTTAAAGGCTAATAACCTCAGGAAGTCCAAATATATGTTTGAAAAAACCCTCTATAATCTCGGTTTATCCAAGGTTCAGGCTGAAATCCTGGACTGTCTCCTAAACCAGGGTCCGGATAAAGCCAGTAATATCGCCAAAAAAATAAAAAGACCCCGGGGGGTCGCTTATAAAGGCTTGGATGAATTAATTAAGCTTAATCTAGTATCTAAAACCGAGGAAGTTAAAGGTATTACTATCTTTTCGGCTGAACACCCATCCGGCCTCGAAACGATTGCCGATCAAAAAGAAAAAGACGCCATTAAACACAAAAAAGAATTTATTAGTGCCCTGCCCGATCTAGTTTCGGCTTATAGTTTAATTAGCAATAAGCCGGGAGTAAAATTTTATGAAGGAGAGGAGGGTATTGAAAAAAGTCTCAATGACACTTTGGCTAGTCGAACGACCATTTATACTTTTGCCGATATTGAAGCGGTAGAAAAAAATATCAAAGATATTAACGACGCCTATTCTAAGAAACGCGAAAAGACTGCCATTAAAAAAAAGATTATCATCGCTGATACTTCTTTCAATCGCCAATTTCTCAAAAATTTTAACAGTTTAATTACCGAATTTCGCTTTCTCGCTCCGGAATTCTATAACTTTAGTAGCGGTGTCCAAATCTATGATAATAAAGTCTCATATCAAGTGGTTTCGTCAGATAACAAAATGGCTATTGTCATCGAAGATAAAAATATTTATCAAATGAATAAACTACTATTCGAATATATTTGGGAAAATTTGGCCAGCACTATTAAAGCTCAACAAACAAAAGCTCCGGCCGAAACAAGAGCTAAAGAAGGAAACATAAGTGACACTAATTAATTTTTTTCAAAAACCAAATAACGAATATTGCCTTTCGGATCTTCATTCTTATCATAAAAATAACGAGTCAGAGTATATTTCCCCTGCTTATCTTCTAGCGGTTTTAAATTATCATCAACCTGGGGCAAAAGTCGGCTCAAAGCTGCTTGATATTCGGCCATTTCCGTATTCAAGTCAAAACGTAAAACAATATATGGTCGGCCCATTAAATTATCCAATTGTTTATAATCATTAATGGCTTCCTGCAATTCCCTTGAACTAAGCAACTTATCTTTTCCTTCATTACGCAAACTATACTCTTTATTCTTTTCCTTATCTAATTTAATGGACAGTAAATTTTCACCTGTGCCGTGATAATCTACGATTAGGCCATCAGCGATAAAACCAATTTTCTCAATATAATTACAGCCCGCCGGAATTTTAATAGAAGCTGAGGCTTCCAAAATATTAAGTTCCCCTTCTTTCAGGAGCGCTTTCTCCATTAACTCATTGCCAATCGATAAACCTCGCAAATCCTTGGAAACATTAAGAGACCCAGCATAAACCGTACCGTGGCTAGTCCGCTCAAAACGGACAAAACCGATCACCTCATCTTTATATTTTAAAATATAAGCCTTTTGCTCTTGAGCCTGGTTCAAAGTCTCGACTAAACCGTCATAAACTACCTGGGCCATCTTGTCATTACCAAAATTTTTCCAATTGGCCTGGGCAATCTTTAAAATATTCTTCTTATCCGGCTCGGCAATATCTTGACCATAATCTTTTATTTCCAAATTTAAATCTCTAATCGTTTCTAAATCAATTTTTTCTCCTTGTAGTTTTCCTTCTTTCAAGACCGAAGCCAGCATAATCATTTCAGCCTTACATTTCTCCAGCTCACTCAATAAATCTTCAATATTATCATCCTTCTTCAGGTGTTCATAAAAAGCCGTGACAATTTCGCTTGTCTTTTTGAGTAACGCCTTATGAACACTCATCATGAGCGGCGCCTGGCCGCGTTCGGCGTCAAAAAAAACGTCGACCAGTTCATCTGCTTTACGGGTAGCCATCTGATTAAGGCCACTAATCTTTTCAAAAACCGTCTTCGCTTGAGCAAATGGTAATTTTTCACTAATAGCCATAATTTTGTCTCCCGCCCTCTGATCTACTTCGGCGGTAATAAGCGATCGCAAGCCATCAACTTTATACTGCTTAACAAAATTTAATAATTTATTTTCATCTTTACTTTCAAAAGCATAATTAGTAATTAAAAGCTGCTCGGCCCAAGATAAATCATTAATCGGCGTCTCCGCTTTCAAGGCCAGATCTCGAAAAGTCCGGCTCGTTAATTTAACATCGTTTAAATTAGCTAAACGATTAGCATAATTAGCGGCGCTTTCGTCTTTATGTTGGGGCAAATAGTCTGATATTTGATATTCATTCACCCGCTTTTTCATTTCTTTGCCCGAAACCAGACAATAAGAACTTTCCTTATCTTCTAGGCCATAGTTCTTATATTCTTGATCATTAAATTTCTGAAAAGTATATAATAATTTACGACGACCAAAAGAATCTTCAGTGACACCGACTAAATTTTGATCTAGTTCTACTGCTCTCATATTCTCATTAATCTTTTGATCCGTACCGACTATTTTATCCCGGCCAATATAATAACGAGCATGCTTAGCGCTATTAGAAATATTAATATAAGGGCTACCAAAAATTTTTCTTTCATGGGCTAATAAAGTTTGAGCCGTCGATGACCCGGAAACACGGCGAAAATCTTCGGCCTCAAAAAGATTCAATGATTTAACTAACGGCAAAAATTTATTGATAAACATGCTAGTATTATCATGAAAAGAATAATTTTTACCTTGCTCGGAGAAGACTATCCGCCGCTGAAAAATTTTATCAGACTGAGTGGCTACAAATTTTTTAAACTGATTATCTGCTCCATCCCAATAGACCAAAGCACCAGTCTGATCACGGTGGATTTTGGCCTCTTTAATTTTATTAAGATAAAATAAATCCGCCAGAGAAGCTTCGGCGCCATCAGTTAATTTTGTCTTATGACGAAAATCAGGATGAGTGGTTACTTCCCAAGGTTTTAATATCCCTTCATCCAAATCGCCATTTTTAGCATCATAAATATTTTTAGGCAAAGCAACTATCGGGCTTGTTTGGTTTTTATTCTCTTGAACGCTTATTGCCCGAGCGTCCAAGCCCGCCCTTGGTAAAGAAGACCCCTCGTCCGACAATAAAAATTTATCTGATGTTTCTTCGTCCGTCTGAGCCCGGCCTTGTTTATCTTTTAAAAATTCAAAAATATCAGCATTGGTTATATAATGTATTACACCATCAAAGTAATATTGCTTATCAATAGTTTTTGAAACAGAAAAATTCTTTATCTTTTCCACATCAATAACACAATCTCCATCTTTATAAGAGATAACCTCATGATTCTCTAAAAACTGGGACATTTTTTGCTCATGAAAATCCGCTTCAACCTCTTTTGTCCGAGCGGCCATTTGTTCTTTCTCGTTTTGGATATTTTCCCTAAACATATAAAAAAATTACCTCACAAAATATAACTTTTTCATAATACCACATTTTACTAATTTTGTCTATATTATGATAATTATTATTAAATACTAGCTAAATTTAGTAATGACATTTTATTTAACTTCATCTAATAGACCAGTCAAATCGAACTCTTTAATTAATCTCAATATCAATAAAAACCGCTTGCGGCACTTGAGCCCGGATTTTATTTTCTAGGTCATCAATCTTCTTGCCGACTAACCGCGGCACTCGATCCATATAATCGACCGAAAATTTTACAAAATTTTCATAACTTTCTTTAACCTCCTCATACTCATTTTCTAAAAAATGATGATGAGACAACTCTTTCATCAGGGAGGCGGCGTTAAATTCAATATCACATTTAATCAAATACTTATCGACGTCGAGAATGGCCGACTTAAAATCGAGAACTTTCTCAACCGTCGGATCACTATTTAAAATTTCTTTCACTAATTCTTCAATGTCTGCCGGAATTGATTTAGTAATTAAATAATTCCGATTTTTAGCAATTAAGACAACGGCCGCTACTCCTAATAAAAGACCGATGATAATAGACCCTAACGCGTCCCAAAAAATTTGGCCGGTTAAATAGCTAATTAAAATACTAAAAAAGGCAATGATTACGCCCATCACCGCCAAACCATCTTCATAAACGACGGCCAGAGTTGTCGGGTCGGCTTCCGCTAATATTTTTTTTAACTTCGCGCCGGGAAAATGCTGTTTGACGTCACGAAAGGCTAAATATAAAGTAAATGATTCAATAATTAAAGCGGCTAGTAAAATATAAAAATTAAAACGACTGAAATGAATCACGGTCGGCTCAATTAAAGCGCCAACGCCATGATAGAGCGTTACGCCGGAACCGATGAAAAAAATACCACAGGCAGAAATCATCGCCCAAATATATCTTTCTCGGCCGTAACCATAAGGATAGAGATTGTCTGGCTGACGAACTGATTTACGGACCCCAATAATAAGTAAAGACTGATTAGCCGTATCCGCTAAACTATGAACTGCCTCAGAAAACATCGCTCCCGAGCCAGTCAATATAAAACCCACGAATTTAGCGACACAAACTATTAAATTACCTAAAAAAGCGGCCATCACTGGCAAGAGACCGGAAATTTTATGGACGGGATGGTGCAGCGGATTCGAATTAAGCTTAGGTTTATTTAAAATCATAAACAAAAATTTCCTTTAAAAAACTCCTCTGTTTCTTATTAATAGAGATTAACAGGCGACTGAACATTAAGCCATACTTTTTTCTAGCTGTAAATATAGAGATCGCTCTCTGGAGTAGTTCGCCTTTTTTAAGTTTATCTAAATCGACGACTAGTTCCGGACAACCGATAAACTCAGCGAAACTATAATTACGCAAATCATAAGCAACACTTATAGCCGGCGTACCGGCGCCCACCGATAAAACTCCGACGTGCAGCATCATGCCGACGACTAGATCCATTTTCCCGTAAACATATTTCTGCTCGCGCGGTGCTAAGTCCACTATTTTTAAATCTCTAATTTTTAAGGCCGGATAAATATTATCTTCGCTCGGGTGATGTTTAAAATAATAAAATTCTACTCCCGGACCATCTAACTCACCATATTTTTTCTGAAAATAATCAATTACTTCCTGATAAGCGCCCAAGATATCCCTGCGCCACTGGCCAAAACCCAGCCAGCCGGAATAATTTAAATTCAAGCCGATTCTAATCGGTGCTTGATTACTCGTTTTACGATTACCTTCAACTAAATTAAACCCCCGCGGTTTTTTTTCTTTTAAAAGGATAGCCGGATCGCCGATAACCTCGACGGCCGCCGGCAAAGCGCCCTGCGCTACTAAAAATTTTTTCGTATTATTATCGCGAACGCCGACTAGCGCCGCCGCTTTTACTAATTGAGCCACGCTTTGCGCGCTCGCTGGGCTTAAAGCAGGCGCCCCAATTTCTCGGATATAGCCAACCCCCAAAATTACTATCGGTTTTTTAATTCCCTTAATAAAATCTAAATTGTAAGGTAAAAAATAAGAATAAAAAATTCCGCCGCCACCAATCACTACTAAATCGGCCGAATTAATTTTTTTTAAATCGGCCGCCCCACCTTTTTTTAACAGTTCCACGGAAAAATTACTGATCCGACAGCGCTTAAACTGTTGACGCAATAATTCCTGGACGGCTAAAACAATCGCCCGGTCGCCTTTGTTATTCCGATCGGCCACGTGAATATGAGCGATTTTTAGATTAGTCCGACTATTAGCATCTTTCAACATATATATATCATCTTGCCAGGTAATTTTTGTGGGCAACCAAGCTGCAAATAAATAGTCTTAAAAGAATCAACTAATTTAAAGCTTTAAATTAGCTTTTACTTCTTTTAAAAGAGCGATTCCCCGCTCTTCGTTATGGCCGGCTTTCAGAAAAAAATAGGTGGCTGTCCGCACCGCCGTCCAGTTATAATATAAATCAATTCGCGTTTGTAAATCGGTCGTTAATTTTAAATTAGCGGCGTCTAAATAAACACTCAAAAATAAATTTTTCATTTTAGCCGCCCAATCTTGCCCCTCGGTTTTAGTAACAATCTTATACTCCAACTGTTGCAAAAAGGCGCCCAAATCGCGAGCGCGATCCCCTAAGCATAAATCGGTGAAATCAATTAAGCCAAGGCGATTCGGCGCGGTGCGAATGATATTTTCCGGATGAGCGTCGCCATGAATTAAAACTAAGGGGGCGCCGGCAGAAAAATATTTTTCCTCCTGTTCAGTAAAATAATCATAAATCTTCATTAAATCATTATTATACTGATTGTGATAACGAGCACCCATCTCTTTAAAAATCATAGTCGTGCCGGGGATAACGGTCTTAATTCGAGCGTTGGCGTGATTTAAATTAACCGCCGCTAAATTAGTAAGAGTATGCAGACGGGCAAAAAGTTTGGCGGCCGCCGTCACAATTTCCGCGACCGCGGCAACGTCTTTATTTTTAATATAATATAATAAATTTTCTCCTCTCAAGCCCCGATAAAACGTCCCCCGAAATTCCGGAGAATAAAACAGCGGATCAGGTAAATCAATAAACTCATTAGGAAAATCGGCTGCCCATAAGGCTTTCAGAGCTAAATAGATATTATCCCGCGACTCGTCGCTATGTGCCGAACAAACGATCGGAATTTTAACTTCTTCCCCGGTCGCTTTAAGAAAATAAGTATTAAATCTAATCACCACGTGATAAGTCGTTTCCCAAATTAATTTTTTATAAGGTTTAATTTCTACTCGACTAAGCGCGGTAAAAGCCGAATAATGCGGTAAAACTTCCCGCCTAAATAAATCCGCCACAAAATTTTCGTCAAATAATTGTAAAATTTTATTCATATTTTTTAGGGTCAACTAACGCCCTAAATTAAACAATTTTCTGCCAGTGTTTTTGCCAATGCTCCTCCCAAATTAGCTTTTTAATCTTTAAATAATATTTCTCCGCTACTAATTTCGACTGTTTAGTTTTAGGATCGGAAAAAGAACGAACTGAACGAATTAAATCCTCTAAACCGCGCTCGATTTCGTCAGGACTCCAAGCGTAAGGGCCATAAATTTTAGAAAAATCGCGCGCGCTCGCCCACCAAAAAGTACAACTAGCCAAACCGCGAACTAAATGCCAGCGGTACCAATAAAAATTCTTATCGGCCTTAAATTTAGTTTCTAGAGACAAAGAAAAATTAGCTAATTTCCAAAGCGCAGTTTGTATTTTATTACGCTTATCAAACCACAGCGCGTAGGGTCGCCGATTTTTCAAATCCGCCCCGGTCGATTCCCAAGAAGAGGCGGTTAAATTTATTTTTTCTAAATTCTGCTGACCAATTTTTTTAAAAAAAAGCGAAATGGTCGTCGTCGATAATGTTTTTAATTTTACAATTTTTTCTAACTCCGCCGTCGGATCTTCATGACGCAAACCATAAAGCTCCGCATCGGTCGCCGTCACAAAAACGTCGGTCATAGCAACGCTCAATTTCTTAAATAACGGCCATAGCTTATCAGGCGGATAAGCACTAGATAGTTCTCGATTCCTAAAAATAACTCTTAAACCGCTCGCTGCGTCGCTATAAGGCTTTAAAGCTTCTGGTTTTTTATAACCTAAACCACTAAACGCTAGCTCATCTAAAATAAGCCAGCGATAACCTAAACGTTTTACAATCTTAGCGACAACTGGCGAGTAAGCCATCTCCGGCAGAAAAAATCCCGCCGGTCGAAAATTTTTACCAAAATGATGACGTAAAATTTTTTCATTAATTCTGATTTGACGAATAATCTCCGCCGCCGGTAGAAGTGGCAAAAAACCGTGATAAGCGGCCGAACCCGTTAATTCCAGTCGTCCTTTTTTAACGAGAAACTTAAGACGATCTAAAAAAGCTGTCTCTTTTTCTGTCTCTAACCGCTCTAAAAGACAACCGCTGATATTAATGGTCATCCGTAAATCCGGATGCTCTTCTAGTAAACGAAGCAAGCGCCAATAACTTTTATCGAGCGCTTTCCTGATACTGTAAAATTCGGCGTTAGCCGGCTGATAAAAATGTAAAAAATTTAACCACAACATATATAAATAATAAACGATAAATTAACTAACCAACCCTTTCACTCGACGATATAATTCTAAATATTTTTTGGCCGGTATTTCCCAGCCGTTAGACTGTTTCATCGCTCGCTTAATTAAGGCGAACCAGACGGTTTTATGTTGATAATTTTCTAGCGCCCGCACTACTGCCGCGTACAAATCAAACTCATCTTCATTTTTAAACGTAAAACCATTGCCGCTTTTAAGAGCCGGCGAAAAATTATCAACTGTATCATATAAACCGCCAATTTCCCGAACAATCGGGATACAACCATAACGCATGGCAATTAATTGATTTATCCCACAAGGCTCATGATTAGAAGGTAATAGGAAAAAATCCGCTCCCGCATAAACGAGGGTTTCGTATTTCTGAATAGCGGTTTGCGACGGAATCACCACAATTTTTTTCGGATACTTGCGAGCAATTTTTTGTAACTCTTGCAAATAGTGACGGTCGCCTTCACCCACAATAATAAATTGCGCCGCCATCTCCACTAAGCGCGGCAACGCTTTAATTAATAAGGCAAAGCCCTTTTGAAAAGTCACCCGCGAAGTCGTACAAAAAATCGGAATATTTCGATCAATCGGTAAATGAAAAGTCTTCTGGAGATAAATTTTATTCTCCACTTTAAGTTTAGGTTGCTTATAAGAGTAGTGGCGATAGATTGCTTCATCTTTCTCCGGATTATAAGCATTATAATCAATGCCGTTGATTATGCCCAGCAGCCGGTCACGGCGATTTTTTAAAATACGGTGTAAATCCTGACCAAATTTTTTAGTCATGATTTCCTTCTGATATTGCTCACTAACTGTATTAATATAGTCGGCGGACAAAATCGCCCGTTTCGCAAAATTAATATACTCTAAACGCGGATCACTCAAATGGGGAATTCGGCTGCGACCATAATCTTTATTCTCTGGAGCGATTTCCCACCAATTATGACCCAACTGAAAAATTAAATTATGAATAGTAAAAATTGTCTTGGCCTGTTTCAAGGTCTTAGAATAGCGAAAATCAGTTTTTAAATAATAAGGGATTAGGCCGGTCTGCCAGTCATGACAATGAATAATGTCGGCGGAAAACTTTAATAAAGACAATAATTTTAAAGCGGCCACATTAAATACTAAAAAACGAGCGTTTTCGCGCCGCGAGCCGTAAAGACGACTATGCTTAGAAAAAAATTTCTTGCATTCAACAAAATAAATCGGCAAACCGTCCATTAAATAACCGCGCCAATAATTAACCCGAATAGTTTCTTCGGAATTAAGCCGTAAATTAACATTAGCAAAAATTAATTTTAATTTATTTTTTGGCTTATCAATTAGCCGGCCATACAGCGGGGTAATTATTATTACTTCTTGCTTCAAACGACTGAGGGCCTTAGGCAAACTCCGCGCCACATCGCCTAAACCGCCCGTTTTAGAAAAAGGAGCAACCTCCGCTGCGATTTGAACAATTTTTAATTTTTTAGGCATAATTTAGAACTAGAAGCACAAATTGCTAAAGCTAAAGCATCGGCCGCGTCATCGGGCTGTGGCAACTCTTTTAAATTCAAAATAAGCTTCACCATCTTCTGTACCTGTTTTTTCGAGGCCTGGCCATAAGCCGTCACGGCTTGTTTCACTTGCGAGGGAGTAAATTCGATTATTTTTAAACGGTTCTGACGTAAAGTTAATAAAGAAACGCCGCGTGCCTGACCAACGATTAGCGCCGTCCGCACATTTTTATTAAAAAAAAGTTGTTCAACGGCCGCGAGCTCCGGCCGATATCTTTTAATAATCTGATCAAGTTCTTGATGAAGTATTTCTAAACGAACCACTAAATCATCGCTCGCCTTAGTCTTAATCGAACCATAAGCTAAACAACAAAAATGTCCGCCCGCTTCTTTAATCAGACCATAGCCAGTATCCGCAATCCCCGGATCAAGACCTAAAATTATTTTTTCCATATAGCGTCCGACCCTTAGGCTAAATTAGAGTAATATTCACTCACGTCCTCATTATTCTCCATCTCTTCAAAAAATTTATCCATTTTTTCCTGGTCTTCCTTTTTCAGTTCTACCTTCTCCTTAGCGACGTATTCGATTTCCGCGCTAGCAATTTTTAAATTTCTAGCTTCTAAATATTCGCGGACTGACTGTAAATCTTTAATTTCCGTGTAGACCGTTATTCCCTCTTCCTCTTTCACAAAATCTTGGCCGCCGCGATCAATTAATTCTAATTCTAGATCATCAAGATTAATTTTTTTCTCCCGCAAAGAATCATCAGCTACTCGGATAACGCCTAACTGCCGAAAATTCCAAAGGACAGCGGCAAAAGCCCCCCCATTCTTAGTGAAAGAATGGCGCACCGTCGAGCCACTTCGATTCTTGTTATCGGTGACACACTTAACAACGACCTGCACCCCTGGCGGAATAATTCCTTCATAATATAATTCCTCCATTTGCGCACCCGCTAATTCGCCGGTCCCCTTTTTAATCGCCCGCTCAATATTATCTTTAGGCATACTGACGTCACGCGCCCGATCAACCGCTGCGCGCAGAGACGGATTTGTATTCGGGTCGCCGCCTTTTTTAGCCGCAATCGTAATAACATTGGCAAACTTAGTAAAAATTGCTCCCCGTTTAGCATCGACTAATTCTTTCTGACGATGGGTGGTCGCCCATTTAGAATGTCCGGACATAAAATTTAGTTTAATATTTTCAAACTTCACTAGTTACAAATTATACCCCCATCATAGGCTAAATTGAAATAAAAATCAAGATAGATTATAATGAAAATAGGCGAAAAATAAAGTAAAAACGCCGAAAAAAATATTCTATGAAAACTCTAAAATTAGCCAATCTCGATGAAAGCGTTTTAGCGGCCTTAGATTTCTTTAGCCTTAATCAACCGCCCCGCTTAAATTTAAAAAAATTTTCTTTTCCAATTATCGTCGGCAGCGGTAATGCCTATAATACCGGCCTACTAATTTTTAGTGACCGACCGGCCGTAGTCGCCAATGAAAGTAATTTTAAAAATATCCTCAGAAGCTATCAACCGCTGATAAAAAATAAAAACCTTACTCAAGCGATAATTATTTCGGCTTCGGGCGAAAAAGATTCAATTTGGGAAATAAAATTAGCGAAGAAAAGCGGTCTAAAAACTACGCTTTTAACCTGTAACGCTAATTCCCGCGCTGCTAAAATTGCTGACGAAGTATTAACCTATCAAAAATTACCTGAACCTTATACTTATAATACTTCGACCTATTTGGGGATGATTCTCGGCGCCAGCGGCGAAAAAACGGCGACGATTAAAAAATATATTCAAAGTTTGAAACTACCTAATAATTTTAAAAATTATTCGGCTTATTCTTTTATCTTGCCGGATAAATTCGGCCCAGTCGCCCCGATGTTAGAAATAAAGAGGAATGAGTTATTCGGCCCCTATTTATCATTACGCGCCTTTAGCTTTGGCGAAGCGCGCCATGCGAAATTCGTCAATAACTGGGATAAGGAATTAATAATCAGCTTCGGAGAAAATAAATATTTCGGGGCTCAGAAAAATCGCTGGGAAATTAAATTGCCAAAAAAAATCGGACCAGCGCTAATTATGGCGCTAAGTTATTATTTAATCGGTAAAATCCAAGAATCTAAAACGCCTTATTTTAAAAAAAATATTAAAAAATTCTGCCAAGAGGGTCCGAAGGCTTATGGCAGTAAAAAATCATTCCCAATTATTGTTCAATAGTCTTAAAAAATATTCGTCCTAGCGATCAGCTAAAACTTAATCTAAATTTAAAGAAAAAGCTCGACTATTATCGAGCTTTTTTTGTTTTTTCCGATCAGAAGGATTAAAACTGATCGGGCTTTCTTTGGTCGGGAATTCTTTTATTTAAGGTAGAACTCAATTTCAATGTTCTCTCCTTTTTTTAAATGTTGTCGGACCATCGAATTTAAAGAAACGCGATCCTGAAATTCCGTGAATCTTCTCCCGTGATATTCCCTAGTAGAAAAGTTCAAAAGCTGAGATTGGACCCGGGACGATATATCTGAATAACCCGGATCTATAATCGCAATAGATTCAAAATATCCTTTCCCATCGTCCGAATAAATTCGAACTTCCTTTATTTTGTGACCAGGCACAGAAAATTGTGACATCTGAGCGGATATTACTCCGGAGTCTCTAAAAATCATCTTAACCAGACAATCTTTTTCAATATCAGCTGAATCGCTGATATCTTCAACGAATCTAGCTTGGGCTGATACGATAAGAGAAAAAATTCCGACAAAAACCACTATTAAAATACGCTTGTACATGACTGTCTCCTTTTGTTTTGAAAAAAACTATTAATTAGATTAATGATTAATTATGGTATATTGATAACCCAACGTCAATATTTACAAAACAATCAAAAAAATACCTATAATTAATATGAGGTATTTATATCTAATATTAGTTATTTATTCCCTATCACCTTATTCCCCTGCTTCTTAACGGCCTCAATGGCCGCTTGCAATTTCTTTTGGTCAGCTAAATAATAATGTTTTATCGGCCGAAGCTTAGCGTCTAATTCATAAACCAAGGGAATGCCCGTCGGGATATTTAAGTCGACTATCGCCTGTTTAGAAACCTTATCTAAATACTTAATTAAAGCTCTTAGACTATTACCGCTAGCCGCAATTATTATTTTTTTACCGTTTTTTATTTCGGGCACGACCTTCTCTCGCCAAAACGGAATGACTCGGGCGACTACGTCTTTTAAACTTTCCGCTTCGGGAACGGGGATATTCTGATAACGCGCTTCTTTTTTCTGATTATATTTATTAGTCGCTTCAATTTTCGGCGGCCGAACATCATAACTGCGCCGCCAAATCAAAACTTGTTTCTCATCAAATTTTTCAACCATTTGTTGCTTATTTAAACCCTGTAAATTTCCATAATGCCGCTCATTCAAACGCCAATCAACAATTACTGGAATTTTTGGCTGCTGAAGTTCGTCTAAGACTATTTTAAGAGTCCGTGTGGCTCTCTTTAACAAAGAAGTGAAGGCTAAATCAAAACTCAGCTTATTTTTTTTGATCACTCGACCGGCCGCTTGAGCCTCCCTAACTCCCTGCGAGCTTAAATTAACGTCCGTCCAACCGGTAAATAAACCTTTTTTATTCCAAAGGCTTTCGCCGTGTCTAATTAAAATAATTTTATACATAATTCATTAATTTTTCTCTTAATAAAATGGCTATTCCTCTAATAAATACCCAAACAACTATCTTAAATTATACCATAATATTTTTCTGCGCTCAATAAAAGCAAAAAAAAGCGAATTGATAAAATTGACGATAAAAGTTTAAAAATGATAGTATAATCTAGAGCTTAATCGACAATCATATTGGAGAACCAATTAAGCAACAATTCAAAAAAATAAGCGTAGAAGCGGGTCTCTTAACAATAAAATCACTAAACTTTCTGGGGCGCTTATCAATTAAATTATTCCGACTAAATGCCGGGTTTTTTCGTTTTCTGTTTGGCAACCTAATTTTTAAATTATTAGCTAAAATATACTATGGGGTATTCCGTCTCAAAAAAAGCGACTTAACTAGCCGCGCCTCCCAGGAACTGCTTCGTAACCAATTAGCCTATTTATTTATTATCCTCCTCAGCTTAGGTTTTATTTTAAAAAATTTAGTTAGTCCTGATCAGCCAGGCGACCGGGAGGCGAAAATTTCTCAAACTATCATGGCGAATTTAGTGCCAGCCGAATTTGGCGCTTTGCCGGACGCACAATTAATAGAAGAAACTTCTAATTTAAATAATTTCCTCCTTCCTGATAAGGAAAAATATTTAGACGACTCTTGTACTTTAGATAAACAAAATAATTTAGTGAGTAGCAACAGCGAACAAGCGAGTGAAGAAGAAAGTCTTTTAACTTTCAGCGATACTGGGGATTTGGTTTTTAAACCAATTATTACCGAGACGACCGAAGAGACGGGAGAAAATACTGTCTTATCCCAGCGGACCGCCATAATTTATTATCTTGTCCAAAACGGCGATACGATTAGTTCGATTGCTAGTCGTTTTGGTCTTACTATTAATACAATTCTTTGGGCAAACAACCTTAACTCTCTGGGCCGCATCCGGGCGGGGGACAAATTAACTATTCTACCTTATAGCGGTATTTTATACACGGTTAAATCCGGGGATACCCTATCTAAAATTGCTAAACGCTACGGCGTTGATACTAATAAAATATTAGCTTGTAATAATTTAGGCACTAGTTTGAAAATCGGCGAAAAAATCGTTGTTCCCGGAGCCAAAAAAATTAGCGAAGCCATACCTGCTAGTAGCCGCTCTAATAGTTACACCGGCTTATCTGCTATCCGCGATTTAATCAAAGCCCCAGCGGCGAAAACAAGCGGCGGGAAGATGACTTGGCCGACCGTCGGCTATCGAATTACCCAATATTTCTCCTGGCGCCATAACGGTGTCGATATTGCTAATAAAGTTGGTACGCCGATTTACGCGGCTGATTCAGGGGTGGTTGAAATCGCCCGTGGCGGCTACAATGGCGGTTATGGCAATACTATTGTCATAAATCACGGTGGCGGCAAGAAAACCCGTTATGGCCACGCTTCAAAACTGTTCGTCCGAGTAGGCCAGGAAGTAGAAAAAGGAGAAAATATCGCCACGATGGGGTCGACTGGTCGCTCGACTGGGTCGCATCTCCATTTTGAAATATTAATTAATGGTGTTAGATATAACCCGCTTAATTATACAAGATAAACTATCTAAAATAATATTAAGATAATATGTGGTACATCATCATCGGCTTATTAGCCCTAACGACTGGCGGCTTTCTCGTTATAAAAACCGAATGGTTTCTTAATAACTTTGGGCGAATAGCCTGGTTCGAGGATAAACTCGGAGTCGAAGGGGGCTCTCGTTTCGGTTATAAATTAGTCGGCTTAATTTTCTTAATAATCGGCTTAATCGCTATAACCGGTAATGGCGAATCTTTCATGTTTTGGATTACTAGTCCATTCACGCGCTACACGCCTAAATAATAACTTGCTAAAATATAAAATATCATTTAATATTTTTTTAGACTTAAAATTATATTAAGAGGGCCCCTAGCTCAGTCTGGTTAGAGCACCTGCTTTGCAAGCAGGGGGTCAAGGGTTCGAATCCCTTGGGGTCCACTAACAAACAATCACCCAAATTTATTTGGGTGATTGTTTGTTTTAGTTGATTTGCATACAAGCGGTCTCTTCTGCCTCAAGATGCCCTTCTTCTTCAATTTTCTGAGTATTAATATTTATTAAATAGTAATAGCGGCAACAGGTTCCGCAATTATTATATACTTTTGCATGATCAATATCTTCCCATTCCCAGGAAGAGGTGTGATCATTGCCCCGATAAACTTCAATAGGTGTTGAACCATACCCCGGGTTTATTATTAAAGACGTGTAATTTTTATAATATTCCTCTCTTTGTTTATCGTTATTTTCATCAAAATCTTCATCGGCCTTATGTAAATCCTGAAAGTATCCAAAACGAAAACTATCAGACGAAAATAATTTTAGATCATATTTATAATAACCGTCGTTAGTCAAACGTTTGAGTTCAGAGAACCGCCCGTCCTGATCAAAGAAAATTCGCTCTACTTCCGATTTTTTGGGATTTATATAAACATGATGATAATATCCGTACAACCCGCCAGTATTCTCTTCAATGGAACCATTGACGTCTTCTATTGATTTTCCTTCTTTTGCCTCGCAAATTTGTTCTATTTCTTGGTCTCCAAACTGCCATAAAATTGCCAAATATATACCGAGACCGATCAAAATAATAAGCAAAGCAAGTATTAAATATTTTATTCTAATAAAACCACCCTTGCTTTCTTTTTTTAAATTATAAAATAAAGTATTGCCTATTTTCATTATAAATTTAGCGTTCTTGCTTGTAGTCCAATTTGGATAATCAATATAATCAGAAAAATAATGGTTTACGCCGCCCGTCGGGTCTTTTATTTTTCCTGATAGAACTGAGCCGGCAATTTTGTAGCACTTTTCCCAAGCTGCCAATTGTTTCGGATTAATCTTGTAAAAAGGGTCCTTCACATATTTCCAATTGGGATCAACTTCTCTAAACGCGCTAAACTGATTTTTTTGCAAAATTACATCATGATAATTATTGGACCATCTATCATCTTCAACACGATTTCTTATGGACCAAGCGATCGCAATTTTTCCTTCATCCGGGAGACTCCTTCCCTCGCCAAAAATTGCTCTCGCTAAAATCATTTGTTCCATATCATCCCTAAAATTCCCGGTCCAAAGCGGATCATCAACAGTCGGGATTCTTGTTGTTTGCTCTGATTTTATGCCTATTTCTATATTACGAAGGAAAGGAGCTTCATCAGAATACAAATCAATATTAAATTGTTTGGTTTTTAAATTAATGTCTTTAACAAAAGTCTTATCATTTCCTTTTAAAATCTTCCCACACCAATACCAATCCCGATGCGATTTAGAATTTTCATTCTTTTGGATTTCACCATTAATCAGTAATTTTACATCATCATCGTCCCGTCCGTTTTTATTCGCTTTTGCCGTAACTGATAATTTTGTAATAAACTGGTCTAAAACAATATAGCTTAACCAAGGGCGCCCCTCACTTTTTTGCGCCGGGTTATTAACCACAGGGACATACAATATCGAATCTTTTTCTTCGACTTTCGAAATTGTAATAGTTTTTAGATAAGGCTTTTGATCGGGCTTCAAATCAATAATGTGCTCTCCTTTTCTTAAATCCGCGGCGATAATAACGGTTTTTTCTAGTCCACTTAGTTCATTCCCGTTCCAAGCTGAGCGGGCATCTTTCTTTATATACTGCGAAGTGGACAACTCTTGGTTATCCAAATATAAAAATACGTCGTCATCTTTAAAAAAGGCGCGACGTGATTTTAAATTCTGCCACCAGCTTTTAGCACTCGCAATTATTTCGATTAAATATATCCCATTCTCCGAAAGCGTAAAATCATAGGAGTACTGTTTAGTGATTACCTTATTAATCTTTTCATTTTTTATGAACTTCATAAAATTTGAGTTATTTCAAATTTATTTTAACCTATAATAAGTCGCTTTCCCTTTACCAACTTTTTCGATTATTCCTAGGGCTATCAATTTTCTAAAATCTAAATTTCTAGTTGGTTTAGCACGCTCGGTCAACCCGGAATAATCTTTGTCGGTAACATAACCTTTTTTCTTTATATAGGCGATTAATTTTCGATGATATTCTTTTAGGTCTTTTTCGGGAGAATTCTTTTCTTTTTCCAACTCTTTAATAACTCGCAAAAGCTCATCGATTATGCCATCAGTAAAATATTCCAACCAAGAAGTAAAATCGAGTTGATCCTTAATGTCATAATAATTTCCCATAGCACCAACTTCCTGAAAATAACGACTGACGTTTTGGTTATAATAATTTTCAAAACTAAAAAGATAAAAAGTATTGAGCCCCATTTTAGCCAATAATGCTTTAGTGGCCAATCTGGCTGTCCGCCCATTACCGTCAACAAAAGGATGAATAATTACAAATTGTTTATGAAAAATGCCAGCTAAAATCAAGGGGTCGACTATATTCTTACTTTTATTAAGATAATAAAATAACTCAACTAATAATTTATTTACTTCCTGGTAATCGGGTGGCAAGTAAACAGTTTGACGCGTCTTTGGATTATTTACAAAAACCGGCTCTTGACGAATTTTGCCGCAACGATAGTTCCTAATTAAACCTTTGGTAATCGTCTTTTGAATCTGCAATATTAGTTTAATATTAAATGTTTCTCGGCGCGACTTCAGCAGGGCGTCTAATTCGATTAGTGCTTTATTATAATTTAAAATTTCTTTTTCACTATCACGAACATTTTCCGGTTTATTCTTCAAGATTCTTTTTACATCTGTTAAAGGTAAAGGATTACCCTCAATACTCGTCGATGAATATGCTGATATTTCACGAGCCCGTCTTTCCATGTCCAATAAAACTATATTCGAAAAATTACGGCTATTAAGCTCAGTAATAATTTCACTAATCTTTTTAATATTAGCTAATAATTTATTAGAAATTGTGTATTTTGGATTAAACATATATAGCTATATAATAGACGATTGTTAGACGATTGTCAATCATCATACTCCCGCCAAGCTTCAAAACCCCAATTATTTTTATAACCATCCTTCTGGCGGCCAAAAAAAAGGAGGATCCTAAATAGCGATCCCCCGAAATACTTTACGATTATTTAAATTACAATATGGAAACATTTCTATCCGGTACGAAATTAGCACGGCACTCAAGTTTTTCATTCCATATTTCAACTACATTCTTAACAAGCTTACGAAGTTGAGGTAATGTTCCGTTCATCCCTAAAACATACATTCTTGCAGATTCAGGCCTTAGTTGAAAACTGATCCAACTCATGGCATCCTCAAGCATAACTCGATCATATCCGCATATTTCCGCACAAAGGACTTTGACCACACCAAATTGTCCGGACATACCACGACTATTATTTTGATCCATGATATGTTTCATACCATTAAAATAAACATTATCCTGAAACAGCTGGCAGAGTTCGTCTAACCGACCACTGATAATCATAATATCACGATTATTATCAAAGACTGCTTGCATAAATATTTTACTATCCAGACAAAGGTTGTCTTCAATACAAGATTGCCTGCTGAGCTTCTCAAACCCACAATCTGGTTTAAGATAAATAGTAATGTGTACCGAGCGATCGCATAATTCTCCAAATCTTTCAGATATATTGTCGTTTTTAGTATCTTTATGCCATGCTTCAACTGTAGCCCAAACTAAATATTCGACTTCATCCCAAACCGGATCGGAATAATTTGTTCTGTCTCTGGTTTTCCAGAGTATTGCGTTGCCATAAATATTACTACCAATCGCATTTTTCTCATGGTCATTCCGTGGCCAATCTACACGATTAATAATTTTACCTTGATCATCAATGGCAAAGAGATACTCGCCGCGTCGCATTATTTGATCTTTGCGATTCCCTTTCATCTGAAAAATACAGGAACCATCACCAAGACCAACATTATCAGCCCGACGGTACATTAAATCTCCGTCAGCTTTTTCGATGCGAATGGTTAAGTCATCAACATTCACGCCACCATCACCGTCAAATGGTTCCATTTGAGACGACAACACATTCGACACGAAAGGATACTGCTTAAGTAATCCTTGATTCTTAAATGAATTTGCTTTCATTTTTTATTTCTCCTATGTTCTATAGTTTTTAAAGAACCAGCGTTCCGCTAGTCTGTAAGCACCTTGCTCACGTTGAAAATATTATCATACTTGTCTCTTTATGTCAAGATTAAAAAACTCCGCCCAATACTTAATTTCCTCAAAGAAAAATCCAAATTTATTTGGATTTTTTAGTTGTTATGGCTAAAAACTAAGGTAAAGAGTAAAATATGAATAAGATGATTAATTCAAATAAAAAGTAAATTATCCTTACTATATGAATAAAACTAAATTTTTAGTCGTGTCTATTATTTCTTTACTAATTTTAATTGGCGCAGCCATTTATTTTGTTCTCCCTCGGTCGAACCAAGAAGTTGTAAAAAAAACCATAATCGATATCTATACGCCCGCTACCGCCCTGGCTTCTAAATTTGCGGCCTATCAAGAGGTCGCGGTTAATGTCTCTCCTAAAATTCCGGCCTATTCTGTCGCGCCGGATTTAGGTAATATAGCCAATGCCAGTGATTTTATCTTCTCTCCGGAAATTAAAAATTTATTAGTAAAAAATGCTTTTGCGGTTAAACCCGCTTTTAGTAATGAATTCTTTTCACTTTACGAAAACAATCGATATAATTACACGCCAAATTTTATTACTACCGATTCCCTGCTCCACAATTATCATTTGCTGTTTGATTATCTACTTAAACAATTAGAGGAACAAAAATTAGCGGCTGAGCTCAAGCAACTTAACGCTAGCATGCTCGCCGCATCATTATCTCAATATAACGAACTGAAAGGCACGGCCTGGGAAAATGCCGCCAAAAGAAATGTCGGATTTTTTGCGGTGGGCGGTAAGCTTTTAGACCCATTAATAAGTATACCACCGCTAGTCCAAAACGAAGTTGAACAAGAATTAGCCTTAATTAACGCTCATCAAGACATAACCCTTTCTCCTATTATGAATATGGGCAGTGATGCCAATATTATAGACGGCCTCAAAGAAGATTATTCGCAATACATCCCGCGCGGACATTACGATAAAACGGAACAACTAAAAGCTTATTTTAAATCAATGATGTGGTACGGCCGCTTAACTTTTCGTCTTGAAAATAATGACGAAATAAAATCCGGCCTTTTAATTACCTTAACTCTAAACCAAATAGAGAACCAAAGCAGCTGGAATAAAATTTATGAACCTATAAATTTTTTCGTTGGTAAAAGCGATGATATTACTTATTACCAATTCCGGGATCTAAGCGAAAAAATCTACGGCCCTAACGCTACCCTAACCGTCGTCTTAACCGCTCCAGATAAATTCTCGGCCTTTGTTGACGCCGCCAGCACATTAGCGTCGCCGCAAATAAATTCCCTGCCTATCTTTAATACCACCATTCAGCCCGACCGCGATAAAGAAATAAAGGGCTTCCGCTTTATGGGGCAACGATTTACCATAGATGCGGCAATATTTCAAAGACTCATTGATAGAGAAACACCGGGACGTATGTTGCCGAAAGGTTTAGATATTCCGGCAGCAATGGGATCAAAAGAAGCCTTAAATATTTTAACGCAATTAGGAGAAACAAAATACAATAAATACTTAGACAACCTGACTAAAATGCAATTGTATCTTGCCGATCTGCCGACTACTACTTGGACACAAAATTTATATTGGGGCTGGCTATATCAGTTGCGCCCACTCACCGTCGCCAAGCCGAACGGCTATCCGACATTTATGCAAAACACCGCCTGGGCAAGAAAGGAGCTCAATACTTTTTTGGGAAGTTGGAGTGAACTAAAACATGACACCATTCTCTACGCAAAACAGGTTTACGCGGAAATGGGTGGCGGCGGTAACCCGAGCAAAAAAGATGATCGCGGCTATGTTGAACCAAATCCCGATGTTTATGCTCGTCTCGTCTCACTGCTGAATATGACAATAGACGGATTAGAAACGCGAGGCTTGCTGACTGCCAACCTGAAAGACAATTTAAATAAAATGGCGCAACTGGCTCTAGCAGTCAAAACCATATCAGAAAAAGAATTGAATAATGAAAAACTAAGTGACGCCGATTACGAACTAATTCGTTCCTACGGCGGACAACTAGAGCATTTCTGGTTAGAAGTAAACAAAGACGAACCGCAATTCAAAGAATTGGGACAAGGATATTTTTTGGATCAAAACCCGGCAGCCATTGTGGCGGATGTTGCGACCGATCCTAACGGCCAAGTGTTGGAAGAAGGCACAGGAAAAATTTCTGAAATTTACGTGGTATTTCCCATCGACGGCCAATTAAAAATCGCCAAAGGCGGAGTTTATTCTTACTATGAATTTCCCTGGCCACTAGCAGACAGACTGACCGACCAGAAATGGCGGGATATGCTTAATGCCAACCCGGCTCCCATCGCACCGACGTGGACTCAGACTTTTATCGCTCAATAAATGAATGGCAAAAAAATTGTGGGAATAATATCACCCTTCCTGCTTAGTCTAATTATAATTATTGTGGGCAGTAGTTACTATTGGCTCTCGACTAATAAACAGACCGAACTTACTACTTACATCACCGCGGATACTACCAATCAATCATTAATAACTGAGACGAAGGAAAAAAATTTTTCCGATTTTTTAAGGCAGAAAAAACAGCTGTCTCTAAAAAATGAAATGACGGCTCGCCGGACGAAACAGGCGAACTTAAACAATAACGACCTGCCAGAAATTTACGCTCTAGCTAATGGCCGATTAACAATTACAGAAAACACCCAAATTATCTGGCAATCGTCTAATGACTGGTGGGTAGATAATTTTATTCTAGCCGATGCTAACAACGACGGCATAATCGATATAAATTTATCGGTATGGAAATCCGGAAATTTCGGCCCCTCCCAACCTTTTTGGGTTAAAAACGACGACCTCAGCGTAAAAAATCATTTTTTCATTTTCGATCTAATCGCCGAAAAGGTTGAACCCCTTTGGCAGTCATCAAACCTGACAGTCCCAAATTGTGAATTTGCCGTCACCGATATAGATAAAGACGGCCAGAATGATTTAATCGTCATAGAAGGAAATTATACACAAACACCGGAGTGCCACGGTGATTATATCGCCCTCTGGAAATGGAACGACTGGGGATTTTCCAATGAATGGCGCAGCACTAAAGGAAATTTTTCCCACCTAGACATAGAAAAAATTAAAGAAAAAAATAATTAATTCGACATCTAAAATTATTATGAATTTCTCCGTCCTCAACTGGAATATTGAAGGGACAAAATATTACACAAGCACTAGTTTAAATAAAATAACTCCCAGCCTAGAAAAATCCAGCGCCGATATTTTTTGTCTACAAGAAGCGCAAGAACTTAGAGAAAAACTATCAAATTTTAATAAGTTACAACAACTTAACCACATTTTTCCGGCCAGTGAAGATAACCGAAATATAATCCTCAGTAAATTCCCCATTATCTCTAGCGGCGAACTAGCTTTCCCGCCGCTCACTAATAATCCGTTAGAAAAAGTCCTTTGGGCAGAGATAGCTATTGAGACAAAAACTCTTAAAATTTACAATTGCCACTTTGAAATTATCGGCGTCGGACCGCAACAAAGGGCTAGCCAACTAGCGGTCGTCTTAGCTGACGCTAAAAAACATATCGGCCCAGTAATTATCTGTGGCGATTTAAATACTACTATCCCGGCGGCCGGCTGGGGACGAAAATTTGTTCAATGGTTTCATAAAGAAACCGACGCCAGTCTTATTTTGGACGGCCAATGTTCCCCGTTAGACGAAAGATATCCTTTCGTTAAAATCGCTGAGCGAGCGGGATTTCGCGAAGCGCTCGATATTTCTCAAACGACTTGGTGTATTAAGCCTTTCTACTTAGAAATATTTAACCTTAAACTAGACTGGTTTTTCGTGCGGGATCTAAAAACACCTAGGATTTCCCTAGGCGCTTATATTTCCGATCACCGTTCAATTTTGGCGGAATTCTCCACTCCTCAAAATTAGGCCGCCAGCTCAATAATCTCGTCTAATAATTCCGTATAGCTCAAACCGCTATTCATCATTAATTTAGGGAACATCGATATATCCGTAAAACCCGGCAGAGTATTAATCTCGCTAATATAAATCTTATTTCGAGAAACAAAAAAATCGACACGGGCGAAACCTCGACAAGCCATTAAACGATAAATCCGCTCCGCCAGCGTTCTAATTTCTTTAATTAAAGACTGATTTAAACGAGCCGGAATCACGACTTTTGCTTCACCCCGTTTATATTTATCATCATAATCATAAAATTCTTTGGCTAATTCTAATTCGCCGGGCTGAGAGATAACTAATTTACTGTTGCCCATAATCGCCACCTCAATTTCTTGAGGCTGAACGAGTCCTTCTTCGATTAAAATTTTAGAGTCATGCTTCAAAGCCTCTTGAATAGCTAACTCTAATTTATTTATTCTAGTAACGGCCGTAATCCCGACCGATGAACCGGAATTAGCCGGTTTTACATAAATCGGCAATTTAAATTTACTTTTAATCTCTGCCTTAAATTTTTTTATTTCCAGGGCGCTATGGCTAGCGAAATCTAAGTAAGTATACTTAACTTGCTGGTAACCGCGCGCGGCGATTAAATCTTTAAAAATAGCCTTATCCATACAAAGAGCGGAACTTAAGACCTGACAACCGCAATATTTAATATTTTGGCTCGCCAAGATCGCCTGCAGGACTCCGTCTTCTCCGTAACGCCCGTGAGTCATCAGTAAAGCAATATCGAATAATTTAGCAAAATCTTCAATGGCTATTTTCTGGCGAGAACCCGATTTCAAATCTGCTAAATTTTTTATTAAATAAAAACGGCGATCTGATTTTCGCCAATAAATCAAAACTAATTTATAGCGCCGATAATTAAAATACTGCACCACATTTTTAGCGGACATGATAGAAACCGCCGCTTCATTACTCAGACCGCCAAAAAATAAACCAATTTTTTTCATATATTTTATAATATTAGATATTCTATCAGGAAAAACACTCTTATTCAAACCAAACAGCTATTTCTGCCTCGAGCCGCGACTCGACCAGTAAAAGCGACCCTTCAGGCCGCTTTTTTATTTATCTATTAACCATTATTAATCTTTGCTTTCTACCTATTAAAAATGATAAAATTAATTCATGTCTAAAACCAAACCCAAATTAATCATTATTGATGGTAATGCCCTAATTCATCGCAGTTTTCACGCTTTACCGCCGACTCTCCGAACAAAAAACGGCTTATTAGTCAATGCCGTCTACGGCTTTACCTCCTTTCTTTTAAAAGCTCTGAGCGAGTTTAAACCAGAATATGTGGTTCTGACTTTAGATAAAAAAGATCCAACTTTCCGCCACGAAACTTATAGCGACTATAAAGCTACCCGCGTTAAAGCGCCCGATGAATTATACGAACAAATCCCTGTCGTTAAAAAAGTGGCGACGGCTTTCAATATCCCGATTTTTGAATTAAGCGGCTACGAAGCGGACGACCTAATCGGCACAATCTGTGAACAAACTAAATTAGAAAAAAATCTAGAAAAAATAATTATTACCGGCGACTTAGACACTCTACAACTCGTTAATGAAAAAACTAAGGTCTATACAATGAGCCGCGGTCTTTCTGATAGCGTTCTTTACGGCCCCGAACAAATTCACGCTCGCTATGGACTTCGGCCAGATCAAATTATTGACTATAAAGCCCTCCGGGGCGATCCGAGCGATAATATTCCTGGCGTCAAAGGTATCGGCGAAAAAACGGCGAGCGAGCTCCTAATTGAATTTGGAAATTTAGCTGGCGTTTATAAGGCAGTAAAAAATAAAAATCAAAAAATAAAAAATCGAATATTAGAACTATTAAAGGAACATCAAGCTAATGCCTATTTAAGCCAAGATTTAGCGACCATTCGTCTTAACGCCCCTCTTAAATTTTCTCTAACCGATATTAAATTCTCTAATTTTCAACTAGAGACAGTCCTAACTTTATTTAGCGAATTAGAATTTAAATCTTTGTTAAATAAAGTCAAAGATGTGCGCGATAATCTGAACCAGGCCGCGGACCAAAAAAATCAAAACTTAGCTAATAAGGTTCCGAGCGATAAAAATTTGACAACCCCAATAATAGCGCCATCCGGACAAGCCAAGTTTAGCCGAAATGCGCAAGATTTTAATTATCAATTAATCGATTTTAGCGCCGCCGGCAATAAAAAATTTACGACTTTCTACAAAAAATTAAAAACTCGCCCCGACTTTACAATTGATAGTGAGACCAGCGGCCTCGACCCTTTAAGCGTCAAGCTTATTGGTCTCAGTTTCTCCTGGCAAGTCGGAGCAGCTTATTTTGTTCTAATTAATAAGGAACGTTTAGAAAAATTACGATCAATTCTAGAAAATAATAAAATAGAAAAATTTGGTCACAATTTAAAATTTGATTATCGAATTTTAAAAAATCAAGGCATTCAACTCCGGGGTCTAACTTTTGATACGATGCTCGCTTCTTATTTATTAAATCCCGCCAGTCGCCAGCACAATCTCGATAACTTAGTTTTTACCGAATTCGGCTTTGAAAAAATTAGTAAAAAGGATCTCGCCGCTAGTCAAGGCGCCCAACTAGCTCTAAATTTCTCCGCGCTAGACCCCGAAAAATTAAGTCTCTACTCTTGTGAAGACGCTGATTTTACTAATCGTCTAGTAAAATCATTAGCCCCAAAATTAAAAACTGCCGGCCTAGAAGATTTATTTAAAAAAATAGAAATGCCCCTAGTTAGTATTTTAGGCGATATGGAAAATAACGGGATTAAGCTTGATCCGACTTTAATTGACGAACTAAACCAAGAAATAAGCCAAAAAATAAAAAGTTTGGAAAAAAATATCTATCAACTAGCTAAAACTGAATTTAATATCAATTCCACTAAACAATTAAAAGAAGTTCTCTTTACTAAACTAGACATTCCGACGACTAATCTGAAACGAACCAAAACGGGCTTCTCGACCGCTGAAGACGAACTTATTAAGCTTCATGACCTGCATCCTATAATTAGCCCTCTGCAAGAATACCGGGAATTGAATAAACTCCAAACCACTTATCTAAACGCCCTGCCTAAAATGATCAATCTGAAAACCGGGCGCCTCCATACTAGTTTTAATCAAACTATAACCGCCACCGGCCGTTTGTCTTCTAACGATCCGAATTTACAAAATATTCCGACGCGCGGCCTGGCCGGACAAAAAATTCGCCGGGCCTTCATCGCCGAAACTGGCTGGCGTCTCCTCGGTTTAGATTATTCTCAAATAGAGCTTCGCTTAGCCGCAGCGATGTCTGGTGATAAAAAAATGATTACCGCCTTTAAGGCGGGCGCTGATATTCATACCGCGACGGCCGCAGAAATAAACGGCGTAAAATTAAACGAAGTAACTAAAGCGATGCGCCGCGCCGCTAAAGCCACCAATTTCGGAATTCTCTACGGACAGGGGGCACATGGACTAAGTCAAAACGCCGGTATTCCTTATTGGCAAGCTAGCGAATTTATTAAAAAATATTGGCTCGCCTACCCGGGGATTAAAAAAATGATGGATGATTTTATCAAAAAGGCGCGCTCTCAAGGTTATGCTCTAACTCTTTTTGGCCGACGACGCCCTCTGCCGGAATTAAATTCCAGTATCGCTATGATAAAAAAAAGCGCCGAACGCATGGCTATTAACGCGCCGATTCAAGGCACGGCGGCCGATATTATTAAACTAGCCATGATTAAAATAGCGACGTTAATTAGCGACGCCCCAACCGAAATTCGTCTTCTGCTACAAGTACACGATGAATTGATTTTTGAAATAAAAAAAGATAAACTAGATTACTACGCTCCGAAAATTCAAAATATTATGGGAAGTGTCTTAAAATTACAAGTACCGATCAAAGTCGAAATAAATCAAGGCGATAACTGGGGCGATTTAAAATAATTAAAATTAATCAACAACCCAAAAAATAATTTTATACTTTGTATACTTATGCTTCAAAAACAAATATTTAAAAAATTAAATCAACAAAAAATCGCTATTTTAGGTTTAGGTTTAGAAAACCGGGCTTTAATTGAGCTTTTAGAAGCTAAAAAAATAAACACAACCCTAACTATTTGCGACGCCCGTCCGCGAGCGCTCCTAAAATTACCAGTCACAACATATCTTAAATTATCCTATCAGCTAGGAGCGGGATTTAATTATAATTTAGATAAATTCGATATTCTCTTTCGGTCACCTGGCTGGCCGATTGCTTGCCCAGGCATTCAACAAGCCCTCAATAATAAAAAAACAGAACTTAGCAGTCCGCTTAATTTATTTTTTCAGCTTTCCCCTAGCCAAAATATTATTGGCGTCACCGGTACGAAAGGGAAAGGAACGACGGCTAGCTTAATTTATAAAATTCTTAAAGAAGCCAAACAACGCGTCTGGTTAGGCGGTAATATCGGCGTCGCTCCTCTATCTTTTTTACTAAAAATAAAAAAAACCGACTATATTATTCTAGAATTATCTAGTTTTCAATTAGAAGACTTAAAATATTCTCCCCGCTTGGCGATCATCACTAATTTATTTAAAGAACATCTCGCCGCCGCCGATCCTAATAATCCTAATTTCCATTCTTCAATCAATAATTATTGGCGAGCTAAATTAAATATCGCTCGTTTTCCCGGTAACCGCTACTTATTAATCAACCAGACTTTACGGACACGAATAACTAAAGATAATCTAGCCAATAAAACAAAAAAAATCATTTATTTCGGCGCGCGTGCCTTAAAAACTCAACTTAATGGCCATTATAATCAGGAGAATATCGGAGCGGCCGTAGCGCTCGCTCAACTTTTAAAAATAAAAAAATCGACTTACGAAAAAACAATCGCTAATTTTCAAAATCTAGAACATCGTCTAGAATTGGTCGCTGAAAAATCGGGCGTCCGGTATTATGATAATAGCTTCTCGACTACTCCGGAAAGCAGCCGCCTCGATCTTGAATCTTTTACTGAGCCGATTATTCTTATCGGCGGCGGCGCCGACAAGGGCGCTAATTTCTATCCTTTCGCTCAAACTATCAAAAAAAAGGTAAAATTATTAATCCTGTTACCGGGCGCCGGGACAATTCGCTTAAAAAAAGCTCTGGAAAAAAACGCTTACCCTAAACATAAATATTATGAAGCGCCGGATATGCTTACCGCGGTCACCCGAGCTAAAAGAGCGGCGGTTAGCGGCGACGTAGTCTTACTCTCAACGGCTTGCGCGAGCTTTGGCCTATTTCAAAATTACAAGGAACGCGGCCTACTTTTTCAAAAGTATGTTAAAAAATAGTGAATTAAAATTAAATAAAAAATCCAATCGGCTAGCCACTGTCCCCGGAAAAAATATCATCGGAGTTTTTGATTCCGGTCTTGGTGGTCTGACTATTTTTAAATATTTTCTTAAAGATTTACCTAATTATAATTATATTTATCTGGGCGATAGCGCCCGCCAGCCATACGGCGAAAAATCAGCCGCCACGATTTACGAGTACACGAAAGAAGCCGTTGATTTTTTATTTTCCGCTGGCTGTGAACTGGTCATCCTCGCCTGTAATACCGCTTCCAGCCAAGCTCTACGTCGCTTACAGGAAGAATATCTGCCGACGAATTATCCGCAACGACGGATCCTTGGCGTTATCCGTCCGCTGGCCGAAAGTATAGTCCAAGATAAATCCCTAAAAACGATAGGAGTAATTGGTACTAAAGCAACGATTAACTCTCACGCTTACGCCACAGAAATTAATAAATTAGATAAGACAATAAAAATAATCGAAACGAGTACCCCCTTGCTCGTCCCCTTGATCGAAGAGGGCTGGGACAAAAAACCAGAAACAAAAATGATCTTAAAAAAATATTTACACCCCCTCAGAACTAAACAAATCAAAGCGCTAATTTTAGGCTGTACTCATTACCCCTTCTTATATAAACAAATTAAACAAATCCTCGGCCACGGAATAAGCTTGCCCCAGCCGGGAGAAATCCTCGCTACCAGCCTTAAGGCTTATCTCAGTCGTCATTCCGAATTAGGGATTACTGAAAATCATCAGCCCCGACTGAAGTATTATACGACTGATAGCCCCGAACAATTTAAAAAATTAGGCGAAAAATTTTTAGAAAGAAAAATTACTAATTTAGCCCAAGTCTCAATAAGTGAACTTAAATTATGATTATTTTACTACACGGCGCCGATACTTTTCGATCTAAACGCTTCCTGCGGGATTTAAAGAATAAATTTACTAAAGATGTTGACCCAACAGAAAACAGCCTCGATTTTATTGATGGCCAAAATACGACAATTAGAGAAATTAATGAAAAAATAAATACCGGCTCCCTGTTTGTCAAAAAAAGATTAGTCGTAGTAGAAAATATTTTTAAAAATAAAAAAGACCAAATCTTCACGGAATTAGACGATTTATTAAAAAAAATTCCTAGTGGCGAAAATAATATTATTATCTTTTGGGATGAAGAAATAAATGCAACAGACAAATCATTCAAAACAAACGCTAAAAAATTACTGACTTTCTTAATTCAACAACCTTATTCCCAAGAATTTAAAACTTTAAGTGACGGCCAACTCCTTACTTTTATCAAAAAAGAGGCAGCGACTTATCATCAGGAAATTGACGCGACCGCGGCCTTACGTTTACTAAACCTCACTAGCAGCGACTCCTGGCTAATCGCCTCCGAAATAAAAAAATTAGCTTTTCGCAGCGACCATAAAATTATTAACTTGGCCGCGGTCAATGAAATGGTCACGGGGTCTTACGACGAAAACATTTTCGGCCTGACCGACGCTTTAAGCGCTAAAAATAAAAAATTAGCTCTCACCTTATTAGAGGAGCAGTACGCCGCTGGCCTCAGCGATGAATATTTAATTACTATGCTCATCCGCCAATTTAAAATACTCTGGCAAATTAGAGATGCTCTGGACAAAAAAATAAATCCCGCTCTCCTCGCTAGCCAGCTAAAACTTCACCCCTTTGTCGTTAAAAAAGGTCTACTGCAAGCTAAGAATTTCGACAGTCCTAGCCTTAAAAAATATTTAAATAATTTAATTCGCCTAGACTTCTTAAATAAAAATAGTAAGGCGGATATTAAAACCGAACTTAACCTATTAATTGCCAACTTATAATTAGCCGCTGCTTGCTTTTTTATTTATTATTTGATATATTTTTTTCAGTTAAAAATTGGGCAATTAGCTCAGTTGGTTAGAGCGCAACACTGATAATGTTGAGGTCGGAGGTTCGAGTCCTCCATTGCCCACCTCAGCCACTTTCTTGAGCGGAGAGCTGGCAATTAACATAATTATAGCGGGATAGAGCAGTTGGCAGCTCGCTAGGCCCATAACCTAGAGGTCGTCGGTTCGAGTCCGACTCCCGCAACTTGTTTTAACAACAAAATTTTCAAGCCTCGGTAGCTCAGTGGTAGAGCAAAGGACTGATTTTCGGTCCGCTTAATGGAAACATTAAGATGAAAATCGGGTGAATTCGGGGAAGCCTAAATTTATTTACCTCAATCTAGTAAATAAAAATGGTAATCCCGAGCCAAGCCTCAATTGGGATAAAGAATTGAGGAAGGTGTAGAGACTAGCGGGTGAGCCCAACAATAAACCCGCCTCGAGCGCCCGACCCCGTCCTTAGAAATAAGCGGGGATGATATAGTCCAATCCTTAAGGAAACTTAAGCCAAGCCATAACAAGGAAAATCCTTGTGTCGTCAGTTCGATTCTGACCCGGGGCACAAAAATAGATAAATAATTGAACTCATGTTATAATTTATACTGTCACCGTGAGTTCAATTTTATTTATGCGTTCTGATAAAACTATTGCTATAAAATTAAGAAAAAATGGTAAATCTTATAGCCAAATAAGTACTATTTTGCTTATACCAAAAAGTACACTAAGTCTGTGGCTGAAGGATATTAAATTATCTAAAAAAGCTTCAGACAGAATTAAGGCGCTGACAAACGCCACGGCAATCAGTAAATTAATTTTGAGAAACAAGCAACAAACAACTATTGCTAACCAGAGACATGAGAGTATTCGCGAAACCGCTAGAAAAGAGGCTAAACCATTATTAACTGACTCCCTATTTTTAGCAGGCGTATCTCTCTACTGGGCGGAAGGCTATAAGAAAGGTGCTTTAGGTAGTAAATGGAAAAGTATTGACTTCGCTAATTCTGATCCAGAAATGATAAAATTAATGGTCAACTTTTTTACCAACTTTCTCAAAATAAAAGAATCTGATATTAAAATACAAATAATGCTCCATGATACGAAAGAAACTAATAAATGTCTTAATTTTTGGCATAAATTAACTAGCATCCCTAAAAAAAATTTTATCAAAACCTGTTATTCGATCAGCAAAGCGAGTTTACAAAAAAGTAATAACAAATTACCGTACGGAACAATCCATCTAAGAATTAATAACGTTAACAGTTTTTTTCGTTTAATAGGCTGGATTGATAGTTTAAAAGAAAAATTTAATTTAAACCGGGGTGTGGCCCAGTTGGTCTAAGGCGTCTGGTTTGGGACCAGAAGATCGAGAGTTCAAATCTCTCCACCCCGACGCAAAATAAAAAATAGCTCAGTGAAGAGCTATTTTTTATAAACGGAAACTACTGCTTTATTTTAGCGGGGCGAAATACGAGTCGAAATTAAATTAGCTAACTTAGCTAAAAGCCAAGCTAAAGGAATAAATAAAACTAAATACAAAATAGTGGCGAGCCACGCCGGCATAAAACGATAAAAAATATCATAACGATACATAAGCGGCCAATGCCAAAGATAAATTTCATAAGAATAAATTCCGACCCAGGATAAGGCTTTAAATTCAAATTTCTTAATAATAAAAATAACTACCAAGGCGATCATCGCTATTAGACTCATTAACTGTTCCTCTTGATAACTGGCGCCAATAGCAGAATTAACATTAAAATAAATAAAAGCTGCGCTAGCCATGATCATCGCTAACCAATAAATAATTACCGAATAACCACGTAATGGATTAGCCAAAAAATTTGGTCGGGGTAACTTCGTCACGAGCCAAGCAGCTAATACGCCTAAAGGAAAAGCAAAAATATGGACGCGATATAAATGAAGAACATTCTGAAAATAAACTGGATTATAATAAATTAAACCGTAACCCACTAGACCCAATACAATAGCGCTGAGCCAAGGCCGCCGGCGACTAAACACTAGAGGAAATAAAAGATAGTAGCCAATAATAAAGGTAAAATACCAAAGTGGCGAATTAAAATCTGAATATAAATCAGCGTGGGTAATAATTCCTAAACCAGCGGAAAAAATAAATTGCCAAGAGTAATTAATGTTTAAGAAAAAAATGTCGAGTAATAAAACGACGACTAACAAAAGCCAATAAGGAACAAATATTTTCAAGAGCCGACGCTTATAAAAATCCCTAATACTCAAGTCCTTACTTAATTGACTAGCCGTTAAACCAAAACCAGATAAAAATAAAAAAAGATTGACGCCAACGCCCGCCATAATCGAAAGCGGCCAAAGAAAACGAGTATCATTAACTAAAAAATAACCAATATGCGACAGGACGATCATAATAATCGCCGCCCCTTTGATCTCCGCGGAGACTGTCGCCGGGAGCCACTCAGAAATCTGACGCGGCCGGACGGTCGCAAAAATAATTAGAAAAAAAATAACCGAAAATATCCAAGTCGCTTGAAGCGGGTTACTGATTAATACTATCATAAATTATGTCCGCCCAGATTTGGTAACCTTTAGCGGAAGGATGAAATAAATCGGCCGAGTAATGGTCGCCCGATTTTTTAAATAATTCAAAACTGGTCGTATATAAATCAACATAGGAAACTAAATACTTAGCGGCCAATTTTTTAATAATCTGATTAAAGGCTCTGGTTTGGTGATCGAAATAAAAATTATAGGGAACGCGAATTAAAGTATCGGCACCGATATAAGGCAAATTAACTAAGTATATCTTGGCTTTAGTTTCTTTGGTCAGCCGACTTAAAATTTGTTCATAATTACTTTGAAAATCTCGAGGGGAAACTTGATTATGGAGATCATTAACGCCGATAAGAACCGTCACTAAATCAGGCTTCTCGACAATCGTCTGCTCCAGTAGTTCGCTTACAACATCACTGGTTTTAAAACCGGGAACGGCTTGGCTCTTTAAAATTACCTTCTCCTGACTGCCCGCTAATTTTTTAGCGACTAAATAAGGCCAAGAATCTTCCGGAGTATAGGCGCCAACACCAGCCGTTAAACTATCTCCCAAGGCGACATAAATTAAACTACTAGTGGACTGCCCCTCATTATTAATCATATACTTGGACGTTAAATCAAATTCCTTTAAATGAGCGCCGCCAATCGTCTGATAAATATAGGCATAAGCCCGATTTAAATAAATTCCCCCGCTTAAGACAGCTAGTAAGCCAATAATCAAATAAATTTTAGTCAAATAATTCTGAGCCATACTTTTATTATATAATAAAATGAAAAAATATGCAGGTATTAAAAAATCCATAAAATTTTAACCAGAAATAATTTAGGACATTCGTCTCATAAACTGACCATCGACCCCTTGATTTTTATTTATTATCGTGTTAATATGGGACTACTATCCAGCGAAAAGACTAAAGAATCTATTTTTTAGACGTCATCGCCGATAATTCTGAGGTGAAGACCTCAATTTTAATTAATTTATTATTTTAGAAAGAGTTATGCCTAACAAAAAATCGGCAGCGAAAGAACTGCGCAAAACCGTCAAAAGAAACGCCGCCAACAAAAAAGTGTCCGAAAAATTAAAAAAACTAGTTAAAATTAGCCTAAAACAAATTAAAGCGGGCGACAAAAAAATTAAAGAAGATTTTACAAAAACGATAAAGGCGCTCGATAAAGCGGTCAAAAAAGGAATTATCAAAAAAAATAATGCCTCTCGTAAAAAATCCAGCTTAATGAAAAAGCTTAATTTAGTAAAATAAAATTATTTAAATAATTTATTATTAATGTACTCATCTTGGATGCGGAGATCGCGACCTTTATACCAAGGGTCAAGCCGCTTCTCGGATTGAGCGCCAAAATTATGTTAGACAAGAAAGCTAAAGAAAAAATCATTAAAAAATTTCGGGTTCATGACACCGATACCGGCTCCCCACAAGTCCAGATTGCTATTTTAACTGAGGAAATTAAAGAGCTAACCGAACACTTAAAAAAACATAAACATGACTTCTCTTCGCGTCGCGGTTTATTAAAAAAGGTTAGTGAACGACGCAAGCTTCTTAAATATCTCCAAAAAGAAAACGCCGAACAATTTAAAGAATTAGCGGATAAACTAAAATTAAAAATCGCTCAAAAATTACAAGAAGAGGAAGAAGAAGAAAAGAAAAAAGAAAAAAAGTATATTGATCCCGAAGAAGAAACTGTCGATCTTAAAGATAGCGCTCTCGAGGACGAAAAATAAAAAGATTTATGATTAAGCACAAAGAACAAAGAGTGGGAATTCTGGTAGACGTTTCGAACATGTACCACTCCGCCAAAAATTTATACAGCCGAAAAGTGAATTTCCAAGAAATCCTTAGTAAAGCAGTGGCCGACCGGAAGCTCATCCGGGCCACTGCTTATGCTATTAAGACCGAAAATCAGGATGAAGCGCCTTTTATCGAGGCTCTGGCGCAACAGGGTTTTGAAGTTAAAATGAAAGATCTGCAAATTTTTGCCGGCGGCGCGAAAAAGGGCGACTGGGACGTTGGGATCGCCATTGACGCTATTAAGCTAGCCGATAAATTAGACGTGATCGTTATTGTGTCCGGCGATGGTGATTACTTACCGCTCGTTTCCTATTTACAAAACAATAAAGGCTGCCTAGTCGAAATAATGGCTTTCCGCAAAACTTGTTCCTCTAAATTAATCGAGGAAGCGGACGACTTTACTGATTTGGGCGCTAGCCGAAAATTTTTGATTTACCGTTAATCTTTTTGCCTGTTAAGTCAACGAGTATCGCTTAATTTATATAAAATTAATTTAAAAATAATTAAAAACTAAAACTAATGACGCTGACCATTAAATAGATAGCACTGTAGACAATACAGTTCTGTAATTTAATGGCCAGGTCGCAAATTTATGGAAAAAGTATTCACTAAAGAGTGGCTTGGCCGTCCGCTCACAATTAAAACAGGCAAAGTCGCTTTACAGGCTGATGCCGCCGTTTGGGTTCAATACGGAGAAACTGTCGTTCAGGCGACGGTCGTCCAAGCTAAAACCGAACGCGAAGGAATTGACTTCTTTCCCCTCATGGTGGAATTCGAAGAAAAACTTTATGCGGCCGGAATAATTAAAGGCTCGCGCTGGATAAAACGCGAAGGACGACCAACCGACCAATCAATTCTCGCTGGCCGAATGATCGATCGCTCGATTAGACCCTTATTCGCTGCGGGCGATAATCGCGATGTCCAAATAATTATCACTATTTTAGCGGTTGACCAAGAAAATGACCATGATATTGTGGCGATGATCGCCGCTTCGGCCGCTCTGGCGATTTCCGGTCTAAACTGGAATGGGCCAATCGGTGGTATTCGCGTCGGCTTAATTAATGGCGAATTTATTTTCAACCCCACTTACTTAGAACAAGCCCAGAGTTCTCTAGATTTAATCGTGGCCGGCACCAGCCAAAAAACAATCATGATTGAAGCGGGCGCCCAAGAAATTCCGGAAGATTTAATGTTAAAGGCAATTATCGCTGGTCAGGAAAAAATGCAAGGAGCGATTGAATTAATTAAAGAATTAAAACAAAACGTCGAACCAAGACAAAATAATTCTTTAAAAGAAAAACCAACTACCCCGGCCGAACTCGAGGCTAAAGCTCATAAACTAGAACTCCTAAAAATCGGGGAGACTTGGCTTCAGGAAAACATCAAAAAAATATTATTTGAAAAAAAATATTACACTAAAGGAGAGCGTAAGGCAGCGGTAACTGAAATTAAGGATCAACTAAATACTTATTTGACCGGTCAAAATATCGACAACAACGAGCGCTATCACGTAATAAAAAAATTAGTAGAACATGCTATCGACGCCGAAGTAACTAACGCTATCTTAAACGATAAGCGTCGCGTCGACGGCCGCGCCCTCACGGAAATCAGAGCCTTGTCAGCCGAAGTAGCTATTTTACCACGTGATCATGGCACGGCGCTCTTTTCTCGCGGCGAAACTCAAGTCATGTCTATTGTCACTTTAGGAGCGCCGGGAATGGAACAGTCCCTAGAAGGCTTAGAGGGACAAAGTAAAAAACGTTACATGCATCATTATAATTTTCCTCCCTACTCCGTTGGCGAAGCGTCTCCTTTAAGAGGCACTGGCCGACGCGAAATTGGCCATGGCGCTTTAGCCGAGAAAGCCTTAATGCCGATGATTCCGACTAAAGAAGAATTCCCTTATACTGTCCGCTTAGTTAGTGAAACTCTGGGCTCTAATGGCTCCTCCTCTATGGCGTCTACTTGCGCCTCCAGTTTAGCGCTCATGGATGCCGGCGTACCGATTAAAAAACCAGTCGTGGGGATTGCTATGGGTCTAGCTTCTAATAAAGATATGAGCCGATGGGAAATTCTGACTGATATTCAGGACTTAGAAGACGGCGACGGCGGTATGGACTTTAAAATTACCGGTACGAATACCGGGCTAACTGCTATTCAGCTTGATACTAAAACCGATGGACTCACTCCAGAAATCATCACTAAAACTTTAAGCCAGGGACGAGCAGCTTTAAATCAAATTTTAGAAGTTGTGGCTAAAGCGATTCCCGCACCACGACCAGAATTATCTCAATATGCCCCTCGAATTATCAGCTTTAACGTCGATCCCGAAAAAATTGGTGCCATTATTGGCCCGGGCGGCAAAATTATTAACCGGATTATTGATGAGACTGGCGTCAGTATCGATATTGAAGACAGCGGACTAGTGATGATTTGCGGCACCGATCCGGAAAAAGTTAATGAAGCAGTCCGACAAGTTAAAGAAATAGTGCATGTTTTCGAGGCCGGAGAAACTCTAAAAGGCAAAGTAGTCCGAATGCTGGATTTCGGCGCTTTTATTTCTCTAAATGCGAGCCAAGATGGGATGGTTCATGTTAGCGAATTAGCCCCTTATCGAATTGAAAAACCTAGTGATTTCTTAAATTTAGGAGATATGGTTACCGTAAAAATTAAGGAAATTGATGATCAAGGCAGAATCAACCTCACTATGAAGGGCCTAGAAGAAAATGCCGAGCTCTGGAAGGATGAAAAAGGTAAATCGAATGGTAGTTTTGGCGGTAGCGAGAGACGCCCTAGCTTCGGCGGACGCCCTAGCTTCGGCGGACGCAGTGGCGGGCCAGCTAGACCAAGTCGTTTTAGCGACCATAAACCAAGAGCTTAAACTCTCTTAGATAATTATTGACTTTTATTTAATATTAAGCTATTATTTCCCCATATAAATAATACCGAAGAATAAAATTATGCTAGCAATTAAATTAGCCAAGACTGGAAAAACCAATAAAAAGATGTTTAGAGTCATCATTTCTGAAAAAAGCCGTGATCCATACGGTAATGTTTTAGAAATCCTCGGCTCCTACAATCCTCATTCTAAGGAACTGGCCGTGAAAGAAGATAGAATTAAATATTGGCTATCTAAAGGAGCACAAATGACCGCGACTATTAACAACTTACTAGTCGGACAAAAAATAATTACCGGAGAAAAATTAACCCCTAAAACCGCTGGAAAACCAAGCGAGAAACGCCTAGCACAGATTAAAGCTAAAACCGACAAAAAAACTGCTCGTGAATCGGCTCCTGCTCCAGTAGTTGAAGCTAAAGAAGAAACCCCTAGTGAAATTGTCGAAGAAGTTCCGGCCGAAAGCGCGACTGTCTAAATTAAAACCACCCCCCTATTCGCTAATTAGTAAATTGACAAATTAAAGAAAAGAACTATAATTATATAGAAGGTTGCGATGCAGCCGTTATTTAATAAATTTCTTTCTATTTTGAAGGGCTTAGCTTCTCAAAAGTTGAAAGACGAATGAAAACTATGGCAGAACAAGACAAAGAGTTCCTGGAAATGGTCGTTAAAGCGATCGTTGCCAATCCGAACGATGTAGTCGTAGACAGGACGATTGATGAAAGAGGCGTTCTTTTAACCCTCAAAACCAATCCGTCAGACATGGGTTATGTTATTGGCCGCAAGGGTCAAACTGCGCAGTCAATCCGCACCTTATTAAAAATAATCGGTGCTAAGAATAATTCTCGTGTTAACTTAAAAATCTATGACCCGGAAGGAATGAACCGCGTTCATCGTAGCGAATCTCGTCCCGAGAGTCGTGATGATATCGATACCTCCGCGATTGATGATTTAAAAATCTAAACATCAACAATTATCATAAACAAAAAAGTTCCGTGTCATCATGGAACTTTTTTGGTATAATGATCTTGAACTATAAATTACTATGACTTTTCATCTCCTAACTATTTTTCCAGCTATTTTTGACTCTTATGTAACTGAGAGTATTCTTAAGCGGGCCCAAGAAAAAAAACTTATCAAAATAAAAACCCATAATCTCCGCGACTGGACTCATGATAAACATCGAACCGTCGACGACGCGCCTTACGGCGGCGGCGCCGGGATGCTTCTAAAAATTGAACCCCTCTATAAAGCTTTAATGAGTATAAAAAAACTAAATAAAAAAATAAAACCGACTAAAAAAAAGGTAATTCTCTTATCGGCGGCGGGGAAAAAGTGGACCCAAACCCTCGCCCAAAAATACTCTAAGTTAGAAGAAATAATTTTCGTCTGTGGTCGTTATGAAGGCGCGGATGCGAGAATTAAAAAATTTGTAGATGAAGAAATATCAATCGGTGATTATGTTCTAACGGGCGGCGAATTACCGGCACTAACCATTATCGATTCGATTACTCGCCTCTTGCCTGGCGTTTTAGGAAATGTGGCTAGCCCGCTTGAGGAATCCCATTCTAAAATCGGCCTCTTAGAATATCCTCAGTATACTCGACCGGAAATATTTACGGCCGCGGGTAAAAAATATCCGGTCCCCAAAATACTCCTGACGGGTAATCATCAAAAAATTAAAGAATGGCAAAATCAACAACAGAAAAAACTCTCTTAACAAAAAAGTCTGGCTAAAAATCCAGACTTTTTTAAACTTTTTAAATTTGATCTTTAAGCACCTTCCAATGATTATCTATTCTGATTAATTTTCCTTTAACAGAAAACCCGGCGGCTTTCTTGTGTCCGCCGCCCCCCCAATTATGAGCAATTTTAGCGACATCAATGCCCTCACTATTAGTCCGTAAACTCCCCTTAACTCTTCCCTCCTCCTCCCGTAAAAGTAGCGCGACTCGCGAACCGCTTAAATTAGACATGAAAGAAACCATGTCGTTAAATAAATCAGATAAAGAATCCTGATGGTTTGGCCCTAATAATGAGTCTAATTCGACAGTCGTTAACCCCGAGGCAACTAAGCCTGTTTCTCGATTAAAAGATAAATTTTCTAAAATACGGCCCCAAACTTTTAGCGCGGAAAAACTACGGTTATTCACGGTATGATTAATAATTTTTGTTAAAGACGCCCCTCGCAGCAGCATCTCTGAAGAAACAGCAATAGCTTCCCGTGAAGAATTAGCATGTAAAAAATGCCCCGTGTCTGTCATTAGACCAATTAAAATACAATTGGCTAAAGTTTTAGTAATCGGCCAATAATTAGCTTTAAAAAAATGATAGAGTATTTCTGTCGTAGAGGCCTTATCCGGTAATCGAATCTCTAAGTCGGCATAAGAATCCTGAGGCTCATGATGATCAAATTCGATAATATAAGGACGAGACAACAAATGCCCGTCTTCTTTAGCCTTAATTAAAGTCAGCAACCGGGCTTCTAGGTTTGTGCGAGAAATAGAACCACAGTCTAACACTAAAATAATATCAAAAACCCTTAAATCATCAGGCGGTTCAGATTTAATCGACTTTTCATGAGCAATGTAATCATAACTGTTCGCTTTTTTCCGATCGGCGTAGGCATACGATTGAACGCCCAAGCTAGAAGCAACCTCAACCATAGCCCCCATTGAGGCGATAGCGTCTGCATCAGGCGAAGTATGCCCAATAATAAGCAGCCGCTTAGCGCCTCGTATTTTTTCACCGGCTAATTGAAATTTAGCGTTTAAGTCTAATAAATCCATAGATTGATAAAATATATAACCGCTTATTATAGCTTGCTAAAACAAAAAAGTCTAGCCTCTTAGAGAGCCTAGACTAAAATCCGATAATTATTATAATTTTAACTTTCGTTAGCTTCCGCAATTAATTTTTCAATCTTCTGAGCCTCTCTTTCGGTTGAGTCAAACTCCCAAATCAGATGCGGTAATTTACGTAATTTTAAACGAGATCGCAATAAGGGAATAATCTGCCCGGTTGAAGTATTAAGCTTGCGTAAAGCGGTCCCCGCTAAACCATCTGGCAAGACAGAAATACCAACTTTCGCTTGTTTTAAATCAGGGCTACACTCGACATAAGTGACGGTGATTAAAGTATTAGGAATACCCACTTCGCGATTAACAACGATCGCCAGTTCCTCTAAAATAAGCTCATTGATTCTAGATAATTTCGACATATTAAAGTTTATCAACAATTCTTTCTTCCTGGTAAACATTTAAGATATCGCCGACTTCAATAACCGGCTTCCCTTCATATTTTAAACCAGCCTCAATATCTTGTTCAACAATTTCGACGTCTTGTTTGCCGGACTGTAAACGGGTCAATTTTCCCGAAACAATAAAATTATCACCGCGTTTTACATCAATTAAACTATTATTTTTAATTATCCCGTCTAAAACCTTACCGCCGACAATTTGGCTATTAGTTTCTGTACGAAAAACGGCCAGGACCTTCAACCGTCCTAATTCAATCCGATTAATTTCTGGCTTAACTAAAAGTTGCATCTCGTCTTTAACAAATTTAATTAAATCATAAATAATCGAATAATTTTTAACCGTCACCTGCTTTTCGCGCACTAAGTTTTCAATCGCCGGAGACATCCGGACATTAAAACCTAAAACCTTAGCGCCGGAATCTTCCGCTCGCTTAATATCGCCCTCAGTAATATAACCCAAACCTTTACTAATAATTCTGACTTTGACTTTCTCGCCATTTAACTTTAATAGAGACTCTTCGATCGCCTCCGCCGAACCCAAAAAATCAGCCTTAATAACTACATTAACTCGCGGAGTTTTATCCTCCGGATTATCATCACTCGCTAAAGCGCCTAGATCACTGGCCTTAGAAACGCTTTTAATCTTTTTAACTTTAACTTTCTCGCCTTCACCAACCGTTAAAATATCACCGACGGCCGGCGAAATCTTTAGGCCTAAAATTTTAACTGGCGTAGACGGACCGGCTGATTCTACTTCCAACCCTTGATAATTTTTTAAAGATTTAACTTTTCCATAAATAACCTGATTAAAACAAAGCTGATCACCAATACGCAAAGTACCATTTTGAACTAAAATAGTCGCTAGCGGTCCAGCCGTCTTATCCACATTTGATTCAACTACTGTCCCGGCCGCTGCCGCCTCTGGATTAGCCCGTAAACTCGCCCCCTCCGTCTCGGCGACTAAAAGAACCATATCTAATAATTCTTCAATCCCCGTACCTTCTTTAGCCGAAATTGGCGCACAAATAATTTTTCCGCCCCAGTCTTCTGGAGAAATATTTAATTGCGTTGATAATTCTTGCTTTGTTCGATTGACGTCGGCCGCTGGTTTATCAATTTTATTAATCGCGACTAGATAAGGAATTTTAGCGGCCTCAATTATTCGAAAAGCTTCGATCGTCTGTGGTTTAACGCCATCATCGGCCGCCACGACTAAAATCGCAATATCGGCCACTTTAGCGCCTCGACTCCGCATCGCCGTAAAAGCTTCGTGCCCTGGCGTATCAATAAAAGTAATGACTCGTCCTTTTCTCGTTATCTGATAAGCACCAATATGCTGCGTAATTCCCCCTGCTTCACCGCCCATAACATTAGTTTCTCGAATAGAATCTAGTAATTTAGTCTTACCGTGATCAACGTGTCCCATGACGACAATAACTGGCGGCCGATCTTTTAAATCCCCGTCCGCTTCGTTAGCTAAAATATCGGCTAATTTCCTATCTTCTTTTTCGCTGTTATCGAGTTTCTCTTCGGCGGGCTGAACATCAAGATTTAAATTTTCACCGATAATGACGGCCGTATCAAAATCAATTTTTTCATTAATTGAAGTAAATACCCCGTTCTTCATTAGTTCAGCCAAAATCCGATTAATCGGAATACCGGCAATTTCGGCATAAGCGCGCACCGTCAAAACTCTTGGCACAGAAATAGTTTTTCTCTCTTTAGGTAAAACCTCATCCTGTTTCTTAATCTCCGCAGCTATTTTTTTTTGTTCCCATTCGCGCCGTAAATATGGCCAATCTTTAATAATTTTTTTTGCAGTATTATTGTCGACTTTTATCGCTTTTTGCCCAATAGCAAAACCGAGCTGTGGCAATAAGTCACGCAGCTCTTGCGGCGAAATCCGTAAAATCCGAGCTAGTTCGGTAATATTCATAAAATATCGAATAATTACTTTGTACTTTGCTTTAATATTACTTTATTTTTCCCCTTTAGTCAATTAAAAAAACTTTACAAAGATTAGATTACCTGCTAGAGTATAATCAATAATTCATTTATTAACTAAGTCTGTTTTCAGGAGTTATTCTAAGAATAGCCACCGTTTCTTGTTAGTATTAGCCCTTTATTTTATAGATTAATCGTTTATGTATCAAGTGATTTTTAACTTAAAATTAGCAAAAAAATCAAAACAATCCCCATCTTTAAAATAAATATCGCTTATTTTCGGTGTGTTTTTCTTAAAATTTAATATTAACTTTAACTAATTCCTCAGCAGACCATCTTTATATGGAATACCTTAATTACGTAGTGTACGTGATTTTGGCGATAGGTGGTTTTTTTATTGGCTATTTATTCTATAAAAAATCAGCCAGCTCCAAGATCAGCAATGCCGCAGAAAAAGCGGACAAATTAATCAGCGAAGCTAAAATTAAAGAAAAAGATCTTTTACTCAAAGCTCAAGACCGCGCTTTAAAAATCATCGACGAATCTAAGAAAGAAGAGGGCGAGCGTCGTAATGACATTAACAATCTCCAAAAAAGATTAGAACAACGGGAAACGGCTTTCTCCCAAAAACTTTTAGAATTACAAGAAAAACAACAGAAGCTCTACGACAAAGTTAATGAAGTCCAAGAAATTAAAGAACGCATAAAAACTATTAAAGAAGAGCAGGAGGCTAAATTAGAACAAATATCTAATTTAAGTAAGGAGGAAGCAAAAAATCTTATCTTAAAAGATGTTGAAGAGAAAAATGCCGAAGATTTAATGGTCCGAGTGAGAAAACTCGAAGATAACTCTGAAGAAACTTTAACGGAAAAAGCTAAAGATATTATGGCGTTAGCTATGCAACGCCTAGTTTCTTCTTATACTGTCGAACTGACTACGACCACTGTCGACTTGCCTAACGACGAAATGAAAGGCAGAATCATCGGTCGAGAAGGCCGAAATATTAAAGCGATTGAACAAATGACTGGCGTCGAAATAATTGTCGATGATACTCCTAACGCTATTACTGTCTCGGGTTTTTCTTTAATCCGCCGTCATATCGCTAAAAAAACTTTAGACTATTTAATTAAAGACGGCCGGATACACCCCACTAAAATTGAAGACGCTGTAGAGAATGCTAAAAAAGATATCGTCTTAGATATTAAAAAGGCGGGTGAAGAGGCACTATACGAAGTAGGCGTCACGGGCTTTGATCCAAAATTAATTCAAATTTTAGGGCGTCTAAAATACCGAACAAGTTACGGTCAAAATGTTTTAGAACATTCTATTGAAGTCGCTCATATTGCAGCGATGCTCGCCGAAGAATTAGGCGCCGATGTTACTCTCGCTAAAAAGGGCGGCTTATTTCACGATATCGGCAAAGCGGTTGATCATGAAGTCCAAGGTAATCATACTGAAATCGGCCGCGACATCGCTAAAAAATTTAATCTGCCCGCGGAAATAATCGCGCCAATTGAAACTCATCATGAAGATAAACCTTCGACTTTGATTGCTGTTATTGTTAAAGTAGCGGATGCTATTTCTTCTGCTCGTCCCGGTGCCCGCGATAATAATCACGAAAACTACTTACAGCGCCTCGAAGAATTGGAAAAAATCGCTCTAACCTTCGAAGGAATCGAAAAAGTTTACGCTATTCAAGCTGGCCGAGAAATCAGGGTTTTTGTGCACCCAGATCAGATCGATGACTTTAAAGCTTATAATTTGGCTAGGGATATTGCAAAAAAGATAGAAAATGAGTTAAAATATCCAGGAGAGATAAAAGTGAATGTAATTAGAGAAATGCGGGTCACAGAATATGCTCGCTAAATCATCATTAAATTTATAATAAGCTTTAGTCAGGCTAAATATAAAAATATGAACAAGGCACAACTTATCGACAAAATTCATAATGATGTCGAGGGTCTCAGCAAAAAACAGGCGGAAAAGATGCTGGATGTCTTAACGACAACCGTCATCGAAGAACTGAAAAATGACCGCGAAGTCACGCTCGCCGGTTTCGGTACTTTTCTGTCTCGTGTTCGCTACGCTCGTGGAGGCGTCAACCCACAAAAGCCAAGTGAACGAATTACTATTCCGGCCGTTAAGGTCGCGAAATTCAAAACCGGTTATCATCTGAAACAGGCTTTGAAGGGAAAAAGATAAATAGAGTGCCCGTTTGAGGATTACTATCCTTTAAACAGGGTGTCTTATAGCGCCCATAGCTCAACTGGATAGAGTACTTGGCTTCGGACCAAGGGGTTGTAGGTTCGAATCCTGCTGGGCGCACGAAAGGCTGAAAAGAAATGGCTGGGTAGCTCAGCTGGTTAGAGCGTAGCACTCATAACGCTAAGGTCGCGGGTTCGAGCCCCGCCCCCGCCACTTTTGGTGATTAAAATACGATTACTAATAAATACGCGCCTATAGCTCAGCTGGTAGAGCAGCTCCCTCTTAAGGAGACGGTCGCAGGTTCGAATCCTGCTGGGCGCACCACGACAATATGCTCAATCTAATTATTTTTGGCCCGCCCGGAGCCGGCAAAGGAACCCAGGCCGCTTTAATCGCTAAAAAATATAAATTAACCCATTTATCCAGCGGGGAGATTTTACGACAAGAACTCAAGAACGGCGAATTAGGATCTAAAATTAAAAATTATCAAACAAGCGGCAAATTAGTGCCAGACGCCTTAATTATTAAAATGATGGAGAGCGCCATACAAAAAAATTTCAACGGCCGGGGGTTTATCTTCGACGGTTATCCGCGCACTATTAAACAGGCTAAAGCTTTAAATAAATTCTATCAAACCAATAAAATATTCTTGTCTTTAATTATTAATTTAAAATTGAGCGAACCAGAGGCGGCTAAACGAATATTACTGCGCGGCAAAACTTCCGGCCGATCGGACGATAATACTAGGACTATTGGAAAGCGTTTTCAAGTTTATCGTCAAGCGACCGAACCCATTTTAGAATATTATAAAAAACAAAAAAAACTAATTAATATCGACGGTCGGCCAGACATAAAAACCATTTTTCAATTTATAGCTGAGCAAATAAAAAATAGCCAAAAATAAAAAAGAAAAAGAGGAGAATGATAAATTCCCCCCTTTTTTTGAATTATGATCGGCCTATTGGATTAAGCCAATAGAAACCCAATCATCATTCAATGATACGTTTATATTCTGGCTGGCAATGGATAAACCACCCATATAAACGTATCCATTGGGCGTTTTGGCCCAATATAACTTATGAATTAAAACCCGTCCATCATCATAAAAAACTGGTTCAACATACTTATATAATTTAGGCCCGTAAACCTCGACTTCTTTCAAATACCGGAGTATTTGCGGTTTGGTCGATATCCCTTTAACCTTATGTTCGTTAAAACCTTGCACCGTATTTTTATTGGGAGGACCACCTTTAATTCTATGCTTTTTTAGAATCGCTAAAGTTTCTTCGGACGGTAATATCCTGACCTGACTAAATGGCCCTGAAACTCGTAAGCCCTGATTAAAGGGAAGTTCCCGATAATCGCCGGTTCGAAACTCTTCTGGAAATTTAACTATTGAACTTCCCTTCGAGTTACGTTTAGGCTTGAAGAAACCGACTGGCGCTAGCGCTGACCCATTACGAGACAGCTTCTTCTTATTGGCCGGTTTTTCCGAATGACCCTTCAATAAAGATTTAGCTAACGGATGCAACTCTTTTACCAAAATAAAACTTTTTGGATCTTTTTGAAAATTCAAAATATCAACTGAGCCGGATCTTAAAACACATTTCGCCGCGATCACCGAGGGCTGTCCCTCGGTTAAGCTGCTAGCTAGACAAGCGGTCCAATGAGAAACCGCCGCCGCAACCTCATTCTTTATTGAATCGGACAGAACTGTTTGTTTTAGCTCACAACCAAATTGATTAATGAGCAGCAAGGAGGAAATACACATAGGGACTCCATTATTTATGAATGATTGAATTAATTGGGTTTATTTAATTTGAAAGGAACTTTATAAAAACCGAGTCTTTTAACTCGGTTTTTATTTGCTATTGAAATTTGTCTGACTATTTACGCATTCAATTTACAAATAAAAACCGACCCATCTAAAATAATGACCGGCTTAATGAGGCTCCAACGGTTTACTTGTAAATTATGATTAAACATACTACCCATTATACTAAAACCAATTAGCTAGTCAAGGGTTTGCTGTGGATAAATATCTTTTATTATCTAAAAACTAGCCTTAACTAATCACTGTCCCCTTGAATTTCTTGCCCGCTAAACAATTAGCTAAATTAGGTAAGTTATCACCATTTAAAATTACTACCTGTAATTTTTCTTTCTGGGCTTCCTGCGAGGCCACGGGATCAAAAGGCAGGTTTAAACCCGGTTGCCACCGACTGCCAACAATTTTACGAAAAGCCGGCCAAGCGACTGCTTCTAATTTTTTCGCCGCCGGGAATTTTTTAGGATCTTTATCATAAGCATAATCAATATTAGAAAGATTAATCACTATTTTAGTTTTATTATGCTTCGCTACTAGGACGGCGACATAATCAGTCGACCAGCCCGGCTTATAGCCGCCGACAAAAATTACCGCTTCTTTAATTTTCTTTCTCTTAGTCGGGTCGGTGATAACCTCGTCGTAAGCTAAGCGGCCAAAAACAATTTTTAATAATTCCGCATTTAACCGAGTCGCCCTAATACCGACTAAATCGCGATCAGAATGTTTAATCGGACCGGTCTCTAAAGCCGCCTTGATATAAACTCGAGCGGTATAGCCGCCGCCAACTACTAAATAAAACCGCTGGCCCCTCTTTACTTGTTCTTTAATAAAAGCGGTAAATCGCCTCAAAAAATCAACATTAATTCCTTCTTTAGTAACCAGCAGCGAACCACCGACTGATAAAACAAAAGTTTTTTTCATATTTTGAAAATCGCCTCCGCGGCAATTCCGGGAGGCGATACTCTAAATTATAATTATTTATTCTGTTCAATTTCCTTACTCTTTACTTCAGCGATAATCGCTTTCCGAATTTCTCCGGCTAACTTTTTATCGTCTTTTATCAGCTTCTTGGCGACTTCTCGGCCAGTTCCTAATTTAAGATCACCAAAAGAATAAGAATTGCCATTCTTTTTAACGACATTATACTCAACGCCTAAATCAACTAAATCCCCGGAAACCGAAATACCCTCATTATACATAATATCAAATTCACAGGTTCTAAAAGGAGCGGCCACTTTATTTTTTACTATCTTCACCTTAACCCGATTACCAATAATTTTTTCGCCTTGTTTAATTTGCGCCGCCTTCCTTACTTCAATTCGTACAGAACAATAAAATTTTAAAGCATTGCCGCCGGTCGTAGTTTCCGGACTACCAAAGAAAACTCCAATCTTATTACGAATCTGATTAATAAAGATAACGACCGTCTTAGTTTTAGCAATAATCGCCGTTAATTTACGTAGCGCTTGGCTCATCAGTCGCGCTTGTAAACCCATATGCTGATCGCCCATATCTCCCTCGATTTCTTTTTGCGGCACTAAAGCAGCGACGCTATCAACTACGATCACATCAACCGCATTAGAGCGGACTAAAGTCTCGACGATTTCGAGCGCTTGTTCGCCGCTATCTGGTTGTGATAAAAGCATCTCTTTAATATTAACCCCAATTTTAGTAGCATACTCCGGATCGAGGGCGTGTTCCGCATCAACAAAAGCCGCAATCCCGCCGGCTTTTTGAACTTCAGCCACGATATGTTGAGCTAAAGTTGTTTTGCCCGATGACTCTGGACCAAAAATTTCAATTACCCGACCGCGCGGCACTCCGCCGATACCAGTCGCCATATCTAAAGATAAACAACCGGTCGAAATTACATCAACGTTAGTTCTCGGAATATCACCAAATTTCATAATCGCTCCCTCACCAAAACGACTGCGAATTTGTTCAATCGCGTTTAAAGCAGCGTCTTCGCGTTTATTTTTACTATCTTCCCGCTCTGCCGTATTTTTTTTCTCTTTTTCTTTAGCCATATTTTTAACAATATTATTTAATTAACAAACTTATTATAGCACAAGACCCCTAAAATAACCTATAAAAATTAATAAATATTCAATAAATTTTTACTAACAATTTTCTAGGACTATTTCTATAAAAATATCGCAAAAATCCCTATTTTTTAAATATTTTCCCATTATTTACCTAAAAACTTGAACGGCAGGGACAGACGATAAACGTCTTTATTCTTGCTCCGCAAAATTAGATCCGCTCCGGTAGCGTGCCGCTCCCAACCGATAAAATTACGCCAACTATTTTTAGATAAATCAATTTTATCCGGATTATCTTTGGCTTTATCCCACTCATTTTTTAAGTCCGACATAACTAGCTCCCAAGAGGACGAAGAATTATCTTGATTAGAAGTTCCCGTCTCATTGCTCACTGCCGCTACAGGCGACGAACTACTAGTCTTCGAATTCTCAACGCCTTCAGAATTCTCAGTGCTTTCAGAATTTTCAGTTCCATCAGTATTCTCAGTCCCTCCGGTACTTTCGGCTTGACCGAGAGACTGATTATTTTCTGCTAACAATCGTTTTACATCTTGGTCTAAACCGCCTCGGCTTATTCCCGTTAAAAATGCTAGACCCCAATCAGCGGCTAGACGAGTTTGACGCCAAATAAAATTTTGCTCTAAATCCGCCTTTTTCTGGTTATCACTGCCGTATAAAATTGTGGCAATAGATATTAACGCTAAAAACATCACGATTAGAAGTAAGCTGGCTAATGAATTACGAGCGAATAACATATAAATTTTATAATAAAGAAGACTGATGCTCTCCTCTAGTCTCGGCGGAAAAAATATTAATTTCGCCGTATTGGCCATCGAAACCCGGTTTAATGATTAATTCGCCTCGACGAACTCTTTTAATTCCCTCTCTCACTCGCGAATCGATATCTGAACCGGCCTTATCTAGATCAAGATCTAAGAGAATAGAGAGCTCGCTGCCGAAACGGTTAATCAGCTCGTGATAATATTTTTGCACGGCCTTAGAACTCCGACTCTTAATCGCGAAAGCCTCTGCTATAATCTTATCTAATTCTACTAATTTTTTAAAGTCGACAGCGCCCAACGAGCGATAACCTAGGGGCCGATCAGCTAATTCTTCAACCCGATTTAAAACTCCAATTACTAAAGGTCTTTGACAGACCGGACAAAGATTTTTAAAGCGGCGGCTCGCGGCCGGCGCGCAACTGAAATTACAATCTCGATGACCGTCGAAATGATACATACCTTCTTCCGGATAAAATTCCACCGTCGCCTTAAGACCAGATTTTTCCAAGCCCCCCGACCCCTCTTTTACCCGTTTATGCTCTTTGATAATATTATAAATTTTTAAATAATCCGGCTCACCGGCGATTTCCATAATATTGGCTTCCCGGCCGATATTATTTAAACTATGGGCATCAGAATTAGATAAAATAGTTAAATTATCTAAAGCCGATAAACGCCAATTCATGGCCGGGTCACTCGACAAACCTGTTTCGACCGCAAAAATATTTTTCACCTGATCTTTAAAACATTCTGCTAAAGAATCAAAGCCGGATTTAGAACCGAAGACAGAAAACCAGGGCGTCCAGATATGCGCCGGATAAATTAGAAAACGGGGATCGATATTTAGGATTAGAGCAACTAAATCCGGCGCTTTTATTCCTAGAATTGGCCGACCGTCGCTTTTAATATTAAAACGCCGATCAAGCTGACGATTAAGTTCGACGACCGCTTTTAAATTAGGCGCATGAATTACTAAATGCAGCCGTCTAACCTTTTCCCCGTCCTTATATATTAGAGATACTTCCGTGCTTAAAATAAACTTAATCTTATTATCATTCGCTGTTTTAAGTTTATAAAGCCCTGCCCCGGCGCTTATTTCCTCTAATTCGTCCTCCAAGGACGCGAACCAGGCCGGATAAGTAAAATCGCCAGTAGCAATAATATCAATACCTTTACTTCGACAAACCCGATCAATATTAATCAGAGTTAATTGGGGAGAACAGGCGCGAGAATAACGAGAATGAATATGAAGATCAAGAATTTGTTGCATACAAGCTAATTAATTATAATCTTGGTGCAAAATATTTTCCGCAATTTGTAATTCCTCTAAGCTATTAATACCCATCGCCTCAACCGGACCGATACTCACTGTCTTAATCTTTTGTTGTTCGTCAACGGCGATTTTTATCATATCGGTCAGATAATATTCCTTCTGCTGGTTATGGTCAGTCAAACGATCAATATTTTTAAAAAGCCACTCTGTATTAAAACACATAAAACCACTATTTACTTCCGAAATCAACTTTTCCTCATCGCTAGCATCTTTAAATTCTCTAATCTCCGCTACCGCACCGGCGGGATTACGTAAAATCCGTCCCCAATGATAAAAATTATGAAACCAACCGCTAAAATCCGGCAAAGTGGCCGGCATAATAGTAACCGTTTCAGGACCCGACTTAGCTAGATTTTTTATTGACTCCGGTTTCAAAAAAGGATGATCGCCGTAAAGAACGATAATATTTTCCGGAGTTTCTCCTTTTTGAGCGAGCGTAGCGCGCGCACAAGCGACGGCGTGACCAGTCCCTAACTGTTTATCCTGAATTATATATTCCAAATTATAATCAGCCAGGGCAGAACTGATTATTTTCTGATTGTCAGGAGAAACAACTACTAATGGTTGCGGATCTAGACCGGAATTAACCACCGAGTCTAATAAATATTTAATCATCGGCCGACTTTTTAAATCGACTAAGACTTTCGGCAATTCGGAGTTCATCCGCGCCCCCTTGCCAGCCGCTAAAATAACGATGCGGAGCATAAGATTATCGATAAGTTTAAGCCTCGCCACCAGGCTAAACAGAAACTAATAATAAAAAGAGATTATTAAAATCACTATTTATCTTAGCATTTTTATGGCTCAGAAGCAAACAGACTATTATGATATATTTTATTTAATATAAGCTAAAATTTTCTCTTTAATTTCCTTAACTTTCTGCTCAGCGACGTTTAAACTTTTAGCCTCAGCATAAATTCTAATTATCGGCTCGGTATTAGACGAGCGCAGATGAACCCAAGAATTTGTCCAATCAATTTTTAAGCCATCGATATCGGTTATTTTAAGTTGGCTATTATCTTCTGATCCTCGGCTTTCATAGTCATGTTTTATTCTTAATAACAAATCCAATAAATTTAAACCGGGCTGTAATTCTAATTTATCCTTAACCATAAAATATTCCGGCAACGCTTGGCGCAATTCCGATACTTTTTTATTCTCTTTCGCTAAATGAGTTAAAAATAAAGCAATACCAACGAGCGCGTCTCGGCCATAATGTAACTCCGGATAAATAATTCCCCCATTTCCTTCGCCGCCAATGATGGCCTTTATTTCTTTCATTTTTCTCACAACATTAACCTCGCCCACTGCCGCCGCTTGATATTCTCCCTGATACTTTTCCGTAATATCTTTTAAAGCCCGTGAAGAAGATAAATTAGAAACTGTTGATTTATTATATTTATTATTTAATTGATTATCGGCTTGATTATCTACTCGACTGGCGGAACGACTCTCAGTCGAAATATTAATCGTTTCAAAATTTCTTAAGACATAGTCAGCCACGGCGACTAAAGTATACTCCTCGCCCAACATCTCTCCCTTCTCATTAATAAAAGCCAAACGGTCAACATCCGGATCGACGACAATTCCTAGATCCGCTTTTTCTTGTTTAACTTTATCCATAATCTGCGTCAAATTTTTCGCTAAAGGTTCGGGCTGATGAGTAAATTGTCCGTTTGGTTCACAATTTAATTCAACAATATTATTAACGCCCAGAACTTTTAATAATTCTGGGACGATCATTCCGCCTACCGAATTAATACCATCAACAACTATTTTAAAATTACGCTGAGCAATGATATTTTTATCAACCAAAGCCAGCTGCAAAATTTTCCGAAGATGCTCGGCCGCCAAATAAGGATTAAAAAGGTAAGTCCCTAATTTTTCTTCACTCACGAAATCAAAATTATTTTTCTCGGCGAGTTGAATCAGAGTCTCCCCCTCGTCTGGCGACAAAAATTCTCCTTGAGAATTTAATAACTTTAAAGCATTCCAACCCTGGGGATTATGAGAAGCTGATAAAATCACGCCTCCTTGAGCATCTTGACTAGCGACCGCTAACTCGACCGTCGGCGTTGAGGCTAAACCTAAATCGATAATATCAATTCCCTGACTTAAAAGTGTGCCAATAACCAAATTTTTTACCATCTCTCCGGAAATTCGAGCGTCACGACCAATAATTATTTTTACCCTCTGGCCGGAATTATTTTGTTTAATAAACATGCCAAAAGCCGCCGTAAATTTAACAATATCCGGCGGCGTCAAATTTTCTCCCGGGGCTCCGCCAATCACCCCGCGAATACCCGAAATAGATTTTATAAGAGACATAAATTTAAAAAATAAGAGGAATGCTCTTATTTTACATCTATTTTTTAATGACTACAAATAAGAGGCTTTCCCAATTAAAAAACACCATTGTTCTGGCGGCGACCTACTTTCCCAGGGCTCAGGCCCAAGTATCATCGGCGCTGGAGGGCTTGACTTCTGAGTTCGGGATGGGATCAGGTATGACCCCTCCGCTCAAACCACCAGAACAATGGTGTCTTTTATATAGACCCCATTAAGAGCCGAAGCCGCTAATGGGTAACCATTGCAAATTAATGTCTCGTAAAGATTCAAAATACTTAAAAATAAAAGTGTGGGAAAATCAAATGACTTATTAGTACCGCTCCGCTCAATCCCTTACGGGACTTACACGTACGGCCTATCAAGGTTATATTCTCTAACCAGTCTATGAAACCTAATCTTGAGGACAGCTTCGCACTTAGATGCTTTCAGCGCTTATCTTAACCGAAGGTAGCTACCCTGCGATGCCCTTGGTAGAACAGCAGGTACACTAGAGCTTCGTCCTTCCCGGTCCTCTCGTACTAAGGAAGGGCCCTCTCAAGTTTCCACGACCACAGTGGATAGGAGACCGACCTGTCTTACGCATGTTTTCACTTATTACTAAGTGCATTGGACTATACCTTCATCCTGAAACGCTTTCAGGAGGCTGACGTTTAGTCTCTACGGGGTCAACTTATGTTTGATGCGTTTCTTAGAATAATTTATCTCCCCAAATTGATTGATTAAATCCATTAATTTGGAAAAATCATGGGCATTTTTTACTAGAGACTTATATTTAAATATCTTCTCTAATAAATCTGCCTGCCGGTGTTTTAGAATTAAGTATGGTTTAATCTTTTGGATTAAAGACAATATCTCTTCTTTTCTACCGATAGTATACTCTAAAATTCCATCTTTTCTTCTTCGCAAATAGCCGCAATCTAGCATTTCACAAATCTTCTGAAAATTTACCTCATCTTTGGCGGATTGGAATAATATTATATAAGGAGCTATCTGAAAACCATAACGATAAGTATCATTCGGCTTAAGTCTTACATAAATACTCCCATCACCATCAATGAATCCTGCTAAATACGCTAATTGTTGTTGCGTTAATTTTAACATAAGCGACTTCCCTCGATATTATCCTAACATATGACAGGTTGTTTTTCAACTCTTGTTAGGACTCCATCGATATGAGTCAACTTTTTATACCAATATCAATTACTTGATATTGCCGCCGTAATTTGATGTCTTTTACCTCGTGGATTCAGAGTGTTTAATGGCCAATAATATTAGCCGCTAAACGGTCTGAACCCAGCTCGCGTGCCGCTTTAATGGGCGAACAGCCCAACCCTTGGGAGCTTCTCCACCCCCAGGATGCGACGAGCCGACATCGAGGTGCCGAACCAGGTCGTCGATGTGGACTCTTGGACCTGACTAGCCTGTTATCCCCGGAGTAGCTTTTATCCGATGAGCTTCCACCATCCTATATTGAATGGTCGGATCACTAAGTTCCGCTTTCGCGACTGCTCGACTTGTAGGTCTCGCAGTAAAGCCGGCTTATGCCTTTACACTATCTCCCGGGTTTCCATTCCGGGATAGCCGACCTTGGTAAACGCCTCCGTTACTTTTTGGGAGGCATCCGCCCCAGACAAACTACCCACCAGACACTGTCCCCTGAATTTCAGGGTGAGAATTAAAAATAGACAAGGGTGGTATCTCACTGGCGCCTTGCGGCTCCCACCTATTCTGAACATGTGTATCCCTAATTCAATATCAAGTTGTAGTAAAGCTTCACGGGGTCTTTTCGTCCAACTGTGGTTAACGAGCATCTTTACTCGTCTTGCAATTTCACCGAGTACTTCGTTGAGACAGTGCCCAAGTGGTTAAGCCATTCGTGCAGGTCGGAACTTACCCGACAAGGAATTTCGCTACCTTAGGACGATTATAGTTATCGCCGGCGTTCATCCGCGCTTGGATTCAAAGCTTCGCCTTGCGGCTAACCTCTCCTCTTAACGTTCGGACACTGGCCAGGCATCACCCTCTATACATCCTCTTGCGAGTTAGCAGAGAGCTATGTTTTTGATAAACAGTCCCTTGGGCTCTTTAGCTGCGGCCCTACTTGCGTAGGGCAGGCCTTATCTCTAAATTACGGCCGCTGTTTTGCCGAGTTCCTTAACGAAGTTTCTCTCGTACATCTGAGGCTTCTCGCCTCACCTACCTGTGTCGGTTTACGGTACGAATACTGTTGCCTTAGCCCTAGAGGCTTTTCTAGTCAGCTCTGCCACTTAAATTGACTCTACCTTGCGGCTTCGTCTCTTCACAATCTCTTGAAACTAGTGACCCGGATTTGCCTAGGTCGTTTCTCAAGACCGCAAACGTACATACCATAGCACGCTTAAACTTTAGAGCTGCGTCTCCCCTTCGGAAAACAACAGTAGTGCCGGAATATTAACCGGCTCATCCATCGGCTAGCTCCCGCACTACACGGGATGGGCCTTAGGATCGACTAACCCTGGGTCGATTTGCGTTGCCCAGGAAACCTTAGGTTTTCGATGGGCGGGGTTTTTACCCGCCTTTTTGCTACTCATGCCAACATTCTCCCTTCTCTCCGCTCCACCGCGCCTCACGACACGACTTCAACGCTAAAGAGAATGCTCCTCTACCACTCCCTGAAATAAATCAGAGAGTTCACATCTTCGGTACCAAGCTTAGCCCCGATAAATTTTCGGCGCGAAACAACTTGATTAGTGAGCTATTACGCTATCTTTAAAGGATGGCTGCTTCTAAGCCAACCTCCTAACTGTCGTAGTCACAACACCACCTTTTACACTTAGCTTGAATTTAGGGACCTTAGATTGTGATCAGGGCTGTTTCCCTTTTGACTGATGGACCTTAGCGCCCATAGTCTGACTCCCGGACTCTACCCCCAAGTATTCGGAGTTTGATTGAAGACAGTATCTTGCGACCTGCCCTCATCCAGTGCTCTACCCCCTGGGGTCAACATCCGAGGCTAGCCCAAAAGCTATTTCGAGGAGAACCAGCTATTGCCGAGTTCGATTACAATTTCTGCGCCAACCACAAGTCATCCCATAGTGTTGCACGGCTAATGGGTTCGGTCCTCCATCCGTCTTTCGACGGACTTCAACCTGCTCATGGTTAGATCACCCGGCTTCGGGTCTTGTCCATGCGACGTGTACTTCACTTTAACGCACTAATAAATTAATGCGTAAAAGTGAAGCACAATGCGGGCTATTAACCCTCGCTTTCACTATACATGCTCTCCAAACGGAGATTATGTAAGCCACATAGAACAAACTCGTTGGCTCATTCTTCAATAGGCACGCCGTCACCCCTTGCGGGGCTCCGACTCTTTGTAAGTATATGGTTTCAGGTACTATTTCACCTCCCTCAACGGGATGCTTTTCACCTTTCCCTCACGGTACTTGTTCACTATCGATCATAAGAAGTATTTAGTCTTAGGTCATAGTCGACCTGGCTTCAAACGGGATTTCACGAGTCCCGCCCTACTTAAGAACAAAAGCCACGAAGAGTTAATCATTTTCGCTTACCGGGCTATCACCGTCTCTGGCCGAGCTTTCCAGCTCATTCAACTAATAATCAACTTTTTTTACTTCGCCCCGTTGATCTGGCAACAGGCGCTAATATCTTGCAACACCGAAAAAACATATGGCTCCAGAGCCGTCTGGAATCAACTTAATAAATTAAGCCAATTCCTCAGTTATTTTGGTTTAGACTCCTCCCCTTTCGCTCGCCACTACTTAGGGAATGATTTTTATTTTCTTTTCCTCCGGCTACTAAGATGTTTCAGTTCACCGGGTCTTCCAGCCGACCTAAAAGGTCTGGCTTCCTCTATCTTCAATAGAGGGGGTTTCCCCATTCGGAGATCTGCGGGTCAAAGGTTGCTTGCCACCTCACCGCAGCTTATCGCAGGCTGCTACGTCCTTCATCGTCTTCTTATGTCAAGGCATCCACCAGATACTCTTACTGAGATTTTCCCACGCTTTTATTTTTAAAGCTACAAAAGCGTGTTTTTCAATATCCCGATTACAGCCCCTCGGTCTCGGACGAAAAAGTTGAGATAAGGGATCCAGATATTGATCTTTTCTTTATATTTTTGATGTCTTTACTTAACTGAATTGTTAACGAACCGATAGGGCGCAAAAAAACCGCTGCTTAGGCGGTTCTAAGTAATCGCAAAATAGCAGACTAATTAGAATCGCTTATGGAATAAAACACCTAATCTTTTTTGCATATTTTTCGGCTTTTATAGCCCTATTAAAACTGATACCAATTATAACGGTTTTAAAAATAATGTCAAGGGCTTAAAAAGCGCTTAATTTTGGTTAATTTTTAACATAATTTTTCTTTAATTCTATTAAAAATAATAATAAGGTATAATGATAGTAAATTAAAAATCTAATTCTTAATAAATTCAGGTACCTAACCCCTAATATAATAAACTATGCCCCCTTCCATTAAAGACGAGATAAAACAAAAATCTAAACAAGCGATTATTATCGGAGCGGGACCAGCCGGACTGACCGCCGCTTATGAGCTCCTAACTAAAACCGATATTAAACCTATAATTTTAGAAAAAAGCTCTCAAGTCGGCGGTCTGGCTAAAACTATTAATTCCCAGGGTTGGCGTTTTGACTTAGGGCCACATCGTTTTTTTTCTAAGTCTCCTTTAATTAATAAACTTTGGGAAGATATATTACCGCGCCAAGGGTTTCCCACTGCCGAAGATAAAATCTTAGAAAGAATAATTAAAGTATCAGAAAAACCCGGCGCGCCTGATCCGGAAAAAGTTGACCGAGTTATGCTTTTCAAAAATCGTCTGACGCGAATCATCCATAATCAAAAATTCTTCGACTACCCCTTAAGACTTAGTCTCCCTAATCTAAAAAATTTAGGATTTAAAAAAATCTTTAAAATAATTATTAGCTATTTATTCGCTCGACTTTTCCCTTGTCGCCCGGAAATAAGTCTCGAAGATTTTTTTATTAACCGTTTTGGCCGCGAACTTTACACCACATTTTTTCAAAGTTATACCGAAAAAGTCTGGGGAACAAAATGCCAGGACATGCCTAAAAGCTGGGGCGAACAACGAATTAAAGGACTCTCCGTATCTAAAGTTATCAAAGAGGCTATCAAAAAAAACCTCCTGCCCGGCTATCATTCTCACGAAACTAGCTTAATCGATAGTTTTCTATATCCTAAATTTGGCGCCGGCCAAATGTACGAAACGCTAGCGGAAATCATCCGCCAAAAAGGCGGCGAAATAAAATTAAATTCCCGCGTCACAAAATTAACGACAACCGAAGAAAAAATTATCTCTTTAGAATCACAACAGACATCAACGGGCGCGACCGAGACTTATCAAGGTGATTATTTTTTTTCCAGCTCTTCGCTCCAAGATTTAATTGGTAGTTGGCCGACGGCGCCCGTAGAAATAAAAAAGGCCGCCGCGCAGTTGCAGTACCGCGATTTAATTCTAGTAACCCTGGTCTACAAACAACTGCAGAAAAAAAACCAAACTAATCTTAAAACAAAAAACCAGCTTATCCCCGATAATTGGCTCTATGTTCAAGAAAAGAATGTCAAAATCGGACGCTTAAGTATTCTTAATAATTTTAGTCCTTGGCTCTTAAAAGAAAGTGATAAAGTTCTTATTAGCGCTGAGTATTTTTGTACCCAAGGGGACGAACTATGGCAGATGACTGAGGAAAATCTAATAGCCCTAGCTAAACAGGAATTAAAAATTATTGGTCTAGCGACGCCGGACGATTTTATAACCGGCTCTTTATACCGACAAAGACAAGCCTATCCTGTTTACTCGGCCGCTGATAGCGACTTACCGAAAATTCAAAAATATTTGAACAGTTTCGCGAATCTTTTTTTAATTGGTCGTAACGGCCTGCATCGTTATAATAATATGGATCATTCCATGCTAACAGCGATGACCGCCGTCAATAATATTATAACGGGACAAAAAGATAAGACTAATATCTGGCAAATTAATACCGAAAATGATTATCAAGAAATTGCAAAATCCTAATCTTCGCGACTATTGGCTGTGGGGAGCATTTTTAATCTATTTAGCTCTGACGCTCTTAGGCGTTTTACACCACGAACCTTGGTGTGATGAAGCTCAAGCTTGGCTCATTGCCCGCGATTTAGGCCTCGGCGAACTACTTAAACAAATGCCTTATGAAGGAACGCCGGCTCTTTGGCACCTACTCAACTGGTCGCTAATTAAATTAGGGCTGCCGATCTTAGCGCAAGGATTATTACACTGGCTGATCGCTGGCAGTTTAATTTTTGTTTTTTTATTCTTTTCGCCTCTGCCAAAAATTTTTAAATTTATTTTTGCTTTTTCCTATTATCCGCTCTATGAATACGCCGTCATTGCTCGCAACTATAACCTAAGTTTACTCTTTCTTTTTTTGGTCGCCGCCTTATACTCCGAGAGATTTAAAAAACCGATCCTTTACTCAGTCCTAATCGCTCTTTTATTTCAAACAAATCTCTTGAGTTTCGTGCCCGCTTTAATTCTCGCTGGCTTATTTATTATTGATTACTCTAAAGAAATAAATAACAAAAAAATAATTCCGGCGACTATAATTTTAGCGCTCGCCGGAATTAGCGCTCTTTTACAAATAATCCCCTACTACGGACAACTCCACTCCGGACTGATGTCCCCAAAATTCTCCGTCTTTTTTTCCTCTTTAGGAGCGATATTTATTCCCCGCAATCAAGCCTTCGGCGAAATCTATTTCTACGGTCCTTGGTCTTATTTAATCGGCGGCGGAGCGATTATTATTCTCGGCTATTTACTTTTTTCTCTAGTCCAGAAAAAAATCCCTTTACTTCTTTACGTGGCGTCAGCCGCCTGGCTAATTTATATTTTTTTATTTAAAGTCGACGGCGGTCTGCGTCACTACGGCTTTTTCTTAATTTTCTTAATTTTTTCCTGGTGGCTAAATTATTATTACCAAGCCGGACCGTCGGCCGCCTTAAAATTATCTAATCGGCCAAGATTCTCTTTTTTCCTAAATAAAAAAATAGCCGCTTATATTTTCGGTCTCGCTCTTATGCCGGGAATAATTATCGCCGCCACTATTTATTGGCAAGACTATCATTATAATTTTTCCGGCGGCCAAGAAATGGCGGCCTATCTAAAAAATACTGGCTTAGACAAAAAAGAGATCGCTTCTTTTAGCTCATTCGTTAATATTTCTCTACTACCCTATTTACCAAATAAAACATTCTGGCAACCAGAAAGAGAGGCCTACGGGACTTTTGTGACTCTGGATGCTAAATATGTTGAGGGGTCGCGGATTCTTTACCCCGAAACAAAAAAAAGGATGCTAGCCTTCTTTCCTAATCGAGATTTTTTAATTCTATCTTGTCTGCCTCTAGAAAAAATCGATAGCGATCTAATTCTCCTAGGCGCTAACCAAACGCCGACTATGAGCGGCGGCTCTTTTTATCTATATAAATTGAAAAACGATTAATTATCTAAAAGGCGGGCGTCCTCCATATTTCGTTCCGCCACTTCGCGACTAATTTCACCGGCTTGGAATAATTGTTTAATATGCCGATCTAAAGTAATCATGCCAACCCCCGAACTAGTTTCAATCGTACTTTTCACTTGCGCCGATTTCCCTTCTCTAATTAAATTGGCAATCGCTTCATTATTAATTAAAATTTCGCGCGCCGCTACTCGGCCACCGCTAAGCCGCGGTAAAAGCCGCTGAGAAATAACCGCCGATAAAACCGTCGACAACTGTGATTTTATTTGCGCCTGCTGGTAAGGCGGAAAAATATCAATAATCCGATCAATCGTCTGCGCCGCGCTATAAGTATGCAAAGTCGCTAGAACTAAATGTCCGGTTTCTGCTAAAGTAACCGCGGTCGAAATTGTTTCTAAATCACGCATTTCGCCCAACATAATAATATTTGGGTCTTGCCGCAAAACATGTTTCAGCCCGGCCGAAAAACTAAGCATATCTGTCCCGAGCTGTCTTTGAACGATGATTGATTTAAGCGGCGTAAAAACATACTCGACGGGATCCTCGAGCGTCACAATATTACAACTCCGATTAGTATTAATGTAATTAATCATGGCTGCCAGAGTCGTCGACTTACCGCAACCCGTCGGACCAGTGACTAAAATAAAACCCTGCGGCAAATTTAATAATTCTTCGACTACCGCCGGCATCCCAATATCTTGCAGCGTCTGTTTTTTTTCCGAAATTACCCGCGCTACGATGACAATATTATTTTTCTCAAAAGCAAAGTTAACCCGGTAACGATAAGCCTCTACTTGATAGCCTAAATCTAAATCTCGCTTATCAAAAAATTGCGTTTTTTGTTCTTTAGTTAACAGCGCGTCTAAAAATCCTTCTAAATCACTAGCCGCTAAAGGCGCGAAGTTTCCGTCCGAAACAATCTGATTAATATCATGCAGTTCGCCGTCGATCCGCAAAATCGGCGGATAAGCGACTAAAAGATGAATATCGGAAGCCTGTTTTTCCGCGGCTAATTTTAAGAGATTGTTGATATCCATATATTTTTACCAAACCATTTTCTTAATGCCTCGCGCGGCGGCATCGACTTGCGCCTCTTGTTTCGAGGAGCCGACGCCGGTGGTAATTAAATCGCTCTCCAAATAAAGACCAACCGTAAAAATTTTCGCATGATCCGGACCATGCTCGTCTAAAATTTGATAATGAGGCGTGACGCCTTTAATTTCCTGAGCCTTTTCTTGAAAATAAGATTTCGGATCGAGATAAGTTTGATTTTTTAAAATATCATCAAGCTTAGAAATAACATTTTTTAAAATAAATTTTTTCGCCGCTTCGATTCCCTGGTCTAAATACATGGCGCCGATAATCGCTTCCACCGCATTCGCTAAAATAAATTGTCGCGATTTTTTATTTTTATCCCGCGCTTCGCCTTTTGATAGATAAAGACAATCTTCAATTTCTAATTCGCCGGCGATTTCATAAAGCATGCGCGCGTTAACTAGCGACGCTCGCCAATTAGTTAAATCGCCTTCAGGAGTAGCCGTAAAATTAAGATAGAGAAATTCGGTCACCACAATTTCTAAAACGGCATCGCCTAAAAATTCTAAACGTTCATTATGCCCCACAATAAAATCAGGGTGTTCGTTTAAATAAGAACGATGGACCAAGGCTTGTTTTAAGAGAAGCTCATCATTAAATTTTCCTCCTAAACGTTTCTGTAATTTTAAAAAATCCGTATTATTAACCATATAAAAATTCCGCGCGCTTCGCTAAGCGTCGGCGTTTATTTTCGAAGATAACTCCGGCGCATTTTTAGAATCAGACTCGACCGCCGCGGCAGCGTTAACCTCAGCCGCTTCTTTCTTTCCCGCTTCGACTTCTTCTTTATTATCCCTAGTCTGAATTTCCGGCTCATCATTATATAAAGCCCCTAAAACACCGTTAACAAACTTCCCGGAAGCGTCGCTACCAAAACTTTTAGCTACCTCAATCGCTTCGTTTATCGCGACCCGAGGCGGAATGGCCGTATAAAGTAACTCATAAATTCCTAAACGCAAAATATTGCGGTCAATCGTCGTAATCTGATCGAGCGGCCACTCGGTCGCGTACTTAATAATATATTTATTAATTGTATCTAAATTATCTCGAACACCACAAACCAGACTTTTCACAAAGCCTCCATCATCAAAATTAGGCGCAAAATTAGCAAAATTATCAACAATTAGACGTTCAATATCACCATCTTTTTGACCGTTAAAATCCCAAGCAAATAAAGTTTGCAGAGCGATTGTTCGAGCCAAATGACGATTAGACATAATTATTATTTTTTCTTACTAGCCGCTTTTATTTTAACCGCCACGACCGTTTTCCCTTTATAAAATCCACAAGCGACACAAGCCGTATGCGGTTTAAGCGCCTGGCCACACTTCGGGCATTTATTCAAAACTACCTTTTTTAAAGCTAAATGGGAACGCCCCTTATGAGTCGCACTATGGGTTTTTCTTTTTTTAGGATTAGCCATATTATTTTTTTAATAATTTTATTATCTCTCTTGTAGTATAACTTAAAACCGACATTAGTCAAATTAAATAACCGGTTTAGGGCCGACAATTATTTCAAATTCTTCTTTCTCAATTGTTTCTTTTTCTAGTAAAACCGCCACGATTTTTTCTAGTTGATCTTTTTGATCCTTAATAATTTTCGCGGCCTTATCTTCGCCTTGACGAATAAAGCTCACAATTTCTTCATCAATTTTTTCCGCTACTTTTTCACTATAATCACGCTGTTCATGAATTTCGCGTCCTAAAAAAATCATCTCCTCTTTTTCGCCATAAGTACGCGGTCCGAGATTATCGCTCATGCCGTAATCAGTTACGAGACTACGCGCTAAAGCCGTCGCGCGGCGTAAATCGGAAGTGGCGCCCGTAGTTACTTCCCCAAAAATAGTTTTTTCTACTAAGTGACCGGCTAAGAGAACCGCAATTTCTGAAATAAATTCTGACTTAGCATGCATATGATGATCTTCCGAAGGGACTTTTAAGGTATAGCCGCCGGCGCTACCGCGCGAAATAATAGAAATCTTATGAACTGAGTCTACGCCCGGCAAAAAATGAGCGACTAAAGCATGCCCGGCTTCATGGTAGGCGGTAATTTTCTTTTCTTGATCCGTAATTACTCGGCTCTTTCGTTCCGGACCAATCATAACCTTTTCAATCGCTTCAAATAAATCTTCATTAATTATTTCCTTGCGATCGTGTCGCGCGGCTAAAATCGCCGCTTCGTTTAAAATATTAGCTAAATCCGCGCCAGAAAAACCCGCCGATCTCTCGGCAATCGTCCTAAGATTAACATTTTTCGCTAGTGGCTTTTGCCGCGAATGAACAATTAAAATATCCTCTCGATCCTTCATGTCCGGTAAATCAATCGTCACTCGACGATCAAAACGCCCCGGTCGTAGTAAAGCCGGGTCAAGAACGTCGGGACGATTAGTTGCCGCGATAACAATAATATTTTGCGTCGGCTCAAAGCCGTCCATCTCGACTAAAATCTGATTAAGTGTTTGCTCTCGTTCGTCATGACTACCGCCTAAACCAGATCCGCGTCGCCGACCGACCGCATCAATCTCGTCAATAAATAAAATACAAGGAGCATTTTTTTTAGCTTTTTGAAATAAGGAACGAACTCGAGACGCCCCGACGCCGACAAACATCTCAACAAATTCCGAGCCGGACATATGAAAAAATGGCACTTGCGCTTCGCCGGCCACCGAACGGGCGAGGAGAGTCTTACCGGTGCCAGGCGCTCCTAATAATAAAACACCGCGCGGAATTTTCGCTCCGAGCTCATGAAATTTTTTCGGATAGCGTAAAAACTCGACAATTTCTTTTAACTCCTCCTTGGCCTCTTTCGCTCCGGCGACGTCTTTAAAAGTCACCCGATTTTTAGCGTCCGGCGTAAAATCTTTCGCAGTCGATTGGCCAAAACTCATCGCCCGGGAATTCGCTCCCTGTAAACCACGCATCATAAAAAAGATTAAAACGCCGGCTAATAAAAATGGCAAAGCGAAAGGAATAATATTCGTCAACCAATAATCCCAACCACTTTCGTCCTTAACACTAATTTTTAATTTCGCGATCTTCGTCGGATCAATTTTAAAATTATCCAATAAAGACGAAAAAGATTCCGTCGTCTCTTTCTGAATAATTTCTTTTTTTCCATCGTTTAAACTAACATTGATCTTATTGCCAGTAACCACAATTTCTGAGATTTGCTCGGCGTTAATTTGACTAATTAAAGTTCCTAGGCCGACTGTTTCAATTTTCGTCGGCGTTCCCGAAAAAGAGCTGAAGACCCCGGCTAAAAACAAAAAAACGGCAAAGAAAATCAAAAAATTTTTAATTAATTTTTTCATGTCTATAAGAATTATTTTTTCTTTATTATAAACCTAAATTAGCTTCTTGGCAATTTAACGAGCGACCAATAAAAAGTAACTTTTAATAAAAATGTCCGCAACGGCGGGCATTTTTATTGATAGAATTAACCATTAACCTAATTATTTATTTTCCTTTTCCGCCTTAACTTTTTTTTCTTTCTTAACTTTTTTCTCGACTACCTCGGTTTTTTCTCCTTCCGTCGTCTCCGTCTTTTCCGGGGTATCAGTGGCGGTTTCAGTTTTTTTGGCAGCGGCCTTCCCTTTCTTCGCGATTTTTTCTCCTTCCGCCGTTTCCGTTTTTGATTTATCGGTAGCTAATTTCAAACCTAAACGATGTTCATTAGGCGAAATACTGACCACTTCAAAATCCTGGGCTCCTCCCATTTGGAATAAATCCGTAATTTTTTCTTTCGCCCCTAAATTTAATTGGCTGACATGCGCTAAGCCGTGGATTTCTTCATCGAGCTTAACGAATAAACCAAAGGGATTAATCTTTAAAATAGTGCCGGCGACAACTTGGCCAATCTGATATTTCGCGCTCGCCTCTAGCCAAGGATCTTTTAATAATTTCTTAGCGCTTAAGAAAACCTTAGCCCCGTCGATAGAAATAATCTCGGCAGCGATCTTATCGCCGACGCGATACATCTCGCTCGGCGAATCTATTCTCTGCCAAGCTAACTCGGAAATATGAATTAAACCTTCAATATTATCGCCGAAAGACACAAAAACTCCGAAATTAGTAATCGCCGTAATTCGGCCTTCTACCGGCATGCCAATATGATATTTATCAAGAGCTGGTTTCTGCTTTTTATTCCAAACGTCTTTCTCGCTAAAAATAATCTTATTATCTTCTTCATTTAAAGTAATAACAGTAACTTCGAATTCCTGGCCGACAAAAGATTTTAGTTTTTCTAATATTTTACTTTTATCACCGCCGGAAATACGCGGATAATTTTCTGGCGCTAATTGTGATACTGGTAAGAAACCATCGATCTGACAATAACGACTCAAAAGACCGCCTTTATTAGCGTCAACGATTTTAACTTTAACCGTAGTTTTATCTTTAAGCGCCTGACGTAATTTATTCCAAGCTTTTTCTTGACCGACTAAACGAAAAGATAATTCTAATTCACCATTTTCATTCTCGGCGTCAATGACTGCGGCCTCTATTTCATCGCCGGGCTGTAAATTAGAAAATTCCTCAACTTCGTTATATAATTCCGGACCACGAATAATCCCCATTAAGACACCGTCAATATCTAACATCACTTCCGCCTTAGAGGCGGCAACTACTGTTCCTTTAACAATGTCGCCAACTTGAGGAATCTTAATATCATCTTTCTCGAGTAACTTAGCGAACTCGTCAGTAATCTCTAAATTTTTATCTTCCATATTTTTATAAAATGGCTTTTTACAATAAAAAAAGCTCATTTAACCCGAATGAATTCGAGTCTCTGAGCCACCTTGGCTAATATTAAGCAATAAGCCGCTAAATCTCAGAGTTTTCTTATAGGTGATTCTATATTGTATTGATAGTTTATAGATAAAACAAAAATCAGTCAAGTCTAAATTAAAACATATTAATACCAAATAAAAGAGGCTCGACATACGACGTCGAGCCCGAAATGAATGATTAAAATTACTGATTAAACTGGTAAGCTGGATTTGCTTGATGAATTTTTTGTTTAAGCAAGTCCCATTCTTTACCCTTGAAGAGCCTTTCAACGGGATCAAACCATTTTATTTGAAGATCTTCAAACGTTAAATCTCCCGCATCCCCTAAACCAGGGTCGATATAGCCATTTCTGTCTAAATGATCGTCGAGCGCGCCGGCGACAATCGTTATTTGCGGATACTCTTTAAGGAGATTGTATATCCCTTCGGGCGCCGAAATTAGACAAACTAAAGTAATTTGTTTTTCTCTAACTCCTGAAGCTAACAATCGCCGAATAATCGTATCAAAAGACCCGCCGGTTGCTAACATCACATCGGCAATGATGTGATGGCTGAATCTATTTAGCTGATCTCTGTCTAGATCTAGCGGTAAATATATCTCTTCGGTTTCTTCCGGTCTCTTTTCATTTCGTCGTAGACCGAAATGAAAATGGTTATCTATTCCAATTTCCTGAAACCCGAATGAGAAAGCTAGCCCCGCTCGCCACAAATAATAGACGGCGGCATTGCTCAAATCATGTGAACGGAATACGCTCGCTACTTTAGAACAAGCGTCTTTTAAAGTTTCCCGCCACTCTTCCGCGGAGACATTAATATGTCTAATCGCTCGATCGGGGAGCGGCAAAGTTTGGTTTAAATAATCATAACTCAATAAACTGGGCACTCCTCCGTAAACAACTAACCGTCGCAATTCTCGAGCCTTTAAACAAAAGGCTTGAATTTCTTGGAGATAAACTATATCCAAGGGTAATATTTCACTGGTGATCAACATTTTCGTTCTCCTTTGAAGTTAATGAATTTAATTTTTTCCTAAAATTTCTTAGCGATAACTTTTGAACAGACCTAAAACAAAATTCCGGTCAATTAAGGCTAAATTTCGATCGTCATAGCCGTGACGATTAAATTTAAAAGCTATATTTTCCGGCTTGGTAATTAACCTAACTTTTTCTATGACTTGAGAGTATAGAAATCTATCTTCCCATTGAACAGACGACTTTTCGATACGACCAGCATAGTCCGTATTGACTACCCGGCCATCGGCTCTAATAATTTTAACGATTTTATTACTGCCTTCGAGCCAACCGCGCCAAAAAGGAAAAATGGCTATAGTTTCCTGACGACTAGAACTCGTTTCTTTAAATATAATTATCAAACGAGTATCTGATAATTTACCATTAATATAAATAGTACTAACCATCCCTAAACTAGAGCCAGACTTATAAATCAAATATTTAACATCTCGATTCAAGTCCGAGCTAATTACTGTCACTAGTGTTCCATAGAACACTACCGCGAGAGCTAAGAACATAATAAAGAATGTTCCGGCTTGAGCTGAAATTTTTTTCATAACACGATCCCTTTCTTTTTATTTTTTATTTTTAAAGACCATTTACCATAAATATTTATTTTAAATATTCATATTATAATAATAAATTATAACTATTCTGTCAAGACAGAAAAATTCTAATAAACTCCAATAAAAAAACAGCTATCTCTGACAATAGCCGTTTTAAATTTGCCAATTTAAGCAATCAACCTAAGCTACTAATAATCAACCAGGTGACGAGGCCGGATATTATGACATATACCAGGCCAAAAACACTTAACTTAAAAGTACGAGGTTTTTTCGCTGGGATATCGGGATGGTAAACATTTTCCATGTTGACTCCAGAATTTTTTTTAAAAAATAACTAATGTTAATTATACGAACTTTCACTAAGGACTTTCACTAAGAACTTTACCAAGAACTATTTACCAGAACCCCATCAATATTTTACCGATTTCCATTTCTTCTGAACTAAGTTCTGAACTCAGCTCTCCTTTCGCTGAAGCGACAGCGTCGAAAGCAATTTCTGCGTCTTCGACACTACCTATTGATTCTTTAAGATTCTCGAATACCCTCTTCGGAACATTACCTAATCTTAAAACCGCCCGTTCATAGGCCTCTAATTCATACCAGGAAGAAGGATCTGAACCCTGCAAAACGGCGTTTAGAAACAGTTTTTTTGGATCCACTATAGTTTCCACTGTGATCTCCTTTATTTAATGATTTTTAATGAAACAATTAATTTATTTTATGTAAATAATATATTGACACAATAATCATATTTTTGCAAGGGGATAAAAAAACGCCTTATTCCTATAAAAAACAGCCCCGACGGGCTATTTTTTAAATATCTCTTAACAAAATAAATCAATAACCTTCTTAAGGATTAATTTTTTCCTTATCAGTAAATACTACTAATCGCTTAGAATAACTCTTAGAAACTTTATCCCAAACACCTTCACAGGTAATAAGATTGAGATGCGCTTGACCGTCACTAGAATTAAACACATTCGTAACATCATCTTTTGGGCCATAAGTTCGCAGTTCACGTACTATAAAAACAGTCGTTGATCCCTTTTTATTTTCGACGTATATTTTATCCCCTTTTTTTAATTTAGATAAATTATTAAACACCGTCGCTACACCGTTTTTCCAGCGACCGTAATGCCCAGTAATAACCGCGCTACCAATATCCCCTGGCCGTGGTCCAAGATTAAACCAAGCGGCGTTAACAGCGCCTTGAGGAACGCCGACCGCGCCTTGAGGAGTAACCCCTACACTTTCTAGCCCAGCGTTAACTCTTATCTTAGGAATTTTAAGACGACTGGGCATTCTTGAATTCTCTTGTTCTGGAGAAACGACGCTTGAGCTAGCCACTCCAGTCTTAGCGACAACAACCTTTGATAAAACTGGACTGCCACTGACTAACTTAACGGGTTTTTTATAAGAACCCTGAACCGGCAGACCAAAAATAAAAACTGAAATAAGGAAGGAAGGAATGGCAATCTCCATCAAAATAACAATAAATAATGACCATCGGACGGAAACTTTTGGTAACATAAATTTTAACTTTTATGTTTTCTTAAAACTAGAAATAATGCCGTCGAAACTAACAGAAAGAGACCAGAAAATATAACGAAGTTCCAAGAAAGACTTTCCTCTAACGGCGGAACTCCCGCGTTAGGAAGACTAGGAGAAGAAACTAAAACATTAGCAAAAGCATAACCGAGAGCGATAAAACCATTACCCCTACCTTCGACTGTAGCAATATTACGAGTAGAAACCGCCACATTAGTTTGACAGGTATAAACCCATTTTTCACTTGGGTCAAGTAACCCGTCATCATCAATATCACCAGAAACAATAGAAACTGGACTACATTTGTCATCAACAACTGTTACGTTATCCATGGTTACTACTCCAGGGTTAGTTACTGTATAAGTATATTTAACATTCCCACCTCCGAAAGGAAACGGGGTTAAACGACTCGGGACTTTGACGATATTAATAAGAGGGGCTGGCAAAGGAGCGCCAACTACAACAGTCGCCACTGCTGTCGCTACCGCTATCTGACGATAGGCATCATCGCCATAACCCGTAGCAATCGCTGTATTAGTGGTAGTATCTGAAAGAGTAGCGACACAACGGTATCGCCAGTTTTCACCTGGGTCTAATTTAGAATTATTATTTAAATCACCGGACCACAAACTAACTGAACTACACTTATCATCACTAACTTTAACATTAATTAAGGCTAACTGTCCGCCCACATTCCAAACATTATAATTATAAGTAACTGAGCCGGGTCCATCTGATAAAGCTAAAGGGGTTGGAACCTTAGAAATACCAATTACTGGCACAAGCGGCGTCCCCATACTTCCGCCGCCGCCAGACGGGGCTGGCACGGGAATATCAGTATTAATAATTGTACAAGTTCTATCCGTACCCGCGGCAAGAGTTATGCTCCCGTTAGAATCACAATTCCCGCTAAAACTTTTTACATAAGAAGTATTAGCATCTTCGCTTATTACATAAGTACCCGCCGCTAGCGAATAAGCCGTCCCCGGTATCGAGGTTCCGACCGCCGGACTCCCGGCTACATCTACGCCAGCATTTTTCAAATGCACATTAAAATCCGCCGGAACAGCTGTCCCGCCGTTACCGTTAACAACGAGCTTAATAACATGAAGAGTCGCCGGAACAGGCGGAATATCAGTATTAGTAATTGTACAAGTTTTATTAGCGCCAGAAGCAAGAGTCACGTTTCCACTAGCATCGCAATCACCACTAAAACTTTTTACATAAGAGGCATTAATATCTTCACTCACTACGTAAGTCCCCGCGGCTAGTGAATAAGTGGTCCCCGGCGTGGTCGTTCCAACCGCTGGACTCCCGACGACATCAACTCCAGAAAGCTTAACGTGTAAATTAAAATTAGAACTAGTTGCCGTCCCGCCACTATTATTTACTACTTGTTTAATAACATGCAAAGTCGCGGGAGTGGTCGTCGGAGTAGAAATATTATTAGCATCCAAAGTAACTTGAGTTTGCGCTAAGGCCCGACCATATAAAATAGCCCCTGTTTGCATGATAATTTGTTTGGCGCTCAAAATATTCCCATTGAATGTTGAGTATGTTCCTAGTGTTGCTCCGGTTGGGCCCCCAACTTGCCAAAATATATTTGAAGCTTGGGCTCCCCCAATAAGTAATACTTTAATGCCGGCCGGCACACTACCGCCTGAGGCGATATTAAGATCTCCGGCTATTTGAAATATCCAAACGTCGCTAGAACCGCCCGAAAGCGTCACATCGCTAGCAACATTAACATCAGTGCTCCATTTATAAAGTCCTGGCGCAAACGTTTGCCCGCCAATGTTTCCAAGAAATGGCTCAACGCTATCAGGTAGTGGTCTTAAAGCCGCGTTAGAGTAAGCCGCTTCCATATCAAGAACGGCATCGTCTACTAAGGTCATATTAGATAACGGCGGATTACCGGCAAAACAAGCTTGGTCGCCACTACCAACGTAGGCCGCATTAGTACCATATATTGTTCCCGTAATTTCTGAACAAAAAACATTATTCATCGCTGCCGCCGTAATCGGGCTAGAACCGATATTGCCGAGGATAACCGAAGTATGACTACCAGTATTAGTAATGCCGGTTTTTGATAAAATCGAAAAATTACCAGCCGTCAAAAGATTAACGGCGGCCGGGCCAGCCGCTAGAGCCGTCATCGGACCGCTTAAACCAAGAACCATTAAAACCGCTAGAATAACTACTGATACTTTTTTGTTAAATTTTTTCATATAATTTATTGATTACATTTTTCAATTTTTTATTTTATTGTCCGTGCCCCACCAGAGGCTTCCCCGCTCCATAATTTTTTATAATATTTATTAGTTAGTTATTGCTTTCTTTTACGGATTATGGTACTTATGTATTAGGTACTCATTAGTTTTGTCTCCAAAATCAAATAAAGTAGAAAATAATAAACGGAATTTGGTTAATAGTAAAGATTTAATTATATAATAATTATAGTAAAGTTTTACTATAACGTCAATGTATGCATAAGATTACTATGTCAATTGCCAAAAACGTTAGAAAATACCGTCAAAAAGCGGAATTATCACAAGACAAGCTCTCGAAGCTAGCCGGAGTAACTTTGCATACCATTACCAAAATAGAATCCGGGGCCACCCTTGATCCGAGAGTAGAAACCGTCAAAAGAATTGCCGATGCCTTAGGCTGTAAAGTCGACGAACTATTATAAAAAATATAATCTACTTTTTTAGTTTTATCACCGCCTTCCTGCTAATATTTAAAACAACGAAAAAACACGGATATCGCTCCGTGTTTTTATTTGATACAGATAAAAAATAAAACCAGTTGCTGAGGGCAACTGGTAAACCTTTAAGTTTCCGAATTTTCCGAATTCAAAGTATAGGGCTAATATTCCCCACTGGGATTCCGAATTCTTTAAGCCTAAATTCAAGTTTCTCCAAAAAATCTGAATTAGCCATGTAATATAAACTACCAGGACAATCAGGATCTTCATATGGGCTTAATTTATCTTTAAGCCCTACGGCAGTTAAACTATACGATAGATCAACCTCTTGCCCCTTTGGCCCAAAAACAGCACTTATCATCACATAATCAGGTAAGCGGCCTATAAGATAAGCTGACCGTTCAGTCAAACTTTCTGAATAGGTAACTAGTTGGACTATCAGGCTCGCTTGATCCTTAGACAGATAGCATCCTAGCAAAAGAGGAAAAACAGCCCAATCCTTAGAATCAATAAGGCTGGTGGAAAAATGGAAATAACCATGCCCTCGTCTCTCTGCCGAACTCAAAATCAAATGATGGCGACGAAAATTTTGCCATACTCTTCCCTTCGGTTCAACTCGTCGTGAGCATACGTAATCTAAATAATATCTAACATTACTTTTTTGATCAGGCGGCCTGCCTATTAATCCATATTCTTCATATTCTGCGAGCATGCCCAGTAGCCATCTGATCGAACCCTCAAAAAAATGAGAGTTTTTGATGTGCTTATACCAGAAATCTTCTAGTTTAATCAAATCCCCCCTAAATAATCGCTGATTATCTGGCAACATCTCATGCAGTTTAGAGATATCCGCCTTGCTCTTGGCGATAGCCAGAATAGCTAAATACATGTGACCTAAACCTGTAATTTTAAAGAACCCGAACTTTTCATTCCACTCCTTGGTGGCAGCTTGAGACTTATTCATCTCTTTCTCCTTCTTTTAGTCTTTTGAATCACCGCTAACTTTCTCTAGAAAGCGCTATATTAGTGACTAAGTAATATAGCCGCGATGTCCTCAACGCCTCGCGTTTCATCTTGAGGAATATTATTCTAATCAGCCACTACTACTAGTAATGTTTGAACTAACACTTTATAGTTCACCGATTTTCATGCCGCTGGCATGCCTTCTCCCGGATGATTTGAAGAAGAGGCTAGCCATAAAATCATTATGGCTAGTCTCCTCGTCAAATTATATAAAAAAGTAATTATTTATTGTAAAACTTATATCTATTTTTGTCAAGACTAAACATAACAAATATACCAAAACCCGTTCACTTAATGTGGACGGGTTTTTTATCGAAACAGCTAAAAATTTATCTCTCTTTTACTGCTTCTAACAAAACCTTCTCAAACACACAATCATAATCGCTGCCCAGCAGTTGGGGGGATTTATTGATCCTATCCCGATCTAATGTATTCTTTATTATTTTTCTAACAAAACCTAAGCGCTCCGCAGTGACAACATCTCCATTATCGCCCCCTTGCCAAATTAACAATCCTTTATTTTCAAGAACCCTAAAAGCTTCCCCAATAGCTTCATCTTTTAATTGCCTTTGCTCATCGCGTGATAACTGCGAATATTTCTCCATTTCCTTATTAGTAACCAGGTCTCTCTGCTCGCTAAATAGCTTACCCCTTAATTTCTTTAATTCACTTGAACTATCACTTTGTGAGCCGCCCAAATTTGAAACAAATAACGCGCCGACAGAGGCGTCTTTAATCGGCAATCTCTTAACATCGCCTCTAAAATCAAGCTGACCCCGCCGTGAAGAATCATAAAAATTAGAAACATACAATTTTTTATCTAAATTGTTTACATCTATTAACTCATACCCTTTCGCGGTGGGACCAGCAATTTCGATATATGGACCTTTAAGCTCTCTTAGCTTTTCCTCAATATTAAAATCTTTCTCATAATAATTAGCGAGAGTTTCTTGATTACTAATAGACGAAATACCTTCAAAAGTCATAATTTATTTGTGGAGCGGCAATACAGGGAAATTAGTTATAGATTTAAGCCCTTTTTAAAATTTTTACTACCCCCTTATCGGCATCAACTTCAACTAAATCTCCATTTTTTAATACTTGCGTCGCAATTTTAGTCCCAATAACACAAGGTATCTGCACCTCTCGCGATAAAATAGCCGCATGACAAGTAATCCCGCCTTCGTCGGTAATAAAAGCGGCCGCTTTTTTCATGGCTGAAATAAAAATTGGCATGGTCATATAAGAAACTAAAATTTCCCCGGCAAGAAAATTCGCAACATCTTCTTTTCTCAAAATGATTCTTACTTTTCCCGTTACTAGACCCGGACAAGCGGTCTGTCCCTTTAATTCTTTCGTGCCGCTAATAACGACGTTATCCTCTAGCCTAAAATCATACTGCTTTTTTAATTTTTCCAGTTTTTCCGAGCTAACTACTCCCCCGTTAAATAATAATATTCCTTCACCAGCTCTCTTTTCTAACTCTTTCTGACTCGGTATAGTAAAATTTCTTATTTCATCCCAACTTATATAAACAACTAGACTGCCAAGTCTCGGATACAATTTTTTTAGCATTGGCGTGAGCGAATCCCAACAATCTATAATTTTACTATCCACTGTTTTTCTAAGCTCTAGCGCTTTAGTTCTAATCTCGGCATTAAATCTTTTTTCATCCAAGGGTACAAACTGCGCTATATAATGAAGCTGCCAAACATCAAAAAGCTTATCTAAATAGGCGACAAATTCCGAATTGGTTATTTCCGTCTTATTATTAACCCTAATTAGATAATCTACGCTGGCGGCGTCTTTTAAAACTAAATGATCTATATAATCCTTATCCGCCTCAATCTTTAATCTAATAATCTCATGAACGGAATTAATTTGCCCATCCAAATTACGGTAGGCGGCGGTCAAACCATCCTTCAAAACAAAAACATATATCGGTATTGGTGGCATTGGTTCGCCTAAAAATTCTTTCTCATACCGTCGACCCCACATTTGCAAATGGACTAACGGAAATTCTCGCGTGAAGGCTTTTACTAAAATAATTTTCATAACAAAAATTGACTAATTTTTATGAACCTCTAATTTTTCCGCTATTTCAATTAATTCCTGCAAACGACTTTGATCGAGTCTATATTTCTGGCCACGAAATATTAATGCGACAAATTTTTCACCCCGTTCGTTAGTAGTAATATTAATATCAAAATGTTCGGTATAGCCGATAGGGCCACCAATATCATTAACCGAATTAAAACCACAAACTTCTTGACCGTTTATTTCTCTAACTAAAATTGCTTTCAAAAAGGAAGCAATCGACCAATCGTGAGTAGAATTCAGCAGGTCAACTTGGGAACCTGATTTTAAACGATCAGCCATTCTGATATATATATCTACCCGCCGAGCGATCTTGGCGGCCGTTTCTAAAGGCGACTAAGTTTTAGAGTCGGGTCGTTTATCATCATAACTAAGGTATAAGTCCTGTTGCTGCGTATAATAATCGTCAAGACGCCGTTTTCGTTCCTCGGGCTGAAGACTATCAAAATCTGGGCCCAATATCTGTTTTTTTAGAGCTAACACGCTAGTCATGAATGTTCCCTTTTCATCATACTCCGGCTTTAAATCATCCTTAATAGCTAAAGATAATTTTTTCTCAGTCGGTGATTCGTCAATAGCCAAAATCACCGTATCGATTGTCCGCTCGGTATCGCTAGAATACGGCTTGATGACGTCTTTTTTCGTAAGTTGCTTGCCAAAATCAATCGCCATCTCTACCCCTTCTTCGGCCAACCCCGTATGCGATGAGCTAGTCGACAAAACTTTTTCCCCGTGCCGAAGAAAGATCGCATTAATATTAACATTTCTGCCAAATTTTTCTGGATTACTTGATAATTCTATTTTATTAACGGATGATTCTATGGACATAAAAATCTTAGATTTAACTCTTGAACATTAAATAAATCTTCTATTACAGCTTTTTTGATTATTATATCCATATTATTCATTAATTATATAATAACATTTACTAATGCTTAACGAGTTTATTCTTTAAATCTTCTAAATAGTAGCGCGGCGCGATCTTCATTTTAATCGATTTATTTACTTCTTTTAAAACTAATTTTTTATCCTTTTTAACGGCTTTCAATAAAAGCGCAAAAAAAGTACAAGGTTCATGTTTGCCGGTCTCTGAAGAATTTAACATCCGAATTAAGATGGGGACTAATATCTTAAGATCAAGGATTAAAATATTTTCAACTAAAGTAACATCTCTAAAAATCTTATCTCCGTCCCTCTCTATCTGCTTCAAACTGCTTTTTAGTCTTTCAGCTTCAATTATCGTTAGCTGCTTTAAAAATTTATCAATATTTATTTCTTTTCTGTCTATTAGATTTTTTTCAAGTAATAGGATAACCCAATCATCAGAGAGATTAATTAAATTATGGAAATTACCCCAACCATTCTCTTTCACTACGTAAAACCAACTCCGCCAAGATTTTAACTGACTTTTATAGTATTCCTTAGAAAACTTAAAATAATCGGAATAAGATGAGTCTTTTTCCGTCGGAATCTCTCTAATCAAAGAAAAAACAAATTTTATTTCTTGCTTAACTGGGGCAAGACCCCTATTCTGTGGTTTAATTTTTCCAAGAATTCTTATTTTAGCATTACGCGCCTCCGGATGAGGACTCAATAAATTAATCTTATCGGCCGTAAAGCCATGTGGAGGGAGTAAAATTATTCTTTTAACTATCTCCGAACTTTCTTCTTTTAAACGGACAGAAAAACTGGCTGGTCTTTCTACAATTTCGTATTCTTCGGATTGAAAAAATTGCTTTATAATTTTTTTAAAGAGTGAGGATTCTGTAATTTGAGTATATAAGGGCGACATATCAGAATAGAAAATTCTCATGATTATATTATAATAATTTTTCTACCTCATTTAATACTTTCTGACTGATTAATTTATGCCCAGCCATATTTGAATGTAGACCATCTTTGTACAAATAGTTAGCTTTCCAACTATTCTCATCAATATCTAAGGGAATAAATGTAATATCTTTTTCTTGGCAGAGCTGCTTGAAATGAGATTCAAATAATTGCTTCCGGTCATTCTTAAAATAAGATTGTTCTCCGTCAAACGGACTAGACTTAGGATTTGTTTTAGACTCATCATAAAATCCGCCGCCGACTGCTATCACATGGCTGCTACCTTTTTTTAGAATATCCAACAACTCGGACATTTGGTTAATATAATCATCTACCGTGGAAACAAAATTATCAGGAGTATTTTTAGCTTTTACATTATTACCACCGGTAGAAACTATCGTAATTATTTCCCCGTCTCTTCCATATTGCTCTAGCCAGGTAGGAAAATTTTTAATAGCAAAATCAATAGTAGCTCCCGGTTTACTAAAATTATATACTTCGTATTTTTCTCCCACTCCGCCCTCAGAATACATTTTCTGGTGCAAGGCTTGTTTAAGGTAGTCACCCCAGCCTCCGTTTTCTCCTCCAACTCCATAAACAAAGCTCGAACCTATTAGAAAAATCTGTTTCATATTTTTTACGTTATTATATATAAATATGTTATACAATTCAACAAAATCTGGCAATGCGTAAACCTCTTGGAAGAATGTCTCTAGAATAGCAAAAAATGCCCTAAGGATAAGACATTTTTTGTGTAAGCTCTTTCTGCGGTTTGATTATAAATTTAACAAATAGTATTAGATAATAGTGCCGTTAAAAATAATATGTTATTATAAAGAAAAACAGAGATAATTATATGTTTAAAGAAAAATTAGAAAACGCCGAACTTAAAAAGACTAATGAGGTTGACGCTCAAACAATAAAGGAAAATGTTGCTCTATCGGAGAGGGTAGTTCTAAAAAGGCCCTCGGAAATTATGCGAATAATGGGAGGAATAAGAGATAATTATCGAAAAATTATTAATTCTTTCCATGAATCTAGACCGAACTTAATCGGAAAAATGAGCGAAGAACTGACGTTTACGGAAAAAGAGGCGACAATTGACGGTGTAAATTTCTCCAAGTGCCAGATGGATACTTTACTGGCAGAATGTAAATCAGGGCGACCTTTAGAGTTTGAAAGTTTCAGCCCCTATTTAGCCGACTATAATCGCAAGACCGGAGATATCTGGGAAAACATGTTAGTAAAATCCGATGAGATCGGCCTCGCCGTGGCCAAAACCCTGCGTGAAGAATTTCCCGAAGCCAGAATGATTTCTTTATATGATGAATATAATAGTGAAATGTCTGACTCCTCTGATGCTCGCGGGCTACCACTACGTGATGCGCCGCAATTGCCAATTTCCGACACGGCTAAAATTAATTTTAAAAAGAATATTGAAAATATTTTACAACACCGAGGCGTCCTAAAAAATGATGATGCCGCCGGAAAAAATTACCTTTTGATATCGGAAAGCGAAAAGGTGAAGGAAGCGGAGCAATTGGTGGCTAGATTAGAGAATGTTAATGGTAAAAATTATTTACAGAAGAACGGAGAGGCAATTAAATTTATTAACCCCGACGCCGAAAATCCAGAATATTCAGAAATTACATTAAAAACAAAAAATGGCCGTTGGATGTGCGAGGCTTTAGACGCTTCGTCCTATTTAAAACCGGAAAATTTACAAATATCCCATCTAGTAGTTTTGCCGGATCATTTTGTTAAGCAGCAGGATAAAGTCTGGGAAATACTCAGAGTCCTGGGTATTGAACCCAATAACTACCATAATATTTTTTATGACGAAAATCTGCCGCCAGACAAAGTTACGGCTATCATAAAACAGGAAATAGACAAATATCGAAGAGACTAGTCTAGAGAAGCAAAAAAACACCAATAACCTGGTGTTTTTTCTAGATTAAGCTCCTTCTGCGGTTTGGTTATAAATTTTCAGAAATCTTACCATAACTTTTAACTGGTGACCAAATTTGACCCGGTTCCGATTTTATCAAACCGCCAAATATTTTAGCCTCGGGGCTTAATTTCAGCTTGTCAACTAATTCTTTAAGATGAGAAAAAAATACATGTTCACAATCATTATTTATCTCAAAATTATAACCAATATAAAAATATATATCCCCCTGACTATCGACAACTCCTCTGACTATTTCCATTATTAGGTCGACTTCGACTTTTGGCAACCAATCTTCTTTTTCGAACCAAACCGCATGAGAATAAGGAAGGTTCTGCTCTGCGATAAATAAAATATTTTGATGTACACAAAACATCCTACGACTTTGATGAAAGGTGACCGTATTTTCATCTTCCGTTACTCCGTATTTTTCGGCGAATTCATTCATATTTTCTACTGATTATAAAACAAATATACCAAATATAAATTAAAAGTTCAAACAAAAACAGGCATCTCTGTCTGTTAATGTTTTGTGGGCTCCTTTGGCGGTTTGGTCATAAATTTAGAGAAATAAAAAGAGCGTTATCACTAACGCTCAGTAGTTTGATTACTCAAACTTAATAAACTATCTGACAATAACTTACGAAATGAGCCAAGCAAAACCGACATCGGTCCGTAAAGATCTATAATATATAATGTCACTGCAAGCCTCAATGCCAAAAGAAGGGCCATGACGAATTATATTAAAATTAATCTCTTCGCCGGATGAAATTTTAATAGGATTATGCATGACGATAATGGAAGATAAGCCCATGTTTACCATAATATCTTCAGCATCATCTAAAATAGAGCAGATCGCATCAATAGATGGCGCGGTTAAATTACGCCAACCATTCTTCGTGCGAATTCTCCTGCCGTGGTTTTCCTCTGCATGAACCCATCCTTTAGTAATAATAATCTTCGATACAATGCCGTCCATGAAAATAGTGTGTGACTTAAAATCGTCTGAAAAGAATACTTTTCTAACAGAATCATCTAAATAGAAACCCTCATTTTGTAGAGTGACCGCCCAGCTGAAACCATTATATCCTTTAGATTCAATAGTTAAAAAAATATTTCCAGATTCTATGTCTTTCCGCCAACGTTTAATAACGCACTCACCGGCGTTAATTCTCCTGACCGCTTCGTCAGGAGTGCTAGCTCCTGTTTGTGACATAATATTTTTGACCAAAGCATTGAGCTGGCCACCCGTCAAACCAGAAATAATAAATTCACTTTTATCCATGATAAATCTCCTAGCGCTAATTTGCGCCTTTTATTTTCTCTCATCCGAGAAGGAATTATGACCGTTGTTGGTCATAACCAGAAAACGCCGATAGAATCAGCATTTTTTGGTTATGGCCACTAATAGTGTTTATTAAAGAATTAAATAATTATATCATTTATATATCATATTGTCAATATTTTATAAATCACAACTAAAATGTATTTTCATTAATAATAAAAATAGACTAATATTAGTCTATTTTTATTATTAAGCTCCTTTTGAAGTTTGGAGTTTGGCTATAAATTCTACGTCTTGGCGTTCCATTCCTGAAAAAATTCTTTTAAATACTGGCTCATGATTTGATGACGATGTCGGGCAATTTTTTTAGCTGTTCTGGTATTCATTAAATCCTTTAAAAGTAAGAGCTTTTCATAAAAATGGTTTATCGCCGTACTATTATTTTTTTTATACGAAGCAAAAGTTTTATGAAATTTAGGCTTTATATCTGGATTATATATTTCTCTCTGCCTAAACCCATTGTAGGCAAATGTTCGGGCGATACCAATGGCTCCAATCGCATCGAGCCGATCGGCGTCCTGGACTACCATGCCCTCACTTTCTATTTTATTAACAACACCAGCTCCTTTAAAAGAAACCCGATCAATAATATTACAAACTTTATTAATCTGTTCATCGTCGACCTGTAGTGTTTGCAACCATTTTTTAGACAAAATACTCCCCTCTTTATCATTATCATTAAACTTCCAATCGGCAATATCATGCAATAGCGCGACTAACTGCACAGTAAACAAGTCCGCTTTTTCTTTCTTAGCTAAATATACTGCCATTTTCCAGACTCGATAAACATGCCAAAAATCATGCCCGCTACCTTCGCCGGATAATTTTTGCTTGGCAAATGCTGCGGTTTTTTTAATAATCACTGCTTTATTCATAATCTAATTATAACGTTTAAGTAAACGCTTTTCAATTCCCGTTACGGCTAAACCTTAATTGATGAATAGACAACAAAAAACACCAATAAAATGGTGTTTCTCGTTTGGAGCTCATTTGGCAGTTTAACTTTAAATTCAGAAATATAAAAACCCTCGTCGCATGTACGAGGGCTTAAAATGAAATTATTCACTTAAATTATTATTTTATTTCATTTTTTTCTACAAGAGCAGGGGAAAAAATGAGATCCCAAATCGTTGGACAATTCTTTTCCAGCTCACCTTTAATCTCCTTATAACCAACAAATTGCTCATATGGTTTAAGAAATTGTATAAAGCTATTGACTTGATGTATGTGGGACCGAATTTTTTCATCCCTATAAGTATTTCTTACAATTTTTTCAATCAGTTTAACGGCTGACGAGAAGTCTTGATTCCAAACAATTTGTTTTTTGATCATTGATACCGTTACTACTTCGGACAGAGGGACGGTATAAATTACTTCACAGATTTCTTGAAATTTATCAATGTTAAAATTATAATATCTGTCTAAATTATAATATCTAGCGACCGTTAAAATATTTTTCCAGTTATTCCCGTGCCCAGAAATTATTTTTTCCTTTATCTCTTCCAACTGCTTTTGAGCTTTTGCATCTGCAGCGAGCTTTTGAGTCTGCCTTTCCTCGGCTTCTTTCGCAGCCAACTTTTTTATTTTTCTCTCATTTCTTTTGGATGTAATTTTAATAGCTGCAAATACGACTAAAATAATTGCGATAATAATCACCAAAATTTCCGCCGTTTTCGCAATCCATGGATGTTCAAGAGGACGAAAACCTTTTTTAATCTCCGCAAAAAATAAACATCCTAAGTAGTAAAGATTGCTTACTGCTAAGACAATAATATTCGCAATTACTACCCCTAAGGAAAAAAGACGTTTTGCGGGGAAATCGACATCGCCATGCCAAGTAAAAATCGAAGACAACGATATTGCCGCCGGAATCCATACATATTGAGTCCCAAAATTAACCCAATATTGCCAAACACAGACTGCGGTAAGGAAAAATACCAGCAATTTGCTTATCTCTGAGTAATAATGATTACTATTAAAGATACTATTAAAGAACCTGGCGTCCCTAAATGACACAAAAAATGAAGACATTACTATGAATAATGCTGCAGGTATTAGCCAGGAGAAGATGTCGAAACTGGTTTTGTTAGAATTATTTTGGCCTAAAGAAAGTAAAATAATCGCACCGGTAGCGAGCAGTACCAACCTCCTGAGAACCATTATTTCCGGTCTATTTCTAGAGTCCCATCTCTTTTCTACCATAAAAATTGTTAGAGCTGCTGAAAAGACAACTACAACAACTATTTTTTCGATAAAAGAAAGATCAAAGACAGACACAAACAGGAAATAAAAAAGAGTAAGAAACGTCGGAAATGTTATTGAAGCGTAAACTTCGGACCATAAAGCTGTTAAATTTAGCTTTTTCATTTTGACTCCTATAAATTTTGTTAAAGAATTCGGGAGTATTCTCAATACTTTTAATCGTATGAGGTTATCCAATCTGAATAACTTTTACGTGCCACCCGTTAAGCCGCACGAATTGTCATAATAATTACATATTTTAACAAATACGTCAATACCTACTATCTCGTTCTATTTGCAAGTCTAAGTGATAAAAATATAAACACAAAACAGCCCTTTCGGACTGCTTCTATTTTGTGAGCGGGTAACGGGAATTTCGCGCTCGCTTTTCGCCAGAAAGCGAAAAGCTCACTTGTCCAGAGTAGCCGCTAAACGCTCTTTTAGGTCGCGTTTATCGTCGCTCGATTATTCGTCGTCGCTTCCGCTCCTCCTCATATCTCGCTCGCTACTAGTTCGATTCCCGAAACTTAACTATCAAATAAAAAAGACAGGATTCATCCTGTCTTTTTTATTTGTGAGCGGGTAACGGGAATTTCGCGCTCGCTTTTCGCCAGAAAGCGAAAAGCTCACTTGTCCAGAGTAGCCGCTAAACGCTCTTTTAGGTCGCGTTTATCGTCGCTCGATTATTCGTCGTCGCT